>Ga0233424_10000030_pt1 | contig 206015 bp, 169 predicted proteins | sample Watercolumn_Towu_FD_181011 | JGI IMG/M metagenome (GOLD analysis project Ga0233424, IMG submission 181011) | Freshwater microbial communities from Lake Towuti, South Sulawesi, Indonesia - Watercolumn_Towuti2014_125_MG | ecosystem: Environmental > Aquatic > Freshwater > Lake | place... | reverse complement strand
ATTCTGAATGGGCTGGATGGAGCGGTGTGGAATCCGGCGACAGATGCGGTGATTGCAGCAACATACGATGTGCGCCGGCTGGCGCGGCGCCGCGTGAACCGGGACGCGCTGCGCACTGAGCTGCGGCTGGCGGCAGCGCCCGGCCCGTTGTTTGCGCTCGTGGCGCGGTTGGACTGGCAGAAGGGCGTGGATTTGGTACTGGCAGTGGCGCCGGTCCTGCGGGCGCTGGGCGCGCAGCTGGTGGTGCTTGGCAGTGGCAGTCCGCACATTGCAAAACAGCTCCGGCAATTGGCGCGCGCTCATCCGCGGGCCGTGGCTGTGCGAGTGGGCTTTGACGAAGCTCTGGCGCGGCGGATCTATGCGGGCGCGGATGTGGTGCTGGTGCCTTCGCGCTATGAGCCGTGCGGCTTGACCCAGCTGATTGGCATGCGCTACGGCGCGATTCCGCTCGTGCGGGCCACCGGTGGCCTGGCGGATACGGTGGTGGATGTGACTGCGGATGCGGTGCGCGGCACCGGGTTTGTGTTTTTCAAGTATTCGGCAGCGGCTTTGGCTGCGGCGGTACGCCGCGCCTGCAAGTTGTTTGCTGAACCGCAGGTGTGGCAGGCGCTTCAGGTGCGTGCCATGCAAGCCGACTTTTCGTGGAAGCTGCCAGTGCAGGCATACGCAAGTCTTTATGCGAGGGCGGTGCGCATCCTGCGGGCCGCTGCTGCAAGGTGATGATCACAGCTGGGTCGCAGGTCAGTAAAGGCGGCTTTGATCTGCAGGGTGCTGCGGGGCGTACTGTTGTCGGCCTAGCAGGGGCTGCCGGCGTGGCAGCCGCTGGCATGCAGCATTAGTGAGCGCCGCACAGCAATGATTCCGCCGGTCTCACCTTTGTTTTACTTTCCCCAAGTTGCTGCCGTCGAGGTGCAGCCGGAGCTGCGGGCTACTGAGCCGCCGGAGTATGCCGTGGGAGCTGGTGCCGATCTTGAACCGGAGCAATTGCAACCGGCGCTCTTCGACAAGTCGCTGCGCATGCTGCCGCGCGCGGGGCAGGTGTATGGGCCGCGGCCGCACGCAGGTTCCAGTGGGTACCCGCCGGCCGGCCAGTTGGTCGATCGTCGCGCTTGAGCCTGTAAATTTTCCGTAAGCAGTGCGACTGGCGGGGGTTTTGTCGTGGCACCCACGCCCCGAGCTCAAGCCGCCCTGTAATCTGCCGATACTCCCCACACGTGCTACGGAATTGACTCGCAGCCCCTAAGTTGTCGAGGTTCCGCTAGCCAAAAATATTTGCGCCAGCCGGTATGGCGCAAGCCGCTGAAGGAAGCAGCGGTTTAGTTGGCTCAGCTGACGCACTAGCGCAGCTGGCGGGAGTGTTGCAAGGATGCTACACGGTAATACTACTCAACAAACTATTGGTTCGCACCGGCGCAGTCTGGAGATTCTGGCGGCCGGTGTGTTTGCATTCAGCTGGCTGGCGCTAGGCGTGCAAGTACTGCCCGGTGTGCGCGGCGCGCTTTCCTCAACGTGGAACTTTGCGGAAGCGCGGCCGGCGGCTGCCCGCTCGGAAGCGGGCGCCCGGCTGCCGGCACCCCGGCTCGATTACAATCCGGCGGCTGCGGCGGCTTATTGTGGCACAGGCAGCTCCCTTGTAACCTTTACAGAAAGCAACGGCAGCACGGCCGTGTTCGAGGGTGGCGCAACCGATTCCTACACGGTGCGTCTCGCTTCAGCGCCAAACAGCACAGTGGAAGTCATGGTTGGATCCACCAACCAGGTTTCCACCTCGCCGTTGCGCTTGTATTTCACGACTGCCAACTGGGCTACTGCACAAACTGTGACGGTTACGGGTGTGGATGACGTGGTGAAAGAGGGTTTGCACACCGCTACCATTACCCACGGTACATCCAGCACGGACAGCACATTTAACGGCTTGTGCTTGAATGATGTCACGGCCAGCATTACGGACAATGACTCAACGGCGTCAGTGCTGGTGGTGGAAAGCGCCGGCGCGACCGTGGTGGCCGAGGGTGGCGATACCGACGGTTTCACGCTGGCGCTGGGGCAGGTGCCGGGCGGGCCGGTCACCGTTACCGTTGGCCACGCCGGGGGCCAGTTCACCCTGTCTACTACAACGATGTTTTTTACTTCGTTAGATTATTATCTGGTGCGCTCCGTGCAAGTGACGGCAATCAACGACACGGTGTGGGAGGGTGCCCACAGCGGCGTGATCACCTTTACGGTTGAGAGCGACACTTTTGCTTATAACGGGCGCGTAATACCGAGTATCACGGTTGCTATTGTGGACAATGAGTCCGGGGTGCGGCTGGAGGAGACCGGTACGACGACCGTCGCTATCGAAGGCGCGCACACTTCGCCGGACAGGTACAGTGTGCGGCTGGAGACACAACCAACGCATCCGGTTACCATCACAGTGAATGGCGGAACCCAGTTGCACTTGAGGAACGTGGAGGCAGCGCCGCTGGCACCTGTGAATGTGACCAGCCTGACCTTCACCAGCAGCAACTGGAGCGTGCCACAGATGGTGTACGTTACGGGTGTTGATGATGCCGTGGTGGAGGGAGCCCACACGCAGCAGATTTCTCACTTGGTGGACAGTGCTGACAAGTATTATGACAGCGACGGCTTCTTTGGGGGCGTGGCAATTACGGGCTGGAGCACGGCTACGTTGGTGCTCAAACAGGACTGGACTCCCACGCTGACGGCGGACATTGACGACAATGACGTGCGCGTGACGGTGGCAGAGACTGACGGCAGCACGATCGTAAAGGAAGGTGTCATTGGCGACAGTTACTCAATCCGGCTGGCGGTGCCGCCGGCTGCGTTTGTGTCGGTGGGCGTGGGCACCACAAGCAATCAAATTACTCTCAGCCCCGCCAGCGTGGGGTTTGATTCCTCAAACTGGTTCATTCCAAAAATAATTTCGATTGTGGCGGTTGACGACTCTGTTCTAGAGTCGCGGCTCACGGCTGTGATTACGCACCGGGTGCAGAGCACGGATCCGGTCTTTGAAGGCACGGGCGTAAACAACATCCGCCTGATGGTGCTCGACAATGAATCTATCAATTCGCCGCCTTCTGACTTCGATGGCGACGGGGTTTCTGACCGCACTGTCTACCGGGCATTCAGCGGTGAGTGGGTGGTGCGGCGGGCGGCGACCGGCTTGGGCGAGCTAAATGTTTGGGGCATGGCTGGCAGCGAGGAAATCCCGGTTGCGCTGGACTACGACGGTGATGGCAAGACCGACCGGGCCGTGTTCCGGCCGTCCACAGCGCAATGGTTCATCTTCTCCAGCGGCAGTCAGTTGGCAAGTGTGACTACCTGGGGCATTGCTGATGGCGGCGATGTGCCTTGCCCGGGTGACTTTGATGGCGACGGGCAGGCAGACATTGCCGTGTACCGGCGCACAACCGGGCAGTGGTTTATCCTGCTGTCGCGCAACAAAGAGGTGCGGGTACAACTATGGGGCGACTCGCGGCCGCAATTCCGCATCCATGAAGTGCCGTTGCCAGCTGATTACGATGGCGACACCATCACCGACTTTGGTATTTATCAAAGGTCGACGGGCAACTGGTTTGTGAAGTACAGCGGCGGTGGTTTTGACATCATCAACTGGGGCGAGGCCGGTGGTGTGGATATTCCTGTTCCGGCTGATTACGATGGCGACCGGCGGGCAGATCTGGCGGTCTATCAGCCAACGCGCGCGCTTTGGGCCGTGCGCAGTCTGGTTACCGGCGCCGTTACCACGGTCACCTGGGGTATTGCGGGCACGGATGACCTGCCGATCGTTGGCGACTTTGACGGTGACGGGACGGCTGACCGCACTATTTTCCGGCGCTCTACGGCGCAATGGATCACCCGGTTTTCATCCGGCAGGCTGCCAATTGCAATTACCTGGGGCGAGGCGGGCAGCCGTGACTATCCAATTCCCGCCCCGGATTTCGATCTGAACTACCTTCCGTATTACTAGCGAACCCCACTGGTTGGGGGCCCCCACACAAGGAGCAGCAGTGCCCGGGTCGCAAACCCGGGCACTTTTGTGTCTGCTAGAATCCTTGCTTAGTTGCCTGCGTTTCCGGAATAAATTCTCCAAATCAAACTCGTGCTGCCCGGTACCCCCTTCCATTCCCGCACTGCGCCTTTGTGCGCTGCGCAAAACTGGCGCCGCTGGGGTCCATGCGTTGTGGCTGGCTCGTATGAGCTGCAGCCTGAGCGCGAATACTTTGCGGTGCGTACCAGTGCGGCTTTGTTTGATGTGTCGCCGCTTTACAAATACGCAATCCGCGGGGCGGATGCAGCGCGGCTGCTGAACCGCGTAATCACGCGCGATGTAAACCGCTGCCGGGTTGGCCAGGTGTTTTACACACCGTGGTGCGATGCTGCCGGCAAGGTACTGGATGACGGCACGCTGCAGCGCCTGGGTGAAGCTGTTTTCCGGCTGACCTGCGCCGAGCCAAATTTGCAGTGGCTGTACGCCAATGCCACCGGCCTGCACGTGGACATTGAGGATGTATCGGAGCAGGTGGCAGCGCTTTCTTTGCAGGGCCCTTCAGCGCGAGCCATATTGCAGCAGTTGTGCGCCTCAGACTTAAGTGGCTTGCGGTACTTCCACGCACTTACTACTCAGTTAGGCGGTATCTCAGTGGGAATCTCCCGCACCGGGTACAGCGGTGATCTGGGCTACGAACTTTGGTGCGAAGCTGCGGCTGCCCCGCAGCTGTGGGATCTGATTTGGGAGGCGGGCCTGCCCTTTGGCATGGTGCCGGCGGGCATTCTGGCATTGGATGTGGCGCGGGTTGAGGCCGGCCTGCTGCTGCTCGATGTGGACTACACCTCCGCTCGGGCCGCTGCAATAGAAGCGCGCAAGTCTTCGCCGTATGAGCTGGGACTCGGTTGGGCGGTGGACTTGCGCAAGGAAAACTTTGTGGGGCGCGCGGCGCTGGCGTTGGAACAAACCCGCCCTGCGCAGTGGCGCTTTGTGGGAATCGAGGTGGACTGGCTTGCGGTCGAAGGACTTTTCAATGCCGCCGGCTTGGCGCCGCAAGTGCCAACGCAGACACTGCGCGCCAGTGTCCCGTTGTATCTGGGTGACGAATGGGTGGGGTATGCCAGCAGCACAGTCTGGTCGCCCATCACCAAGCGCTACATCGGACTGGCGCATTTGCGCGCGCCGCACTTTGCCACCGGGACAGGTTTGCAGATGGAAGTGACGGTGGAGCATCAGCGGCGGTTGGCAGCTGCGCAGGTGGTGGATCTGCCCTTTTATGACCCGCCCCGTAAGCGCAGCTGATGCGACTTACCAGCGCGCAATCTGTGCTGCTACTTTATAAGGTGAACTAACGATGGCTAAGCGCTACGATGCAATTATTGTGGGCGGTGGGCACAATGGGCTGGTAGCTGCTGCATACCTGGCGCGTGCCGGGCGGCAGGTGCTGGTGCTGGAGCAGCGCCACCTCGTGGGCGGTGCCACGGTAACCGAGGAGCTGTACCCCGGTTTCAAGTATTCAGTGTTTTCGTATGTGGTGAGTTTGTTGCGGCCGGAAATTATGCGCGACCTTTCACTGGCGCGGCATGGGCTGGAAATTTTGCCGCTCGAGAGCACGTTTACTCCGCTGCCTGGCGGCGATTATCTGCTGCGCGGGCCGGACCATGCGCAGAATCACCGCGAAATCTACCGGCACTCGCCTCGCGATGCGGACGTGTATGACGAGTACGGTCGCTTGATGGCGCAGATGGCTATGGCTGTGCGCCCGATTTTGGGCATGGCGCCGCCGAATCCAGCAGCCCCCGGCTGGCGCGATCTGCAGTCTCTGGCGCAGTTGGGCTCGCATGTGCGCTCGCTGGGCGGCGAGCGCTTCCACGCGCTGGCCAAGCTGATGACGATGAGCGCTGCTGATTTTCTGGACGAGTGGTTCGAGTGCGAACCGTTGAAAGCGACGATGTCGGCGAGCGGCATCATTGGCACGTTTCTCGGGCCACGTTCGCCCGGCTCTGCCTATGTGCTGCTCCACCATTACATGGGCGAAATTGACGGCGCTTTCCGGGCGTGGGGCTTTGCGCGCGGCGGGACGGGTGCAATCAGCAACGCAATTGCAAATTCTGCCAGAAGTTTTGGCGCGGAAATCCGAACGAATGCGGCCGTGGAGCAGGTCATCACTAAGAACGGGCGCGCCACGGGTGTCGTGCTGGCGGGCGGGGAGGAGATTCAAGCACGCGTCGTGGCTTCAAGCCTGGACCCGAAGCGCACCTTCCTGAAGCTGTGCGCACCTGCCGATTTGCCCACTGAATTCAGGGAAGCGATTGAGCGCTATAAAATCCGTGGCTCGTCCGGCAAGGTAAATCTTTCACTGGCTGCCTTGCCCAACTTCACGAGCCTGCCGGGTGCTGGCTTGCATCTGCGCGGTTCAATTTCAATCAGCCCATCGATGGATTATCTGGAGCAGGCTTTTGACGATGCGAAGTATGGCGAGTTTTCGCGCCATCCGTACATGGACGTGCTGATTCCGTCGCTGATTGATCCGGGCATGGCGCCGCCCGGACAGCATGTTATGTCGTGCTTTGTGCAATACGCTCCTTACAACCTGAAAGGTGGCTGGACCGATGCGCAGCGCACGGCATTTGGGGATACGGTTGTCAATACGCTTTGTGAATACGCGCCCAACCTGCGCGAAAACATTTTGCACCGGCAGGTATTGTCACCCGCGGACATTGAGGCCGTAACCGGGCTGACCGAAGGCAATATTTTTCAGGGTGAGCTGGCGTTGAACCAGTTGTTCTTTTTGCGGCCGGTGCCGGGCTGGGCGCAATACCGGACTCCGGTGCGCGCATTATATCAGTGTGGTTCGGGTACGCATCCGGGCGGTGGAATTTGCGGTGCTCCCGGGCGCCTGGCGGCAATGGAAATGCTGCGCGACGGCTTGTGAAAACATTCGACTGCATCATCATCGGGGCGGGTGCTAACAGCCTGGTGGCGGCTGCCGTGTTGGCGCGGGCTGGCCGCAAGGTGCTGGTGTTGGAGCGCCGCGATCGGGTGGGTGGCTCGCATGCCAGTGCGGAGCTGCATCCCGGTTATCACTTTGACACTGCTATGCCATCCGTGGGTTGGCTGCCACCAGCGCTCGGGCGCCAGCTGCGCCTCTCGCGGCACGGGCTCAAGGTGCATTGGGCGGGCATGCCATTGTTGGCAATGGAGCGCGACGGCCACAGCCTGCCGCTGTGGCGCGATGAACGGCGGGCGATGCGGTCGCTGCGTTTGCTTTCTGCGCGGGATGCCGAACGCTGGCCGGCGTTCTGCAAGCTGGCTGCGCGGCTTGCCGGCTTTCTGCGCAGTGCTTACATGCTGCCGGCTCCCCAGCTGCCCGACCCCGGTTGGGGGGATGCGTGGACATTGGTGAAGCTGGGGCTCAAGGCGCGCGGTCTTGGCCGGGTAGAGATGATGGAGCTATTGCGCGTGCTGCCGCTTTCGGTAGGTGATTGGCTGGATCAGTGGTTTGAGTCGGATTTGTTGAAGGGTGCGCTTGGTGCCGGTGGTGTCCAGAATATTGACCTTGGCCCGCAGGCTGCAGGCACCGCGCTTGGCTTGCTGCATCATCACGTTGGCGCAGCAGTTGGTGATGTTCGGCCGGTTGGGTTTGTGCGCGGGGGCATGGCGCGCCTTGGCGAAGCGTTGGCAGCTGCAGCGCAGGCTGCCGGCGCCACAATTGAGCTGAACTCCGCCGTGGCGAGCGTGCTTGTGCGCAGCGGGCAGGCGGCGGGCGTAGTGCTGGCCAATGGCAGGGAGATCAAGGCGTCCACGGTTGTGTCCGGTCTTGATCCCAAACAAACGCTGCTGGAGCTTGTAGGCGGCGACTGGCTGGAGCCGGGCTTTGTGCGCCGCATCAATAATATTCGCGGCGCAGGCATAGCTTCGCGGGTGCACCTTGCACTGGACGGACTGCCGGTTTTCCCGGATGTGCCAAGTGGCGGGATGGATGCGCTCGGCCGAATTAGCATCAGCCCGAGTCTGGAGTATGTGGAGCGGGCGCACGATTGCGCAAAGTACGGGCGGATGTCGGATGCTCCAGTCCTGGAAGCAGTGATCCCTTCATTGAGTGACCCTTCACTGGCGCCAGCGGGCTGCCATGTGATGTCTGTGGCGGTGCAGTACACACCGTGGCAACTGCGCGCCGGCGCGTGGGATGCACAGCGCAGCGCTGCCTTGCGCGACAATGTGATTGGGCTGCTGGAGGCGCACATCCCGGGTCTGCGCGCCCGCATACAGGCAGCCGTTGTCCGCACGCCCGCAGACTTCGAGCGCGAGTTCGGTGCGCCGCGCGGAAATCTTTATCATGCGGATCTCACACTTGACCAGATATTATTTATGCGCCCGGTTGCAGGGTGGGCGCAGTACCGCACACCAGTGGGCGGGCTTTACCTGTGCGGCCCCGCTACCCATCCGGGTGCGGGCATCACGGGCGTATCTGGCTACCGCGCGGCGCGTGCTGTGCTGCAGAGCAAGGCGTGAGCAGCGCGGTGCTAGCGGGGCAGTACCAGCCAGCGGATGATCTGGCGCGCGCCAGCACGCTGCCGGCGGCCTGGTATTTTGATGCTGCCATGTTGCAGCTCGAGCGTGAAAAAATCTTCTGGCGCAGTTGGCAGCCGGTTGCCGCAAGCGCTGCGCTAAGGCGGCACGGAGACTATGTGGCTTGTGACCTGCAAGGCAAGCCGTTGGTTGTGACGCGCGATGCCGGCGGGCACTTGCGCGCCTTTTTCAATGTATGCCGGCACCGGGCTGGTCCGGTGGCGGCCGGCAAAGGCAATCGAAAGAGTTTGCAGTGCCGGTACCACGGCTGGACGTACGGGCTGGATGGGAAGCTGCTGGCTGCACCCGAATTTGAGGGCGTGGAGGACTGGTCCGCGGAACAGGCGTGCCTACCGTCCGTAAACGTGGCGGAGTGGGGACCGTGGGTGTTTGTTAATTTGGATGCCCAATGTGAGAGCCTTGAGGATTGTCAGGGACCAATTTGGAAAGAAGTCGCGGCAGCCGGCTTTGACGTGTCTACGCTGGATCTGTTGGAGCGGCGCGAATATGTGGTGGAAGCAAACTGGAAGGTCTACATCGACAATTATCTGGAGGGTTACCACATACCGGTTGCGCATCCGGGTTTGTTTCGCGAGCTTGATTACGAACAGTATCGCGTGGAGACATTTCGCAACTACAGCAAACAGCATGCGCCTTTTCGGGCGTTGGGAGCGGCCGCGCAGGCGGGCCATGACCGGCGCTACTTGCGCGGCGCAGCAGAGCCGGACGCGCTGTACTACTGGCTGTTTCCCAATGTGATGTTCAACTTTTATCCGGACAATCTGCAGATCAATATTGTGCTGCCCCTGGATGCGCAGCGCACGCTCACAATTTTTGAGTGGTACTTTGCGCAGCCTGGAACCGGTGCGGGCTGGGAAAGCATGCAGCAATCGATTGCGTTCAGCGATGAAGTGCAGCGCGAGGACATGGAGATCTGCCGCGCGGTGCAGCAGGGCCTGCAATCCGGCGTTTACGAGCGCGGCCGGTTTTCAGTCAAGCGCGAAAATGGAGTGCACCACTTTCAGCAGCTGGTGCATGCCCACCTGAGCAAGTAATGCGTTTGGCGCCGGGGTATTAGCTGCCGGCCGGTTCGATCGTGGCCGGTTCAACCGGGGGGCGGCCGTGCAAGGCAAGGGTGCGGTTGGCGTAGCGGCTGTCTGCAGTGACATCCGGGCCCAGCCAGGCGGGCGGCAGATAGGCCGCACACTCTGCGGCAGTTTGAAATTCCACTTCGGCCAGCAGTAGTCCGGACAGCGCTCCGCCAAACACATCCAGCAGCACTATTTGCTCAGCGCCAATGCGGTAGCGCCGCTTTTGTACGCGCCGGTTTTGGGTGGCTGGCCAGAGCTGCGCAAATTGGTCGGCGTCAAGCTGAATTTCCACTTCCTCGCGCTGCGCGCCACTGCCGCGCTTGTAAGTGAGGACGCATTTACTGCCGTGCTGGCGGACGCGCACTTCGCGGCCGTCCGATTCTATGGCCAGATATCCCTGGCGCACTTCCTCGAAGGGCCAGGTGTCAAGGTCCGGCGGGGCGGCCCGCACCAAATACTTGCGCTCGATTTCCAGCTGCACGCGCGGGTGTTTAGGCGATCGATACCGATAGCGGCATGCCGTACCCCTGCTCAAACAAGTCGGTGGCGCGCTGTGTCTCCGAGATCTCAACGGTTGCACCGCCAACCGCTGCCGGCGTTGCCAGAAGTTGTGCGCGCCCGTCTGCAATTCGGATCTGTACTTTTTTTACGGCCGCGCTGCGGCTGCGATCCAGATATTCTGCCAGGCGCAGCAGAGCGCCCAGCCGGCGCGCACTGGTTAGCTCGGAAATACTGAGAAGCTTCATGGGCGCAAATGCTTCGAGCTCGGCGCGACCGCGGCGGTGCAGCATGCAGAGAGCCGCGATGGTTACCTGTTCAGTGTGGGTGTAGCCGGGCACAGCTGCATTCAGAATAATGTAAGCTGCATGTTTGTGGTGGTTGTGATAATCGATGCTGGTGCCAATGTCATGCAGCTGGGCTGCAGCCCACAAGCATTCGCGTTCGCGCGCGCCCAGCGCGTGCTCAGCGCTCAATTGATCAAAGAGTGCGAGCGAGAGGCGCGCCACATGGTCCGCGTGCGCCTGGTTGAAGCTGTAGTTGCGCGCAAGATTGAGGACGCTGAACTCGCGCAGGTTGCGCAACACGGGCGGGCGGCGCGTCCGTAAAAACTGCGAGTAGAGTAGTCCTTCGCGCAACCCCTGGCCGCATACGATCAGGCTTTCGGCGCCGGACTGGCGCAGCGCGGCAGCCACTACCATTGCGCCGGCAAGAATTATGTCTTCGCGATCGTTGCGCAGACCGGGGATCTGGCGGGCGCGCTCTTTATAACTCAGGCCGCGCAGCCTGTCGATCAGCTTTTCCAGCCGCCCGAGTTTTAGCTCATATTGATGAACAAGATGAAACGGATAACTGCGTGTCTCGCGATCGATGCGCGCCAGCGTGCGCACGCTGCCGGCCAGCCCCACAAACTGCTGCCCGTTCCGCAAGCGCAGCCAGCTAATGGGTGCCAGGGAGTCTGCGATGTACTTGTAGAGCGCGGCGTAGTCTTTGTCAGAGATCGGGTCTGAAGTGCAAAACCTTTCGGTAAGGCTGAGGGCACCGAGGGGTTTGACCGTGCCGCGCAGAAACGTGCCATCGCGCACCCTTCCAAGCTCCGCGCTGCCGCCGCCCACATCCAGCACCAGGCCGTGTTGCAGGCCAATGCTGTTGATTGCGCCAAGCGAGCTAAAGTACGCCTCTTGCTCACCGGTGAGCACGCGCAGGCGCAGTCCCGTTTCGCGCTGCGTGCGCTGTAGAAACTCTGCCTGATTGCGTGCGTCACGCACGGCTGCCGTGGCCACCGGAATTACGCGCCGGACGCCATTGGCCCGGCAAAAGGACGCAAACACGCGCAGGGTATCGAGCGCGCGCTCAATTGCCGCAGGAGCTAGTTCTTGGGTGGCGACCATGCTTTCGCTGAGGCGCACGCGCCGGCTAAGCTCATCCGTTACTTTGAAAACGCTGCCCGGCGTGTAGTGGGCCACCAGCAGGCGGGCTGAGTTGGAGCCGAGGTCAATGATGCCCAGCGACTCGCTGAAGGTAGGCAGCGCAGCCACAGCCTATTCGCGGGCTAAAAGCTTGGGGGACAGCAACCAGTTCAAAATACCCGCCGGAGGCTGCAACTGCAGCAGGTCCACGCGCGCGAGACTGCCCTTTTTCATTACCACCCGGCCACCGCCGATCAGCCGGCCAATCAGCTGGCTGAAGTCGTCCTCGTGGCCGACAAGCAGCAGTGCCCCGGCTTGCAGGCGCGTGTTTAGCAGCCGTTCCAGCGCGGGAAAGCTAAAGCCGGGAACCATGCTTGCGTGGGCTGTTACCGGCAGGCCGAGTTGCGCGGCAACGATGTCTGCTGTTTGACGGGCGCGTACATACGGGCTCGTGATTATCTCATCCAGCTCAAGTTCAAGCGCGCTGATTGTGCGTGCGCTCCTCTGCATGCGGGTGACGCCTTCGGGCGTGAGCGGGCGCTGGTCGTCGGCGCCGGCCCACGTGGTGCTGTCGCCCGCCAGGCCGTGGCGCAGGAAGTAGAGGCGCATCTACCGCGCTGCCACCGCACTCGCCAGCTGCTGTTGGAAGGCCGCTGTTGCAAAGTGCTCGGTGCAGGCGGCCGGAACTGCTGCCTGCAATGCAGTGCGCTCTGTTTCGCGCACCGTGATGTACGCGTTGATGTCCCAGTATTGTGATTGAAAGCCGGGGTGGTCATCCAGCGCCCGGTGGACCAGGGCGCAAGCTACATCCGCGTCATTCAAGTCACCAAGCAGCTCTTGGATTTGTTTCAGGGTGCTGATGACGTTTTTGACCTCTGCACCCAGCAGCGGCCGGAAGAAGTCGAGCGCATAGCGGAGCTTTTTGAACTCAATGCGCAGGTCGTGCAGGTCGGCTAGTGAAGCAGATTGTAAATGCGGCAGAAAGGCGCGCACCTTTGCCAGCCGGGCATAGATTAGCTGCGGAGCGGCGTCGCATGCCAGCACTGGGTGGGGATCGGTTGAGTCGGAGTGGGGCGGCTGCAGCAAAAAGGCACCAAACTCCAATACAAAAGCTTGGTGGTCGATGCCTTGCAAGTACCTCAGGGCTGTGGTGCGAGCGGCTGCCTGCTGGTCGCGGAAATATGCGATCAATGAATCAAGGCCGCTTTGTTGGGGTGCTGGCAGTTGCGCGTGATGGTTAAGAAGTTTCTCCAGCAGAACGTCCAGATCGCGCACGTGCCCGGCGACGCGGCCAGCGGTGCGCAGTGCGCGCACGAATGGCTTCATGGCGCTGGTGTCCAAACTGTCTTCGAAAAGAGCACTGGCAGCGCGCAAGCGGCGAATGCTCACGCGCAGTTGGTGAACGTCCTCGGCGTCTTCGCGTTGCGCCAGATTGTGCGAGTGGTGCAGCAAGCTGGCCAGCTGCTGGCGCAGGATCAGGCGCGCAGTTTCGGCTACCGGCGCGTTTGGCAGCAGTTCCGGCTCCAGACCTTTTCGGGCAGCGCGGGCGAGCGCGCGCAGCGCAGGCGGCAGGCGCAAGTTGAGTGTTAGTGTCTGCCCGGTGCAAGCAGCGAAGAACTTTATCTCGCGCCTCAGGGCTGACACGCCGGCCAGCACTTGTGCGCCGCCGATCTCCAGAACAACGCCGGGTGTGGGTTCTTCGGTGGGGTGCAGCCCGGCGGCGGCGCGGCAGGCGGGCGGCAGTTTTGCCGCAATCCGCAGCAGGGCTGTCAGCCAGAGTAGCTCAATGATTTGAGCTGCAGTTGTATTCGGAAGGGCTTGCAGGCGGCGCTGTACTTTGGCGAAGCTGCCGCGCTGCGCGCGCACTAGTGCCGCCACATTGCGCTGTGTTGTGGCTGACATAAAAGTCAGCGGGTGGGTTTGAAGCGCGAGTGCGCTGGCGGCGGGGCGCTCGTCAAGGTTATGTAGCGCGGCGGCATGCAGTAGCAATTGCAGGCTGCGCTTGCCGAGTTGGTGCCGGCCGGCTGTCTGGCTGAAGAAGGTTGCCGCAATTTGGACAACCGCGGCAGCACTGGCGGGGTCTGCGTTGTATGTTTGCTGAATCATGGCGAGAGTGATGGGTGTGCGGAGCGCCTCGTCCCTGGCAGGCGGGTGGGCGGCAATGATTGCGGCGGAGCCGCGCACGGCATAGCTGCGCTGCCAAGCGCGCACGCGTTGGACGGGTATCTGCAATTCTGTGGCGAGCGTTGCAGCCGGCACGCCACGGTCCATATCACGCAGGGCGTGTATGCGATCGCGGGCGGCTGCGGAAAGCGGCTGACGCAAAAGCCGCACCAGCTCAGCGCGAAGCGGTGGGGCAGCCCCGCCGGTCGTCATTTGCGTTTCTTGCGGAGACTGCGTTCCAGCTTGGGCGGCCCGGGAGCTTCTGCTGCCTGGCGGGCGGTGCGCAGGGCCAACAGGTGATCCTGTACCGCTAGAGGCGCGGCGCCCTTTTGTGGTGTGTTGCGCTTGTATGTGCCGTTGGCTTGCATACTGCGGCTGGACGTGTTGTCGGCCAAGTGGGCCTGCAGTACTGTGTCGCGCAGGTAGCGCTTGTGGGCGGCGTCTTCCACCGGGAAGAGCAGCTCCACGCGCCGGTCGAGACTGCGGACCATCAAATCGGCGCTGCCAAGGTATACGGTTTCTTCGCCGCCATTCAAGAAGTAGTAAAGGCGGCTGTGCTCCAAAAAGCGCCCGAGCACGCTGGAGACGCGAATGTTATCGCTGACGCCCGGCACGCCCGGCCGCAGGCTGCAAATGCCGCGCACCAGCAGATCCACCTGCACTCCGCTCTGTGAGGCGGTGTACAGCTGCTGAATAATGGCGGGATCTGTTAGTGCATTGATTTTGAAGATCAGATGGCCGCCGCGGCCGGCTTGCTGGTGTTCGATTTCGCGCGCAATCAAGGCGGTGACACTGCTGCGCATATTGATTGGCGCCACCAGTAGTTTGCGGAAGCTGTGCTGCTCGGCGTAGCCGGTGAGGTAATTGAACAGCTCGGACGCATCGGCTCCCAGATCTTCGTCGCATGTGAAAAGACCAAAGTCTTCATACACCTGAGCGGTGCCGGCATTGTAGTTGCCGGTTCCAAGGTGCAGGTAGCGCCGGATGCGCTCGCCTTCGCGCCGCACCACCAGCACAATTTTGGAGTGGGTTTTGAGGCCGAGCAAGCCGTAGGTGACGTGCACGCCTTCATTTTCCAGCGTACGCGCCCAGCCAATGTTGCTGACTTCGTCGAAGCGCGCTTTCAGCTCCACCAGCACGGCAACTTGTTTGTGGTTCGCCTGCGCCTCCAGCAAGGCCTGCACCACCGGCGGGTTGGATCCCATGCGGTACATCGTTTGTTTGATGGCCAGCACGTCCGGGTCGGCGGCTGCTTCGCTAAAAAATTGCAGCACGGCTTGGAATGAGTCGTACGGGTGGTGCACCAGTAGTGGCCCGTTGGACAGCACGCGGAATACGCTGCTGTCGCGGAATACAGCCGGCATGCTGGGCACAAAAGTTGGGAACTTGAGAGTTGGCTTATCCAGCCTTGCCAGCGCTTCAATGTCTCTCAGATTTAGCGCGCTCTCAAAAGCATACGTGTCGCTTGCTTCAACTTCAAGATTCTCGAGCAGTAGATCCCGCATTTGCGCGGACATGTCCTGTGACAGGCAGAGGCGCACCACATCGCCAAAACGGCGCTCGCGCACGCTTTGTTCCATTGTCTCCAGCAGGTCGCCAGCTTCCAGCTCCTGAATGTGCATGTCCGCGTTGCGGGTTAAGTGAAAGGCGTGCGCAGCCACAATTTCCGTGCCGGGGAAGAGCCGGCTGGCATTTGCTGCAATCAACTGTTCCATCCAGACAAAGTGCTGTTCGGCGGATGGGCTGGCTGGAGGCTGCGGTGTGTCTCCCAGCTGCCGCAATGGTACTAGGCGCGGTAGCGTGTCCGGCACCTTTACCCGCGCGAACTGGCGTTGGCCATCGCGCCGGCGCACTTCCACCGCCAGGTTCAGGCTCAGGTTGGAGATGTGCGGGAATGGATGGCCGGGATCAAATGCCAGCGGGGTCAGCACCGGAAAAACAATTTGTGAAAAGTAATCCTGTGCTCGCCGCAGTTGTTCATCGCTTAGGTCGTGATAGTTGTGGATAAAGATGCGGCTGGCTGCCAGGGCCGGTAGCAGCTCTTGCGTGAAGCAGGTCGCGGCTTGGTTCATTAAATCCGCTGCCAATTTGCGCACTGCGTCCAGTTGCTGGCCCGGCGACAGGCCGTCCGGTCCGCTTTCGGTGACGCCCGCGCCGATCTGCAGCATCAGCCCGCCCACGCGCACCATAAAAAACTCATCGAGATTGGAGGCCAGAATCGAAATGAAGCGCACGCGCTCCAGCAACGGGTTGCGCGTATCTTGCGCTTCTTCGAGCACGCGCTGCTGAAATTCCAGCAGGCTCAACTCACGGTTTATGTACAGTCCGGGCGTGGAGAGATCCAAGTGGCCGTTCAACCCGGGTGTGTGGGCAGCCGGCGCAGGTGCAGTTTTCACCTCGGGAGTCATTGTTGTAATTATAACCATGCAAGAATTCTGCCGGGCCTGAATGCCCCGCAGCGGGGTTAAATCTTCAATAAATTTGCCGGGGGCTGGCCGGGAGCTTCGCTGGGAAGGCGGTCAGCATGCATTGCTGCTGGTTTGCGGCAGGATCAATGCGCGCTTGAAGGCGGGTCTGCGGTCGGGAGTATTTAGCGGTGCAACCGTGGGTCCAGCGCGTCACGCAGCCCGTCCCCGATTAGATTAAAGGACAGCACGGTAACCATGATCGCTATGCCGGGGAACAGCACCAGATGTGGCGAATTGAAAACGCTGTTGCGTTCTTCGCCGAGCATCAGGCCCCATTCGGGAGTCGGAAACTCCGCGCCAAGCCCTAGGAAGCTGAGCGCTGCGGCGGACAGAATTGCAGTTGCAATGCCCAGAGTGCCCTGCACAATGAGCGGAGTCAGCGAGCTGGGCAGCACGCGCACAAACAGCAGCCGCATGCGGGATGCGCCTAGCGCCCGCGATGCGGTTACAAAGTCATGGTCTTTCACTGCCACCACGCTGGCTCGGACCACCCGGGCATACACAGGTATTTCCGTGATTGCAATTGCCAGCAGTGAATTAATTAGGCCCGGGCCCAGGACTGCCACAATTGAGATTGCGAGCAGCAGGCTTGGAAATGCCATCAAGATGTCGAGGGCGCGCATGATCAGGTCATCCGGCCAACCGCCCAGAAAGCCGGCCAGGGCACCCAGCAGCCCGCCCACTAATATTGCAGCTGACACAGTTGTGATGCCCACCTGCAGCGACAGGCGCGAGCCGTACACCACGCGTGAAAACAGATCGCGGTTGTTGCCGTCGATGCCCATCAAATGCTGCGCTTCGCCGCTAGCGCAGCCCAGCAGGTGAATGCAGGGCGTGCTGCGCCGCACAACGTGCTCCAGTGGCAACAGCGGGTCAAAGGGCGCGATGCGGTCAGCAAAAAGGGCAGTCAACACCAGTAAGATCAGCATCACAAAACCCACTTGTGCGGAGCGGTGCTGCAGCAGCCGGCGAAATGCGAGACGTGCTGGCGATTCGTCCACAATGGTAATGCTGCTTGTTAGCGGCAATTCTGTGGAGGCGGCAGTCATGATTTATTTGATGCGGATGCGCGGATCCAGGTAGGCATACGATATGTCCACGATCAAATTGGTGAACACAAAAATCACCGCGACGAGCACGGAGAAGCCCTGAACGATTGGATAGTCGCGCGAAAGAATTGCTTCCACTGCGCGCGACCCGACACCGGGCAGCGCGAAAATCGTTTCGGTGAGCACTGCGCCGGACAGCAGGCCACCAATTTGGAGCCCGATGATTGTAACGATCGGGATCAGGGCGTTGCGCAGCCCGTGACGGTAGATCACCAGCCGCTCGCGCAGTCCTTTTGAGCGTGCCGTGCGCACAAAGTCTTCGCCGAGCACATCGAGCAGACTGGAGCGCGTCATGCGCGCAATCACAGACAGCGAGATGGTGCCAACCGCCAGTGCCGGCAGGATCAAGTGCCACAGTGCATCCGTAAGCAGTTTTGTGTTTCCGGTTAGGAGCCCATTCAGGATGGCGGAGTTGGAGGCCATTAGAAGCAGAAAGCGCTGGTACCCCTTGAGGTTTTGCAGTCCCCAGACTTTTGCGAGGGGCACAATCGATACACCCGGGGACAGGCGCGCCGAAGGCGGAATGTAGAAAGGTGTGTCTTTCAGTGTGAGTGAAAAAAAGTAGGCCAGCAACAGCCCCAGCCAGAAAATGGGCATGGACACGCCGATGTTGGCGAAGACCATGGTGGCAGTGTCCGCTGTGCTGTTGCGATTAAGTGCGGCAACAACGCCGAGCAGGATGCCAAAAGTGGATGCAAACACCGTTGCTAATACAGTCAGCTCGATAGTCAGCGGCAGGCGCTCAGCGATCACATCGGTTACGGGACGGCGATCGCGGATTGTGGTGCCAAAATCTCCCTGCGCCACATTCAGCATGTAGCGTGCAAACTGCTCCGGAATACTTTTGTCCAGCCCATAATGTTTTTTAAATAATGTGCATTTTGCCTTGGTAGCCTTTTCGCCCAGCATCACGTCGCAAGGGTCGCCGGGTATCATGCGGGTGATGGTAAAGGTCACCACCAGAATTCCGATCAGGACAGGAAACAGCAGTAGTACCCGTCGGATAATATAAGTTAACATCTGATTACGGAGCCAGCGGCTGGAGGAAGTTAAATTTTACCCTAGTCTTATTTCCAGCGTGCAGGGTTGGCCACCCTAGTTCTTAAACAAAAGCAGGATGGGGTTTGCCCATCCTGCTTTATATATCGCAGTAGCTCGCGGATTACTCCGGGGGCTGGTTTAAGCCTTTCGGCCCGAAGAAATCCAGCCAGTACTGGTACACCCCGGTGTTGCCCTTGCGGAGCTCGTTGTTGAAGTCCCACATGCGCGCGTAGCTGGCGACAACATCACTGCTGTCAAGCGCTGCGCCGTTGGAGAATTTAACTCCGGCACGCAAGGTGCACGTCCACTCCGTTGCCTCAGGGTTGCCCGTGCACGTCTCAGCCAATGCTGGTTGAAGCGTGGCAGTGCCAAACTTGAACGAGTAAAGCGTGTCGAAAATCTGCTGGCAGGCACTGAAGGAGGAGCCATCTGTTTCATCGGCGCAATCGAGCGAAACTGGTTCGCCGTCCTGTGAGAAAACAAGCTGGCCACTCTCGGTGGTCATTTCCTGGTAGTTTTCGTTGTACGGTCCGAGTACCACATTGCCCACCTTGGTGCTGAACGCCATCGCAGTTACGCCATTTGCGATGGTGGTCATCGGTACATGCTGGTCAACCAGAGCGTTGACTGTGTCGTACAGCTTCTGCCGGGCTGCTGGGTCGGAAAGTCGGGCTGCCTGGGAGATCGGGTCCATGATGTCTTGGAAGGGTTCTCCAAAGCCTTTGGAGGCCCCCATCAGGAATACGTCATACCAGTTAGTGGCATCCGGGTAGTCCTCGCTCCAGCCCAGGAAGTACAGGCCACGCTCGCCGGCGCGCACTGCAGGCAGGTAGGCTGCCCATTCTTCCATGCCGAGCTTGGCGTTGATGCCGATTGCCTTCAGCTGCGCCTGGACATCTTGGGCAATCTTGCTGGGCTGCGGAAAGTAAGGGCGCGTGCGTTCAGCATACGACAATAGCACTTCCTGCTTGAAGTCAAAGCCCGCGTCCACCAGCATCTGCTTGGCTTTCTTGGGGTCGTAGCCCGGTCCTGTATAACCTTCCGTGAAGCCCGGCTTGACTCCGGCGGGCACAAATTGCGTGGCCGCAACGGCTCCGCTGGGGTAGAAGTTTTTGACGATGCGCTCTTTGTCGATTGCCATCGCAAAGGCCTGGCGCACAACTTCGTCGTCAAAAGGTTTGATGGTGTTGTTGAAGGCGAGGTACAGGAAGTTGTTAAACTTGCGCGAGTACAGCTTCAAGTTCGCGTCGGCAGCGACTGACTTGTAATCATCCGTGGCGACGTTTGCAATGCCATCCACATTGCCGGACTGCAATTCCAGCAAGCGGCTGGCTGCTTCCTTGTTCCACTTCAGGATGAATTTCGAGTTGGTTGGTTTCGCGCCCCAGTAGTTGGGGTTTGGCACAAACGTGATGTGGTCGCCCCGCACCCATTCCTCAACGATATACGGACCGGTACCCACAGGATTATCGTTGATCTGGGCGGCATCGCCACCGGTTTCCTTCAGGTAATCCTGATCAAGCACAGGAAACGCAATCAGGGACATCTTCGATAAGAAAGCCGGATCGGGTGCGCACATTGTGAACTTCACCGTCAAGTCGTCGACGGCTTCCATGGATTTCATGTTGCCGCCGTAATCGCAGTCCGGAGCAATTACAGACAGGCCCGGAGCCACGTAGGCGGACGCTTCAACACCCGCCGCGCCCAGTTCGGCCGTGGCCTCTATTAGCGAGCTTTTCAGCACCGAGCCATCAAGGTCACTGGAGAACACGTTGAGCGCGTTGCCGTACAGGGCCATAAAAGGCTCCGGTGCTGCGGCGCCATGCACAATGCTGGGGGCCAGCTTGTCGGTGCCAAAGCTGGTGATGGAATACTTGAGATAGTCGTCATACAGGCTTACGTCTGCATCAGTGCGTGCTGGAATGGAGCCTTTCTTTGGATTGAAGGCATCCTGCCCTTCCCGGGAGCCGGCAACTGCCAGCCACGCTTTTGCCTCTTCCGGATGCGGAGCGCCTTTGGCCAGGCCAAAGCTGTCGCTAAGCCACATGAACACGCCAGCGTTGCCGGGTGCTGCAGAGTAGCCGTAGTCGACGCCAACTTTCGCGCCCCTGCTGAGCATATAACCGTGCGCCCAGTCGCCCATGATTGTCATCGCAGCCTTGCCTTCGAGCACCATGTCTGCAGCGCTGGACCAACCGATGGATGCGCGATCCTCATTGGAATAAGACAGCATCTTCTCCAAGGTGCCGATGCTCTTGTCAAGGCGCTTGTCGGCCCAGAGTGCTGCATCGCCGTTCATCAACTTTACATAGTCGTCCTGACCGTAGGTGGACAGCAATACGCTTTCAAACAAATGCGGTGTTTCAAACTTGTCCGCGCCCCCCACAGCCAACGGGACAATTCCCGCAGCCTTGAGCTTGGAGGCGGCTGCAAAAAACTCGTCCATTGTGACGGGCGCAGTGATACCGTTGTCGGCCAGTACTTGCATGTTGTACCAAAGCACATTGGATCGGTGAATGTTCACCGGCACGGAGTAGATCTCGCCGTTGTATGTAATTTGGTCCAGCAGCAGTTGCGGCATATTTTTGTCGAAACCCTGCTCCTTGAAGAAAGCAGTCAGCGGCTCCATCTGGCCGGCGTCCACATACTGGGTCAGCTCTTTGCCGGCATGCACCTGCCACGTGTCCGGCGGCTGGCCGCCCTGCAGGCGGGTCTTCAACACAGTCTTGGCATTGGTGCCGGCGCCACCAGCTACAGTGGCATTCACAATTTCAACGCCGGGATTCTTGGCGCTGAAAATCTCGAACATCGCGTTCAAGCCGTCGGCTTCACCGCCGTTCGTCCACCAGCTAAATATTTCCATTTGGCGGGCTTCGGCCACCGGAGCTGCTGCCACTGGCGCTGGTGCCTCAGTTGCCGGGGCGACACATGCGCCCAGCAATAGAGCAGCAACGGCCAGTGAACTCAGAATTCTGTTTGTTGTCTGATGTCTCATTTCTGTTCTCCTTCTCCTAATTTGAAATGTCGTGAAATATCAAAATGCACAGCGGGGGTTGTTGAGTTTGTTACGAAGTAGATATCTGGAATGCCTGCCTAATCTCGGAATGTCCTCCTCTCACCCGTAATAATAACACAATAGCGGCGCGGCTGAAACCTAAAACTCGCGCAAGTTAGCCATTGTCAGGGCCCGTCAATTTTGGGGCCAGGGAGCGTTCGTTTGCTAACTGATGTGCGATGTCCCGTGTTGAGAAGAAAGTAATAGCCTTTATTACAGCACACCCAGGTAAGCTTTCTGCACACTCTCGTTTTCGCGCAGTGCGGCTGCTTTGTCGGTCAGTATTATTTCGCCGGTTTGCAGCACATAGCCGCGGTTGGCAACCTGCAGCGCCATGCGCGCGTTTTGTTCCACCAGCAGGATGGTGGTGCCCAGTGCGTGCAGTTTGCGGATTGTGTCGAAGATGCTGTCCACCAGCACTGGCGCGAGACCCATTGAGGGCTCGTCCAGCAGTAGTACCTTGGGCTTTGCCATCAGGGCGCGGCCCATTGCCAGCATTTGTTGTTCGCCGCCGCTTAGCGTCCCGGCCAGCTGGCCCGCCCGCTCTTTGAGGCGCGGAAACAATTCGTACACCTGCTCAAATGATTGCGCAATCTCGCTGCGCTGCGGGCGCGTGAATGCTCCCATCTCCAAATTCTCGGCCACGGTGAGCCGCCCGAAAACGCGCCGGCCTTCCGGTACTTGCACTACGCCTTTGGCCACAATCTCATGCGCTTTAAAGTTGCTCAGGTCTTCGTTGTTTAGCCGGATGCTGCCGCGCCGCGGCTGGAGCAGGCCGCTGATGGTGTTGAGGGTGGTGGACTTGCCTGCGCCGTTGCCGCCAATTAGGGTTACTATCTCGCCCTCTTCCACCGACAGGGACACGCCGCGCAGTGCGTGAATTTCACTATAATAGGTGTGAATGTTTTCCAATTCAAGGATGGACATAACGTTGCTGCTGCAGGGGAGTGCTAGCCGGCAGTGGCGGATTGAACCTGGCCAGCTGCGCGGTGGTCTTCAGCGGCACCGCCGCGGCCGAGATACGCCTCGATCACGCGCGGGTTGTTTTGAATTTCAGCCGGGTTGCCTTCGGCAATTTTTTCTCCATAATCCAGCACAGCAATGCGCTCCGAAATTCCCATTACAACACGCATGTGATGCTCAATCAGCAGGATGGTTATTTGCAGTTCGTCACGCAGGCGGCGGATGAAACCATTCATGTCCTCCGCTTCGCGCGGGTTCATTCCGGCAGTTGGTTCATCCAGCAGCAACAACTTCGGTCGGGTTGCGAGCGCGCGGGCTATTTCAAGGCGGCGTTGATCGCCGTAGGGCAGGTTCTTTGCAATGAAGTCGCCTTTACCGCTGAGCGCTACAAACTGCAGCAGGCGCTTTGCTTCTTCTACGGCGGCAGCTTCCTCTGCGCGCATCGCTTTGGAATGGAGGATAGATCCGAGAATCCCGGTTGAAAGATGAATATGCTGGCCGACCAGTACATTCTCTAGGGCGGTCATGTTGGCGAACAAGCGAATGTTCTGATAGGTGCGCGCAATGCCAAGTTTGGTGATTTGGTCCGGGCTTTTGCCCGCTATCGATTTTCCCTCGAACAGAATATCGCCGCCATCGGGTTTATAGAACCCAGTGACACAGTTGAAGAATGTTGTTTTGCCAGCGCCATTTGGGCCAATCACACTGAAGATAGATTTGTCTTCGATCTCAAGCTCAAGGTCTTTGACTGCCAACAATCCGCCAAAGCGCTTGATGACCGATTGTGCAACTAGAATATTGCTCATTTGGGATTGTTGTAATCGGGCAATGCCAACGACATCAGCCAGCCTAGGCCGGGGCTGTCAGGCGCCCCGGCGCGGCTCCAGTTTTGCCGTCCGCTGCATCATCGGCATCTTCGTGCGCCTCCAGCTTACGGGCGTCTTCGGGCCACAGGCCTTGCGGCCGGTAAAGCATCATCATCACCAGCAGTGCGCCGTAAACCAGTAGCCGGAATTCCGCAAACTCGCGCAGCAGCTCTGGCAGGCCCACAAGTACGAGGGCACCAACAATCACGCCGCGAATGCTGCCCATGCCGCCAATAATTAAAAGCGCGAGAACGTTAATTGAGACGAGCAGGCCAAAGCTGTTGGGGTAGATGGCACCCAGCTTGGCAGCAAATATTGCGCCGCTTAATCCGCCAAAGGCAGCCCCCACAGAAAAGGCGAACAGCTTGCTAGCCACAAGATTAATGCCGATGGCTTGAGCAACGTCTTCGTCTTCACGCATTGCCATCCAGGCGCGGCCCAGACGCGAATCTCGCAAGCGCGACGAAATGAAGCCCGCCAGCAGGCAGCCAGCCAGAATGAGGTAGTAAAGCTTGAGTTGGTCGTCCAAAACCATTGTGCCAACCATCGGTTTGGCAATCAACTGAATTCCCTGGGACCCGCCAGTCCACGGACGCAGGGCGTCGGAGAGCGCCAGCAGCCGGATGATCTCGCCAAATCCAAGGGTCACAATTGCGAGGTAGTCTCCGCGCATATTGAGCACGGGAACGCCAAGCACAATTCCCGCCAACACAGTGACGCCGATTGCAATCGGCAGTGCGGCCCACCAGCTAAAGCTTGCGAGTCCCAGCTCGGGAGAGGTTAGCATTCCCATTACGTAGGCGCCGATTGCAAAAAATCCTACATAGCCGAGGTCCAACAGGCCGGCAAAGCCGACGACGACATTGAGGCCAAAGCCCATCAGTATGTACAACCCCACCTGATCGAGCACCTCGCTGACGTAAGTTCCCAGTAGTGGCGGGAGAATCAGAAGCAATGCCATCAGCGCGCCCGTGCGCATGGTCTTTTGGCGCGCAGTGACTGGCAAGACGGCCAGCGTGCTGGCTTTGCTGCGCCGCTGGTTTCCATACACGTCCAATCCAGTGGCGAGAGCAGCAATGGCCAGCGCGCCGGGTATCGAAATGCCTTTGCCGGAGAACATCCATTCGGCCGCCGGTGCAATGTAAGTCCATTGCGAAATAATGATGCGCAGCAGATCCGCTAGCAAGCCAAACACGCCCACAACCAACAGGACAAAAACGGTGGTGGAGCGTACCGGCGGCGGGAGAAACAGAAAAGCAGTGCTTGCCAAACCCATCAGGGTGCCGGCTAAGAGCAGCAAAAGCATGCCCGGCACGGGGGATTGGCCAAAGCTAAGCAGCGCAAACAGGGGTGGCGACGCGTTTACAAACACATCGCGAATGTTGATGCTGGTGCCAAGCAGCACAAGCGCAGCGAGCATTGCGCCCACTAGTGCGCCCGTCAGACTGCCGGCGGTGAGCATGGCCCGGGAACTTACCGTGCTGAACTGGCGCGCCGCAGCAGATGCGCTGTGCAGCATCGCCACCGCGAGGAAGGCTTCGCCCATGGACACCACACCGCTGATAATGGTGCGCTGGCCGAAGACTTCAACCATGCCTACCAGCGAAAACAAGACGGCTGCTCCGCCACCGATGAGGCCGAAGCGCAGGCTGGTTTGAAGCAGCGTAGCGGGTTTGTTTCGCATAACTGTCCGCCTGGAATGCTCAGGCTTTCTTTGTTGCCAGGCGCTCGCCCAAAATTCCGCTCGGCCGGAAAATGAGCACGAACACAAGCATGGTAAACGCGATGGCATCCTTGAGCTGGTTCGGCGCTGGAATGCCAAGCCCGTCCAAAAACAGGCTTGGGCCGACGGATTCAAATACCCCCAGGAACAGGCCGCCGACCATGGCGCCGGGTACGTTTCCGATGCCGCCAAGCACGGCGGAAGTGAATGCTTTGATGCCGGGCACGAAGCCCATGTAGAACTGCACCTGGCCAAAAATTATCGCGTATAAGACCCCGGCCGCGCCGGCGAGTGCGCCGCCCAGCGCAAAGGTGGTCGTAATAATTCGGTCCACGTCTATGCCCATCAACTGCGCTGTTTCTTTGTCTTCTGATACCGCGCGCATCGCCTTGCCCGTCTTGCTGAGCATTACAAATGCATAGAGCAGTCCCATGGCCAACGCTGCGGCCACAATCACCAATGCCTGAGTTGTCAGCACCCGTACCCCCAGCACAGTGAACGAGCCCTTGAGGATTGCCAGCTCGGGATAGCGGTCGATGCCGGATCCGTACAGTCCGCGGAAGGTGTACTGCAGGAAGAAGGACGCGCCGATTGCCGTAATCAGTGGCACGAGGCGCGGAGCCTTGCGCAGCGGCCGGTAGGCAATGCGCTCAACTGTAAGGGCGATTGCCATGGAGGTGAACATCGAAATGGCACTCACAATCAACAGGCCAGCCACGGGCTGCGCCTCAAGAAAGCCAATGTTGAAAAGGTAGCGCGCAAAAAAATAGGCCGTGTAGGGCCCGCTCATGAACACTTCACTGTGGGCAAAGTTGATCATGCGCAAAACCCCGTAGACGAGGGTGTAACCCAGCGCAATCAGCGCATAAATGCTGCCTTGAGCAAGGCCGAAGATAAGTAAATCCTGCCATTGGGCCAGTGTGTATTTGCCAGACGACAATGTGGCAACTGAGCCGGCAACGATTGCGCCAGTCAGTGCCAAGCCCACGGTATACATCGCAGCATCTGCAAGCGTCATACGCCCGAACAATTTGTTGAGCATGTCGAACTATACCCTGAAAACAACAACAGGGGCACGCTTGCGCGCACCCCTGTTTCGCACCATAAGCAATTGCCTAGGTTTGGAAGTACCCTGGCAAACTACTGCGAGATTTTCAGCGGGTTGGTATTCGTGGTGCCGGTTGGGTTCCAGCTGGCCGGGTCCGCATTCACGATCTCATAAACTGCAATTTTTGTATCACTGCAATCGCCGGTTGCCGAGCATGTGAGGTTTCCGGTGATGCCCTTGAAGTCCTTGGTTGCAAACATAGCATCGCGCAGTGCCTGGCGGCCAAAGTGCAGGGTGCCATCGGCATCTGCAGTAACCACTTTTTCAAGTGCTGCAAAAACAATGTTTGCTGCGTCGTAGCCGTGGGCGTGGAAGGCTGAGAGCGGGGCTTCCCCGTACTTCTTCTGGTGCTTGTCCAGGAAGTCCTTATAACCGCCGGCAAAAGCCGAGAAGTCCGGGCTGGAGTTCCAAACGCCCTTGGCAGCTTCGCCCGCTGCCTTCAGGTAATCAACCGAGTACATCGGGTCCGCGCCCATCAACTGTACACTTTCGAGGCCCGGCACTTCTTTGGCCTGCGAAGTGATGAATGCAGCGGCTGAAGTGAAACAGGGGTAGTAAATCAGCTCTGGCTTGCCCGCAGCGATGTTCGTGAGGACCGGGCGCATGTCAGTGTCGGTAGGCTGAACAGCTTCGCCGGCCACAATTTCTCCGCCTAGTTCCTTGAACCTTTTCTCAAAGACTTCGGCCAGGCTTTGGGAATAGATACTGCCATCATGAATGGTGGCTGCCTTTTTGATGCCTTTGGTGGTGTAGGCAAAGGCGGCCGCGACAGCGCCCTGCAGCTCGTCGTTATGTGCGGTGCGCATGTATCCAGCTACGTGCTTTTCGGGCTTGGTCAAATCCGGTGCAGTATTAGATGGGGACACCATTGTGAAACCGGCGTCGCGCAGAACCGGCGCGGCAACGCGTGCTTCGGAAGAGCAGGAGGTGCCGATGACGGCCACAATTGTCTTGTCCGCTGCCAGTTTTTGAGCAGCGGCCTGGCCGCCCTCAGCGTTACAACCAGTGTCTTCGCCGGTCAGCTCAATTTTGTGTCCGCGGAAAGTGCCCTTGTCGTCAATGGCAATTTCAATGCCGCGTTTCGAATCCTCGCCGAGCACTGCATCCGGTCCGGCTACGACCAACGCGTAGGCAAGGTGCACTGGTGCACCAGGCGCAATTGTCACGCATCCGATCGCGTCCGTGCACTCATATGGCTTTGCGGCCGGTGCACAAGCGGCCAGTAGTGCCCCAAAGCACCCCAACACCAACAATCTAGACAACCTTCGTTCGAGCATATTCTTCCTCCTATATAGTAAATGAACTGGTTGTTCATTTCCGAGAAAAGTCTACCTGTGGGATTTGTGAGTGTCAAGAGCACCTTGTTGTTTGCAATGCGGGGGGATCGCATTGATCTGCGGTGCAATCAGCAAGAGTGAAGCGTTTGAGAAACCGGAAAATGTTACAAACCTTCTATAACTATTGTGCAGGGGCTGTGGCAACAGCGAGCTGGCAATTTTTGGGCAACTATTCCCGGCGCATTGTGCGGCATAGGATCATTCCTCAATCCGTCAGCCGCGAAACAGCAAAGGGGCTGGCTGATGCCAACCCCTTTGTGGATTGATCTTTGGTTTTCAGGATTCCGGAGGCAGAGTCAGACTACGGGTAAATCTTTTTCGGATTGGAGTCCGCCGCTGCGCCTGGATTCCAGCTTGCGGGATCTGTGCTCATCATTTCGTAGACTGCAATTTTTGGATCACTGCAGTCACCAGTGGGTGTGCACGTGAGCGTGCCTGTGATGCCTTGGAAGCCCTTTGTGGCAAACATTGCTTCACGCAAGGCTTGGCGCCCGATGTGCAGGGTTCCGTCCGCATCCTTCACGCCAACTTTTTCGATGGCCGCAAAAATGATACTGGCTGCATCATAGCCGTGGGCATGGAAAGCAGAAAGTGGCTTCTCGCCGTATTTTGCTTGGTGCTTGTCCAAGAATGCGGCGTATCCTGATGCGAAGGCCGAAAAATCCGGACTGGAGTGGTACATACCCATCGCCGCTGCGCCTGCTGCTTTCAAAAAGTCAGGCGAGAAGATGCCGTCAGCTCCCATCAGCTTGACTGCCTCGAGGCCGGGTACTTCTTTAGATTGTGAGGTTACGAACCCACCGGCAGCCGTGAAGATGGGGAGATAGATTAGCTCGGGTTTCGCCGAAGCAATGTTAGTCAGCACCGGACGCATGTCAGTATCAGTTGGTCCCACCGCCTCTTGGGCAACGATTTCACCACCCAATTCTTTGAAGCGCTTGGCAAAAACCGCTTGCAGGCTCTGAGCGTACAAACTGCCATCGTGAATTGTGGCGGCCCGCTTTATACCTTTCGAATTGTAGGCAAACTCAGCGGCTACTGCGCCTTGGATTTCATCATTGTGAGCTGTGCGCATATAGCCCGCCACGTGCTTCTCCGGGGAGGTGAGGTCGGGAGCGGTGTTGGAGGCGGATATAAGGGTCAAGCCAGCATCCGTTAGGATGGGGGCGGCAACGCGCGCTTCACTGGAACAGGAAGTACCGACAACTGCGACAATCGTTTTGTCTGCAGCAAGTTTCTGGGCTGCTGCCTGGCCGCCTTCCGGGTTGCAGCCGGTATCTTCGCCTGTCAGCTCAATCGCATGATCCATCAACTTACCGCCTTTGTCATCGATGGCAATTTCGACGCCGCGTTTGGAATCTTCACCGAGCGTGGCATCAGGTCCGGCGACAACCATCGCATAGGCGATATGCACGGGCTTTCCTGGCGCAATATCAACGCAGCCGATTTTGTCGGCGCATACAAACGGAGCTGCGGACGGCGTGCAAGCAGCTAGCATTACTCCCGCAAAACCAGCAACAATCAGTAAAGATAATCTATGCTTATACATTTCTATTTCTCCTAATGGAAATAATGAAAGGCTTTCCTTTCTATGTCAGTTAATATACAGGGGCATCCGTGTTTTTGTCAAATATGCGTTTGGCTGGTTTTACCCTAAATCGGGTGTATGCGAGGCGCGCCCGGTGCGCTGGCAAAAACAGATATGGGAAACAGCATGTCCGGTGGCTTATCTCCCTTCTTTTGCGGGCCAAGCTGTTGCTTGGGCTTTGATGCCGCGGAAACTGCAAACAATGCTTTGATTATCAGAAATGAATCGGGCCCGGACTGAGTTATCCTTCAAACTGAATTGACAGCAGAGAGCTGATAGAGTAATGTGTGGTCATGAAATACACATTTAGGACCAGAACAAATTATGGGTTTTAGAGGAATTTACGCCCCGATTGTCACTCCTTTTGGTGCCGATGGAGAAATCAATTATGCGGTGCTTGGAAGGCTGGTTGATTTTCTGATTGAAAACGGGATTGCGGGGCTGGTGCCGGGCGGTACAACCGGCGAGGTTTATGCCTTTAGCGACGCGGAACGGCTTGAGGTCTTTCGGTTTGTGAAGGCGCATGTGAAAGGGCGGGTGCCGCTGATGGCGGGCACAAATGCCGGCGCAACGCGCGATGTAATTCGCTTTTCGCAGGCGGCTGAGAAGCTGGGATATGACAGCCTGATGGTGGCAGTCCCGCCATACTCGCGCCCGACCCAGCGCGAACTGCTGTCGCATTATCTGGCTGTTGCGCGCAGTGTGGCGTTGCCAATTGTGCTATATAACTTTCCGTGGCGGGCAGGCACTGAGGTGGGTTACGAGGTTATGGATTGCCTGCTGGACCAGACGAATGTTATGGGCATCAAGGAGGCTTCCGGTGATATGGCGCGCGTGTACGAATTTCGAATGCGCTATGGCAGCCGGTACCAGATGATTTGCGGCTCCGACGATCAGGCGTTGGACTACTTCTTGTGGGGCAGTACCTGTTGGATTGGCGGTGGCGCTTCCTGTGCGCCGCGCCAGCACGCGGCCGTGCTGCAAGCGGCGCTGGCCAATGATTTTGTTGCGGCGCGCAGTGCCATGGACAAGCTTATGCCGCTCCTGCGCTGCCTGGAGGGCGGCAGCTATGCGCAAAAAGTTAAGCGCGGATGCGAGTTGCTTGGTATTCCAGTTGGTAGCCCGCGCCAGCCGCTGCTGCCACTTACGGATACAGACCGCGTGGAGTTCGACAAAATTTTTCTGGCGTGCAAATGAGCGTGCGGAAGAAAATGTTCAATGCGGGGCAATAACACCGTGAAAATTAAGCGTATTCGGGCATATCAAGTGGATCTGCCATTGCATGAGGGCTCCTATAAGTGGTCGGGCGGAAAGTCTGTGACTACCTTTGACTCAACTGTTGTTGAAGTTGAAACAGACGCGGGAATTACTGGTTATGGAGAGGTGTGCCCGCTGGGGCCGTTCTACTTGCCGGCGTATGGCAATGGTGTGCGGGCTGGAATAGTGGAGCTGGGGCAGCACTTGCTGGGCGAGGATCCCACGCAATTGCAGAAGCTCAATCGGTTTATGGACGCTGCCCTGAAGGGCCACGCGTATGTGAAATCGGGCATTGACATGGCGTGCTGGGATATCTTGGGCAAGGCCACCAAAATGCCAGTGGCCGAGCTACTGGGCGGTAGATATGGGACTGATGTGAGTCTATATCGCGCAATCTCACAGGAGGCGCCCGAGGCAATGGCGCAGCGTGTTGCGGGGTATCGCGCGGAAGGGTACAAGCGCTTTCAACTCAAAGTTGGCGGCGATCCGGCGGTCGACATCGCGCGAATTTTTGCAGTGGCTGAAAAGTTGCAGCCGGGGGACCGGCTGGTGGCGGATGCCAACACGGGCTGGCTGATGCACGATGCCATGCGCGTCGTCAAGGCAGTGCGCGATCTGGATGTTTACATCGAGCAACCCTGCCTGTCCTACGAGGAATGCCTTTCGATCCGCAAGCATACGGACCATCCATTTGTTTTGGACGAGGCGATCGATACCATTGACTGCCTGCTGCGCGCGCAGGCAGATCAGGCCATGGATGTGGTGAACCTGAAGATAAGCAAGTTTGGCGGCCTGACCAAACTAAAGCAGGCGCGCGACTTGTGTGTGTCGCTTGGCATTGCAATGACGCTGGAGGACAGCTGGGGCGGCGACATCATTACTGCTGCGATTGCGCATCTGGCGCAGAGCACACCGCCTGAACTGCAGTTCTCTTCGACAGATTTCAACAGCTATGTGTCGGTCAGCATCGCAGATGGCGCGCCGAAGCGCGTTGATGGAAGAATGTCCGCCAGCACCGCTCCCGGGCTGGGCGTACAGCCCAAACTGGATGTGCTGGGGAAGCCGGTTCTCGATTTGCATTGAGACCGCCGGTCGTTCGGCCCACACTTGCAGCGTGGGGCAGAGAGTGTGCGCACCGCCTTCAGGCGCAGCTCAACATTGAATGATGCACGCACCGCTGCGCCTGTCGCTTGATGCGGCGCATGCGCTTGCGCTGCAGGCGCTGCTGGCCAGCGGTGTTTCGCCTGCGCAGGCTGCGGCCATTGCGGACAATGTAACCGCAGCGGAGCGGGATGGGTGTGTGTCGCACGGGCTGTTTCGGCTTCCCGGATACATCCGCTCTGTTCAAAACCTCAAGGTGACCCGCGATGCTGTGCCGCAGGTAACAGACCTTGCACCTGCGGTTGTGCAAGTGGACGGCAACAACGGGTTTGCCCCGTTGGCGCTGTTTGCGGGCCAAAGCAGGCTTGTGGATAAAGCCCGGCACTGTGGCATCGCGACCATGGCTGTCATTCGGATTTTTCATTACGGCGCATTGTGGGTTGAGGTGGAGGCGCTCGCGCAGAAAGGACTGGTGGCGTTTGCATTTACGCAAACTAGCAGTGCCGTGGCGCCGGCCGGGGCAACCAAGCCTTTGTTCGGCACCAATCCAATGGCGTTTGCGTGGCCGCGGGCGGGCCGTCCGCCGCTGGTGTTTGACCAGGCTTCAAGCGTTACAGCGCGCGGGGAACTGCTGTTGAAGTTACGGGACGGCAGCTCAATTCCAGAAGGTTGGGCGGTTGACAGCACTGGCGCGGCCACAACTGACGCGGCGGCCGCACTGGCTGGCGCGCAATTGCCGTTCGGCGGTTACAAGGGATCCTCGATTGCTTTGATGGTCGAGCTGCTAGCCGGCGCATTGATCGGTGAGGCGTTTGGCTTTGAGGCAGCCGCCGCTGACAACAATGATGGCGGGCCGACGCTGGGCGGTGAATTGATCATTGCGATTGATCCTGCGCATTTTTCTCCGCACGCCGATAGCGCGGCGCAATTGGCGCACGCGGAGCTGCTCTTCGGGCGCATCCTTCATTTGGAAGGCGCACGCTTACCATCTGACCGGCGTTATGCCGCGCGCCAGGTCAGCACCGTCGAGGGAGTCGTTATTCCGGGTGCGCTGCACGCTGAACTAAGCGCGCTGGCAAGCACAGGGCGCGCGGTGTAATGCGGCGCTTGTACATTTTTTAGTTACATTTGCGGTGGCAGGTAAACTTCAACGCTGGCCGGAATGAAATCACACAAATCAATGCGGATAATTGTTGATGGCTCTCCGGTTGATTATGCAGCTGGGGATAGCGTGCTGCTGGCAATGTTGCGGGCCGGGATGCAGCCGACGAGCGGTGGTTGTCTGTGTGTGGGTGGCGATTGCCCGCACTGCGTGGCAACAGTGGATGGGGTTGCCTACGTGCGCACATGCCAGACCCTAGCGCGGCCGGGGCAGATTGTGGAGAGTTTCCCTGATGATGGCTATCCACCGCTGCCTGGCGCTGCGCCTGAACCGGCGGTGGCTGCGCGCAATATTCATTGCGATGTGGTGGTGATCGGGCAGGGCGCAGCCGGGCGTGCGGCAGCAGCTGCTGCCCGTCAAGCGGGCAAACAAGTTATCACGCTGGATGCAGGCGCGGGGGCGGAGGTGATTGGAATTTATGCGGGTCCGCTGGTCGTCGCGCGCACTGCTGCCGGCATGCTCCACGCTCATCCGCAAGGCGAGATTATTGTTGCCACCGGCGCTGCTGAAATTCAACCGGTGGCGCCCGGTAACGATCTGGCCGGAATACTCACTGCGCGGGCGGCAGAGGCGGTGGCAGCCAGCGGAATTAATCTCGGGCACATTGTGGCGATCGGTACAGCCCCGGCAGGCTTGAAGGTTGAGCAGGCTGAGGGCGACCTTGTGCGGTTTGAGGGCACGCAACGGGTGGCGGGCGTAGTGATGCGCGACCGCAAAGGTGGCGAGCGGCGGTATGCCTGCGACACTGCGGTGGTGGGGCTGGGCTTGCAGCCGCGTGATGCGCTGCTGCGCATGGGCCAGGGACTGGCGGTGCGGGCGGTGGGTGACGCTGCGCGCGCTTCCGACATTCCAGCGTGTCCGCTGGCGGGCACGGTGTGTCCGTGCTCTGGCGTCACGGTGGCGGATTTAGAGTCGGTTTGGCAGCGCGGTTTTCATGAGCTGGAGCTTGTAAAGCGCTCCACGCTGGCGGGCACCGGCACATGCCAGGGCATGGCGTGCATGCCGCATGTGCGCAGCTTTCTGCAAACGCGCGGCGGCACATTGCAGCCGCAGTTTACCGCGCGGCCGGTGACGCGCCAGCTTACGATGGGCGAAGCATCCGCTGGATCGCATCATCAGGCGGTGCCGCGCACCGCGCTTGACGGCGAGCACCGGCGGCTGGGCGCCCGGATGGACCGCATCGGCGGTTGGTGGCGCCCGTGGAACTACGGCAATCCGCTGCAGGAGTACTGGGCCGTGCGCGAAGCCGTATCGATTGGTGATGTAAGCACGCTCGGAAAGATGCAGGTGTCTGGACCGGACGCGCTCGAGTTATTGGAGCGCTTGTATCCAACGCGCGTGAAGTCGATTGCGCCGGGGGCGATGCGTTATGTCTTGATGCTCAACGACCGCGGCTATATTTTTGACGATGGCCTGATTGGCTGCGATGGCGCCAACCGCTACTCGCTGACATTTACAAGTGGTGGTGCTTCCTTTGCGGAGATGTGGGTGCGCGACTGGGCTGAAAGCTGGAAGCTGGATGTGCGCATTCTGAACCAGACAATGGCGCTCGGTGCTATCAACGTTACCGGGCCGCTGGCAACGGAGTTGCTGCAGCGCGCCGGACTTGCCAGCGCGCCTAAATATATGCAACAGGCAAAGGCGCTGGTAGCCGGCGTGCAGTGCCGGGTGCAGCGCTTAAGTTTTACGGGCGAGCTTTCTTACGAGCTGCATCATCCCGCGGAGAATTCTGTGTCGCTGTGGCGGCAACTGCTGGAGTTGGGCAAAGATTTGGGCATTAGGCCGCATGGCTTGCAGACGTTGCTGCAGTTGCGCCTGGAGAAGGGGCACATCATCGTCGGGCAGGATACTGATTTTGATTCTACGGCGCGGCGTGTGGACATGGAGTGGGCGGTCAAAGTCGAGAAGCCGGACTTTGTCGGGCGGCAGGCTGTACTGCGCACCAACAAGGTTGCCTTGGATCGACAGCTTGCCGGCTTTGAGATGGAGGGCGCTGCTCCGGTTGAAGGTGCAAGCATTCACTTTGGTTCTGAGTATGCGGGGTACGTTACATCAAGCTTCACTTCGCCGGTGTTGGGCAGGGCGGTGATGCTTGGCTGGCTGCGGTTGTTTGCCGGCAAGCTGCCGGATGCAGTAATGATTGACGGGCGCCGCGCGCAGCGCGTGCCCGTGCCGTTTTACGACAAGGACGGCAGCCGCGCCCGTGTTTGAGCGCGTGCACACAATGCGCATAGTGGCCACGCCGGCTGCGCTCGATGCTGCGCGGTGGCCAGCGGGTCATGTTGCGCTGCGCACGGCTGCGGATGAAGTGTTGATCACGCCGCCGCTCGCCAGCCCGCAAGTGGCGGATGAACATGCCATTGTGATGGCCGACGGCGCATTCTTTGGCGGGTGGATTGCGCCGGCTTTGGCGCTGGCGGTCTTGGAGCGGGAGTGCGAATGGGAAGTGCCGCACGAGCGGCCGGCTTTTGCGCAGGGCATGGTGGCGGGCCTGCCCGTAAAACTCTGGCTTGAAAGCGAGCGCGTGCTGGTGCTGGTGGCTGCGCCATTTGCGCATGATTTGGCGGAGCGCTTTGTGCCATGAATGAATTTGTTGAGCGCCAGATTTCCCTAAAGTGGAATGATCCGAAGCCGGCTTACGATGTGGTGATCGTGGGCGGCGGCGGCCACGGTCTGGCAATCGCCTACTATCTGGCAGCGCGCCATGGCATTACGAATGTGGCCGTGCTGGAGCGCAAGTACATCGGAGCGGGCAACTCCGGACGCAACACCACAATCATCCGCTCCAACTACGGCATACCGGAGGCAGTGCGGTTTTACCAGCACAGCCTTGCGCTGTATGCGTCGCTTGAAGCCGAGACCGGGCGCTGGGTGATGCACAAGCAGAAGGGCCTGTTGTGGATGGCGCATACAGAGGCGGGTGTGCGGGCGGAGCGCGCGCGGGCAGCAGTGAATACTTTGTTCGGCGCAAAGACGGAGTATGTGACGGCAGAGCAGGTGAAAGAGATTTGTCCGCAAGTTGATATTACGGGCGCGGGTGTGTGGCCCGTGCTGGGCGCGTCTTACCATTCCGAGGGCGCAACGGCGCGCCACGACCGCGTGGTGTGGGCGTATGCGGAAGGCGCAATGCAGCGCGGTGCGCACATCCACCAGAACACGGCAGTGACCGGATTGCAGATGAGTGCCGGGCGGGTGATTGGCGTGGAGACTGATCGCGGGCCCATTGCGGCCAAGGTTGTGGTGAGCGCGGTTGGCGGGCATGTTACGACGCTGGCAGCAATGGCGGGCTTGCGCCTGCCCATCCGCACGCACCCGCTGCAGGCTTATGTAACCAATCATTACGCGCAAAGCTTTGACGCGATCGTGGCATCGACGAACCTGCTCTTCTATGCGTCGCAAACCGCGCGCGGCGAGATGCTGATTGGCGCCGAGATTGACCGCCAGCCAAGCTATTCATACGGGGCTGGGCATCACTTCTTGCAAAGCTGCTCGCACCGCGCAATTACCGTGCTGCCGTTCCTGCGCAATTTGCGAATTGTGCGGCAATGGACGGGTGTATGCGATATGAGCGCCGACTACTCGCCGGTTATGGGTATGACTGGTGTTGATGGTTTTTATGTAACGACGGGCTGGGGCACCTGGGGTTTCAAAGCCATCCCCGCTGGCGGAGAGCAAATGGCGGAACTGATTGCGACCGGTGCAACACCGGAGTTGATTGCGCCGTTTGCGTTAGACCGTTTTGCAAAAGACCGCACGATGGCTGACCGCGGGTCAGCGGGTACACACTAAGTGTTGCACGCTTGCAAAGTGGAAGGCGGGTTGCATGTAAACATGCCGTTGCGGTTTGCGGGCGGAGCTTCGGCACTGTGAGCCTGCAAATCACTTGCCCGACATGCGGGCGCCGGCCGGTTGAGGAGTTTATCTACGGCGAGATTCCGGCTGTGCCGGATGCAATTGTAGATGCGGACGCGCGCGATGTGGACCGCAGCTTCATGCACAGCAATCCGGAGGGGATGCTAACGGAGCGCTGGTTTCATGTGTATGGCTGCCGGCGCTGGATGACGGTGCGCCGGGATACGCGCACAGACCAAGTGCAGGACGGAGCGTAGACTGGAAGCCGCATGGTATGCAGTGCGCTTGGTCAGGCGGGCGCTGACGCCAACGCGCAGTTTTATATAACGTTGTACTCGGCGATTGTGCGCCCCTCCGCGAAGCGCGCGTAGTCCAGCGCACTTACATCGATAGTGTGCGCTGCTCCGTCCAGCAGCAGCTCTGCCAGCAGCAGGCCGCATACCGGGCCGTGCATGAAGCCATGCCCGGAGAAGCCGGCCAGCACATAAAAACCGGGAACCGGTGTTGCACCGATGATGGGGTGGGCGTCGGGGGTCACTTCATACAACCCTGCAAGGCGCGAAACAACGCCAGCTTCATCAAGGGCGGGCAGACGTGCGCAGGCATGTTCCATGTGCGTGAGTTCCCATGCCGGCTCCACGGTCTGGTCAGTGCCGGCAGCTTGCTGCGGATCCGACATCCCTGTAAGCACGCCGCCGCCTTCAGGATGAAAGTAAAGGCTCTGCGAAAAATCCACAACGAATGGAAAATCCGCCGGCAAGTCTGGCAGGGCAGTAGTTGTGAGCCATTGGCGGCGCACAGGTAAAACCGGCAGCGCGATGCCTGCCATCTGCGCCAGCGCTGCGCTCCATGGCCCGCAAGTGTTGATGATGGTTGGGGTTGAGATTGTGCCAGCGCTCGTTTGCACAGCGCTAACCCGGCCGCCGGCGCTTAGGATACCGCTGACTGAGATGCCGGTGTGGCACATGGCGCCCAAGCGGCGCGCCCCATCGATGTAGCCCATCACGACGCTGTTGGGATCGGCCAACCCGTCTTCTGCAAAGAAGGTGCCAGCGAGCGCATCTGCAAAGCGGCAAGTGGGCAGGCGGCGCTGCACTTGCGCGCCATCCAGCCACTCCGTTTGTATTCCGAGGCTGCGCTGCAGCGCGATGGTTTGTTTGAAACGCGTCACGTCTGCGGCGCGCGTAAGCACAAACATGTAGCCGCACTTGCGCACAAGTGCGGGCCGGCCGGTCACGGCCTCAAAGTTATCCAGCATGCGCAAGCTGACTTTGGAGAGTTCAATGTTGATGGCGGTGGCAAACTGGTGCCGGATGCCGCCGGCGCAGCGCCCGGTCGCGCCGGCGCCAAAGAACTGCTCGCGCTCCAGCAGCACCACATTCGTTGTGCCGCGCTGCGCCAGATGAAAGGCAGTACTGGCGCCCATTACGCCGCCGCCTACAATCACCACATCGGCGGTGGCTGGCAGTTGGGTCATTGCGTGCTTAGTGCGCTTTGCTGTGCCGCGCGGGAGCCGGGCTACAGCTCCACGAGTGTGCCGAGATTGAGCAGTGCTGCATTGTTGACGGCAATGCGCGCCGCAACTGCATCCTGCGCTGCACTGCCACAGCCTTTGAAGAATGTGATCTGTTCATTGGTTGTGCGGCCGGTTTTGGTGCCGCGCAGCACTTCGCCCAGCTCTGCGTGAATGATATCGGTGGTGATGCTGCCGGCGCGCAGCGGTTGTATCAGATCGCCGGCTTCTTCCCAGGCTGATGCGCGCGAATCAACAGTGACTAGTGCGCGCTGAATTGTCTCCAAATCTATCTCCTGCATTTGCGGAGTGAAAGATCCAACGCCGTTGACGTGCGCGCCGGGCTGCAGATCGCGCCCGGAAAACACGGGTGTGTGCGCGGTGGTTGCGGCGCAAATAATGTCGGCGCCGCGCACGGCGGCGGCCGCTGAGGCTACGGCTTGTACATCTTGCGGGATTGGTCCCTGGGCTCGCATCGCTTCTGCAAACGCAGATGCGTGCTGCGCGTTCGGGCTGTACACGCGCACGCTGCGAACCTTGCGCACTGTGCAAATGGCTTCAAGCTGTGTGCGCGCCTGTACTCCACTGCCAATAATCGCGGCTGTCTGGCAGTTGGGCAGCGCCAGCAAATCTGTGGCAGCGCCCGCGCCGGCGCCAGTGCGAATGGCAGTCAGGCTGCCACCTTCTAACAGCGCCAGCGGCTGGCCGGTGGCCGGGTCAAGCGCTAGCACCACGCCGTAGATCAGCGGCAGGCCCCGCGCCGGATTGTCGTTAAAGACGGACACAACTTTTACCGCGAGGTCGCCAGTGCGCTGCATAAACGCCGGCATGATCAGGCTGACGCCGGGCGGCTCCGGGACTGACACGCGCAGCCGTAGCGGAACGTGCGCGCTGCCGGCCGATAGCTGCGCATAAGCGTCCTTCATGCCCCCGATTGCAGCGGCCATGGGCAGCGCTCTGCGGACATCTGCCGCCGCAAGGATCCTGATTTGCATCCCCTTTATTTTACTCTTGCCACGTGCGGCTCTGGCTAAACCGGTTTTGTAGCGGGCATTTTTGAGCGCAAGCTGGGCAGTTTGATAAAAGCCTGCGTTGAGCCGATAACATTCGAGCTTGATTTTTGCCGATATGAAAAATGAACTTGGTGTGTTTTCAGTTTGCCAGCTGTACAAAGCTGGCACTATGGCAGTAATAGGCATCGGCAATGTGAAAACCTTATGGCATGCTGTATTTTTAGTGACTTGGTTGGCGCACTAGATGTTGGGCGGTAATATTGGCGGTATGTTAGGCGCGGATGTAAAGACTTCATATAGCGTTGGAAGCGTGACGCATGAAGTTCCGGGCGGCGCAACGATCCCCGCTCCGCTTTTGATTTCGCTGCGGAATGTGGTGAAGGACTATGACGGGCTGGCTGGTACCGTGCGGGTGCTGCAAAGCCTCAGCCTTGAAGTGCGCAAGGGCGAGTTTGTTGGCGTGTGCGGGCCAAGTGGCAGCGGCAAGTCCACGCTGATCAACATGATTACCGGCATCGACCGGCCCACGAGCGGTGATGTTTTGGTGGCGGACACGCTGCTTAACAAGCTTTCTGAGAACGAGCTCGCACGCTGGCGCGGCCGGAGCGTGGGCGTGATCTTCCAGTTTTTTCAGCTGCTGCCAACGCTGACCGTAGTTGAGAACATAATGCTGCCGATGGACTTCTGCCGGATGTGGACTTTGAAAGAGCGTCCGCAGCGCGCGATGCAGCTGCTGGAGCAAGTGGGGCTGGCAGACCAGGCGCACAAGCTGCCCAATGCGCTTTCGGGCGGCCAGCAGCAGCGCGCCGCAATTGCGCGCGCGCTGGCAAATGATCCGCCGCTGCTGGTGGGCGATGAGCCCACCGGTAATTTGGATAGCCGCACGGCAGACAAGGTGTTCAGCTTGTTTGAGCAGCTGGTGGCCCAGCACAAAACTTTTGTGATGGTTACGCATGACAACGGGCTGGCAGCACGCCTGCCGCGTGTGGTCGAAGTGGTTGACGGGCAGTTGTTTGAAGGCGCCCGCAACGGCCAGGTCAAACACGCCTGAACCATGCGCCGGGCTTACATAAAAGTGTGGCGGGATCTCGCCACGCATCTCGGGCGCACTATTACCGTTGTGATGAGCATTGCGGTGGGCGTGATGGCGCTTGGAATGATCCTTTCCAGCAATGGGTTAATGGCGATGCAGATGGGGGCCGCGCAGCGCGCGGCGCAGCCGGCGCACGCGCTGCTGTTTGTGACGGGCGCGCTGTACGAGGGCGTGGCGGAGGACGTGGCGCGCGTGCCCGGGGTGGCTGCGGCTGATGCGCGCGTGCAGCGCTCAATTCGCTGGAAGCCGACGCTGGATGCTGAGTGGCAGAATGCGGACTTGGTTGCGGTTGCGGACTTTTCCGCGCAGGCGATGGATCTGGTGGACCTGCGCACCGGCGCTTGGCCCGATGACCGCTCGATTGCAGTTGAGCAGGGCCACGTTGCGCCGTTTTTGGTGCCGGCAGTTGGCAGCACAATTTATTTTGATGTCAACGACCGTTCCGACGCGGTTACCCTGGCCGGCACGGTCCGCGACAACTACCGCGCCAAGCCGCCATTGGGCAGCAATCGGCCGGCATTTTATGTGACGCTGGCAGGCCTACAGCGCATTACGGGCAGCCGCACTGTCACACAAATAGGAATCACGGTCGCAAGCTTTTCAGAGGAGCGCGCGCGCGCTGTGGCCGATGCGGTCTCCACCAAGTTGGAGAAGCAGGGCATCAAGGTGCGCTTCACAGAAATTCAGGATCCGACGGAACACTGGGCGCAGACCATGGCGGATGGCGTGGGCGTGGTGCTTACAGTGATGGCCGTGGCTGCTCTATTTCTGAGTGTGGCGCTGGTGGTCAACACCATCAATGCAATTCTGGTGCAGCAGGTGCCGCAGATTGGCATTATGAAAACAGTCGGTGCACTCCGCGGCCAGATTAGTAATGTGTATCTGGCAGGGGTTGTTGTGTATGGGTTGCTGGCAGTGGCTGTGGCGGTGCCGCTGGGCGCTCTTGGTGGCGTGCTTTTGTCCGGTTACATATTGCGCATTTTGAATGTGCCCGGGTCGGGCTACCAGCTGTTGCCGCAGATCGTTGGGGCGCAGCTTTTTACGGGATTGCTGGTGCCGCTGATAGCTGCTATTTGGCCGGTGTTGCTGGGCGTGGGCGTTTCAGTGCGCGAGGCGTTGAGCAGCTATGGCGTTGGACAGGGGCGTTTTGGCACGCGCTGGCTGGATCAGTTTTTGGGCAACTTGCGCGGCCTGCCGCGCATGGTCTTGCTGATGTTGCGCAACAGTGTGCGGCGCCTCGAACGCGTGTTATTGACACAACTGGTGCTGGTGTCCGCGGGTGCTATTTTTATGATGGTGCTTAGCACCCACTACTCATTTATCGAAACCATCGCGGAAACCTGGCGCGCCTTCGGCTATGACGGATACGTTGTTTTTGAGCAACCGCAGCTGATACCGGAAGTGTTGGACGTGCTGGCTGCGCGCCCCGGGGTTGGGCGCGCGGAGATGTGGCTGTGGCAGTCGGCGCAGACAACCCTGCCAAAAATTATCAAGGCGGCTGACGGCGCTGAGGAGGCACCGCCTTCTCAAATGCGTGGAGACCGGGGTGGAACGGTGGGCGGAAATAGCGCCAGCACAGGTTGGCGCGTGGGGCTGCGTGGTGTGCCGCTTGATACGCAGATGTTCAAGCCAAAAATTGTGGCGGGGCGCGCGTTGGACAGCGGCGACCAGCGCAGTATGTTGTTGAATGAAAAACTTGCCTCCGAGATAGGCGTGGGTGTTGGCGAGAGTCTGGAACTCGACCTGGGCAACGAGCGCAAAGTCACCTGGCAAATTGTTGGCTTGATTTCCGATATCACCAATAATCAGGAAACCGGTTATGTGGTGCGCGAAGAGCTGGCGCGGGAAATCAACAGTATTGGGCGCGCATCGTTTGCGCACATAATGATGAGCGATCAAACCGCGCTGGGGCAGCGCCGGGTGCTTGCGGACCTTTCCGCATTCTTGAAGGCGCGGGGCATGCCGGTATCCAGTACGCGCACCTCTGCGGGCGATCGCGAGGACACGAATGCGCAGTTTGGCATTCTGACAACCGTGCTTTTGACGATGTCTTTTGCGATGGCCCTGGTTGGTGCAATCGGTCTGTCCGGTACCCTGTCCATCAACGTGATGGAGCGCCGGCGTGAAATTGGCGTGATGCGCGCGGTAGGCGCATCATCTTCAGATGTGGCGTATGTGTTTGTAGGCGAGGGCCTGCTGCTGGGAATTACAAGCTGGCTGCTGGCTATGCCACTGAGCGTGGTCGGCGGACCGCCGTTTGTAGCTGCCATCAGCAACGCGATTAGTTTCTCCGGCCGGTACCATTTGGATTGGGCGGGGTTTGGCTGGTGGCTTTTGATTGTGGTTGTGCTTTCGATCGTAGCCAGCTGGCTGCCAGCGCGGCGGGCCACTGAGATCAGCGTGAAAGACAGCCTTTCATACGAATAACTTTCAACCGGCGGCGATTCTTTTGGCGCCGGAAACATCTTTAGTGGAGAGAGGTGAAGGAAATGAAAACAAGTAAATTGGGCGGCATTGCGGCGATAGCCCTGTGTAGTGTGTTGGCTGCTGCTTGCGGCACGGTGGCGTTTGCCACTCCGCAGGCAACTCCCGCTCCGGTCACTGAGGTTGTTGGGGCTGTGCTGGCCGAAGGGCGCCTGGTGCCAAAAGATTACCGCCAACTGGCGTTCACCATGGGCGGGCAGCTGGTGGAGGTGCTGGTGGCGCAGGGGGATGTGGTGGCGGCTGGCGATGTGCTGGCGCGCCTCGGCAATGCGCAGGATCTTGCAGCCGTGCTTGATCGCGCGCAACTGGAGCAACTGAATGCTCAACAAGCGCTGGATGCATTAAACGACAACGCCGGCAAAGTGCGCGCTGCGGTCCAAAGCGAACTTGCTACCGCGGAAGACAAGCTGGAGCGTGCTAATCGCAAGCTGCGCAACTTGAAAGCACCAGATATTGCCTATTATGAGCGTGAGCTGCGTGATGCGCAGTTTGCGTACACCAAAGCGCAGCAAAACGCGGAGGCGGTGGATCTGGGTGCAAGTGGCAGTGCGAAAAACAATTATGATGCGGCCATTGAAAACCAGAAGGATGCCCAGAAGCGCTACGACAAGGTGGTGCAGGCAGTCAACGGCTGTACCGTAATCCCCAATCCCAAATACAAGAACTTGACGCTCGTAAATGTTGGAGGCGCCACCTACTCTGTGGGCAGCGACCAGAAGCTGACGCTGATTACGGACCCGGACATCATCAATGATCCAGCGAAGCAATGCGACTCAAACCGCAAGGTGACGGTGGATGGCGTGTCTCAAACGCTGGAAGAAGCCACCAACGCGCTGAATGGCGCGCGCGACCGCACGCGCCTCGCGCAGATAGCGTACAACCAGGGACAGATGAGCAACACTACGGCGCTGGACAAAGTGGCGCAGGACCTTGAGGATGCGGAGAACCGGCTGCGGTATGCCAAGGAAGCGCCCAAGAACATTGATGTGGCGCTTGCGGAGGCGGAAGGCGCGGTGGCACAGGCTGCAATTGATGATGCCAAGCGGCGCCTGGCAGACATGGGTGCTAGCGGCCCTAACCCGGATGACTTGAAGCTGATTGAGATGCGCCTTGCGCAGGCGACGGCTGCGGTTGCGAACGCAGAGGCTAACCTGGCAGACAACGAGCTGCGCGCGCCGATCGCGGGCGAGGTGGTGCGCATGGCCCTAAAGGTTGGCGAGTTTGTGCAGCCCGGCGTGGCGCTGGTTACGCTGGCACAGGCGGACGACTGGGAAGTGCTCACCGACAACCTGACGGAGATTGAAGTGCCGCAGGTGAGCGTGGGCCAGGTGGTTACCATCGTGCCGGACGCGCTGCCCGATGTTGAGCTGAGCGGCAAGGTGACCGAGATTTCGCAGTTGTTTGAAGAGAAGCGCGGCGATATCACCTACACCGTCAAGGTGGCACTGGGGGACAGTGACCCGCGCTTGCTGTGGGGCATGACTGTGCTGGTGACTTTCCCGACGCCCTAGTAAAAGGCCTCTAAATCAGGGTAAAGGCACAGCCTGCAGATCAAGCTGTGCCTTTGTGGTTTAATCCAGCTTGCATCCAAGTCTTTGCGGGAGATTGTCATGCCTAAAAATCTGCTTTCGAAATTGCGCATCAAAGCTGCCAACGCGGGAACTTGCAGCGGTCCGCAACAGTGGCTGGAAGATGCCGGCGGCACCTGGCTGGTTTCAAACAACCCAACTACCGGGCGCGAGATTGCGCGGGTGCGCACGGCATCGCCGGCGGCGTATGAGACAACGGTAAAACGCAGCCGCGCTGCGTTTGAGTCGTGGCGCAGCATGCCGGCACCGCAGCGCGGCCAGCTGGTGCGCGACCTTGGCAACGCTCTGCGCGCGCAGCTTGAGCCCCTGGGCGAATTGATTGCGCTGGAGGTGGGCAAGATACGCGCCGAGGGCATTGGCGAGGTTCAGGAGATGATTGACATCTGCGATTTTGCGGTTGGGCTTTCGCGCCAGCTGTACGGTCTCACAATGCATTCCGAGCGGCCGGGGCATCGCATGTACGAGCAATGGCATCCGCTTGGGCCGGTCGGCGTGATCACGGCATTTAATTTTCCAGCTGCGGTTTGGTCGTGGAATGCTGCGGTGGCTGCGGTGTGCGGTGACACGGTGGTCTGGAAGCCTTCGGAGCTGGCGCCACTGACCGCAATTGCGATCCAGCACATTGCCAACGATGTGATGGCGAACCATGGCGTTACAGGAGTGTTTAGCTTGGCGGTGGGGGACGGGCGCCAAGTAGGTGTGCGGCTGGTGGCGGATCCGCGCATTCCGCTGCTGGCATTCACGGGCTCCATCCGTACCGGGCGCGAGGTGGCGCAAGCCGTGAGTGCGCGCCTTGGGCGCTCCCTGCTGGAGCTGGGCGGCAACAATGCCATTGTTGTAGCAGCGGACGCAAATCTTTCGCTGGCGGTGCGCGCCATATTGTTTGGCGCAGTGGGCACTGCCGGCCAGCGCTGCACCTCCACCCGCCGCATTATTGTGCACCGCTCCGTGGCCAAGCCGCTGGCGCAGCGCCTGGCTCGCGCGTACAAGCAGGTAGTGGTGGGCGACCCGCTGCGGCCGGCGACTTTGATGGGCCCGCTGATCACTGCGCAGGCCGTGGCTGCGATGCAAGCTGCGCTGCGGCGCGCCGTGGCGGACGGCGGCAAGCTGCTGTTTGGCGGGAGGGTGCGCTTGGATCTGGGGCCGCAATTTGTGGAGCCGGCAATCGTGCAAATGCCGAAGCAAACCGAGATTGTGTGCGCGGAAACTTTTGCGCCGATTTTGTACTTGATGGAGTTTGACACAATGGCGGAGGCTGTGGCACTGCACAACGGAGTTGATCAGGGGCTTTCGAGCGCCATCTTTACGGAGTCAGTTTCCACGATGGAGCGGTTTCTAGCTGCGGGCGGTTCTGATTGTGGCATTGCGAATGTGAACATCGGCACCTCGGGTGCGGAGATCGGCGGTGCGTTTGGCGGCGAGAAGGATACCGGCGGCGGGCGCGAGTCCGGTTCGGATGCATGGAAGGCTTACATGCGCCGGCAGACCACAACCATCAACTGGTCGGGGCAGCTTCCGCTGGCACAGGGCATCAAGTTCGGGGCAGACTAAGCAGCTCCCCAAGCCGGGCAGCCGCACATGACTGCGCCACTCCAATTGGTAACGCCGCCGGGCGCTGCGGCACAGGCGAGCGCCCTTCTAATTGCCAGACTGCTAAAGCAGGAGCAGGTGCAGTTGACGGCTGATGCGCTCAATCACGAGTTCTTTGGCGTGCTGGCGGACTTTGAAAAGCAAGCCGCACGCAGCGGATTGAGTGGGGCGGACAATCCGTTTACGGGCTTGAGCACGGAGTTGGTGGAGTGGATGAACCAGCAGGCGGCTGGGCGGCGTACGGCCCCGGATGTGCCGCCGGAGTTTGCGGAGGAGATTGGGCGCAGCCGCCATATGCGGGAGGAGGCGGCCCATAACCCCGGCTTGTTGGTGATTGTGGTGCGCATGCTGGAGAAGCTGGCTGCCCGGCCTGAGCTGGCGGAGCATCCGCGCGTGCAGGCGGAGGTACTAAAGGAGCTGGGCAGCGCGTACGCAGAGCTGCCGGTTGCGGATAGGCAGCGCGCGGTTCAAGCGGGCGTTGCTCGTTTGCTGCAAGCGCAGGCTCTGATACCGGAGGGTGTGGACCCTGCTTTTTCTGCAGGGATTTTGCATGATTTGGGCAACGCGCATTTGCACCTGCCGCAAATCGGGCCGCTGCGCGAGGCTGCGGTGGCGGCTGCGGGCTTAGCATTTGAATCAGCACTGGCACTCGCGTCGGACCACACACCGCCCGGCGGGCGCGCCTTGATGCACTTGGGCCGGGCTACGGCAGCCGGCTTGAGTGGCCGCTTCCAACTTGCGCTCGAGCAGTTCATGAGCGCGCTGGCAATCTTCACAATTGGTGCAAACCCAACCGGTTATGCGTGGGTGCAAGCGCGCAGCGGGGCGGTGTATTTGCAGTGGCAAGGCGCGTTTGCAGCTGCGCAAGCGGCTTATGCGGCCGCGCTTGGCGTGCACACTGTGGAGGCAAATGCCTTGATGCACGCTTGCCTGCAATCGCAACTGGCACTGGCGTGGCTGGGCACGCCGGGCACCGCGGGCGTGCAGGCTGCAGCGCTGGCAATTGAAGCTGCGCAGAATGCGCTGCCGTTGTTTGCCTCGCCGGCGCTTGCCCACCAGTTTTCATTGGCGTTCGGTCCGGTGTTTGCGCCGTGGCAGGGTGCGGAAGGACGCAGCCAGCTGCAGGCCGAGGTGGCGCAGCTGGCTGGTGCGACGGGCGGCGCGGAGCGGCGGCAGTTGTGCCGCGCGCACTTGCGCATGCTGGTGGCAGACCCGGAGCAGGCGCGCGCCCATTTGCAGCGCGCTGCGCAGGCGCTTTAGCTTTTTGGCGGTTGGGGCGGCGGGGGCCGCTAGTCTTTAGGGGCGCAGTCCGTCGGCCAAAATCTCGGCCACATCGCGCACCTGCACCGTGTTGCCGGCTGCGCGGTTGGCATCGCCCAGCATCTGCATGCAGAACGGGCAGCCGACGGCAAGCGTGGTTGCGCCGCTGGCCTGCACTTCTGCAAAGCGGTTGTTGTTGATGGCCTCGGTGCCCGGTTCTTCCTCTTTCCACATTTGGGCGCCGCCGGCGCCGCAGCAAAAAGAGTTGCGCCCGCTGCGCGGCAGCTCGATCAGCTCAATCTGGTTTGAGCGCAATGCAGCGCGCGGGTCTTCGTAGATGCCGTTGTGGCGTCCCAGGTAACACGGGTCATGGAACGTGACGGTTCCGTTGCTGAGCGCGGAGTCCAGCTTCAGGCGGCCGGCTTGCAGCAATTCGTTGAGGAAGGTTGTGTGATGCACCACCTCAAAGCGCCCGCCAAAGTCCGGGTACTCCGCGCCCAATGTGTGCAGGCAGTGCGGGCAGGTGGCCACAATCTTGCGCACGTTTGCGCTTTGCAGCGTGCCGATGTTGGCGCTGGCCATCTCGGAAAACAAGTATTCGTTGCCGGCGCGGCGCGCCATGTCGCCGGTGCATTTTTCGCGGTTGCCAAGCACTGCAAAGTTCACCTTCGCAGATTGCAGCAGCTTCACAAATGCGCGCGCCACTTCGCGTGCCCGCGGGTCAAAGCTGGCAGCGCAGCCCACCCAGTACAGCACTTCAAAGCCCGGGTTCTCCTCCACGGTGGGCACGCCCAGGCCGGCATGCCATTCACTGCGCGGGCTGCCCAGCTGCCACGGGTTGCCCTGGCGCTCAATGCCATTGAACGCGCCCAGCAGCTTGTCCGGAAAGCGCGCCGAGGTCAGCACTTCGTGGCGGCGCATCTGCAAAATGTCGAACATGGGCTCGTCGCCCACCGGGCACACTTCCACGCAGGCGCCGCAAGCGGTGCACGCCCACAGCGCCGACTCACTGATGGCATGCCCCAGCAGCGCGGTGGATGATGGCGCGCCGCCGGCCAGCGCCACCATCTCCGAGCGCAGCAGGTAGCGCTTGTTCACTTCCAGCGCGGACGGAGAAAGCTCCTTGCCGGTCACAAACGCCGGGCACACATCCTGGCAGCGGTTGCACATCACGCAGGCAAACCCATCCAGTACATGCTTTTGCCCCAGGTCTTCAATGCGCTCCACGCCAAACTTTTCGCGCGTTGTGTCCTCAAAATCAAGCCGGGGCAGCGCGCCGAGTGCAGCGCGTTGCGGGCGCAGCAAATAATTTACCGGCGCGGCCATCAAATGCAGATGCTTGCTGTACGGAAAGTAGGGCAGAAAGAAAAGGATTAACCCCAGCGCCAGCCACCACGCGATGTGCTGCAAGGTTAGCAGTGCGCCGCCGCTCAGCCCGCTGAAGCCGGCTGCCAATATGCTGGCAAACGGCTGCCACGCGTCGGGTGCGTGCTGCGCAATTTCAAAGCTGGCGCCCAGCAGCCGGAAGCCCACGTGGAAAAGAATAAACACGCCAACTACAAGCGAGTCGCGCCGGATGCCGGCTGCCGCATCGGGGCGCACCAGACTGCGCGCTGAGAGCACCAGTGCCGGGTCGCGCAGTACAAAGCGCCGCGCCAAGAAGTACGCCACTCCCCCCAGCACCGCCACAGTGAGCACGTCCGCCAGCAAGCGGTAAATGCCGCCCGCCAACGTGTCTCCCAAAAAGCGAAAGCCGGGAACAAAGCCCTGCAGTATGTCGGCTGCATTCACCAGAAAGTAGAATGTAAAGCCCCACGCCACAAACGCGTGCACCACGCTGGAGCCAACGCGCGTCTTCAACACGGTGCGCTGCGAGAGGAAAACCACAAGCGCGGTCCAGATGCGCAGTGGCAGCTGGGTCCATTGCAAGTCCGGCTCGCCGCGCCGCACAATGCGGAAGAGCATGCCAAAGTTGCGCGCAGCCACTGCGCCTGTCGATAGAGCGAGAATTACAAATGATATTTTTTCGGTGGCCGTGAGCATTTGATTGTGATTTCCGATGCTAAGTCATGTTTGCATTAGAATAGACGTGTAGACTCCACTCTTGTCTAAAGTTCCTCCGAAAAATAGTCAGAGTCGAGCCGTTTCAATTCAAAGGATGCAACTGGGTTTATGCTAACATAGAGTTAATTGGGCATCCCAGAAATGGAATGACTAGGTTAGTCCGCGAAAATTGTTGTAACGGCGGGTGCCGCTTGCCAAGTTACTTGAAGATGAAACACCCACCAAGTGGTACTTCGAAAAACTTTTGTACAGTGGTTTGACCAAGAAATTTATCAACTGCGGCCTTGCATCCGGGAAATTGGGTCAAATTATAATCATCAACCACGATTGCCCCGCCAGGGACAAGCTTCGGCCAAAAGAAACTTAGGCTGTCTCGGGTAGGCTCAGACAGGTCAACGTCAATATGCACAAAGCAGAACTGCTTGTTTTCCACTGCACCGAAGCGTTGTGGGATCCATCCGTTATGCAGGTGGATAAACGGAGAAGACTTAAGGCAATCTTGTACCTGGACCTCTGTAGAGCTGAACTGGTTTTTTTCTGACTCGACTTGTGCCTCAGACAAGGGGCGGACAACAGCTTTGTCTTCTGGTACCTAAGCAGATAGCCCTCCTTCGAAGGAGTCAAAAATGTGAAACTCCTTTGGTTGATTGGAGGATGCAAAAATGTTGGCAATAATGAACGCCGAATGACCCTTCCATACGCCACACTCCGTAATATCTCCGGGTATTTTGTTGCTAACCACGTGGCGAATTATCTGGTGCAAGCCGTAGTAACGAAGCTAATTGTAAAAGTTGTCGTTGGCTTCGTTTCTTGATTGGCTCTGCGCATCAAAATATAACTTAAGAATAGGATTAGGTGCTGCAAATGGCTCCCAAACAAAGCGGTCAATGACAATAAGTGAGGTTCTTTTGTTGGTGCCAATATTGATGTTGTAGCCTAGCAAGTCGAAAATGGCATGTATAAATTGTTTTAGAAGGTGTTTCATTTGAAAGTTCCTGATGTGCCATAGGCGGGAAATTTCGCGCTAATCGCTTAACTACTTTTACCTATTGGTTCGCCAATTCCCGGTCAATAATTTCGGCGAAAACCTCAAGCGGCTGCGCGCCCACGAGCGGAATGCCGTTGATGAAAAAAGTTGGTGTGCCGGTCACGCCCAGCGCGCGCGCGACGTTGAAGTCTTTCTCAACTTCCTCGCTGAACTCGCGGGAGGTGAGGCAGGTGGCAAAGCGGTCTTTGTCCAGCCCCATTGAAATTGCCAGCGTCTGGTAGAGCTCCGGGCCAAGTTGGTTGGGGTTGGCGAAGAGGGCGTTGTGAAATTCCCAGAAGCGCCCCTGCGCGTGAGCACACTGCGCAGCTTCTGCAGCCAGCGTAGCTTTCGGGTGGATAGAGGCCAGCGGAAAGTCGCGGTACACAAAGCGCACCTGCTTAGGGTAGCGCTCCAACAGCGTTACAAGTGTGGTCTGGTAAAACACGCGGCAGTAGGAGCACTGAAAGTCGCTAAACTCGATAATGGTGACGGGCGCATCAGCGTTGCCCCATGCAGGATCGTCGTCGGCTGTTACTTGCACGCGCTGCACCGCTGGGGCAGCGACTGTGCCGGCGGCTGCGTCTGCGACGCCCGGCGCAGCGGCATCTAGTCGGTCAGCAACCGCGGGTTGTGCGCTGCCCCACACGCCGTAGCCCGTTACAAGCCCGCCCCCAAATGCAACCAGTAGAAGTAGCGAAACCAGCAGCGCCATGCGCAGCGGCTGCCGGGCGGGAGCCGGTTTAACTTCCGGCGGGAGGGTGTCTACATCCTCCATGCTGCCATCCCGAGGCACAACCAGCCGGCGATGAACGCCACGCCGCCCAAGGGCGTAATTGCACCGAGCCAGGTGATGCCCGTTATTGCCAGTATGTACAGGCTACCGCTGAAAAGGAAAATGCCGGCAGCGAAAAGCCAGCCGCTGGCCAGCAGCAGACTTTGGCTCTGCACGCGGCCCATCAATGTGGCAGCTGCAAGCAAAGCCAGTGCATGCAGCATGTGGTAATGCACAGCAGTTTCGAATGTGGCCATTCGCGCCGGCTCAATCCGGGCGCGCAGCGCGTGCGCGCCAAATGCGCCGATCGCCACGCTGAGGCCGGCCATCGCGGCGCCGGCAATCCAGAGTGTGCGTTCCATCGTTAGGGGGTGCGCAGGGCTGCTCATGCTGCGCGCGCGGCTGCTGCGCTTTACGATTGGGCGTCCGGGAAGGGCGCGAGGCCGAGCAGGCGCCGGCGGATATAGCGGCCCACCACCAGCAGCGAGCCGAGCACGGGGACCACAATCAGCGCCCCCAGCACACCTTGCACCAGCGCCGCAATGATTACCACTGTGAAGATAATCCCCTCCGGCAGCAGCATTTGCTTGCCCAGTACATATGGGCGCAGCCAGATACTTTTGATATTGATCAGCACTATGTAAATGGCAACCACCAGCACCCCGAAAGCTGTGCGCGATATGTCGAGATAAGTGGAGCCTTTCATGAGCGCAACCACCACGGCGATGACGGCTGTGGCGGCGGGCCCCAACTCCGGAATAATGCTGAGCACGCCGGCAAGAATGCCGATGGTTAGCCCGCCTGGCAGCCCAATGGCCACGTAGATAATGCTAAAGGCGATTCCGACAATAAGCATCAAGATTAAGTTGCCCCACAAGTAGGTGTGCCATACCCGACGCACATCAACATACAAGCGGTGCATCTCAGCGTGCATGTAATCCGGCATCAACCCAATCAGCCAGTTGCGCAGACGCGGCCAGCCGGAAAGAAGGTAGTATGTGGTGACCACAATCATCACCGTCCAGGCAAGGTTGGCGGATGTGGCTTGCAGCAGCTCAATCATGGTGGCAGAGCTTGGCAGCAGCGAGCTGAGCGAGATTTCTGCGAGACCGGGAAAGATTTCACCGAGGCGCATTTCGCCACTGGGGGTTCGGATGGGTTGCAGCATAGCTGTGCGCAGTTCGTCGAATGAGAACTGCACATCGGTGTAGATTTGCTGCGACTGGGTTACAAGCGTGGGTGCCAGCACGGCTGGTAGGAACAGGAAAATTGCCAGGCTTGTGAAATACACCAGGACCACCAGCGTTTGGCGGGACAAGCGGGTTGCCCTGCCCAGAGCGTCGACGATGGTGCTCAAAACGTACGCAACGAGGCCGGCAACAATGAGGGGCTTGACCGCTGCCCGCGCGTAATACAAAACTGCCCAGCCGCACAACACCACAGTGATGAGGGCAATATAGCGGAATGCCTCAGTCCAATCCTGGCTGCTTGCAGAGTCTGGTGCGGGGTTGGGCTGGGGGTTCATGTCGCACTCAACTACGCGTATTGTAACATCCGAGCTGCTGTATGGAGTGGGTTACAATGTTTTCGGGGCGCCTTCGGAGCGCCGATTGCCTGGATTAACCAATGACTGACCCAGCTGCCCGCAGGCGCATTACCGCCTCCCTGTTCTTGTCGCAGGCGTTTTATTCGTCTGCATTCATTGGCGTCTTTGCGGTGATGCCTATTCTGGCTACGCGCTACGGCGGATCCCCGGCGCATGCCGGGCTTCCAGTGACGCTGACCATGGCGGGCCGTGCCCTGGCATCATATCCGCTGGGCTGGGCAATGGATCGGTTCGGGCGGCGCACAGCTCTTACTGCTGGCCTCACGGGCGGGGTGTTAAGCGCGGTGCTGGGCATGCTGGCGGTTTGGGGCAGCAACTTTTGGCTGCTGCTTGCCAGCGCGGCTCTGATGGGCCTGGCACGCAGCGCTGCTGAGCAGGCGCGCTTTGTGGCTGCGGAAGTTCATGCGCCGGCCATGCGCGACAACGTAATCGGGCTGATCGTTTTCGCAGGCACCTTTGGCGCTGTGGGTGGGCGCGGAGCTGCGGAGTTGGGCAGCTGGCTGCGGGTTGCGCTTGAGCTGAATGAGTTCGTGGTGGTGTTCCTGCTTGCGATTGGCTTGCTGGCGCTTGCGCTGGTGAGTAATCAGATTCTGCTGCGGCCTGATCCGCTGACTTTGCGCTGGACTGAAGATCCCGCACCCGCTGCGGGATTTGGCGCGGTTGTAAAAGCTGCCGGTGGGCAGCCGGGTACTGCAGCAGCTGCGGGTGCGAATGCGCCGGCGCGCGGTTGGCCATTATTGGAGGTCTTTTCTGCCCCGGAAATGCTGGTTGCGGCAACGGCGATTGCCATGGGCCAGCTGGTAATGACCATGTTGATGGTTATTACGCCTTTGCACATGAGCGTGTGCGGCTACGATACGCTCACCGTCTCGACAGCTCTGGCGGTGCACACACTTGGCATGTTTGCGCTTTCCCCCGTCACCGGGTGGATGAGCCGGCAGTTCGGGCGGGTGCCGGTTATCTGCGCCGGCGCCATAGTTCTGATGGCGTGTGGCGTGCTGGCACCTTATGCGGTGTCTTTGTCCGCGCTGTACTTTGGCATGTTTGCGCTGGGGTACGGCTGGAACCTATGCCATGTGGCCGGGTCCGCATTGTTGGCGCAGAGGGTGCCGGAGGGGGAAGGCGGCCGGGTACAGGGCGCTGCGGAATTTATTGTGTCGATTACTGCCGGCATCGGCAGCCTGAGCTCCGGCCCGCTCTTCGCGTGGCGCGGCTTTAGCGGGCCGGGTGCCACTGGGTTGCTGCTTGCCAGCTTGATACTCGTGGCGGTAGCGGTTGCCGCGAACACCACCCGGCGCAGCGTGGCAGCAGTTGCAAGTGCCTAGCCCGCCCACAACATTCGTGACTCCGGACCTGTCACCGTGGGAGGTGCATGCGGAGCGCGGTTTTCTGCCGGATCCGGACCCGCTGTTGGAGTTGCCGACCGAGTATGCGGCATGGGAACGGATCAACCGCGAGCTGCCCGGTTTGCTGGCTGCGGGCAGCGGCGCAATGCTGCGCAGCGTAAGCAGGCTGCCCACGCTGGAACTGAGCGGCTTGCAGACGGCTTCCATGCACAACCGCGCGATGGTTCTCTTGAGCGTGCTCGCGCATGCATTTGTGTGGGCGGACCCGCAACAGCCGCGCACGCTGTTGCCGGCAGCAATTGCGCTGCCGCTGGGCACACTGGCCGCACAACTTGGCCGCCCGCCGCTATGCACCCACGCAACGACGGTGCTGCACAACTGGCGCCGGTTGGACCCAAGTGGCCCGATTGAGCTTGGCAACGTGGCCACGCTGGCGGGTTTCTTTGGCGGTTTGGACGAGGCGTGGTTCTTTTTGGTGACGCTGGGAGTGGAGGCGCGTGGTGCGCCGGCCGTCGTCACCAGCTTGCAGCTGCAAGCCGCGGTTGCGGCATTGGACGTTGGCGCTGCGACTGCAGCGCTGGAGGCCATGCATGCCACGCTGCTCGGGATGACGGCAGTGCTGCGGCGCATGTACGAGCGCTGCGCGCCGTTCGTTTTCTTCAACCGGCTGCGTCCGTTTCTGGCCGGCTGGAAAGACGAGCCGCTTTTGCCGGACGGCTTGATCTACGAAGGCATCAGCGCGCAGCCACAGCAATACTTCGGCGCCAGCGCTGCCCAAAGCGCCCTTTTCCCGCTTTTTGATGAGGTGCTGGGCATCGCGCACGATCCGGGCACCGCTGGCGGTTACCTGAGGCAGATGCGAAACTATATGCTGGGCGGGCACCGGCGCCTGTTGGAATACGTGGCTGCCGGGCCTTCGGTGCGCCAGTGGTTGCAGCGCTTGCCGGAAGGCGGCTCCATGCGCGCTGCTTACAACCTGTGCGTGGGCGAGTTGGGCGAGCTGCGCACGCTGCACATGCGCATTGCAGCCGAGTACATTGTGGCGCAGGCGCGCGCGGGCGCTGAGGCGCGCGGCACCGGCAGTACCACCGTGATACCCTTCCTTAAATCTGTGCGGGACGAGACCGCGGCCAGCGCGGCCGCGTGATGTTTGCGGCGCATCTTGAATCCTGCCGGTCCATCTGATACTGGAGTACGCCATGACTGCGCTTCTTATTGATCAAACGTGCGTTGCCTGCCGGGCTGACGCACCGCGGGCAACCAGCGCTGAGCAAGCTGCGCACATGCAGCAGCTGCCGGATTGGGAGGTGGTCGAGCGGGCTGCAGTCTGGCAGATCGAGCGCAAGTTCAAGTTTGCCAACTTTGCGCAGAGCCTCCAATTTACCAACCGCGTGGGCTCATTGGCGGAGGAGCACGGGCACCACCCCGCGCTGCTCACTGAGTGGGGCCGCGTGACGGTGACCTGGTGGACGCACAAAATTGGCGGATTGCACAATAATGACTTTGTGATGGCGGCCAAGACGGACCAGCTGTATTCGGTGGTCGGACAGCCGCGCCCATAACTATCTTCAACGGAGCAAACCATGACAGCACGCGTTTCTGAGATTCTGAGCTGGTATCGCAGCGACAACCCGGGCACGCAAACCAATCTGGCGCGCATGCTGAACCACGGACGGCTGGGCGGCACCGGGCGCATGGTGATCCTGCCGGTGGACCAGGGCTTTGAGCACGGGCCGGCGCGCAGCTTTGCACCAAACCCCGCCGGGTACGATCCGCATTTTCACTTTCAGCTGGCGATTGATGCGGGCTGCAATGCCTACGCAGCGCCGCTGGGATTTTTGGAGGCGGGCGCTGCGGATTTTGCCGGGCAGATCCCGTTGATTCTGAAGCTGAATAACCATGATGTGCTGCATTCGGAGACCGACCCGTTGGGGGCGCAGACTGGCAGCGTTGAGGACGCGCTGCGCCTGGGGTGCGTGGCGATCGGCTACACCATTTACCCCGGCACTGTGGAGCGGCGCATGCTGTACGAGCAGCTGCGCGAACTTGTACTGGAGGCAAAGGCAGTTGGGCTGGCGGTTGTGGTGTGGGCATACCCGCGCGGCGGGGAGCTTTCCAAAGAAGGCGAGTCCGGGCTGGATGTATGCGCCTACGCGGCGCAGCTGGCTGCGCAGCTGGGTGCGCATATCATCAAAGTAAAGCTGCCGTCGGCGCATATTGAGCAAGCTGAAGCGCAGAAAATTTACGAGAAGCACAAAATCCCCAAGGCTACGCTCACCGAGCGGGTGCAGCATGTGATGCAAGGCGCCTTCAACGGCCGGCGCATCGTCATCTTCTCGGGCGGCGCCAAAAGTGACGATGAGACGGTGCTGGCTGAGGCGCGGGCGATCCGCGATGGCGGCGGATTTGGCTCGATCATCGGGCGCAACAGTTTTCAGCGTGCCAAACCGGATGCCCTCAAGCTGCTGGCGGCCATTATGGAGATCTATCGCAGCGGTTAGGATTTTCCGCGTTGCCGATGTTATACTCATCGGCACAATATGGTGGAAATTCCCCATGATTACCACTTGCACTCCAATTTTTCCTGCGATTGCGAAGCGCCCATGGCGGACATGTGCGCTGCGGCTGTGGCGCGCGGAATTCCGGAGATCGGGTTTACAGAGCACTACGACCAGCATCCCGGCGACAGTTGCCGGGACTGGCTGCGGGTTCCAGAGTGGGCAGCCAGCCTGGAAAAGTACCGCGCTGAGTTTTCAGGCCGGCTGATCATTCGCGCGGGGATTGAGATTGGCGAACCCCACATTTTCACCAAAGAGGCGCAAGCAGTGCTGGCGCAGTACCCCTTTGATTATGTGCTGGGCAGCTTGCACTGGGTGGGCGCAGACTTTGTTTTTGATGATAAGTTCTACAAGCGCCCGGCCGCCGAGGCGTTCGGGGCTTTTTTTGGCGAGCTGGCGGTGATGACGCTCGCGGGCGGGTTTGATGTGTTAAGCCACTTTGATCTGCCGGCGCGCATGAGCCGGCCGTTCTACGGCGACTATGATCCGACGCCGTTTGCTGAGCCAATTCGCGCGGTGCTGGCTAACTGTGTGGCGCACGGCATTGCGCTTGACATCAATACGGCTGCCTTGCGCCGGAATACCCGCACGCTGACCCCGGGCGAAGTGGTCCTGCGCTGGTACCGCGAGCTGGGCGGGGAGCGCATCACGCTTGGATCAGACTCACACCGGCCGGCTAATCTAGGCGCCAACCTTAAGGATGCCATTGCGGCGGCGCGCGCAGCCGGGTTTCGATACGTAACGAGTTACCAACAGCGCGTGGCGCACATGGTGCCGCTGCCCTGACGCGATTGCATGGGCCTGATGCAGTAGTTCAATCTCGCTGGGCGCGCCCGCCAATCTTCTAAAATGAACCCCTACACAAAAAAGCTGGACATTAATCGTTGCAGTGAAGCGGACCTGCTCGCGCTCAAGCAAGTGGACGCTGAGCTGGCTGCTTCGATTATTGCGCACCGGCCCTATGGTTCGGTGCTGGGGATACGGTCCCTGCCCGGGATGACTACAAGAATGTATAAAGCATTGAAGGCTTGCTTGCATGTGGAGCACCGTCCGCCGGCAGAAAAGCTAAATCTGAATAAGGCAAGCTTGCGCGAACTTCTGCGTGTACCTGAGATGACTGCCGAGGTGGCTGAACGCATCCTTTTGCTGCGTCCGTTTGCGGACGTGTTGGACCTGAAGTGGGTGCCGGAGGTTTCGAGCGAGCAGCTTGGAGTGTTTGTGAGCTGGTTTGGGGTGGGCGATAGCGCTGGCAACCCCGAGGCGCCTGAGAGCGCCGGGGATGGTGGCGCAGGCGGGACCGGGGATGGCGCCTATCCCGGCGACGAGCAAGGCCATGGCGGCTGGGCAGCGGAGAAAGACCTAGAGTCCGATGATGATCTTGGCGAAAGTGCTGGCACAGGCGGTTTGGATGGCGCTGGAGCTTCAGAGGGCGATGTTGATGATTATGCGGATGGATCGTTTGATGTGGAAGAGGACCAGGCTGAGAGCGACGCGGATGATTCTGGTGAATTTGATATAGGTGTAGTGGCTTTGCCGGCGGGCTTGGTGCCATTGCCGTTCGTTGACCGGTCAGCGGGAACGGGCGAGGGTTTGGATGACGATGCCCCCACGGTCAAAGTGCCAACTGGCCGGTCGGCTGCACCGTCAGCTGACCGGTTGCCGGATGATATGGCAATCTTTGAACGACCTGAGAGTGCGATGCTCGTTTATCCCGCGCGAGGCGGCAAGCGGGGAACCGTCCAGCGCGCGTTGGATTGGCTGGGCTCACCGCAGGTGCGAGGGTTGGTGGTCAGCGCATTGGCCATTGGTGCGTTTGCAGGCGGGTTGTATTTTGTGTTAAGGCGGGAGGAGACGCCGGTTGTGGCAGTAGCAGTTGTTCCCACCGCCACAGCTGTGCCGCCAACCGCGACAATTGTGCCAACGCAAGTGCCAACACCCACTGCAGAACCAACAATTGAGCCTACACCCGCAGGGCGCACTTACCGGCTTCGGCTTTCACATTATTGGCCAGCACTGGGCGGCACCAACTGCCACGAAGCCGGGTGGGTGGATGGCGAGTGCAAAACGCAACTGGCTGGCAAACCGTGGCAAGCGTGGGCGGGCATTGGCGCAGCCTGCCCCAAAGAAGTTCCATTGGGCACGGAAATCAGCATTCCTGCGTTGGGCCGCAGTGTTGTTTGTGTAGACAAGGGCGGCGCGATTGAGGCAGTTGCGGATGGCACTTTCTTTGTTGATTTGATCCAGAAAGACGGGTTTTATCTGCCGAATGCCGAGGTGATCAAGGATGCTTTCTGTCCGCAGAGTTGTTTTGTGGTCGAGGGTATTGTTATTCCGAAAGCGCAAGTGGCCATACCAGGCAGCTTGGCTGCCGATGTGAAAGCGGATTGGTTTACCGTCCGGCTGGGACAATGGTGGGACGCCGAGTGGGGCGCGGGCTGCAAGCTGGGGAAGCCGCTGCTGGGTTGCAATTACAGAATAAGAGGGCAGCCTGTGCAGAGTTGGATTGGGGTTGGCGCAAAGTGCCCGGCTGATTTTGAGCTGGGCTCGATGGTGTATGTGGCGGTGCTTGAGGCGCAGGTCACGTGCCTGGCGGTGGGCGAGAAGCGCGCTTTAGACGGGGCCGGCTTTGTAATCATGCTTCAACCTGAGCCGTTGTTTTTGCCGGCGGCGCAAATTGTGCGGGATGGAGATTGCCCCAGTAGTTGTTTTGTAAGCCAGGCGAAGAAGCTGGTGCCAAACCCGTAACTTGATTCGGGGGGGCGCAAACCAGTGCGCCGCAAGTTTGTAGGTCCGCCGGCTCGTATTGCCGGCAGCAACGGTCAAACTAAAGCCACCTTCGGGAGTCGAACCCGAAACCTATCACTTACGAAGCGATTGCTCTGCCAATTGAGCTAAGGTGGCGACGGGCGCATTATACACAAGCACGCTGGCAAGGCGGAACTGCCAAGCGCGCCAGATGATTGTTGATCGCTCTTCATTTGCCAATCAATTGCGCGGTGGCTGTAAATGTAATCGGCATGTACGTTGGACCGGTGTTGCCGCTGTCGGGCAGGTACATTGCCTCGCGGCTCACGTGCATTGCAGGCAGGCGCGCGGCCAGAGCTTTGAAGGCTTCCGTCATATCTAGCCGCGCCACCAGATGCCCAATACAGTGATGCATGCCGCCACCAAAACCAAAATGCGGCGGCCGTTCTTTTTCAATATCGAATTCGGCTGTGTCTACTTTTCGCGGATCACTCCCGGCGGGAATGGTTAGCAGGTGCACGGTAGTACCTTTTGCAATCGTAAGATCCCGGTATTGGAAGTCCTGCGCAGCTTCACGCGACACCCAGGTGATTGTGGGATTGACGCGCATCACTTCCTCCACCGCCTGGCGTGCCAGAGCCGGGTTGGTGCCGAGTTTCTGCCACTGCTCTGGATGCGCCGAAAATGTTTGCATCGCCAAACCTATCTGGTTGCGCGTTGTGTCAAAGCCCGCAAACACAACCATTGAGACGAGTGACAGGAGCTCTGCTGCGGTGATCTTAGTGTCATCAAGGCTGGCGGTTACCAGCGTGCCGACAAAGTCATCCGCCTGTGTGCCGCGCCGGGCATCGATCAGGGCCTGCGAGATGTCGAGTATTCCCCGCAAACCGTGTTCAATCGCGGCCAGATTTTCTTTTATCGTCACGGAGAAGACATAGCCCAGCTCGGTTGCCAGATCGGCAAGCTGGCGCCAATTCTGCTTCGGTATTCCCAGCAAGCCGGTTATCACGCGGGCGGAAAACGGCTCCGCAAATTCGCGCATGAACTCGCAGCTGCCGCGTTCGCAGAAGCCGTCAATCAACTCGTTGGCAAGCTCGGCGAAGTATCCGGTCAGGGGTTCAATGACGCGCGAGGAGAAAGCCGGGTTGGCCAGTTTGCGCAGGCGCAGATGGTCCTGACCCTCAACGCTGAGCAACATGGTCTGCCACCAATCAGACAGCAGGCCTTCGGTGATGCCGTAATGGGCCGGCCAGCGCCGCGTTCCCTGGTGCAGGCGCCGGTCCTTCAACAAGGCGTTAACGTCTGCATACCTCAGCACGGCAATGCTGAAAGGTGTTTTTGCGTACCAATGGTTTTCGCGGGCGCGCAGAACTTCGGCTGAGCGGATTGAAAAGCCGGCTTGGTTGAAATCTAGGAAAGCGAGTTCTGGAGACATGCGGCAGTTGTGCCTGGCTGGTGGGCTATGCCTGCGGGCGAGCGTGGCTTGCCGCAAACTAGACGTAGATGTAAATTCGTGCTCTGGCAATTTGATTTACTTGTTGGCATTTTTCACCTTCGCCAAAAAGTGGTCAAGAGTGTCTGGAGGGCCGCTGATTATCATCAATAGCGGGGCGCTGATTATGTGGTGGATCTATCAGGCCCGGCGTGGTCAAACTTAGTGAGCGCTATTATAATTTAGCAGTCTATAGGTTCCAGGGGAGACTATTTAGTGAGCAACGCAGCAGAAATTACAATGTACGGCCATGACCGGTGTTCGGATTGCGTGCGGTCTGAGCGGCTGCTGAAGTCGCTAAATGTTGCGTACACCAAGGTGGATGTGCACGCGGACATGGCGGCTGCCGATAAAGTCATTGAGATCAGTGGTGGCAATTTGTCAGTGCCGCTGATCTGCTTTTCCGACGGGACTCACCTAACCGAGCCGTCTGATCAGGCCCTGAAAGCCAAGCTTGTTGCCCTGAAAATAGTTTAGGATCTGCACAACAGGCCCGCCCCGTAGTTGGTTGCGCCAGATTTAGTGCGTAGGCGCGTCCGCTGGTATTTGCATGGCCCATAGCATCGGCAAACTGCAGGAGATGCAGGTAACTGCTGGCCCGAGTTCTGTTTTTTTTGTTTGTTTATTTGTGCCAACGTGGTGATACGGCGCAGCAATGTCTCCTGCCGGCAAATCGAATGTAGGCAAGCGCCGCTAAACTGAGGATTCTTCAATCATGCGGATTGCAATGCTCTCGCTGCACACCTGCCCGCTTGCCACATTGGGTGGCAAGGAGACCGGTGGCATGAACGTGTATGTGCACGAGCTTGCCAGTGAGCTGGGGCGGCAGGGCGTGGGTGTGGATGTATTTACGCGCTCGCAGGATGAGCATGAACCGCATGTGAAGCACGACCTGGGCAACGGTAACCGCGTGTTGCATATTCCCGCCGGACCGGAGCATCCGCTGCCCAAGGCCGAGCTGTACCAACATGTGCCGGAGTTTGTGGGTGGTGTGCGGCTGGCTGCCGCAATGTTGGATGCGCGCTACGATGTAATTCATTCACATTACTGGCTCTCCGGTGTGGTGGCGCGCCAGCTGCAGCAGCACTGGCCGGTGCCAGTGGTTCACATGGCCCACACCCTGGGAGTTATGAAAAATCGCGTGGCACTAAATGCGGACGAGCAGGAACCACAGCTGCGCCTGGATACGGAGCAGCGCCTGCTGGGCTGGGCTAACCACACCGTGGCCGCTACCGTCGCGGAGGAAATGCAATTGCGCTGGCTGCTCCATAATGACAATGCCACCGTGCGCGTCATTCCACCCGGGGTAGACACGCAGCGCTTTCATCCGTCTGACCGGGCTGCAGCCCGCGCCGCAATCGGCGTGGCTGCGGATGCATGCCTGCTGCTGTTTGTCGGGCGCATCGAGCCGCTGAAGGGCACGGACACGCTGCTGCAGGCTGTGCAGCTGCTGCGTGCGCGCGGCCAGCTGCCGCCGCAACTCTCGCTCTCCATTATCGGCGGTGACCCCGATCAGCCGCGTGAGTCGCGCCTGGCGGAACTGCAGCGCCTGATGGAACTGCGCGACGAGCTGGGGCTGGGCGAGGTTGTAACTTTTCTGGGAAAACGTGCGCAGGAGACGCTACCCGATTACTACGTGGCAGCTGACGTGGTGGTCATGCCGTCGCTCTACGAGTCGTTTGGCATGGTGGCGCTGGAGGCGATGGCATGCGGCACGCCGGTGGTGGCGTCGCAAGTGGGCGGCTTGGCGTACCTGGTGCGCGATGGCGAGACGGGGTACTTGGTGCCGGACCGTGACCCGGCTGCGCTGGCGGACCGATTGAGCCGGCTGCTTTCCAACCCGCAGCTGCGCGCGCAAATGGGCGTGCAGGCAGTACTGCACGCGCGCACTTACGCCTGGCCGGACATCACGCGCAAAGTCATCGGGCTGTATGCGGACGCGGTGCGCATGTTTGTGGCGCAGACACCTGTTTAGTGACTGGCTTGTTGGTGGCCGCGTTCGGTCTGGGCTTGGCTCTGTGTGCGCCGCCTGGCGTGGTGTTTGCCGAGACCGTGCGGCGGGGGGTGTTGCGCGGCTTTCGCGCGGCACTCGGCGTGCAATTGGGCTCGCTGGTTGGGGATGGTACCTGGGTTGCGGTCGCGCTCGGCGGGTCCGCCTTGCTGGCGCAGCAAGGGCTGGTGCGTTTAGGGCTGGGTGCGGTGGGCGTTACGCTGCTGCTTTATCTGGCGTGGAACTCGCTGCGGGATGCCTGGCACCCGCATGCGCCCGCTGAGCGTACGGCCGGCACCCCGCTTGGCGGCGCAACAGAGCCGGCGGCAGTCCGCGGAGATTTCGCAATTGGCGTTGCCCTCTCGCTCAGCAATCCGTTCAACATTGTGTTCTGGCTTGGCGTGGGCGGCGGCGTGGTCGCGGTGCACGTGGCGCAGCCATCTGCTGTGCACTACTATGCATTCATCGGATCCTTTCTTGCTGCATGCTTGATGTGGAGTTTCCTTATGGCAGCGCTTGTCGCCTACGGGAGGCGTCTTCTGGATGGGCCTCTGTTCCGCGTGGTGAACGCGGCGTGCGGGCTGGCGCTACTTTATTTTGCAGCCGGCCTGTTTCAGCAGCTGCTAATTCCCGGCTAAATCCGGGCTGCTACCCGGCCACGCGGTCCGGCCGCATGATGTATTCCCACCAGTTGTGCGATACGTCCGCGCTGCTGCCCGTTGTGTGCGGCAAGCGCTGCAGCCACCACAGGTGATGCGCACGAATGTCTCCGCCGCCCCAGTCTGTGCAATTCATCGGGCGCGCCGTGCCGCTCAACTGCGGAAAGTTCAGCCAACTGTCTGCACTGCATTGGACCGCGCGGCGGCTGCCCCACTCATAATCGCGTTCGCTGTTGGGCGCAAAGTGCACATTGCCGCACTCCGCCTGGCCGGGATGCGTGCGTTCGTGGCGCGTAAAGCGTTCCCACAAGTTAGCCGCAGCCGGCGCGTTTGCAAACACACGCGCCATGATGGACTCGGTGCGATGCCCCAGGTTCTCCAACATTTCGCCAGGCCCGCGCTCGTAGTTGAACCCCATTATCACAAAGCGCCGCCCCGCCGCGCCCGTGTTGGTCAGCGGCGGCGCATTGCACCAGAACGCATCTGGCCCGCCCATGATTGATTCGTAATAGCCTGCATACGGAAATGCAATCAGCCACACTTCATCAATATCAGCGGCGTGTACGCGCTGCAGAATATTGTAGCGCTGGATCAGGCGCATGTAATCCACCGCGTCCGGCAGGTGAAATCCGCGGCGGCTATGCCAGCACTCCAGATACTTCTGCGCAGTGTAGGTGAAGCCGTCCAGCTTTGCGGGAAACGCATCCACCAGTACGCGCTCAACAATGCGGTAGTGCACTCTGCCGTGGCTGGCCAGCGCCACATCGGCGCAATGTTGGAGCGCCAGCTCGTCGGGATCGTGCCAGTGCAGCGCACTGTGCAGTGCTTGGCTGCGCTGCGCATCCACCAGTGGATCATGGATGATGAGCAGTACGCGCTGCTCGATGGGGGCCGGGATTTCGGTCAACTGCACCGCGCTGTGGGGCGCACGTCCCTAAACAGCGCTGGCATAGCCTTGCGCAATGCACTCGTCCGCTGCCCGCCGCAGCACATCCGGCGGCTGCGCGCCGGAAACCAAAAACCGTTCGCCAAAAATCATCGCGGGCACGCCGCTAATGCCAAGTGCGCGGGCTTCGTCCAAGTCTGCCTGGACCTCAGCCCGGTGCGCACCGGTCTGCACCGCCGCCACAAATTCAACCGGGTCCAGGCCAATTCCGGATGCGAGAGTGCCTAGCGTGGAGTAATCGTCTAGGCGCTGCCCGGCTTGCCAGTGCGCCTTAAAACAGGCGTGCACGTACTCAAGTTCCAGCCCATGCAGCCGGGCAAACTTGCTGCCTTCCAGCGCCGGCCGCGAATCCACCCCAAAAGCCCCGGCGCGCATCTCGAGCCCAAAGCGCTCGCGCGCGGTTGCGAACATTTCGTCCTGTTTGGCGGCAATCATTGTGCGGAATTTCGCAGCCTGTTCCGGGCCGCCCGGAAACTTGCCGCCGGGCAGCAGTTCATAGGCGCGCCAGTCGAGGGTGATGCTGTGCGTTTGCGCAAGCGAGTCCAGACCGGACTCGGCCATGAAGCACCACGGTCAGACGAAGTCGCTGAATATTTTGATGTTGACCGGCATGGTGTTGGTGCGTGTTGCCGACGGTGTTAAGAGCCGACAAGTGATCCCAAAAGTATAATCCTGATTATGAACTACCAGCAGGCGCAAGCGCGGGCGGAGCAACTGCGGGCCGAGCTGCATGCGCACAATCATCGGTACCACGTGTTGCAGGCGCCGGTTATTGCCGATGGCGAATATGACGCGTTGTTGCGTGAGCTGGCTGGTTTGGAAGCCGCTTATCCCAAGCTGGCTGTTGCCGACTCTCCAACACAGCGCGTGGGTGGCGGCGTCGCGGAGAAGTTTGCAAAGGTCCGCCATCCGCAGCCGATCCTCAGCCTTGCGAACGCCTTTGGCGCTGCGGATGTTGCGGCGTGGTTTGCGCGCATCGTCAAGCTGGACGAGCGTGTGGCCGGGTCAGCTTTTGTGGTCGAGCCGAAGATTGACGGGCTTACCGTTGTGCTGCACTACGAGGCCGGCATTTTTGTGCTCGGCGCAACCCGCGGCGATGGCGAAACCGGTGAAGACATTACCGTCAACTTGCGCACAGTCCGCGCGCTGCCGCTGCGGCTGCCGGTGGATGCACGCGCCACAGTCAAGGCGCCGCAACGCCTGGTGGTGCGCGGCGAGGCTTTCTTTCCCACCGCAGCTTTTGAAACATGGAACAACAGCCTCTCCGCTGCCGGCGAACGCTCATATGTAAACCCGCGCAACGCTGCGAGCGGTGCGCTGCGCCAACTGGATTCGAGCCTTACGGCGGCGCGCCCGATTGCGTTGCTGTGCTACCAGATCCTGGAGATGGAGGGCGCAGTTGCAGCTACGCAGTGGCAGGTGCTGGAGCTACTGCGTACGCTTGGTTTTCCTGTAGCGCCCACAGCCAGGCGCTGCGCGACACTGCCGGATGCCATTGCAGAATGCGAGAGCTGGGCGGAGCGGCGCGATACGCTGGGCTACGGCACAGATGGGCTGGTGATAAAACTCGATGATCTCGTTCTGCAGCGTGCGCTGGGTTACTCCGGCAAGGATCCGCGCGGCGCAGTCGCGTTTAAGTTTCCGTCGCAGGAAGTTACAACACAGCTGCTGGATATTGGTGTGAACGTCGGGCGCACCGGTGTGCTTACGCCGTTTGCCAGCCTTGAACCCGTGGAAGTGGGCGGCGTCACCGTGCGCAACGCCACGCTGCATAACTTTGATTTCATTGCCGAGAAGGACATCCGTATCGGCGATCGGGTGCTCATCAAGCGCGCTGGCGAGGTGATCCCATACATCATCGGGGTCATGCCCGGAGCCCGCACCGGCAAGCTTCGCACCTTCAAGGCGCCTGCCGTTTGCCCGGAGTGCAGCGCGCCCGTGCAGCAAGCCGAAGGCGAGGTTGCGTTGTATTGCGTGAATGCTGCCTGTCCAGCACAGCGCAAGCGCAATTTGGAGCACTTTGCCGGACGCTCCGCGATGGACGTGGAAGGGTTGGGCGAACGGGTGGCGGAGCAACTGGTTGATGCCGGGTTGGTCATGGACGCGGCGGATATTTTTGCGCTAAACAAAGAGCAGCTGCTCGGCTTGGAAGGCTTTGCCGAAAAGAAAGCGTCCAGCCTGTTGGCGGCCATTGCCGCAGTGCGGGCGCGTCCGCTGGAGCGGCTGCTGGTTGCGCTGGGTATGCGCGGCGTGGGCGATGTGCTGGCGCGGGATTTGGCAGCGCGCTTCGGCTCGCTGGATGCGTTGCAGGTCTGTGAGGCGGAGGAGCTGCAGTTGCTGGATGGAGTGGGGCCGGCGACGGCTGCTGCAGTTGCGGACTGGTTTGCGCAGCCGGGCAACCGCCAGTTACTGCGCAAGCTGCGCGCTGCTGATTGCTGGCCGGTGCAGTCGGCGCGTGCGCAGCCGGCGGCCGGGCCGCTTAGTGGAAAAACTCTTGTAATCACGGGTACGCTGCCCGGCCTCAGCCGCGAAGCTGCGGTGGAGCTCATTACCGGCGCTGGCGGTAAAGTGTCTGGTTCTGTCAGCAAGAAAACCAGCTACTTGCTTGCCGGAGAGAACGCCGGCAGCAAGCTAACCCGCGCGCAGGAGCTGGGTGTTTCTGTAATTGATGTGCTGGCGCTGAAGGATATAATCGGAGAGTAGGTGTTCGGGTCCAAGTCTGGCAGCTACAAAATCCTCTCCAAATTGATTATGCAAAGTACAGAAAGCGTTGACGGTATTGCACAGCGCATCAACGGTATGGCGCTCCGCATTTCCGAGATGCAGGCAGATGAGCTTTATTTTTACAATTTGCCGATCACTGAAATCCACGGCTGCGCTGAAGTGGTGGTGAAAGGGCGCAAAATGCTGATGTTTGCGTCCTACGGGTACTCCGGGCTGCTCGGGCATCCGCGCATTAATGCGGCGGCCAAGCAGGCCATCGACCGCTATGGCACGGGCACGCACGGCGTGCGCCTGCTGGCGGGCACGCTGGATTTGCATCGCGATCTCGAGGCAACGATTGCCAGCTTCAAGGGCGCAGACGATGCAATCACATTCAGCAGCGGCTACGTGACAAATCTCGCGGTCATCTCCTGCCTCGTGGGGCGGCACGACCTGGTGCTGTGCGACAAGCTTGACCATGCCAGCATCCTGGATGGGTGCGTTCTGGCAGGTGCCGAGCTTAAGCGCTTTCGCCACAACGACATGGCGCACCTTGAGGCGCTGCTGCAAAAGAATGCGCATCGCGCCACCAAGCTCGTGATCGTGGATTCGGTCTTTAGCATGGATGGCGACATCATCGACCTGCCGGCTACGATTGCGCTGTGCCGCAAGTACAAGGCATACCTGATGGTGGATGAAGCGCACTCGATTGGCGTGCTTGGAGCGACAGGGCGCGGCATCGAGGAGCACTTTGGCCTGCATGACGGCGTTGATGTGAAGATGGGCACGCTCAGCAAGACCATTCCGAGCGTGGGGGGGTATGCGGCCGGAAGTTGCACGCTTGTTAATCTGCTGCGCCACGCGGCGCGCGGTTTTATCTTTTCGGCGGCGCTGCCGCCGGCCCAGGCTGCGGCAGCGCGCGCATCTTTTGAGGTGATTCTGGATGAGCCGGAGCGCGTTGTGCGCCTGCGCGAAAATTCGATTATGTTCCGTGACAGCCTAAAGCGCATGGGCTACGATACGATGCAGAGCGAGACTGCAATCGTGCCGGTGTTATGTGGCGCAGACGAGCTGGCCTACAGCTTAGTACGGGCCTGCCAGCAGCGTGGCGTGTTTGCACTGCCGGTGGTTGCGCCTGCAGTTCCGGAAGGGACCGCACGCTTGCGCGCTACTGTTACTGCCGGTCACAGCAGGACGCAGATTGAAACTGCACTTGAAGTGTTCGAAGCTGCGGGTAAAGAAGTTGGCCTGATCTAAAGCGCCGCGCAGCTTATCGCGCGGACAATCCATCTTGGCAATACTGGTCCTCAAGCCTGGCCGCGAAAAATCGGTGTTGCGCATGCACCCGTGGATTTTTTCCGGTGCGGTGGATCGCGTGGATGGGCGCGCTGCGCCCGGTGCCACCGTGGAGGTACGCACTGCCAGCGGTACCTGGGTGGGGCGCGCATCCTACAATGAAAAGTCTCTTATCTCCGCCCGCATGTGGACGTGGACGCAGGCGGAAGAGGTGAACGAGGCGCTCTTTGCGGCGCGCATAGACAAAGCGCGCCAGTTCCGACGTGACTTGCTGCTGAACGGTCCGCAGCGCGACCGCACAAATGCGCTGCGTCTGGTGTTTGCAGAGTCCGATGGCTTGCCCGGATTAATCGTGGATGGCTACGCGGAGTTTCTGGTTGTGCAATTTCTGACTGCGGGCGCAGAAATGTGGAAGCCGGTGATTGCAAACGTGCTCGCCAAGACCATTCCGGCTGCCGGCATTTATGAGCGGTCCGATGTTGAAGTGCGCGAGAAGGAAGGCCTCGCCAAATCGACGGGCTTGTTGTGGGGCAAGGATCCGCCGGCGCTTGTGCAGATCTGGGAACGGCTGGACAGTGCGGAGGTAATGCGGTTTCTGGTAGATGTGAAACAGGGGCACAAAACCGGATTTTATTTGGACCAGCGTGACGGGCGCAAGGCGGTGGCAGCGGTGGCTGCGGGCCGCACAGTGTTAAACGCCTACTCGTACACGGGTGCGTTTGCAGTTGCCGCGTACGCCGGCGGTGCCAAGCACGTTGTGAATGTGGACACCTCTGAGCCTGCGCGGCGGCTGGCCCGGCTAAACTTGGAGCTCAACAACCGCACCGTGGTTGAAGGCGAGGTGGTGGATGCAGATGTTCCCATTTATTTGCGGCAGCAGTTGCAGGCGGGCAAGCGCTACGACATGATAATTCTTGATCCGCCGAAATTCAGTCGTTCACGCGCACAGATTGATCGGGCGGCTGCCGGCTACAAGGACATCAACTTGCACGCGATTAAGCTGCTCAATCCCGGTGGCTATTTGTTGACCTTCTCATGCTCGGGGCTGGTGAGCGAGGATTTGTTTCAGAAAATTTTGTTTGGTGCCAGCCAGGATGCCGGCCGTGACCTGCAGATATTGCGGCGCCTGTCGCAGCCGCCGGACCATCCGGTGCTGCTGTCGTACCCTGAGGCGCAGTACTTGAAGGGGTTTGTGTGCCGCGTGGTGTAGGGCGCAGCTAATTATTTGTTTCGGGCTCGGCCAGCCCGTTGGCTTTTGCCCAATCGATAAATTCCGGCAGGCGGGCGTGGTTTGCATAAACGCCTCGCCGCGCCACTGGCAACATCGCGGCCAAGCGCAGCATCATGTCTTCTGTGATGCGTTCCAGCTGCGCACTGCGGTTAGCCGGGCTCAGCGGCGGCACGGTATAAGCCGGGCCAACCTTCATCACCAAGTGCGGCCGGCGCAGGCGTTTCAGCTCTCCAAAAGCGGTGGCAGTGTGCAGTAGCGCTACTGGCAGCACTGGCACGCCCGCGTGCACTGCGAGGAAAGCGGCTCCAGGCATCCCTGATAGCAGGCCGCCGGTTGTAGAACGCGTGCCTTCCGGTGCAATTCCAACGAGCACTCCGTCCCGCATGCGCTCGATTGCCACCTTGAGGGCAGCGCGGTCAGACTCGCCGCGCCGCAGCCAGATTATGTTGGTGACGGTTAGCAGCCAGTTGAAGAACCAGTTCTCCATGTATTTGGTGGTGACCAGCGCGCTCAGGCGCGGGTGCGGCAGCAGCGTGAATAGCAGCGCAATGTCCACCATGCTTTGGTGATTGATGATCATCAGGTAGCCGCCGGATGTGGGTACGTTCTTTGCGCCCAGGAGCGTGCGCCGCGACAGCATACAAAACAGGAAGTTAAAGACGGATCGCAGGAATTCAAACATTAGTTGGTGGGTGTTGCGGCTGCGATTTGGCCCCAGGCGAGTGTTTCAACGCGGTCCACGAGGCACGGTACCCCGCCGAAAGCCGTTTCAAAAGTTGCATTTGATTGCGGATCAAGGACAGTGGGCAGCAGGCTGATGCTGTAGCTGCAGATTCTATTTTGCGAAGTATAGAGCATGACCATTATATGAACCGGCAGCAGTGGCAGGCTGGCTTGTGATGCGAGCGCGCCGCGCACTGTGGCGGTTCCGCCGGCGGAGTTGAAGATGGCGTTGCTGGTTGTTACGCGCGAGAAGCTGGCCGCCAGCCCGGAGGCAGCAGTTGCGTTTAGCAGGGTGGCGCGCGCGCCGCCCGCAGCGGAACCCGCCGCGAACCAGGCATGTGCCGCCGCAGTGTCGCCAGGCCAGAGTAGTTCTACCTGTACAGTTGTAGTCTGGCTTACGTCCGGTAAGCTTGCCGCGGTGAGCGCATCAAATGATAGTTGGATGTTGGTGAGTGGGTCAGTGTCATTGTTGTGCAGAACTGCAATGCAATAAGTGCGTTCGCCTGCTGTGGGGTAGCACACCGGTGTGTCGATGGTGATATTGGCTGAAGGCTCGTCTGTGCCGCCGGGCGTGCGTGTTTCGCTTACGTTGACGGGCAGCTGCACCTCCTGCCCAATTCTGATCAGCTGGGCGTTGATGCCGGGGTTGGTTGCGAGCAGCGCCTCAAGCTTGATTCCATAGCGCAGGGCAATGCCAAGCAGTGTGTCGCCTTCCCGCACCGTGTGGATCCATGGGGTGGGGCTCGGCAGCGGAACAGGGCTCGGGATTGCGGTGCCGCTGTTTGTTTCCGCAGCCGGGGTGAGGACTGGCGTGCCGGTCGGGAACGTTGTGCTGGTGGGCAGCAAAGTAAGTGCGGCGGTGGGCGTGGCAGTTGAGGTACTGCAGGCACCCGTGAGGCTTGCAGCCAGTAGCGCGCGGAAAAAGGCGCTGGTCCGGTAGAGTTTCACTGATGACATGGCGTTGCTAAAGGAGAGGGTGGGCCCGTCGTTCACAGATTATAGAAGCTGCTGGTAATGGCGGTCGGCGGGCAGGTAGTCATTCAACAGGCCGCGTGTGCCCTGCGCCCCTTTTATGCATTGGCACGCTTCAATTCTCGGGGTATCATCAACGATGCAGCCGCACTGCATCTCTTTTTGCTTATTTGTTTCTAACAATCCGGGGGCAGACTCCCCAAAAATTTCTACAGGTAAATTATTAAGATGCCAACCTATGCTTATCGATGTGAAAGCTGCAGCGCTGAGTTTGAGCGCATGCAGCGCTTTAGCGATGCTCCAATTACGCGCTGCCCTGAATGCCGCAAGAATAAAGTGCGGCGGGTGATTCACGCGGCAGGTGTGATTTTCAAAGGGTCGGGATGGTATGTAAACGACAGTAAAGCCACCAATCCTGCCAGCAGTCCTGTGGCGGGTGATGGGGGCGATTCGAAAACCGCCGAAAGCAAAAGTGCCGAGGCTGGTGGCTCGGAGACCAAAAGTTCAGATTCGACCAGCTCCGACTCCAAGACCAGCGAGCCGGCGGCTACTCCCGCTGCGTCCAGTGCTTCAACATCTTCAAAGTCCGCAACTTCTAAAACATCCAGCAAGACTGCGGCTGCTGAATGAATGATCCGGGCAAACTGAACCTTGAGTAACGAACCGAGCGACTGTAATGTCGCTCGGTTTTGTTTCTGAATGCTGCGCGCTTTGGCGCGTGCGATTGACTGATCTGCTTCAGCCCACCACATCCAGGCTTGCGCCGGGTGCGGATCCCACCAGACTGGAGAAAAACTCGACGAGCGTTTGCTCGGGGGGAATTTTGAACTGGCGCGGTGCAGGCAGGGGTGCAGCTTGAAAAGCGTTCACAATTGATTTGGATAGCGCTTGATGCTCAGCATCGTTTGGTATCGCGAGGAATACAGCGAGACCGTCAAAGTGGCAGGCCCACTCGGGCAGAAAACCCTCCGGTCCTGCGACAGCCACCGCTTGGCATTGGGCATGGGAAAGTGCCAAGGCCGTGAGCGGGTCGGCGCAGATCAAGAGCGGGGTGTTCAATTCATGCGCCCGCAGTATGGCACGCATGTTGTAAAGGCAGGGCGTGGGTGCGGACAAATACTCGACGGCTAGCTCAGACGCAGTGCCTTGGCTATCCACGCCTAGTACATGCACTGGCATCAAGTCGTCATCAGTTGGCAGCCAGAATGGCAGCAGCAGCCGGTGCTTCGCAAATCTCAGGGCTCCGTGCTTGTCGAGCAGCCCCAGGTCTTCCAGTGTTTTAGAGCCAAACATCTGGCGCATCTCTTTGTCAGCTGTGGCCCACTCTTCAAGGTAGTGCACACCAAAGTCCTTTTGGGTTACAAGCGGCACGCCGTGGCGTGTGCTGAGCCAGAACGAACCTTCAGTTGCGGGTTGGTCTGCGGACGCAGCAGGCTCCGCATGGCTTAGCAATGCCTCGAAGACCTTGGTGCGCACCTCGGCATCCGGCATGGCTGCGTTTGCCAGATCGTCTATGGCTTGGGGTGATAAGTGTTGGGCGCCTGAGAGGTGCGGGTGGTAGCCGAGGGCCAGCAGTGCAAATGACATCGTCTCCGGGCGGAACAAATCCGGCCGGAAGCTGGTGTCAAGCAAGTCACTTGCCAGTTGGCGGAATTGAGATCCGGGTTTGCTTTTGGGAAGCAGGGCCGCGAGCCACTCGTCTTTCTTCAGGCGCAGTATGTCCTCGCTTGTTTTTGCCAGCAGTGCCATGCGCAGCACGGCGGAGTCGAGTGCGTTGTCGCGCAGAAGGTTGGCCGGGTTTGGCAGCGGGGCGGGCGCCTGTTGTTGGGTTGTGCCGGTGGGGGATTTTGGTTCGCTGCCAGCCATGGCGCGCGCAATCGCCTTCACAGCGCCCAGCTGGCTCGGGTTTGCACCTTCGCTCTCAGGCAGCGCGACCTTAGTGGTTGCGGCAGCCGGGCTGCTCGGGCGGGCACGAACGGCGTTAATCTCGGCCATGGGTCATTGCTCTAAGCTGGTTTCGACAGTGTAGCACTATGCTGCGGGGAGGCGCTTGGAATTACGCTGATTTTTACGGGATGCGGCTGCCGGCGCGAGTAACGCAACTATTTCATCCTGCACGGCCCACATTGCGCTGCGTTCGACTTTGGTTGCATGGTCGTAGCCAAGCAGATGCAGGGTGCCATGAATGGCCAGCAGCTGCAGTTCCGCGAGCACTGTGCGGTCGTGGGCCACAGCTTGCACTGCGGCTTTTTCCACTGAGATCACAATATCGCCCAGATACCCATCCGCCGCCGCTGGTTCCGCTGGAAATGACAGCACGTCTGTTGCCACGTTCAGCTTAGCAAATTGAAAGTTGAATTCCTGCATCTGTGTGTTGGTGCCTAGCATTACAGACAGGTGCTTGCTGGATGGGGTGGCATGTTTACGCAGGGTGAGGCGCACGGCCGTGGAAAGGGCGGTGCGCAAAGCGGGGCGCGGCAGAGGCAGGTTTACCCCGGCTAAGAAGCCAATCTGCACTCGGTGGGGCGCTGCCATCTAGCTAGCTTGAGGGCGCGGCAGAAAGCGCAGCATCCGGTTGGGCGTCACCGTCTGGAGGCGCCTGCCATTCGGGGTACTTTAGCCGGCTGTGAAAGGTACCCTTGAGAGTATTTACAAACGACAGGCGCACCGCTTCAAGGTCTGCAAGCGTGAGATGCGCTTCGATAAGCTGACGCTGCTGGATGCGCGCTGAAATAATCGAGCCCACCAGTTTATCGATGGCTTCGGCAGTTGCGGGCAGCTCCGCGCGGGATTTGGCTTCACAGCCGTCGGCCAGCAGCAGCAGTGACGTTTCGCGTGACTGCGGCTTCGGGCCGGGGTAGCAGTAGTCTTCGATGGCTACTGTAGCGCCGGTGTTGGTGGCTTCCTGCACGGCGCGCTGGTGTTGGAACTGCGTGGCGATGGTACCGTGATGTTCGGTGATCGCAGCCCGGATTACCTGCGGCAGCCGGTACTTGCGCGCCAGTTCTTCGCCCGCCCGCACATGGTCAATAATGATGCGCGCGCTGGTGTACGGGTCCAGGCTGTCATGCGGGTTCACGGTTTCGATTTGATTCTCTATGAAGTATTCCGGGCGCACGGATTTGCCGATGTCATGAAACATGGCGCCGACGCGCACGAGCAGCGCGTTGGCGCCAATTTGCTGCGCCGCGTGCTCGGCGAGGTTCGAGACCTGCAGGCTGTGCTGGTAACTGCCTGGTGCAGCGCGCAGCAGTTGCAGCAAGAGCGGGTGATCCGGCCGCGAAAGCTCCACCAGCTGTAGCGTGGTGGTAATGTCAAACACGTAACTGAGCAAGAACAACCCGAGCAGCGTGACTGAGGCCGTGACCAATCCGTTGGCGAGGCCGGCGCCCAGCAGTTGGAGCAGGCCCTGCCAATCAAGGACCGGATCGGCAAAGTGCAGCGTTAGCAGCAGGGCAGTGTTGCCGGCAGCGAGCGCAATCCCAGACCAAAAGTAGGCATTGACCCGCTCGGCACGGCCAACAGCCAGTATCGCCAGCATCGAGCCCGCCAGATGAAACAGCGTCACATCCAGCCGGCTATCAGCTATCAGGCTGAGTAACATGGAAAAAAGTACGCTTGTGAACAGTCCTAATTGCGGCTGCAATGCCACTGCAATCAGCAATCCGAGCGCCGCGCCCGGAAATAAGAACGGCAATAGCACCCGCTGGGTTACCAGTACTTTTGCGCCAAGCAGAAACAGATGCACCAAAAATATGACGAACAATAGATGGCGGGTGTTCGTAATATATTCGGGCAGCTGCGTGCGCACATAAAGTGCAAACAGCACGGTAACCAGCACCACGACCAGCGTGGGCGGGAGCAGCAGCTTGAACCAGTTGGTGTTTCCGCGCAGCAGGCCCAATTGCGCGAGCGCCTCCAGATCTTCCGGGCGGACAATGCTACCGCGGCGCAGTACTGTTTGCCCCGCCAGGAAATTCTGGTTTACTGACGGCGTGGCGTCCAGCGCCGCCTGACGAGCGAGTTTTGTGGCAGGTTCGTTGTAGAGCGAGTTGGGCACAATCCATTGCGCGGCGAGGGTCGCCGCAATTTGTCCTTCGGCAGGGCTCAGCAGCATGCTGGTGCGGTCTGCAGCTGCGCTGCGGGCGGCGGCCAGCGCATCGGCGCGGACCGGGTCGCGCATTGTGGTTTCGAGCACTCGCAGCGTGTCCGCTGCAACTGCTTGCCAGCGGGCTTCTGCAAACTCCAGGATTGTCTGCGCTGCGGCTGCGTCGAGGTTGGCCCCGGAGGTCAGCTGCAGGTTGGTAAGCTTCTGCGGTGCTTGCAAGCTGGTGTCTGAGCGCAGTGTTGTGATGGAAGCGAGTGCAGCCTGGGCGGCAGCTAGCTGGGTTCGGGCAATCCGCCCGTCGGGCGGGTCAAAGATCGGTGCCACGGCAGCGAGTGCGCTTTGCTGTTGTGCCGTGGTTTGGATGGTACTTATGTAAGCGATAGAGCGCGGGGCACTAATGTCCGCGGGAGCTACATCGCCAATGCCAAGGTCGAAAGTCGGTTGGGCTTCGCGGCCAAGGGGTGAAACCAAAATTGCCAGTGTCACGCTGGCGAAGAGGGCGGCGAGCAGGCCGTGGCGGGCAGCGGCCCAGAGTGGTGCCGGGCTTGTGGCGCGGCTGTGTGGGCGGGCTGGCGGAGGAATGTCCACAGAGCGGGTGGAGGTCAGGGCTGCGCTAGTGCGCAGGGTCGGTTACGGAAGTAGTTCCGAGACGATTCTACTGACTAGTTTGGCGTCTGCCCGCCCCTGAACCTGCGGCAGCAAAGCCTTCATCACCGCGCCCATTTGGCGCTTACCCGTCGCACCCGTAGTGGCAATCACAGCCGCGACCAGCGCCACAATTTGCTCCCGTTCTAGCTGGGTTGGTAGAAATTCCTGCAAAATTCCCATGCGGGCGTGCGCCTGCGCCAGAAGCAATGGCCGGTTAGCTTTTTCAGCATCCGCAGCGGTTTCCTGCAGGGCCTTGATTTCCTTTTGGAGGATCTGCAAAATGTCGCCTTCTGTGATTGTTGCGCGGGTGTCCACCTCAATTTGCTTGATTGCAGCTTGCACCAAGCGCAACGTTTGCTTTCGCTCTTCGTTTGCGGCGCGCAGGGCGGCCGTCACCGCGCTGTCAAGAGTCTCGCGAAGAGTAGTCATCAGTGCGCCTAAGAAATTGCCTTACCGTTGGATTTTAGCATACGGTCATACTAGAAAGGTGCTTGTTCGTTTTGGCGCTGGTATACTCCGAATCGACAATTTGGTTGGTTTGGAGAGTAACTTGTGCATATTGTTGCTTGTGTAAAGCAAACTCCGGATAGTGCCGCACTGATTACGGTCGCAGACGGGCGCGTGAATTGGGGCGATGCTGCGATGGTCGTCAATCCGTGGGATGAGTACGCCATCGAAGAGGCTATTCGCCTCAAGGAAAAGCACGGTGGGCGCGCCACGGCGCTTACGATGGGTCCGGAGCGGGCGCGGGATGCTTTAAAGAGTTGCATCGCGATGGGTTGTGATGGCGGCGTTTTGGTGGCAGATGCGGCGCTGGCGGGGTCTGACGCGCGAGCGACTGCCCGCGTGCTGGCTGCTGCCATCCAGAAGCTGGGCGATGTGGATGTTGTGATTTTTGGCAAGCAGGCAATTGATGGCGACTCCGGGATCGTTCCGCTTGCCGTGGCGCGTTTGCTTGGCTGGTCGCCGCTAAGCTATGTGCTGCAAATCGCTGCGCTGGATGCTGGCGCGCGCACGATTGAGGTGGCGCGCCTGTTAGAGGAAGGGCGCCAATTGTGCAGTGCACAGCTGCCGGTTGTGATAAGTGTTGTCAAAGACATCAATGAACCACGCTATCCAACTTTTGCAGGGATACGGCGGGCTGGGTCAGCGCAAATCCCCATTTGGAGCTTGAGCGACTTGGGCCTTGATGAGCAGCAGGTTGGAGCAGCTGCCGCTACTGTTGCTTGGCAAGCAGTGCGGGCACCCGCAGCACGTGCCGGCGCGGTAGAAATTTTGGCTGGTGAAAATTTGGCAAATACAGTGGCCCTACTTGCTGACCGGCTGCAGGCGGAGAAGGTGACGTGACGCAACCCGGTCTTTGGGTTTATATCGACCAGTTCCAAGGCGCGGCAATGTCTGCAAGCTGGGAGGCGCTTGGCGCAGCTTGCGAGCTGAGCACGCACCTGCAGACTGAAGTAGCGGCGCTTGTGTTTGGGAATAACGCTGAAGCCATTGCGCGCGAGGCGCTGGCGTGCGGGGCGAGTGCGGCGATCTGCTGCGATGACGCGACGCTGGCCGATTTTCGCGTTGAGGCATATGCGTCGTTGTTGGCATCACTCGTGGCCGCGCGGCAGCCGCGCGCGGTAATTGCGCCGGCAACCGCGCGCGCGCGTGAGCTGATTGCGACGGCTGCGGTCGAGGCCGGTACCACCGTGATGGCTGATGCCATCGGACTGGAAGTGCAGGGCGGTGTGGTCAATGTTACGCGGCCGGTGTATGCAGGCAAGTTGCTTTGCACGGCTAGTGGCGTTGGCTCGCAACCGTTGTTCATTACGCTGCGGCCGCGGGCATTTCCAAAGCCGGCAGTTCAGGTTGAGCAGCACCCGGATGCAATTGAGCATGTGCAGGCTGTTGTTGCTGAGGAGGCACTGCGCGTAAAGGTCACTGGTTACGACACAGTGGCGGGGCAGGTGAGCCTTACGGATGCCAGCATCATTGTTTCGGGTGGGCGCGGCGTGGGCGGTCCGGAGGGTTTTGTGCCCGTGCGCGAGCTGGCCACGGTTTTGGGCGGCGCAATGGGCGCATCGCGGGCCGCGGTTGATGCCGGCTGGGTGCCGTATTCACACCAGGTGGGTCAGACAGGAAAGACAGTGGCGCCGGATTTGTATGTTGCCTGCGGTATCTCGGGCGCAATCCAGCATCAGGCCGGGATGCGTACCGCAAAGGTTATTGTGGCGATTAATAAAGACCGCGAGGCGCCGATCTTTAGTTTGGCTAAGTATGGAGTGGTGGGCGATTTGTTCGAAGTGCTGCCGGCACTGAGCACTGAAATGCGGAAGCGGCTCGGTCGCTAACAGCCTGACCGCTAACCTAAAAGAGCCGCGAACTTTTGCGGCTCTTTTGTTTTACGCAGTTCGCTGGCGGCTAAACGCCAGCAGGCACCGGCATTGTGCTTGCGCCCGCAGCCGGCCGGGTGTTGGGCGTCTCTGCGGGCGGCGCAACCGGTGGTACTTCGGGCGGCTTCACTTCCACCACCCGTACCGGAATCGGCTCGCCTTTCCAGAGTGCTTCAAACTGGTCCATATCGAGCGTCTCGTTCTCGAGCAGGTAGTTGGCGGTTTCGTCCAGCTTCGCGCGCCACTTTTCCACAATTGCTTTGGCAGTTTCGTGCGCCTCAGTTACAAGGCGCCGGACTTCCGCATCAATTTCGTGCGCCACGTTCTCAGAGAAATCGCGCTGCTCGCTTATCTCACGCCCCAAAAATACCAGCTCGTCCTTGCGACCGTAAGCTATTGGGCCCAGTTTTTCGCTCATGCCCCAGCGCATTACCATGCGGCGCGCAATGCTGGTTACCTGCTCCAGGTCATTTGACGCGCCAGTCGTGATCTCATCTTCGGAGTAGATCAGTTCCTCGGCAGCCCGGCCGCCGAGCGCCGAAGCCAGTTTGGTTTTTAGCCACGCACGCGATGCGAGGCGTTGATCCTCATCCTCGGTCAAGTACCATGTGAGACCCCCCGCCAAGCCGCGCGGGATGATGGTGATCTTTCGCACCGGATCGCCGTGCGGCAGTGCCTGGGACACAATCGCATGGCCGGCCTCATGGTAAGCGGTTACTTTGCGTTCGCGCGGGCTGATGATGCGGCTCTTGCGCTCTGGTCCGAGCACAACGCGCTCAATCGCTTCGTCGAAATCCGCCATGGTGACGGACTTTTGCGCTTTGCGTGCTGCCAGAATGGCGGCTTCGTTCACAGTGTTTTCAATATCTGCGCCCACGAGTCCCGGTGTAGCTTTGGCGAGCATGGGCAGATTTACGTCCGGCGCAAGCGGCTTACCCTTCACGTGCACTTTGTAAATTGCCTCACGGCCCTTGATGTCTGGGCGGTCAATCACCACGCGGCGGTCAAAGCGGCCGGGTCGCAGTAAAGCTGGATCCAGAATGTCAGGGCGGTTGGTGGCCGCAATCACAATTACATGCGTATCAGTGTCAAACCCGTCCATCTCCACCAGAATTTGGTTTAGTGTCTGCTCGCGCTCGTCGTGGCTTCCGCCAAGTCCCGCGCCACGCTGGCGCCCTACGGCATCAATCTCGTCAACAAAGATGATGCACGGACTTTGACGTTTGGCTTGCTCAAACAAATCGCGTACACGGCTTGCGCCGACGCCCACAAACATTTCCACAAACTCTGAGCCGGAGATTGAGTAGAACGGCACCCCAGCTTCGCCGGCGCAGGCTTTTGCAAGCAGTGTCTTGCCGGTACCTGGAGGACCTACAAGCAGAACGCCCTTGGGAATTCTGGCACCGAGCCCAACAAACTTTTCAGGTTCTTTGAGAAATTCCACCACCTCTTGCAATTCTGCTTTTGATTCGTCTACGCCTGCCACGTCATCAAAAGTGATGTTAGGCTGGTCGCTGTTGAAGACGCGGGCGCGGCTTCTGCCAAATTGCATGGCCTGATTATTTGTGCCCTGCGCTTGGCGCATCATGAAGTAGATGAACCCAATAACAAAGACAGCGGGCAGGCTATAGCTGAGGAGGGCCATTATGTGGCCCCAGTCGCTGGGGCGCTGCACATCCCACTTGATGCGCGCAAGGCTTTCCAGGGGAACGCCTAGAGATACCAACTGCTCAGCGGCCGTCGACTTGCCTTCTACTCGTGCCACAGCAATGCTAGGCGCTGAAGACGCTACGAAGTAAACCGTCAGGTTTTCCTCAGCTACCGCAATTTTCTCCACCTCATTGCGGATAATTGCGTCGCGTATTTCGCCCAGCGAAAGTACTTCTTTAGCGGGCGTCTGAGCACGAACCGAGTAGAGAATGGCCGCGAGCGCCAAGAAGATCAATCCGTAAACGAATGCGTTGCGAATTTTAGGGTTATTCAACATTTGGCTCCATTTTGCGTAATCCAGCTTCGTTTTTGCGCAATTTCCTAGGGAGTATACCAGCGCGGTCAAATTTGGCAGTTAGATTATCGTTAGAGAATCGGCATGGCTCGGCAGGTTGGTGCGTGGACGCGGTGCTATACTGAGCGCGTCAAGCGGAGGATCTGGCCTGTGGTTTTTTACGTAAATCTCATACAAATTGTGGTTTCGATTGCGCTGATTGCCGCGATTGTGCTTCAGAGCAAAGGCGCTGGTTTGGGCGGAATTAGCGGCAGCAGTGAGGGCGGCGTATTTCGTGCGCGACGCGGTGTTGAGAAGTTGCTCTTTAACTTTACGGTCGTTCTGTCGTTCTTGTTCTTTGCCGCCGCCATTGTAAACGTTGTGATAAGCGGCTAAGCCGCAGCGCTGGCCCTCGTTTGGGGTGCGCCAGCCGTCCCCGTAGGTGTTTCACCTGACCCCGCAATGCGCGTAATCGGTTGGCAGTTGCTAATTGCCACCGCCGGCTTGGCTGTGGTGGGCGCATTGTTATTTGCGCAATCGTCCGGTTTAGAAGTTACTTATTCACCGGCTACTGGCGGCGTGTACGTTGAGGCGGTGGTTGGGCAACCCACGTTCTTGAATCCGTTGCTGCGGTCGCAAACTCCCCCCGATCGCGATCTTGCGGCACTTACTCAGGCGGGTCTAATGCGGTTGGACGCAAGCGGGCTGCCGGTTCCCGATCTGGCAGCGAGTTGGGCAGTGAGCGCCGATGGCCTGTCATACACATTTGTGTTGCGGCAAGGCCTGCGATGGTCGGACGGGCTCCCTCTCACATTGGATGATGTTCTGTTCTCCGTTGAGCTTTTGCAGTCGCCGGACTTTCCTGGTGATCCGGATCTGTCGGTGTTGTGGGGCCAGGTGGTGGTTGCCAAGCTCAATGCAAATACGCTGAAGCTCACGCTACCGGAAGCGAATGCACCGTTTTTGGAGCAACTTGTTTTTTATGTGCAACCGGCGCATGTGTTTGCGCCCGCGGTTGCCAGTGAGTTGGGGCGCAATCCGGCAAACGTGCGGCTGGTTGGTGCCGGCCCATTTATGCTGAAGGAGTTGATTTCGAATTCTGATGGCACGTTGCAGGAGGCGGTGCTCACACCAAATCCTAATCACTATGGTCCGTTGCCGATGTTGGAAAGCGTACGCATGCGCTTTGTCCCGGATGAAAGTGCGGCGCTGAGTGCGCTCCGGGATGGTGCGGTGATGGGCGTCGGCGGTGCCCCGTCCGACGCGGTAGCAGCGATGCTGGCGGATCCAAAAATTCAACTTTATTCCGCCCCCGTCCCAAAGTTCGGTGTAATCTATTTAAACCAGCGCAACGCGGCGGTGGATTTCTTCGGGGAGAAGAAAGTCAGGCAGGCTTTGCTGCTGGGTTTGAACCGGCAGGGGTTTGTGGATCAAACTTTGCAAGGGCAGGGAATTGTGGCGCGTGGACCGGTGTCCGAGGGTACGTGGGCTCACAAGCCAGACATGCAGACGGTAGCATTTGAGCCAAAGCGGGCTGCGGAGTTGTTGGCGGTGGCTAATTGGCAGTTGCCCGTGGAGGCGCTGGCAGGAACCGATGGCTACACGCGCGAAAAGCAATCGAAGCGCTTGGCGTTTACGCTTACAGCCGCGGACGATGAGCTTGGCCGGACGCTGGGCAAGTTTGCCGTGGACAGTTGGAAGGAACTGGGAGTGCAAGCTACTTTGCAGCTGGTACCGGCTGCTGACCTCTACGGCAGCGTGCTGCCAGGGAGGCAGTTTGAGGCGGTGCTGGCAATGGTCAGCCTCGAAAGCAGTGCTGATCCGGACCCATACTTATTCTGGCATCAAACAGAAATTGATACTGGCTTGAACTACAGCGGGTATGAGAACCGCGCCATCAGTGAGCTGCTCGAACGTGCCCGGGTCAGCCCTTCAATTGCGGTGCGGGCCCGGCTCTACGATAGTTTTCAAGCGCGCTTTGCGGACGAAACGCCGGCATTGATCTTGTATCAACCGGTGTACTCCTATGCCGTTAGCCGGCAGGTGCGCGGGGTTCAAATTGACGTGTTGCTTGAGCCGAGTGACCGCTTTCAGTCTGTTAGTGATTGGTATATGGTGACGCGGCGCACTATCCGGCGCATCGCGAAGGTTCCGTAACCTTTGGCGGGTAGCTGCTCCGCGGGTGGGCGGCTGCCAGCCTGCAGCTAAGGCTCGTAAAGCGTGGCGTAGACTGCTCTATATTCGCTGATGCGCCGAATGTAGCGCTGCGTCTCGCTTGCCGTAGTTAATTCCAGAAAGAGGTCAGGGTCGTCGCCTGCCAGCTCCAGCCAGCGCCGGGTGTTGCCGGGGCCGGCGTTGTAAGCGGCCAGCATTGCGTACGGGTTGCCGTCAAAATTGCGTCGTTGTTCCGCAAGATAAAACGCCCCGAAGGGAATACTGATGATCGGGCGGCTAAGGTCGCTCTCTGTGTAACCCGGCCAAGCGAGCTTGCTTGCAATCCAATCTCCAGTTGCAGGAATGATCTGCATGAGGCCTCGCGCAGAGGCGGAAGATGTGGCGGTAGTTGAAAATAGGCTTTCCTGGCGGATTAGCGCTGCCAGGAGCAGCGGGTCAAGATTTTCTTTGGCCGCAGCACTTGCGATTAGATCTTCGTAGTACGGGCCAAAGCGCAGCAATGTGAGAAAGCGCGGCGCATCCAGCGGAGTTTGCTCGAAGCCAAGCGCGTCGACGCAGTCGCGCGCTGCATAGATGCTGCCGTAAAAGTATCCCAATTCGCGAAAAGCCAAAGCAAGCTGGTAGGCAGCCAGCGCGTTCGTGCGGACGGCCATTCGCAGGCTGACTAATTCTGTCCGTGCTTCGTCTTCCCAGCCAAGGTGCCAAAGTGCCGATCCGCGCAGCCAGCGGCCATCTGAGCGCAGCGGTTCTGCGAGTTCACGCAGACCGGCAGTGGTGGACAAGCTCAGTTTTGCAGAGAGCCATTGCTCAAAATCGTTCTGGGCGGAGTCGTTGTCCGTGCGGAGTTCGGGAGTACCGGACTTTAGAAGAGGTGCGATGCCAGCCTGCAATTGTTTGGCGCGAAGTCCGTAGTAATTGCTCGGGTCCGCTAACACAGCGGCGGCATAGTTAGTTGATGCAATTTCTGCTTGGCCCAGTTTTGCCGATGTTTTCCCTTCCCATAATTTGGCTGCCGCAATCTGTTCGGGGGTTGCGGAGGTGGCTGCAGCTGCTGCTGCGAATGCAGTTTGGGCTGCTACTAGTTCATCAATGCGGTGGAGCATGATGCCAGCCTGAAAGCTGGCCGGGCTTGCAGTCGGCAGGTCCGGGTACTGGGCCTTGGAGCGCAACCAGATATCTGCGGCTTGGCGGAGGTTGCCAGCACTGGCACTGGCGCGAGCAGCGCTGGCAAGCGCTGCCGCCCCATCAGCAGGAGCGGGGCCGGTTTCAACAAAATCCAAATAGGTCTGGACAGCAGCTAGAGGGTCGTCACGATCCCGTTGTTGAATGAGTGCAAGCTCGAGCCATGCCTTTGTGCGCTCAGCGGTTGGTGAAACGGCGGCAATCAAGCCGCGCAAAATTGTCTCGGCATCATCTGGCCGGTCGAGCTGCGCGTACGAGCGCGCGAGCAGGTACGCGGCCTCGGCTATTGGTTGCGGTGTGGCCCGAATATAGTTTTCCAGCGCATCCGCGGCCGGTTGGTATTGCCCGTTGAAGTAATCAACGCGCCCGCGCTGCAAATCATCTACTTTTGCGCCACTATCGAGGAGTGCAACCAATGCAAGGTAAGCTGATGCTGTTTCGGGGTAATTGTCAATCGCGTGCTGATAGAACGATCGAGCCTTTTCAGTGGATCCTGTTGCTCCGAATAACTGGCCGCGCAATAAGTCTATCTTTGCCCGCGTGAAGTCGCTTGCGGCTGCTTTGTCGGCGAGGTCATAAATTGCTGCTGCGTCGTCGGGGCGACCCGATGCAAACAGCGCACCGGCGCGGGCGATCAACAGGCCGTCTACGGGTCCAGCTCGGTCTGCGAGGATAGCGCGGCCGTATGCGTCGGCAGCGCCGGCTTGATCGTCGGCAGCCGCGCGCATATCGGCTATCCGTTCCCAGACATATGAGGCCAGCACTGCCGGTTCCGATTCAAGGTACTTGAGGTAGTAAACTGCCGCGTTGGCTGAATCTCCAAGCGCAGCGTATGCATTCCCGATTTGTAACTCGCGGCTTGCGGTCTGAGCGGCAGCCGGGGCTTCAGATCTGATTTGCAGTAGCAACTCGAGAGCGGCTTGGTGCTGGCCCATGTTTGAAAGTGCACGGGCATGCAGAGATTGTGCCCAAGCTTGGTCGGGGTTTAAATCTGCTCGCAGCGTGGGGCTGCCTAAAGTGGAAATGGCCTGCAGCCAGTCACCGTTGCGCAGTTGGCGCGCACCTTCAGCAACTTGCTGTGAAAGTATGGTGGCTGCGTCCGCAGGTTTTGATGCGTCGTGTGTTTCTGGTGTTACAGTCGGTATCTGGGTGGCTGTTTCGTAGATTACCGCTGGTGGACGCAGAATTTCAGGTGCAGCCGTGGGCATGGTTGCAGTAAATTGCGCGCATGCACTCGTAATTGCGAGCAGCACGCACGCAAGGAATTGTCTGGGGCGCATTATTTTCATGATAACATCCAACTCGTTGATGTTGGCAATTAGTTGTACTTATTTTGGGACTGTCAACGGCTCAGTAGCGTGTGCGGTAACAATACTAGGAAGTGCTATGGCTGCCGGAATTTTCAGGAAGGTTTATTTGTCACTTAGGTCAGTGGGGCCCGGTGTGGAGAGTCTGGTAACTGAATGAACCCTGTGACTGGAACTAGCAGTGATGTGCCTGTGATTTTGCTCGTGGGCGGGTTGGGAACTCGGATGGGGGCTGATGCAGGCGAGCTGCCGAAACACCTCGTGCCCGTGGGCGGGCGGCCCATACTCTGGCATGTGATGCGTTTGTATTCGCACTTTGGCTTCAACGAGTTTGTGTTTCCATTGGGTGCAAGGGGAGAAAGCTTCCGGCGTTACTTTATTGAATTTCGATCGCTTAACTTCCCGTTGCAGGTAAAGCTTGGTGCTGAGTACTCCAGCTCATCCGAAGCTGTCGGGCAAGAAACCAAGTGGAAGGTCAATCTATTTGACGCCGGCTTGGCGACCAACAAGGGCGCGCGCGTGCGGCAGGCTGCCCAACGCGGCGCGGCAGAGCGTTTTATGGTTACCTATGGCGATGGGATTGGGGATGTTGATATCGGGGGGCTGCTTGCGTTTCATCGGAAGCACGGACGCCTTGCTACGGTGACTGGTTACCAGCCACTGTCGCAGTACGGGATGCTGGACGTAAACAGCGAGGGTCTGGTGCAGGAAATGCGCGAGAAGCCGCGACTTCCGCAGTGGATCAATGCCGGATTTATGGTGTTCGAGAGCGCGGCACTTGGTTACTTCGGTTCTGATAGTGCAGTGGATTTGGAGAAGGATGTTCTGCCGCGCCTGGTGGCAGACGGTCAACTTATGATGTACCGGCACACCGGTTTCTGGGCGTCAATGGATACGTTTAAGGATGCGCAAGTGCTCAGCGATGCGTGGGAAGCTGGCGCGCCATGGAAACTATGGGCGGATTGAAATCAGATTGTTATGAGTGACGAGATGTGGCGCCAGCGGCGCGTATTGGTGACTGGCTGCACCGGGGTGCTTGGCTCGTGGCTTGTGTTGCGCCTCCTGGAATTGGGGGCAGATGTGGTGGGCCTTGTTCGGGACTGGGTTCCGCACAGCCAGCTTGTTCTGTCTGGCGCCGTCAATCGGATTGTGACTGTTCGTGGCGATGTCACTGACCCGGCGCTAACCGAACGCATTTTCAGTGAGTATGAGATCCAGACTTGCTTCCACCTTGCCGCGCAAACCACCGTGGGGATTGCGAATGAGGTGCCTGTGCCTACCTTTGAAACTAATATCCGTGGAACCTGGCTAATGCTTGAGGGAGCGCGGCGCTGGCCGGGCCTCAAGCAGATATTGGTTGCATCTAGCGACAAAGCATACGGCGAGCACGAGCAGCTGCCATACACGGAGCAGGCGGCGCTGCAGGGCGCGCATCCGTATGATGTTTCAAAAACTTGTGCGGATGTGTTGACGCGGGCATACGCCCATACTTATGGCATGGGGGCAGCGGTCACCCGCTGCGCAAATATGTTTGCTGGTGGCGACTTGAATTGGAATCGAGTTGTGCCGGGCACCATGCGCAGCTTGTTGCAGGGCAAGCGGCCGGTGGTGCGGTCAGATGGTTCAATGCGCCGGGACTATTTGTATGTAAAGGATGTGGTATCCGCTTATATTACGCTGGCTGAGGCGATGGAAGAAAAGCCGGGGGTACATAACGGCATGGCCTACAACTTTGGGCAGGGGCAGCCGATTTCAGTGCTGGATTTGATCGGATTGATGACTGAGCTCTCTTCTCACCCTAATCTTAAACCAGTCGTTGAAAACATTGCCACGAACGAGATCCAAGACCAGTATCTTTCCAGTGAGCTTGCGATTGAGCGGCTTGGGTGGCGGCCAAAGTACTCGTTGCGAGAGGGCCTCACTGAAACTATGGCGTGGTACCAGGCCTACCTTGCGTCCCCTCATGCGTAGGCTAGGTAGCGGGTACTAAGAACTGTTCCGGTGCGCTAGCTTATATGATTTGCAAATCTAATTGCAGGTTTTCCTGCGGTGTGAATGGCATAGTGTTTGCGTGGTATCGGTTACGGTCCTTTATTCAATGAGCGACAGTCAAGGTGACCTACGGGCTAAAGTGCGTGAGTCGGTCGTGAACTATTATCAAGTGGCCCACAGTGATCGGCGGTTTGTGCGTGGGAAGACGCGTGTGCAGTATGCAGGGCGGGTGTATGACGAGCAAGAGATGGTGGGCATGGTCGATGCTGTGCTGGACTTCTGGCTTACGGCTGGTCCGCGCACGCAGGTGTTTGAGCGGGTGCTGGCTGACTTCATCGGTACCCGTGAGGTAATTCCGGTTAATTCAGGGTCCTCCGCAAACTTGGTTGCTGTGACTACGCTGTGCTCGAAGCAGCTGCGGGGGCGGCGGCTGGAGCCCGGCGACGAAGTGATTGTGCCGGCGACATCATTTCCGACAACGGTTGCGCCCATTGTTCAGAATCGGCTGCTGCCGGTATTGGTGGATTGTTGCCTAGGCGACTACAACATTGACCCGGCGGCGATTGAGGCCGCGATATCGCCACGCACCCGTGCCCTCATGTTTGCGCACACGCTCGGCAACCCGGCAGATATGTCTCGAATAATGCCGCTGGTAAAGAAGCACAATTTGCTTTTGATTGAGGATACTGCGGATGCCCTCGGGTCCAAGTTTGATGGCCAGATGCTGGGGACATTCGGTCAAATCGCGACGCTTAGTTTCTATCCAGCGCACCACATCACGATGGGGGAAGGTGGTGCGGTTTACACAACCAGCCGGCGCCTCGCAAAGATTGCGCGCACCGTGCGGGATTGGGGCCGAGATTGCTGGTGCGGGTATGACAATCCAACTGATGGCAAGTGCGGCATCCGGTTTGACCGTGAGATTGATGGTGTCGAGGGGCATTACGACCATCGTTACTATTACACTGAGATTGGGTACAACTTGAAAATCACCGATCCACAAGCCGCAATGGGCTTGGCTCAGCTTGCCAAACTGCCGGGCTTTGTTGCTGCGCGCAAGCGCAATTTCAAGTTTCTGTATGAAGCGCTTGGGCGCTACTCTGAGTTTCTTGTGATGCCCGAATGGCACCCATTGGCTGACCCGTCGTGGTTTGCATTCCCGTTAAGTGTGCGGCCGGGAGCACCCTTTGCGCGGCGTGAAATCACTCGTTTTCTCGAATATCGCGGGGTCGAGACGCGCCTGCTCTTTGCCGGCAATGTTTTGCGCCAGCCGGGCTACAAGGATATTGAGTGCCGGGTAGTCGGGGACCTTGCCCAATCTGATTTGGTGATGGCCCAAACGTTTTTTGTGGGTGTATACCCCGGGCTTGACCAGCCGCGCCTCGATTACATCGTAGAGATGTTCGGCGAGTTTTTCGCCAGCCTGTAGCTGCGGCTCGCCGGCAGGGTTCTCGGTTCGTGTGGTTTAGCGCGTGAAGCTGTCTGTCATCGTGTGCGTCTTTAATGAGCGCCAAACTATTCTCGAGCTGTTGGAGAGGGTACAACAGGCTGAGCTCGGTGCCGGATGGGAGCGCGAAGTGATTGTGGTTGACAATCATTCCACCGATGGGACGCGTGAACTGCTCCAACAGTACACAGGTACGCTGCGGTCCAACTTTACTGTCGTGCTCCAGACTGAAAATCGAGGCAAGGGTAATTCAGTGCGGACGGCTATTCCGCTGTGCAGTGGCGACTTTTGTATTACGCAGGACGCTGATTTGGAGTATCACCCGCGGCACTTTAGCCGGATGCTTGGCTACGCAATGGAGCATGATCTCGATGTTGTATATGGATCTCGGGTGCTCGGTGGCAAACGTTATCATAGTTACGCAATTAATTACTGGGCTGTGAGGCTGTTGACTGCCCTTACAAATGTTTTGTTCGGCGTAAGCTATACCGATGTTGCTACAAACTATAAGCTGGTGCGCACAAGCGTGCTTAAGGCGCTGCGCCTTACTTGTTCGGGATTTGATCTGGATTTTGAATTGAGCAACAAATTGGCGCTTGCGACTCGGAAAATTGGCGAGGTGCCGATCGATTTTGAGCCGCGCACATATGCGCAGGGCAAGAAGATCCGTGCGCGCGACGGAATGCGTGCGTTCCTTGTAATTCTGCGGGACCGGTTTGTGCCAGGGGCTTGGCATTAGGCGGTGAAACTGTCTATCATCGTGTGCGCGTTCAATGAGCGCGACACTATCGAGCAATGCCTTAGGCAGATCTTAGCGGCCGATCTGGGCGGCGACTGGGAGCGGGAGCTCATAGTGCTGGACAACTGCTCAACTGATGGAACCCGCGAGATCCTGCAGGCGTCTACCTGGCCAAATACAAGGGTAGTGTTGAACGATCGCAATCTCGGCAAGGGCGGATCGATCCGGTTGGGTTTTGAACTGGCGGCTGGTGAATACTCCGTCATCCAGGATGCCGATCTGGAATACCCGCCGGCACAGCTGCGGCGGTTGTTGGAGGCGGTGGAGGTGCAGGGCGCTGATGCAGTGCTCGGGTCGCGGGTCATTGGCGGTGCGCCCCGCTACCACTACTTGCATGCCTTTCTTGGAATTCAGTTGCTATCCGGTCTGACCAATCTTTTGTTTGGCAGCAAGCTGACGGATGTTGGCACGGCGATCAAGCTGGTGCGAAGTGATATCGCCAAGGCGCTCAATCTCGTGGGTAATGGCTTTGACTTGGATTTCGAACTTGTGAATAAGATACTATTGGCGGGCTTTGCGGTGCATGAGGTGCCGCTCGATTATTTTCCGCGCACATATGCGCAGGGAAAAAAGATTACGGTGCGGGATGGCTTCAAAGCAATGTTGGTGATTTTCAGGGACTGGCTTGGGCTTTCGCCGGTGCTGCGGTCTGACGCTGTACCGCTATGGCGGACTGTAGAGTAGGGGGGGTATGCGGATTGCATTCTCGGGTTCGATCGCATTTGACTATTTGATGACTTTCCCGGGAAGTTTCAAAGATCATATTCTTCCCAACATGCTTGAGCGGTTGAGCTTGAGTTTTCTGGTGGATAAGATGGACCGGCGCCCCGGCGGTATTGCGCCAAACATTGCTTACAACCACGCGCTGCTGGGCGGGGATGCAACAGTTGTGGGCACGGTGGGGGTTGATTTTTCCGGCTACCGCGAGAGCTTGCTGGCGGCGGGGGTGAAGCTGGATGGGGTGCGTGAGGTGGAGGGATTGTTCACGGCTTCTTTTTTTGTGACTACCGATGAGGACCATGCGCAGATTGCATCGTTTTACTCTGGTGCGATGGCGCGCTCGAGTGAAGTGCGGTTGGCGGAGCTGAAGCCGCCACCGGACTTGGTTGTGATTTCTCCTGATGATCCCACCACGATGCGGGAGCGGGTACTTGAGTGTGGAAAGGCGCGTTTACGGTACTTGTATGACCCCGGGCAGCAAATTGTGCGGTTGGACAATGAGGATCTTCGCAATGGGATTTCCGGCGCTCACATGTTGTTTGTGAATGATTATGAGTTTGGACTGCTGGTCCAGAAACTGGGTACCAGCGTTGAGCAGATTGTGGGGCGGGGAACAATTTTGGTGGTCACTAAGGGAGCAGCTGGCTCAGTGACTTACGCCGAGGGCTTGGAGCATCTAGTACCTGCATATCCAGCAGCGGTGGAAGCCGATCCAACGGGTGTTGGGGATGCATTTCGGGGCGGCTGGCTGCGCGGGGTGGCCGCCGGTCTGTCGTGGGATTTGTGCGCGCGGGTGGGTGCGCTTGCCGCAACCTACTGCTTGGAGCACGTGGGGCCGCAGGGACACCTTTATTCAATTGCGGAGTTTGTGGAGCGGTTTCGCAAACTGCATGACGACCGGGGAGCGCTAAACGTTTTGTTGCGCTCGTGACCCAAAGTTCGTTCTGAAATAGTACAATATAGCGTGCGGGCGCCCCAAGAAGGCAGCCCGTTTTCTTTGTGCCTTAGAGTTTGGAGCGGTCCAAGCGGGGCGGAGCAGTGCAGGTTCAATGGAATATCGGCTGGCGGTGGTGGTCCATTGGATTCAATGATAGGTACTGATAGGGAGTAAATTGATGCGCGAATTTGAGATTAAGAATGCGGATTTAGCTCAGGGTGGGCGGCACCGAATTGACTGGGCTGAGTTGGAGATGCCGGTCTTGCGGCGGGTTATGACCCGCTTTGCCAAGGAGCGGCCGCTTGCGGGCCTGCGTGTTTCGGCGTGCCTGCACGTGACTGCAGAGACTGCTAACCTGATGCGTACGCTGCAAGCCGGCGGGGCCGATGTTGTAATCTGCGCATCTAACCCGCTCTCCACCCAAGATGACGTTGCGGCTTCGCTGGTGGTGCATGATGAGATTCCGGTTTACGCGGTCAAGGGCGAGGACAACGCGACGTACTACAAGCATCTTACCGCGGCGCTTGACCACAAGCCGAAGATGACAATGGATGACGGAGCTGATCTGGTGAGCTTGCTGCATAAAGAGCGTGCGGGCCAGCTGAAGGATGTGGTGGGCGGCACTGAGGAAACCACAACCGGCGTCATTCGGTTGAAGGCGATGGCGAAGGATGGTGCGCTCAAGTTTCCTGTGATTGCTGTTAACGACGCGCTCACCAAGCATTTGTTTGATAATAGGTACGGAACCGGACAGAGTACGCTGGATGGCATTGTGCGGGCGACAAATATTTTGTTGGCTGGCAAGTGCTTTGTGGTGGCGGGCTACGGCTGGTGTGGCAAAGGCCTCGCGCGGCGGGCTGCCGGCATGGGTGCGAATGTGATTGTGACCGAGATCGATCCGTTGTCTGCGCTTGAGGCGTTGATGGATGGCTTCCGGGTTATGCCAATGGCTGAAGCAGCTGCGCAAGGCGATATCTTTTGCACCGTGACGGGCGATAAATTTGTACTTGATGGCCAGCACTTTAAGAAGATGAGAGATGGTGCGATTATCTGTAACTCGGGACACTTCAATGTTGAAATTAACATTGAAGCGCTGGAGAAGCAGGCCGGCGGGAAGGTGCGGCGGGTGCGTGAGTTTGTGGATCAGTACACGATGGCTGACGGGCGGCGGATCAATTTGCTGGGAGAGGGGCGGCTGGTTAACCTGGCTGCCGCTGAAGGGCATCCGGCTAGCGTGATGGATATGAGTTTTGCCAATCAGGCGCTGTCGGCGGAGTTCATGTTGAAGCATGCTGCTTCGCTAGGAAATGATGTGCATGTTGTGCCGCCGGATGTGGACCGTGAAATTGCGCGGCTAAAGATTGAGGCAATGGGTGTGCACATCGACGTGCTGACGGCGGAGCAGACAAAGTACCTCAACTCGTGGGAAGAAGGCACTTAGACTGCTGCAATTTGTGAATTTGCCAACGAGCCCAAGGTGAAACCTTGGGCTCGTGTTTTTTGGATGCGTGTGCTACCGGAAGTCGTTTGAAAAGATGTTGTTCGGGTATAGGGAGAGTTTTTTGGGTGACCGCTGCCCGATAGTTAGCGTTGCCAACTCGTGCGGCGCCGTGCTAAATCAATCCCATTGCTTGGCATAGCTCGGCGTTTTGGAGTGAGCCGCCAGCGGCGCCCTTAATAGTGTTATGTGACAGCACAACATAGCGGGCATGCAATACGCTGTCGGTGCGCACGCGGCCGACCACAGTTGTCATGCCGCGGCCAGCGTCGCGGTCCAAGCGTGGCTGTGGGCGGTCTGGTTCGGAGCGCACCTCGATTGTGCGGGCAGGTGAGCTTGGCAGGCCGGCAACGATTGCGGGCGGTTTGAAAGCTTGAAGAACAGCAGTGATTTCGGCTGGCGTTGCCGGGGTATCAAACTCGACTGTAACGCAAACTGTGTGGCCGTCGAGTACAGGCACCCGGTTTGTGTGGGCTGAGATGGGAAGTTGCGCGGGTTCGATGTGTTCTGGTTGGAGTGCACCAAGCATCTTGCAGGTTTCCCGCTCCAATTTTTCTTCTTCGCCGCTGATGTAAGGGATTATGTTGTCGGTGAGATCCATGGCGGGCACGCCGGGATAGCCGGCGCCCGAGGCGGCTTGCATGGAAGCGGCAAAGACGCGGCGCAAGCCAAATGCAGCCTGCAGCGGTTTGAGCGAGACAGTGAAGCCGGTAGCCGTGCAGTTGCAATTGGTGGCTATGGAGCCGGTCCAGTTGCGGACACGGCGCTGCGTGGGGAGCAGGGCAGCATGGTCGGCATTTACTTCCGGGATTAGCAGTGGCACGTCGGCGGCCATGCGATAGGCAGATGCGTTCGAGAACACGTGGTGGCCGGCAGTAGCAAACGCAGGCTCAATGGCGCGCGCCAGGTCTGCCGAGATTGCGCTGAATACGATCTCCGCGTCCAGGCCGGGCTTGGTATCGCAGACGCGCATCGTGCGCGCCCAGTCCGGTATGTCGCCGGGCAGTATCCAGCGGCAGCCTTCTCCATAAGGCTGGCCAATGGTGCGGTCCGAGCCGGTCAACGCCGCTACTTCAAACCACGGGTGGTTGTGCAGCAGCTGTACGAAGCGTTGCCCGACCGCACCGGTGGCGCCCAGCACTGCTACTTTACGCTTGCTCATCGTTGGCGTTCTCCTCTTTGGGTCAGGTGACAATTAAATTATGGATGGCGCGCACTGAGCTGTCCGATTGTTCTGCGCTCACAATTAGGCTGATGCTGCATTCGGATGAACCCTGGGCAATCGCGAGAATGTTGATCTGTTGGTTGCCAAGCGCAGTAAATACGAGACCGGGAATTCCCGGAACAGTGCTCATGCCCGAGCCGACGACTGACACAATCACCACGCCGGTTCGATCCCAGATGCGGTCGATTTCGTTGCGGGAGAGTTCGCCTGTGAACTCGCTGTTCAATTCAGTGATGACACGTTCTGTGCTTGGGCTTGGGACCGTGAAGCAGATGCTCTGCTCGGAGGAGGCTTGCGTGATGAGCGTGACGCTTGTGCCTGTGCGCGCAACAGCCCCAAACGCGCGGGCTGCAATGCCTTGCACGCCCAGCATGCCGCGCCCTTCAATTGTGACAAGGCTCTGATCTTTGATTGCAGTGACTGCCTTCAGCGGTTCAGCTCGTGAAGGACCGGTGCTGTCAGCCACAATGCGCGTTGCCGGCCCGGTCGGGTTGAAGGTATTGCGGATCCAGAGCGTGCCGCCGTGCTCAATCATCGGGCGCACTGCCAGTGGATGCAGTACCTTTGCGCCGTAGAACGCCAGCTCTGAGATCTCGCGGAAGGTAACAGTTGGCAGCGTGCGGGCATTGGGTGCAATGCGCGGATCGGTGCTCATCACGCCATCTACATCTGTCCAGATAACAACCTCATCGGCTGCCAGCACACTGCCAATAATTGCAGCGGTGTAGTCGCTGCCGCCGCGCCCGAGGGTTGTGATTGCGCCGGCGGCGGTGGCACCGATAAAGCCGGTGATGACCGGTACGGTGCGAAGCTGCAGCAGCGGCAACAGTTTTGCGCTGCAGAGCTCACGTGTTTTATCAAAGTCGGGGCGGGCTGCTTGAAAGGTTGCGTCTGTGCGTATCAGCTCCATGGAGCGGACGGATTCTGCTGCACACCCGCTCTCCCGCAGGTGTGCGGCCATAATGTGCATGCAGATGCGTTCGCCAAGCGAGGAGATGGCATCCAACGCGCGCGGAGATGCCTCGCCAAGTACCTCCACGGCGTGGCAAAGGGCACGGAACTCTCCGATGTGGGTGTCGATGCGTTCCCGCACGTGGGACTGCTCCGCGGGTGTTGTGAGCAGGGAGGCGACGGTGTCAGCATGGCGGGTGTGCAGCGTGGTGGCAAGCTCTTGCCAGCCGGGTTCACCGCGGGATGCACTGTGGGCGCCCTCGAGGAGCAGGTTGGTGACGCCGCTCATGGCCGAGACAACGACCGCAACTTGTGTTCCTTTTGTATGCTCGGCGCGCACGAGTCCGGCAGCCACTCGGATTGTGTCGGCGTTGCCGACGGAAGTGCCGCCAAATTTCATTATGCTAAGCGTGGTCATAGGTGTGTGGTGAGGGCGAATTCGAGTGTGCGTGCGTCCGCCAGTTTGCGGTGCAAATGTTTGTAAGGCAGTGCGAAATGTTGAGTAGGAAAGAAGCGGACTTGGGGCGCGATTTGGGATATTCTTTTACTTGCTTTACTGCTTGTGCTGCTAGGCTTAGTAATCTTATCAGAGACTAATGGGGTGGGTGATGGTTTTAGAGAACTGCCCCTTAACTTATTATAAAAGATACAATCAAGTTTGAACACGGTTTAGCTTTGCAATCTATTGATCCTTACGAATTGCTGGGCGTGCGCCCGGGAAGTTCGGCCAACGAAATTCAGCGGGCGCTCAACTCTCAAATTGCGGCGGTGCACCGTAGTTTGGACCCGCAGGCGGCTGAGCGCCTGCCGCAACTTCATGAGGCTGGCGCAGCGCTGCTTGCGCAGGTCTCTGACGCGCAGGCGCTGGGGCAAGTCGATTTGGATGCCCGGGTGCGGCAGCGCCGGCGCCGGGCGCGCAGTGCGGCGCTGCCTGTCTATCTAGCTTTGGCAATTGGATTGTGTGCGGTGTATTTTGTGGCGCGGCCGGTTGACGCGATAGGCGCCGTCTGGCGCATGATTGATTTGGTTACGGGCCAGCCGCAATGGACCGTCCTGGCGGCAGAGCCAGCAACGACTGTGCCTGAGCAGGCGCTGCCCGATGTCAATGCAACGAAGCCAGCTCCGGCCATATCTGTGGAGGTGGCAGCTACAGTTCAAGTTGTTTCGGACACACCAGTACCGGCCGCGACCACAACCGCTGCACCCACATTGATTCCGGAGTTGCGGGCTTGTATTGCGGGCCCCGGCCTAAATGTGCGTGCGGGTCCCGGCACCAATTATGAGCGCATAGAGCTGCTTACGAGCAATCAGTGCGTCGTAATTGAAGCAGTGGATCGCAGTGGCTTGTGGGTGTTGGTCTCTGCGAATGATGCTTTTAGCGGAACGGGCTGGGTTTCATTGCCTTACCTGTTGCTGCCCGAAGGGGAGTTGAAGGTTCCAGTGGCAACCGCGGCCGCACAGCCGTTAGCTGTGACGGCGGCAGCTGCCCCCTTACTTGCGGTAGAGCCGGGGGCCCAACAGGCAGCCGCCGCGGTGGTTGGGCTTGGCCAAATCAAAAATTCGCCGGAAGCATGCCTTATGACTCTCAACGGCGCAACCAGTGCTGAACTCAATAGCCAGGTGCAGGCATTGCTGGCTGTGCAGGGCACACGCGGGGTGGGGCGCACGGACATGGAGTTTGGGCTGAACTACGTGCGCCACCGGGACGGCAGTTGTGGTGCAACAGATAGCGTAACAGTGACGCTGAAGCAAACGGTGCTGATGCCGTGCTGGGCGCCGCCACCGGAAGCGGGAGCTGCGCTGGTGGCGCGCTGGCAGGAACAGATGATGGACCCGATTGCGGTGCATGAGCAGCGCCACGTGGATATTAATATTGGCGGTCGCGACACGATTGAGGCGGCCGTGCGCGCAGTTTCTTGCGAAAATATTGAAGCAGAGTTCAGCCGGGCTGTGGAACTAGTGACTGCGCAGCACACCCAGTTCGATGCGGATCCGGCCAATCACACTGCGCGCTGGCCTTAGCGTGTAGCTGGGTGGCTTTTGGCGCCGCAAACAATATTGCGCGTTGTTGTATCAGCGAGATCCGGTTGGGGTTTAAGGTTGTCGGAGTGTTGCTTTGGATTGCGCGAACGCCAGGATCCGTGCATGTCGCCTTGAGAGCTATGGGTTGGGCGGGTGCACGCCACGTTCGACGATGTGGCAGATGATGTGCCCGATTGAAATGTGCAGCTCCTGAATATGCGCGGTGGCGGTGCTTGGCACGGACACGCATACCTGCGCGAGCTCGCGGAGGGGGCCAGCGCCACCGGTTAGTGCAACGGTCGCAACGCCAAGAGCATGTGCGGCTTCAAACGCGCGCAGCACATTTGGCGACGCGCCACTCGTGCTTATGCCGAGCAGGACATCCCCGCGTTTGCCAAGTGCTTGCACTTGGCGGGCAAAAACATCCTCGAATTTGAAGTCATTTACAAAGCCCGTTAGGAAAGAGGTGTCGGTTGTGAGCGCTAGCGCTGCCAGAGCTGGCCGCACAAAGCCGGCCGTAAGGCGGCTGGTGAATTCTGCCGCCAGGTGCTGGCAATCGGCCGCGCTGCCGCCGTTGCCGCAAAGCAGCAGTTTGCCGCCGGCGCGCAGGCTCTCCGTTATTTTTTGTGCGGCGAGTGTAATTGCTGCCGTGCATTGCGTGGCTGTTGCGCGGCGCAGGTCGGCGCCGGCAAGCAGGTGCGAAGTGATGTGGTCGGCGGACATGTGCTCAGGTGCCGAGTTGGCGCAGCAGCGTGACCATTTCTATCGCGGCCTGTGCTGCGTGCGCGCCATGATTGCCGGACTTGATGCCGGCGCGTTCCCAAGCCTGTTCAATGTTCTCAGTGGTGAGCACGCCAAAGATTACGGGTACTCCGCTCTGCTGGCCGGCACTCGCAATTCCGGTAGCAGCGTGGGCGGAGACCAGCTCGTAGTGGGTGGTTGCTCCACGAATTACAACGCCGAGACAAATCACTGCATCGTACTTGCGGGTGTCGGCCAGCTTTTTGGCAACGAGTGGCAATTCGAATGCGCCGGGTACCCATGCAACATCCACATCCGGCTCGGCAACGCCGTGCATGCGCAGCGCCGTTTGTGCACCGCGCAGTAGCTCCAGGCCAATTGTGTCATTGAAGCGTGAGATTGCGATTGCAATCTTCAGGCCGGTTCCAATTAGATTGCCTTCAAAAAGTTTTCCCATAACTTTGTTCTCCGCGGTTAGTGTTCGAGTTTGTTGGCAGTTGCGCAGCTTGCTGGGCGGGTTGCGCGGTTAGCCAGGCAGGCTATGGCCCATTTTTTCGCGCTTGGTTTGCAAGTAGAAGTTGTTGTAGCCGGTGGCGCCAACTATAAGCGGCACGCGCTCCGTCACCTCTATGCCGTGCCGGTGCAGCCCGTCCTGTTTTGCGGGGTTGTTGGTTAGCAGGCGGATGCGGTTGATGCCGAGGTCGCGCAGAATTTGCGCAGCAACTCCATAGTCACGAGCGTCCGCGGGCAAGCCCAGTTGGTGATTGGCTTCCACAGTGTCCAGCCCCTCGTCCTGCAGCGCATAAGCGCGGATTTTGTTGAGCAAGCCAATGCCGCGCCCTTCCTGGCGCAGGTAGAGGATGATGCCAATGCCGGCTTCCATCACAAGGCGCTGCGCCTCTTCCAGTTGTGCACCGCAGTCGCAGCGCTGCGAGCCGAGTACGTCGCCAGTGAGGCACTCGGAATGCAGGCGCACCAGCGGTACTTGTAACGTTGCTAACGAGAGGTCGCCAGCGACCAGAGCCAGTTGAGGTGGCTGGAGCCGCTCGTCCTGGTAGGCGATCAGGCGGTAGTTGCCGAAGCGCGTCGGCAGAATAGTTTCGACGTGGCGGGTGGGCGTGGCTGCGTGTTGCTGGCGGTAGGCGCACAGGTCTGCGATTGAAATGATTTTGATGCGGTGGCGTGCAGCAAATTCTTCGAGGAGCGGCATGCGGGCCATCGTGCCATCTGGCGCCATGATCTCGCAGATGACGGCTGCGGGCTGCAGGCCGGCCAGCGTTGCCATGTCGAGCGAGGCTTCGGTTTGGCCGCGGCGTGTCAGCACGCCCCCGGGTGCGGCTCGCAGCGGGAATACGTGCCCGGGTCGCCCAAGGTCGGCGGGTGTTGTTTTCGGGTTGAGCAGCGCGCGGATGGTAGTGCTGCGGTCGAACGCGGAGATGCCGGTGGAAACGCCGTGGCGGGCCTCCACCGAAATAGTGAACGGCGTGCCAAAGCCGGACGTGTTGGAGCTTGACGGCACCATCAATGGCAGTTCAAGTGCGTCAAGGCGCTCGCCAGGCATTGAGATGCAGATCAAACCGCAGGCTTCCCGCGCCATGAAGTTGACTGCTTCCGGTGTGGCGAACTCGGCTGCGATTGCGAGGTCGCCCTCATTTTCGCGATCTTCATCATCCACGATGATGATAAATTTTCCTGCGCGAAAATCCTGAAGCGCAGAATCAATTGTTGCCAGTGGCATGGCGCACCCCCTCAACCAGTGATTTGACGTACTTTCCGAGAATATCGACTTCGATGTTGACGCGGTCCCCGGTTAGCTTGCGGGCTAGCGTGATGTGCGTTTGGGTGTAAGCCACAAGCATGAATGTGAAATGTGTGCTTGTGACATCCACCACCGTGAGGCTTGTGCCATCGATGGCGACATAACCCTTTGGAACAATGAGGTGCAGCAAGGTGGATGCGGCTTCAACTGTAAGCCACAGCGAATCGCCTTCGGGCTGCTTTTTTGTGATGATGCCGGTGCCGTCCACATGGCCCTGCACAAAGTGGCCGCCGATGCGGCCGTTGGCCGTGAGCGAGCGCTCCAGATTTACTTCCGCGGCGGGCAGCAGGTCTCCAAGGTTGGTGCAGCGCAGTGTTTCCGGCGAGAGCCCCACAGTGAAGGAGTCTGAATTGAATTCCGTGACGGTGAGGCAGGTGCCATTGATGGCAATGCTGTGGCCAAGTTGCACATCAGCCAGCACGCCGGCAGCCGCAATGCGGAGTTGCCAGCCTCCATCGTTTTGCCAGAGGCGTTGCACGCGCCCCACTTCTTCAACAATTCCAGTAAACATCGGTGCGAATTAGTTTGCGGCTGCGGGAATCATTTTGCTTCAGCCGGCTGGCTGCCGATCACATCGGCTTCAATACACAAATCTGTTCCCAGAGTTTGCACTTGCAGGGCGCTGAGGCGCACGGCATCGTGCAAAGTGAGAGCACCGGGGTCGCCCACAGCACTGAGTGCACTGCTACCGCCAATTACCAGCGGCGCCAGGAACACGCACACGTGATCCACAAGTTTGTCATCGAAGAGTGCGCCGAGAAGTTGCGGGCCGCCTTCGGCCAGCACGTTGAGGTGTTCTCTGCGTCCGAGTTCGGCCATGAGGCTTGGGAGATTAACGCGGCCGTGCGCATCGGCGGGCAGTGTCCAGGTTTCAACGCCTTGCGCGCTGAACGCGGTTTGCCGGGCCGGGCTTAGGGATTGAGTTGTGGCGAGAACGGCTTTGCCGGGCAGCGCGGCATCAAATACGCGGGCTGCTGCCGGTACGCGGCCGCGGCTGTCAACAATTACGCGCAGCGGATGCTTCGACTCGCGGTCCTCGGAATCAAGACGGGTTGTGAGCTGCGGGTTGTCGGCAATGACGGTGCCGGCACCGACTAAAATTGCGTCAGCGCAATCGCGCAGTTTGTGGCCGTATGCGCGCGCCGCCGCGCCGGTAATCCACTGCGAGTTGCCGTTGCGCGTCGCGATTTTGCCATCGAGGCTGGCCGCAAACTTCGCGGTCAGATACGGAAGCTGCTGCGTCATGAGCTTGAAGAATGGCTGATTGAGCTGACGCGCTTCTTTTTCGCAAAGACCAATGTGCGTTGGAATGCCGGCGGCGCGCAGCATCGCGGTGCCGCGTCCGTTAACCAACGGATTGGGGTCGGCTACTGCGGCGTAGACCGTGCCCACGCCGGCAGAGATTAAGGCGTCGGTGCAGGGCGGGGTGCGTCCGTGGTGAGCACATGGCTCGAGCGTCACATAAAGTGTGGCACCCTGCGCGCGACGGCCGGCAGCTGCCAGCGCCAGCGCCTCCGCATGCGGTGCACCAGCGTGCGAGTGCCAACCTTCCCCCACCACCTCGCCAGATTGCACTAGCACAGCGCCCACCATCGGGTTGGGGCTGGTACGGCCGCAGGCAAGCGCCGCCAATTGCAATGCGCGCTGCATGTGCCGTCGATTAGCTGCGGCTGACGGGCGGGATGCCATCAGTTGCCGGCCGTGGTTGCCATTGCATGCACGCGCCGTAGTGCAATAAAGATTTCCAACATTGTAGAAAACAGCATCTCCTTTTCAGCAACAAAAAAACCCCGCGAGCACTAGGCTCCGGGGCTAAAGCAAACCACAGGCAAGCACAGTTGGCGCGCCACCCGCCTGCTAATCAAAACACCCCGAAGCTTTGGAAACTTCGGGGTGAAATAGCATGCAGAGCAGTCACCAATCAGGTGCCGGCCCAGATCTACCTTCTTTCATCCGGACTATACCGTCGGCCTCGAAATTTCATCGAGTCGTGCTGGTGCGTTGGCACCGGCTTGCGGGCTGTACCGCCGATCGGGAATTGCGACATGAATGTTGTCGCTCACCCTGCCCCGAAGGTGTTATTCAGTTGTGGCGCAATTATACCGCACTCCGTCCGCTCGCACTGCGGCGCCAAGGCGGGTACGCACTGCGGTGCCGGGCCGCGTGCAGGCAGGCTGCTGGTGTGGAAGCTGCTGCTGTCTGCCAGCAGCCGGCACACGGAACAGGTTTTATGCGGAGGCCCAAACTCGCACACAAACCTCTTTATGTATTCATGGAATTTTCCCAATAGCATCGTAATCAACCTTTGTAGGCTGGCACAGGGTCTGGCGTTGCTATTCGAAAATGGAGAAACAAAGTGTTTTATCGAATCTTCCGGACAAGTTTGATGGTGGCGATTGGGGCTATTCTGGTTGCTGCGGCTGGGGCAGCCACAGCCGCAGGGATTGCGGCTGCACGTGGCGAGCTGGCCATGGGACGCAACGGCGGAATGCAGGCGATGCGCATGGGCGACGGAAGCCACGACACGGGATACCGGATGGGTGCAGAGGCTGGCGAGATTATGGATCACCGCGGAACGGGTGCCGGGGAGCACATGGGCAGCGGTGCAAAGATGTACCATGGCGCCAATATGGGTGCCGGAGCAGAGGCTGATATTCAACCGATGGCGGCGCAATGGCTGATGCTTGCGCGGGGCTTGATCCGCGCAGTTGCCAGTTTGGTGCCGCTGGCATTGATTGTTGCGGCAATCAGTTGGGTACTGCACCGCACAACCGCCAGGAGGCCGGAATTGGCTGCGTAAGCTGTTGGGGAAACGCCCGGACTGCAGCTGCGGGCCGGACATTTTGCTTTCTAAGAAAGTAGATGAATGTGCGAGATTGGAAGGCAGGTGAAAAGTTTTCGCGTTGTACGTTGGTTATGGTTGCTGTGAGGTATTGAGCGCGGGAGGTGCACCGTCTGGCACGTGGTTTCAAGGTTTGGGCGCTGCCAACTGCCATCTTCTGCATCGGTTGTTAATCTACACGCTAAAATTAGCACCAAAACCGCTTCAGTCGTTCACAATTTCTACACATCAGTGGGTTAATCTCCGAGTAAGGCTGGGCAAGAGTCTGGCAATTGTTAAATTAATTCAGGAGATACATTATGTTTTATCGGATGTACAGGATCAGCTTGATGGTTACGATTGGAGCCATCCTCGTGGCAACGCTAGGCGCAGCGGCCACCACTGGCGTCGCAGCGTTGCGCGGTGAACTAGGCATGGGTATGTGGCACCTGGGCGGCGGGCGCATGGGGATGCACATGGATGGCCGGCATCATGACAGAGGCCATGGCAAAGGGCCGGAGATTGGCCAAGGCGCCGATAGCACCGCCAGTCCTACACCAGATGCGGCGACCGTGGCGCGGCCGTTGCCGCCGCAGTGGCTAATGATTGCGAGTGGATTGCTACGCGCGGTTGTTGCGCTTGTGCCACTTTCGTTGATTGTTGCCGGGCTCGCCTGGATTCTTCATCGCACGTCTGTGCCAACTACCCAGCCTTCTGGCTAACTGTTGGAGTTATGGGTCAGATTGCGTTATCAGATCAACTCTGGCCTTGGGCTTGCTTCTGTCCGCGATTGTGTGAGTGCCTGCAGGTGATGATACCGGTCGGAGGTATCACGTGACCAAGACCATACTGGTGGTTGATGATGAAGAACGCATCACAGATCTACTGCGCTCTTACCTAGAGCAGGCTGCGTACCGGGTGCTGACGGCTGGGAACGGGCGCAGTGGGCTGGAGCTGGCGCGTGCCGATAAGCCGGATCTAATTGTGCTGGACTTGATGATGCCGGAGATGGACGGAGTGGAGTGCTTGCGCCGGTTACGGGCAGAGCAGACAACACCCGTAATTCTGCTCACTGCGCGCGTTGAGGATGAGGATAAAGTGCTTGGGTTGGAGCTCGGCGCAGATGATTATGTGACCAAACCCTTCAGCCCGCGGGTGTTGTTGGCGCGCATCCGTGCCGTAATGCGGCGGGGTATACAGGCGGATCTCACCCCCAGTGTGCTGCGCGCAGGCAGAATTGTGCTTGACCGGGTTTCGCATGTGGTTTCTGCGGACGGGAAAGTCGTGGATCTGACACCGTCGGAGTTCGAGCTGTTGGCAGCGCTGCTCGGTGCGCCCGGTCGCGTGTTCACGCGGCTTGAGTTGCTCGACCGGATTCAGGGCACTGCTTTCGAGGGCTACGAGCGCACTGTGGATGCGCATGTTAAAAATCTTCGCATGAAACTTCAGGCTTGCGGAATGGATGCGCAGAAGTCTGTAGAGACTGTGTATGGCGTGGGCTACCGGCTGCGACGCGAAGGCTGATGTTTAAGCGCGGCTCTTTTGCTTTGAATTTGGTACTCGCTTTTGTTGCCGTTGGGCTTGCCGGTACGCTGTCGTTTGCTTTTATGATGCGGCGCGCTGGAATGGCGCAGTTTGGCGTTTTTTTTGAGATGCATCACCGGGGCGATCTTGAGCGCGAGCTTGTTGATTTGCACCGGCGCGATGGAAACTGGGATGATGCAGCGGAGTTGTTTCGGCGCCACGGCCGGCGGGCTGGCAATGGCTTTCAACCGGCACTGCTGGGCGCAGACGGCCGTGTTGTAGTGCAGGGCGCCAGCTTTAAGGTTGGCGACCAGGTTTTGCCCGACCAGCTGCGCGCCGCCGTCCCGCTTATCGGGAAGAGTGGTCGGGTGGGTTGGGTTCTTTATCCGGCCGGACGGGCGCCGGTGCTCGGCCCGGATGAGGAACGGTTGATTGGGGTCATGCGCAATGCGCTGGTGGGCTGGGCAGCCGGCGGCACCGTTGTGGCGATTGCGCTGGGCGTTGTACTGGCAACGCGGCTCACCCGGCCGGTGCGGGCGCTGACGGAGGCTGCGCGGGCAGTGGCTGCCGGCAAGTATGAAAGCGCAGTGGTGGTTCCGGGTGCCGGTGAACTGGGCGATCTGGCGCGGTCGTTTAACCAAATGAGCGCCAGCCTTGCCAGAGCGCAGGAGCAGCGGCGCCGACTGTCTGCTGATATTGCACATGATTTGCGCACTCCCTTGAGCATCATATTGGGCCACACTGAGGCGTTGACTGATGGCTTGCTGCCGCCCACAGCATCCACGTTTGCGGTGCTGCACGAAGAGGCGCAGCGTTTGGACCGGTTGATTGAGGATTTGCGCACACTGTCGCACGCTGAGAGCGGAAGCATGCAATTGGTGCTGTCTCCCGTTGAGCCGCAGGCGCTGCTGCAGCGCACGGCTAATGCCCACCTGCCGCAGGCGATCCAGCGCGGGGTTGACTTGCAGGTTGGCAGCACAGCGGGGCTGCCGGTCGTGAGAATGGATGTAGACAAGATTTCGCGCGTGCTCGACAATTTGGTGGACAACGCACTGCGCCACACTCCGGCGGGTGGGCGCGTGCTCTTGGGCGCGGAGATTCATACCAGCGGCGTGCGCTTCACGGTTGGCGATACGGGTCTTGGAGTGGCGGCTGCGGATTTGGCGCATATCTTCGAACGCTTTTACCGCGGAGATGGTGCCCGCGGGCGTGGTGGCAGTGGCCTGGGCCTGGCAATCGCCCGCTCGCTCGTTGAGCTGCACGGCGGAACAATTGGCGCGGATAGCGTGCCGGGTGCGGGGACGACAATTCACTTCAACTTGCCACTGTAGTCGCGCAGATTGCACCCCGTGACTGCGCAGGCGGTGACCGGGCGTCGAGATGGGCTTTTATCTGCGGCTGCGTATAGGCAGCACTCATTAAGCTCCCTCATGGCTTCAAGCTAACGCATAGCAGTTCCGCTACCCCTGTGGCGGGGCACTTGTTGCGGCGCATCAATGTTTGCGTAATACCTTGCGTCAACATGTCGGGACTATTAGAAAGCATCTTTGAAGCTTTTGTTTCTGATTGGTTTATACGAGAGTACAATAACGCTGTGCAGAATCCCTTCAGGGGTTGTAATTAATGTGCGGGCGCTTCACACTAACTGCTGACTCAAGCGCTGTGCAAGCTGCGTTCAGTTGGGCGGCGGCGGCTCCTGGAAGTGAGTCTGCGGGACCGCGCTACAACATTGCGCCCACGCAGGCAGTCACAACTGTGGTTTCTGACGGCAGCAACCAGCTGGTCCAGCTCAAGTGGGGGCTTGTGCCGGCATGGTCGAAAGCCGCTCAAATTGTGCCGCCGTTGATAAATGCGCGGGCTGAGACGGTGGCGGAGAAGCCATCGTTTAGGAGTGCGTTTCGTCACCGGCGTTGCCTGATCTTGGCCGATGGCTGGTTTGAGTGGCAAGTGCAGCCCCACGGCAAGCCCAAGCAGCCGCATTGGGTGCGCTTGCATTCCCGGCATGTCTTTGCGATGGCCGGATTGTGGGAAAAGTGGGGACCGCCGGGTGAGGCGCAGTTGCGTACCTGCACGATCATCACATGCGAGGCAAGCGCTGTGCTTGTGCCACTGCATGCGCGCATGCCGGTGATCCTTGCGGCCGACAGTTATGCTGACTGGCTGCGGCCGGAGCCTGGCGATGCGCAGGCGTTGCGGGCGCTGCTGCGGCCGTTTGATGCAGAGCCGTTCGATGTGCAGGCGGTGTCCACAACAGTGAACAATGCGCGCATTGATTCCGCTGAGTGCGTGCGTCCGCTGGATCCCATTGCGCAGGCTGCCAGCCAGTGAGGCGCTCCCCTTGACTTCAACCCGCAGCACCCCGGCTGCGCTCCGCGTTCAAGGGTTTGGCACTTCGGTCTTCACGGAGATGACGCTGCTGGCGCGCGAGTGTGGCGCAATCAACCTTGCGCAGGGCTTTCCGGATTTTGATGGCCCGTTGGAAGTGCAGGAAGCAGCGCTTGAGGCGTTGCGCTCCGGCGACAACCAGTACGCGGTGTCTCACGGGCAGCTGGAATTGCGCACTGCGGTAGCTGAGCACGCGCTGCGGTTTTACGGCCAGCAAGTTGACGGCGATGCTGAGGTAACTGTTACCAGTGGCGCCACTGAGGCAATATTTGCTGCGGTGCAAGCGCTTATTGACCCTGGTGATGAGGTAATTGTTTTTGAGCCTTTCTATGACAGCTATGGGCCAAGTGTGGTGATGGCTGGGGGCGTGGCGCGTAGTGTGGCCTTGCAACCGCCGGCTTGGAGCTTTGACCCGCAAGCACTTGCGCAGGCGTTCAACAAGCGCACGCGCTTGATCCTAATCAACACTCCCCACAACCCCACGGGCAAAGTGTTCTCGCAAGCCGAGCTTGAGTGCATCGCTGCTCTGTGCAGGGAGTGGGATGTGCTTGCGATTGTGGACGAGGTTTACGAGCACCTTACTTATGATGGCACGGTGCATGTGCGGCTGGCGCAATTGTCGGGCATGCGTGAACGCACGCTCACCGTCAGCAGCGCCGGCAAAACTTTTAGTTACACGGGCTGGAAGATCGGCTGGGTGATCGCACCACCGGCGTTGACTGCGGCGGTGCGCAGCGCGCACCAGTTCATCACCTTTTCCACGGCAACTCCGCTGCAGCATGCGGCGGCCGCCGGTTTGCGGCTGCCGGACAGCTATTTCTCCGGCCTGGCGCAGGAGTATTTGGAGAAGCGCAACTTCCTTGCCGGGGTGCTGCAGCGCGCGGGCCTGGACGTGTTGGATTGTGCCGGCACGTATTTCTTGATGGCAGATATCTCCGCGCGCGGGTTTGATGACGACGTCGAGTTCTGCCGCTTTCTCACACGCAACGTGGGCGTGGCTGCCGTGCCGCCAACCGCTTTTTTTTCGGATGCCAACAAGGCGCTGGGCCGGCGCTATGCGCGCTTCTCATTCTGCAAAAAAATGGCAACGCTGCAGCTGGCGGCGGAGCGCCTTGAGCAGCCGTGGAAACGGTAGTGCTTTGTGTTGCGCCGGGCGTAGCGCGGGAGGTGAATGATTTTCTTGAGCAGCAGTTTCAGGGCCGCGGTTGGGCGCCGTTGGTGTTGCCCGCCACTGAGGTGGCGCCAGAAAATCTGAAGGGCGTGCTTGCCCTTGTGGCATATACGGCGGATTGGCCAGCGGAATTGTTGGAGCCGTGGATGGCTGCTCTGCGGGCGGCGGCTGGCCCGCGCAAGCGCCTGCTGGCTTTGCTGCCGCGTGCGCCGCATATGTACCCGCCCGCGCTGCAAGGGCTGTGGAGTGCTGCCTTGGGCGGCGGTTATAGCACCGCGGATGCCATTTCGATCATTGATGACTTCGTTGCCGGCCGCGCCTGACGCGCAGCTGCGGCCGGTTGTGTTGCTGTTGGCTACCCCCAACACATATCGGTCGCAGTCGTTTTCGGTCGCCGCAAAAAAGCTGGGGATTGAGATTTTGTGGGGCTTGGACATGCCCGCCGCATTGTGTAGTGGCTGGTCAAATGTTATGCCCTTGGAGTTACGGGATCCTGCTGCAGCCGCTGCTGAAATTGTGCTGGTCGCAGAGCTGCGCAGCTTGAGCGCGGTGCTTGCCCTCGATGATGCTGCAAGCCTGGCAGCGGCCGATGCGTGCGCGCGCCTGGGGCTGGAGCACAATGCGCCAGCCGCGGCCCTGGCAGCGCGCGACAAGCTGGTGATGCGCCAGTGCTTGCGGGCCGCGGGTGTGCCCAGCCCGAACTTCAGTGCGCATGGTTTGCACACTGATGCAGCGGTGCTGGCGGAGCGCGTGAGCTATCCGTGCGTTCTGAAGCCGACGCTGCTGAACGGAAGTCGTGGTGTCATCCGCGCCAATACTGCATCAGAGTTCGTGGCGGCGTGGGAGCGTGTGCGCGCCATAGTGCTGGGCACAGCGGGCACTCAAATTCTGGTGGAGGACTACATGCCGGGCGCTGAGGTGGCGGTGGAGTGCCTGCTGACAGCCGTTGGCTTGCAGGTCATTGCGGTGTTTGACAAGCCCGACGCATTGCACGGGCCATTTTTTGAGGAGACGATTTACGTAACACCATCGCGGCTGGCCGATGGTGTGCTGGGAGAAATAGCGGCTGTGACCGCACAGGCAGCGGCTGCGCTCGGGCTGCGCACAGGTCCGCTGCACGCTGAGCTGCGCATCAATGCTGCGGGGGTCTGGCCGCTGGAGTTGAATGCAAGATCAATTGGCGGGCGTTGTTCCACTACTGTGCGGCTGGATTCCGGCGTGGCTTTGGAGGAGTTGATTTTGATGCAAGCGGTGGGGCGCCCGTTGCCGCAGATTGTGCGGGAGCCAGGCAGCCGCGGCGTAATGATGATTCCCATTCCGGCTGATGGATTGCTGCGTGACGTACGCGGTCTGGAGGCCGCGCGGGCAGTGTCCTGCGTGGATGAAGTGGACATTAGCGCGCGGCTCCACTATCCGCTCGTGCGCTTGCCGGAAGGCGATGGTTATTTAGGATTTATAGTAGCGCACGCCGGCACGCCGGCAGCAGTTGAGGATGCGTTGCGCGCTGCCCACCGCTGTCTGCATTTTGTGGTTGAGCCGCACATTCCGCTGACCGCCACCAGCTAGCTGAAGCCGGGGTTTTTGAGAATCTGTAGTTGTTGCGCGGCTGGTTTACTTGCGGCCAGGAGCGCCCTTGCTTGGCGCTCCTTTGGCAGACGGCGCACCTTTACCTGTGCCCTCGCCTTCAGGTACCCAGTCTTCCGGCAGGCGGGCGCCTTCGCCGAATAAAAACTTGTCCAGCTCTTCCATCAGCGTTTTTGTTGCTTCGGGATCTGCAAGATTTAGTCCGTAATGGTTGATAATCAGGGTGGATTGCGTCTTCCACATTTCCCAACCTTGTTGTGAAATATTCTCAAAGATGCGCTGGCCGAGTGCGCCTGGAAATGGGGGCCGGGCGAGCCCGGGCAGCGCCTTGCCGGTCTTCACACAATTAACGATTTGAGTCATATTACGCAACCCCTTTCAGTGCTTTATTTTGGCATGCAGGGAGCATTTTCGGTGCCGCCCTTGCGTGCTTTACTTGCCGCAAGCCACAGTGTCGTAGGTGTTGTGGTGCCTGAATTACCGTTTGGTACGGGCGCAACGCCACCACCTGCTGGCGATGCGACTTTGTACTTGCACCGCGATGATACCATCATCGGAATCGCCGAGCAAACTGGCACGCCAGTTATTTCGTTTCAAGAGCATGCAAAGCTTCCGGCTTTCGATGTCTTAGTGGTCGCGTGTTTCAACCAGCGCATTCCGCGGGCGGTGTGGTCGCTGGCCGGGCGGGCTGCCGTAAATCTGCACCCGTCGCGATTGCCGGACTTCCGCGGACCCGCGCCGTTGTTTTGGCAGCTGCGCGCCGGCCTGCGGTCTGTGGGGGTTTCCCTGCATTGCCTTACGGATGAGCTCGACAGTGGACCATTGCTGGGGCAGTGTCTGGTGTCCCTTCCTGCGGGTGCGGACGGCCGGCAACTTGACACACTGCTGGCTGCGGCAGGCAGTGCGTTATTGTTGGACGCTCTCGCGCGCGGCGATTTTGAAGCCACTCCACAAGTAGGGGCGCCAAGCGCTCAGGGTTGGCCGGCTGAAGCAGACTGGCTCGTGCCGTGTGAGTGGCAGGTGGTACGCGCATTTAACTTTATACGGGGCACCGATGATTGGGGCGGTGTTTACACTGTAGCTGCTGCCACGCGACGCTTGGCAGTGCGGACAGCATTGAGTTATCGCTTGGGAAATGCGGAGGTGGGTGCGGTGCGGGCGGTTAGCGGCGGACTGGAAATCGGTTTTGCCGGCGGCTGGCTTACGGTACTCTAATACTTTGGTTAGGAGACATTGAGGAATATGCAACTGTACTTAATTCGGCACGGCCAATCCACAAACAATGCACTTTGGGATGCAAGTCATTCTGAAGTTGGGCGTGTGGTTGACCCGCCTTTGACGCCGCTTGGCCGGCAGCAGGCCATCGCGGCTGGTGTTTATCTTGCCGCATCTAACGGGAACAGCGAGCGCGATCCGCAAAACCGGAACGGATTTGGATTAACGCATTTGTATTGCAGTCTTATGGACCGCGCAATTAATACCGGGCTTGAGATCAGCCGGGCAGTGGGCTTGCCGCTTGTGGCGTGGACCGAAGCGCATGAGGGCGGCGGATTGTATGCGGTTGATGAGGTTAGTGGTGCGGTCGTTGGCGTGCCGGGCGGCAATCGCGAGTACTTTGCAACGCGCTACCCGGAGCTCACGCTGCCGGTTGAGCTTGGCAATTCCGGCTGGTATCGCGGTGGCCACGAAAGCGCGGATGGCTTGCGCGCGCGGATTGCTGTCTTTCGGCAGCAGTTGGCGGAGCGGCATGCCGGCACCACCGATCGAGTGGGGCTGGTTACGCACGGTGATTTTTATCATCACCTTTTGGCGTCAATCTTAAGTATCCCTCCAACTGACGAGAGCGCCGGTTGGTTTTATTTAAACAATTTGGGGATCAGCCGTTTAGATTTTCGGGCGCAAGGGCTGCGCCTTATGTATTTGAACCGGGTCGATTATTTGCCGGCTTCACTTGTTACTTGAGGAGGCGCTGCCTGTTGCGGGCTTTGGGCGGAAGCCGAGCAGGCGAAGCCCGTTCAAGACAACCAGCACAGAGCCGCCCTCGTGCCCGATAACTGCGTAGGGCAGTTTCAAGTCAAGTGAGAAGATTGAGGCCACTATCGCAGCAATCATTGCCAGCGCGAACCCGAGGTTGGCCAGCAGCGTGCGGCGCGCGGAGCGACCGAGGGCGATGACATAGGGCAGGTTCAGCAGGTCATCAGCCATCAATACCACGTCTGCTGTCTCCAGCGCAACGTCGGTTCCCGCGCCACCCATTGCAATGCCCAGGCTGCTGGCGGCTAGCGCAGGTGCGTCATTTACTCCGTCGCCCACCATGGCCACTTTCACATATTGGCGTTTCAGCTGCTGCAGCAGGCGCATTTTGTCGGTTGGCAACAACCCCGCGTGGTATTCGTCCACTCCGGTTTGTTGCGCGATGCCGCGGGCTACATGTTCGTTGTCGCCGGTGAGCATGATCACGCGCTCCACGCCGAGTTGCCGCAGTTGGCGGACAGCGGCTGCTGCAGTCGGGCGCAGGGTGTCGGCGTAAGCCAGAACTGCCAAGACGGTGCTACCGTGCTTTAGAAGGACGGCAGTGTGTCCGCTCTGTTCCAGTTGGTCCACAGCCTGTAGCGCGGCTGAGTCTGCGTTTTCAATGTAGCGCGGGTTTCCGATTTGCACTTCGGTGCCGGCAACTGTGGCGCGCACACCGCGGCCGGGCACGGAATGAAAATCGGCTGCACTCAGTGGTGAAATCTGCTGGGCGCGGGCGGCGCGCAGCGTTGCCTGCGCCAGCGGGTGTTCGGAAAGCTCATGCACGCCAGCTGCGAGGGCAAGCACCTGGTCATCTGTCCATTGCGCGCCAGCGTGTGCCATGACCTGCACCCGCGCGAGGCGCAGCTGGCCGGTGGTCAATGTGCCGGTTTTATCGATCGCCACTGCCCGAATGCGGGCGGCTTCTTCGACATGCGCGCCGCCTTTGAAGAGCACGCCGCGGCGCGCTGCGTTTGCAATGGCGGAAAGAATTGTGGCTGGGGTGCTGATCACCAAGGCACACGGCGAGGCCGCAACCATCACGGTAATGGCGCGGCTGAATGCAGCCTGAAGTGTTGTCGCACTGAGGAGTGGCGGCAGCACAATCAGCGCAGCGGTTGCTGCAATCACCACCACTGCATACCGCTGCTCGAATGCATCGATCAGGCGCTGGGTGGGCGCTTTCTCGCTTTGGGCCTGCTCAACGTGGCGGATGAGGCGCGCCAGTGTGGAGTCTGCAGCTGGCCGGGTTACGCGCACGAGCAGTGTGCCGTCGAGGTTGATTGATCCAGCGAGCACCGGGTCGTCTTGGCGCTTGTTTTTCGGCAGCGCCTCACCAGTGAGTGAAGCCTCGTTCGCGCTGCTTTCGCCCTCCAGCACCACACCATCCAACGGTACGTGCGCACCCGGCAGAATGCGAATGTGCGCGCCAACGGCAACTTGTTCCACCAGCATCTCCTGAGTGCCGCCGGGTGTTACCACTAGCGCCTTGTTGGGCCGCAATCGGATGAGAGCTTCAACCGCGGTTTTCGTGCGGCCGAAGGAATAGGATTGCATTGCATTTGAGAGCGAGAATAAAAATAGCAGCAGCCCGCCTTCGAAGGGCTGACCCACGACTGCAGCACCGCATGCCGCAAGCACCATCAATAAATCGATTTCGACCATGCCGCGGCGCAATGCTTGCAGGCCTGCACGCAGGCCGAAGTACCCGCCCGCGACGTACGCTGCGATGTAACCGGCAATCATCAGCGCCCGCGGCCCGGACCAATTGGCTGCGGCCCACCCGGCCAGCATTCCCATGAGAGTTATTCCGGCTAACCAGAATTCAATCTTTACGGTGGAGGTCGGCAGCCCGTCCGCTGTGGCGGCGGTTAGCGGGCGCACCCGTGCGCCCACGCGGCGCAGCGCAGCCAGCAGGCCGCCGTCTGACAGCTGCGTCTGGTTAAATGTGACGGTGAGCGCGCTTCCAAGGTAGCTGGCGGTGGCGCGGCGCACGCCGGGCATCGCCTCGACACTTTGCTCCAGACGCAGGCTGCAGCTTTCGCACAGGCGGCCGCCTTCGCGGTCTAGCTGCAGCGTGCAGGTTTGCCAGCGGTCGTGGAGTTCGCCGATTGCGGAGCGCGCAATTGTTTCAACTTGTGCGTCCGTGATTAGCTTGGGGTCGTAGGTATAAACCAGTTCGGAGCGCTGTGGGTCGAGGGCGACGGTGGAAATTCCGCTGTGCGTGGCGCCAGGTTGCTCTACCGCAGCCACGCAGAGTTCGGTTGGTACGGGAGGTGCCGCGGCTTTGGGTGCAGGTGTCGATTCAGGTTTCAATTTGCGTGTTGAGCGGTTGGTGCGGGCGGGCCGCACCGGACTATTGTTCGTCAGGAATCGTAGTTTATCACGGGGAAGCGTGATATACTTTCGCTATCAGGGACCCCGGCTCTTGTCGGGGTCTTTTCATGTAAGGTAGCCAACTGTCATGAAAGAGCTTCGGCGCGATCTGCGCAATATTGCAATCATTGCCCACGTTGACCACGGCAAGACGACTTTGCTGGATGGCTTGCTGCGCCAGGCGCGTGTGTTTCGCGCCAACCAGCAGGTGATCGAGCGGGTGATGGACTCCAACGATTTGGAGCGCGAACGCGGCATTACCATTTTGGCCAAGAACACGGCCGTGGTAGTGCCCGACGCCGAGTCCGGTATGCAGGTCAAGATCAATATTGTGGACACACCGGGCCACGCGGATTTCGGGGGCGAGGTGGAACGCGTGCTCAATATGGTTGATGGGGTGATTCTGCTGGTCGATGCTGCAGAGGGACCAATGCCGCAAACGCGGTTTGTGTTGCGCAAGGCGCTTGAGCTGCGCCATCACGCAATTGTAGTGATCAACAAAGTGGACCGGAAGGATGCGGACCCCGAGCGGGCGCTGAACAAAACCTTTGACTTGTTCGTAGAACTGGGTGCTACCGATGAACAGGCGGACTTTCCTGTCCTGTATTGTGATGGTTTGACGGGAAGGGCCGGCAACACCGCTGACTTGGGCCCGGACCTGCAGCCGCTGTTTGAGTCGATTTTGCGCAATGTGCCACCGCCGATGGTGGATGTGGATGCGCCCTTTCAGATGTTGGTGACCGCGCTGGGTTACGATCAGTACCGTGGCACAACTGCCGTCGGCCGGATCTCCTCCGGCAAGGTGCGCGCAGGTGACGTGTTGGCGCGCTTTGCATTGTCCGGTGAGACGCTGCGCGAAACGGCGCAGTACCTGTATGTGTTTCAAGGCTTGGATCGCATTGAAGTAGCCGAGGCTTCGGCGGGTGACATTGTGGCAATTGCCGGCTTGGTGGCTGTGGGCATCGGCGAGACTCTGGCTGATGTAGATAACCCGGTGGCCCTGCCTGTGATCCGGGTTGAAGAGCCGACCGTGCGAATGACGTTTGGCGTCAATACTTCGCCGTTTACCGGGCGCGAAGGCAAGTGGGGTACATCCCGAAAGTTGCGCGAGCGTTTGTTTGCGGAAATCCGGCACAACGTCGCGTTGCGGGTAGAAGAGACTGACGCTGCCGACCGCTTTGTTGTGGCCGGCCGCGGCGAGCTGCACCTTGCAATTTTGATCGAGACCATGCGCCGCGAGGGTTACGAGTTTGAGGTTTCGCGCCCCGAAGTAATTTTCAGGCTGGACGACGACGGCAAGCAGCTGGAGCCCTACGAGGAGCTGCACGTGGACACCACGCCGGACACTGTGGGGGCGGTGGTGGAGATGCTTGGTGCGCGCCGTGGCAAACTAGTTGATATGGCCGACAACGGCCGGGGGCTTGTGCATTTTAAATATGTGGTGCCCACGCGCGGCTTGATTGGCTTACGGCACCAACTTCTCAGTGCAACGCGCGGGCTGGGCGTAATGAACTCATTGTTTCATGAGTACGCGGCGATGGCCGGTGTAATTGCCAGCCGTGAGTCTGGCTCCTTGGTGGCGTGGGAGGCAGGCGACACCAACACTTACGGTTTGCGCGCGGTTGAAGAGCGCGGTACGTTGTTCATGGGTGCGGGTGTGTCCGTCTACGAGGGGATGGTAGTGGGTGAGCACCAGCGCGGTGGTGATTTGGCGGTTAACGTGTGCAAGAAGAAACACCTCACCAATATGCGGGCTTCTAACAAGGACATGGAAATCCGCCTGACCACACCCCGCGAAATGAGCCTTGACGAGTGCATCGAATATTTGAGCGATGACGAGCTGCTGGAAGTGACACCGGACAGCCTGCGCATTCGCAAGCGGGTGCTCGACACTGAAGAGCGCACCAAATCGCAATCGCGGGCGCGAAAGAAGGCTCACGCCTAAGGCGGCTGCCGAAAATGTTGCCTGAGCGCCCCGAAACGGGCGCCTTGCCTGCGCCCGTGCGCGCTTACATTGCAGCGCTGGAAGCTGAACTGGCGCGCTTGCGTCCGGACGCCAGCGCTGAGCGAATACCGGCTTCTGTTGCCGAAGCGGCGGGGCCGGCGCAGTTGATTTCCATTAGTAAAGCGGGATTCGCCAAGCGTACACCGCGGCACCTTTATGGCCGGCAGCGCCGTAGCGGCATGGGCATTTTTGATCTTGAGCTGCGCGGGTCGGATATGCCGGAGCTGTTGGTGCTCGCAGGCGATGACCAACAGCTGTTGCTTGTTACCAGCCGTGGCCGGGCGTATCGCCTGGCTGTCAATTTGCTCCCCGCAACTCCGGTGCGTGGTCGTGGCCATGTGCTTGCCGAACTTGTTCCATTGGAAGCTGATGAAAACATTTGCTGTGCGCTGGTTGTGCCGGAAGCTGGCTATGTAGCTTTTGCCAGCGTGGAGGGTTTTGTGCGCATGCTGCCGGTGCACTTGCTTGGCAACCAACTGCGCCCCGGCTTGGAAGTGCTGGACGTTTTGCTTTACGGTGCGCCGGCTGCCGCGTGCATTGTTGAGGGCGGAGCTGATGTGCTTGTAGCTACAAGTGGCGGGCGCGCAATCCGATTTGCGGGCAAGCTGATTGGTACGCTGGGGGTGCAAAGCATCCGGTTGGAAAATGGGGAGCAGGTGGTCGGGCTTGCCGCAGTGACCAATGAATCGTTGTTATTTGTGCTCGGGGCTGATGGTCATGGCAGCGTTCGGCCGATGAATAATTTTGCTTCGAACAAAGCGCCGGGCGCGGGTGGTAAATTGTTGTTCAAGACTAAGCGCTTGGTTTCGATAGCGTGCGTGCACCCTGACTGCGATTTGTTTGTGATTTCACGGCTGTGCAAGCTAATCCGGTTTGCGGCTGCGGAGGTACCGGCTAGCAATGGTGTGGTGCAGGGGGTTGATTGCATGGCGCTGCGGGCGGACGAAACGGTTGCGCTTGCTGCCAGCGAAGGCATCCAAGCTGTTGCCAATGGCGGTTAAAGTCAGCGTAGAAGGGTTGGGGTTTGGTTACCCGGCTGCTACCGGGGTACTGGAGACGCTGACCGGCATCAATCTCAATATTCGTCCCGGTGCGTTCGTTAGCATTGTTGGTGCTAATGGTTGTGGAAAGTCCACGCTTCTCAAACTGATTGCGGGGCTGCTGGCGCCGCAGCGCGGGAGTGTCACGCTTTCTGGCGAGCCGGTTGCGGCCATGCGGGCGCGCAAGCAAATTGCCTGGATGGCTCAGCCTCCGGCGCTGCTGCCATGGCTGACTGTCGTCCAGAATGTGCGCTTGGCGCTGCAAGTAAATCCGCAACTCGGTAGCTCTTTCCGCGATCCAACAGCGATGGTAAATGCAGTGGGCCTCGCAGAGTTTGCAGACGCTTACCCCGCGACGCTGAGTGGCGGCATGCAGCAACGCGCCGCGCTGGCGCGCGCGCTGGTGCTGGATGCCGGCTTGTGGTTGCTGGATGAGCCGTTTTCCGCTTTGGATGAAATGACGCGGGAAGCGCTGGCCACGGACCTGCTCGCACTGTGGGTGAAGAGTAGTGCAACCGTGGTGTGGGTCACGCATCAAGTTCAGGAGGCTGTACGACTTTCCGACTGCGTGTATGTGCTCAGTGCGCGGCCGGCCCAAGTGCAACGCGAAATCAAAATCGGGTTGGCACGACCTCGGGACGAGCAAAGCGCGGGGTTCATGGCGCTTGTCGGTGAGGTGCGCTCCGAGCTGGAGCACCCCGTGGGAGGTGCGCCATGAAATGGTCCACGGCGTGGTTAAACGGTATTGTGGTGTTCTTCGTGCTCGCAAGCTGGGAGTGGTTGGTGGGCGTGATGCAGGTGCCGGTTTATTTGCTACCCAGCCCGCTTGCAATTGTGACTGCTTTTGGCGCGCATTGGCGTGGGTTGCTGGTGGGGGCGGTTGTGACAACCGGCGAAGCACTAGCGGGGCTGGTTCTGGGTAGTTTGTTGGGTCTTTTGCTCGCAATGTGTCTTAATTTCTGGGAGCGGTTAGAGCCAGCCGTAATGGCGGTTGCACTGTTCGCAAAATCTACCCCGCTGATCGCAATTGCACCCATACTCACTATCTGGCTTGGCTTTGGGCCGGCGCCTAAAGTTGTGATTACCGCGCTGATCACATTTTTCCCGGTGCTTGTAAATTCGCTTACTGGCTTGAGGGCGGCCGATCCTGCTGTGCATGCTGTGATGCAATCCTGGCACGCCAGCCGCTGGGAAGTGTTTGTGCACTTGCGCTGGCGGGCACAGTACCCTTATTTGCTTGCGGCTCTCAAGAGTGTTGCACCACTGTCGCTGGTGGGAGCAGTTGTGGCTGAATGGCTAGGTGCGTCAAGCGGCCTCGGGCAGTTAATGTGGCTGGCATACAACAATTTGAATCTTCCCCTGTTGTTTGCTGCAGCGGTGGTGCTGGCGTTGATCGGTAGTTTGTTGTATCAGGTTGTAGTTTTAATCGAGAGGCGCATGTACTATTTGTGAAGAGGTCAATATTGCAATGTTCAACGGGGGTTTTCAATATAAGTTACGGCTGGCGGGAGCGCTCTGGCTTGCAGTTGCCATTGTGGTGGCTGGTTGCCAGGTGGCAGCGCCTGCTCCCAAACTGCAGCTCACCTTTATGGCGGGCTACAAGCCGCAGGCCAATCTCCCGTTTGTTGGGGTGTATGTTGCTCAGGAACGCGGGTTTTTTGAGAAAGAGGGTCTGACCGTTGATATTCAGCACTCGGGCGGCGGTGGTGACAATTTGCAGCTGCTGGCTGCCGGCAAGGTGCAGGTTACAACAGTTGATGCTGCTGTGCTGTTGCAGCGTCGGGCTGATCCTGGTTTGCCGTTGGTATCCATTGCGCTAATCGGGCAGACTGGACAGCAGGCGTACATTGCCATGCAGGCTTCTGGCATTCGCACGCCGGCGGACTGGGCCGGCCGCAAGATTGGCTACAAGGGGGCACCGCCGCCGGATTTGTACGCAATTTTGGATGCAGCTGGCGTCGCACCGCTGCAGGTTGAGCTTGTGTCTGTGGGCTTCGATCCGCATGTTCTCACTACAGGTATGGTGGATGTCTACCCGGTGTTCAAGTCTAACGAGCCTGATACCTTGGCGCGCGAGGGACACGTGGTGACTGCGTGGCAGGCAGCGGATTTCGGCGTGCCCAGCTTGGGTCTGACCTACGCGAGTACACCGGAGCAGATTGCCGCCAAGTCTGTAGAACTTGCAGCTTTTACGCGTGCGGCATTGGCGGGTATCAAGTACGCGAGCACGCATGTGGACGAGGCTGTGGACATGGTGATGAAGTATGCGCCCGAGGCGGATCGGGCGCACATGCGCTACATGCTGGAGACCGAGCTGGCGGCCGGCAGGCCGGCAGACGGCGCCGGGTTTGGGGTGCAGAGTGCCGAGCAGTGGTCGGCACTGCATGACATGCTATTGAAGTACAAGGCGCTTGCGATTGCAGTCGAGATTGATCAAGTCTTCACTACGCAGTTCCTCGCTGGAAAGTAGGCGTGGTGGCAGTGTTGGCAGGCTGTGAACGTGGACTGCGCAAACACGAGCGTTGATTTGTGCGCCAGCCGTATTTTCGTGCGAATGCTCATGGCTCAGAGCGGGGCAGATCCACTTGGAAATTCGTCCGCGGCTGCCCTTGACATTATTGCGGCAGCCAGTATCATTTCGGCAATGTTCGCTTGCGTTTCCCGTCGCGCTCGTACCATCCAGGCAGCTGTCTGGCTTTTTGCGTTGGGGAAGTAGCGGTAGCGCTGCGCCATAGACGTGAAACCGCCAGGCAATGACTGGCGGTTTTTGTTTTAACTTGCAATCATGATCAATATTGGAATATTTGGGGCAACTGGATACACTGGCCATCAGCTAGTGCAGCTGCTGGCGCGGCATGCGCAGGTGCGCATTGCGTTTGCAACCTCAGAAGCTGATGCGGGTCGCCTGCTGGCGGATGTGCATCCGCGGGCTCCCGCCGTCCGGATGGTTGCGGCTGCCGATGCGGAGCTTGAAGGTTTGGATGCTGCGTTTCTTTGCCTGCCGCATGGCAAGGCGGCGCGCACTGCTGCGCAATTGGTGGAGCATGGTGTGCGGGTGATTGACTTAAGTGCGGATTTCCGGCTGCGGGATGCGGCCACTTACGAGCAGTGGTACGGCGCGGCTCATCCTGCGCCGGCGTTGCTGGGCGAGGCAGTGTATGGCCTGACTGAACATGCACGGCCGGCATTGCGTGGCGCGCGGCTGGTGGCTAATCCGGGGTGCTATGTAACTAGTGTGCTGCTGGCATTGCAGCCGGTGGTGGCGGGGCGGGCGCTGGCTGCGGGTGCAACTGTGATCGCTGATTGTAAGTCCGGTGTTACGGGCGCGGGACGCACGCCGGCGCAGTATCTGCAATTTGCGGAGGTGTCGCACAACTTCAGTGCGTACAAAGTCGGGCGCAGCCACCGCCATTTGCCTGAGATGGAGCAGCTGCTTACCGAGTGGGGAGCGGCTCCCGGGCAACTTGTCTTTTCGCCGCATTTACTGCCGGTGCCGCGGGGAATACTTTCCACAATTTATGTGCCACTGACGACGGGTTGGAACGAGGCGCGGGTGCGCGCGGTGTATGCGGCGGCTTATGCGCGTGAGCCATTTGTGCAGGTGCTTGCTGATGGGGATCTGCCATCGCTGGCGCAGGTGAACCATTCCAATCTTTGTGTGCTGGGAATTGCGGTGAGCGCGCAGATGCTGATTGTGGTGTCAGCGTTGGACAATTTGATCAAGGGTGCCAGCGGGCAAGCGGTGCAAAACATGAATGTTATGTTTGGCTTTGAAGAAAGCGAGGGGTTGGAATGAACCCCGGTGGTGCAGGCACGCAGCGCGAGGCGGGTCAGGTGCAGCACTTTCTGTCTGTGAGCCAATTTTCGCGGTCAGAGCTTGAGGCGCTGCTGGAGTTGGCGACACGCTTAAAGCATGACCATCTGAATGGCGGAAACGAGCCAGTGCTGCAGGGTAAAACTCTGGCGCTGCTCTTTCAGAAACCAAGCTTGCGCACGCGTGTGTCTTTTGAAATGGCAATGCGCCATCTGGGCGGGAGTGCGTTAACGCTGCTGCCGGGCGAGGTGAGCGTTGGCAAACGGGAGACGGTGGCGGATGCAGCGCGCGTGTTGTCCGGCTATGTGGATGGCATCATGGCGCGCATGAGCAGCCACACGCAGCTTTTAAAGCTGGCGCACAATGCAACCGTGCCGGTGATTAACGGGCTCACGGATTACAACCATCCGGCGCAGGCATTTTGCGATATGTTCACCATGCGCGAGGAATTTGGCCGACTCGAAGGCCTGAAGCTTGGTTATGTGGGCGATGGCAACAATGTGGCCACCTCGCTGTTGGCTGCGTGCATGCTGCTTGGTATTCATTTTCATATTGCGTGCCCCGCCGGCTACGAGTTGTCGCGAAGTGTGATTGCGCGGTCGCTGGAGCTGCGCGGGAGTGCTGCAACGGAATTGGTGGAGACAACCAGCGCAGCGCAGGCAGTGGCAGATGCGGATGTTGTGTATACGGATGCGTGGATCAGCATGGGGCAGGAGGACGAAGCTGCCGAGCGCTTGAAGGTGTTCCCGCCCTATCAGGTGAACAACTCGCTATTGGCGCGAGCCAAGCGCGGTGCGCGGGTGATGCACTGCCTGCCGGCGCATCGTGGTGATGAAATTACGGACGACGTGGCGGACGGTCCTCAGTCACTTTTGTTTGGGCAGGCGCACAACCGCTTGCATGGGCAAAAAGCAATCGTGGCGCACTTTCTGGGGCGAGCGAGATGAGTGGCGTTCGGGTGGTGAAGGTTGGCGGCAACGAGCTGGACAGCTTGGCGTTTTGTGAAGGTCTGGCGGGCGTGGTTGCGCGGGCCGGGCAGCACATTGTTGTTGTGCATGGCGGTGGGCGGGCAATCAGTGCGCAACAGGCCGCACTGGGGTTGCCGGTTGTGAAGGTTGCCGGCCTGCGGGTGACGGACGCTGCGGCATTGGCTGTAGTGGTTGGTGTGTTGTGCGGCAATACCAACAAGCTGCTGGTGGCCGCGTTGCGCGGTAAAAGTGTGAATGCGGTAGGTTTGAGCGGTGTGGACGGTGGCATACTGCAGTGCGAGCAGCTGCGCCATCCTGCGGGCGATCTGGGGTTTGTGGGTGCCGTGGAGCAGGTGGATGCGCACCTACTGCGCGTTCTCCTTGATGCTGGTTTCACGCCGGTGCTGGCATCGGTTGGTGCAGGTGCATCTGGTGCGCTTTACAACATAAATGCGGACTCCGCCGCGGCAGCTGTTGCGGTGGCACTGCAGGCTGAGCAGTTAGAATTTGTGACAGACGTTGCCGGAATAGTCAACGGGCAACGTGTTCTAGGCCGGCTGAATATTGCAGAGGTGGAGCAATTAGTGTCTGCCGGGGTGATCCGCGATGGAATGCTGCCGAAGGTGCAGGCGGCGCTGGAGGCAGTCCGCGCTGCGGTTTCCGTGCGCATTGTTGACCTTGCCGGCCTGGAGAGCGGTGCGGGCACGATAATTCAGGCTGGATGATTTGGAGTAGTTGGTAAGCATGTCAATTTCGAATATGGTTGATGCGCCCAGTACTGCCGACATAATTGCGGGTGAGGCGCGCTATCTGGTCCAGACTTACAACCGGCCGGCGCGGGTCTTCACCCACGGCGAAGGCGCGTATCTTTTTGACGCCACCGGCAAGCGCTATCTGGATTTTGCCGCTGGCATTGCGGTCAATGCTCTTGGGCATGCGGATCCGGAGTGGGCGCAGGCGGTTGCCGGGCAGGCAATGCGGCTGGCGCACGTGAGCAATTTGTATCACACTGCTGAGCATGTGCAGCTGGCGCAGCGGCTGGTAGAGCACTCATTTGCGGACCGCGTATTCTTTTGCAATTCCGGCACAGAGGCAAACGAGGCAGCGTTGAAGTTTGCGCGCAAATCTGCGCTCGTGCGGGCGGCTGGTGGTGCACCCGGTAAGCGGGTGATTGCGTTTGAGAACGGTTTCCACGGGCGTACTATTGGCGCGCTTTCAATGACGGCGAAGGCGCAGTATCGCGAGCCGTTTGCGCCGTTGGTGCCGGATGTGGTGTTTTTGGCGCTGAATGATTTTGGTGCGCTGTCCGCTGCTTTTGATGGCCACGTGTGTGCAGCAATCGTCGAGCCGATTCAAGGCGAGGGCGGGGTGAATGTTGCAAGCGCTGAGTTTTTGCGCGAGCTACGCCGCTTGTGTGATGAAAGTGGCGCGACTTTGATTATTGACGAAGTACAGTGCGGCTTGGGCCGCACCGGTAGTCTTTGGGCGCATACAGCAGCTGGTGTGTGTCCCGACATCATGACGCTTGCGAAGCCGCTGGCCGGCGGGCTGCCAATCGGGGCGGTGCTGGTGACGGACGCGGTGGCTGCAGCACTGCAGCCCGGCGATCACGGCAGTACGTTTGCCGCCGGGCCATTGGTGTGCCGCGCTGCCCAAGTGGTGTTTGACCGCGTTGCCCGACCGCAGTTTTTGGCGCGGGTTGCAGCCAACGGGCAATACTTGCGGGACCGGCTGCTGGCGCTGGAATTGGATCACATGTTGGAAATTCGCGGCGCAGGGTTGTTATTGGGTGTCCAGTTTTCGGTGCCAGTGAAGCCATTGATCGGGGCGGCGGCCGAGTGCGGGCTTTTGCTGATAAGCGCTGGCGACAATGTAGTGCGGTTGTGCCCGCCGCTGATTGTGGATCAGGCGCAAATTGATTTTGCGGTTGAAACCATTGGTAGTTGTTGGAGCGCGCTGCAATGATAATCCGGCCGGCTGTGGCAGGTGATGTGGCAGGTATTCATAGCCTGGTGACGGAGTACGCCGGGCGTGGCGATTTGCTGCCGCGCACGGTTGAGTCGATTGCGGACACGCTGCCGGATTGGCTGGTGGCGGAGCAAGACGGCGCGGTGATGGCTTGCGTTGCGTTGCTTCCATACAGCGAGACTCTGGCGGAAGTACGGTCACTGGCTGTGAATAGCGCGGTGCATGGGCAGGGCTGGGGCGCAGCCATTGTTGCGGCTGCGATTGCGGAGGCCCAGCGGCGCCGGATACCGATGTTGTTTGCACTGACCCGCGCGGTGCCGTTTTTTGTGCGGGCAGGTTTCGCAATTACCGATAAGGTTTTTTTTCCGGAGAAAGTATGGGGCGATTGCAGTATCTGTCCGGTGCGGGAGTGTTGCGATGAAACCGCGGTTGTGCTGCATTTGAATTCTGTGCCGCACCTTTACGCAGAGCAAGCTGTGCCAGTGGGCGATGGTGCGGGCGCAGGCTTTGGCGCTGTGTAGTTACTTTCAATAATATTCTTTCAGGAGTTCCCATGACTAAAGTATTGGTGAAGAAGGTGGTGCTGGCGTACTCCGGTGGGCTGGATACTTCGGTGATTGTGCCGTGGCTGCGTGAAACCTACAACTGCGAGGTGATTTGTTTTTGCGCCGACATCGGGCAGGCAGAAGAGCTCTCTGGCTTGCCGGAGAAAGCGCTCGCAAGCGGGGCGTCCAAGTGCATAGTCAAAGATCTGCGCGAGGAATTTGCCGGAGAGTTCTTGTTTCCGATGCTGCAGTCGGGTGCCGTGTATGAACGCCAATATCTTCTGGGAACCTCGGTGGCGCGGCCGTTGATTGCAAAGTGGCAGGTGGCGATTGCCGAGCAGGAGGGTGCCGACGCGGTGTCGCACGGCGCGACGGGCAAGGGCAACGATCAGGTGCGCTTTGAGCTGACTTACAAGGCGCTTAACCCGGCGCTGAAAGTGATTTCGCCGTGGCGCGAATGGAGCATTCGCTCGCGCGAGGATGCGCTGCAGTACGCTAAGCTGCACAAGGTGCCCGTTACTGCAACGGTCAAGTCGATTTACAGCCGCGACCGGAATTTGTGGCATCTCTCGCACGAGGGCGGCATTCTTGAGGATCCGGCGCGCGAGCCGGAAGAGCCCATGTTTCAATGGACGGTGTCCCCTGAAAATGCGCCGGACAAAGCGGAGCAGGTGGAGATTGGGTTTGAGCGGGGTGTGCCGGTTTCGTTGAACGGCAGGCAGCTTTCCGGCGCCGCGCTGATGGATGCGCTGAATGGGATTGGCGCGCGGCATGCAATCGGGCGCGTGGACATTGTTGAAAACCGGCTTGTGGGCGTGAAGTCGCATGGAGTGTACGAGACCCCGGGCGGCACCCAGCTTTATGCAGCGCATCGCGAGCTGGAGAGCCTGTGCCTTGACCGCGACACCTTGCACTACAAAGAACAGATGGCGTTGCGCTACGGCGAACTGGTGTATGACGGCAAGTGGTATCACCCGTTGCGCGAGGGAATGCAGGCGCTGATTCACGAAACGCAAAAGTTTGTCACGGGCTGGGTGCGCCTGAAGCTTTATAAGGGCACGTTGCGCTGCGTCGGCCGCTTCAGCCCGTACAGTTTGTACCGGGAGGATTACGCAACTTTCGGCGAGGAAAATGTGTACGACCAGAAGGATGCGCTTGGTTTCATTACTTTGTTTGGTTTGCAGATGAAAGTGCGCGCTTTGATGGAGATGAGTGCCGGCGGCAAGACGCGTTATGCGTCGATGGATTACTCGGCTTTTAAGCGGGACTAGCTCGTGTGGGCAGTTGCCGGTAGACGGCGGTACGGATCGCAGCGCGCCGCAGGGAAACCGGGTTGGACGAAACTGAGGTGGAGAGGCAGTGATGCGGGCAATTGCTGAAGGCCACGCCACAACACCAGCCGGGTTCCTCGGTGGATCTGCGGCGTGTGGTCTTAAGACCTTCGGTGCGGCGGATGTGTTTCTGGTGGTCTCAGAGTTGGAGTGCACGGCTGCGGCTGTGACCACCCTCAATCGCGTTGTGGCTGCCCCGGTGGTCGTGGATCGTGAGGCACTGGCCACAACACGCAGCGGTTACCGCGGTGTGGTTGGCAACGCCGGCAATGCGAATGCATGCACAGGGTCGCAAGGGCTTGCGGATGCGGAACAGACGCGGGTGATTGCATCGCAGGCAATTGGGTGTAGCGCGCGCCAGTTGTTTGTGCTGTCTACCGGAGTGATCGGCAGATCGCTCGATATGGTCAAACTTGCAGCGGGCATTCAAGCTTCAGCCAAAGCGCTGGACAGGTCGGGTGGTGCAGCGTGTGCGCGGGCGATGATGACAACCGATACGCGCCCCAAGCATCTGGCGGTTGAAGTGGCACTGGCAGGCGGCACGGTCACGCTGGGCGGCATCGCCAAGGGCGCTGGCATGATTCATCCGGATATGGCAACAATGCTGGCGATTATGACAACGGATGCTGCAATTGCGCCGGAGGATTTGCAGCGCATGCTTGATAGCGCGGTGGGCGGTTCATTCAATAGCATCACGATTGACGGTGACACCAGTACGAATGACACAGTGCTGCTGCTTGCGAACGGCGCGAGTGGTGTCGCGGTGCGCGATGCTGCGGACGTGGCCCTGTTTGCAGGGGGTTTGGACTACCTATGTTTGCAGTTGGCACAGGCGATTGTGCGGGATGGGGAGGGCGCGCGCCGGTTTGTGACTGTGCGCGTGTCTGGTGCGCCCGATGGCGCTAGCGCGCATTCGGTTGCAAATGTGATTGCGACTTCGCCTTTGGTTAAGACTGCTTTTGCGGGCGGGGATCCAAACTGGGGGCGCATTCTTGCTGCGGCGGGCAGGGCGGGAGTTGCATTTGATCCTGCGGCTGTGTCGTTGATTGTGCAGGCGGGTGGGCCGGCAGTACAGTTGTTGGTGCGAGGCATGCGCGCTGAATACGCAGAAGCCGATGCGGCTGCGGTATTCAATGCGGACGAATTTGAGGTACGGCTTGCAATTGGCTCGGGAGCGGGCACGGCGCGCGTGTTTACCTGCGACTTCACTGAGAGCTATGTGCGCATCAACGCGCACTATACAACCTAGAAGATTGGGTTTGCAATGCCAAACCGGGTGGAATAGGTGAGCAATAAATTGTGGGGCGGGCGATTTAGCAAAGATACAAACCTGCTCGTGCGCCGCCTGAACGACAGCCTTCCGTTTGACCAGCGCTTGTGGAAAGAAGACATCCGGGCAAGCGTGGCTTGGGCGCATGCACTGGCGCAAGCGGGTCTGCTCACTAGTGCAGAGTGTGCGCAGCTTGTGGCCGGGCTGGAGTTGGTGCGGGCGGAGTTTGCGGCGGGTAGTTTTATGTTTGCAGTTGGTGACGAGGATATCCACACGGCGGTTGAACGCCGGCTGACCGAGCTGGTGGGGAGCGTGGGCGGCAAGCTGCACACTGGCAGGAGCCGCAATGACCAGGTGGCGACAGACTTGCGCTTGTGGATGATGCAGGCATGCGAAGACTTGGCGCACGAGATAAGCGGACTGCAGGCAGCGCTCATTGACAGTGCTGCGTCACATCTGTACGCGATTATGCCGGGCTACACGCACCTGCAGCAGGCGCAGCCTGTAACGTGGGGCCACTGGGCGCTCAGCCACTTTTGGCCGCTGGTGCGTGATGCGGCGCGGTTGGCGAACGCGCGCAGTGCAGCGGGCGTGCTGCCGCTTGGTAGTGGCGCACTGGCTGGTACCGCGTTCGTGGTTGATCGCGACGCGCTGGCGCGTTCACTCGGGTTTGAGTTTGTTTCCACCAATAGCATGGATGCGGTGAGCGACCGTGATTTTGTCTGCGACTTTTTGTACGCAGGCACAATGATTGGAGTACATCTGAGCCGGCTGGCAGAGCAGCTGCTGCTGTTCAGCAGTGCGGAGTTTGGCTATGTGGTGGTGGATGACGCTTACAGCACTGGTAGCAGCCTCATGCCGCAAAAAAAGAATGCTGATCCACTCGAGCTCGCGCGCGGCAAAACCGGGCGGCTGTTTGGCAATCTTCAGACGCTGTTGGTGGTTCTCAAAGGCTTGCCTTCAACCTACGACAAAGATTTGCAGGAGGATAAAGAGCCAGCGTTTGATACGTTTGATACCCTGCTGGCTTTGTTGCCGGTAATGGCCGGTCTTGTGCGGTCGCTGCAGGTGCGGCCCCAGGCGATGGCAGCACGATTATTGCCGGGCTTGCTTGCGACCGATATGGCGGATGAGTTGGTGCGGCAGGGCGTTCCCTTTAGAGAGGCACACGGGTTGGTGGGTGCGCTTGTGCAGCGCGCAGAAGGGTTGGGCGTTGAGCTAACAAAAGTCAGTTTGGCAGAGCGGCAAAGGATTAGTGCCCACTTTACTGATGAGATGTGGGCGGAGATCAACTTTGAGCATTCCTTGCAACGCCGGGGGCAGATTGGGGGAACAGCGCACGCTGCGGTTGAAGCGCAGCTTTTGGCTGCGCGCGCTGCGCTGCGCGTTGATAACTCTTAGCAAGGCCGGGCGCAGACCGGGGAACAGCGCACCTTGCGCTGAGCGATTGGGACTTTTGTCGCTGTGGAGTTAGTGCACCCAGCGTTCGCCGCCATCCACCACCAAACTTTCGCCGGTGATGTAGTCTGACGCGGTAAGAAACAGCACTGCGGATGCAACGTCTTCCGGCGTGCCCCAGCGCTTTAGCAGTGTGCGTTCAGCTATGCGACGCACCGCTTCAGGATCAAGGCGCGCGGGGGGCAGCACCGGCCCGGGTATGACGGCATTGACGCGGATGTGTGGCGCAAATGCCACCGCGAGATGCTCGGTCAGCGCCAGCAGTCCGGCTTTGGCGACGCCATGCGCCGTAAAACTTGTGCTTGGGCGCACGGCGTGCAAGTCCGCAATATTGATGATGACTCCGCCGCCCGCAGTTTGCATGTGTGGTGCAGCAGCATTTGCGCAATGAAATGCGCCATCGAGGATTACATTCATCGTGCGCCGCCAAACTTCCGCGGAGAATGGAAGCGGTGTCTTGGTGTACGTTGAAGCATTATTGACAAGCAAGTCGACACTGCCAAAGTGCTGGGCAGTTTGTTGTATCAGAAATTTTGCTTGCGCGGGGTCGCCGACGTCGGCTTGAATGGCGACTGCCTGCCCGCCGACTTTCTGGAGGATCGTGACGGTTTCGGCAGCTTCCCCGGCAGACGTGTTGTAATTGATGGCAACCTTCGCGCCGGCGCGGGCGAGCGCGATTACGATAGCGCGGCCAACGCGGTGCGCTCCGCCGGTAACGAGTGCGGTTTTGCCGCCCAGGTCCATGAGGTTTGTCGGGGTTGCGGCTGACTGCGCTGCGGCAGCAGTTTTCAGGCGGGCTGGGTGCCTGCGTGCTGTGCCTGCGCTTGCCAGACGCGCTCGGGAGTCAGGGGCAGGCTGCGGATGCGCACGCCAATCGCGTCGCACACCGCATTAGCTACAGCCGGCGCAACTCCGTCCAAAGGAATTTCTGCAACCGCTTTTGCGCCAAATGGGCCGGTAGGTTCGTAGGTGGGAACGAGAATGGCTTCCATCTCGGGCATCTCGTCGGCGCTGAAGATGCGGTAGTCGCCAAGGCGGGTGACTTGGATGCGGCCGAGCTCGTCGTAGGGCATCTCTTCGCAGATGACGTAGCCGAGGGCCTGCACCATGCCGCCTTCGATTTGGCCAAGAGCGGTGAGCGGGTTGATGGCGACGCCGCAATCCACAGCCATCACCAGTTTGATGACTGTCACCTGGCCGGTGCCGGTATCAACTTCCACTTCTGCAAACTGCGCGCCAAATGGCGGAGGGGAATAGGGCGATACGTACGATGCGGTGGCCATAAGTTGCTGCTGATCTTGCGTGTGCAGGCTGTGTAGTGCAACTTCTGCGTGGCTTACGCTGCGGCCGTCGGTGGCATGCACGCGGCCGTTCCGTGCCGTCATGCCGGCAGCGCTGCAGTTGAGCATTAGCGCAGCTCGATCGAACATCAAGGCGCGCAGCTGCAGGGCTGCTTTGTGCACCGCCATGCCCGAAATGTAGGTTGTGCTGCTGGCGTAGGCGCCAGTGTCGAACGGCGTAAAGTCTGTGTCCGAAGAATATATGATTACGTCTGTCGTGGGCACTCCGAGAGTTTCCGCAGCCAATTGAGCAAGCACGGTGTCGCTGCCGGTGCCCAGATCGGTGGCACCGACCAGAACGTTGAAACTGCCGTCGTCATTGATCTTGATGCTGGCCGCGCCCATGTCCAGACCAGGGATGGCGGTGCCGTGCATGCAGACGGCCATGCCCAGTCCGCGCCGGATGTGCGGGCGCAACGGGTCCTGATGCCAGGCTGGGTTTATACGGCGATCCCATGCGATAGCCGCGCTACCTTGCGAAACACACTCGGGCAGTCCGCACGTGAGCACACGCTGGGGAACTCCGGCGCCTTCTTCCATCACTTCGCCCTCGCCGATGGCTGCGGTGATTGGGATGGTGTCGCCCACGCGCACGGCGTTCTGCATGCGGAACGCGACCGAGTCGCGGCCAGTAAGCAGCGCAATCTCATCCATTAAGCATTCCAATGCAAATTCTGCCTGAGGGCCGCCGTAGCCGCGGTAGGCGCCGGCGGTGGGTTTGTTGGTGTAAACAATTTCGCCATGAAAGCGCAGAGCCGGGCAACGGTAAGTGGAAAGCCCGCGCAGACCAGACACGCTGCAGACGGTGAGGCCATGGGTGCCGTAAGCGCCGGTGTCTTCCACGATATGCAAGTCAAGCGCTTGCAGGTCGCCCGCATGGCTGACGCCTGCGCGAAAGGTGAGGGTTTGCGCGTGGCGCGAACGCGCACTGGAGAACTCCTGTGCACGCGTGTACTCAAAGCGCACCGGCCGGTGTGTGGCAATTGTGAGATGCGCGCATAAATCTTCAATCAGCATTTCCTGCTTGCCGCCGAAGCCGCCGCCAATGCGCGGCTTGATAACGCGAATGCGCTTGACGGGCAGTTCCAGCAGCGGTGCAACCATGCGCCGTACATGAAACGGTACTTGCGTGCTGGTGCGGATTACAAGCCGGTCTTCATCGTCCCACCATGTGACCACAATGTGCGGTTCGATGTAGCCTTGATGGACTTGGTGCGTTGTATAGGTGCGCTCAAAGCGCTGGTCGGCAGCTGCCAGGGCTGCTTCCACATCGCCGACGCGCGCATGAATTTCGGCAGCGAGGTTGCGATCGCGGTCGGTGATGGAGACCGCGTCGGGCTCATCATGAATTACCGGTGCGCCCGGCCGCATGGCGGCATGCGCATCAAAGACAGCCGGGAGTTCTTCGTAGTCCACTTCGATCAGTGCTAACGCGGCGCGCGCAATTGCGGGGGTCTCTGCCGCCACGACTGCCACGCGGTCCCCCACGTGGCGCACTTTGCTGTCCAGCGAAACCTGATCATAGGGTGGCGGGTTGGGGTGAGACTGGCCGCCGGATGCGTACACTACGCGCGGCACATCCGCGTAGGTAAGGACGGCGTGCACGCCCGGCAGCTTGCGGGCCGCGCTGGCATCTATGCGCTTTATGCGCGCATGGGCAACGGGGCTGGTGAGCAAAGCCCCGTGCAGCATTCCCGGCAGTTCAATATCATCCGCGAACACCGGCCGTCCTTTGGCGAGTTTTACGCCGTCGACCTTTGGTTCGGGGCGCCCAACGCTTCCCAGCTGTACGGTGGGCAATACTATGGTGCGCGTTTCGGTTTGAACTTGCGTGTTCGGACCGCCAAAGTCCGGCGTGGGCGTTTCGCCCGGGCTGCGCGGCCCAAACAGCGCCTCAAAAGGCAGGCCGCCGTGCGGATCAACCGGCGGCACGGTTTCGCCGCGGATTGTTGCAGCCGCCCGCATGGCAGCTTGCACCGGGCGCAAATATCCAGTGCAGCGGCAGAGCACTCCACCAAGAACCTCGCGCACTTGCTCCTCCCGCGGCGCGGGTTCGCGGTCCAGAAGTTCTTTCGTCGCCATAATCATTGCGGGCGTGCAGAAGCCGCACTGGATCGCTCCTGTGTCAATGAATGCCTGTTGAATGGGATGAATTTCGTGGCGCTCGGTCAGGCCCTCCACCGTTTCAATTTGCTGTGCGTCAGCTTGGGCAGCAAGCATCACGCAGGTGGGTGTGAGGCGGCCATTGAGCAATACGGAACAAGCACCGCACTCGCCGCTTTCACAGCCATGCTTTACCGACCAAACGCGGGCTGTGCGCAGTGCATCCATCAGTGTGGTGTCTGGCGCGCACTCCAACGCGTGTGATGTGCCGTTTATGCCAACGTTTATTTTCATGATTTGGAAGTGCGAAATTTAGTTCGACGCGAGTGCTTCCAATGCCCGTTGGGTCAGGACGGATGCCATGGCGTGCCGGTACGTGGTGCTGCCACGGTAATCACTGCGGCCACCGGGTGTGGCTGCAGCGGCTGCTGCGGCGTGGGTGATGTTCGCAGTAGTGAGGGCTTTGTCAGTCAAGACCAATTCGGCGGCGGTGCAGCGCGCCGGTGCATTTCCCACACCGCTGATTGCGATGCGTGCGTGGGTAACCTGACTGCCTTGTATTTGCAGGGCAGCGGCTACTGCAACTATGGCTTCATCACGGGGGGTGCGCCGAACGGCGTGTAGTGCTGCGCTGGCCGCCGTGTCGGCGTAGGAGATCTGGATGGGGAAACTCGCGCCGGCGGGCGGATGAGTGCCAACTGGTGCAACGGCGCCGTTGTCCCAGTGAAATTGCGCATCGAGTATCAGCCATGCCAGTTGCAGGTCGGGGGGACCATCGCTGGCGATGGCAGCGCCTCCAGCGCAAGCGAGGTTGCGCAGTCCATAGTGGGTGCACATCAATGCAGCTGTAGCCACTATGCCGTTATTGCGGTTATTCAGCAGGGGAGCATCGGCGAGGTCCTGGAGAGTGGTTGACGCACCGATTTCAATTTGCCCGGATTTAGACCGGATGTAGCTGAGATTCAGATTACGCAGATCGAGCTGCAGCCCGGAGGTAACGGGGTATGGCGCTGGCACACGTGGCTGTGTGAGAAGTACGTTGGTACTTTGCGGTTGCTGCTGGATAACTTTTTGCGCGTCCGCTAGATCCGTAGCACGATGGTAGATGAATGTTTTTGCGGGCACTGCTTGTCCGTTCTGTATAGATGTTAGCACAGCCCGCTGTGGGCGCGCCGATTGGGGGTTAATTCGCCGTTTCCTCGCGCACGGAGGTTAACGCAGCCTTGCAGTCACGCACAAGCGTCATTGCAATTTTTAGGTCCAATTGCGCGTCAGTCAGTTTTTGCCGTTGGAGGCTTGTTGCCCAGATGCCAATTTGGTTTGTAACAGCTTCACAGGTATTTGCCGCCCGCTGGAGTGCCCTGTGCACTGGTTCGAGTTGTGGGGCTGGCAGCGGCGTTTGGCGGAGCTCGCTTGTAACCAGGCGCATGGCGGTTAGTTGCGAGCGGTAATCTTTCTGCCACGCCTCGTCGCGGTTGAAGCGCATTACAGTTTGGACAAGGGCGTCAAGGTTTATTTCAATCACGCGTACCTTGACTTGTGCGCTCAAATTGAACGAGCGCTTCAGCCCGCTAAACGTGCGGGCCTTGGCTGTGGCAGTTAGTTCTGCAGCCGTTGGTCCGCATCCAGACAATGCAATGCAGAGCGATAAAATCATGTGTCTGGTTTGCATGCTCACTTCGAAAGTTTACCCATAGAATCCGGATCCATGTGAGAATTGGCGTTCAAGATAATGGCTGGCATTAGTCAGGGGGAATTTCTTTATTGTTGGAGGCAATGCCAAAGCTGCCGCGAGCAATATTTGCTGTATACCGCGGCGCCGGATATGGAATTGCCGCGGGATATGCGGATTAAGACATTTTTCGGTCAACAGGCTGATTGTGTGGATTTGGCTGTCACTTATGAGGACACTCTGGCTAGCGTGCGGGGATCCGAGAGTTGCGATGTCTTTACGCTCGTGGACTTGGTGCGCGACCCAAAGGGTGCTCTTTGTTCGTTTTGCGGCGGTTCTGTGGTCCTGGGAAATTTCGAAGGGCCTGAGGTGGCGCGGATTGAATGGCGGGACAGTGTGGGCAACCGGATAACAATTGAAATCTAGGGGTGCTACTTTGCGTCGTGTTTTTTTGAGTGTAAGTGATGAGTGGAATGCACTGTTGTCTTGCGGGTGACATTGGCGCGACCAAGACTGTCCTCGCGCTGGTTACAGGTGATGGGGGAGCGCGCCAGCCGGTTTTGTGTCGAACATTTCAATCCGCGGATTATCCGTCGCTCGAGCTGATTATTGACGAATTCCTAAGTGGTGGTTCTGCAGTGGTGGAGCGCGCCACCTTCGGGGTTGCAGGTCCAGTGATTGATCAACGCGTGCAGATCACCAATCGGTTGTGGGGCGTGGATGCGCGATCTGTGGCGGCGCACTTGGGCGGGCTGCCGGTGCACTTGCTCAATGATCTTGAGGCGCTAGGGCATAGTGTGCCGCAGTTGCGGCAGCAGGACTTAGTGGTATTGAATGCGGGTCACCGGGATGCGCGTGGGGCGATTGGAATTGTGGCGCCGGGCACCGGGATGGGGGAGGGGTTTCTGGTGTGGGATGGCACGGGCTACCGCCCTTGTGTATCGGAGGGTGGCCATTCTGATTTTGCGCCAAACAATGAGGTTGAGCTAGCCTTGCTTGGGTACCTGATGGCGCGATTTGGGCATGTCAGTGTTGAGCGGGTGTGCTCGGGGCTGGGGCTGCCGAACATCTACGCTTTTTTGCGCGACACGGAGCGTGAAATTGCGCCGGAGTGGCTGGAAAGTGAGTTGGACGCTGCCGCCGACGCGACGCCCATAATTGTGGGCGCCGCGCTGAATACTGCGCGCGCTTGCCCCATTGCCAAGCGGACGCTCGATATTTTCGTGGATGTGCTTGCTGCGGAGGCGGGAAGCCTTGCGGTGCGATTGATGGCCACGGGCGGGATTTATTTTGGCGGTGGAATCCCGCCGCGGATTTTGGCGCTGCTGCAGGAGCCGCGTTTTATGTCTGTGTTTCAGGCCAAGGGCCGGCTGCGGCCGGTCTTGGTTGATGTGCCGGTGTTTGTCATCCATAACAGTGGCGCGGGTTTGCTGGGTGCCAGCCAGCATGTGCTTGCAGGCTTTCGATCGTAAATTAAATTTTAGGAGATTGAAAAGATGATTGTAACTGCTACCAGTTCTGGCGGCTATAAGGTTGCCTTGCAAGCGGGGCGCCATGATTGGCACTCTGATAAGCCGGTCGGTGAGGAAGGTAGCGACGCGGGCCCGACGCCGCATCAGCTACTGCTGGGAAGTTTGGCGGCCTGCAAAGCGATCACTGTGCAGATGTACGCGCAGCGCAAATGCTGGCCGCTCACAGGTGTAAACATCTCCCTTGGTTACCAGCAGGTTAAAGGCGACAGCACCTTGGAAAAGTTCGATGGTCAGATCCAAATCCTCGGTGAGCTAAGTGGTGAGCAGCGGCAGCGCTTGCATGAGATTGCTGCAAAATGCCCTGTCCACCGCATACTGACCAACCCGGTGGAGATTAATCTGACGCTGGCTGCTGGCTGAGCTGGGGAAGGCGCCGGCGATGGATGCAACTGCGCGGGCGTGGCTGGCGCGCATAGAAGTGGAGGATTGGGCCGGGCGCATTTGGCGGCGCGACCATACGCTGTGGAGTGCGTCGCCGCACGAGATTAGCAACCGGCTTGGGTGGCTCGGCGCTGCGGAACAGACCACGCTGGCGCTCGAGCGGATGCAGAGTCTTTGTGCTGGTCCTGCAGCAGATGGCATAAAGGAATGAGTGCTGCTGGGGATGGGCGGCAGCAGCCTTGCGCCGGAAGTTTTGCGCTCAGTGTTCGGGCAGCAGCCCGGCTATCCGCGCCTACAAATTCTGGAAAGCACAGTCCCGCGACTGGTGACGCGGGCGCTCGCTGGCTTGGATTTGGATGCCACTGTATTTATTGTGGCCAGTAAATTCGGCGACACGATTGAAGTGCTGAGCCTCTTTCAGTGTGTTTATGGGATGCTGTCGGAGCGGCATGGGAGCGCGGTTGGCCGTTACTTCGTTGCGATTACAGATGCAGGCACTAGCCTTGCGGAGTATGCGGGCAGGTATAACTTTCGTGAGCTGTTCCTAAACGCGGCCGATATTGGCGGGCGTTATTCAGCCCTCTCTTTTTTTGGTGTGGTGCCGGCTGCGTTGATGGGGTTGGATGGGCAGCGGCTCTTGCAGCGCGCTGCGCATATAGCTATGGCCTGCCGCACAACGAGTGACCTTGCACAAAATCCGGGGGCTTCTCTCGCGGCAATTTTGGCAGCTCACTACGGGGACGGGCGCTCCAAGCTCACGTTGGTGACTTCGCCGCAGCTGGCTGCGGTTGGTTTGTGGATTGAGCAGCTGCTGGCGGAGAGTACCGGTAAGCACGGCAAGGGAATGTTGCCAATTGCGAGCGAGCCCTGGTGTGCGGCAGGGGCGTATGGTGCGGACCGCGTGTTTGTGTACTTGCGGCTTGTCGGTGTCGACAATGGGGCTGCTGACCGGCATGCGGCTGCGCTTGAAGTGGCGGGGCAACCTGTGGTGCGGTTGGAGCTCGCAGACGTTTATGATATTGCTGCGCAATTTTTCGTGTGGCAGTTTGCAGTGGCTTTGTTATGTGCAGCGCTTGGCGTGAATGCATTCGACCAGCCGAATGTGCTGGAGACGAAGCTGCTCACCGCAAAGTCACTGAAGTTGCTGGCGGCTGGTGGCAAGTTTGCAAGCCTTGGTGACAGCAGTAGCCTGGGTGCATTATTGGGAGAACGGAACGGGATTGATTGCTTGGTGGTGCTGGCTTATTTAGACGAGTTTGAAGTTGGCGAGGCACTGGCGGCGCTGCGGCTGGCCGTGTTGCGCGGGAGCGGACTTGCAAGCACGCTTGGTTATGGCCCGCGTTATCTGCACTCTACCGGCCAGTTCCATAAGGGTGGCCCCGATACGGGCCTTTATCTTATGCTGATTGACGGGCGCTCGGATGATGTTGCAATTCCAGATGCTGGCTATGGTTTTCGAAGTTTGATGCAGGCGCAGGCTGCGGCTGATTATGACGCCCTGCTGGCGCGTGGTCGGCGGGTGGGGCGGGTTGTGCTCAATGCCGATAGTTACGCCCAGCTGACGGGGTTGCTGGCGGAGTGTTCGGGTTTATTGCGGACCCAAGCGGTTGTACCGCGCATTCACTGTTGAGATAACTTGTTTTGTCGGGAGCATCTCACATATGAAGATCGGCGGTTTGCACCATATCACTGCGGTTACTGCGAATGCGCGGGCGAATGTTGCGTTTTATACGCAGGTGTTGGGCTTGCGACTGGTTAAGAAGACGGTCAATCAGGATGATGTGTCAGCATATCACTTGTTTTATGGCGATGCGGTTGGGAGTGCTGGAACCGAGCTTACTTTTTTTGATTGGTCGCAGGCGGGGCCGAATGTGCCCGGTGCAGGAACGATTGCCTGTTCCCAGCTGCGGGTTGTGGATGCGGCCGCGCTGTACTGGTGGCAGCAGCGCTTTCGGGAGCATGGCGTGCGGCAGAATGCAATTGAGGATTATGCGGGGATACAACGGCTGCCGTTTTGGGACCCCGAAGGGCAGGCGCTAGCACTGGTTGCGGCAGAGGGCACCACGCCGTATCAGCCGTGGGCAGGCTGCCCGGTGCCGGCGGCGCACGCGGTGCGGGGCTTGCATTCGATTGTGATTCGTGTGCATGATGTTGTGCCTTCGGTGCGCTTGCTTGAGGCGGTACTTGGTATGCGTGCCCTGCCAGTGGCGGAGCGAAGCCCGGACGCTGCTGTCGCGATCACTGTGATGGCAGCCACGGCCGGGCCCGCGGTGTATGTGGAAGCTAACCCGGTCTTTCCGATCGGGCGCGTGGGTGCGGGGGGCGTGCATCATGCGGCGTTCCGGACGGCTGATGCTGCAGAACAGTTGCGGTGGCGCGAGCGCCTGCTTTCACAGCGGGTTGGTGTATCGGAGCAGATCGACCGTTTTTATTTTCAGTCGATTTATTTCCGGGAGCCCAGCCGTATTTTGTACGAGATAGCCACTGATGGACCGGGCTTTGCGATGGATGAGGAGTCGGCGCACTTGGGCGAGCGCTTGGCTCTGCCGCCATTTTTGGAGGCGCGACGCGCGCAGATTGAGGCTGGCCTTCAGCCGCTGTAGAGAAGGCGCTTGGGCCGCATGGTGGCTGCAAGCAGTCGGGCAGGCAGCGGTAATTCGGACAGAACAACCCCCCGTGCGGCGGTGAATACACTACGCGTCGCCTTTATTCAAATAATACTGTGTGCTTGCGACGCACTCCAGTGTAAATATTGCGCTGCTGCTAGCGGGCCCACCTGGGGCCAACGCTGGCAGCAGCGTGGGAACGATTTAGCCGCCGATAGTAATGTCCACCAGAACCGGCCGGTCATGCAGCGGCTGTACTGGCCGGGCGTTGAGCGGAAAGAGCATTTTGAAGGCCGCGATTTGTTCGTTTGACATCTGAATGGGGTTGGCGAGCAACAGCCAGTTGACCCCTTCAGAGCAAGGCGGCGTCGTGAGCGAACCGGAGTAGCGATAGGCGCGCCGATCTTTGGGAAGCAGGGTCACCGGATTGAGTGGCGCCGGTACAGGCTGTTCTTCGTCTGCGACAGCCGGCATGTGGGACCATATTTCTGAGTAATTTGCATTTGCAGCGCCGACATTGATAAGGACGCCCACGACAGCCAGGTGGCCATCGGCATCTTTGTGCACTAGATGCATTTCCATGGGCAGTGCCCGGCCCAGAAGCGTATGCTCGCTGGGTGTATGAAAGTGAAACTGCAGCAGGTTGAACGTAACGCTGTCAAGCGTGATGCTGCTGCCGGCGTCAATGTTTGCCTGAATTGTGTGGCCGTTATTTACCACCTTCATGCCCTCGGGCTGGTAATTGAAGGTAATGTCTTCAAGGCCAATCGGCTGGAATTTTTTGATGTCAATGGGAGACTGGCTCATGCCAGTGCTGCAGGTTGAATATTCCTGCGAGAGTGTTCCCCACATAGCCGGTCCGGTTTCGCCTTCGTAGGACCATTTCGTTTTTCCATGGGCCGCACCGGCGCCGCCCGCGGCATGAGCCGTGCCGGAGTCTCCGGCAACCGTGCTTTTTCCATCCGCAATCAGCACACCGTTTATCTCGTGAATCACACCGTTCGTGGCCATGATGTCTGCGGCGGTTACTTTTACATTGCCGTTGATCATGACGGCGTCCCCGTCCACCGAAATATTCAGCTTCTTTCCGGTGAGCCCCGTGTTCGCTGTGCGCCCGTTTAGAGAAGCAATATCAGCCGCCACAGCCTTGGTCATGATCACGTGGTACATAAGCAGATCAACAAGTTTTTGTTTGTTGTCCGGTTTGAGCAGTGTGTCGAGAGTTCCAGCGGGCAGCGCTTCAAAGGCGGCATCGGTTGGCGCCAGCACAGTAAACGGCCCCACGCCTTGGAGGGTTTCCACCAGCCCAGCCGCTTCAATCGCAGCTACTAGTTTTGTGAAGTTGCCGGCGTGGCTGACAGTGGCTACGAGGTCGAGTGCGTCACCGTGGGGCGCAGTGCTGTGGGCTGCTGCCTCCGCTGCGCCCTCCGGCATAAGCACCCCGTTGATCTCGTGGATTACGCCATTGCTGGCCATAATGTCAGCTGTGACGACGTCCACTGTTCCGTTGAGCGTTACCTTGTTGGACCCGACCGTGACTGCAATTTGTTTACCTTTGAGCCCGGTGTTGGCAGAATGGCCATTCAAACCGGAGATATCGGCAGCCGTGGCTTTGGCTGTGATTACGTGGTACAGCAGCAGATTTACAAGCTCGGCTTTGTTTTCCGGCATCAGGAGCGCTGCGAGCGTTTCCGGGGGCAGCGCGGCAAAAGCCTCGTCGTTCGGCGCTAACAGGGTAAACGGCCCGGCTGACTTCAGAGTTTCCACCAAGCCGGCTGCTTCCACGGCTTTTATGAGAGTTGTGAAATGGCCGGCATGAATTGCAGTGTCTACGATGTCTGCGCCAGCTGCTGCGTCGTGGCCAGCTGCTGCGTCGTTGCCAGCTGCTGCGTCGTTGCCAGCTGCTGCGTCGTGGCCAGCTGCTGCGACGTTGCCAGCTGCTGCGTCGTTGCCAGCTGCTGCGTCGTGGCCAGCTTCGGCTGAATGTCCGGGTTCCGGAGTTGCGCCTTCGGCGGCATGTGCGGCTTCGGCAGCTTCACCGGCACCGGCCGGTTGGGCAGTGAGCATCTCAGCCAGCTGTACGCGAAGTGCTTCTGTTTCTGCCTGCAGGGTTGCGTTCATTGTCACAGCTTCGCCAGCTGCGGCATCGTCCGCAGCCGCACCATGGGCCGCTTCGGCTTCCGGTGCAGCGGCCTCCGGTTCGCTAGAGCCAAAACATCCGGTGACAACGAGTGCTGCCACCACTAAAATGGGCGCTCCGTAGGTTCTGAAGGTCTTGAGATTGGAAAACATAGTAATTGTTCCTTGCAGTTCTAGTTTGAAATTTACTCGCCCGAAGGTGCCTTGTTATCAAGCCTTTGCGCGTTCTTTGTCAACCAGAATGCGCCGCAGGATTTTTCCAGCGCCAGACTTCGGGATGGTGTCTATGAATTCCACTGCCCGCACCCGTTTTTGCGGAGAAAGATGTGACGCCACGAAAGCGATGATAGCAGCTTCTGAGACGGTGGCGCCGGGCTTCAGCACCACGAAGGCTTTGGGGATTTCCCCTGCTTCTGCGTCCTTTTTGGGAATTACGGCCGCATCTGCTATGTCCATATGCGTGAGCAATATTGCTTCCAGCTCGGCGGGTGCCACCTGAAATCCTTTGTATTTAATTAGTTCCTTCAACCGGTCAACAACGGAGAGGTAGCCGGCTTCATCGCAGTATCCGATGTCGCCGGAATGCAGCCAGCCATTGCTGTCGATCATGGCTCTTGTGGCAGCCGGGTTGTTCAAATAGCCAAGCATTACTTGCGGGCCGCGCAGCCACACTTCGCCGCGCGCGCCCGGACCCAGCACTTGTGCGGTTTCCGTGTCTACTATCTGGCACTCGGTGTTTGGCAAGCACGGGCCCACGGCGCCGTCCTTTACGCGGCTGTCCGGGGTGATGTGCGTGGCGGGGCTGGTTTCTGTCAGGCCATAGGCCTGCTTCACAATGCAGTTAAGGCGGGTTGCGGCTTCAGTGGAAAGCTCTTCGCTGAGCGGTGCGGCACCGGACATAACTACTTGCACGCTGGTAAGGTTGTAGTTGGCCACTAGCGGGTGCTTAGCCAGAAACAGCACAATCGGCGGCACCAGATGCATGCGGGTGACTTTATGGTTTTGAATGATTTGCAGGAATTGTTCGGGGTCGAAGCGCGGCATTGTGACCACGGTGGCTCCCTGGCGCAGGCTCACGTTCATGATAAGCATCATGCCGTAAATGTGATAAAAGGGCAGCACGCCAATGAGCGTGTCTTTATCGGAAAGCTGCTCAACGTATCCGGCCTGGCATACATTTGCCACGAGGTTGTAGTGCGTTAGCATCACGCCTTTTGGCAGGCCGGTTGTGCCACTGGAGTAGGGTAGTGCCACAACACTTTTACGGGTATTAATATGCGCGGCGGTGGTTGTGGCTTCGCTGTCCAGCAGCGTGCTAAACGAAGTGGCGCCTTCGGCTTCGCCGAAAACAATGATCTCTTTGATGCCGGTGCGCTCTGCAGCTGCGCGCGCTTTGTCGAGGAAAGGCGGAACAGTAATGAGAAAAGTTGCGTTCGAGTCGGTCAGCTGGTTTATGAGCTCGTCTGTGGTGTAGAGTGGATTGACTGTTGTGTTAGTGCCGCCAAGGCTGGCTACGGCATGAAACGCAATGGCGTATTCCGGCAGGTTTGGGCTAAAGATGGCCAAGGTGTCGCCGGATTTGAACCCACGCTGCGAAAGACCAGCGGCAGCGCGCCGGATGCCATCGGTGAGCTGTCCGTAAGTTAGTACGCGTCCGCTGGGGCCGTCAATCAAGGCAGCGCGCGCGGGGTAATTGGCAGCATGCTCAAACACAAATTGGGTGAGCGGTAACTCCGGAATGGTGAGTGGCGGGAAAGGACTTTTAAATATCATGGTTGTTTCCTTTGCTATAACGGTTGTTTTTCTGGGAATAGCGAGGGCGCAAGTGGTTCGGGGACCTATGAACGGCTAGGGGAGGGACGGATCTTTATGCTAATTTAGGATGCTGTTTACGACGCATTTATTAGGTGTGATGGGGCGGATTATAGACTGTAATTACGTTTCTCTCCTTTGTGGGGGTGCGATGCTGGTACGGATTGCGTGAGTAATCTGTATGTGCCCGACCGAACCCTGCGCTTCTGCGTCGTACCCCAGGAATTATTTGGCGCCCTGCATTGTGCAGGGCGCTTTCTTTTTACAATGTGGCTAAATATAATTCCGGTGGGCGGTTATGCAATGTTTGCAAACAGATGTGCGTTCGTGCGAAAGCGAGGTAACCAGGCTTGTGGCCGACACTGAGGCAATCTGCACGTTCCTTGATGAAAAAGTTGGCCACTTCGAGGACTACGTTAGTAGCTTGGCGGTGTTCGCGGATCGGGTGGAGATCACAATTGGCTGGCGGGATCCGCGGAGTACCGTAGTGTGGGCTAGAGAGATAGCCTGGGTGCGCAAGGGTTCGTTCGCGCAAAAGAACGTGATCACAATTATGCCGGTAAGCGGTCCGGCTTACGAGCTCGTAGCTTATTGGGATAGAGCAATGAAGCTGGAGATCATTGAGGCTTTGAAGTCCATCACTCCTGTGCCAAGCCGAACAGGGGATGGCGGTGCGAGCGGGACTTCAGCGGGGGGCAGCGCGGTCTAGCAGCGGGCTTTCGAGGTAAGGGCGCTCTCAGGCGGAACCTATCCGCCGAATAAATAGTCAGCCGGGTTAACGTGTGATTCGCGTTGCATTATTTCGAAGTGCAAGTGGGGACCGGTCGAGTTTCCGGTTGATCCGGAAATTCCCAGCAAGTCACCTTTAGCAACTGTCTGGCCGCATGTTACGGCGATGCTATCCAGATGTGCGTACAGCGTCTGCCATCCTTTATCGTGGTCAAGGACGATGGTGTTGCCAAAGCCCCATTCCGTCCACTGAGCTAGTGCCACAATGCCGCCTTTGCTGGCGTATACCGGCGTGTTGTATGGTGCGGTTACATCGTAACCACGGTGCCGATTGCTGTATGAATTCCCACTTCGGGAATGGTAAGTGGTGGGCCACCCAAAGCCACGGCTGCCGGGATCAGCAGCAACGCCGGCTGGCAAGCAGGCGGGCGGCAAGGCAACTTCGGAGCGCTCCATGAGCAGCGGTATGGTCATTCCGTTAAGCGCCATTATCGTGAGAATATTTGTATTCGAGCGCAGTGCGAGACCCATGAGGGACTCGCCGGGTTTTACCAAGTACGGTGTTCCCAGCGGTGCGGGAATATTTAATTTCTGTCCTGGTCGCAGGGTGCTGTTGTTTCGCAGTTTGTTGAACCGCCGAAGCACGTATGGCGGCACATTAAATTTTGCGGCAATTTGATCGATTGAATCCAAGGGCTGCACAATGTATTGGCCGTTCGTTGCCGCAAGTTTTTCGCGCGCTGTTTGTGGTGCCTCAGCCTTGGCAAGTTGTTCTGGCTGGATGATGACAGCCTGTGCGGCAGTTTCAGCTCCGGGGGGGGCAGCCAGCCCGCCGGAGGCTGCTGGCTGTGAAACGGTTGCCGGGGGTTCGGGTTCTGGCGCTGGAGCTGGAGCGCTGGGGGCACCTGTCGGAATTGCGAGCCGCATTCCATTAATTATCGTGGGCCAAGTTAAGAAGTTTTCGGCCATTATGGCGTCCACAGTGGAGCCATAGACGTTTGCGAGCGCAATCAGTGTTTCACCGTGGGTGACGGTATGGATGGTGCCGGTGAGGATCGGGATTTGCAATAGTTGCCCGGGAACAAGCACTTGGTTCTTCAGCTTGTTCGCGCCGTGGATTGCAAGCAGAGATGTGCCAAAGCGCTCAACAATGCTTGTGAGATTGTCTCCAGGGACAACTCTGTAAGGGATGGTTTCGGTGGCGTGAACTGGTATAGGTGGGTTCACTCCCAAAATTAGGGTGGCAAGCAGGGTCACTTTGAGGGCGCGGGCAACATGATTGAGCAGGGTTCTGCGAAGCATGGGCTGTACGAGTGCAAGGAGCGTGCCCCGGCAGACTGGTAAAATTCGGTTCAGGTGTTATTCAGGTACATTATCGCTTTTGTGCTCGTAAGTGTGGTTGTTGTTGGCTTGGGTTTGTTGCTGCAGCTCGCCTACTAGAGTAACGGATGACGGTGTTTTAGGGCAGGTAGGGCTGTAGCCATCCAAATGACATCGCGCCTAGATACCCTATCAATATGGATTTGGTTACGTTCCCGGCTAAAGTTGCTCCGGCAAAGCGAGCCAGCGGCATTTTGATTATTCCGGCAGTGATCCCCACGATATCAAAAAACGGGTTGGGCACAAAAGCCAGCAAGAAAACAATCAGAGTTGCGGTTGACTTCCGGGTGCGCATCAAGTTAAACATTCGAGCGTAAGCCGGTCGGTTATCTATCAGGGCGCTTCCGGAGAAACCGGCAAGGTAGCCGGTCAATTCCCCCAGAGTTGCGCCAGCGCCGGCACTGCAGCCCAGCAGGATCGGGTTTAGCAGGCTGCCCAGCGCGTAGGTGTACATGAAGCCAGGCATTGGCAACAGCACTGAACTGCTTGCAAATGCGGCTACAAGGAACGCGCTGGCGTAGCCAACTTGTTGAAAGGCTTGAATTCTGTCACGCAGGAGATATGTGGCGATTGTCAGGCCGGCCACTGCCAATAAACCTGTCAAGCGCATCCAAAATGCGCCCGGCGGTGACTTTTGGGCAGGGGCCTGTGGGTCTTGCATAGTTGACTAAGCGGGTGGGAGTTGGGCAATCAGAGCGCGCACGGCTTCGAGCTGATTTTCCGCTGCGTGGCGCAGCGCACGTTTTGCAAACTCCCGCGCCGTGGGCTCGTCTGCGGTGCTGAGTGCTGCCTTTGCCAGCAGTAACAAAATATCAGCGCGTTGCGGTCCGTTGTTTGCGTAGCCCAAAGCGCGCTGACCCTGAGCCTGTGCCTCAGGGAAATTATTTGAGTCCAGTGCAACTTGCGCGGAGTTTTGCGCAGCGCTAAAGAGCCTGCCGAAGAGCTTGGCCCGCAATGTGGCCGCGGTTTCGGTTTCTCCTTCGGAGAAATACTGTGCGCCTTGATTGAGGAAGTCCAGTCCCCGATTGATCAACGGCTCTTCGGCGGAAACGGAGAGAGCTGCGGCCGCCTGCAGCGCTGCGGCCGCGCGCGCGGGCGCATCGGGCGCAATTGCAATTGCGCTGGCAAAGTCGTTTGTCGCTGATGTCAAATCTGAAGCGGCGGAAAGTTTGGCTGCGCCCAGCAGTTTCTCGTGTGCAGTGGTGCGCAGTTGGAGCAGTTCCGCGCGGAGGGTTGTAATTTTGCCGGCGGGAGATATTGTAATCGCAGCTGTGAGCGCACCTTCAGCTGCAAAATAATTGCCGGCTGCAATGGCGGACTTTGCGTCGGTTTGTAGCGTATTAATTGCTGCTTCTGCTGCCGGTGTTGGCGCGGGATCGGTGACGGGTTCTAAGCCCACTTTGCCCAGAATTGAATTGAGTGTGCGCGTAGCTTCTTTTATGAGAGCTTGGTATTCGGTGGATTTTGCCGCGGGTGTGCTGCGTACAGCTTCCGTCCAATAATTGATTGCGGTACGCATGCCGGATTCTGAGCCTGTGGCTTCAGTGAGGCGCGCAAGCGGTGCAAGCAGGCGGACTTGCTGGTTGGCGGTAGTTGCGGAGCCTAGCGCTGCAGCCAATTGTTGTGCACCAAGCGCTGGTTGATTGGCCGCGATGAATGCAGGGGCGGCAGCGATGCGCCCGGCTATGTAGTCGCCGCAGATGGAGTCGCGTTTCGCAGTCAGTGCTTGGATTTCAATTGCCGGGACTAGTTGCATCACCGTCTTAATGTCTGTGCAGGCTGCGCTAGCTGCGACGCCGTCATTTGTATCCGGCTTAAGTCCCGCAAGCATCTGGTAAATCGTTGCGCGGTGCACCCGGTCAGTGGCGTGGACGAGCGCCTTCTGAAGGTCAGCGCGGGCTGCGTCCCACTCGCCGGCTTGGTGGTGTTTTGCGGCTGATTTCTCGAGAGCTGTCCGCAAGTTGGCATGGAGAATCAACTGCTGAGCGTCGACGGCAGCTTGCTGGGTTGGATCGGCATAGGTACGCGCCTGATCTATGAAGGTTTGGGCAGACTCGATCCAGCGGGTAGCGGGTTGCTGCGTCAGGAAGGTTGCCAGCGTCAGGTAGTGTGCCGACCGAGCCGGGCCGGTTTCGGCCAAGTCTGCCAGATTGGAATATGCGCGGGATGCTAATTCCGGATCGCCAGCTGCGGTTGCGTTTGAGGCCAGCGTGGCCCAGGCTAATCGTTGTGCGTCGAGGGAGGCGTCGGCAGCAACTGGCGTGTTGGGATCAATATCAAGCTCTGCTACGATGGAGTTGCGTTGGGCATCGATTGATGCAATTATTTTTTCTAGTGGAGCCTGCTCTGAGGTGTCGGCGAATTTGAGTGCGCTGGATGCTTCTTGCAGTGCAGCTGTGAGTGACGCGAAATCTTTGCGTTGCGAGAGCGCGGTGGCCAGAAGTAGCTTGAGGCGCACCCGGTCGGAGCGGTAGGGAGAAAGCTCCAGCGCGCGTTGGTAAGCTGCAGATGCTGCGTCTGGATCTCCTGCGGCAAGGTTGCGTTCGCCCGCGGCAACGGTGATGGCTACATATTGTGCGCGGATTGTTTCGATCAGCGTATTGACTTTGGGTCGCTGATCGTCGGCTGCTGTTAGAAGAGCGGAGTTGGCCCACGTCCAGGCGCGCGCAGTGCTTTCCGGTTGATTTGTGCTGAGCGCAATTGTGGCGCGGGCCAGGTTGAGGCGCGCAGCGGCGGGTCCGCTCAAGGCAGTGCCAAGTGTGTCACTGAGCAAAATAATTGCGTCAGCAGTAAAGCCTTGCTCATCCAAGGTCTTGGCGGTTGTGATTACTTCGCTTGCGAGGCGCTCCGAGTAGTTTCGGCGCAGCGTGTGCAGGCTGGCGCGGGCACTGGCTGCCGAAGTGGCAAGTGCCGCATCAAGTTCGCCTAGGGCGAGCCGCAGGCTGTGTACATCACCCATGGCTGCGTGCAGGGCGGCGATTTTTATGTAGAGGGCTGCCCGGTCCTCGGCGGATGGCGCAAGCGGGACGGCTGTGGCAAGTTGTTCGATGGCAAGCTGCGGTAAAGCATCTGTTGCGAGCTGGTCTCCAAGAGCGGTCAACTGTAGATAGCGGGGAGCGGTGCTGCGGGTTTCGTAGGTGGCGTGGGTGCCGGCCTGTTCGGGTGGCACGGGCTGCCCCTGAGCTGTAAGGTTCCGCGTCCATTTTGACTGCTGATCGAGTATCTGAGGTTGAAGCGCTATCGGGGCGAGCAACCATGCCTGCTCGAGCTCGGCTACGGCAGCGGTCAATGCTGGCGCGCTGGCGGGGCCGGCTATTGCGGATGCGATCAATTGTTTGAGTTGCGTTTGCTGAGGTTCACCTACGCTGTATGCGAGGGCAGCGCGCAAGGTGGTTTCGGCTGCGCTGAAGTTGCCGGCTGCAAGTTGGGTTTCTCCTGCTGTGCGCTCGCGTTCCGTAATTTGCTGGCGCAATTGGTGGCGCTTTTGTTGCAAGGAAGCCTGCTCGCTTTCGCTCGCATATCGCAGGGCCTCCACCAAAACTCCATCGGCTTCTTTTAGGCTGGCGGTGTCGGCCACGGCAAGGTACAGTTCCGCAAGAGATTGCAGTGTTTCAACGCGCTGGCTTGCGCTTATTTCAAGGCTCAGGCTGGAGCGCAGCCCATCGATTGCTTTTTTGGTTTCCCCGGCTGCGAGTTGTGCGCTGGAATGCTTCTGTTGTGCGGTAAGCAGCCGCGCTGTAAAAGTCCGCCGCTCTTCTGCCAGAGCTTCGAAATCCGATCCTTGCGCGTAAGAGAGTGCCTCGGTGTAATAAGTGAGCGCTTGTTGCAGCATGCTTAGGTCTTCAAACAAGCCATGGCTGCGCGCAAGAAAACGCGAGATCTTCAAATGTTGGTCTGTGTCTGTGGCCATCATGCTTGCGCTCGCGAACTGCTGACCAGCAGCTTCGCGATCCGCTGTCAGCATCGATCGGCCAAGCAGCAGGGTGTCTATTAGTTTTTGCTGAGGCACATCTGGCGTGCCGGTAGGTGCAACTTCAAGCAGCAACTCCTCTTGTTCGGCGCGCGAGACGCCGATGAGCTCGTACTGCGAAACAATTGTGCTGCGGATGCCAGTGAGATCGGTGGCAGCCGGGGCGGCGTCCATGGCGCGGTGGTACGCCGCAATTGCATCCAGCGGGTTGCCGGCCAGCCGGTTGGCGCGCCCCAACGCTACAAGCATGGGAAATGAGGTGCGGACCAGTGTGCCGCGTTCGTAGAAGTCCACCGCAGTTATGTATTCGGCGGCGGCCTCTGCCGGGGCTGCCTCGGCGCGCTTGAGGTGCAGGTCTCCGAGCAGCAAATAGGTGAGATCGTACTGGTCGTCGAGCGCGAGCGAGCCCAGCAGGCGGGGCTCAGCGCCGTCGAGATTGTTTAGCAGGCGCAGATCCAGCATGGCCCACTCATTCAGAGTGAGGACATTGTTGGGGTTGAGCATTGACGCGAGCGCAAAGTACTGGCTCGCTTCGGTTGCACGGGCGGTGCGTGTTGGTCCGCTAGGCGCAATTTCGGCCCAGTGGGTGAGCAGGCGGGCAAGGCCGGTTGTAGCATCCGGGTGCAGCGGTTCCAAGCTCTGGGCTTGTTTGTACAGGATTATTGCGCGCTGGATTGTTGCCGTCTGTGCAGGTTCGTCAGTGAGCTTGCGCGATTGTTCCAGCAAGGTGTTGCCAAGGTAGAGCGGATAGTAGGGTTCCTGCGGGGCTAGCGCGATTGCTTCTTCCAGCAGCCGGGTTGTAACCGGGTATTGATTGTTGGATTGAAAGGGCAGAGCGACGTGATGGAAGGTATCCGCGATTATCGGCGCAAAATTTGTGTTTTCAGCCGTGAAGAATGCGAGCAGCGCAGCCATGGCAAGCGCCGCCCAGCCGGCCGATTGGTGCGCCCGCGCCCGGGGATAAGCACTGGCGAGATACGGCAAGAGCAGGCAGGGCGCGACAATCCAGAATGCGTAGTGCGTGAATATGGCACCGACACTGCGTACGGTGCGCACCGTGCCCTCCGGGTCATTTGCTGGAAAGCGCGCAGTGCCGGCAAGCTGCGAGACATGCAGGATGGTGAAAATCAGCACGCTGGCTGCCGCGGTGCCCGCGATCTTCAGCAAAGTTGAGATATCTAAATGCGCTTTGTCAGAAATGGCAAATAGCAGGGAGCCAATTAACCATGTGCAGAGGATGAGTGTTGCCGTTGCCAAGGGCTGCATTGCTGAGGCCGTTTCACTGCCCCCAAATGAGCGCGCAAGTATTGCGGCTGAGGTTTGAGCGCGCTCAGGATTCAATACCAGAATGTAGGCCAGAGTGATCATTACAGCGATCGGTACAAGCGCCTGCATAAGCCATGAGGGTGGCTCTGTGGCAGCCGTGGCGCCGGGCTTTGTGCGGGAGCGGGCGTCCTTCACTGCCGGTTGGGCTGCCGCGGAATGGTTAGTTGGTTGGGTTATGCGCGGCAGGATTGCTGCGGATGCCAACAATAACCACAATACAAGGCGGGTCGCACCGGTTGGAATACCAAAGTGGAGTTCTACAAAGTGCGCCGTCAGCGCGCCGATAATGCCGGCAGAAAGCAGAAGTGTTGGGAAATCCTTTGGCGCTTGTTGCGAGCCACTGCTGGAAAATGCAGCGGCGAGCAGAATAATTCCCGTGCCTGCCAGCATTCCCAATGGCAGGCCAACGCCCACATAGTGCAGTCCGAGGGTTTGGGCAGAGGCGACCGCGCCGCCGATGGCACCACCTATGGCGAGGATCCAATACATGCGCCGCAAGCTTACGTTTGGCAGCAGGCCGGCAACTCCATAGAGCCAGTGGATTGCGACTGCGAAGAGCAGCAGGTAGCCGAACGCACCCAGCATGCCGCCAAAGACGAGCGCGTCAAGAAATTCATTATGGGAACGGTCTGGCGCGGTGGGCGAGTAAGTTAGGACAATTGTGGTGCCCTCGCCCTGTTGGCTGATTGCACGCCAGCGATCGAGCTGTGCAAACTCCGGCGGGAAGAATTGCTGAAAGACGAAAGTGAGCGTTTCAAGGCCATAACCAATCAGCGGCCGAATACCGTTCCAGCGGTCAGTGCCGCCGTTCGTGAAGGGGATGGGCGCGTGGGGCAGTACCGACTGGAGTACCCCCTGCCAGATGAGCACGCGCTGGCGTGTGCTGGCGGGGCTGTCGCGTGAGCCATCCAGCAGGTGTCCGAGGCGGCCGAGAGTGGTGTCCGCGTCGCGAAGTGACTCGAGCGGGCCTTGTGGGATGTTGAGTGCCGCAATAAAGACGGCGCCAGCAATCCCGGCGACTGTGAGCGCGGCAACCCAACGGCGCTTGCCGGTGACAATCAATAGGACAAGGGCAGCCAGCAGAAGTCCCGGTACGATCGCAAGCACTGGGCCGCGGCTGCCGGTGTACCAAAGCGCGAGCAGCTGCAGCGGCACACACCCTGCGTAAATTGCTGCGCGCAGCCAGTGCGCGTTTGTGCGCGGGAGGATTGTGGTCAGCCCATGGCAGGCGTGCAAAAATGCAGCGGCAGTCAATGGAAGGACCGGCACAAGTAAACCGCCAACAAAAATCGGGTTACCGAGGGTGGATGTGATGCGAGTTTGCGTGAAGAACTGCTGCCACTGGTAAGTATCCAAGCCAAAGCGTTGCATGACGCCATAAAAAGATAGCGGCACGCTTACAAAGATCAGCGTGTCCAGCAGGCGCCACAGTTGGCGGGTGGTGCGGATTTGCGTATATGCTGCCAGTGCAAACATCGCGTACGCGAGCAATGAATACAGTCCTTGCGCGCGGGCGTGCGATCCCCAAATGCTTTGCATGGGCGAAATTGAAAAAGCAGTACTGACTAGTGCAAAAAGCAGGTACAACGCTGCTGCGCTGGGCAAGGGGTTTACTGCCAGCCATGCGCGCAAGCTTGCGCCACTGAGAAGCGACAATTTCGTGCGGAGCGGGTTCCAGCCAGTGTCGATGGCGCGGGTGATTGCCAGTGCCGCAACCACCAAAGCGAGTGTGCGCACCAGGGCCAGCTTGTCGGGTTCAAAGATGCGGGTGGAGTGAGTGTTGAAGAAGAGCGTGGCAATCACCAGCGCAGCCAGCCAGCAAGCTTCCATCCCTGCGCTGCAGGCAGCTGCCAGCCGGGATGTGACCGGGCTCGCGGCACGTGATGCGGCCGCGGCGGATGCCAGCGCAGAAGTTTTAGTCATTGATCAGTTGTTGTTGAGTGGAGCAGACCTGGTCAAGCAGGCAGATGTTGGCTGGTGCAATGTCTGGTTAGTTGCTTTGCAGCGCCGCCACAAGCTGCTCCAAGCGGGCGCGTTCGGTATCCGGTGCTGCTACGAGGGCTGCCTGAGCGTGCGGCAGGGCCCGCGGCTTTTCTCCCAGCTCTACATAAATCTGCGCAAGCGCGCTGCGCAGTGACCACTCTTCGTATTGTAGACCCATCTCAGCTTCCTGCGTGGCGGCAAGCGAGACTTGCTTCACTTTTGCAAGCTCGCGGGCGGTGATTGATTGCTCGTAGTAGTATGCGGCGTCCCGCATGTGTTGCGCGCGGTTGTCGGGATCCAAGCCAGCAAGGCTTGCCCACAAATTTGCCCGCAGAACATAGGTGGGTGAGCGGAACTCCGGTTTTTGCGCAAGTAGTGCTGCCTCGAAGTGGGTGTCTGCCTCAAGCAGAAGCTCTGTGGCGTGCGCTGGATCGCCACTGCTTTCGTTGAAGAGCATCAGGCCGTAAAGCGCATAGGCGCGGTCATAGGTCGGATCCTTGGCGATAGCAAGCTCAAATAGTTTGCGGGCAGCGGGGAGGTTGCGCTGCGAGTCGTAGATGTGCTGGGCCCAGTCCACCATTAGGATTACGTGGTTGGGGCTGGTTTGCAGCGCGCTGGAAAAAAGTTTGGAGGCAGCCTCAGTCCACTTGCCGGCTGTTGATGGGTCTGGACTGGATTTGGTGCGTTCGGCTGCGAGGCGCGCAAGGTTTCCGGTGTGGTTGGGGCTAAGCGGATTTAGCAGTTGTGCTTGCGTGTAGCTGGCTTCGGCAAGGTTGAAGTGCTGCTCCTTCGAGTCAGGAGTTGTTGCCGCGCGCGCGTTGCCAATTTCTGCCCGGCCGAGCAGTTGGTGGTACTGGTCCTCGGTTGGCTGCATTTGCAGCACTTCCTCGTAAAGCGCTACGGCTGTTGCTGAGTCTGCGGGGCTGTCGTATTTGCCGGCGTAACGGGCCACAATATCCGCTTGGATGCGACCGACGTTCAGGCTGATTGTTGCAACGATGGTGGCAAGCAAGATTGTGGAGGCAACTGCTGTTTGGAAGCCGGACGGCATGGCGATTGGCTCGCCGGTACGTGCAAGTGCAAAACCGAGTGCGAGCCAGAGTGCCAACATCGCGATGCAAAAGAAGGAGAATATTGAGGCGCGTGTGGCAACGATTGCCAATAGTGTTTGCATTGTGACTGGTTGGTCACTGCTGGTGCCTGCGAGCCGCAGCAGCAGCTGGCCGATGAAAGCCAGCGAAATAACTGCCCCAAGTGCTGCGGCGCGCAGCGCAGTTTCCGGGCTGGGTGCCAACCGGAATGCTGAGAGCAAACAGGTTAGCAAGATGAGGGTGAGCAAGGGCAGGCCAGCGCCCGCGAGACCTTGCTTGTTGATCAGGAAATTGTTGCTAACGGTGCAAGTGGCAACTGCGCAAAGTAGTCCTGGCACAGCCCACGAGGCAATGTTGATTGACTTTTGAGCAGGGGTTCGCGTTTTGCGCGGCTTGGATGCTGTGGCGGTTTCCGTGACTGGTGCAGAAGAACTGAATTGCAGCGAAAGCAGCGCGCCGGCCAGTACCCAGAAATACGTGCGGCTGGTAATCGTGGCAATGCCGAATGCCGTTTCTATGTAATGCGAGACGAGCGCAGCCAGCAGTCCGGCAGCAGCAAGCACGCAGACGGGATTGCTGGCACGCTGAGAAGTTACGCCGAGCGCACTCCACGCTAGAAACACGCCAGTTCCCGCCAGAATGCCAAGGGGTATTGCGATGCCAATGAATTCCGGTCCTTGAGCAAGCCACAGCGCTGCACTTGCAAGCAATCCGCCGGTTGTGCTGGAAAGCCAGAAGGCGCTTTGGCCTTGGGGTGTGCTGACCAGACCGAGGCATTGCATGGCGGTGTAGAGCACGCTACCAAGCAAGGTAAGGTGGGCGATGAGGCCGAGCGCGCCGCCGGTGACGAGCACATCGAGGGTTTCATTGTGGGCGCGGTCGGGCATTTGTGCGCGGCCAAAACTTGGTTGTGAGAATGCCTGAACCCCGAGGTCAAAAACCTCAAGGCCATATCCCAGCCAAGGGCGCAACGGGTTGCGCGTGTCAATCTCACCGTCTGGGTATGTAATTGGCGGGCGCGGGCTAAAGGCCTGCCACGCACTTTGCCAGATAAGAATGCGGCCGCTGCTGCTGGTGTCCTGCTTGTCTAAAAGGTGGGCGTAACGCGTCAGGGTCCGGCTGTTGCGCAAGCCGGCAAGTGCCGGGATGTTCAGGTTGAGGATGAGCAGTGAGATGGCGCCGGCGGCGCCGATGGTAATCAGGGCCGTTGTGTAGCGGCGCTGTCCGGTTGCAGCGAGGAGGGCGAGGCCGCCCAGCACTGTGCCGCCGAGCCATGCGAGTGCGGGCCCGCGGCTGCCGGTGTACAACATGGCAAGCAATGCTAGCGCTACCGCTAGCAGGTCAATTGCAAGTGTGCCGATATGCCAGGCGCGATTGGTGTGTTCGGCTTTCAGGTGTTGCCATGACCAGAATGCACTGACGAGGGCAAGTGGCAGGATCATTACGAAGTATGCGCCCGCAAAAATGGGGTTACCCAGAGTGGTGATGATGCGGTCCTGCAGCTGATAGTTCCACAGCACACTGTCTGCGCCAAAGTGCTGCACGATACCGAAGAGCGAGATGGGCAGGCTAGTAACGACAACGACTTGAAACAAGCGCTGCATTTGGGCGGTTGTGCGCAGCCAGGCGGCGGTGACTGCAAACAATAAAACGTAACCGAGCAGCGCGAGCACTCCCTGTGAGCGCAAGTAGGAACCCCAAAAGGAGATGCGCGGGGACAAGGAAAAGATGTTGCTGATCACCGCTGCGCATACGGCGAGAACTGCTGCTGCCGGAAGAGGGTGGGCCATTACGGAAAGCCATTTGCGCGGGTCGGCAAGGGCGGCGGTATTTGTGAGAACGCCGGCTAGCAGCACTCCCAAGAGTAGGAGGGCGATGGACCGAATTATTGCGCTCTTGTCGGGTTCAAAGATATTTTGTGAATGCGCGTTGTAAAAGAGGGGTGCCAGCATGAGCGCGACCAACCAGCCAGCTTCCAGCAAGAATGCAGAGAGGTGCATGAGGCGCGATTTGGGGGCCGATCGGTTGTTTGTCATGGGCGCGGGTTTGCCAGAAGCTGGGCTGCGCTGGCCGCCTGCAGCTGGAGCAATTGCGCGCGCTCGGAGGGCGCGGCTGTCGCAAGTGCAAGCGTGGCATGCTCGCCGGCTGCTTTGGGTTGCTGCAGCGACATGTAAAGCTGCGCGAGGGTGCGGTGCACCATCCAAGGAGTGAACTTGGCGGTGCTACCGACTTGATCATCACTTTCCAGTGCGGCGTCGACGGCTATCGGTTCGCTGACGACTTGCTCGAAAAGATCGGCGGCTGTTTTGTAGTCCGCTTTTTGGCTGGATGGGTCCGTGCTCGCCGCACCGCGCTGCAGCCAGAGGTTGCCAATGAGTAGTTTGATTTCTGCAGTAGAGGTGCCGACTGGATTGACGAGTGCCGCGCTATAGAACTCCAGAGCATCGGCAAAGTCTTCGCTGGTTGCTTGCGGACTGAGTGCGCGCGCGGCGGACACGTTGCCGAGTAGGACTAGCGAGCGGGAATTCGTGGGATCTTCGGTGAGGGCACGCTGTAATTTTTCTGTCGCGGCATCGAAGTCATGGAATACCTCGTAATCCAGCACAGCCCAGTTCTGCCACCAGCGTGCGTCGTGCGGGTTGAGCCGCAAGGCAGCGGCCGAGTAGTTGTCCGAGCGATTGGCGATGGTGTTGCGGTCAGTTGGATTTTCAGTGTCCTGCGCCATGTCAAAGTTCAGGCGCGCCAAGCTGATGAGGTGGTTTGGATTAAACGGGCTGATAAGCAGGGCGCGTTCGAGGCTGGCGCGCGCAATAGCCCGCAGGCTGGCGCGCTCCGCTTGACTTAGTTGGCTGCGCGCCGCAATCAACGCCGTCCGCCCGTGCAGATACCAGAACTCGTCCTGGCGCGGCGCAAGTTCTGTGGCTTTGCCGAGCAGTGCGAGTGCGTCAGCTGGAGTTGCAACCTGGACCAGGTTGCGGTAGGCATCGGCTTGGCGCAACCTGATGGAGCCGGGCGTAAGTCCAAAACCAACCACGAGGAAACCCGCGAGTGGCACGAGCACCATGATTGCTGGAGTTTGGGGTCTGGGGGGCAGCTCACGAATTGCCAGCGCAAGGCCAAACCCCGCGGTGGCTAGCACAATCCAGGATGCAAATGAAAATATTGCTGCGCTGGCGGTCGCTGCTGTGTTCAAAACTGCCTTAGTTTCCGGCAGTAAAGGCGGATTGAGTTTTAGCTGGTTCCACGCAAAATAAACGAGCGGAAGGGCGAGGCCGATAACAAGCATGGCGCGCAGCTGGGAGGGCGATGCCGTGTGTCCCAATGCGATCAGAGCTGCCGTGGCGGCACATGCAAGCAGCAGGAGTGCGGAGGCCGGTGCGGTGGAATTTATAGCGAGGCCGGGCGCAAGAAAGCTAAAGATGAGTGTTGTGCTGGCAAGTACGGCCGGCATTGCCAATGCAGTACCAATCGCTCCAGCACGACCAGGCGCGGTAGCTGGCTCCCGTTTTGGAATGTTCCTAGTGCTAGGTTTAATCTCAAGCTGCGTTTCTTGAGCTGGTTGCCACAGTGTTTCCCAGTTCCATATTAATCCCGCCAGCATTATGAAGTGCAGGTCTGTAGCCACAGTGGCGATTCCAAATTGGGCCTCGACATAGTGTGCAATGGTTGCTCCGGCAAATCCGGCAAGGAGTACATCTGCGGGCTGCGCTGGCTGCGGGACTGTGAAGGCTTTGAATAAGGGGAACATTAGGGTGCCAGCTGCGAGGCCGAGGGCCGCGGCAACGGCTGCCAGCTCAGGGGAGCGCAGCAGCAAAGTTGTTAGCAGTCCAACGACAGCGCCTGCGATCTGCAGCGCCCAGAGCCCGAAGCGGTTTTTCGAATTTTGAATGAACCCCATGCTGAGGAGTAGTTTGTTTGCAAGTGATGCCCACAAGAGGTACAGTGCAGCTGCGCCGACGATCCCGGTAGAGAGCAGTGTGTCCCAAAGCAGATTGTGGGCGCGGTCAGAGAAGAGGGCGTTGTGGAATTCGGTGCGATAGGATGGCGCAAGCACAAAGCCGGCGGTTTCGGGCCCGTAACCAACCAGGAGGCGCAGCCTGCTCCAGCGATCGATGCTGCCGTCCGCGTAAATTAGCGGCGGAGTTGTCGTAAGCGCTGCCTGAGCACGCTGCCATGTTTGCAAGCGCAGACTCGTGTTAGCTTCGGTGCGGCTGGTGGTGTCCCACAGATGCGCTATGCGGCCGAGGTAAGGTTCATCGCGCAGTGATTTGAGTGGCCCATCGGGCATGTTGAGTACCAGCACCGACAGCAGGCCGGCAGCAAAAAGGCTTGCCAATGCGAACAGTGCTTTGCGGTTATTTGCCGCTGCCGCCAGGCAGGTGGCCGTAAAGAGAAATCCGGCGGCCAGGCCCAGCCATGGGCCGCGGCTGCCGGTAAACCAGATTGCTTGCAGCTGCGCAGCAGCGGACAGTACATGCAGTGCGGCGTATAGGAGCTGGCGGCCGCGTGCGCTGTCGCCGCGCAGCAAATAGACCGCGCGTGCGATAGTGACGGGCAGGGTGAGCACCAGATAAGCGCCAAAAAAAATCGGGTTGCCTTGCGTTGAGGAGACCCGGTCAGCAAGAAACGATTTTCCCCACTCGGCAGGGTCGAGTCCGAAGTGCTGGAGAATTCCGTAAAGGGCGGTTACCGTCGCAGCCAAAACAATTGTGTCAAGCAGGCGCTGCAGTTGGGCGGGGCGACGCAGGCCCACGCATTGCGCAACCAGTACCGCCAGCAAGCACAATTCGTAGAGCGTGCCGTGGGCACGCAAGTAGGAGCCGTTCCAGCTGACTTGGGGTGCGATGGAAAGTGCGGTGCTGAGCAGCAGCGCAGCTGCGATGCCGGCGTAGGCCGGTGGGATGACGGCTGCTGCGCCGGCGGCGGTTGGTGTTTGCCCGGAGTTGTGCCAGACACTTACGCGCAGCACCAGTGCAGCCAGCAGCATGCCTGTGAGGATTTGAAACAGCGCGACTTTATCCGGCTCGAAAATTGTGAAGGTGTGCAGGTTGAAGTGCAGGGCAACCACCACGATCGATGCGAGCCAACATGCCTCGGCAATCCCGTCTGCAACTGCGGCTAGAGTGGTGGGAAAATTTGCGTCGCGGTTTTGAAATTTTTTCATAGGGTTACTTCGCGGGCGCAAGTTCGTTGATCATGCCCGCAAAGTATGCTTGTTCTGATTGCGGTGCGCCCGCCTGAGCCAGCTGCGCTGCCGCTAGTGCGGCGGGTTTGTTGCCCAGGCCAAAGTAGAGTTGCGCGAGTGTGCGTTGCACCATCCACGGCGTGAACTCCCGCGCTGCCTGCCCGCTCGCTGCTTGTTCTGCAAGCCCGCGCTCAAAGTAGGCGATTGCGGTGGTTGCGTGCTGCGCAGATTGCTCTGGTTGCAAATTGCTAGCCTGGACGAACAGATTGCCCTGCAGAATATTGGTGCCGGCAAGGTCGCTGCCTGATTGCAGGGTTGCTGCCAAAGCAAACTCGTTGTGTGCCTCTTCAAAGGCATCCTTTGAAAGTGGTGCTTTGGCTTGTGCTACTTTACCCAGCTTTATGTGTGTCTTTGCTAAATCCTGCGGCTTGTTTTGCAGCTTTAGCGCATTGCGGTAGGCGGCAGCAGCATTTGCCAAGTGCTTGCCAGATGCACTTGGGTCAATTGCTGCGTGCGCCAGATGCATGTCGCCAATCGATAGGTGGGTGCTGTCGAAGGTCGGGTCGAGCGCGAGTGATTGTGCAAGCTTGGCTTGCGCGGCATTGAAATTGCCGCGGATTGCATACTCAAACCGGGCCCAGTCGTTCCAGAGATAGAGGTTTGCGGGAGTGACCCAGGTTGCACTTGCAAATGCCGCCTCTGCCTGGTCGGCTTTTGCGGGTTCGTCTGTTGCCCAGTCATGATAGAGGCGGGCAAGCGTGACGGCTGCATCGGCGCCGAACGGCCGGGCTTGGATGGCGCTGCGCAATGCGGTTTCGGCTGCAATGCGGTGCGGGCTGCGTTCCGCCGGCATGTCGTTTTGCTGCGCAATGCGGCGCTGCAGCTGGCCAACGCGGTACCAGTAGTCGGGCTCGGCGGGGTGCAGTTGTGTCAGCTCCGTGAACAATCCCAGCGCGGGTTCGAGGCGGTTGTTTGCCTCCAAGGTTTGCGCGTGTTTGGAAGTCATCTCGGCTTGGGCGGCGCCCACATCCGCTTGCCAGCCGAGGCCCGCAGCAAGTATGAAGCCGAGCGCGGTAAAAACCCCGTTGGATGCTGTGGAGCGTTGTGCGGGTGTCCTTTCGCCTTGACTGAAAGCAAGCGAGATTGCTGCGGCGCTGGCCCACACGATTAGATTGTAAGTACCGAAGAACCATTGGTAAGTAGAGTCGATGCGCAGTGCTTCGACTGCAGTTGTGGCGGCTGGGTGCGCAAGCGCACCGAGGGCAGCATTGTAGATGGCAAGCACCAGCAGCGTGCTGGATGCGATTAGCAGTGTGCGCCAGTAGTCAGCCCACGTGCGGGCAAGCAGCGCAGCCGAGCCGAGGGCGGCGAAGAGCATGAGGGTGATGATCAACGCGCCTTGTTCTGCCACACGTTGCCGGCTGATTGCAAAGTCCGCGACTAATGTTGTGCAGACCAACACGGTGATGAGTCCGGGTACCAGCGATTGCTGGATTGAGCTGGGCGGAGGTTGTTTTTTTGCTTCTTTTTTTCGGACAGGCGTGCTGGCGGCAAGAGTTGCTGAGAGTGCGCTCGGCGAGAGCGAGAAGAGCAAGGCAACTAGTGTCCAAAATAGGAGCTGGGTGGTAATGGTTGGAATGCCAACTTGCACTTCTACAAAGTGAGCTGCGAGGGTACCGAGGATGGCGCTTGCGAGCAAAGGGGCTCCAGTGGTGCTGGTGGGGTTGGTTGTAGCTGGGGCTGCTGCGCAGTAAACAGCCGCTCCGGCAACCAGGCCAATCCCGAATGCGGGAGCCGCGTACGACACATCGAGAAGAATGTAAGCGGCTGCGCCAAATGCGATTCCACCGGCAGTGGTGAGCAACAACAGTAGCAGCGCGGCGCTGCGATCAGGCAGCAACCCGCTTGTGCGCATACCGAGCGCAAGGATCGCCGCCCACAACAGCAGCGTGGCAGCGAGGCCCAGCACGCCGCAAGTAACAAGTGCGTCAAGCAGTAGGTTATGGGCGCGGTCGGGGAATACATCGCGACCGATGGCGTTGTCGTAGACGAGTTCAAATGCGGGTCCAAAAGTTTCTGGTCCGTACCCTACCAGTGGCCGAACCGTCTGAAGCGAATCTGCGCCACCAGTGGCAAAGCGCATTGGTGTGCGGGCTGTTGCGAGGCGCAAGGCACCGCGCCAGATGCGGCTGCGGCCGCTGGTGCTGGAGTCTTCGCTATTCAACATGTTGGCAAGCCGTTGCAGTGGCGCGACTGTGCGCAAGGGCTGCAGTGGGCCATTGGGAATGTTGAGAACCGTAACGAAGATGGCGCCGGCTGCGAGCGTTGCGAGGAGCGATAGCGCCCATGCCCGCCGGCCAGCTAGGCGAAATTGGATCAGCAGTGTGAAGCCCAGGCCGCACAGAGCAGCCAGCAGTGGTCCGCGACTGCCGGTCCACCAGAGCGCAAGGCTTTGTAGTGCCAGCAGCGCAAAGTACACAAACCCGCGAGCGTTGCGGGTCTGCCAAAGCGGAAGAGCGCATGCGAGAGTGAGGGGCATTGCCATAACCAGAAATGCGCCGGCAAAGATTGGGTTGCCAAGCGTGCTGATGATGCGCTGCCCGAGGTCGTATTCCCACTGTGCAGGCTCAAATCCAAAGTGCTGTGCAATGCCGTGCACGGAGACGACGCAACTCGCAGCGAGCAGTGTGCCGATCAGGCGCTGCTGCTGGGCAGGCCGGCGCAGTTCGGTGCCGACTGCCAACGCAATTACGAGCAATACAAGCAGCGTGTAGGTGCCGTTATTGCGGCTGAGCGATCCAAAGAAACTCAGCCGCGGGTCAATCGAGAGCGCAGTGCTGAGCAGGGTTGCGAGGATGAGCACAGCCACGGGCGCCAGCAGGGGTGTTTCACGGAGTTGCTGCCAAGCGGGCAGCCCGCTGTTGCGGGCAGCCTGCAGCGCCAGCCATGCAGCCAGCATCAGCAGCGCCAAGGCGCGCAGCACGGCGGTCTTGTCGTAATCAAACATGCCCGTAGAGAACGGGTTGTAGTAGAGCGGGACTACGACGAGCGCCACCAGCCAGCCGGCTTCAAGGAATCCGGAGCAGAACTGGGCAGCTCGCGTAGGGGCCGCAGAGCCAGCCATGCTGGGATGATAACCAATCGATGGGGCAGGCGGCTTTTGATGTTGTAAAGGTGGAGTTAATTCCGCGTTGCGGCGCATTAAGTCCCTGAACTTGCACGGTGTAAACTTGGATGATGCCAATGTTGTTTGCCCGAAATGCTGCGCTGCTTGTTACGATGGACGATGCACGGCGCGAGATAGCCGGCGGCTCGCTTGTTGTGCGGGACGGCTGGATAGATGCTGTGGGCTCGGCGGAAATGTTTGCGGTTGAGTCGGGAGCGACTGTGCTGGATCTATCCGGGCATGTTGTTATCCCCGGTCTGGTGAATACGCACCATCATCTTTATCAGACGCTTACGCGCGCGGTGCCAGCCGCGCAGAACGCCAACTTGTTTGGCTGGCTGAAAACGCTCTACCCGGTTTGGGCGCGGATGGGGCCGGACGCTGTGTACACCTCGGCGCTGGTGGGAATGGCGGAGCTGGTGCTTTCTGGATGCACAACCATCAGCGATCATTTGTATATGTTTCCCAACGGGGCGCGGCTGGACGATGAAGTGCGCGCTGCGCAGGAGATCGGCGTGCGCTTTCATGCGTCGCGCGGCTCTATGAGCTTGGGTGAATCAGCGGGCGGCCTGCCGCCTGATAGCGTGGTGGAGCGCGAGCCGGCAATACTGCGCGATTGCTTGCGGGTGATCGAGCAGTTTCATGACCCCAAGCCGGGCTCAATGTTGCGCGTGGTTGTTGCGCCGTGCTCGCCCTTTTCTGTGAGTGCCGGCTTGATGCGCGAGTCGGGTGAATTGGCGCGCAGTCACGGCGTGCAGCTGCACACGCATCTGGCCGAAACGCTGGATGAGGAACTTTTTTGTGAACAGAAGTTTGGGCACCGGCCGGTGGCTTATGCCGAGGAGCTGGGTTGGACGGGGCCGGATGTATGGTTTGCGCATATGGTGCACGTGAGTGCGCGCGAGATTCCGTTGCTGGCGTCGGCAGGCTGCGGGCTGGCTCATTGCCCGTCATCGAACATGCGGCTGGCGTCAGGCATAGCGCCAATCATGGACTATCGGCGGGCGGGTGTGAAGGTGGGTTTGGGTGTGGACGGTTCCGCGTCTAATGATGGCAACCACATGCTGTTGGAGGCGCGGCAGGCCATGCTGGTGGCGCGCCTAAAGCTGGCTGAAGATGAACGGCAGGCGCATGCCAGGGGCGCCAAGGCTGCAGCCGGGCCGCAGATGACGGCGCGCGAGGCGCTGGAGATTGCAACACTCGGTGGCGCAAGCGTATTGGGGCGCACGGACATTGGCGCGCTTGCGCCTGGCATGGGCGGTGATTTTGTGGCGTACAAATTGGACCGGCTGGCTTTTGCCGGCGCGCAAGCAGATCCCCTGGCGGCGCTTTTATTTTGTGCGCCGCAGCAGCCGGACGTGGTGGTTGTGAATGGCCGGGTGATTGTGCAGGATGGACAGCTGACCACGATTGACCTGACACCGGTGGTTGAACGGCACAACCGGATTTCGATCGAGATGATTAACGGGTGACGCGTTTACGCACACTGCGTGTCGGAGCCGGCTGGCGGTGCTTGGTATACGTTATGATTGAGATGCGGGCTGTGGTGATCTGCCAGTTGGCAAGGGAGGCATGTAAGTGAAACGAGTTGCACTTTATTTACAAGACGCACATTCGCTGCAGGACGGCATTAAGTACGCGCAATACGCGGAGGCGCATGGGTTTGAGGCCGTGTGGCAGGCTGAAAGCCGGCTGGTGCGGGATGCGATTGTTCCAATGGCTGCGTTTGCGGCCACTACGTCACGCATAAAAATTGGCTCGGGTGTCATCAACAATTGGACGCGCAATATAGGGCTGCTGGCATCCACCTTTTTGACCCTGGATGATTTGGCTCCGAACCGCATCATCTGCGGGATCGGGGCGTGGTGGGACCCGCTGGCCGCAAATGTTGGCATCGAGCGGCGTAAACCGCTGTTGGCCATGCGCGAAACAATTGAAGTGCTGCGGCGCTTGCTTGCGATGGAAAACGTCACGTTTGATGGTGAGTTTCACAAGGTGAAGGGCATCGAGCTGGATGTTGTGCACGGCCGCCGCGAGCCGCGCAACGTTCCTGTGTTTATTGGCGCCACGGGCGAGAAGATGATGGAGATGACTGGTGAAATTGCCGATGGCGCGGTGCTGAACTATTGCGTGCCGCCAGAGTACAACGATGACGCGATGGAGCAGCTGGCCGCCGGGGCGAAGCGCGCCGGCCGCAGCATGGATGAGATTGACCGGCCGCAGTTGATCGTATGCTCGGTGCACAAGGACCGGGCTGTTGCGATTACCGGTGCCAAGCGCTTGCTCACGCAGTATCTGGCGCAACAGCCGCACATTGCAAAGGCTTCCGGAGTGGGTGCGGATGTTGTCGCCAAGGTGCAATCGATTTTGGGTTGGCCGGCAACCAAAGAGCAGGTGGAAGAGGCGATGCAATTTGTGCCGGACGAATTCGTTTTGGGAATTAGTGCCACGGGCACACCGGATGAAGTGCGGGCGCGCGTTCAGCAATATATCGACCGCGGTTGCACCTGTCCTATTTTGTATCCAATGGGTGACCCGTATCTAATGATGGATACGTTTGCGGTTTAGTTTCTGGTTGCGGTTTCCGCATCTAGTCACGCACCGAGGGGCAGATTCTGAAACTTATGAAACCAGCTGATGTAGCAGCAGTCCAAGGGCGGGTGTTGGCGGCCAAGCCGAAGATCATTCAGTTTTTGCGCGAGTTGTGCGCAATTCCATCGATGGACAGCCAGATTGGGCCGGTTGGCGAGCGGGCAGCTGCTGAGATGCGTGCCCTCAAGTTTGATGAAGTGCGCTTTGACAAGATGGGGAATATTCTGGGCCGCATCGGCAGCGGGCCGCGCACCATTGTCTTTGACTCGCACATTGATACGGTCGGCATCGGCGACCCGTCGGCGTGGGGTTGGGATCCGTTTGTGGGCAAGGTGGAAGATGGCGTGCTGTACGCGCGCGGCGCCTGCGATGAGAAGGGTAGTACGCCCGGCATGATCTATGGAATGGCAATTGCGCGCGAACTGGGCTTGCTGGAAGGCTGGACCGCGTATTATTTTGGCAACATGGAAGAATGGTGTGATGGCATCGCCTGCAACACATTCGTGGAAGTGGATCCGGGCGTGCGGCCAGACTTCGTGGTGATTGGCGAGCCGACGCGCATGCTTGTATACCGCGGGCACAAGGGGCGGCTAGAGATGAAGGTGACGGCGCGCGGACGCAGTGCGCATGCAGCCAGCAATCATTTGGGCGATAACGCAATTTATAAGCTGCTGCCCATCATTGAGGCGATCAAGAACATGGAGCCGCAACTGGGCGACCATGAGTTTCTTGGGCACGGCAAGATTACCGTGTCTGACATGCACGTAAAGACCCCAAGCATAAACGCAGTCCCTGATGAAGCCACAATTTTTCTTGACCGGCGCATGACCTTCGGCGAGACTAAAGCGGCCGTGCTGGCGCAGATTGAGGCATGCATCCCGGCGGCAGTTCGCGACAGCGTCAAGCTGGCTGAGCTTTTCTATGATGACCCTTCATACACCGGCTATGTGTTTCCGGTGGAAAAGTATTTTCCGGCATGGGCGTTTCCGGAGGACCATCCGCTGGTGCAGGCGGGGCAGGCCGCCCGCGGCTTGATCGGGCTGGCTGCCGCGCCTGCTAGCAAATGGAACTTCAGCACTAACGGGATCTATTGGGCGGGCAAGGCCGGAATCCCTTCGATCGGGTTTGGCCCGGGTGATGAAGTGACGGCGCACACCGTGAATGACTCTGTGTCACTGGCTGAGGTGGTGAAGGCGACTGAGTTTTATGCGGTGCTGGCCGGTCAAATTCCAGATTGAGATTGCATCTCCAGAGTGTGAGTAGTGGCTGAAGCGCGCTTGGCGGTAGTAGCGGTGGGGGGCAACTCGCTCATCACCAGCAACACGCTGCGTTCGGTGCCGGATCAGTTTGATGCGGCTGCGGTATCGATGCGTTACGTGGCGGATATGGTGGAAGCTGGCTGGCGGGTGGTGCTGACGCACGGCAACGGACCGCAAGTTGGTTTTATTCTGCGGCGTTCTGAGCTCGCGTTGCATGAGCTGCACCCCGTGCCGATGGATTATGCGGTTGCTGACACGCAGGGTGCCATTGGGTACATGTTTCAAAAGGCGCTACTGAATGAATTTTGTGCGCGTAGTATGCAGCGCGCCGTTGCCACTGTGGTTACCCAGGTGCGGGTGGATGAGGACGATCCGGCATTTGCAGATCCCGCAAAGCCGATTGGTTCTTTTATGGATGAGGCAACTGCGCGGAAACGCGAAGCTGAGCTTGGTTGGCGTGTGAAGGAGGATGCCGGCCGCGGCTGGCGCTGGGTGGTGCCTTCGCCGATGCCGCGCGAGATCATTGAGCTGGAGTCAATCCGGTCACTTTCTCAAAGCGGGTGCTTGGTTGTGGCGTGCGGCGGTGGCGGCATTCCCGTAGTGCGGCGCGCCGGCGGCAAGCTGCGCGGTGTTGAGGCTGTGATAGACAAGGACCATGTGTCGGCGCTGCTGGCCGAACAACTGGGGGCGGACCTTTTCCTGATTTCCACAGCGGTGCCGCAGGTTCTGGTGAACTATAACAAGCCGGATCAGCGGGCGCTGGCGCGGGTGACACTTGCGGAGGCGCAGGCGCTCAACAATCAGGGGCATTTTGCAAAGGGCAGCATGCAGCCGAAAATTGTGGCTATGATGCACTTTTTGGAGCGCGGCGGCCGGGCTGGATTGATCACAGACCCTGTAAATATTGGCCGTGCGCTCGCGGGTGAAACCGGCACTCATTTTGTGGCTGCGTAGTGGTGAGGCGCAGCTGCCTTGGTGGTTGGTTTGTTTGGGTTGCGGGCTTCCCGTGAATCCGGTGGTGGGCAGTATGTCACCAATCCGGGTGACAGCTGATGTTTGTTGTTCTCTGGCAGTTGGTGCATAATTACGTGGTACACTTTCGGATGGCTCTTGGGCGTGTTTCGGTCGATGGGTTTGTTTTTGATTAGCTGGGGTTACTGAAAAACGGAGGAGACGAAAATGAATGTTTCTAGATTGTTGAGCGGTTTTGTTTTAGGTGCGGTGCTGTTGGGCGCATGTGCTGCGCCGCCCGCGCCAGTTGCGGAGGTGGCACCGACGGCAGCGCCAGCGCCAACGGCGGAAGGCAAGAAGATGGAGATCTTCAGCTGGTGGACGAACGGCGGTGAAGCCGATGGCTTGAACGCGATGTTCGAGATTTTCACGTTGAAGAATCCGGATACAGAGATTATTAACGCAACAGTGGCCGGGGGTGCTGGCACCAATGCGAAGACTGTGCTGAAGACGCGCTTGCAGGGCGGCCAGCCGCCCGACACTTGGCAGGTGCATGCCGGCAAAGAGTTGACGCAGTACGTGGATGCCGGGCAGATGGAGCCGTTGACTGCGTTCTTCGCTGAGCAGGGCTTTAATGAGAACATGCCCCAGTTGCTGCTGGATCAAATCACTTACAAGGGCGAGATTTATTCGGTGCCGGTGAACATTCACCGCTCCAATGTGCTTTGGTACAACATCAAGGTATTTGGCGACAACAACATTGTTCCGCCGACGACCTTTGATGAGTTTTTTGCAGTGGCTGACAAGCTCAAAGCTGCCGGTATTATTCCGCTGGCGGTGGGTGGCGCTGACAAGTTTGAGGCACCGCATCTTTTTGAGAGCGTGCTGCTCGGCGTCTATGGACAGGAAGATTATGTGAAGCTGGTGGGCGGCGACGGTGCACTTTGGTCTGATGCGCGGCTGGATACAGGCATCAACACCATGGCGCGCATGTTGTCCTACTCCAACGACGACCGGGCTTCGATTGGTTGGTCCAGTGCCGCAGACATGGTGCTGGAGGGCAAAGCAGCCATGACGATCATGGGCGACTGGGCGCATGGTTACATGCTGAGCAAAGGCAAAGCGGCTGGCACTGATTATGGGTATGCGCCGGCGCCCGGCAATGGCGGTGTGTTTATGTGGCTGAGCGACAGCTTCGGTCTAGCGAAGGGTGCGCCGCATCCGGAAGAGGCCAAGGCGTGGCTGGCTGTGGCCGGCTCGCGCGCCGGGCAGGATGCTTTCAATCCGAAGAAAGGCTCCATTCCGGCACGCACCGACGCGGACCAGAGCCTGTACGATGTATATCTTAAATATTCCATCAAGAGCTTTGGGTCTGACAAGCTTGCGCCGAGCATTGTGCACGGCGCTGGGGCACCGGAACCGTTTATGGCGCTTTACGGCAATGCATTGAATGTGTTCTCGAGCGACTTGGATGGCGAGGTGTTGAAGAGCTCGCTGGTGGAGGCGACCGCTGAACTAGGCGCCAAGGATGTAACAGCTGCCGCATTTGCCAAGGAAATCGTGGCGGGCTTGATCATGGTGGGCCCGGAACGGGACCATGGCTGGAATGAAGCGCATCTCATGGCAACAGAGTATGTGACGGCCAAGATGCCGAATGTACGTTGGGTGATGATCGACAAGGTAAATGGAGCAGACCGGCCCGATACCACGATCGAGCAGCTTGCGGATGACTTTGCGGCGAAGGGCGTGCAAATAATTTTCACTAACTCGGCTGAGTTTAAAGACCCGACCAACAATGCGGCGAAGGCGCACCCCGAAATTACCTTCATCCACATTTCTGGTGATGCAGTTAAAGACGGCACTGCGGCGCCCAATGTCGGCAACTTCATGGGCCGCATGGAGTCTATGAAGCACGTGTCTGGGTGTGCGGCGGCGCTGCAGTCGAGCACCGGCAAGATATCCTATCTTGGCCCGTTGATTGACGCAGAGACGCGGCGGCTGGTGAACAGTGCCTATCTGGGCGCGAAACACTGTTGGGAGAAGAGCGGCAAGAAGGCCTCGGATTTGAAGTTTGATGTCACATGGATTGGCTTCTGGTTCAATATCCCCGGATTTACGCTGGATCCAACGCAGGTGGTAAATGGTTTCTTTGATTCCGGTTCGGATGTAGTCTTGTCTGGTATTGATACCACCGAGGCTTTGGTTGTGGCTGGCCAGCGTGCGGAAAAGGGAGAGAAGGTTTACGCTATTCCCTACGACTATAAGGCTGCGTGCGCTGAAGCTGCAAAGGTGTGCCTCGGCGTCCCTTACTTTAACTGGGGTCCTCTTTATCTCTCGGCTGTGAAGGGTGTGGGTGAGGGAACCTGGAAGCAGTCTTGGGATTGGGCTGGTGCGGACTGGGCAGACATGAAGAACCCGGACACGGGAGCCGTGGGTTGGGAAAACGGCGCTGGGTTGAGCGCTGCCAACCAGGCTACGCTCGATGGCTTTATTAAGGAGCTTGCCGGCGGCCTGAACCTGTTTACAGGCCCGCTAAAGTACCAGGACGGGACGGAGTTCGTAGCGAAGGATGCGGTGGCTACCGACGACCAAATCTGGTATACGGAGCAGCTCTTGGCGGGTGTGAAGGGCGCTTCGAAGTAGTCTGTTGGGGAGTTACCCTTTAGTCTAGTGTTGTAGAAACCTTGCCCCTTCCGCCGTTGGAAGGGGCAAGGTGCTTTAACGGCAAATGAAGATCGAGCTACGCGAGATACACAAACGCTTTGGCGCTGTGCATGCCAACGCGGGTATCAATCTCAGCGTCGATACCGGTACGATCCTGGGAATTCTGGGCGAGAACGGGGCGGGCAAAAGCACACTAATGAAAATCCTGTCCGGGTATTTTCATCCGGACAGCGGTGGAATATTTTTGGACGGCGCGACAGTGCGCTTGCGGACGCCGGCTGATGCGCTGCGCAACGGCGTGGGCATGCTGCACCAGGACCCGCTTGACTTTCCCCCGATGCGCGTGCTTGACAACTTTCTGCTGGGACGCGAGCACCAGTTCTGGCAGCGCCGCAGCGCGGCGCGCGCCGATTTTGATGCACTGTGCAGCGAGTTCGAATTCCGGCTAGACCCGGATGGCTTTATATTTGATCTGACGGTTGGCGAGCGTCAGCAGCTGGAGATTGCGCGCTTGCTTTGGCTGGGAGCGCGGGTGCTGATTTTAGATGAACCAACAACTGGAATTTCTGCCAACCAAAAGGTGAGGTTGTTTGCCACCTTGCGCAAACTGGCAGCGCAAAGCAAGACGGTGATTTTCGTTTCGCACAAACTTGAAGACGTAGAGGGTTTGTGCAGCCGGGTGGTGGTGTTGCGGCGGGGTGCGCTGGTGGGTGAAGCGCAGCCGCCGTACTCTACCGCTGCCTTGGTTCAAATGATGTTTGGACAGGCGCTGTCAATTGGATCGCGGCCGGCAGCTGAACTGGGCGCAGCCCAGCTGGAAGTGCGCGGCGCAGAGTTTGCCGGAGAGCATTTTTTGCTGCGCAATGTGGATCTCACTGTGGCCGCGGGCGAGGTGATTGGGCTTGCCGGCCTGGAAGGTTCCGGGCAGCAGCAGCTGCTGAAAGGCGTGGCTGGTTTGGTTGCGCTCGGCAGAGGCAGCCTGAAGGTCGGCGGGCGCGATCTTTCAAGGGCGCCGTACAGTGAATTTCTGGCTGCGGGCACCGCGTTCATGGCTGCGGATCGAATGGAAGAGGGGATGATCGCGGGGCTGACCATTGAAGAGCATATGGTGCTGGCGCAGCGCGGTAAGCAGCCCGCAATTGTGGATTGGGCGCATGCACGGGATGCGGCGGAAGCGGGCGTTGCGGAGTTTAATATCAAGGGCGTTCCAGCTAGCCTGGTGGAGAGTCTTTCGGGCGGCAATCAGCAGCGCACACTATTGGCCTTACTGCCGCCGGCGCTTAAGCTGCTGGCCATGGAGCATCCGACGCGCGGACTGGATGTTGAGTCTGCACTCTACATTTGGGGCAAGCTGCTCATGCGGCGGGCGGAGGGCACCGCAATATTGTTTGCCACCGCAGATTTGGAAGAGCTGCTGCGCTATAGTGACCGAGTGCTGGTTTTTTTTGCGGGTGAGATCACGGCTGTGCTGCGCGCGGCGGATGCCACGGTGGAACAGCTTGGTGCGCTAATCGGGGGCAAACATAAATGAGCAGTATTGCAGCGGCTGAGCGGGAGGGATGGGGCGGGCGAGTGCTGCTGGTGCTTGGGCCGGTGCTGTTGGCGCTTGTGATCTCGTCTGGAATTCTGGTGCTGGCGGGTGCCAATCCGCATGCGACTTTTCTCAAGCTAGTAGCTGGCTCTTTCGGAACAGCGGTGAAGCGCGCGGATGTGGTGGTTGTTTGGGTGTCGCTGGTTATTTGTACTGCGGGTTTGCTGGTGAGCTTTACTGCCGGGCAGTGGAACATCGGTATGGAAGGGCAGATTGTGATGGGGGCAATTTTTGCAACCTGGGTTGGGCGGCAGTTTGTGGATATCTCCGGCGTGCTCGAACGCGGTTCACCGCTTGTGGTGATTGCAGCAATGGTCGGGGCCGGAATTTGTGGTGGCGTTGTGTGGGCTACCGCAGCCGGCGCATTGAAGGTGCTCGGCAAGGTGCATGAAATTTTTGCCGGCCTGGGCTTGAATTTTGTGGCCAGTGCCACAAGCATCTATCTTATTTTTGGAACTTGGAAGCAGAAGTCTGGCGGTACGCTGAGCGGCACAGTGCTGCTGGATGAGCAGCTATGGTTGCCAACGCTGGAGGGTGTGCGGGCGAGCCCATACTCCCTGGGGCTGGCGTTGGTTGTGGTTGTGGCGGTCTACTTCGCGTTGCGGGGCACGCTGTGGGGTTTGCAGTTGAAGGCGGTCGGCCGAAACCCGCGCGCTGCCCGCACGCTGGGTGTTGCCACGCATCGGGTGCTGTTTAGCGCTTACGCGGTTTGCGGCGCGTGCGCGGGACTCGCCGGCGCCGTGCTCGTGGTTGGCGTGCATCACCGATTGATACCGGGCATTTCCTCGGGGCATGGCTTTATGGGAATTTTGATTGCGTTGCTGTCCGGGTTTCAGGCGCTATACATTGCGCCGATTGCGCTTTTCTTTGCGGCACTCAGCATCGGCAGCATTGCGCTGCAGCTGGACCTCAAACTCGATTCGTCGCTGGCGGGTGTGGTGCAGGGAATGCTGGTGCTGTGTGTGCTGCTGGTGCAGGGCGTGCGCGAGTGGCGCAGTGGCAGGGCTGGCTCATGAGCGAGGTAGTTTTGATTGCAACGCTGGCGTCAATTCTGGCGGACAGCGCGCCAATAATTTTTGCCGCACTGGGCGAAACGCTGAACGAGCGTGCCGGTGTCGTCAATCTTTCGGTTGAGGGCACCATGATGCTCAGTGCCATGGTGGGGTTTGCGTCGGCATTTGTGTTGGATAGCTACGGGCCAATGCTGTTTATGGGCAGCGACTTTGCGCCGTATCTTACCGTGGCCGCCGGTTTTGCTGCGGCAATGCTGGCGGGTGCGCTGATTGCATTGGTGGTTGCGTTTGGCAGCATCACGCTGCGGCGGGACCAGGTGGCTGTGGGCTTCATCATGACCTTGCTTGCAATTGATCTGAGTTCGTTCGCGGGAGTGGAGTTTGTGCGGAAACCTGGGCCGTCTGTGGGGCATCTGCCTATTCCTGGTCTGGCTGATCTGCCGGTGGTCGGTCCAATTTTCTTTGCGCAGGATGCCGTGACCTACTTGAGCTTTTTGCTGATCGTTGGTATGGCGGTGTTTTTTGCGCGCACGCAGCCGGGCCTGCGCCTGCGCGGGATTGGCGAACGGCCGCAGGCGGCTTTTGCCCGCGGCACTAATGTGGTTTTGATGCGCTACGTGTACACGGCGTTGGGCGGGGCATTGATCGGGTTTGGCGGCGCAGCGTACTCGCTGCATGTAAAGCTTGGCTGGAGCCACCGCCACACTGCGGGCTTCGGCTGGGTAGCGCTGGCAATTGTGATCTTCGGCGGATGGGATCCGCTGAAAGTTGCGCTAGGCGCTTATTTCTTTGGTGCGCTGCGGGCTGCGGCAACCACATTGCAGTCGTTGCTGCCGGCTGTGCCGATTCAAGTGTTTCCGCTGCTGCCGTTCCCGTTGATGATCCTGACGCTGGTGCTGTTTAATAGCGATGGGTTGGTGCGGGCGCTCAGCGTGCTGCCGGTTGGGCCGCGCCGGTTTTTGTTTGGACTGTTGCGAAGCAATCCTCCCGCGGCTCTCGGCACCCACTTTCGGCAAGAGTGAAGCCGGCTGCGGGCAGCATGCTGCCTGCTGTGCGCCACTCGTTGTGCCAGACTAAATTAATATGCGATATTTTTGTGGAGCGTCAGGTCTGTGGTGCGGGGAGTGGCAGGGGCAGACTGAGGCTTCTACGGCCGTGTGGGCCGAAGTCGCACCGAATTGAGCATGGTGGAACTTGTGAGCCAGATCAAATACGCATGCAGTAGGTGCGGTTCGCTAGCGGGCTTGGTGGAACCCGTGTATTTGTGCCCGCTGTGCTGTGGCAATTTGGATGTGGTGCTGGATGCGGAGCGGGTGCGGCGCGAGCATTCGCCCGCAAGTATTGGTGCAGGCACGGATGCGTCGTTGTGGCGCTATGCCGCACTGCTGCCGGTGCAGGTTCCGCCCCTAACAACCGCTGCGCTGCGGAGCGTGGGTGGCACGCCATTGTTTCCAGTTTCCCGTTTACAGCAGCATTGCGGGTTACGCGACGTGTGGATAAAGGATGACAGCCGCCTGCCAACGGCTTCGTTCAAGGACCGGGCGAGTGCGGTGGTGGTGGCGCGGGCGCTGGATCAGGGCGTCACGCGCCTGATCACAGCGTCGACGGGCAATGCCGGCGCAGCGCTGGCAGGCATGGCAGCTGCTGCCGGGCTGGAGGCAATAATCCTGGTGCCCGAAAGTGCACCGCCGGCCAAAATTGCACAGTTGCTCACATTCGGGGCGCGCCTGATTCTTGTGAAGGGTAATTACGATGCGGCTTTCAAGCTGAGTTTGCAGGCCGCGCGCGAACTGGGGATTTATTGCCGGAGTACGGGCTATAACCCGTTTACGCTGGAGGGAAAGAAGACCGCGGCGTTTGAGATTGCTGAACAACTTTGTGCCAGCACCGGCGAGGGTGCGCGCGGAATGTGGACTGCTCCAGACTGTGTGGTTGTGTCGGTCGGCGATGGTAACATCATCGGCGGGGTGCATAAAGGCTTCAAGGAGTTGCACGCGATTGGCTGGATCGGCCGGGTACCGCGCATGATTGGCGTTCAGGCTTCTGGCTCGGCCGCAATTTATAACGCGTTTGCGGCGCAGTCCGCTGAGATTGCGCCAGTTGTGGCGCACACGGTCGCGGATAGTATTGCTGCAGACTTTCCAGCCGATGGTTTGCACGGCTTGCAAGCGGCAACGCAGTCCGGCGGTGCTTACCTGACTGTGACAGATGCTGAAATTTTGGCGGCGATACCGGAGCTGGCGCGCTTTACCGGCGTATTTGCGGAGCCGTCATGCGCAGCGGCTTACGCGGGTTTGGTGAAGGCGGCGCGCAGCGGCCTGGTGGCTGCGCAGGAGCGGGTGGTGCTGCTGATTACCGGCAGCGGTTTGAAGGATGTGGCAACGGCGACGCGCTCTGTTGGTGCGCCGCCGATTATCGCGCCAACTATTGCTGAGTTGCGCCACGCGTTGACGTGAGGAGATGAAAACTTGAAGGTATTGATTGCGGCCGACATGGAAGGCATTACCGGCGTTGTGAGCTGGGACCATGTGGATCCGGCGCATGCTGAGTACCAGCGGTTCCGCCGCTTGATGACAGCGGATGTGAATGCTGCGGTGTGCGGTGCGTATTTAGGCGGAGCATCCGCAGTTACTGTTACGGATGGGCATTGGGGCAACCGGAATATTTTGATTGAGGAACTTGAAGAGCGGGCTACGTTGCAGAGCGGGGGTACGCGACCGCTGGCGATGGTTCAGGGTGTCGAAGCAGGCGTGGCCGGTGTTTGTTTTGTGGGTTACCACGCGCGGTCTGGTGCGCAGCAGGCCATTCTGGACCACACATGGTCTGACACCATCGTGGCTAGCCTGCGGCTGAACGGGCAGACCATCGGCGAGATCGGCTTGAACGCTGCGGTGTGCGGCCACTTTGGCGTGCCTGTGGTGATGATTTCTGGCGATCAGACGGCGTGCAAGGAGGCACTTGAGTTACTGGGGGGACTGGAGGTGGCAACGGTGAAACGAGCGCAAGGGCGGATGGCAGCAGACTGCCTGCCGCCGGTGGTTTCGCAGCGGCGCATTTGCGAGGCTGCGGCACGCGCGGCGGCGCGCTTGCTGGCCGGAACTGCGCCCGCACCTTTCCGGGTGGCGCTGCCGGTCATAGTTGAGATTGATTTTATGCAATCGGACATGGCAGACCGGGCAAGCCTCGTTCCGGGCAGCCAGCGTGCGGCAGACCGCTGTGTCCAGTTTGAGGCCGGTGACATGCTTGAGGCTTATAACGCGTTTCGGACAATGTGTGCGACATCACGGAGTTAGGGTTAGGAAATATACAATGATTGACTTGACGGTGGAAAAAAGGACGGTTGAGCGCAATGCAAAGCGCGCACGTGAGCGCAATGTGCTGATTCCAACATTGGCGCAGCAAATTGCGCCGGAGACCGCGCCTGCAAAAATCCGGGAGCGGTTGAAGGGAATTGGGTTGTGGGATGTTGATCCCGCAAATCTATTCCGGATCTCGTGGCATAACGCGCCGGCCGTGCGCGGGGGAGGATTTGGGCCGGTGAATTACATTGAGTTTCCGCCTAGCATCACCGGAGTGCAGGCTCGCATTGTGGCCATTGTGGGGAAGTGGTTTCCAACGGGTGCGCATAAGGTGGGTCCAGCGTTCGGGTGCCTTGTACCGCGGTTAGTCAGCGGCCAGTTTGATCCCACGCGCCAGAAGGCGGTGTGGCCGTCAACTGGAAATTACTGTCGCGGTGGTGCGTACAACTCCGCGTTGCTTGGTTGCGAGTCAGTTGCCATTCTGCCGGAAGGGATGAGTGCCGAGCGCTTTGAGTGGCTGCGAACCATGGCGGGTGAAGTGATCAAGACGCCGGGTTCTGAAAGCAACGTCAAGGAAATCTTTGACAAGTGCAATGAACTGCGAAAAACTGGAACGGACCTGATGATCTTTGATCAGTTTCAGGAGATGGGCAATTACCTTTGGCACTATGCTGTGACCGGCCGGGCACTGGATGAGGTGGTGCGGCGAACGATGGGTGCCGGCGACAGCTTTGCCGGTTTTGTCAGCCATACGGGGTCTGCCGGCACGATTGCGGCGGGGGATTATTTGAAGCAACAGTATCCGTACAGCAAGATTGTAGCGAGCGAAGCGCTGCAGTGCCCGACGCTGATCCAGAATGGTTTCGGTGCGCATCGCATCGAAGGCATCGGTGACAAGCATGTGCCGTGGATTCACAACATTCGGAATACTGACATGGTGATGGCGGTTGATGATGACGCGGCAATGGCAGTCACTCGGCTGTTCAACGAGCCGGCGGGCCAACAGCTGCTGGCTGAAAAGGGTGTGCCTGAGGCACTGGTGGCGCGGCTGCCGGAGCTGGGTATTTCATGCGTTGCTAATCTGCTGGCGTCGATTCAGTTTGCAAAGTGGTACGAGATGGGCCCCAATGATGTGGTGGCTACTGTGCTTACTGATTCAATGGAGCTTTATCAAAGCCGTTTGCGTGAATTGACGGAGCAGCACGGCCAGTTTGATGATCGCGCTGCGGTCGCGGCTTACGAGCGGCATCTTTTGGGCGCGCATACAGCCAATGTACAAGAACTTACTTACCCAGAGCGCAAGCGCGTGCATAACCTGAAATACTTCACCTGGGTGGAGCAGCAGGGCAAGGAGACGGCGGAGCTGAATGCCCAGTGGGAGCAGGCTTCGTTTTGGACCGGTGTGCAGGGCCAGATGGCGGCAATGGATGCCTTGATAGATGAATTTAACGGCCGCTCGGGCATGTCCGCGAATTGATACGACTCACCCGTCGCGACCCAAAATGACAAGAGAGGAAAGTTAGAAAGAATGGTTACTACGGAAATCAAGGATGGTACTGGCGCCCAGGCTGGCGAACCGGTGCGGTTTCAGGCGGAAATCCGGCAGCTGCTTGATATTCTGGTGCACTCGCTTTACACCCGGCGGGAGGTGTTTCTGCGCGAGTTGATTTCGAATGCATCTGATGCGCTGAACCGCATGCAGTTTGAAATGCTTACCAATACGGATGTGGTGGACCCGGAGGCGGCCGCCGCAATTCGAATAACGGTTGATGAGGCGGGCAAGCGCCTGACGATCAGCGACACAGGGGTGGGAATGTCGCGCACTGAACTCGTCGAAAATTTGGGCACAATTGCGCGGTCCGGTGCGCAGCGGTTTATTGAGAAGGCAAAAGAGGCCGGCACTGATGCTTCCGACATCATCGGGCGGTTTGGCGTCGGGTTCTACTCTGTGTTTATGATTGCGGATGAAGTGCGGGTTACGTCGCGCTCGTTTCGGCCGGCGGATGAGGCGGCATGCTGGGTGTGCACTGGTGGGGAAACATTTACCGTGGAAGCTGCGGACCGCAGCCACCGGGGCACGGTGATTGAGTTAAAGCTGCGCGAAGAAGCGGCGGAGTTTGCCGATGCGTTTCGCATCACCCAGGTTGTGAAGCAGCATTCGGATTATGTGCCGTTCCCGGTTTATGTTGGGAAGCAAACTGACAAAGCCGGCGAGTTCAAGATCGCCAATCAGCAAACGGCGCTTTGGCGCCAGCCGGCGCGCGATGTGAAAGCTGGTGAGTATGTGGAATTCTTCCGGCAGCTTACGTTCAGCGGGGGCGACCCGCTGCTGCAGATCCATTACGGGGCCGACGCACCGGTGCAGATCTACAGTATTCTGTTTGTGCCTCCCAAAGCCAGCCGGGATTTGTTCATGGCGCGCTACGAAAGCGGCATCCGCTTGCATGCGCGCAAGATATTGATCGAACAAAATTGCCGGTCGCTGGTGCCTGAATATTTGCGGTTTCTGCAGGGTGTTGTGGACTGCGAGGACCTGCCATTGAACGTTGCGCGGGAGAACGTGCAGGCGAGTCCATTGCTCGCGAAAATCAGCCGCGTGCTTGGGCGTAAGGTGGTAGATGAGTTCAAGAAGCTGGCAGCTAATGACGCTGACAAGTACCTTGGGTTCTGGAACGAGTTTGGCATTTTCCTCAAGGAGGGTGCCGCGACAGACCCTGAGGCGGCAACGGACTTGATGGAATTGCTGCGTTTCCGCAGCACGCGGTCAGAGGACGGGCTCACGGCGCTGGCGGAGTATGTAGTGCGCGTGAAAGACGAGCGCAAGGAAATTTTCTATCTGCTGGCAGATGACTTGCGCAGTGCTGCGCGCAGTCCGCATCTTGATTACTTCAAGCGCAATGGCTACGAGGTGTTGCTGTTGATTGAGCCGGTCGATGCGTTTTTGATGGCAAATGTGCGCGAATATGATGGGCACAAACTGGTGAACGTTGCGTCGGGGGACATTAGTCTGCCACCGGCAGCAGATGCCGCGGATGTACCGGTGGATGAGCCCCTGAGTGGACGCGATCTTGCGCGCTTGATAGTTAAGTTCAAGAGCCAGCTGGAAACAAGAGTTGCTGATGTGCGGGACACTGACCGGTTGTCCGGGTCGCCGGTGCGGCTGGTGGATGCGGGAGGTGCTCCCGGCCGGGAAGTGCAGCGGGCGATGCGTGCTATGGACCGTGAGTATCAGCAGCCAAAGATGGTGCTTGAACTGAATGCACGGCATCCGCTGCTGCGCAGTCTGGTGCAGCTGCCGGAGCCAAGTGAAATTTTGGACTTGTGCGTGGAGCAGCTATTTGATGCAGCGTTACTGCTGGAAGGGCTGCACCCGGATCCGGCGGGAATTGTGCCGCGTTTGCAAGAGCTGATGCAGGCTGCAGTCGCCAAGTCCACACCCGCTGAGTAGCTGATTGCTGAGTGCTGCTTCAGCGTTGATTTGAATGCGGATCTCTGTGTAGAAGCGGCGAGCTATTGTGAAGATAAACATTCTCGGTGGCGGTCCGGCCAGCCTCTACTTTTCTATTTTGATGAAGAAGAGAGATCCGGCGCATGTTATTACAATATTTGAGCGCGACGGCCCGGAGGACACCTTTGGCTGGGGCATTGTGTTCTCGGGCAGGACGTTTCAGTTTCTGGAGGAGAACGATGCGCCGAGTTATGCGCGGATCGCGGCCAGATCCCAAACCTGGGAGGACGTCATTATTGGCCATCCGCAGGAAACGATTGCGATCGGGGGCAATGCGTTTTCGGGCATTGCGCGGCTAACGTTTCTGAATATCCTGCAGCGGCGCTGTCTTGAGCTTGGGGTTGACTTGCGCTTCCACACCGCGATCGCGGCAGAGCAACTGCCGGCGTTGCGCGAGTGCGACTTGTGCGTGGGTGCTGACGGCGCCAATAGCATGTTTCGCAAGCACTATGAGGATTTGTTTCTGCCGACAATTGATTTGCGCCAGAACAAGTATGTTTGGCTGGGCACCGCGCAGGTGTTCGACGGCTTGGCAATGTATTTCCGCGAGAATGCGGCCGGGGTGTTTATTGCCCATGCCTACCGCTTTGTTGCGGCGGATGAACCGTTGAATGGTGCCTGTAGCACTTTTGTGGTGGAGTGCTCACCGGACACCTGGCTGCGCGCGGGCCTGGATAAAATGAGCGAGGCAGACACGTGCGCCTATTTGGCCAGTGTGTTTGCGGAACCGCTGCAGGGGCAGGTGCTGCTAGCCAATAAATTTTTGCGCTGGCTGAATTTTCCCATCGTGAAGAACAAGCGCTGGCATCATGGCAATCTTGTGCTATTGGGCGATGCCCTGCATACGGCGCATTTTTCGATTGGTAGTGGCACCAAGCTGGCGCTGGAGGACTCTGCTGCGCTGGCGGATGCGTTTGCGGTCAATCTTAGCGTTGCGGTTGCGCTGCAGGAGTTCGAGCATAAGCGCAAGCGCTGGGTGGATGAATTTCAGGAGGCGGCGCTGCGCAGCCTTACGTGGCTGGAGAATGTGGGCTGCGAGCTTGGGAGTGATCCGGTTGCGTTTGCATACCGCGCGCAAACGCGCAGCAAGCGCGTGGGCTACGGCCGCGTCAAGCGCACGGCGCCGGATTTTGCTGCGCGCTATGACAGCTGGAAGGACCGGCAGCCGCCCGCATCCGGCCCGGTGCCACCGGAATGGCTGGACCTTTTTTGCAAGCGCAGCTTTGGCCACCTTGCGACGCTGATGGCAGACGGCACACCCCATGTCACACCGGTGTGGGTTGATTACGATGGTACGCACGTGCTGATCAACTCTGCGCGCGGGCGCTTGAAGGACAAGCACATGGAGGCGCGCCCAGATGTCGCGCTTGAAATCCAGGATCCGGATAATCCCAATCGTTACCTGCTCGTGCGCGGTCCTGTTGTTTCGATCAGCGAGTCCGGGGCAGACGAGCAGTTGGATGCAATGTCGCCGCGCTATTTGAACCGCGAGAAGTATCCCGCGGGTATGCGCTATCCCGGTGAGGTGCGGCGGTTGTATAAGATCAAACCGAAGAGTGTTGTGTTTTGGGATCCGTTTGGATGAACGCTGTGCAACGGGTGGCTTGGGTTACCGGGGCGGGGCGGGGCATTGGCGAGGTAACTGCGCACGAGCTTGCAGCTGCCGGTTACAAGGTGGCTGTCTCTGCGCGCACTGCAAAAGATGTAGAGCGTGTGGCAGAATCTATTTGCGCAGCTGGCGGGACTGCGGTGGCAGTGCCATGTGATGTGACACTGCCGGCTTCGGTGGGCGCAGCGGCCGATCGCATCGCCGGTGCGCTCGGGGCGGTGAGTTTGTTGGTCAATAATGCCGGGGCTGCAGAGTCGCATAGGTTTGTTGGGCATGATGATGAACTCTGGCGGCGCATGCTGGATGCAAATCTTAGTTCCGTATACTTCGTTACCAAGTCTGTTGTGGCGGGAATGATCGCGGCTAATTGGGGGCGAATAGTGACCGTGGCTTCAATCGCTGCGCGAGTGGGGGGCAAATACATTGCTGCATATACGGCCAGCAAGCATGGCGTGCTGGGCCTTACCCGCGCGCTTGCGGTCGAACTGGTTGCGCATAATATTACGGTGAATGCAGTCTGCCCCGGGTATGTGGACACGGCCATGACTGCAAATTCCGTGTCAAATATTAGCAAGCTCACAAATACCAGTCCAGATGCGGCGCGTTCGGTGCTTGAGAAGATGAACCCGCAGCAACGTTTGATTGCGCCGGTGGAAGTGGCGCGCGTTGTGCTGATGTTGGCAGGGGAAGCAAGTGCGGGGATCACGGGCCAGGCCATCAATGTTGATGGCGGCATGGTAATGAGCTAGGTCATGTGGTTTCTGTGCGTCTTTTATCAGCTTTATCATCACTCAAGGGCTGATCGTCTGAATTTGAAATACTCAGGGCTGGAGTAGTCTGGTGTTGGATAAGTTTGATTTCGGATATGGGGTGGTGGATGGAGTTGCAACCATTACGCTAAACCGGCCGGAGGTCTTGAATGCGCTGACATTCGAGATCTATGCTCAACTGCGCGACTTGTTTGAGGAGTTGCGTTACGAAGACGCAGTGAAGGCGGTTGTGATCACCGGTGCCGGGCGCGGTTTCTGCTCGGGCGGAGATGTTCACAAAATTATTGCAGTGATGCTTGAGCGGGACATGCATGTGCATTTGGAGTTTTGCCGGATGACGGGGCATTTGGTTCGAAACATGCGTTTGCTTCCCAAGCCAATTGTGGCTGCTGTGAATGGCTTGGCAGCTGGTGCCGGGGCTGTGATTGCGCTGGCTGCTGATTTCCGGGTACTGGCTGACAGTGCGCGTTTTGCATTTTTGTTTAGCCGGGTGGGATTAACGGGCGCAGACATGGGAGCAGCGTTTCTGCTGCCGCGGGTTGTGGGCCAGGGGCGCGCTACGGAGTTGCTGATGCTCGGCGATGACTTGGATGCGGCCGCGGCCGAGCGGTGTGGACTTGCGAACCGGGTTGTTGCCGTTGAGCGCGTGCTGGAGGCCGCGCGGGAACTGGCGCTGCGGTTAGCCAAAGGGCCGGTGTATGCAACCGGGGTTACCAAACTTATGCTGAATAGTGCGTGGACAATGGACATCCACTCCGCGCTGGAGGCGGAGGCGCAGGCGCAGGCATTGATGATGATGGGCGCTGATCACCGCGCTTTTTACGAAGCATTTGTTGAAAAGCGGCCGGCCAAGTTCACGGGTCGGTGAAACATGAATGGCGCGAGGATGGAGCGGCATGAAGCGGCTGGTTGTTAATCCCGCAAGCCTTGCGCGACCGTCGGGTTACTCCTATGGGCTGGCTACAGAGGGTGGGCGCTTGCTGCAGCTTGCGGGCCAAACCGGCATGGATGCAAGCGGACGTATTAAGCACCCCGGAGACATCGTGGCTCAGTTTGGGCAGGCGCTTGCAAATGTTTTGTGCGTGGTTGAAGCGGCTGGCGGTGATGGCGGTTCGATTGTGAAACTCACGATTTTTGTCACCGATAAGCGGTCATACCGCGATAATTTACAGCGCGTTGGCGAAAAATACCGCGCGCTGATGGGCAAGCACTATCCGCCTATGACACTGGTCGAAGTTAAGAGTTTGTTCGATGACGATGCAATGATTGAGATTGAGGGTGTGGCTGTGCTCGATAGCTAAAGTGGGACCAAAGCGTTCGAGCCAGGTGCGCCAAGAGTTGGTGGTTGTTTGTTTTAGCATTTTGAAGTCGATGCGATCGCGGCAGGTTCGGGCGGGTAGCTGCTTACTATGGAATTTTCACTAAGCGCACCGCAAGCGGCTGTACAGCAGCTTGCGCGCAAGTTTGCCAATGAGCGTGTGGCTCCGCTGTCGCGGGAAATGGATGAGAAGGGCGAGATGCCACTTTCCCTCGTTAATGAGATGGCTTCGTTGGGGTTGCTGGGCGGTCCATTGCCGGCCGAGTACGGCGGTGGTGGCTGGGACAATGTCAGCGGCGTCCATTGCTATGAGGAGTTGGGGCGGGTCGACTCATCGGTCCGTGGGTTTATGACCGTACACTCCAGCCTTGTTGCGCAGTGCATCCAGCAGTGGGGAAATACGGAGCAGCGCGGGCAGTATTTGCCGCAGCTTATCTCTGCAGAGAGCATTGGCTGCTACTGCCTGACTGAGCCAAATGCGGGTAGTGATGCGGGCAGCATGGAGACTACGGCTCTGGCGGATGGTGCGGGTTACCGGCTGAATGGCGAAAAGATTTGGATTACCAACGGCGGTATTGCACAGCTTGCAATTGTGTTTGCAAGTATTGATCGTACGCTACGCCACAAGGGAGTATGTGCTTTTTTGGTGCCCACCGGCGCTGCTGGATTTGAGCGACAGAAAATGCCTGGTCGTGAATTGGGCCATCGCGCGGCTGACCATGTCCGCATTCTCCTAAACAATGTTTTCGTGCCGGGGGCGTCAATGTTGGGCGGTCCGGGCGAGGGTTTCCGGGTGGCGATGTCTGCGCTGGACCACGGGCGCTTAGGTGTGGCGGCCGGTGCCGTTGGAGTTGCACAAGCCTGCCTGGATGCGAGTGTGGCGTTTGCGCGTGAGCGGCGCCAGTTTGGGCAGCGGGTTGGCGATTTTCAAATGATACAGGCTGCATTGGCAGATATGGCAGCTGATGTTGAAGCAGCGCGGCAGCTCACCCTGCGGGCAGCCTGGATGCAGGATCAAGGTCTCAAAGCCACCCGTGCCACGTCGATTGCGAAATTGTTTGCAGTGGAGGCGGCGGTGCGGGCTGCCAACGAGGCGGTGCTACTGCATGGCGGCCGTGGCTACACCAACGAGTATCCAGTGGAACGGTATCTGCGCGATATCAAAGGCTTGCAGATCTATGAGGGCACAGCGCATATCCAGCGCATTGTGATTGCGCGTGACTTGCTGGGCAAGGACACAGAGTCAGCCTAACAGCGCACGCTTGCTTTTAGCTTCTACATCAAGGAGGTTGGTTTGAAAGCATCTGATCTTCCCCTGGCCTATAACAGCGCCGCAATTTTGGAGCATAACCTTGAGCGACGCGCGGACAAGGTTGCGCTCTTTACCCCGGATCGCGAGCTTACATTCCGGCAAGTGGCGGAAGAAGTAAATCGGTTCGGCAACGCACTCAAAAGTTTGGATGTACGCATGGGCGAGTATGTTGGAATTCTTGCGCCGGATTGTGCGGAGTGGGCCGTATCTTATTTTGCAATTATGAAGATCGGAGCGATCGCGGTCGGCATGAATACCATGCTTAAGCCGCTTGAGCATTTGTATGTTCTCAAGGATTGCCGGGCGCGGGTGCTAATCGTTCACCATACACTGCTGGCCAGCGTACAGAGCATCCGCGAGCAGCTGGAATTCGTGGCAAGCATTATTGTGGTTGGAGGTAGTGGCGAGAAAGGAGACCTGGAATACCGCTCAGTGGTTGCTGCCGGCGGGGTACAGCTGGCGAGTGCTCCGACGCAGCGCGAGGATTACTGTGCGCTGAATTACTCCAGCGGCAGTACTGGGGAGCCCAAGGGCATATTGCATGCCCATAAGGATCTAGCACTTACTGCACAGCTTTGGGCGGTAAATGTGCTCGGTTTGCGTGAAAGCGACCGAACATTCGCGACTGCCAAATTATTCTTTACATTTGGTACGGGCGGCAATCTGGTATTCCCTTGGTATGTTGGCGCTAGCTGTGTTCTCATGGCTGCCCCGCCGCGGGTGGTGGGAAATGTGCTGGAGCATGTGCAGCGCTTCCAACCGACGATCCTTTATCACGCGCCGACCGGGTACGCGGCGGTGTTGGCAAATGAGGACTTTGCGGCCGGCAAGTTCGACATATCCTCGGTGCGGCTGTGCGTATCAGCGGGTGAGTCATTGCCGTCGTCCGTGTGGCAGGCTTGGAAGGCTAGAACGGGGCTGGACATAATTGATGGGATTGGCGCGACTGAGGTGTGGCATATTTTCATTTCTAACCGGCCCGGTGACATCCGGCCGGGAAGCAGCGGGAAGCCGGTGGCGGGCTACGATGTGCGCGTCGTTGACGAAGAGGGCGCAGCGGTTGCGCAGGGCGAGGTTGGCAATTTGCTCGTGCGCGGGGAGTCAAACGCGCTTGGCTATCTGCATCAGTCGGAGAAGAGTCGCAAGACATTTCTGGGGGAATGGTTGTTTACTGGTGACAAGTACCATGTGGATGCCGACGGTTACTACTGGCATGCGGGCCGGTCTGATGACATGTTGAAAGTGGGTGGAATTTGGGTGTCGCCGGTAGAAGTAGAGAGCACGCTCGTCAGTCATGCGGCTGTGCTTGAGTGCGCGGTGGTCGGACAACAAGACTCGTCTAACTTGGTAAAACCGAAGGCGTTCGTTGTCGTGAAAGAGGGTGTTGCGGCGACTGACCAACTGCGGGAAGAGTTGGTGGCCTATTGCCGCGAGAGAATGGCTGACTACAAGCGTCCGCGGTGGATCGAATTTGTAGATCAGCTGCCAAAGACTGCCACTGGCAAGATTCAACGATTTCGGTTGCGGGAGTAGGCTTGGCATTAACAGTCGCTTTTTTTGTTGTGGACGGTGCCTGCATTTGCCTTGGAATACGGGGCAGGGTTCACTGGTGGGTGTAGTAGGTGAGGCTACTATGATTGTGCTTTCGCAATAGTGGGTGCATGGTGCAGACATTTGTATCTGGGCCTTGCGGTGCGTGGGCGTATAGCCTTCGTCTCACACCAGTAGTTGTTGGAAAGGGTGCAGGAGGTTGGATAGGCGACTGATACGGCTAAGCTTTTTAGTTATTTGGGCAATGTTCACAAGTTAATCGAGGGGCAGGATAAAGTTTCGGGGCGTGTGAAATACACTGCTGACCTGAAACTGGCCGGGATGGTTTACTTGCGCCCTTTGCTTAGTCCGCATGCGCACGCATCGATCGTTTCGTTTAATCTAGACGCTGCCCGCCTGGAGCCGGGTGTGGTTGCCGTTCTGACTGATGGGGACTTGTGCACTAGAAATACGGTGATCAATTCCCGGTCCAGCGCGGTTCTCGCGCGTGGCACTGTGATGTTTCGCGGCCAGCCGGTTGTTGCCGTGGTGGCGGAGAGCGAGGCGGCAGCGCAGAGCGGGGCCGAGGCAGTTGAAATTGAATATGCACTGTTGCCGGCTGTTGTTGACCCGGTGCAGGCACTAACGATAGTGCGCACGTGCTGTGGCCGAGTGGAGTGCCCAAGGAGGGCGCGGATTTGGCAGCGCAGCATTGTGCCAGTGCAAAGGAGACTGGGAAGGTAGCGCGGGCATATTCCAACCTTCATAATGAGCATCACTTTGTCCGCGGCAATGTTGAGCAGGGCTTCGCTGAAGCGCACGTTGTCGTCGAGCGGGTTTATCGGACACCGATTGTGCACCAAGGGTACTTGGAGCCGCATGCGGTAGTGTGCGAGCCGGACGTGCTGTCCGGAAGCATCACTATTTACACTAGCACGCAGGGCCAATACATTGTTCGCGACGAGACGGCGCGTATTCTGCGCCTGGCCAAGCGCCAGGTACGGGTTGTGCCGATGGCCGTGGGGGGTGGGTTCGGCGCTAAGTATGGCTCGCTGGAGCCGTTGGTGGGTGCGGTGGCTTTGGCGGTTGGCCGCCCGGTGCAATTGGTGCTTACCAGCTCAGAGGATTTTCTCACGACTACTCCATCCCCGGGTATCATCATTGAATTGAAGACAGGCGCAAACCGCGAGGGCAGGCTCACTGCGCTTGAGGCGCGCGTCAACCTGGACAATGGCGCATATCCATTTGAATTGGGTGGAATTGTTGGAATGTTGCTGGGGGGCTACTACCAGTGTGCCAATGTTGATATTAAGTGTTTGGAGGTGCTCACAAACAAACCACAGAGTGGTGCCTACCGCGCGCCCGGTGCTCCATCAGCAACACTGGCAATTGAATCGAACATCGATGACTTGGCGCTCGCACTCGGAATGGATCCACTCGAGTTCCGCTACGCCAATGCTGTCAAGACTGGTGATCCATGCGGCAATGGTGATCCATGGCCGAATATTGGTTTGAAGCAGTGCCTCGAGCGAATGCGTGTTCATCCGCTGTGGCAGCACCGAAGCAGGGGCAGCGGCGCGGATTCTAGGAAAAGTGCCAATGGTGACCCATTAGGCCCCAGTACAGGGCCGGCGCGCAAGGTTTCGGGTGTGGGAGTGTCGGTTGGTGGCTGGCCTTGTTTCATGGGTCCGGCAGCGGCTGTGTGCCGGGTTGATTCTGATGGTACTGTGCGGGTACATGTTGGGACCGTTGATGTGTCGGGAGTAAACAGCAGCTACGGGTTGGTTGCTGCTGAAGTGCTAGGTGTATCGGCTGATAATATTGAAATTATCCAAGGGGACGCCAGTAGTGGGCCGTTCGGCCCGAACAGCGGCGGAAGCCAGACCACATACAGTGTAGCGGGAGCGGTGGCTGGCGCTGCGCTGGTTGTCCGAGACCGGCTGCTTCAGATGGCTAGTGATCATTTTGAAGCCAGCGTGGAAGATTTGGAAGTAAGAGATGGCTTTGTCTACGTGAAGGGAGTTCCTGATCGGAGCGTGAGTTTTGGGGCGTTAGCGTCTACTGCTGTAGGAAAGAAAGGTGGCCCCGGTCCAGTTATTGGTCAGGGTTGAGCCGCGGTTGAGGAAAATGCGCCAGGTTTTGGGGTTCATCTTGCCCGTGTTGAAGTTGATATTGAGACCGGGCACGTGGAAATAATGGACTAGTTGCGATACAGGATGTGGGTTTTGCTTTGAATCCCACGATGGTGGAGGGTCAGATCCATGGCGGAGTGGCGCAGGGTATTGGTTGGGGTTTGCATGAGGCGCTGCTCTATGACGGCAATGCCCAGTTGCTTACCGGTACGTTTATGGATTACGATCTTCCCAAGATTGAGAAGGTTCCAAACGTGGAAGTGATCCTGATTGAGAATCCTTCGCCGCTTGGCCCGTTTGGTGCGCGCGGCATTGGTGAGCCGCCGATCGTGCCGGGTGCGGCTGCAATTGGCAATGCGATTAGAGATGCAATTGGGGCTCGGCTTTGCGAATTGCCAATGCGCCCGGAGGCTGTTTGGCGAGCGCTCCAAGGTATCGAACGATAACGGGGCTGCGTGCATTCATGAGGGTCAACCGTCCGCTACCATGAGGTTTCACCGGCTAGTCGTTTGTGTCCAGTGAAGGTCAGAGGCGGGGTTTGAGGTGCGGTGGGTGCTTACGGGGAGTTGCTATTGCAGTTTGATTTAGTAATCAAGGGGGGCACGGTTGTTTCGCCTGGCAGCAGGAGTGGGCAACTTGATGTTGGCATAAAGGGTAACCGGATCGCTGCGGTAGAGAGCAGCATTCCGCCTGAAGCTGCCGCGCGAGTTGTTGACGCCGGCGGGCTGATCGTGACTCCCGGCCTGGTTGATCTGCATACCCACTTTTTCACAACGCAACGTATTGGGGAATTCTTGCTGATCCGGTTGCGGCGCGGTCTGGTGTGACGACCTGGCTGGATGTGGGGTCAGCGGGTGCCTTTAATTTTTTGGGGTTCAGGGAATGGATAGTTAGGGTCTCCCGTGCCAGAATATTTGCGCTCCTGAATATTTCTTCGATCGGGCTAACGGCTCCGACTTGGGAGCTGGCAAATCTTAACTATTGCGATGTTGATATGTGCTGCCAGACTGTTGATGGGAATCGCGGTTTTATTCTTGGTATCAAGTGCAGGATGGACGCTAATACAACGGGCGGGAGCATGGAGCCGCTGCGGCGGGGGCGGAGTGCTGCTGACCAGTGCGGGCTGCCGTTGATGGTGCATGTGGGCATTGGTCCACCGACGATTGAGCAGGTTTTGGAGTTGATGCGGCCGGGCGATATCCTCACGCACTGTTTCACCGGTCATAACATGCGGATTGTTGATGAGCGGGGGGCGTTGCTCGAGTGTGCTCGTAGAGCGCGGGATGCGGGTGTGGTGTTTGATATCGGACACGGCGCCGGGAGTTTTTCATTTGATACCGCGCGGGCGTTGATCGGTGCTGGTTACCTGCCTGATGTCATTTCGTCCGATATTCACCAGCTCAGTGTGAATGGCCCTCTCTTTGATCTTCCCACGTGCTTGAGTAAATTTCTCGCGCTGGGAATGTCTTTGGAGAATGTCGTGCGGACAGCCACGTTGCGGCCGGCGACCGTAATGCACAAGCATCATGAGATCGGGTCGATACGGGTGGGAGCTCTGGCCGATATCGCGTTGTTTAGGCTTGTGGAGGGTAAGTTTGCATTTTATGACGTTTGTATGAAACGCTTGGATGGAAAGCAGTTGTTGGTGAATCAGCTGACTATTTGTGATGGGCGTGAGCTGCAGCGGATGCCGGATGGGGCACCTGCGCCTTGGATTGAGTTGAGTGAACAGCAACGCGCCTTAGTAGAATGGGGCCATACGCCGGAATTGATGGAGCAAGCCCAATCCAGTAGCAATTGAGTTGAATGAGGGTGGGCGATTGCTGTTGAGACGCTGAGTTGTCAATGTCCGCACGGAGGGTCACGCATGCTGTGAGTGTGGTGGTTGAGGTATGGCGGGTTGGAGCAATGGCGAGCAGTAGTCGATTAAGGTGTGGATGCATTGTGATTGGTGGATGAAGGCTGAGTGGCAGGCATCTTTTGCCGATCTGGGTGTAAGGCAGTAGGTTTTTACTCCCGCGGCTCCAACGTAGGGGGGTGATATATATACCCCTGAATTGCGGGCTTTAGACAGAAGTGCCTTAAATCTTTCCCGGAACACGCGGGGGTCACGTGCGTGCGCATGGCGCGGCGGCACTTGATCCCATGTTGTGCGTTGGTGTTGTCTGAATTGGGGGGGCACCACGCAATGTGGCGGTCTTAGCTTTTTTCTACGGGCGGGTCTTTGCTTTCGTGATGTGATGCCGGTGCGAAACGCGGCATCGGGCCAAGGCGTTGAACATTGGACAGACATGACGCGAGGCTGTATAGGCGTTAGAGTCGTAGAGAGGTGAAAAAAGATGTTGAATCTTGTTAGGGTGTTTGGTGGCCAGAGGCACAGTAAGCTTGTTGGCTTGTATGGAATAGTATGCTTGGGGCTGGCGACAACTGGAATGCACGTGCCGGACGGTTTTCTTGCAACGTCGGTGGCATTGGTAGGCTGGGCGCTGATGGCAGCCACAGTGGGCTACGCGTTGCGGCGGACAGCCGGCCAAATGGGAGACCGACAAGTGCCTTTGATGGGCGTGCTGGCTGCCTTTATCTTTGCTGCGCAATCGATCAACTTCCCGGTGCTGGGCGGCACCTCAGGCCATCTGCTGGGCGGTGCGTTGGCAGCCATAATCGTGGGCCCTTGGGCTGCGGTGCTTGTTATGACAACCGTGGTCGCAATCCAAGCGGTGTTGTTTCAGGATGGGGGCCTGCTCGCGTTGGGGTTTAATGTTTTGAATATGGGCGTGCTAACAGCGTTCACTGGTTACGGAGTGTTCCAGCTGATGGTGGGCGTGCTTGGCAGGGGCCGGCGTTCAACTTTAATCGCGGGCGGTGTGGGCGCGTGGCTCTCGGTTGTCGTTGGGTCCGGGGCTTGCGCGGTTGAGTTGGCGATTTCGGGCACTACTCCGATCGGGTTGGCGTTGCCCGCCATGCTTGGTGTGCACGCGGTAATCGGAGTGGGGGAGGCGGTGATTACGGTTGGGGCGCTTTCATTTATCTACGCGGCCCGGAGGGACTTACTTGAACAAGGCGCAGCCGCGCCGGGTAAAGTCGGCGCTGCAGTGTGGCTCGCAGCACTTGCAATTGCGCTGGTGGTGGCTGGTTTCTCATTTGTTGCGGTCCCGGATCCCGACGGCCTAGAACGCGTGGCTGCTGACAGCGGTTTTCTTGCAAGTTCAACCGACCCGCTGTTCGAAGTTTTTCCTGATTACAGTCTGCCATTTGTTAGTGACCCAGTGATCTCTGGTGTCTTGGCAGTGATGGTCGGCACTTTGCTGGTGTTCGGGGCGGTGTTTCTGGTGGCTGGTGTGCAACGGCGGCGGGTTGATGCCTGAATGTGCTGCACCTTGATTTAGCGGATCACTACAGAAGCGGATCGAGCCGGATACACCTGCTGGATGCGCGGGTAAAGCTTGGCGCTGCGCTGAGCTTCATTCTTGTTGTCAGTCTGCTTAATCCGCTGCGCATAGGCAGCTGGTTTGCCCTGCCGCTCTTGTTTTTTTCCACGTTATTTGTCTCCAGTGCCGCCGGCTTGGGAACCGGATATGCCTTGCTGCGCTCGTACTTGGCGTTGCCCTTTGTGCTGGGTGCACTTGCGCTTCCGTTCACTGTGCCTGGCACGCCGTTGGCGGAAGTTTCCGGCTGGGTAATCAGCCGCGAAGGTACGATCCGTTTGCTTGGCATCTTTGCAAAGTCCTGGGTGTCAGTGCAAATTGCAATCTTGCTGTCGGTTGTCACACCGTTTCCGGACATGCTCTGGGCACTGCGTGCGCTGCACTTTCCGAAGCCATTGGTGAGTATCGTTTCCTTTATGTATCGCTATCTGTTTGTTCTATTGGATGAGGCTTTGCGGTTGCGCCGGGCGCGGGCCGCGCGCTGCGCGCAGGGGGGGCAGCGTGCCGGTGGCAGTTTACTCTGGCGGGGGCGGGTGGCTGGCGGGCTGGTGGGTAATTTGCTGCTGCGTTCTTTTGAGCGGAGCGAGCGCATTTACAATGCGATGCAGGCGCGCGGGTTCACTGGTGAGTTGAAGATGTTTGGCCGGCCGGCAGTGGCTGGCGAGGATGTTTATTTACTGGCGGCGTGGGTTTCTTTTCTGATCCTGACATTGGTCGTTGCGTTTTCTTTCTGAGCGGTGGCGGGTTACGATGCACCATACAATTGAGGTCCATAACCTATCGTACAAGTATCCGGATGGGCACGCTGCGCTGGATGGTGTAACGCTGCGCATAGAGCCGGGCGAAAAAGTCGGGTTGGTCGGCCCAAATGGCGCGGGCAAGTCCACTTTGATTTTACATCTGAATGGGATTTTCAGGTGCACCAGCGGGTCTGTGCATGTATGTGATCTGGAGATTTGCGAGGAGACGTTGGGCAAGGTGCGGGCTGCGGTGGGTCTCGTGTTTCAGGATGCGGATGACCAATTGTTCTCGCCAACGGTCTTTGAGGATGTTGCGTTTGGCCCGATGCATATGGGCATGTGCGAGCCTGAGGTGCGGCGGCGCGTGGCGGCTGCGCTGGCGGCTGTTAACATGGCAGACTACGAACTGCGCGTGTCACATCACTTAAGTACTGGCGAGAAGAAGCGGATTGCAATTGCTTCTGTGCTCTCGATGGATCCTGAGATCTTAGTGATGGACGAGCCGTCGGCTGGTCTTGATCCGCGGGCGCGGCGCGGCTTTATTAAACTATTGCAAGCCTTGCCACAGACGATGCTGGTGGCCACGCACGATATTCGACTGGTGCAGGAAGTATTTTCGCGCGTGCTTGTGATGGACCACGGGCGGATTGTTGCCGATGGTTCCACCGAGAGTATTCTGGAAGATGCTGCACTTTTGGCGCGGCACGGGCTGGAGTTGTAGCTGCTGAGGCTGATTGGCTTACGTGACTTGAGGTGCCGCGAGTGTCGCGGCTTTTTGCCTTAAGGGCGGGTGCAGTTTTTGTTGCGGCTGCTGCTGGCATGGCATCAACCGCCTGCAATAGGTGCCTGCCGGTTTGTGCGGCTCCGGTTGCGCCGCAGTGGTTACACGCCGGAGAACTCCATTGCCAGATCCAACAACAAGCGCACGCCGTAACCGGTGGCGCCCTTGGGGGCAAGCGGGTTGTCGTCGGTGTCCGCCCAAACCATGGAGGCAATGTCGAGGTGTGCCCACGGGTAGCCTTCGGTGAAGTGCTCGATGAATTTGGCGCTGGTGCTTACGCCATCGGTGCGGCCGCCGCTGTTTTTCACTTCGGCCATGGCGGTCTCGATGGGCTTGAGGTATTCGGGGTACATGGGCATGGGCCATAGGCGTTCGCCGGTGCGTTGGGCGGCGGCGAGCAGTGCGGATTGCAGGGCGTCGTTGTTGGCGAAGCAGCCGGCGGCCTGGCGGCCGAGGGCGATGCCAATCGCGCCGGTGAGCGTGGCAAGGTTCACCACAGCGGCCGGGTTGTAGCGCGCGACATAGCCAAGCGCATCCGCAAGCACCAGCCGCCCCTCGGCATCGGTGCTGATGATCTCAACGGTTTTGCCGGTGATGCCGGTGAGGATGTCGCCGGGGCGGAAGGCGTTGCCATCCGGCATGTTCTCGATACAAATGGCGACGCCAAGCACGCGGCGCGGCACTTGCAGGCGCGCGATTGCTTCCAGCGCGCCAACCACGGCAGCGGCACCGCCCATGTCGTCCTTCATGAGCCACATATTTTCCGGATCCTTCAGTGAGATGCCACCGGTGTCAAAAGTGATACCCTTGCCCACAAGCACCAGTGGCGCGGCAGTTTCCGTGCCCTTGGGTGCGTGCTCCAAAATAATAAAGCGCGGCGGGTTTTTACTGCCGCGGCTGACGGCGAGCGCAATTCCCATGCCGGCGCTTTGCATGGCTAGCTCATCCAGAATGGTGCACGCCAAGCCAGTGGCGGCTGCCATGGCACTCGCACGTGCTGCAAACTCTTGCGGGTTGAGAATGTTGCCGGGTTCGCTGACGTAATTGCGCGCCTGAGTGACGGCTGCGGCGACGGATGCGCCAGCCTCCACGCCGGCTTGGATGGCTGCCAGCTTGGCGGCGTCAAGTTCCAGCACGCTGCAGGTTTGCGGTCCGGTGGGCAAAGCGGTGCGCCGGTATTGCGGCGGTTGGTAGGCGCTGAGCAGTGCGCCTTCGGCCGTGGCCTGTGCGGCTGCGCGCGCGTTCAGCCCGCCGATGCCCGCACCATGCACAATTGTGGCGTAAGTCTTGACGCCGGAGAGGCGCCCGAGTGCGCGCCCAGCAACCGCTGCGGCACGGCGCGCAGCAATCAAATTAAATTTGTCCGCGGGTCCGAGGCCCACCACAAGCACGCGCGCTGCGCCAATCTGGCCAGCTGTGTACAGCACAGCGCTGGTGTCCGCCTTGCCGGTAAAGTCACCGCTGGCAATCAGGCGTGAGATTGCGCCATCGAGGGCTTTGTCGACTGCGCCGGTGGCGCCGCCGGGCGTTATGACACCTTCAAAAAGGTTTACTACGATGCAATCTGACGGGTCGGAAGTGATGGAGCGCTGCTGGGCGGAAATCTGCACGGGTTTCTTTACTCTGATAGGCAACTATACCAAAGCAACTGTGGTCATGCTTGCGGGTTGGTTTTGCGCAGAGCGAGTTCGGTGAACAGGTCATCGAGCGTGGGGTCCGCGGGTAGCACCTCGGTGTCGAGGCAGCCGGCGGCTACCAGCGCGGCTTGCAGGGTGGCCGCAGTGCAAGTGCCCGGCAGGGTTACGGCGTGCAGCCGGTCACCCTGCAGGCCCGCCCGGTGCACGCCCGGATGTGCTTGCAAAGCGCTGAGCGCTGTGAGCTGGGGGTTGGCCAGCACTTCCCAGGCCGGGCCGGCCACCAGCATTTGCTTGAGCGCGCCGGGCGTGCCGATAGCCAGCAGCTGCCCCGCGTGCATGATGCCGAGGCGGGTGCAGTGCTCGGCTTCATCAAGATAGTGCGTGCTTACAAATATTGTGGTGCCTTGTCCCGCCAGCGCGTAGATCAAGTCCCAGAACTCGCGGCGGGTTGCCGGATCCACCCCGCTCGTGGGCTCGTCCAGAAAAAGCAGCCGCGGGCTGTGCACCAAAGCAATGCCGAGTGCCAGGCGCTGGCGCCATCCGCCGGAGAGGTGGCCGGCCATGGCAGTGGCATGGTCCGTTGCGCCGATGGTTTGAAGCACGGCTTGCACTCGCGGCCGATGCACCGCCGGTAGCATGCCATAGACGCCGGCGTAGAACTGAAGGTTCTCGCGCACTGTGAGATCCTCGTAGAGCGCGAACTTCTGGCTCATGTAGCCCACCAATGGCCGGATGAGTTCGGTTTCGCGCTGTGCATCGTAGCCAAGCACGCTGGCACTGCCGGCTGTGGGCTGCATCAGGCCGAGCAGCATGCGCATGGTTGTTGTCTTGCCGCTGCCGTTGGGGCCAAGGAAGCCCAGCACCTCGCCGGTGGCTACGGTGAAGGTGACCCCATCCACGGCGGTGAAGTCGCCGAACTTTTTGGTGAGGCCGCGCAGCTCGATGGCCGGAGTCATGGTGCGGGCGGTGCTGCAAGCAGCGCGATGAATACGTCTTCCAGGGTTGGTGCAATGGGGCGCAGCTGGGTTACGGTTACCGCGGCATGTGCCAGCGCGGCCGGCAAGCGCTGGAGCGGGCCGGCAGCGCTGCGCACGCGCAAGTGCAGGCGGTCGCCGAAGGTCACGGCATCCATCATGTCCACATCCTGCATGCAGATGCTGCGGGCGTGCTTGAGGGGTGTTGCGGTGAGCTCCAGCATGGCGCCTTCAAAAGCCTGGATGAGCGCGCGCGGGCTGCCGGTGGTGAGCATGCGGCCGCTGTGCATGAAGCCGAGGCGCTGGCAGCGGGTGGCTTCGTCCATGTAGGTGGTGGTTACAACCAGAGCCATGCCGCCTGCGAGCAGGCGAATGAGCAATTGCCAAAAGTCCTGGCGCGTTACCGGATCGACGCCAGCAGTGGGCTCGTCCAGCAAGAGCACTTTGGGCGAGTGCACAATGGCGCAGGCGAGGCCGAGTTTTTGCTTCATGCCGCCCGACAGCTGGCCGGCAAGGCGGTGCTCAAAACCTGCGAGGCTGACAAACCCCAGTAGTTCGGTAATCCGGGCCTGCACGGCGCTGGCCGGCATGCCGCGCACCGCTGCAAAGAAGGCGAGGTTTTCGTGCACGCTAAGATCTGTATACAGTGCGAAGCGCTGCGCAAGATAGCCGGTAGTGCTGCGGGCTTTGTCCTGGTCGGTGGCGAGATTTGTCCCGCACAGTTCAACGCTGCCACTGTCTGGCGTGAGTGCGCCCATGAGCAGGCGAATGACGGTTGTTTTGCCGGCGCCGTCGGGACCCACGAGGCCGTAGGCTTCGCCGGCTGCAACTGTGAGGCTGATGCCTTGCACTGCGCGCGTTTTGCCAAAGGATTTTGTCAGGGTGCGCGCTTCGACCAGGGTGCTCACTGCGCGGTTCAGGGTGCGAAGGTTACATCTGCCGGCATGCCGGGCTTGAGCTGGGAGTCGGGATTCTGAATTGAGAGGCGGATGGCAAACACGGTTGTCTTGCGCGCAGCGGTAGTTTGCGTGTTGCGCGGCGTGAACTCGGCCTTGTCCGCGATGTGGGTGACGGTTGCCGGAAAGGTTTTGCCGGGATACGAGTCCACTGTGACAAGTGCCTGCGCACCAAGTTTGATGGCGCCGTAGCGCACCTCTGGTACATAGACGGTCACATGCAAGCGCGCTAGATCGGCAAGCACAAAAAGCGGCACGCCGGGCAGCACCACCTCGCCCGGCTCCACTGCCAGCGAAAGCAGAGTGGCAGTTACGGGCGATGTTAGCGTGAGCTTTGCAAGCTGCACGTCCAGCACGTTGATGGCGGCAGTGGCGGCATCAGCCTGCGCCTGGGCAGCGGCTGATTGGGCTGCGCTGCTGGTGATCTGGTTTGGATTGGTGCCGGCAGCGACCAGTGCATACTGCGCATCTGCATTCGCCTTGGAGCTGCGGGCGGTGTCCAGCTGCTGGCGCAATGTGCGGCCGGCATCGGTGTCTAAGGATTTTTCGGGCAGCGCGTCCAGATTTTCCTGCAGTGCCTCAACCGCCAGCGCGGCTTTGTCCACGATGGTTTGGGCGACAGCCAGCGCCTCTTTGGTGGGCGCAGTTTTGAGCAGCGCCAGGTTGGCAGCGGCTGCGTTTGCGCTGCTTTGCGCAGCGGCTGCGGCGGCTGCTGCCTGCGTGCGCTGCGCGTTGAGCAGGGTGTCGTCAAGCTTGAGCAGCGTTTGGTTTTTGTCCACCAGCTCGCCTTCCCCGGCACTGATTGTGGTGACGCGGCCGCTAACCTCGGCCGCAACCACCACCTCTACTGCTTCAATTGTGCCGGTGGCGGTGAGGGTGTCGGACGCATCCGGCGGTGTGCTAAACCACCACCATCCGCCGCCTGCAAGGGCAAGTACGATAAGGAGTGGGGCAATTTGTCGGGGTTTCATTTTGAGGGCTCCTTGGTTTTGCGGTTAGCGCATCAGTCCAGGCGCTTCTGGAAGCGGGTTGATGCGGCAGTGATTACCAGCGCCGCAAAAATGCTGAGGGCAATGACTTCCGGCCAGAGCTCTGCGACGCCCACGGCTTTGAGTACAATGCCGCGCACCACAATCAGGAAGTAGCGCATCGGGATTGCGTAGCTGATGAGCTGCAGGATGCGGGGCATGGCGGCTACCGGGTAAATAAAGCCGGATAGAAAAATGGAGGGCAGGTTGTAGAACATGGCAAAAATGATGGCTTCCTGCTGTGTGCTGGTAACGGTGGAGATGAGCAGGCCCAGGGCGAGGTTGGAAACCAGAAACAGTGCCGAGAGCACCAGCAGCAGCGGCAGGCTGCCATTGATGGGCACACCAAAGAGCAGTACGCCGCCCGCCAGGATCTCGAGCGTGTCGATGAATGCGATCAGAACATAGGGCGCCAGTTTTCCCACAATCAATTCCGCACCAGTGAGTGGAGTGACTATCAACTGCTCGATGGTGCCGCGTTCGCGCTCGCGCACAATGGCAGTGGCGGTGAGGATCACCGTCAGGAACTGTAGAATGAGGCCAACGAGGGCGGGAATCATGTAATAGGCGGAGATCAGGTCCGGGTTGTACCAGACGCGGGCCCGAACTTCGATTGCGGGTGCGGCGGCAACCGCCATGCCGCGCGCTGCGAGGCGTTCGACGGTGAGCGCGGTGGCGCGGGCCTGGCCGATCAAGGTGGCGGCCGCGAGCGCGGTAGCAGCGATTGCTGGGTCCGAGCCGTCAATGATAAAAGCAACCTGCGCCGGCTCCCTGGCTGCGAGCCGGCTGCTGTAGTCTGGCGGAATGATCAACCCGGTGCGCGCGCGCCCGCTATCAATCAGGGCGCGCAGCTCATCTTCGCTGTCCACATCAAAGGCTTGGCGGAAGTAGTCCGCCGTGCGGAACGACTGCAGCAGTATGCGCGAGGCAGGCGATTTGTCCTGGTCCAGCACTGCAAGCGGAATGTTGCGCACATCGCTAGTGGCGGCATAGCCCAGCAGCAGCAGCTGCATGATTGGCATGATGAATATCAGGGCCAGCGTGCGACGGTCACGCACAATCTGGAGTCCTTCCTTTCGCATCAAAGCCAGCAGGCGCGTTAGGTTCATGGGTGGCGGGGCGTTACTGGTTCTTGGGAGCTGTTAGCCTTCGCGTAAAGCAGAATACCACGCGTTTGTCAGATGGTGATTTTTCGGTCGCGCGCGGTGATGCGCCAGGTGGTTGTAGCGCGTTGGTTTTCCACGACTACAGCCGACATGTAGAGCGCAACTGTCGGACAGATGTGGCGCGGAATGCCATAGAAGCAGTCGCCGACTTTGTAGTTGCCTGCTAGCGGCGTTTCAAGAACTAAGTGTTCTTCGTGTTGTTGGAAGGTTTGGGCTTCTTCAAGGCCGAGGAGCGTAACGCGGGGATGCGGGTTGTCTGGGGCAATTGCTTTGTGGCCCAAATCCACACAAATGAGATTGTCCCCAGGTGTGCTAATGACCCTTGTAAAGACCAGCGCCGCATGCTGAAAGTTTAGGTCCAGGTATTGCGCGGTGGTGGTGTCTGAGAGCACTGCAGTGCCGGGGCTGCACTCCACGTCACTGTGGTTTGCATGAATTGGGAAAGTGAGTGTGCCGCTGCTCACTAGACGCGGCACCGGCAGGCCGGCTGCCTGCAGGTCAGTGCGCAGCTGGCGAACGGGCGCAATGTTCTGCGTGCATTGGGCGGTTCGCTCTGTGATATCAACTAACCTGTTGTGGCCGTCGTAGGCGTGTAGGCCGCCGGGCGTGAGGCCAGGCAGTGTGCACAGCGCTTTATAGATTGCGATGGCTTGCGGGCCAGGCGCAATGCCGGTGCGGTGCATGCCGCAGTCCACATCCAGCAGCACTTCAGCAGTGGCGCCGGCTGCGGTTACTGCTGCTGATAATGTGCGCATGACCGCAGCATCGTCCGCAATCACGGAGAAGCGCGTGTGGGGAAAGGCGCGCGTGAGCTCCACAAAGCGCTGCACATTGGGGCCCACCGGCTGGTACGCGAGCATGACATCAAGCGCGCCGGCATTCGCAGTCATTTCGGCTTCGGCGATGGTGGCGCACTTGAACTTGTCGATGCCAGCCGCAAGTTTGAGCTTGATGATTTCTGATAGCTTGTGGGTTTTTACGTGCGGGCGCAGGCGCGCGGGTCCGCCGGTCAGGCGCAGCATGTGCTGCAGGTTGGCCTGCACGCGGTCCGGGTAGATGAGCAGGGCCGGGGATGGAACCTCAGCGGCATTGGTCATTTGGTGTGATTGCGGGCTCATGGGTTTACTCTCGGGCAGGGTTGGCAACAATATTGTTGCTGGCCAGCGGGATGAGTTGCTTAACGGCTGGCGACGCGGCGGGTTGGCGCTGCGGATTTCAGGCGGAGCGCCGCTGCATGGCAAGGCTAGCCAGCGCCAGGAGCAACGCCACTAAAAACATTGCTGCGCCCATTACATTTATCTGGGGTGGGACGCCGCGCTGCGCTGCGCCCCAGACAAACATGGGAAAGGTGACTGTATTGCCGGAATTGAAGTTGGCAACGATGAAATCGTCAAAGCTGAGTGCAAACGCCAGCAGGGCGGCCGAGATTATTCCGGGCGTGACCAATGGCAGCGTTACCTTGTGGAACGTATGCCATTCGTTGGCGTATAAGTCCATGGCAGCTTCTTCCAGCGCGCTGTTCATGCCCTGCAGGCGCGCCTTCACCGTCACCACCACATAACTGATATTGAAGAGGATGTGGCCAATGAGGATGGTACCGAAGCCGGTGGGAATGCCAAGGTTCAGAAACAGTGCGAGCAGCGAGGAAGCCATCACAATCTCGGGCGTGGCCATGGGCATAAAGATGAGCAAGTTGGTGGCGGTGCGGCCGCTGAAGCGGTGGCGCACAATCGCGAAAGCAATCATGGTGCCAAGCAGCGTGGCGCCGAGAGTGGAGAGCGCGGCAATCTGCAGGCTGTTCACGAGGGCCGGGCACAGGCCGGACACGCCGCACGGGTTGAGCCATGACTTAAGGCTGAACCCCTGCCAGGTGAAGTTGTAGCGGCCGCTGTTGTCATTGAAGGAAAAGATGACGACCACGATCACCGGCAGATAAATGTAGAAGAGCGCCAGGAGTGCGTAGAACACCACCAGATTGCGGGTAATGGCACGCCACACGCGGAAAAGCAAGGACGGCGTGTTGGATGCTGCTAGCTGCGGGGCGGCAGCGGCTGGCAGCGGGGCAGATGCTTGCGGCATTAGGCAGCCTGTTGCGCGGCGCAGGGCTTGGCGCTCACACCAAATCCTCGGTCCCGGCGCGGCGCACATACAACCCCACCAGCACCAGAATGGTAAACATGAGGGTGATGGAGAGTGCGGCGGCGGTGGGGTAGTCGAGCACGGCCAGGAAGCGGCTGTCGATGACATTGCCCAGCATGGACTGCGAAGGTGTGCCTAAAAAGCGCACGTTGATGTAATCGCCGGCTGCGGGAATGAAGGTGAGCAAGGTGCCTGCCACCACGCCGGGCAGGGAAAGCGGAAACGTAACTTTAAAGAAGGCGGTAACCGGGCTGGCATACAAGTCCCCCGCTGCTTCAATCAGGCTGGGATCAAGGCGCTCCAATGAAGTGTAGAGCGGCAGCGTCATGAAGGGCAGAAAGTTGTAGGTGATGCCGGCCACGACGGCGATGGATGTGGCCAGCAGGCGCCCGCCCGGCGGCAGCAAGCCCAGCGTTTGAAACATGCCCACAATCCAGCCGTTGTCGGCCAGGATTATTTTCCACGAGAGCGTGCGGATCAAGAAACTGGTGAAGAATGGCGCGACGACAATTAGCAGCATGAGGTTCTTGTAACGGCCGGAACGAAATGCTATGAAGTAGGCCAGCGGGTAGCAAATGACGAGCGCGAGCAGTGTGGCGAATCCCGCGTACAAAATGGAGCGGCCAAACTGCGCGCGGTATTCCCAGAAGGCATTGGTGTAGTTTGCAAAGCGCCACGTGAGGCGGAAGCCGGTGCTGATGCTGCCCTCTTGCAGGGATGTGGAGAGCAGTGTGAGGATGGGCGTTACAAAGAACAGGGTCAGCCAAAGCAGGCCGGGGAGCAGCAGGGCATAGGGCATCCAGGCCGTGCCGCTCAGCAGTCCGCGCCGCGGCGGGATTGCGCTCATAGGATTTCTTCTTCGGTTTCCTGCGGTGCGCCGGTGCGCGGCACAGCGAAGGTGTGCTGCGGATCCCAGTGCAGCTGCACGGCTGTGCCGCGCGGGCGCATGCCATCGATGCCCATGTTTTGTGCGAACACAGTCAGCTCCTGCTCCCATGCCGTGCGCACCACGTATTGCGTGCTGACACCCATAAAGCTGGAGTCTGTAACTGTGGCTTGCAGTGCGTTGTGGTCGGCCGGCGCCTGGGTGCCGGGGCTGGCCATGTGCAGTTTTTCCGGGCGCACGCCCACATACAGGTCTGTGGCGGCTGCTGCCGGCCGGTTGGCTGCAGGCAGGCGCAGCGCCGCGCCGTGTGTTTCCACCAGCAGCAGCGCGCCATCGGTGCCGGTGACGCGGCCTTCCAGCAGATTGGACTTGCCCAGAAAGTTTGCGACAAAAGCAGTGGCAGGGCGCTCGTACAGGTCAATGGGTGAAGCCAGCTGCTCCACGTGCCCGTGGCTCATGACGGCAATTGTGTCCGCCATGGTCATGGCTTCCTCCTGGTCGTGCGTGACATGCACAAATGTGGTGCTCACCTCGGTTTGAATGCGCTTGAGTTCCAGCTGCATCTGGCGGCGCAGCTTCAGGTCGAGCGCGCCCAGCGGCTCGTCCAGCAGCAAAACCTGCGGCGCGTTAATCAGCGCGCGCGCGAGGGCCACGCGCTGCTGCTGCCCGCCGGAAAGCTGTGCAGGGCGGCGGGAGCCATAGCCATCCAGCTGCACCAGTTCCAGCATTGCTTCCACGGGCTTGGCAATGTTCTGCTCGCCTTTGCGGCGCAGCCCGAAGGCCACATTCTCGAAGACGGTCAGATGCGGAAAAAGCGCGTAACTTTGAAAGACGGTATTAACCGGGCGGTTGTAGGGCTTGAGGTGTGTGATGTCTTTGCCATTCAGCAGGATCTCGCCACTGGTGGGTTGTTCGAGGCCGGCAACCATGCGCAGCGTGGTGGTCTTGCCGCAGCCGGACGGGCCGAGCATTGCAAAGAACGAGCCGGCTGGCACGGTCAGGCTGATGTTGTCCACCGCTACAAAAGCTGGGGCGGCCATGACCGGGCTGCCAAAGCGCTTCACCAGATTGGTGATGCGCAGCTCGGCAGCCGCCCCTGCCAGTTTGTCTGTCATCGGCAGCTGTTCTCCAAGCCGGCCAAATTACTGCTCACGCTCCGATTGCTTTTTGGAAGAGTTCTTGATACGCCTTGTCTTCATCCTCGCTCAGAATCTTAAACTGAAATGTGTTGGCGAGCATTTTTTCGCTGGGGAAGATCAGCTCATTATTGGCCATCTCGGGATCCAGCTTTTCCATGGCTTCCTTGGCGCCGGCGACGGGCGAAATGTAATTCACCCAGGCGGCAATCTGCGCGGCTACTTCCGGCCGGTACACATAATCCATCAGGGCTTCGGCGTTGCGTTTGTGCGCGGCCTTGGCGGGGATGAGCATGTTGTCCGAGAAAAGATTTGCCCCTTCCGCCGGAACCACAAATTTCAAATCGGGATTGTCCAGCTGCAGCTGGATGATATCCCCGGACCACGCAACGCAGGCGGCAATGTTGCCGACGGCTAGGTCGTTGGCATATTCGTTGCCGGTGAAGGCGCGGATCTGCCCGCTGGCAGCGGCTTGCTTGATGCGCTCAATTGCTTTTTCATAATCGCTAAAGGGATGGTTGACGGGATCCAGGCCCATCGAGCTCATTACCAGACCGGCCGTGTCGCGCATTTCAGAAAGGAATGTAACCTTGCCTGCAAGGTCCGGCGCAAAGAGGTCGTTGATGCTGCTCAACTCGCGGCCGGTGAGCTGGGGGTTGTAGCCGATGCCGGTGAGTCCGGATTGCCAGGTAAGCGAGCGCTTGCGGCCGGGGTCAAACGCAACTTTTTGCAGCGCCGGCAGCAGGTTCGCTTTGTTGGGTACATGCGCTTCAGTAATTTCCTCCGTCCAGCCGAGTTTGATCATGCGCGCGGCCATCCAGTCCGTCAGCACCGTCAGGTCACGGCCGATGTCCTGGCCGGCAGCCAGCTGGTTGCGGTACTTGGCAAACCAGGTGGTGTTGTCATCTACTTCTTCGATATATTCGGTTTTGATTTTGGTTTCTTTTTCAAAGTCGAGCAGCGTGGGCGAGGTCGTGCCGTCTTCTTCCATATCGATGTAGAGCGGCCAGTTTGCAAATGAGAGCACGCCGCCGGGTGTGGCCACTGGCGCGGGCGCGCCGCTGCCCGCTTGTGGGCTCACGCCGCAGGCGGCCAGCAGGCTGCCGCCAAGCAGGCCGCCGGTCCCAAGTCCCAGATTGCGCAGAAAGTGGCGCCGGGAAAGGCCGAACGATTTTAGAGAGCGCAATATTTCCGGGTCGGGCAACGGGCGCCTTGCGGCAGGATTTTGGTATGTGCGCTTTGTCACGGGATCCTCCGATTGGTTAGTGCGATTGGCGAATTGCGAGACAGGGGCGGGCGTGGTGCATCACGGTGGTCCAGCCGATGGAAGGGTGCGGGAGCAGCGGTGTTGGCATTGCTGTGCGCGAATTGTAACTGACTGCGGGCATTGGCGCAAATGGCGGGAAGGACAGAGCCGGTGGCGCGGTTGGGGTCGCCGCCCTTAGTTTGTTGTTTCGGGCTGTTGCGGCCTTATGGGCAGAACGCGGGTAGTGGCTTGTTTGATTGCGTTGGGTGTATGCGGCCGTAGTGGGCCTACTGTGGGTGCTATGGGCTGGTGCTGGTCGGGGCAATGTATTTCGGGTTGGCTTCCGGCGGGCAGCGGGGTATAAAACGGGTTGTGCGGAAGCAGTCTACGCCAATCACGCCGGCTGGCGGCCCGCGTTCGCGCAGCCCCCGCGACCCGCACCTTAGCAAGGGCGAGATCATTGCGTGGCTGCGCGCAGCTCCGCACCGCATTGCAGGTGCAACCGATGGCGTGTCAAGCCATGTGCTGCGCGCCGCACCTGCGCCGGAAGCGTGGTCCATCGTCGAAATTGTTGCGCACTTGCGCGCTTGCGCCGACGTGTGGGGTGATGCTATCGATCAGATTCTTGCAGCCAGGCGCCCGACCTTCAAGGCCATAAGTCCGTATACGTGGCTAGAGCAAACCGACTACCGCAGCTTGGAATTTGCGGCGACGATGCGCGCTTACCGCCGGCAGCGCGCGGCTTTGGTGCGACAACTGCAGGGCCTGCCCGCGCGCGAGTGGGAGCGGTCTGCCATCGTCACCGGCTGTGGCGCGCCGCTAGAGCGCACACTAACCTGGTACGCGCTGGGCATTGCCGGCCACGAACAATCGCATTTGAAGCACATTGAGCGCTTGCTGAGTGAGCGGCGTTGAACCCTTTTCCTTTCGCACAGCGGCAGCGTGTTGGACGGTGCAGCGCAGGCTTGATAGTTGCCGCCGGCGCGTGATAGCTGGAGCTGGCGTAGTTACTTATTGTCAAATCGCCGGCGGATATGCGCGTGGCTGTGCAGCAGCGCGCGAAAGCGAAGGTCAGATAAAGTTGTAGAAAGGTGGGAAGATGGCAGCCACGACTAGCGCCCAGCCGGAGTACACGGGCAGGAAAGTAAGTTGCCAGTTTTCCAGCGTGGCGAACGAGCTGCGCTGAAACAGAAAGCGCCAATAGAGCCATGCTGAGCCAGCAAGGTTGGCGAGCAATATTAGATTTTCGCCCAGGGCTGCCACGCGGTTGGGGGTGAAGCCAAAGCTGGAAATGCGGGCGAGGATGGCCCACAGGGCAATGCCATCGACTGCCAGGGCGCTGGCGACGAGCAGCAGTTGCAGGCCGTCGAAGAATCCGGGCGGCGCATGCGAGGCGCGCGCTGAGGCACCATAGAGCACCAGCCCGACGACGACTGCCAGCAGCAAGTCCAGGCCGATCAGCAGTTCGCGCTCAACGTTTATGGGACTGCCGGTCCAGAACATTGTTGCCAGAAACACCAGCAGGAGAATTGTGAACAGCGGGGTGAACAGCCGCGTCAGCATTGGCGCCAGGTTGCCGATGACACTTTGCTTGGAGTCCACAAGCCATGCGGCGATGATGACTGTGCCCGCCGCCCCGCAGGGGATCAGCCAGCCAGCTACGAACCAGTCTGAGTTGGTGTCGATGGCTGTGAACATAAGGGAAGTGAAGCCGGCAAGGACGATCCCGCCCAGCGCGATGAGTACACAGTAAATTGCCAGCTCGCCGGAGAAGCGCACAAAGTGCATGCGGCCGGCGCCAAGCCATGGGCCGCGCACGTGCGCGAAACCGACGGCGAGCCAGAGTGTGATCGGTAGGTGCAGAATGGCCAGGACCGCCGTGTGGCTGCTGTCCGCGAATGGGTAGGCGTTTGCAAAGTAGCCCCCAACTGCGAAGGCGAGCGCAAGCGTGAGCGTTTTGCGCGCATTCGCTGCGCGCTGCCACATGAGGTAGGCAGCAAGCAAGGGGAAGACGAACAAACTCGCGTTGCGCAGGTAGAACAGCGGCGGCTCCGTGCCTGGCAAGAGCGGGATGCCAAACAGGACGGGTGCTTTGACGGCGAGCGCTGCGGCGGTTGCAAAGGCAAGCACAACGCGCAACTCGGCGGGTGCGGTGCGCGTTGGCACAGTTGCAGCGCCGGAGTCTGATGGCGGCTGCTGCCATAGCTGGGCGGCATGCGCAGTTGCGAAGGCATGCGTGGGTGCATCGCCGTTGCCCGCGCGCTTAAGCGCAATCAGGAAGGCTTCATCGTGGGATAAGCCGGCTGCGCTGAGCGCGGCGAGGTGAGCGCGCAGCTGCGCCTCGATTGCTGCGGGCTGCGGGCTGCCCGCAGCGTGGTGGCTGCTCACTGCTTCTCGCCACTGGGCAATCTGCGCTTCAAGCGGTGCGGCTGGGCTTGTCATGGTTGTGCAGGCGCAGTCGGCAAGTGGCTACTTTAGCTGCGCGCTTTTAGATTTGACCGTGAACGGCAATTTTACAGTGATCGGACCGTGCCTGACGGTGCGGCGCAGCAAAGCTCTGCCGGGCCAAGCGACTGAGGCAAGTGTATATCCGCCGGCAGGCGGTGCGAGCAACAAGCGTTGCGCGCTGCAGGCTGCATTACGTGCCGCGGTGTGCCGGCTACTCCGCCAGACCGGCGCGCAGCCAGGACACGATTTCCCGCAGTGCGCCGTAGGCGCGCAGCCGCGCTGCATCACTGTCTTCGGTTTCGGCAGCGGCAATTTTCTCTTCCATTTGCTGCAGCACGAGTGGCCCCGTTGCAAGCAGGGCATCCGCGTTGGAGGTGGCGTACTTGGCAAGGATGTAGCGGATCAGGCAGGTAACAGGGATGCCTGTGTGCGCGCTCAATCCATAAACAGTGGGCAGTGGGTCAACAACCGTGTAATGGGCCACATCCGCCTTGAAGTTGGCGTGGGGATCATGCGCGTCCCAGGTATCGGTGTAGGGAAAAAGTTTCATAGCTACTCCGGGTTAGGCCATCACGGTCGCGGGGCTTCAGCTAATTAGGGATTAGATTTGGAAAACGGCGCTGGTGATTGGACTGTTGCAGTTGAAGGCAGCCGGGCGTGCGCGCGGTGGCTGCAAGTGGAGCGAAGGCTGCCACTTTGGTACAGCGTTTGTGCAGGCGGAGGGTGGGCTTATGCACCGCCGCCAGAGCAGGTGCTGCCATGAATGATAATCGGGCATGGCTCTGAATATGCCAGCGCGCGGCGGGCAAGCGCTGCCGACTGTGCGCAGTATACATCCGGCTTGGATTGCGGCTTCAGTAACTTTCCTGACGCTGGTGGCAACGGCCGGTTTTCGTTCTGCGCCATCTGTGCTGATTGTGCCGCTTGAAGCGGCCTTCGGCTGGAGCCGGGCGCAAATCTCGCTAGCGATTTCGGTGAATGTTTTGCTGTTCGGGTTTACGGCGCCGTTTGCGGCTGCGCTGATGGAGCACTTTGGCATCCGGCGCGTGGTGATGGCAGCGCTGACGCTGATTGGTGGCGGGGCTGCGGCCACTGTGTTCATGACCGAGCCGTGGCACTTGGTGCTTTTGTGGGGCGTGGTGGTGGGCGTGGGCACTGGCTCGATGGCGCTGGTGTTTGCGGCCAGCATTGCCAACCGCTGGTTTGTAAAGCGGCGCGGCCTAGTGATTGGCTTGCTTACGGCTGCAACCGCCAGCGGGCAGCTGGTGTTTCTGCCCGGGCTTTCGATGCTGGCGCAGAGTGTGGGCTGGCGCAGTGTGTCGCTGACGGTGGCGGCGGGCGCGCTGGTGATGGTGCCCGTGGTTTGGTTGTTTTTGCTGGAGTGGCCGGCAGACGCCGGCCAAAAGCCATACGGTGCTGCGCCGGAGTGGGAGCCGGCGGCGCGCAGTGCGGGCAATGCGGCTTGGCTGGCGCTGCAAACTTTGCGGGACGCAGCCAAAGTGCGGGACTTCTGGTACATCGCCGGCTCGTTCTTTGTGTGCGGTCTTTCCACCAGCGGTTTAATCGGCACGCACTTTATTCCGGCGGCGCATGACCATGGCATGCCGGAGCTGGCAGCAGCCAGCCTGCTGGGGCTGGTGGGGGTGTTTGATGTGGTGGGCACAATTTTCTCCGGTTGGCTTACGGACCGCTATGACGCGCGCCGGCTGCTGTTTCTGTATTACCTGCTGCGCGGCATCTCGCTCTTCCTGCTGCCGGGGGTGCTGTTCAGCACCGTGCAACCTTCCACGCTGGTGTTTGTCATTTTCTACGGGCTGGACTGGGTGGCGACGGTGCCGCCCACTGTGCTGCTATGCCGCATGGTGCTGGGGCGCGAACGCGGCACGGTGGTGTACGGCTGGGTGTTTGCGGCGCACCAGGTGGGCGGCTCGATTGCAGCGCTGGGGGCTGCGCTGCTGCGCGTGCAGTTTGGCAATTACGCGCTGGCGTTTTATGTGTCCGGCTTGTTGTGCGTGGTGACGGCATATTTTGTTTTGCAGATTGCGCGGGAGGTGCCGGCAGGCGCGCTGCCGCGCTAACTGCGCCGGCAATCGCACCCGCGCGTTCACCACCGGTGGAGGCGAATGCAGAACAGCTGATTGCTCCAGAAGCAGTAGAGGCAATCCCCGAAATTGAGTTTGACCAGACGGCAAACCTGACAGCCGAAGCCGGGCACGATAGGTTGGCGGCCGGTGCGGGTGCGGATGCGGATGCGGATG
>Ga0233424_10000029_pt1 | contig 207296 bp, 183 predicted proteins | sample Watercolumn_Towu_FD_181011 | JGI IMG/M metagenome (GOLD analysis project Ga0233424, IMG submission 181011) | Freshwater microbial communities from Lake Towuti, South Sulawesi, Indonesia - Watercolumn_Towuti2014_125_MG | ecosystem: Environmental > Aquatic > Freshwater > Lake | place... | reverse complement strand
CCCTGCGCGAGATCGGCCTGCGAACGGTACTTGCCGGAGAGGAAGCCCGACGCCAGGCTGTAGTAGGTGACCACCCCCAGGCCCTCTCGCCGGCATAGGTCGCGCAGGGGGCCGTCGTAGCTGCCGCGGTCGTAGAGGTTGTATTCGGGCTGCAGCACCTGGTAGGCCGGCAGGCCCTGCTCGCGCGCCACCTGCAGCGCCTCGCCAAGTTGCGCGGCGTCGAAATTCGACGCGCCGATCGCGCGCACCTTGCCGGCCTTCAGCAGCCGGTCGTAGGCGCCGAGGGTCTCGGCATGCGGCACGGCGGGATCGGGCCAGTGCGAGAAGTACAGGTCGATGCGCTCGACGCCCAGGCGCGCCAGCGAGGCCTCGACCGCCTGCACGATCCATCGCGCCGACAAGCCCTGCTGGCCCGGCTGCCCGAGGTCGGAACCGACCTTCGTGAAGAGCTTCACCCGGTCGCGCAGCCCGGGCCGGGCCTTCAGCCAGCGACCGATGATGGCCTCCGATTCGCCCCCCTGGTTGCCCGGCGCCCAGCGCGAGTACACATCGGCCGTGTCGATGGCGTCGAAGCCGTGGTCGACGAAGGCATCCAGCACGTCGAAGCTGGCCTTCTCGTCGAGCGTCCAGCCGAAGACGTTGCCGCCGAAGACGATCGGCGCGATGTCGAAGCCGGTGCGGCCGAGTGGGCGTTTGTGCATCGTGGAATCTCCTGTGCGACGGGACAACGGCGCTTGCTGCGCTCAGCATATGCAGTCTCCCGCAAGCCCGTTGCACGCGGGTGATCGGCGCCCGGTATGAGAAGATGCCCGGTTGCTATCCGTGACCCGCGCCAGGACCGCGGGAATGCCTGCAGCCGCCATGACCCACGAGCAGAAACCGGCCACCGCGGTGAAAGCGGCCGACGCCAGCGCCGACTTCAGCACCCACACGCCCATGATGGCGCAGTACCTCCGCATCAAGGCGGAGTTCCCGGACACGCTCGTGCTGTACCGGATGGGCGACTTCTACGAGGTCTTCTACGACGACGCGCGCAAGGCGCACCGGCTGCTCGACATCACGCTGACCACGCGCGGCCAGAGTGGCGGCGAGCCGGTGGTGATGGCGGGCGTGCCGGTGCATGCCATCGAGAGCTACCTGGCCAAGCTGATCAAGCTGGGCGAGGCGGTGGCGATCGCCGAGCAGGTGGGCGAAGTGGGCGCTTCGAAGGGGCCGGTGGAGCGCAAGGTGGTGCGCGTGGTCACGCCGGGCACCGTGACCGACACCGAGTTGCTGGCCGACCGCCAGGAGACGCGGCTGCTGGCGCTGTACCAGAAGGCCTCGCCGAAGGGCACGCAGTTCGGCCTCGCGTGGCTGGCGCTGACCAGCGGCGAGCTGGGCGTCACCGAATGCGGCGAGCGCGAGCTGGCCGCCTGGCTGGCGCGGCTGACCCCGGCCGAGATCTTGGTGCACGGCGAGACCTGGCCGGCCGCGGTGCGCCAGTGCGGCGCCGCGGTGACGCACCGGCCGGGCTGGCAGTTCGACGCCGCGCTGGGCGAGCGCAAGCTGCGCGAGCAGCTGCGCGTGGCGCACCTCGCCGGTTTCAACGCGCAGGACCTGAAGCTGGCGCACGCCGCCAGCGCCGCGCTGCTGAGCTTTGCCGAACACACGCAGGGCCGTGCGCTGGCGCATGTGCACTCGCTGAGCGTCGAACGCGCCAGCGACCTGCTCGAGCTGCCGCCGGCCACGCACCGCAACCTGGAGCTCACCGAAACGCTGCGCGGCGAGTCGAGCCCCACGCTGCTGTCGACGCTGGACACCTGCCGCACCGGCATGGGCAGCCGGCTGCTGCGCCACTGGCTGACCCATCCGCTGCGCGACCGCGACGTGCCGATGGCCCGCCACGGCGCCATCGCCGCGCTGCTGGACCACGGCATCGAGCCGCTGCGCGAGGCGCTGCGCGCCGTCAGCGACGTGCAGCGCATCACCGCGCGCATCGCGCTGCGGCAGGTGCGCCCGCGCGAGCTGACCGGCCTGCGCGAGACGCTGGCGGCGCTGCCGGCGCTGTGTGCCACGCTGCCGCCGGCCCCACCCCCACCCCCACCCTCTCCCGCCGAGGCGGGAGAGGGGGCCGCACCGCTCCCTCTCCCCGCACGCGGGGAGAGGGCTGGGGTGAGGGGTGGTGGTAGCACGCTGCTCGATCGACTGCAGGCGCAGCTGCACCCCGACCCGGCGATCCACGCGCTGCTGCAGCAGGCGATCGCCGCCGAACCCGCCGTGCTGCTGCGCGATGGCGGCGTGATCGCCCCCGGCTTCGACGCCGAGCTCGACGAGCTGCGCGGCATCGCGACGAACTGCGACGACTTCCTGCTCGAGCTGGAGGCGCGTGAGCGCCTGCGCACCGGCATCGGCAACCTGCGTGTGCAGTACAACAAGGTGCACGGCTTCTACATCGAGGTCACGGCCGGGCAGGTCGACAAGGTGCCGGCGAACTACCAGCGCCGCCAGACGCTGAAGAACGCCGAGCGCTACATCACGCCGGAGCTGAAGGCCTTCGAGGACAAGGCGCTGTCGGCGCAGGAGCGTTCACTGGCACGCGAGAAGTGGCTGTATGAGCAGGTGCTCGACCGGCTGCAGCCGCACCTCGCCGTGCTGTCCGACGCCGGCCTGGCGCTGGCCAGCCTCGACGCGCTGGCCGCGCTGGCCGAACGCGCCGCGACGCTGGACTGGTGCCCGCCCGAGTTCGTGCGCCAGCCGTGCATCGAGATCGAGGCCGGGCGGCACCCGGTGGTGGAGAGCCGGCTGGCGGAGACCGCCGGCGCCAGCTTCATCGCCAACGACTGCCGGCTCGACGCGAACCGCCGCATGATGATCCTGACCGGCCCCAACATGGGCGGCAAGAGCACCTTCATGCGGCAGGTCGCGGTGATCACGCTGCTGGCCTCGATGGGCTCGTACGTGCCGGCGTCGCGCTGCCGGCTCGGGCCGATCGACGCCATCCACACCCGCATCGGCGCATCGGACGACCTGGCCAACGCGCAGTCGACCTTCATGATGGAGATGACCGAGGCGGCCGCGATCCTGCACGGCGCGACAGCCAACGCGCTGGTGCTGATGGACGAGATCGGCCGCGGCACCTCCACCTTCGACGGCCTCGCGCTGGCCGGCGCGATCGCCAGCCACCTGCACGACCGCAACCGCGCGTTCACGCTGTTCGCCACGCACTACTTCGAGCTGACCGAGTTCCCGGCCAAGCATCCGCAGGCGCTCAACATGCATGTCAGCGCCGCCGAGAGCGGCGACGACATCGTGTTCCTGCACGCCATCGAGCCGGGCCCCGCCAGCCGCAGCTACGGCGTGCAGGTGGCGCGGCTGGCGGGCATGCCCGGCACGGTGCTGCGCCAGGCGCGCCATGCGCTCGAATCGCTGGAGGCGCAGGCCCGTGCCGGCGACGCGCAGATCGACCTGTTCGCGGCGCCCGAGCCCGCCACGCCGCCTGCGGACGATGCCGCCGCACCGCTGCGTGAGGCCCTCGCCGCGATCGAACCGGATACCCTCACCCCCCGCGAAGCCCTCGACGCGCTGTACCGGCTGAAGGCCCTCGCCTCGTGATCCGCAGCAACCCCGAAGCACCATGACCTACTGTGTCGGCATCCGGCTCAACGCCGGCCTCGTCTTCCTCTCCGACTCGCGCACCAACGCGGGCCTGGACGCGATCTCCACCTTCCGCAAGATGATGATCTACGAGAAGACGGACGACCGCTTCATGGTGCTGCTGTCGGCCGGCAACCTGTCGATCTCGCAGTCGGTGCGCGAGATCCTGCAGGTCGAAAAGATCCCCGGCGCGGAGGGCGAGGAGCCGATCACGATCTGGAACGCCAAGAGCATGTTCGACGCCACGCGCGTGCTCGGAGCGGCGGTGCGGCGGGTCTACGAGCAGGACGGCGCCGCACTCAAGCAGGCCGGCGTCGACTTCAACGCCAGCATGATCTTCGGCGGCCAGATCAAGGGCGAGGCGATGCGGCTGTTCCTGGTCTACTCGGCCGGCAACTTCATCGAGGCCACGCGAGAGACCTGCTTCTTCCAGATCGGCGAGAGCAAGTACGGCAAGCCCATCCTCGACCGCGTGCTGACCCCGCAGACCGGCCTCGACGAAGCCGCCAAGTGCGCACTGGTGTCGATGGACTCGACGCTGAAGTCGAACCTCTCGGTGGGCCTGCCGCTCGACCTCGCGGTCTACCGGGACGGCACGTTCCGCAGCGACCAGGTGGTGTGCATCGACCACCAGAACCCCTACTTCGAGATGATCCACAGCACCTGGGGCCAACGCCTGCGCGAGGTGTTCGAGGGCATCGACGATCCGCGATGGGATGGCGGCGACGCCGATCACCCGCTGTTGGTGACCTCGCAGCGCCACGAGCCGATGCGCAAGATCACGACACCCGACGAACGGATCGTGTGACCTGTGGGAGCGGCTTCAGCCGCGAATCCGACCCCACCGCGACCCCCTCGCGGCTGAAGCCGCTCCCACAGAACCCGGCGCCGCGCGACTCTTCCCTATAATCACGTTTTACCACGACGGCCCTGCCCAAAGGGCGCCCAGGCTCCAGGCCGGGCGCCTCGGAACGCAGGGCCGCTTGACATGACCAAGTTCGTTTTCGTGACCGGCGGTGTGGTGTCCTCCCTGGGCAAGGGCATCGCCGCGGCGTCCCTGGCCGCGATCCTCGAATCGCGCGGCCTCAAAGTCACCCTCATCAAGCTCGACCCGTACCTGAACGTCGACCCGGGCACGATGTCGCCGTTCCAGCACGGCGAGGTGTTCGTCACCGACGACGGCGCCGAGACCGACCTCGACCTCGGCCACTACGAGCGCTTCATCACCACGCGGATGAAGAAGTCGAACAACTTCACCAGCGGGCAGGTCTACAAGAGCGTGCTGGAGAAGGAACGCCGTGGCGACTACCTCGGCAAGACGGTGCAGGTGATCCCGCATGTCACCAACGAGATCCAGGACTTCGTGAAGCGCGGTGCCGGTGTCGGCACCAAGGAAGCGGTCGACGTCGCCATCGTCGAGATCGGCGGCACCGTGGGCGACATCGAGTCGCTGCCCTTCCTCGAGGCGGTGCGCCAGCTGAGCCTGAAGCTCGGGCCGACGAACGCCGCGTTCGTGCACCTGACCTACGTGCCGTTCCTCGCCGCCGCCGGCGAGCTGAAGACCAAGCCGACCCAGCACACGGTGCAGAAGATGCGCGAGATCGGCATCCAGCCCGATGCGCTGCTGTGCCGCGCCGACCGCCCGATCCCGGACGACGAGCGCGAGAAGATCTCGCTGTTCACCAACGTCGCCGCGCACGGCGTCATCAGCGTGTGGGACGCCGACACCATCTACAAGGTGCCGCGCATGCTGCACGAGCAGGGCCTGGACGAGCTGATCTGCATGAAGCTGCAGCTGCTCACCCGCCCGGCCGACCTGAAGCGCTGGGACCGCCTGGTCGAGGCCGTCGCGCAGCCCAAGGGCCAGCTCACCATCGCGATGTGCGGCAAGTACACCGACCTGTCCGATTCGTACAAGTCGCTCAACGAGGCGCTGCGCCACGCCGGCATCCACCACCAGGTCAAGGTCAACATCGAGTACGTCGATTCCGAGACGCTCACCGACCAGACCGTCGGCACGCTGGCCAAGTACGACGCCATCCTGGTGCCGGGCGGCTTCGGCAAGCGCGGCATCGAGGGCAAGATCGCGGCGGCGCAGTACGCCCGCGAACACGCCATCCCGTACCTCGGCATCTGCCTGGGCATGCAGGTGGCGACGATCGAGTACGCGCGCCACAAGGCCGGCCTTGCCGACGCGAACTCCACCGAGTTCGAACCCGATACGCAGAACCCGGTGATCGCGCTGATCGACGAGTGGCAGGACGCCGACGGCAGCATCCAGAAGCGCAACGCCAACTCCGACCTCGGCGGCACGATGCGCCTGGGCGCGCAGAGCAGCGACGTCAAGCCCGGCACGCTGGCCTACGAGATCTACGGCCCGGTGGTCACCGAGCGGCACCGCCACCGCTACGAGGCCAACGAGCACTACCTCGACCGGCTGCAGGAAGCCGGCCTGGTGATCTCGGCCATCACGCAGCGCGAGAAGCTCACCGAGATGATCGAGCTGCCGCGCGAGGTGCATCCCTGGTTCGTCGGCGTGCAGTTCCACCCCGAGTTCAAGTCGACGCCGTGGGACGGGCATCCGCTGTTCATCAGCTACATCGGCGCGGCGCTGCAACACGCGGCCGCTTCGAAGAAGGACTGATCCACCATGAAGCTCTGCGGTTTCGAGGTCGGGCTCGACCGGCCGTTCTTCCTGATTGCCGGCACCTGCTCGATCGAGGGCCTGCAGATGTCGATCGACGTGGCCGGCCTGCTGAAGGAAGCCTGCGCCGACCTGGGCATTGCGCTGATCTACAAGGGTTCGTTCGACAAGGCCAACCGCTCTTCAGGCGCCACCCCTCGGGGACTGGGCATGGAAGCCGGCCTGAAGATCCTGGACGAAGTGCGCCGCCAGACCGGCCTGCCGGTGCTGACCGACGTGCATGACGAATCGCAGGTCGCCGAGGTGGCCAGTGTGGTGGACGTGCTGCAGACCCCCGCCTTCCTGTGCCGGCAGACCGATTTCATCCGCGCCGTGGCGCAGAGCGGCAAGCCGGTGAACATCAAGAAGGGCCAGTTCCTCGCGCCGCACGACATGAAGAACGTGATCCAGAAGGCACGCGACGCCGCCCGCGAAGCCGGCCTGCCCGAGGACAGCTTCCTCGCCTGTGAACGCGGCGCCAGCTTCGGCTACAACAACCTGGTGTCCGACATGCGTTCGCTCGCGATCATGCGAGAAACGGGGGCGCCGGTGGTGTTCGACGTCACCCACAGCGTGCAGCTGCCGGGCGGCCAGGGCACCTCCAGCGGCGGCCAGCGAGAGTTCGTGCCGGTGCTGGCGCGCGCCGGCGTGGCGGTGGGCGTGGCGGGGCTCTTCATGGAGACACACCCGGACCCCGCCAAAGCGTTCAGCGACGGCCCGAACGCCGTGCCGCTCAAGCACATGCGGGCGCTGCTTGAGCAGTTGGTCGCGCTGGATCGTGTCGTGAAGCAGCAGCCGTTGCTGGAGAACGATTTCTCCTGCTGACAATCGCACCGCTCTGGCATTGATCGCGGCTGAAGCCGCTCCAACAGAAGTTTCACCCCACAAATTTTTCGGAGTCCTATCGAATGAGTGCCATCGTCGACATCGTCGGTCGTGAAGTCCTCGACAGCCGTGGCAACCCCACCGTCGAATGTGATGTGCTGCTGGAGAGCGGCACGATGGGCCGTGCAGCAGTACCGAGCGGCGCCTCCACCGGTTCGCGCGAAGCGATCGAGCTGCGCGACGGCGACAAGAGCCGCTACCTGGGCAAGGGCGTGCTGAAGGCCGTCCAGCACATCAACACCGAGATCAGCGAAGCCGTGCTGGGCCTGGACGCTTCCGAGCAGAGCTTCCTCGACAAGACCCTCATCGACCTCGACGGCACCGACAACAAGGGCCGCCTGGGCGCCAACGCGACGCTGGCCGTCTCGATGGCCGTGGCCCGTGCCGCCGCCGAGGAATCGGGCCTGCCGCTGTACCGCTACTTCGGCGGCATGGGCGCGGTGCAGCTGCCGGTGCCGATGATGAACGTCATCAACGGTGGCGCGCACGCCAACAACAACCTCGACCTGCAGGAACTGATGATCCTGCCGGTGGGCGCCCCGTCGCTGCGCGAAGCGCTGCGCTACGGCGCCGAGGTCTTCCACGCGCTGAAGAAGATCATCCACGACAAGGGCATGAGCACCGCCGTGGGCGACGAAGGCGGCTTCGCCCCGAACGTGGCCAGCCACGAAGCGGCGATCCAGCTGATCCTGGAAGCCATCGACAAGGCCGGCTACACCGCCGGCGAGCAGATCGCCCTGGGCCTGGACTGCGCCGCCAGCGAGTTCTACAAGGACGGCAAGTACGTGCTGTCGGGCGAAGGCCTGAGCCTGTCGGCCGGTGAATGGACCGACATCTTGGCCACCTGGTGCGACAAGTACCCGATCATCTCGATCGAGGACGGCATGCACGAAGGCGACTGGGACGGCTGGAAGCACCTGACCCAGAAGCTGGGCAAGAAGGTGCAGCTGGTGGGCGACGACCTCTTCGTCACCAACACCAAGATCCTGCAGGAAGGCATCGACAAGGGCATCGCCAACTCGATCCTCATCAAGATCAACCAGATCGGCACGCTGTCGGAAACCTTCTCGGCGATCGAGATGGCCAAGCGCGCGGGCTACACCGCCGTGATCAGCCACCGCTCGGGCGAAACGGAAGACAACACCATCGCCGACATCGCGGTGGGCACCAACGCCGGCCAGATCAAGACCGGTTCGATGAGCCGCTCGGACCGCATCAGCAAGTACAACCAGCTGCTGCGCATCGAGGAGGATCTCGGTGATATCGCCGTGTACCCGGGCCGCGGCGCCTTCTACAATCTGAAGTAAGCCGTTGAAGGGGGCCTGTGGGCCCCCTGCCGCTTTTCCTGCTGCCTTCCACAGCCGCTCCGCCACCATGCGTTTCGTCCCTGTCGTCCTGCTCGCGTTGATCGCGCTGGTGCACGCGGAGCTGTGGTTCGGTCGCACCGGCATCCCGCGTGTCATCGAGCTGCAGGGCCAGGTGGCCGAGCAGCAGGCGCGCAACGACCTGGCGCGCGAGCGCAATGGCCGGCTCTCCGCCGAGGTGCGCGACCTGCAGGAAGGCCTCGAGATCATCGAGGAAAAGGCCCGTGCCGAGCTCGGCATGGTGCGCCCGAACGAGATCCTGGTGCAGTACACGCAGCCGCAGCACGCCGCGGTGCAGGCGGCGGGCCCTGCCTCGCCGGCGCGACCCATCGCGCAATGAGCCTGTCCGACGCCGGCGCTGCGGCGCTGGCGGTCGCGCTGCGGCCCGCCTTCACCGCCTTCGGCAGCCCGATCACGTGGCTGGAACTGGTCGCCGTTGTGCTGGCGCTGTGGATGGTGGGCTGCAACCTGCGGGTGCGTCCGCTGGCCTGGCCACTGGCCATTGCCAGTTCGGCCCTTTATGGGCTGCTGTTCTGGGATGCCCGCCTCTACGGCGACGCCGCGCTGCAGCTCGTCTTCATCGCGGTGGCCTGCTGGGGCTGGTGGCAGTGGCTGCGCGGCACCGACGACCAGGGCCGCCCGCTGCACGTGAACCGGCTGCCGCCCGCCGTGCTGGTGCGGGCGCTGGCCGCCGCGCTGCTCGCCTGGCCGCTGCTCGGCGCATTCCTCGACCTCTTCACCGACACCGACGTGCCGTACTGGGATGCCTTCCCCACCACGCTGAGCCTGCTCGGCCAGTGGCTGCTGGGACGCAAGCACATCGAGAACTGGCCGACGTGGATCGCCGTCAACACGGTGAGCGTCGGGCTGTTCGCGTACAAGGGGCTGTGGCTCACGGTGGTGCTGTACGCGGTGTTCGTCGGGCTGTCGGTGGCCGGCTGGCGGGCCTGGCAGCGGCGCCTGAGCCCCGGGCCGACATGAGCTTCGTCGTCGCCATCGTCGGCGCAGAGAGCACCGGCAAGAGCACGCTGGCGGCGGTGCTGCAGGCCCACCTCGCACGATCGGGCGAAGACGTGGCCCATGTCGCCGAATACCTGCGCGAGTTCTGTGGCACCACCGGCCGCACGCCGCGCCAGGAAGAACAGGCGGCCATCGCTGCCGAGCAGACCCGCCGCATCGAAGCCGCCGCGGCCGCGCACGACCTCGTGATCGCCGACACCACGGCGCTGATGATCGCCGTCTACAGCGACCAGGTCTTCGGCGACACCGGCCTGTACGCCGCCGCGCTGGCCGACCACACCCGCGTCGCCGACCTGACGCTGCTCACCGCGCTCGACCTGCCGTGGCAGGCCGACGGCGACATCCGCGACGGCCCGCACGTGCGTGGCCCCGTGGACCGCAAGCTGCGCGCCGCGCTGGTGGGTGCCGGCCTGCCGTTCAGCATCGTCGCCGGCCAGGGCGAGGCCCGCGTGCAGCATGCGGTGCGCAGCATCGCGGCGGCCCGGCGCGCGCCACCGGCGGCACTGTCGGGCTGGCGCCACCTGTGCGCCCGCTGCGGCGACGGCGACTGCGAGCGGCGGCTCTTCTGTGGGAGCGGCTTCAGCCGCGATTCGCTGCCGGCCGCCGATCGCGGCTGAAGCCGCTCCCACAAAGAACGAAATCGGCTGCCGAGGCGCCATACTCCGGCGCCATGGCCTACGACTACAGCTCGGACAACCAGCGCCTCGAGATCCCCAACCCGTACAAGGCGCAGAACCGCCTGCTGCTGCTGTGCGCCGCCGTGCTGCTGGTCGCCGGCCTGGCCTGCCTGTGGGATGCGCGCAGCGCCCTCGCCGGCCCGCGCGGCTGGACCGCGCTGCCGCCGCTGCTGGTCGGGCTGGGTCTGGTGGCGGCGGGTTGCATCGCCGCGGCCACCGCGGCGCGGCGGCTGCGCTTCTTCTTCGGCCGCGGCCGGCCCGCCGGGCTGGCGCCCGAAATGGCCCCCGGCCTGGTCGGCGGCTCGAAGCCGGCCGAAGGGGTGAAGGAACTGCTGCGCCAGAGCGCGCTGGTCTACCGGGAGCCGCAGGGCGCCGTGGAAGGCCTGCTCTACCACTGGGTGCCGCGCCTCATCACCGCGCCGGATGCGCTGCAGACGCAGGCCCGGCTGCAGTTCTTCAACCTGGCGGCGTTGGCCGTCACCACGCTGAGCTTCGCGGTGGCCTGGCTGGCCTTCGGCAGCTCGACCGTGCGGCCGTGGCTGAGCTGGGGCTACTTCCTGTTCGGCGCGTTCTTTCTGCTCAAGCCCATCCTCGGCGCCGGCAGCGCGCGGCTCAACCTCGGCTCGCTGGTCGGCCTGATCGCCGCGGCGCTGCTCGCGCCGGTGCTGATCGGTCTGGTGGCGCCGAAGCTGCCCGACCTCTCGGCGTGGTCGCTCGGCGCGCAGACCAGCCTGATGCTGGCGGCCGGGCTGGCAGGCGTGGGCCTCACCGTGGCCGCGCTGCTGGCGCAGGTGCAGGGGCCGCCGCAGACCCAGACCAGCAGCGTGCAGCAGCGCCTGTCGATCAACGTGCCGCCGAACCTGCTGCTCGACGAGCTCGAACGCCACCTGCAGGAGCAGTGGACCGAGCGCATCCCGAACCGCCGCTACGCCAAGCAGGAGCCGGTGATCGAGCCGAACCGGCAGGCCGGCCCGTTCGCCGGCGAGCTGCTCGAGGAAACCCAGCCGATGCCGCTGGCCAACACCGCGCCGCCGGGCGTCACCGGCGCGCTGGCGTCGCCGCGGCACCGCTTCACCGTGCTGCTCGACCTCTACGCCACGCTGCTGACGCTGGCCGCGGTGGCCTGCGCGCTGGCCTTCGTGAAGGGTTTCGACGCCGCGCAGCACTGGCGCGACCAGCCGCTGTCGTATGCGGGCCTCGCCGCCATCCTGATGCTGGTCGCCGCGTTCGCCTGGAAGTCGGCCGCCTGGCTGTGGGGCCGCTTCGATTTCGAATCGACGCTGCTGTGGGTGGAGCTGCTGGGCACCTACCAGACCGCCCAGATCGGCACCGGCAACCTGCTGCAGGGCCAGCTCAACACGCAGAACACCGTGGTGCGCACCGAGGCGATGACGCTGCGCATCTGGCGCGCACGCCTCGAATCGGTGACCTTCGGCAAGGATGCGGCGCGGCAGATCACCGCGATGTTTTCCACCGACCAGGAGGCCCGTGCGCTGGCCCACCACCTGAGCGTGTTCGGTCAATCGCGCGCCAGCATGGTGACACCGGCCAGCGAGGCCGACCGCCAGGCGGTGCAGGGCCTCGCCGAAGCCACAGCGCAGCTCGAGCAAGCCCGCCCGCCCGCCGCCACGCTGCCCGGCACCCCTGCACCGCGCCACTGCATGCACTGCGGCAGCGCGCTGCCCGGGAAGGCCCGCTTCTGCCCGCAGTGCGGACACGCCACCACCGCCTGAAGCTCGGATAAACTGAGGCCGCCAGGAGAGAGCCTGCCCCGCGCAGGCCGCCGAAGGCGCAGAGGCCTCGAAACACGGCTTCGAACGCTCAGGCAAAAGGACTGGCAAACGTCCGCGGCGAACACCGTCGGACGCACCTCACTGGAGAGAGGCCGTCGATGCACGCATCGGACGGTCCACCGAAGGGGCAAGCATCGTGTCATCGCGCGGTGCCAATCTCTCAGGTAAAGCGGACAGCGAGGGCCCGAGCACCCACCGGCAACGGTGGTGCGACTGCCGTCGACCCGGTCCGGAGACCTGTGATGAACGCCCCGCTGCTGCAGACCCCGCTGCACGAACTCCACCTCGAACTCGGCGCCAGGATGGTGCCCTTCGCCGGCTATGCGATGCCGGTGAGCTATCCCGCCGGCATCCTGGCCGAACACGCGCAGTGCCGCAACGCCGCGGCGCTGTTCGACGTCTCGCACATGGGCCAGTTGCGGCTGGTGGGCGCCGATGCGGCGGCCGCGCTCGAGACGCTGGTGCCGGCCGACATCGTCGACCTGGGCGTGGGCCGCCAGCGCTATGCGCTGTTCACCAACGCCGCCGGCGGCATCCTCGACGACCTGATGGTCTGCCGCCGCGAAGACGACCTGTTCCTGGTGGTCAACGCCGCCTGCAAGCAGGTCGACCTGGCGCACCTGCAGGCGCAGATCGGCCACCGCTGCCGCGTCGAGCCGCTGCTGGACCGGGCGCTGCTGGCGCTGCAGGGCCCGCAGGCGGTGCAGGCACTGGCGCACCTGAATGGCGGGGTCGCCGCGCTGCGCTTCATGCAGGGCGGCATGTTCTCGCTGGCCGGCGCCGACTGCCACGTGACACGCTCCGGCTACACCGGCGAGGACGGCTTCGAGATCTCGGTGCCGGCCACCCATGCCGTGGCGCTGGCGCGCAGCCTGCTGGCGCTGCCGCAGGTGATGCCGGCGGGCCTCGGCGCGCGCGACACGCTGCGCCTGGAAGCCGGCCTGTGCCTGTACGGCCACGACATCGACACCACCACCAACCCGGTCGAGGCGGGCCTCGCGTGGTCGATCCAGAAGAGCCGCCGCCCCGGCGGCGCCCGTGCCGGCGGCTATCCCGGCGCCGACGCGGTGGCCGCGCAGCTGCTGCAGGGCGCCGCGGTGCAGCGGGTCGGGCTGGTGGGGCTGGAACGCGCACCGGTGCGCGAGGGCGCCGAGCTGTTCGACGCGCAGGGCCACCGCCTCGGCCGCGTCACCAGCGGCACCGTCGGCCCGACGGTGCAGCAGCCGATCGCGATGGCCTACCTGCCGCGCAACCATGCTGCCCCGCATGCCGAGGTGCTGGCCGACGTGCGCGGCAAGCGGCTGCCGATGCGCGTGGTGCCACTGCCCTTCGCGCCGCACCGATACTTGAGGGCGTGAACGGGCCCCGGCAGGGGCCTGCCGGCAAGCGACGTTCCACACCCCTCTTCCCATCTTTCCTGGAGCACCTCCCATGACGACCAAGTTCACCTCGGAACACGAGTGGATCAACATCGAGGACCACGACGCGGCCGTCGTGGGCATCACGCTGCACGCGCAGGACGCGCTCGGCGACGTGGTCTTCGTCGACCTGCCCGCCGTGGGCACCACCTTCAAGGCCGGCGATGTGGCCGGCGTGGTGGAGTCGGTCAAGGCCGCGGCCGACCTGTACATGCCCGTCACCGGCGAGATCGTCGAGGTGAACGAGGCGCTGCGCGACGACCCGTCGCTGGCCAACACCGACCCGCTGGGCAACGGCTGGTTCTTCAAGGTCAAGGTGGCCGACATGGCCGAGTTCGACCAGTTGATGGACGCGCCGGCCTACGACGCGCTGCTCAAGACACTCTGACCATGACACCGCTTGCCGCGCTCGAAACCCCTGCCTTCCCCACCCGCCACATCGGCCCCGACGCCGCCGACGAACGACAGATGCTGTCGGTCATCGGCGCGGCCAGCCGGGCCGCGCTGATCGAGGCGCTGCTGCCGCCGTCGATCGCCCGCAGCGGCCCGATGCAGCTGCCCGCGCCGCTCGGCGAGGCCGAGGCGCTGGCCGAGCTGAAAGCCCTGGCGCAGCACAACCGCGTGCTGAAGAGCTTCATCGGCCAGGGGTATCACGGCACCACCACCCCGGGCGTCATCCTGCGCAACGTGCTCGAGAACCCGGCCTGGTACACCGCCTACACGCCCTACCAGGCCGAGATCTCGCAAGGCCGCCTCGAGGCGCTGCTGAACTTCCAGACGCTGGTGGCCGACCTCACCGGCCTGCCGATCGCCAACGCCTCGATGCTCGACGAGGCCACCGCCGCGGCCGAGGCCATGACGCTGGCGCGCCGCATCGCCAAAGCCGCCAGCAACGTCATGCTGGTCTCCGGCGACGTGCACCCGCAGACGCTGGCGGTGCTGCAGACCCGCGCCGAGCCGCTCGGCCTGGTGCTGCGCATCGCTCATTCGGCCGATGAATGGCAGGCCGGGCTCGACGGCGAGCTGTTCGCCGCCTTCGTGCAGTACCCGGCCAGCAGCGGCTGGCTGCACGACTGGCAGGCCGATGCCGAGCGGGTGCATGCGAAGCAGGCCCTCTTCATCGTCGCCGCCGACCCGCTGGCGCTGACGCTGCTGAAGCCGCCCGGCGAGTTCGGCGCCGACATCGCGCTCGGCTCCACCCAGCGCTTCGGCATGCCCATGGGCGCCGGCGGCCCGCATGCCGCGTACCTCGCCTGCCGCGACGAACACAAGCGCTCGATGCCCGGCCGGCTGGTCGGCGTGAGCGTCGACAACGCCGGCGCCCCGGCACTGCGGCTGGCGCTGCAGACGCGCGAGCAGCACATCCGCCGCGAGAAGGCCACGTCGAACATCTGCACCGCGCAGGTGCTGCCGGCCGTGGTGGCCAGCATGTACGCGGTCTACCATGGCCCGCAGGGGCTGACCCGCATCGCCGAGCGCGTGGCCACCTGCACCGCGATCCTGTCGAAGGGCCTGCAGCAGCTGGGCTGGAGCGAGGCGCTGATGCACCACGCCGACCGCGGCACCTTCGACACCGTGTGCCTGCGCACCGGCGCAAAGACCGAAGCGCTGATGGCGCGTGCGGTGGCTCAGGGCATGAACCTGCGCCGCGCCTGGAACGACTACCTCTGCATCTCGCTCGACGAGACCACCACCCGCGACGACCTGCGCGCGCTGTGGCAGGTGTTCGCCCCCGAGGGCCAGGCGCTGCCCGACCTCGACACGCTGGCCGCCGACACCGGCCCGACGATCCCTGCGGCGCTGCGCCGCACCAGCGCGTTCCTCACGCACCCGGTGTTCAACACGCACCACAGCGAGACCGAGATGCTGCGCTACCTGCGCCGCCTCTGCGACCGCGACCTGGCGCTGGACCGCACGATGATCCCGCTGGGCTCGTGCACGATGAAGCTCAACGCGACGGCCGAGATGATCCCGATCACCTGGCCGGAGTTCGCGCAGGTGCATCCGTTCGCGCCGGCCGAGCAGCTCGAAGGCTACCGCCGGCTGAACGAACAGCTCACCGCGTGGCTGTCGCAGGCCACCGGCTATGCCGGCATCAGCCTGCAGCCCAATGCCGGCTCGCAGGGCGAGTACGCCGGGCTGCTGGCGATCCGCGCCTGGCATGCGTCGCGCGGCGAGCAGCACCGCACCGTCTGCCTGATCCCCGAATCGGCCCATGGCACCAACCCGGCCTCGGCGCAGATGGTCGGGCTGCAGGTGGTGGTGGTGAAGTGCGATGCCACCGGCAACGTCGACCTCGCCGACCTGCAGGCCAAGTGCTCGCAGCACGCCGAGCGGCTGGCCTGCGTGATGATCACCTACCCGTCGACCTACGGCGTGTTCGAGCCGCGCGTGCGCGAGCTCTGCGACACGGTGCACCGCCACGGCGGGCGGGTCTACATCGACGGCGCCAACCTGAATGCCCTGGTCGGCCTCGCCGCCCCCGGCGACTTCGGCGGCGACGTCAGCCACCTGAACCTGCACAAGACCTTCTGCATCCCGCACGGCGGCGGCGGGCCGGGCGTCGGGCCGGTGTGCGTGGTCGACGACCTGGTGCCGTTCCTGCCCGGCCACGTGGACACCGGCGAGCGGCCGGTGGGCGCCGTCTCCGCTGCGCCGCTGGGCAATGCCGCCGTGCTGCCGATCAGCTGGATGTACCTGCGCATGATGGGCGCCGAGGGACTGCGCGCGGCCACCGAGACGGCGATCCTGAACGCCAACTACATCGCCGCGCGGCTGGCGCCGCACTACGACATCCACTACAGCAGCGGCGCGCCGGGCATCGCCGGCGGCGGCGTGGCGCACGAGTGCATCCTCGACCTGCGACCGCTGAAGGAGACTTCGGGCATCACCGCCGAGGACGTCGCCAAGCGGCTGATCGACTACGGCTTCCATGCCCCGACGCTGAGCTTCCCGGTGCCGGGCACGCTGATGGTCGAGCCCACCGAGAGCGAATCGCTCGCCGAGCTGGACCGCTTCTGCGACGCGATGATCGCGATCCGCGGCGAGATCGAACGCGTGGCGCAGGGCGAATGGCCGCGCGAGGACAACCCGCTGAAGCGCGCTCCCCACACGGCGGCCAGCCTGCTGGTCGACACCTGGCCGCACCCGTACTCGCGCGAGACTGCGGCCTACCCGCTGGCTTCGCTGCGGCAGGACAAGTACTGGGCGCCGGTCGGCCGCGTCGACAACGTACACGGCGACCGCCACCTGTTCTGCAGTTGCGTGCCGATCGGCAGCGCCGACGACGCGACCTGACGGAACGCTTTCACCCAGCCCTTGCACGGATCCGGCTCTGCCGGTCCGTCGCAAGAGCCCCCTCGGGGGGTACCGAGCGCCAGCGAGGTTGGGGGCCTCATCCTCTGTAAATGCCGCAGCCCATGAAGACGTCGTCGTCGACGCGCGCGAGGTACGACGCCTTCTCCGACGGTTCGCCGGTGACCGGGTGCATCGCCACGTACTCGACCCAGCCGGCGCCGTGCTCGGCCACCACCGCCAGCGCCCGGGCCATGAAACCGCCCGGATCGAGCACCTGGGTCTGGTAGACCGTCTGGCCGACCAGCGCCGGCTTGGCGCTGTGGACGTGGTAGCGGCCATCGCCATCGAGCACGAACAGGTACAGGTCGCGGTCGACGAAGCCGTTGCCCGGCGTGTTGAACTCCCTCGCGGCCTGCTGCCAGCCGCCTTCGCGCACGCGGGCCAGGCCGCGCTGCACCAGCGCCTGCGCCTCGTCGGCGCTGCCCTGGCGCAGCCGCATCGAGGCGACCGACACGCGCAGGGCCTGCGCCTGGGCGACCAGCGCCAGCGACGCGTCCGACGAGCGGCTCACCGCCTCGGCGTTCTGATGCGTGATGGCGTCGATCTGCGCCACCGCCTGCGCCACCTCGTCCAGACCGCGGCTCTGCTGCTCGCTGGCCTCGGCGATCACGCACAGCTGCGTCGACACCTCGCCGACCCCTGCCACCATGCCGGTGAGCGTGCCGCTGACCCCTTCGACCCGCGAGATCACCTCGCTGACCTGTTCGGTGGTCTGCTCGATCAGCGTGCGGATCTCGCTGGCGGCTTCGCCGCAGCGCTGCGACAGCTGGCGCACCTCGGCCGCCACCACGGCGAAGCCCTTGCCGCTCTCGCCGGCGCGGGCCGCCTCGACCGACGCGTTCAGCGCCAGCAGGTTGGTCTGGAACGCGATGTCGTCGATCACGCGGTTGATCTCGGCCACGCGCTGCGTGCCCGCCTCGAGCACGCGGATCGAGCCGACCGCGTCGCGCATCAGCTCGGCGCCTTCTTCGCTGCGGCCGCGCAGGTCTTCGCTGAGCGTGTTGAGCCGGCCCACCGCCTGGGCGTTGGCCGCCACCGCACCGGTGAGCTGCTGCACGTGCACCAGCGACTGGCGCAGGCTGGCCGCCTGCGTGTCGGTGCGCGCGGCGAGCGCCTGGCCGTCCTCGGCGACCCGTTCGCCGGCCTGGCCGACGCGCACCGCGGTCGAGCGGATGTCGGACACCAGCGACGACAGCTGTTCGGCCATCGCCTCCAGCGCGTGGCCGGTGTCGGCCATCTCGTCCTCGCCGCGCACCTGCACGCGGGCCGACAGGTCCCCTGCGGCGATGGCCTGCACGGACCGGCTGACGGCCTTCACGGCACCGGCGAAGCTGACGTAGAAACAACGCGCCAGGTAGGCCACCATCAGCACGCCCAACAGGCTGCCGGCCAGCTGCAGGCCGAGCGCACGGCGGTGTTCGTGCACGCGGGCGGCCAGCACCCGGTCCAGCGCCAGGCCGACCTCGTCCTGCAGCTGCAGCACGCCTTCGCGTGCCTGCGCCACGTCGGCCGGCGCCGCGATGGCGTCGGCCTGCGCCAGCGCCTGCAGCGTCGCATGCGCCGCGGTCCAGCGCGCCGGCACCACGCCGCCCGCGCGGCCCACCGCGTCCATCGTGTTCTTCGTGCGTTGCAGCACGCCGGCCAGGTGGCGGGCCAGCGTGCGGGTCTCGTCGGCCGAGGTGGCGCGGGCCATCGGGCCGGTCAACTCGAGCAGCGCCGGCAGCCGCTCGGTGGCCAGCTGCGTCAGCAGCATCGACAGCGGCTGCGAATCGAACAACAGGCCGGAGCGCTCGGCCGCCACGTCGAGCAGCTGGCGCAGGCCGACCAGCCGGTCGACCACTTCGCCGACGGGCACCGCCGCATCGCGCGGCGCCAACAGCGCCAGCAGTGCCTCGCGCTGCACGCGCCACGGCTGCGCCATGCCCAGCGCAGGCGCCTGTGCGACGCGCCGGTCCATCTGTTCGAGGATCTGGCGCAGCCCGGCCTCGGCGGCCTGGCGCACGCCCACCGGCGCGGCGCGCTGCTCGTGCCAGTCGTCAAGCTGGCCGATCAACCGCGTCACGTCGTGCAGCAGCTGGCCGCCGGCCTGTTCACGGTGCGCCTGGTCGACACCGGCCAGCTGCGCCTGCAGCGCCTGTCCCTGCAGCACCGCCAGCGGCACCACCAGCACCCCCACCAGCGCCAGGATCTTGGTGTGCACGCGCCAGCGGCGCATCAGCTGCACGCCGGGGCCGTGCCAGCGCGAAAGCCACGATCGACTGCTCATCGGTGCCCCCTTCTCAAGCAAAGACGAAGTGCTGCACCGAGCGCTTCAACGTGTCGCCCTGCGTGCGCAGCGCAGCCGAAGCCTCGGAGAGCTGCGCGACCAGGCGGGCATTGCCGTCCGCCGACGCCGCCACCTCGCGGGTGATGTCCAGCACCGCCTGCGAGCCGGCATGGCCGTCCCGCGTCATGTGCACGATGTCGCCCATCAGTTGGTGGATGGTCGCGATGCGGCGGTCGGTGCCGGCCACCGCGGCATTGGCGCGCTCGGTCACCAGGTGGCCGTCCTCGATCTCGCGCACCGAGCCGCTGACGATCTCGTGGATGCGTCGGGCCGCGTCTTCGCTGCGCTGGGCCAGCGCGCGCACTTCCTGCGCCACCACCGCAAACCCCTTGCCGGCAAGCCCGGCGCGCGCGGCCTCCACCGAGGCGTTGATCGACAGCAGCTTGGTCTGGTAGGCCACGGTCTCGACCAGGCCGACGGTCTTCTCGATGTCGCGGCTGCGCGCCTGCAGCGCCTGCATCTGGCGGCGCAGCTGGCCCATCGCCTTGCGGCTGCGCTGGGCATCCCCCTGCATCTCGCGCACCAGCGCGGCGGCCTCGTGCACCTGCCCCGCGCAGCGCTCCATCGCGGCGGAGAACGCGTCGGCCCGCCCCGCCACGTCGCCGATGGCCTGGCGGATCTGGCCGGTGCGGCCGGACAGCCCGGCATTGCCGTCGGCCACCTCGCGCGAGGCATGCGACACCGCGGTGACGCCATGCGACACCGCTTCGAACAGCTGCGACATCTGCGCGGCCGAGGTGCCCAGCGCGTTCAGCGCGCGGCCGACCTCGTCGCTGCCCCAGCCCTGTGGCCGGATCGACAGGTTGCCGTGGCCGAGCTGTTCCAGGTGTCCGCACAGCGTGCGCAGGCCGCCGGCGGTGACCTTGTAGACACAGACGAGCACGTACACCGCCACCAGCAGGCTCAGTCCCACCAGCGCCACCTGCCAGCGCAGCGTGGCGGCCTGCGCGGCCCGTGTCGCGGCCCCGCGTTCGCTCATCGCGCTGGCGCCGGCACGGTACAACGCGTCCACCGCCGCCAGCGCGCTTTGGCCGGCGGCTTCGAGGGCCTCCGGTGCCCGTGTCGGTTCGGTGCCGGCTGCGCCGCCCAGCAGCGCGGCGCCGTGGCGATCGATCAACTCGAGATAGGCCTGCACACGGCGCAGCGACTCGTCCATCAGCGCCACGTCGACCAGCACGGAACGGCGCAGCAGGTCCTGCTCGGCGCGCGCGGCGTCGAGCGACTGTCGCACCGCGCCCAGCTGCAGGGCCAGCCGGCGTGCCACCGCGGCGGCATCGGCCTGCGGCACGGTCCGGCGAGCGGTGCGGCCCAGCAGGCCCAGCCGGTCGCGCAGGTCGGGCATCAGCGCCAGCACACCGGCGCGCAGCGCGGTGTCGGCAGCCGATTCGTGGGGGGCATCGCGCAGCAGCGTCTGGCGCAGCAGCGCCAGCGCTTCGGCATAGGCATCGGCGGACAGACCGCCATCGGTGCCGCCGGTTTCGCTGCGGTGCGAGAGGAACGCGGCGCGGCGCTGCTGCAGCAGTTGCCAGGCCGAGCCCAATGCGGGATCGGCCTCGACCGCCGCGGCCAGCAGCGTCTGCAGCCGTGCATGGCCACGGCCTTCGTCTTCCAGCGAGGTGCGTGCCTCGGTGGCGTCGGCGCTGCCGCGGCCGAGCGCGGCGGCCGCGCGCTGCAATGCGGCGCCCAGCTGCGCCGCCGCATCGAACTGCGCCAGCCGCTCCTGCGCGACGCCGCGGTCCTGCCAGCGATGCCAGCGCGTGCCGGCCGCATCGGCCAACAGCACGGCCAGCGGCAGCAGCAGACAGGCCAGCACCGCGCTGCCCTTCACCGGCAGCGACTTGTTGCGCAGCCAGCGGATGCCGGGCGTCCACACGCCGTGGTAACGCGTGTACGCCAGGCGACCGCTCCAGCGGTTGCGCCAGGCCTGCCACCGCCGGGCCGGGACCCGGGGCGGCGCGGCGGCGTCGGGGGTTGTCGACATGGAGGAGCCTCCTTTTGTACTGCCCAGGGACTGCCACCGCGGTCGGACGGACCTGCGCATGCTCCGGGATCGGCCTTGATCGTACGGAGGCCGATGGCGCCGGATCAGCTCGAAAAGGGTGCCGATCACCATGCTCATTGCCACTTCTCGCATTGCCGGGCAAGCGCACAGTGCCTCCTCGAACCGGACCTGCTCACCCTTGCTGTACCCAACCGGAATCCACGATGTCTGAGACCCTGCCGACCCCGTCGCGCCCTGCGCCGCGGCGACGTTTCGCCTGGCGGCCGGCCGGCACCGCCGCGTTGGCGGCGTTGGGCACGCTCGTCGCCTGGGCCGTGGCCGGCGTGACGGGCGGCGTGGTGTGGGGCATCGCCGTCACGCTGGTGGCGGGTTGGGCCGGCTTCGGCCTCCCGCGCGGGCCGGCCGCGACCGCCCGCACCGGCAGCGACGCCGATGACGACGTGATGCGCCTGCAGCGACAGGTGGTGCCGGTGTGGCGCCGCAACGTCACCGCGGCCCGGGCCCATGCCGAAGACAGCATGCAGCAGCTCGTCGAGAGCTTCGCCGGCGTGATGGAACACCTCGAACACGCCGTCGGCACGCCGGTGGTCAAGATGGGCGCCGACGACCAGGACGCCCTGCTCGAGCGCCACCATGCCGAACTCGAGCAACTGTTGTCGACCACCCGCCTGGTGGTCGGCCTGAAAGACCGGCTCTACGACGGTGTCGCGTCGCTGGACGACACGCTGCAGGAAATGTCGACCCTGGCGCGCGAGGTGCAGCGCATCAGCCGTGCGACGCACCTGCTCGCGCTGAACGCCTCGGTGGAAGCGACCCGCGCCAGCCACAGCGGCGAAGGCTTCGCGGTGGTCGCGCAGGAGGTGCGCCGCCTCGCCGGCGATGCGCGACGGGCCGGCATGCGCCTGGGCGACCATGTGGATGCCATGCAGAAGCGGCTGCACGACCTGAAGAAGGACGTGCGCCGCCACGACACCGAGGACGACGAGATCGTGCTGCAGGCCGAGGAGAACGCCCGCGCCGTGCTGCGCGCGTTGCTGGGCTCGACCGCCGAGGCCTCGCGATCCGCGCAGGCACTGCAGCAGGGCAGCCGTGCGGTGCAGGACGACCTCGAGCGCATCCTGATGAGCCTGCAGTCGCAGGACCGGCTGTCGCAGATGCTGAACGCCGTGACCGACGACATGGGCCGGCTGCACGACTGGCTCGCCGGCAGCGACGACCCGCTGGCGCAGGTGCCGGCGCGCTGGCTCGACCGGCTCGAACAAAGCTACACGATGGAAGAACAACGCAGCAGCCACCACGACACCGTCGTGATCGACAAGCAGGCGGCGGTCGAGTTCTTCTGACCCCGGATTATTTTTCTCTGCATTCAGGCAGTACGACAGCGAGGTGAACCCATGAGCAAGACCATCCTGGTGGTGGACGATTCCAGCAGCTTCCGCACGGTGGTGAAGTTGGCGCTGCGCAAGGCCGGCTTCGAGGTGCTCGAAGCGGTGGACGGCCAGGACGCGGCGGAGAAGCTGGCCGGCAGCAAGCCGAACCTGATCGTCTGCGACGTCAACATGCCGCGCATGGACGGCCTCAGCTTCGCCCGCCACGTGAAGGCCAGCCCGACGCACCGCTTCACGCCCATCATCATGCTGACCACCGAGTCGCAGGAGTCGAAGAAGGCGGAAGGCAAGGCGGCCGGCGTGCGCGCCTGGATCACCAAGCCGTTCCAGCCCTCGCAACTGGTCGACGCGGTCGCGCGCCTGTGCCCCTGAGCGAGCGCTCGATGACCGCGCCCGCCCTGGTGCTCACCGGCGAACTGACGATCGGCGAAGCCGCCGCCCAGCACGAGAAGCTGCGCGATGCGCTGGCCGCCGGCCAGTGCCGCCTCGACCTCGCCGGCATCGAGGCCTGCGACTCCGCGGGCGTGCAGCTGCTGCTCGCCGCGCGCCGCAGCGCCCAGGCCCAGGGCCTGCTGCTGACGATCGACGCCCCCAGTGCCGCGCTGCAGGAAAGCCTGCATCGCTACGGCCTGGACCACCTGCTCGCCCACTGAGCCCATCGGGAAGCCGAGACGCCATGCCCCTGCAAGACGACGATGACGACATCCTCGCGGCCGCGCGAGAGGGGTTCCTCGCCGAGGCCGCCGAGCTGCTGACGCAGTTCGAGCAGGCGCTGCTGGCGATGGAACAGGACCCGCACGACGACGAGGCCGTCAACAGCGCATTCCGCGCGGCGCACACCCTCAAGGGCACCGCGGGGCTGTTCGGCTTCGAGGCGGTCGTCCTGTTCACGCACGAGGTCGAGAGCGTGCTCGACGCGATGCGCGCCGGCGAACTGGTGCTCTCCGAGACTGCGATGGGCCTGCTGCTGGCCAGCCGCGACCAGATGGAGCACCTGCTGGACGACATCGAGCAAGTGCCGCCCGACGCCGCGCTGGCCGAGCGCAGCGACACCCTGGGCAGCCAGCTTCGCACGCTGCGCGCAGGCTCCGCCGGCGACGCGCCCGCGCTCCCTGTCGCGGCGACCGCGACCCTGCAGGCTGCACCGCGCGTCTGGCACCTGTCGCTGCGCATGGGCGCCGACGCGCTGCGCAACGGGCTCGACCCGATGTCGTTCATCCGCTACCTCGACACGCTGGGCACGGTGCAGGGCATCCGCACGCTCGAAGAAGCGGTGCCGGCGCTGGAAGCGCTCGATCCCGAGGGCTGCTGCCTGGGCTTCGAGATCCGCCTGGCCACCGCGGCCAACCGCGCCGCGATCGAGGACGTCTTCGAATTCCTGCGCGAGGACTGCGACCTGCAGATCCTCGACCCCGACAGCGACGCCGCGGCCTACGAGGCGCTGCTGGCGCTGCGCGCGCCCGAGCCGGCGCAGCGCGAGGCGCTGCTGGCGCACTGGCAGGTGCTGGCCGGCCCCGACCGGGCGCCGTTCATCGAGCGCCGTGAAGCCGCCGCGCTGCCCGACCGCCGCCACAACGAACCCGAGCGCCGCAACGGCAAGACCGACCGGCGCGCCAGTGCCACCGGCGGCGGCGAGGACACCCGCTTCATCCGCGTGCGCGCCGACAAGCTCGACCAGCTGATCGACCTGATCGGCGAGCTGGTGATCGCCGGCTCGGGCGCGCAGCTGGTCGCGCAGACCGAACAATCGCCGCGTTTCATCGAGGCGGCGCAGCGCATCCACGACCTGGTGCAGGCCGCCCGCGATGGCGCGCTGGGCCTGCGCATGGTGCCGATCGGCGAGACCTTCTCGCGCTTCCACCGCGTCGTGCGCGACGTCAGCAAGCAGCTCGGCAAGGACGTCGAGCTGCAGGTCACCGGCGGCGACACCGAGCTGGACAAGTCGATGGTCGAGACCATCGCCGACCCGCTGATGCACCTGGTGCGCAACAGCCTCGACCACGGCCTGGAGACGGCCGACCAGCGCGTCGCCGCCGGCAAGCCGGCGCAGGGCCGGCTGGCGCTGCACGCGTACCACGAGTCGGGCGCCGTGGTGCTCGAGGTCAGCGACGACGGCCGCGGCCTGAACCGCGACCGCATCCTCGCCAAGGCCGTCGAACGCGGCCTGGTGGCCGAGAACACTGCGCTCACCGATGACGAGATCTACCAGCTGATCTTCGCCCCCGGCTTCTCCACCGCCGAGCAGGTGACCAACCTCTCGGGCCGCGGCGTCGGCATGGACGTGGTCAAGCGCAACATCGAGTCGCTGCGCGGCCAGATCGCGATCGCCAGCCAGCCCGGCCGCGGCGCGACGATGCAGATCCGCCTGCCGTTGACGCTGGCCATCATCGACGGCTTCCTCACCAGCGTGGGCGGCGTCAGCTACGTGATGCCGCTGGAGCTGGTGGCCGAGTGCCTCGCGGTGCCGCCGGAATGCGGGGCCGACCCCGAGCGCGTGACCGGCTACTTCGACCTGCGCGGCGAAGTGCTGCCCTACCTCGACCTCGGCCGCTTCTACCGCCACGCCGGCGCCGCCTCGCAGCGCCGCAGCCTGGTGCTGGTGCGCGACGGCCAGCAGCGCATCGGCCTGGTGGTCGACCGGCTGCTGGGCGAGCACCAGACCGTCATCAAGCCGCTGGGCCGCGTGTTCGAGCACATCCGCGGCCTGGCCGGTTCCACCATCCTGGGCAGCGGGGAAGTCGCGCTGATCCTCGACATCCCGGCCCTTCTCGGGCTGGCCGTCCAGCTGGCCGGTCGCCAGCCCTCCCTGGCCTCCACGGCACGTTCCTGAGGGGCACCTTCCCGGTCCCCCGGTCCTCGTTCAGCAGTTAGGAAACCCATGTTCCAGATCAAGTCCACCCAACGGGTTCAGCGCGAACAGGCCGACCAGGCGCTCGCGATCGAACACGGCCTGCAACGTGCCGTGGCGGCCGCCGCGGCCGGCGATTTTTCGCAGCGTGTCGACGTCGCCCGCCTGCCCGCCGCGCTGGCCGCCACCGGCCAGTCGGTGAACCAGATGATCGAGACGATGCGTGCGATGCAGGCCGAGATGGCCCACATGGCGCGCGAGCACGAGCGCGGCGACATCGACGTGGTCATCGACACCCGCAAGTTCCCCGGCGACTTCGCCACGATGGCGCGGGGCGTCAATGACCTGGTCGGCGCGCACATCGCCGTGAAGAAGCAGGCCCTGGCCGTGGTGCGCGAATTCGGCGAAGGCAACTTCGATGCGCCGATGCCGGCGCTGCCCGGCAAGAAGGCCTTCATCAACGAGACCCTCGAGCACGTGCGGAGCAACCTCAAGGGCCTGATGGCCGAGATGCAGCACATGGCCGAGGAACACGAGCTGGGCGACATCGACGTCGTCATCGACTCGCAACGTTTCCAGGGCGACTTCCGCACTGTCGCACAGGGCATCAACGACATGGTCGGTGCGCACATCGCCGTGAAGAAGATGGCCATGGGCGTGGTGCGCCAGTTCGGCGAAGGCGAGTTCGACGCCACGCTGGACCCGCTGCCAGGCAAGAAGGCCTTCATCAACGAGACCATCGAGACCGTGCGCGGCAACCTGAAGGGCCTGATCGCGCAGATGAACCGCATGTCGGCGGAACACGAGAAGGGCGACATCGACGTGGTGATCGACGCCGACGCCTTCAAGGGCGACTTCCGTGTGATGGCGCAGGGCGTCAACGACATGGTCGGCGCCCACATCGCGGTGAAGAAGCTGGCGATGGGCGTCTTCAAGTCGTTCGGCGACGGCGACTTCGACGCGCCGATGCCGCAGCTGCCAGGCAAGAAGGCCTTCATCAACGACACCATCGAGACCGTGCGCCGCAACCTGAAGGCGCTGATCGAGGACACCGCGATGCTGGTCGACGCCGCGGTGGCCGGCCAGCTGGAGCAGCGGGCCGATGCCACGCGCCACCACGGCGACTTCCGCCGCATCGTCGAAGGCATCAACGGCACGCTGGACGCCATCGTCGAGCCGCTGCGCGAGGTGCAGTCGGTGCTCGGCCGCATGGAAGGCGGCGACATGACCGCGCGCATCGAGGGCGGCTACCAGGGCGCCTTCGCCGAACTGAAGCACGGCCTGAACAACACCATCGCCAAGCTGGCCGAGACGCTGCTGGACGTGACCGCCGCGGCCGACGCGCTGACCGCCGCCGCCGGCCAGGTCTCGAGCACCTCGCAGTCGCTGTCGCAGTCGGCCTCGGAGCAGGCCGCCAGCGTCGAAGAGACCACCGCCTCGCTGCAGCAGATGGCCGCCTCGGTGAAGCAGAACTCGGACAACGCCAACATCACCGACGGCATGGCCACCAAGGCCTCGAAGGAGGCGCTCGAAGGCGGCGAGGCGGTGAGCAAGACCGTCGACGCGATGAAGTCCATCGCGACCAAGATCTCGATCATCGACGACATCGCCTACCAGACCAACCTGCTGGCCTTGAACGCCGCGATCGAAGCGGCCCGTGCCGGTGAACACGGCAAGGGCTTCGCGGTGGTGGCCGCCGAAGTGCGCAAGCTCGCCGAGCGCAGCCAGGTGGCGGCGCAGGAGATCGGCCAGCTGGCCGGCTCCAGCGTGAAGCTGGCCGAACACGCCGGTGCGGTGCTGACGCAGATGGTGCCGACCATCAACAAGACCAGCGACCTGGTGCAGGAGATCTCCGCCGCCTCGGGCGAGCAGGCCAGCGGCGTCAACCAGATCACCTCGGCGATGGGCCACCTCAACAGCGCGACGCAGCAGAACGCGTCCGCCTCCGAAGAGCTGTCGGCCACCGCCGAGGAACTCTCCGGCCAGGCCGCGCAACTGCAGGAGATGATGGCCTTCTTCCAGCTGGCCACGGCTGCAGGCCTGGGGGGCCGCGGCGCCGCGCCGGCGCCCTCGCGCCTGCCGGTGGGCCGCATCCCGCGCGCGCCGGAAGCCGAGGCGCTGCCCGCCTCGCGCCCGCCGCGCCTGGGCAGCCACGGCGGCCCGATCTCGTGGAGTCGCCAGCCGGCCGCCACGGGCGTCGACGAGTCGAGCTTCGGCCGCTTCTGATCGCGGAGCCCGACGATGGACACGGTCCCTTCCCCGCAGCAGCAGGCGGCGGGACGCCCCGCCGCCGGCGCGCCACCCGAGCCGCCGCAGCAGTTCCTGCGCCTGTCCCTCGGCCGTGACGCCTACGCGGTGCGCATCGACAGCGTGCGCGAGATCCTCGAGGTCGCGCAGCTGACGCCGCTGCCGCTGATGCCCGACTTCGTGCGCGGCGTCATGAACCTGCGCGGCGCCGTCGTGCCGGTGATCGACCTGGCCGCGCGGCTGGGCCTGCCGGCCACCGTGCTGGCGCGGCGCAGCTGCGTGGTGATGGTGGACGTGCGGCCCGCGCCGGACGAGCCGGCCCACACGCTGGGCGTGCTGGTCGACGCGGTGTACGAGGTGTTCTCCGCCGGCGCGGCCGAGCAGGAGCCACCGCCGCGCCTGGGCACGCGCATCGACCCCGCCTTCATCCGCAGCATGGTGCGCCTGCGTGGCCTGCCGACGCCCGAGCTGCAGCTCGCCACGGTGCTCGATCCGGCCGTGCTGGCCGAACTGATCGCCGCGCACCAGCCGGCCCCGCTGCACTGACCCGAGGTCCACCATGCTGTCCCAGCCTGCCTTCGATGCCGTCGTGGCGCTGTTCCGCGACGTCTCGGGCATCCAGCTCGGCCCGGCCAAGCGCGCCCTGGTCGAGGGCCGGCTGCAGAAGCTGGCCCTGGCCGCCGGTGCGCGCGACCTGAACGCCTATGTCGACCGGATGCTGCGCGAGCGCGACCCGCAGACGCTGACGCAGGTGGTCGACAAGCTGACCACCAACGAGACCTACTTCTTCCGCGAACCGCAGCATTTCGAGGTGCTGCGCCAGCTGCTGCGCGCCCGGCCGCGCGGCGCGTCGACGCTGCGCGTCTGGAGCGCCGCGTCGAGCTCCGGCGAGGAGGCGTACAGCATCGCGATGGTGCTGGCCGACCACCTCGGCCTGAACGGCTGGGAGATCATCGGCACCGACCTGTCGAGCCAGATGGTGGAGACCGCGCAGCGCGGCCTGTACCCGCTGCAGCGCGCCCGCGACATGCCCACCGAGTACCTGAAGCGCTTCTGCCTGAAGGGCCACGGCGCCCACGAAGGCGAGCTGCTGATCCACCGCGACCTGCGCGCGCGGGTGCACTTCGGCTGCGCCAACCTGACGCAGCCGCTGCCCGACATCGGCGAGTTCGACGTGGTGTTCCTGCGCAACGTGCTGATCTACTTCGACATGGCCGGCAAGGCCGACGTGGTGCGCCGGGTGCTGACACGCCTGCGCCCGGACGGGCGGCTGTTCACCGGCCACGCCGAATCGCTGGCCAACCTGGCGCTGCCGGTCACGGCCCACGGTCCCGCGGTGTACGGCCATGCCTGATGCGTCGATCGCCGGCCTGCAACCGGCGCGCCCCGGCCAGGTGCTGAACCTGCTGGCCGGCCAGCTGTACTTCGGGCCGTCGCCGGCCTCGCTGCGCACGCTGCTCGGCTCGTGCGTCGCCCTGACGCTGTGGCACCCGACACGGCGCCTGGGCGGCATGTGCCACTTCCTGCTGCCCTCGCGTCCGGTGCGCGGCGACGGCAACGGGCCGGACGGCCGCTACGGCGACGACGCCATCGGCTGGCTGGTGCAGGCCCTGGCCAGCGCCGGCACGCGCCCGGGCGAGTACCACACCGGCCTGTACGGCGGCGCCGACACGCTGCCCGATGCGGCCGGCGTCAAGTTCAACATCGGCGAGCGCAACATCGACTTCGGCTGGCGGCTGATCGAGCACCACGGCTTCGACCTCAGCGAGGTCGACGTCGGCGACTCGGTGCCGCGCACCATCGAACTCACGCTGGCCACCGGCCGTGTCGCGCTGCGCCGCGGCGAGCCCACCGCGCTGTCGCGCGGCGCGGCGGCCCGGGCCGGCGCTGCCGCGCCCGCCAACCGGAACCCGATCCGATGAGCAGTATCCAGGCCTTTGTCATCGACGATTCGGCCGTGGTGCGCAAGCACCTGTGCGAAACCCTGGCCGCCGGCGGCATCACCGTGCTCGGCAGCGCCGCCGATCCGCTCTTCGCCTGGCCGAAGATGACCACGCAGTGGCCCGACGTCATCGTGCTGGACGTCGAGATGCCCCGCATGGACGGCATCTCGTTCCTGAAGAAACTGATGGCCGAGCGCCCCACCCCGGTGGTGATGTGCTCGACGCTCACCGAGCGCGGCTGCGAGACCACGATGCAGGCGCTGGCCGCCGGCGCGGTGAGCTTCGTCACCAAGCCGAAGATGGGGCTGCGCGAGTTCCTCACCGACCGCAGCAACGGCCTGGTCGACGCGGTCAAGGCCGCGGCACGGGCCAACCTGCGGGCGTTCTCGAGCGCCCGCGCCGCAGCGGCGGCCCCGGCCGGCGCACCGGCGCGGCCGGCGCTGCGCCCGACCGCGCTGCCCGGCGCGATGGCCGAGACCACCGACCGCGTCGTCGCCATCGGCATCTCCACCGGCGGCGTGCAGTCGATCGAGACGGTGCTGCGCCAGCTCGACCGCACCACGCCGGGCATCGTGATGGTGCAGCACATGCCGGAGAAGTTCACCGCGTCGTTCGCGGCGCGGCTGAACGGCATCGTCGAGATGGAAGTGCTCGAGGCCAAGGACGGCGACCGGCTGATCAACGGCCGCGTGCTGATCGCCCCCGGCGGGCGCCACATGCAGCTGCGCCGCAGCGGCGCGCAGTACGTGGTCGAGGTGCGCGACGGGCCGGTGGTGAACCACCACAAGCCCTCGGTGGACGTGCTGATGCGATCGGTGGCGCAATGCGCCGGCCGCAACGCGCTGGGCATCGTGATGACCGGCATGGGCGACGACGGCGCGCGCGGCCTGCGCGACATGCGCCAGGCCGGCGCCTACACCGCGGCGCAGGACGAGGCCACCTCGGTGGTCTACGGCATGCCGGCCGAGGCGGTCAAACACGGCGGCGTGGACGACGTGGTCGCGCTGCCGAACATCGCCGAGTGGATCCAGCGCACGGCCGTCAAGCCGCTGCGCTGAGCGCCCGCGGCCCGGCCTCAGCCGCCCGGGTGCAGCTTCGCGACGTCGGGCGTCTCGACCCGCACGTCGCCGCACTGCCCGCGGTGCCGCAGCGCGTGGTCGATCAGCACCAGCGCCAGCAGCGCCTCGATGATCGGCGCGGCACGGATGCCCACGCACGGGTCGTGGCGGCCGAAGGTCTCGACCACCGCCGCCGCACCGGCGACGTCGATCGAGCGGCGCGGCAACCGGATCGAGCTGGTGGGCTTGATCGCCAGCCGCACGGTGATGTCCTGCCCGGTGGAGATGCCGCCGAGGATGCCGCCGGCATGGTTGCTGGCGAAGCCTGCCAGGGTCAGCTCATCGCCGTGCTCGGTGCCCTTCTGGCGCACCACGTCGAAGCCGTCGCCGATCTCGACGCCCTTCACCGCGTTCAGGCCCATCATGGCCTTCGCGATGTCGGCGTCGAGCTTGTCGAACAGCGGCTCGCCGAGGCCCACCGGCACGTTGCGCGCTTCGACGTACAGCCGCGCGCCGACCGAATCGCCCGACTTGCGCAGCGCGTCCATGTACGCCTCGAGTTCGTCGGTCTTGCTCGCGCTGGCGGCGAAGAACGGGTTCTGCGACGTCTGCGACCAGTCGTCGACCGGGATCTCGACCTCGCCGATCGCGGTGAGGCAGCCGCGCAGTTCGGTGCCGAAGCGCTCGCGCAGCCACTTGCGCGCCACGGCGCCGGCGGCCACGGTGGGCGCAGTCAGGCGCGCCGAAGAACGGCCGCCGCCACGCGGGTCGCGGATGCCGTACTTGTGCCAGTAGGTGTAGTCGGCATGGCCCGGGCGGAAGCTCTGCGCGATGTTGCCGTAGTCCTTGCTGCGCTGGTCCTGGTTGCGGATCAGCAGGCAGATCGGCGTGCCGGTGGTGCGGCCCTCGTAGACGCCGGAGAGGATCTCGACCGCGTCGGCCTCGTTGCGCTGCGTGACGTGGCGCGAGGTGCCGGGGCGGCGGCGGTCCAGCTCGGGCTGGATGTCGGCCTCGGTGAGGGCCAGCCCGGGGGGGCAGCCATCGATCACGCACCCGACGGCCGGCCCGTGGCTCTCGCCGAAATTGGTGACGCTGAAGAGCTGGCCGAGGGTATTGCCGGACATGGGAAAAAAACGGTTCAAGAAGCGGGAGCGTGTGCCGATTCTACGAGGCAGCACAAGCCACGAACTGCCGTCCCTTCGGCCCGCTGCTCCAGCGACCCCGCCGGGCGGCAGCCGGCGAAGATACCCCTCACAAGCAAGCAAGCGCGGTCCCGATCCGCAAGGACATCCCCATGAGCATGGTTCTCGACACCCCTGCCACTTCCCAACCGGCCGCCTCCAACGCGGACCTCGGCGCCGGCGCGGCCAAGGCCGGCGGGTCGCAACAGCACCTCGGCGGCGAGTTCCTGACGTTCCGCCTGGGCACCGAGGAATACGGCATCGACATCCTGAAGGTGCAGGAAATCCGCTCCTACGAGCAGCCCACCCGCATCGCCAATTCGGCCAGCTTCTTCAAGGGCGTGGTCAACCTGCGCGGCGTGATCGTGCCGATCGTCGACCTGCGCGCCAAGTTCGGCTGCGAGAACATCGAATACAACAGCTTCACCGTCGTGGTGGTGCTGAACATCCGCGGCCGCGTCGTCGGCGCGGTGGTCGACTCGGTCTCCGACGTGCTGGAACTGCCCCGCGAAGCGGTGCGCCCCGCCCCGGAAATCGACGCTGCGGTGGACACCAGCTACATCACCGGCATCGCCAACATCGCCGAGCGCATGCTGATCCTGATGGACATCGAGTCGCTCATGGGCAGCGCGGACATGGGTCTGATTGATTGAGGCCCCCAAGCTCGCTTCGCTCGCGCCCCCCCGAGGGGGAGCGGGCGACGGACCGGCATAGCCGGATCCATGCCCGGGCTTGATAGAACTCGCTGACTGCAATGAAGAAGGGGCCCGTAGGCCCCTTTCGTCTTTGCTGGAATCTCAAGCTTGGGGGGAGGCGGGAGAGCTGGATTCGACGGGCCAGTCGCGGATGTAGGCCTTGAGCATGCGGTTCTCGAAGTCCTGGCTGTCGACGACGGCCTTGGCGACGTCGTAGAAGGAGATCACGCCCATCAGCGTGCGCTGGTTCATCACCGGCATGTAGCGGGCGTGGCGGTCGAGCATCATGCGGCGCACTTCGTCGATCTCCGTGCCGGGGGTGCAGGTGAGCGGGTGGTCGTCCATGACGGTGCGCACGATCATCGTGCCGACGTTGCCGCCGTTGCGCACCACGGCCTGGATCACTTCGCGGAAGGTCAGCATGCCGACGAGGTCGCCGTGCGCCATGACGACCAGCGAGCCGATGTCGTGGTCGCTCATCGTGGTCAGCGCCTCGGACAGCGCGGTGTCCGGGCTCACGGTGAACAGGGTGTTGCCTTTGACGCGCAGGATGTCGCTGACTTTCATGGGGGCCTCCTCGGAACGGGCACGGTGCGCCGTGTGGCGCCCGATACATGCCCAATATAGCCGAGGTACCGCCGGGGTGGCAGGTAGGGCCTGCCCCGCCCTCCTGCCCCTCCACGGCAGCGCGGCCGGCGGGCGGACCGGATCAGGCGGCGACGCGGAAGATGCGCACCGCCTCGGCCACCGCTTCGGCCTGCGTGCGCACCGAGGTGGCGGCCGCGGCGAGCTGCTCCACCAGCGCGGCGTTCTGCTGCGTCAGGCCGTCCATGTGCGAGACGGCGTCGTTGACCTGCGAGATGCCGGTGAGCTGCTCGCTGGCGCCGGTGTCGATCTCCCCGACCAGCGAGGCCATGCGCTGTACCGCCGCCAGCGCCTCGCCCATCGTGCCCCGCGCGACATCGGTCTGCTGCGCCCCGGCGTCGACCTTCTCGGCCGAGTGCTCGATCAGCTGCTTCACCTCGCGCGCCGCGGTGGAGGTGCGCTGCGCCAGCGAGCGCACCTCGGCGGCGACGACCGCGAAACCGCGGCCCTGCTCGCCGGCACGGGCGGCCTCGACGGCCGCGTTCAGCGCCAGGATGTTGGTCTGGAATGCGATGCCGTCGATCACCTGGATGATGTCGCGGATGCGGTCGGACGACTCGCGGATGCCCTGCATCGTCTCGGTGACCTGGTGCACCGCCTGCGCGCTGCGCTCGGTGATGCCGGTGACCTGCGCAGCGAAAGTGGCGACGCTGCGCGCCGCGTCGGCGCTCTGCCGCACGGTGCCGGTGATTTCCTCCATCGACGAGGCGGTCTCCTCGAGGCTGGCGGCCTGCGCCTCGGTGCGCTGCGACAGGTCGTGGTTGCCCTGCGCCATCTCCTGGGCGGTGCCGCGCAGGCCGTCGACCTCGCAGCGGGCGTCGCCGACGATGGTGCGCAGATTCACGTTGAGCTGGTTCAGCGCGCGCTGGAAGCGCCCCATCACGCCGGCAGACCCGACGTGCAGCGTCTGGGTCAGGTCACCGGCGGCCATGCCGTTGGCACTGACCAGCAGCCCCTCCAGCGGCGCGAGGTGGCGACGGTGCATCCACCAGGCGCCCAGTGCGGTCGAGGCCAGCACGGTGACGGCGATGCCCGCGGTGCCGAGCGGCGTGGCCGGCAGCAGCCGCGCCGCCACGGCGCTGGCCAGCGCGGCCAGCGTGAAGCCGCTGGCCAGCTGCACCACCGGCCCCGGCGTCAGCAGGCGGGTGGTCCGGCCGACCAGGTCCTGGCGCCGCACATCGCCGCGGTGCAGGACGGTGATGCGCCGGCCGGCCGCCTGTTCTTCGCGCATGACGGCGTAGAGGCGGTCGGCACCCTCGATCTGGGTCCGCGCGGCTTCGGTGCGCACCGACAGGTAGCCGATCGGCTGGCCGCCCGCCATCAGCGGCGTCACGTTGGCCTGCACCCAGTAATGGTCGCCATCCTTGCGGCGGTTCTTCACGGCGGCCATCCAGGGCTGGCCGCCGGCGATCGTCGACCACATGTCCCGGAAGGCCTCGGACGGCATGTCCGGATGGCGGATCAGGTTGTGCGGCTGGCCGATCAGTTCTTCCTTGGTGTAGCCGCTGACCTCGATGAAGGCCGGGTTGCAATAGGTGATCCGCCCCTGCAGGTCGGTCGTCGACACCAGGGTGCGGCCGCCCGGGAACGGGTATTCCCGCTGGGTGACCGGAAGGTTCTTGCGCATGACGGGGTCCTTTGTGACTGCTTGACTGCTGCGGCGCATCGGTCCCTTGTCAACGCGCCAACTCCCTTTTGTTTGGCGCGACGATAAGCCCGCGTTCGCGCGGTCGAAGCGCTCAAAAGAGCCGTCGACGGCCGTCAGATCTTCGGCCAGCCCGCAGCTTCGACCCGGCGCAGCACCCGGGCCAGCGGCAACCGCTCGATCTCCAGCGCCTGCCAGAACGCCTCCAGCGACGCCTCGCGCGCCAGCACGAAGGCGTGCAGCAGCGGCGCCACCGAGGTCAGCGCCGGATCGACCAGCAGCACGTGGCGCTGCGCCCCGTCCTCTTCGAGCCGGCCGACCCAGCCGATGTCGATCAGCAGGTCGACCACCGGCTCGATCTGCAGCGGGTCGACCTGCAGCTCGGCGGCCAGGGCCACCAGCGGCGCGCCGACCTGGCCGTGCGCGCGGGCCTGGTCGAGCTGGCGCAGCACCGCCACGGCCAGTGCCAGGCGCTGCTCGGGGGTCTCCGGGCGGCGCGGCACGTGCAGCGTGAGGCTGGGCGCGTACGCGGTGATCACCGCCCCGCACAGCACGATCACCCAGCCGAGGTAGAGCCAGACCAGGAAGATCGGCACGGCGGAGAACGCCCCGTAGATGGTCGAGAACGTCGGCACCGCGCCGAGGTACCAGGCCAGCACCTTCTTCGCCACCTCCAGCCCGAGCGACACGAAGGCGCCGCCGGCCCAGGCATGCGTCCATTTGACATAGGTGTTGGGCACATAGCGGTACAGCGCCGCGAAGGCCGCCGCGACCAGCGCGATCTCCAGCGAGTTCAACACCAGCGAGACGCCGCCGGGCATCGCGTCGACCAGCCCGCGCGAGGCCGACACGGCATACGAGGTGAGCGACAGGCTCACGCCCAGCAGCAGCGGGCCCAGCGTGGCGGCCGACCAGTACACCAGGATGCGCTGCGCGATCGGGCGCGGCTTGCGCACGCGCCAGATGCCGTTGAGCGTGCGGTCGATGGTCAGCATCAGCGCCAGCGCGGTGAACACCAGCGCGACCAGCCCCACGGCGCCCAGGCGATTGGCCTTGAGCGCAAACTGGGTCAGCATCGTCAGCACCGGCCTGGCGATGGTGTCCGGCACGAGGTTCTGGATGAAGAGGTGCTCGAGCGACTTTCGGAACGTCCCGAACATCGGGAACGCGCTGAACACCGCGAACGCGACGGTGGCCAGCGGCACCAGCGCGATCGTGGTCGTGAAGGTGAGGCTGGAAGCGGTCAGGCCCAGGTGGTCCTCGCGGAAGCGCTGGCGCAGCGTGCGCGCGGTGTCCAGCCAGGGCCAGCGCCGCAGCAGCACCCAGCCGCGCAGCAGGCGCAGCCGGGCCATCGCCCAGCGCTGCGACAGGGCGCGGAAAGGGGTGCGCAGGCGCGCGGATTGCACTACGGTCATCTGGCTATGATGCCAAATCGTCCCCGCCTGCCATGCCTGACTCCTCGTCCCCTGCCCTCGACACCTCCGCCCGCCTCGCGCTGGGCGCCTGTCTCGCCCTGATCGTGCTCGGCCTGGGCTGGGAGCTCTGGTGGGCGCCGACCGGGCGCGGCACGCTGGCGCTGAAGGTGCTGCCGCTGCTCGCCGCGCTGCCGGGGCTGTGGACCCGCCGCCTCTACACCTACCGCTGGCTGTCGCTGGCGCTGTGGGCCTACGTGGCCGAAGGCTGCGTGCGCGGCGCCAGCGACCTCGGCCGCAGCGGCCTGCTGGGCTGGACCGAAGCGCTGCTGGGCCTGTTGCTGTTCGTCGGCTGCGCCTGGCAGGTGCGTGCGCAACTGGCGGTGCGCCGGACCGCCCCGACCCCCTCTCCTGCATGACCCAAGACCTGCTCACCGCATTGCGCGGCGCGCTCGGCGAGGCGCACGTCCTGACCGAAGGCGACCTGTCGGCGTACGAACTCGACTGGCGCAAGCGCTGGCGCGGCCGGGCGCTGGCGGTGGTGCGGCCGGCCGACACGGCGCAGGTGGCGGCGGTGCTGCGGCTGTGCCACCAGCACCGCGTGCCGGTGGTGCCGCAGGGGGGCAACACCGGGCTGGTGGGCGGCGGCGTGCCCGATGCGTCCGGCACGCAGGTGGTGCTGTCGCTGCAGCGGCTGCGCCGGGTGCGCGAGATCGACGCGGCGAACCTGACGATGACGGTCGAGGCCGGCTGCATCCTGCAGGCCGCGCAGGAGGCCGCCGCCGCGCAGGGCCTGCTGCTGCCGCTGAGCCTGGCCGCCGAGGGCAGCTGCACGGTGGGCGGCAACCTCGCCACCAACGCCGGCGGCACGCAGGTGCTGCGCTACGGCAATGCCCGCGAACTCTGCCTCGGCCTCGAGGTCGTGACCCCCGACGGCCAGGTGTGGAACGGCCTGTCCGGCCTGCGCAAGGACAACACCGGCTACGACCTGCGCCACCTGTACATCGGCAGCGAAGGCACGCTCGGGGTCATCACCGCCGCGGTGATCAAGCTCTACCCGCGCCCGGCAGCGCGCATGACCGCGCTGGCCACCGCCGACAGTCTTACCGCCTGCGTGGAATTGCTGAAGCTGGCGCAGGCGCGCTGCGCCGCCGCGCTGACCGGCTTCGAGGTGATGAACACCTTCTCGCTCGCGCTGGTGGCCCGCCATTTCCCCCAGATCGTGCAGCCGCTGCCGGCCGCGCCCTGGACGGTGCTGATCGAGATCTCCGATGCCGAAAGCGAGGCACACGCCCGCGACAGCTTCGAGGGCCTGCTCGAGACCGCGCTGGAGCAGGCGCTGATCACCGACGCCGCAGTCGCGACCTCGCAGGCCCAGTCGGCCTCCATGTGGCACCTGCGCGAATCGATCTCGCTGGCGCAGGCCGAGGAAGGGCTGAACGTGAAGCACGACATCTCGGTGCCGGTGTCGCGTTTCGCGACCTTCGTCGATCAGGCCGATGCGCGCATCGAACGGGAAGTGCCCGGCGCCCGGCTGGTGACCTTCGGCCACCTGGGCGACGGCAACCTGCACTACAACGTGCAGACACCGCCCGAGGGCGATGCGGCGGCCTTCCTGCGCGACTTCGAACCCCGCCTCAACGAGATCGTCTACGACACCGTGGTGGCGCAGGGCGGCTCGATCTCGGCCGAACACGGCATCGGCGCGCTGAAGCGCGACGAGCTGCAGGAGCGCAAGTCACCGGTGGCGCTGGCGCTGATGCGCTCGATCAAGCAGGCGCTGGACCCGCAGGGCGTGATGAACCCGGGCCGGCTGCTCTGACCGGCACCGCGCGGTCACCGCGTCACTGAACGGGGCCCTTCAGGGTGTCGGGGATGGGCAGGCTGAAGACCTCGACGCCTTCGTCGTTCAGCGCCCGCATCTCGTCGGGCGTGGTCTGGCCGCGGATGTTGCGGTGCTCGATCTCGCCGTAATGGATGCGGCGGGCTTCCTCGGCGAAGCGCGCGCCGACGTCTTCGGTGTTCGACAGCACATGGCGCACGGCGTTCATCCACAGCTCCTGCACCTTCTGGTGCTCGGGCGTGGTGGCCCAGGCGTCGACCGACGCCGGCGGCTGCACGGGCAGCGGCGCGGGCTCGGTGACCGCGCCCAGGCTCAGCCGGGGCGCCGACGGCATGCGCCGGATCGTGTGCGTCTCGCAGACCGGGCAGCTAAGCAGGCCGCGGTCGGTCTGTGAACGATAGTCTTCCTCGGAGCCAAACCAGCCCTCGAAGCCATGCCCGTGCTCACACTGAAGGTTGAAGACTTTCATCGTGCTGCCATTATCAGGTTTCAGCACCCCTCGTCAGGACTTTGCCAGTGCAAATCCCAACGACCTGCGCGCCATTGCTGCAGCCACATCAACGAAGTGATGCTTTTTGCGTCGGTGATCACGCCGCGCCGCACCCAGTCCTCGAGCTGCGCCTGGTCGGCGGCGAAGACATCGAGGAATTCCCCTTCGTCGAGCCGGCGATCTCCGCCCTCGAGCCCGCGGGCGAACCAGATGTCGATGTGCTCGGTGGAATACGCGATGGCGTTGTGCATGGTGCCGGCAAAGGCCCACTCGCGCGCGGTGTAGCCGGTCTCCTCGCGCAGTTCGCGCACCGCGCAGCGCTTGGACGGCTCCCCGGCATCGAGCTTGCCGGCCGGAAATTCGATCACGGCACGGTGCAGCGGGTAGCGGTACTGCCGCTCCATCACCAGCCGCCCGTCGTCGAGGATCGCGACGATCACCGCCGCCCCCGGGTGCACGATGTACTCGCGGGCCGCCTCGCTGCCGTCGGGCAATTGCACGCGGTCGCGCCGCACGTCGAGGAAATGGCCGCGGTAGACCTGTTCGCCGTCGAGCCGGTCCTCACGCAGGTGGCGGTCGTCGGCGTCGGCCGGGTCACGGGCGTCGGGCGAGGCAGGCATCGTCGTCATGGGCACCATTCAGCCACGGCGGCGGCGCAGGTATCGCCAGACAAAGCCCGGAAAAGCCAGCGTCAGGAAGATGCAGGCGATGACGGCATAGAACTGCCAGCCCTGCCGCTGGCCCTGGCCGAGCGAGGATTCGAGCGCCATGCCGCCGGCGATCACCGCCGCGGCATACACCAGCAACTCCAGCAGCCGCCAGCCGACGCCCTTCTTCGGCGCCCGGCGCGGTCCGATGACGAACAGCCGCTCGTTGACGAACGGCAGGTTCGCGCCGACCGCGGCCAGCACGAGCACCAGCCAGACAGCTTGCGACGCGGTCATCCTGACCTGGGCGTCAGGTGCCCAGCGACTTCACGACGGCCTGCACGCAGACCGCCATCAGACCCCCGGGCAGCAGGCCGAGCACGACCACGGCCGCGCCGTTCACCGACAGCAGCGCGCTGGCAGCGCGGTGCGTCGGCAGCGGACGGCTGTCGGTGGGTTCGTCGAAGTACATCGTCTTGACGACGCGCAGGTAGTAGAACGCGCCCACCAGCGACAGCACCACCGCGGCGATGGCCAGCCACAGGTGCGCGGCCACGCCGGTGGTCACCAGCGTCTGCAGCACGGCCAGCTTGGCGTAGAAGCCCACCGTCGGCGGGATGCCGGCCAGCGAGAACATGAACGCGGCCATCACGGCGGCCAGCAGCGGGCTGCGCTTGTTCAGGCCGGCCAGGTCGCCGATCTCGTCGGCCTCGAAGCCTTCGCGCGCCAGCAGCATGATCAGGCCGAAGGTGCCGAGCGTCGTCAGCACGTAGGTGATCATGTAGAACATCGCCGAGCTGTAGGCGTTGCCCGCGAACACGCGGTCGCCGTTGACGACCCCCGCCACCAGGCCGAGCAGCATGAAGCCGATCTGGCCGATGGTCGAGTACGCCAGCATGCGCTTCAGGTTGTGCTGCGCGATGGCGGCGAGGTTGCCGAGCACCAGCGAGCACACGGCCAGCACCACCAGCATCTGCTGCCAGTCGCCGGCCAGCGTCAGCATGCCGTCGACCAGCAGGCGGATCAGCATGCCGAAGGCGGCGATCTTCGGCGCGGCGGCGATCAGCAGCGTCGCCGCCGTCGGGGCGCCGTGGTAGACGTCGGGCAGCCACATGTGGAACGGCACCGCACCCAGCTTGAACGCCAGGCCCGCGACGATGAACACCACGCCAAAGGTCAGCACCTGGCGGTTGATGTCGCCACTGGCGATGGCCTTCAGCATCTCGTCGAGGTACAGCGTCTCGGTGGCGCCGTACATCATCGACATGCCGTACAGCAGGAAGCCGCTGGCCAGCGCGCCGAGCACGAAGTACTTCATCGCCGCTTCGGTGGCCACCGCGTTGTCGCGGCGCAGCGCCACCAGCGCGTACAGCGACAGGCTCATCAGCTCCAGGCCGAGGTACAGCACCAGCATGTTGTTGCCGGCCACCATGATCGAGATGCCCAGCAGCGAGAACAGGCTCAGCGTGTACAGCTCACCCTTCAGGATCTGGCGCGGCTCGGCGTACGGCCGGGCATAGACCAGCGTGACCAGCGTGGCCAGGCTGGCGAACGCGGCCAGCAGGTGGCCCATCGGGTCGACGACGACCATGCGGTTCATCGCGTAGATCGTCAGGCCCTGGTCGAAGAAATACAGGTGCAGGCCGCCGACGACCAGCAGCGTCAGCAGGGTGAGCACGTGCGTGGTGCCCCGCTTCGGGTCGGTGACGAAGAGGTCGATGATGGCGATGGCGCAGGCCATCGCCAGCAGCACGATCTCGGGCACCACCGCGAGCCAGTTCATTGCTGTCATGTTGTGCTCGCCAGGAATCAGAGTTTGGAGACGCCGACGTGGCGGATCAGCTCGGTGACCGAGACATGCATCACGTCGGTGAACGGCTTCGGATAGAGACCCATCGCCAGCACGCAGACGGCGAGGAGGCCCAGCATCGCGAACTCGCGGGCGTTCAGGTCCTGCAGCTCGCGCACGTCGTCGTTGGCGATGTCGCCGAAGTAGACGCGCTTGACCATCCACAGCGTGTACGCAGCGCCGAAGATCAGCGCGGTGGCGGCGAGCAGGCCGATCCAGAAGTTGTGCGCGACGCTGCCCAGGATCACCATCCACTCGCCGATGAAGCCGGCGGTGCCCGGCAGGCCGCAGTTGGCCATCGCGAACAGCACCGCGAACGCGACGAACTTCGGCATCGTGTTGACCACGCCGCCGTAGGCGGCGATCTCACGCGAGTGCACGCGGTCGTACAGCACGCCGATGCACAGGAACATCGCGCCCGAGACGAAGCCGTGGCTGATCATCTGCACCAGGCCGCCGGAGATGCCCAGTTCGTTGAAGATGAAGAAGCCCAGCGTGACGAAGCCCATGTGGGCGATCGACGAATAGGCCACCAGCTTCTTCATGTCGTTCTGCACCAGCGCGACCAGGCCGATGTAGATCACCGCCACCAGCGACAGCGTGATCATCAGCGGAGCGTAGGCGTGCGCGGCATCGGGCGTGACCGGCAGCGAGAAGCGCAGGAAGCCGTAGCAACCGAGCTTCAGCATGATGGCAGCCAGCACCACCGAGCCGCCGGTGGGCGCCTCGACGTGGGCATCGGGCAGCCAGGTGTGCACCGGCCACATCGGCACCTTCACCGCGAAAGCGGCGAGGAAGGCGAAGAACAGCAGCGTCTGCGGCGTCATCGGCAGCGGCAGCTGCTGCCACGCCTGGATGCTGAAGCTGCCACCCGACTTGACGTACAGGTAGATCAGCGCGATCAGCATCAGCAACGAGCCGGCCAGCGTGTACAGGAAGAACTTGAACGCCGCGTAGACACGCCGCGGGCCGCCCCAGACGCCGATGATGATGTACATCGGGATCAGCGTGGCCTCGAAGAACACGTAGAACAGCAGGCCGTCGGCGGCGCTGAAGACGCCGATCATCAGGCCGGAGAGGATCAGGAACGCGCCCATGTACTGGTAGACGCGCTCGGTCACCACCTCCCAGCCCGCGATCACGACGATCACGGTGATGAAGGCGGTCAGCAGCACGAACCAGACCGAGATGCCGTCCACGCCGAGGTCGTAGCGCACGTTGAAGCGCTCGATCCAGGGCAGCGTTTCGCGGAACTGCAGCGCCGCCGAGGCGGTGTCGAACTGGCCGATCAGCGGCAGCGTGACGAGGAACGAGACGATCGCGCCGACCAGCGCGATCCAGCGGGCCTGCTGGGGATGGCGGTCATTGCCGACGGCCAGCAGCAACAGGCCGAAGGCGATGGGCAGCCAGATCGAGAGCGAGAGATAAGCCATTTTTGTTGTCGCCCCCGGATCAGTGGTGCATCAGCACGAACCAGCTCATCAGCGCGAACACGCCGACCAGCATGACCAGTGCGTAGTGGTAGATGTAGCCGGTCTGGAACAGCCGCACCAGCGAGGCGAACCAGCCGACCACCTTGGCCGAGCCGTTGATCGCGAGGCCGTCGATCAGCGCCTGGTCGCCGCCCTTCCACAGGCCGCGGCCGAGCAGGCGTGCACCGGCGGCGAGCACGTGCTCGTTGAACCAGTCCATGAAGTACTTGTTCTCGCCGATCACGATCAGCGGGCGCAGCACGCGGGCGAAGGTGGCCGGGATCTGCGGGGCGACCAGGTAGAACACGAAGGCCGTGACCACGCCCCCCAGCGCCAGGAAGAACGGCAGCGTCGTCAGGCCGTGCACGGCCATGCCGAGCGCGCCGTGGAACTCTTCCTTCAGCGTCTCCATCGCCGGATGCAGCGCGTGGTTGACGAAGATCGCATCCTTGAAGAAGTCGCCGTAGAGCAGCGGCTCGATGGTGTAGTAGCCGATCACCACCGACGGGATGGCCAGCAGCACCAGCGGCAGCGTCACCACCCACGGCGACTCGTGCGGCGTGTGGGCATGGCCATGGCCGTGGTCGTCGTGGTGGTCGTGCTCACCCGGGAACGGCTTGTGGTGGAAGTGCTCCTTGCCGTGGAAGACCAGGAAGTACATCCGGAAGCTGTAGAAGGCGGTCACGAAGACGCCGACGACCACCGCGAAATACGCGAAGTGCGCGGCCGGCAGCGTGCTGGCATGCACCGCCTCGATGATCGAGTCCTTCGAGTAGAAGCCCGAGAAGAACGGCGTGCCGATCAGCGCGAGCGACCCCAGCAGCGACGTGATCCACGTGATCTTCATGTACTTCCACAGGCCACCCATGTTGCGGATGTCCTGGTCGTGGTGCATGCCGATGATCACCGAGCCGGCACCGAGGAACAGCAGCGCCTTGAAGAACGCGTGCGTCATCAGGTGGAACACCGCGACGTTGTAGGCCGAGACCCCCAGCGCGACGGTCATGTAGCCGAGCTGCGACAGCGTCGAGTACGCCACCACGCGCTTGATGTCGTTCTGGATGATGCCCAGGAAGCCCATGAACAGGGCCGTGATGGAGCCGATCACCAGGATGAAGTTCAGTGCGGTGTCGGACAGCTCGAACAGCGGCGACATGCGCGCCACCATGAAGATGCCGGCGGTCACCATCGTCGCGGCGTGGATCAGCGCCGAGATCGGGGTCGGGCCTTCCATCGAGTCGGGCAGCCACACATGCAGCGGGAACTGCGCGCTCTTGCCCATCGCGCCGATGAAGAGGCAGATGCAGGCGACGCTCAGCAGTTGCCAATCGGTGCCCGGGAAGGTCAGCTTCGACAGCTCGCCCGCCTTGGCGAACGTCTCGCCGTAGTGCAGCGTGCCGGTGTAGGCCAGCAGCAGGCCGATGCCGAGGATGAAGCCGAAGTCGCCGACCCGGTTGACCAGGAAGGCCTTCATGTTGGCGAAGATCGCGGTCGGCTTCTTGAACCAGAAGCCGATCAGCAGGTACGACACCAGGCCCACCGCTTCCCAGCCGAAGAACAGCTGCAGGAAGTTGTTGCTCATGACCAGCATGAGCATCGAGAACGTGAACAGCGAGATGTACGAGAAGAAGCGCTGGTAGCCCGGGTCTTCTTCCATGTAGCCGATGGTGTAGACGTGCACCATCAGCGACACGAAGGTCACCACGCACATCATCATCGCGGTCAGGCCGTCGACCAGGAAGCCCACTTCCATCTTCAACGTGCCCAGCGTCATCCACTCGTAGACGGTGGCGTTGTAGCGGGCGCCGGCCAGCACGTCGTTCAGCGTCAGCGCCGAGAGTACGAAGGCCACCAGCACGCCGAGGATGGTGATGGTGTGCGCGCCGGCACGGCCGACCGCCTTGCCGAAGAGGCCCGCGACGATGGCGCCGACCAGCGGCGCGAGCGGCACCGCGACCAGCAGCGTGGGATTGAGCTCGGTTGTCATGTTCTTGTAGCCCTCTGCCTCAGCCCTTCAGGGCGTCGAGCTCGTCGACCGCGATGGTCGAGCGGTTGCGGAACAGCACCACCAGGATGGCCAGGCCGATCGCCGATTCGGCAGCCGCCACCGTGAGGATGAAGAAGACGAAGACCTGCCCGGCCATGTCGCCCAGGTAGTGCGAGAACGCGACGAAGTTCAGGTTGACCGCCAGCAGCATCAGCTCGATGGCCATCAGCAGCACGATCAGGTTCTTGCGGTTCAGGAAGATGCCGATCACCGACAGGGCGAACAGCATCGCCCCGAGCGACAGGTAGTGCCCAAGGGTGAGGCTCATGCTTGTTGTCCTTTCGTCGCGGTGTCCGCGGCGTCGGCGGCGACCGACGGCTGCTCTCGCACCGGGTCCATCTTCACGATGCGCAGGCGGTCTGCCTTCTTCGCACGCACCTGCAGCGAGGGGTTCAGGTAGCGGCTGTCCTTGCGGCGGCGCAGCGTCAGCGCGATCGCCGCCACGATGGCCACCAGCAGGATCACGGCGGCGACCTCCAGCGGGAACAGGTACGTGCTGTACATCTCCATGCCGAGCAGCTTGGTGTTCGGCACGCCGGCGCCTACCGGGGCACCGGCCACTGTCAGCGGCTTCGCTTCGGGGAGGTTGAAGCCGCGCTGCAGCACCCAGGCCATCTCGAGCGCGATCACCACGCCGACGATGCCGGCCACCGGCGCGTGTTTCCAGAAACCCTGGCGCAGCGCGTCGACGTTGATGTCGAGCATCATCACCACGAACAGGAACAGCACCATCACCGCGCCGACGTAGACGAGCACCAGCGAGATCGCCAGGAACTCGGCCTGCAGCAGCATCCACAGGCACGACGCGTTGAAGAACGCGAGCACCAGGAACAGCGCCGAGTGCACCGGACTGCGGGCCGTGATGACACGGAAGGCTGCGAACAGCAGCACGGCGGAAAAGACGTAGAACAGCGCGGTCGTGGTGTCCATGGGGTATTTCGTCGCAGCCCTGCCCGCCCACGGCCGGCTGCATCAGCAGGCCGGGGGTGTGCGCGACAGGGACCGGTGGATCGGATGCGGCGGCGTCAGCGGTACTTGGCGTCCGCCTCCTTCGCAGCGGCAATCTCTTTTTCGTAGCGATCACCCACGGCGAGCAGCATGTCCTTGGTGAAATACAGGTCGCCCCGCTTCTCGCCGTGGTACTCGAGCACGTGCGTCTCGACGATCGAGTCGACCGGGCAGCTCTCCTCGCAGAAGCCGCAGAAGATGCACTTGGTCAGGTCGATGTCGTAGCGGGTGGTGCGGCGCGAGCCGTCTTCACGCACTTCGGATTCGATCGTGATCGCCATCGCCGGGCAGACCGCCTCGCAGAGCTTGCAGGCGATGCAGCGCTCTTCGCCGTTCTCGTAGCGGCGCAGCGCGTGCAGGCCGCGGAAGCGCGGCGACAGCGGCGTCTTCTCTTCCGGGAACTGCACGGTGACCGTGCGCTGGAAGAAGTGGCGGCCGGTGAGTCGCAGGCCCTTGAACAGCTCGAGCAGCAGGAAGCTCGAGAAGAAGTCCTTGAGGGAAAAGGCAGCGGTAGACATGAATCAGCCTCTCGTGTGGCTCAAGGCCAGATGCTGTACGGCGTCTGCATCCAGAGGCCGACAACCAGCAGCCACACCAGCGTGACGGGAATGAAGATCTTCCAGCCCAGGCGCATGATCTGGTCGTAGCGGAAGCGCGGGAAGGTGGCGCGCACCCACAGGAACACGGTGACCACGCAGAAGGTCTTGATCGCGAGCCAGATCCAGCCGGGGATGAAGTCGAGTGCGGCGACCGGCGACAGCCAGCCGCCCAGGAACATGATGACGGTCAGGATCGAGACCAGCCACATGTTGGCGTACTCGGCCAGGAAGAACATCGCGAACGACATGCCCGAGTACTCGATCATGTGGCCGGCGACGATTTCCGATTCGCCTTCCACCACGTCGAACGGCGCGCGGTTGGTCTCGGCGAGGCCCGAGATGAAGTACACGCCCATGATGGGCAGCAGCGGCAGCCAGTTCCACGACAGGAACGTCCAGCCGGCCTCGGCCATGCGGCCTTCGGACTGCTGCACGACGATGTCGGTCATGTTGAGGCTGCCGGTGACCATCAGCACGACGACGAAGGCGAAGCCGATCGCGATCTCGTAGCTGACCATCTGCGCCGAGGCGCGCATCGCGCCCAGGAAGGCGTACTTCGAGTTCGACGCCCAGCCGGCGATGATCACGCCGTAGACCTCGAGCGAGGTGATCGCGATCAGGAACAGCAGGCCGGCGTTGACGTTCGACAACGCGACTTCCGGACCGAACGGCACCACCACCCAGGCGGCCAGCGCCGGCATGATGGCCATGATCGGGCCGAGGAAGAACAGACCCTTGTTCGCCGCGGACGGGCGGATGATCTCCTTGAAGATCAGCTTGACCGCATCGGCGATCGGGGTCAGCAGGCCCCACGGACCGACGCGGTTCGGGCCCGGACGGATCTGCGTCCAGCCGATGGCCTTGCGCTCCCACAGCGTCAGGTAGGCCACGCAGCCCATCAGCGGCAGCACCAGCACGACGATCTTGACCAGGTTCCAGACCACCGGCCACAGGATCGGGCCGAGGGTCGAGCTGCCCAGGGCTTGGATGTTTTCGAGCATGTGTCGTTCCTACCCTTACGCTTGTGCGCGCTCAACGGTGACCGTGCCGAACAACGCCCCGAGCGTCGCGGTCTCGGCCAGCCCGGCCGGCACGCGCACGGTGTTGGCAGGCAGCGAGGCATCGAGCACCGCCGGCAGCACGGCTTCGCCGGCACCCTGGCGCACGCGCACCGGCGCGCCTTCGGCGAGGCCCAGCTCGGTCCACAGCGCGGCGGGCAGGCGCACCACCGCGGCGTTGCGCGCATCGGCCGTGGCCTGCAGCGACGCGGCACGGCGCACCAGGCCGTCGGCGGCGTAGACCGGCACGTCGGCAATGCGCTGCAGGCCGGTCGGTGCCGGCTGCGCGACATGCGCCGCGGCACTGCGGTTGTCCAGCTTCGCGGCAATGCCGCTGCCGTCGCCCACGGCTTCGGCGCGCACTTCTTCGACGGTCTCCTGCTGGAAGCCCGGCAGGCCCAGCAGGTTGCCGAGCACGCGCAGCACCTTCCACGCCGGACGGGTCTCGCCCAGCGGCTTGACCACGCCGTGGAAACTTTGCAGGCGGCCTTCGGCGTTGACGAAGCTGCCCGCGGTCTCGGTGAACGGCGCGACCGGCAACAGCACGTCGGCGAATTCGACGTTGGCGCTGAACGGGTTCAGCGACACCACCATCTGCGCACCGGCCAGCGCCTGCGCGGCGGCGGCGGCATCGGCGCCGTCGAACACGGGTTCGTTGCCGAGCAGGAGATACGCTTTCAGCGGCTGCGACAGCATGCGGCCCGCATCGAGGCCGCCCTGCTGCGGCAACGCCCCGACGAGCTGGGCCCCGACGCTGTTGGCCGCCTCGCCGAGGAAGCCCACCGCGGCACCACACTGTTCGGCGATCCAGCCGGCCAGCGACAGCAGCTCGCTCGCCTGCGGATGCTGTGCCACCGCATTGCCCAGCAGCACGGCCTTGCGCTCGCCCGACAGCAGCGACTGGGCCATCGCCAGCGCTCCCTCGGCCGGCTCCACGGCCAGCGGCGCGGCAACACCCTTCGACTTGGCCACCGCGGCGGCCAGCTCGACCAGCGTCTCGGCCCAGTGGGCCGGCGAGGCGATCGCCTGGTGGGCCACCGTGATGGCCCAGTCGTCGGCACTGGCGTGCACACGCGACAGCTGCGCGCCGTGGCGCACGGCCTGGCGGATGCGCTGTGCGAACAGCGGATGGTCCTTGCGCAGGAACGAACCGACCACCAGCACGCGGTCGAGCCTGGACAGCTCGGCGATCGGCAGGCCCAGCCAGCGCACGCCCCCTTCGTGGCGGAAATCGGCGTGGCGCAGGCGGTGGTCGACGTTGTCGCTGCCCAGGCCGCGCACCAGCTTGCCCAGCAGGTGCAGTTCTTCGAGGGTGGCGTGCGGCGAGGCCAGCGCGCCGATCGACGCGGCACCGTGGTCGGCCTTGATCTGCTTCAGGCCGTTGGCGACGTATTCCAGCGCGGTCTGCCAATCGACGGCGGTCCACTGGCCGCCCTGCTTCAGCATCGGCGTGGTCAGCCGGGCGTCGGTGTCCAGCGCCTCGTAGCTGAAGCGGTCGCGGTCGGCGATCCAGCACTCGTTGACGCCTTCGTTCTCGAGCGGCACCACGCGCATCACCTTGCCGCCCTTGACCTGGACGATCAGGTTGGCGCCGGTGCTGTCATGCGGGCTGACGCTCTTGCGGCGCGACAGCTCCCACGTGCGGGCGCTGTAGCGGAACGGCTTGCTGGTGATCGCGCCGACCGGGCAGATGTCGATCATGTTGCCCGACAGCTCGGAGTCGACGGTCTGGCCGACGAACGCGGTGATCTCGGAATGCTCGCCGCGGTTGAGCATGCCCAGCTCCATCTGGCCGGCGATCTCCTGGCCGAAGCGGACGCAGCGCGTGCAATGGATGCAGCGGCTCATCTCCTCGAGCGACAGCAGCGGGCCGACTTCCTTGTGGAAGACGACGCGCTTTTCTTCGTCGTAGCGCGACGACGACTTGCCGTAGCCCACCGCCAGGTCCTGCAGCTGGCACTCGCCGCCCTGGTCGCAGATCGGGCAGTCCAGCGGGTGGTTGATGAGCAGGAACTCCATCACCGACTGCTGGGCCTTGATCGCCTTGTCGCTCTTGGTGCGCACGATCATGCCCTGCGTCACCGGCGTGGCGCAGGCCGGCATCGGCTTGGGCGCCTTCTCGACGTCGACCAGGCACATGCGGCAGTTGGCGGCGATCGAGAGCTTCTTGTGGTAGCAGAAATGCGGGATGTAGGTGCCGGCCGCCTCGGCCGCATGCATCACCATGCTGCCTTCGGTGACCTGGACCTTCTTGCCGTCGAGTTCGATTTCAACCATTGCGTCTATCCTCGTTGGCGCAGCTCACACGTAAGCAGGGACCACGCAGGTCTTGTGCTCGATGTGGTGCACGAACTCGTCGCGGAAGTGCTTCAGCATGCCCCGCACCGGCATCGCCGCGGCATCGCCCAGCGCACAGATGGTGCGACCCATGATGTTCTCGGCCACGTTGTCGAGCAGCGCCAGGTCGTCCGGACGGCCCTCGCCGTGCTCGATGCGGTTGACCATGCGCCACAGCCAGCCGGTGCCTTCGCGGCACGGCGTGCACTGGCCGCACGACTCGTGCGTGTAGAAATACGACAGGCGCAGCAGGCTCTTCACCATGCAGCGGGTCTCGTCCATCACGATGACCGCGCCCGAGCCCAGCATCGAGCCGGCCTTGGAGATGGAGTCATAGTCCATCGTGCAGTCCATCATGATGTGCGCCGGCAGCACCGGGGCCGATGACCCGCCCGGGATCACCGCCTTCAGCTTGCGCCCACCCTTCACACCGCCCGCCATCTCGAGCAGCTGCGCGAACGGGGTGCCCATCGGGATCTCGTAGTTGCCCGGGCGCTCGACGTCACCGACCATCGAGAAGATCTTCGTGCCGCCGTTGTTCGGCTTGCCGCACTCGAGGTAGGCCTGGCCACCGTTGCGGATGATCCAGGGCACCGCCGCGAAGGTCTCGGTGTTGTTGATGGTCGTCGGCTTGCCGTACAGGCCGAAGCTCGCCGGGAACGGCGGCTTGAAGCGCGGCTGGCCCTTCTTGCCCTCGAGCGACTCGAGCAGCGCGGTTTCTTCGCCGCAGATGTAGGCACCGAAACCGTGGTGCGCGTGCAGCTGGAAGCTGTGGGTGCTGCCCAGGATGTTGTGGCCCAGGTAGCCGGCGGCACGGGCCTCTTCCAGGGCGGCCTCGAAGCGTTCGTACACCTCGAAGATCTCGCCGTGGATGTAGTTGTAGCCGACGCTGATGCCCATCGCGTAGGCCGCGATGATCATGCCCTCGATGACGATGTGCGGGTTGAACTGCAGGATGTCGCGGTCCTTGCAGGTGCCCGGTTCGCCTTCGTCGGAGTTGCAGACAAGGTACTTCTGCACCGGCAGCGCGCGCGGCATGAAGCTCCACTTCAGGCCGGTCGGGAAACCGGCGCCGCCGCGGCCGCGCAGGCCCGAGGCCTTGACCTCGGCGACCACCTGGTCGGGCGTCAGGCCTTCGCCGCCGTCCTGGGCCAGGATCTTCTTCAGCGCCTGGTAGCCGCCGCGGGCTTCGTAGTCCTTCAGGCGCCAGTTGCTGCCATCGAGACCGGCGTAGATCTGCGGGTTGACGTGGCGGCCGTGGAAACAGGTTTCGTTGCCGGTCGCCTGGAAGCGGGAAAGATCGAGCGTCATCTGCGGCCCTTCACTTCGCATTGGCCTTGAGCACGTCGACCAGCTCGTCGAGCCGGTCGTTGCTCATGTAGCTCAGCATCTGGCGGTCGTTGACCAGCATCACCGGCGCGTCGGCGCAGGCGCCCAGGCATTCGCTCTTGGCCACGGTGAACAGGCCGTCGGCGGTGGTGCCACCGTCCTCGACGCCGAGCTTGTGGCACAGGTGCGCCAGTGCGCCCTCGCCGTTGCGCAGCTGGCACGGCAGGTTGGTGCAGACGTTCAGCTTGAACTGGCCGACCGGCTGCTGGTTGTACATGTTGTAGAAGGTCGTGACCTCGCGCACCGCGATCGGCGCCATGCCGAGCACCTCGGCGATGCCGGCCTCGGCTTCGGGCGACACGTGGCCCTGCTCCTGCTGCACGATCGACAGGCAGGCCATCACGGCCGACTGCTTCTGCTCGGCGGGGTACTTGGCGACTTCGCGGGCGAAGCGCTGCAGGGTTGCTTCACTGAACATGGCGCTTGCGTTTCCGACGGGGCTCATCGATCGATCTCCCCGAACACGATGTCCATCGTGCCGATGATGGCCACGGCGTCGGCGATCATGTGGCCGCGCGCCAGCTCGTCGAGCGCGGCCAGGTGGGCGAAGCCCGGGGCACGGATCTTCAGGCGATAGGGCTTGTTGGCGCCATCGCTGACCAGGTAGATGCCGAACTCGCCCTTCGGGTGCTCGACGGCCGCGTAGGCCTCGCCCTCGGGGACGCGGAAACCTTCGGTGAAGAGCTTGAAGTGGTGGATCAGCTCTTCCATCGAGGTCTTCATCTCGACACGGGACGGCGGCGCGACCTTGTGGTTGTCGGTGATCACCGGGCCCGGGTTGGCGCGCAGCCAGGCCACGCACTGCTGGATGATGCGGTTGGACTGGCGCATCTCCTCGACACGCACGAGATAGCGGTCGTAGGTGTCGCCGTTGACGCCCAGCGGGATGTCGAAATCGAGCTGGTCGTAGACCTCGTAGGGCTGCTTCTTGCGCAGGTCCCAGGCGATGCCGGAACCCCGCAGCATCGGGCCGGTCAAGCCCAGGTTCAGCGCGCGCTCGGGGGTGACCACGCCGATGCCGACGGTGCGCTGCTTCCAGATGCGGTTGTCGGTGAGCAGCGTCTCGTACTCGTCGACCAGCGTCGGGAAGCGCTTGGTGAAGTCTTCGATGAAGTCGAGCAGCGAGCCCTGGCGGTTCTCGTTGAGCCGCGCCAGCGCCTTGGCGTTGCGGATCTTGCTGACCTTGTACTGCGGCATCGAATCCGGCAGGTCGCGGTAGACACCGCCCGGCCGGAAGTACGCTGCATGCATGCGCGCGCCGGACACCGCTTCGTACATGTCGAAGAGGTCTTCCCGCTCGCGGAAGCAGTAGATCAACATGTTCATCGCACCGCAGTCCATGCCGTGCGCACCCAGCCACATCAGGTGGTTCAGCAGCCGCGTGATCTCGCTGAACAGCACGCGGATGTACTGCGCCCGCACCGGCACCTCGATGCCCATCAGCCGCTCGATGGCCATGCAGTACGCATGCTCGTTGCACATCATCGACACGTAGTCGAGACGGTCCATGTACGGCAGCGACTGGATGAAGGTCTTGCTCTCGGCCAGCTTCTCGGTGGCGCGGTGCAGCAGGCCGATGTGCGGATCGGCGCGCTGGATCACTTCGCCGTCGAGCTCCAGCACCAGGCGCAGCACGCCGTGCGCTGCCGGGTGCTGCGGCCCGAAGTTGAGCGTGTAGTTCTTGATCTCAGCCATGTTCAGTGCAGCCCACCGTAGTTCTCTTCGCGGATCACGCGCGGCGTGATCTCGCGCGGCTCGATCGTGACCGGCTGGTAGATCACGCGCTTCTGCTCGGGGTCGTAGCGCATCTCGACGTGGCCGGTGACCGGGAAGTCCTTGCGCATCGGATGGCCGATGAAGCCGTAGTCGGTCAGCAGGCGGCGCAGGTCGTCATGGCCTTCGAAGACGATGCCGACCATGTCGAACGCCTCGCGCTCGAACCAGTTCGCAGCGCTCCACACCGGGGTGACCGAGGCCACCAGCGGCAGGTCGTCATCGGGCGCGAACACCTTCACGCGCAGGCGCCAGTTGTGCTTCAGGCTCAGCAGGTGCACGGCGACGGCGTAACGGGCGCCTTCCCAGGTGCCGTCGCGGTAGTCGCTGTAGTCGAGGCCGCAGAGGTCGATCAGCTGCTCGAACTGCAGCGCGGCGTCGTCGCGCAGCTGCTGGCACACGGCCAGGTAGTCGGCCGCCTTGACGGTGAGGGTCAGCTCGCCAAGGTCGCGCACGAGGCGCACGACACGGTCGCCGAAGACGGACTCGAGGGCCGCCTGCAGGGAATCGAGTTTCTGGCTCATGGTCGGGTCCCGGTCAGCGGGCGATGGTGTTTTCGCGGCGGATCTTGGCCTGCAGCTGCAGGATGCCGTAGAGCAGCGCCTCGGCCGTGGGCGGACAGCCCGGCACGTAGACGTCGACCGGCACGATGCGGTCGCAGCCGCGCACCACGGAGTAGCTGTAGTGGTAGTAGCCACCGCCGTTGGCGCAGGACCCCATGCTCAGCACCCAGCGCGGCTCGGCCATCTGGTCGTAGACCTTGCGCAGCGCCGGCGCCATCTTGTTGCACAGCGTGCCGGCGACGATCATCAGGTCGCTCTGCCGCGGACTCGGGCGGAACAACATGCCGAAGCGGTCGATGTCGTAGCGCGACGCCCCCGCGTGCATCATCTCGACGGCGCAGCACGCCAGGCCGAACGTCATCGGCCACAGGGAGCCGGTCTTCGACCAATTGATCAGGGCATCGACACTGGTGGTGACGAAGCCTTCCTTCATGACGCCTTCAATACCCATTGCTGTTCCTCGTCACCGCCGCATCGATCTCGAACGGGGCCCGCGCTGTCGACGGGCCGGCACTGCGTACCGGGATCACTCCCAGTCGAGCGCACCCTTCTTCCACTCGTAGATGAAGCCCACGACCAGGATGCCGAGGAACATCACCATGGCCCAGAAGCCGGTGGCACCGATTTCCTTGAGCGAGACGGCCCAGGGGAACAGGAACGCGATTTCCAGATCGAACAGGATGAACAAAATGGCCACGAGGTAGTAGCGCACATCGAATTTCATGCGCGCGTCCTCGAAGGCCTCAAAGCCGCATTCGTAGGGGGAGTTCTTCTGGGCGTCGGGCCGTTGCGGACCGAGCAGGAAGCCCAGGATCTGAGGTGCCACGCCGACCCCGACACCCACCAGAATGAACAGGATCACAGGGAGGTACTGGTCGAGGTTCATGGCGTCAGGCTAGGTGGGCAGCCGGCCCGGCCCCACGATGGACGACGAACCTGCTGCCCTGAATTTTTGGTGCCGACGGCGAGACTCGAACTCGCACAGCTTTCGCCACTACCCCCTCAAGATAGCGTGTCTACCAATTTCACCACGTCGGCACGTGAATCATGCTGTTCCGGGTGAGCCCCGAAACCCGCCCGGTCCGCAGAGGAATTCGCTTATCGGGCAGCCACTCATTCTAGCGCCCCCCGCGTTTTCCCTCAAGTGCGTCTCGACAGGAACGCACAGATTTGTGCGGCGGGGGCGTCGTTCAGACGATCACTGCGAAGCCGCCGGCGCAGCGGCGGGCGGCAGGGCCGTGGTCGGCGGCAGCACCGGGGCCGAAGCGGGCGCCGCGGCGGAGGCCGCCACCGGCGCGTCCAGGATCGAGTCGCTGGGCGCCACGGCGCGGGCGTGGCCGAAATAGGCCAGCACCAGCGTGCAGAGGAAGAACACCGTCGCGCACACCGCGGTGGAGCGCGACAGGAAGTTCGCGCTGCCCGTGGCACCGAACAGGCTGCCCGAGGCACCGCTGCCGAACGAGGCGCCCATGTCGGCGCCCTTGCCGTGCTGCACCAGCACCAGACCGATCATCGCCAGTGCCGACAGCAATTGCAGCAGCACCACGAGGTTGACCAACACTTGCATGGAATCAAAGCTCCGTTGTTCTCTTGGGTTCAGTCGCGGGAGGCGCGCCCGATCATTGGCCCGCGCGGGCGATGGCGACGAAATCGGCCGCCTTCAGCGAGGCACCGCCGATCAGCCCGCCGTCGATGTCGGGCTGGCCGAACAGCGTCTCGGCGTTGTCGGGCTTGACGCTGCCGCCGTACAGCAGCTTCATCACCGCGGCGTGCGGCGTGGCGGCCTCGAGCTGGGCGCGCAGCAGCGCGTGCACGGCCTGCGCCTGCTCGGGCGACGCGGTCTTGCCGGTGCCGATGGCCCACACCGGTTCGTACGCCACCACCACCTCGCTGATGCACTGGCCCAGCGTGTGGATCACGGCCGACAGCTGGCGCTTGACCACCGCCTCGGTGTCGCCGGCCTCGCGCTGTGCCAGCGTCTCGCCGACACAGACGATCGGCGTGAGGCCGTGGGCCAGCGCCGCCTTGGCCTTGTCGGCCACGACCTGGTCGCTTTCGGCGTGGTAGGCGCGGCGCTCCGAGTGGCCGACGATCGCATAGCGGCAGCCGAATTCCTTCAGCATCGCGGCCGACACCTCACCGGTGTAGGCGCCCTGCTCGTGCGACGAGACGTCCTGTGCACCCCAGCCGATGTCGCTGCCGGCCAGTGCCACGGCCACTTCGCTCAGGTACGGGTACGGCACGCACACCGCCACCGCCGCGCCAAACGGCCGGGCGGCCAGCAGGCCCTGCAGCAGCTCGGCGTTGGCCGCATGGCTGCCGTGCATCTTCCAGTTGCCCACCACCAGTTTGCGACGCGTGTTGCTCATCGTTGGATCGCTCCGTGCTCTGTTCGTTGTCGTCGTTCAGGTCCACTGCAGCACGATCTTGCCGACGTGCTGGTTGGACTCCATCAGCGCATGCGCCTCGGCCGCCTTGGCGGCCGGCAGCACCGCATGCACCACCGGCTTGATGCGGCCGGCCGCCAGCCAGGGCCACACCTCGTGGCGCAGCTTCGCGGCGATCGCCGCCTTGAAGGCCTCGGAGCGCGGCCGCAGCGTCGAACCGGTGATCTGCAGCCGGCGCCGCAGCACCAGGCCGGCATCGAACTGCGCCTGCACGCCGCCCTGCACCGCGATGATCACCAGCCGGCCGTCCTCGGCCAGGCAACCGACCTCGCGCGCGACGTAGTCGCCGGCCACCATGTCGAGGATCACGTCGACACCCCGCCCACCGGTCAGGCGCAGCGCCTCGGCGGCGAAGTCCTGCGTGCGGTAGTTGACCGCATGGTCGGCGCCGAGCGCCAGGCAGGCGGCGCACTTCTGGTCGCTGCCGGCGGTGGCGATCACGGTGGCGCCCCGCGCCTTCGCGACCTGGATCGCGGTGACGCCGATGCCGCTGGTGCCGCCCTGCACGAGGAAGGTCTGGCCGGCCTGCAGCCCGCCGCGGTCGACCACGTTGGACCAGACGGTGAAGAAGGTCTCGGGCAGGCTGGCCGCCTCGACCAGGCTCAGCCCCGCCGGCACCGGCAGGCACTGGCTGGCCGGTGCGACGCAGCGCTCGGCATAGCCACCCCCGGCGACCAGCGCGCAGACCTCGTCGCCGATGTTCAGGCCGGCCTGCGCCAGCGCGACGGCATCGCCGTCGATGATCGTGCCGGCCACCTCGAGCCCGGGCAGGTCGGAGGCGCCCGCCGGCGGCGGGTAGGCCCCCTTGCGCTGCAGCACGTCGGGCCGGTTCACCCCGCTGGCGGCCACCCGGATCAGCACCTCGCCTTCACCGGGCACGGGGTCGGGGCGCTGCGCCAGGCGCAGCACCTCGGGCTTGCCCGGCTGGGAGATCTCGATCGCTTGCATGGTCGTGTGGCGGCGGCGCCCGGGCCCGGGTGCCGTGGGTTACTGCTGTTGCTGCTGCTGTTGCGCCTGGCCTTCGGCCTCGTCGCCCTCGGGACGCGGCGCCTGCTCGCTGCGCGGCGGACGTTCGCTGCGCTCGCCACGGTCGGCGCGCTCGCCGCGGTCACCACGGTCGTAGCGGTCGCCACGGTCACGGCGCGGACCGCGGTCGCCCCGGTCGCCGCGGTCGTCGCGACGCGGACGCTCTTCCTCGACATAGCCTTCCGGCTTGTCGAGCAGCGCCTTCAGCGACAGCTTGATGCGGCCCTTCTCGTCGGTCTCGAGCACCTTGACCTTGACGATCTGGCCTTCCTGCAGGAAGTCGGTGACCCGCTCGACGCGCTGGTGCGCGATCTGGCTGATGTGCAGCAGGCCGTCCTTGCCGGGCAGGATGTTGATCAGCGCGCCGAAGTCCAGGATCTTGGTGACCGGGCCTTCGTACACCTTGCCGATCTCGGCCTCGGCGGTGATGTCGGCGATGCGCTTCTTGGCCAGTTCGGCCTTGTCGGCATCGGTGGACGCGATGGTGATGGTGCCGTCTTCGCCGATGTCGATCTGCGTGCCGGTCTCTTCGGTCAGCGCACGGATGGTGGCGCCGCCCTTGCCGATCACGTCGCGGATCTTCTCCGGATTGATCTTCATCGTGTACAGGCGCGGCGCGAACTGCGACACCTCGGTGTTGGCAGTGCCCATCGCCTCGACCATCTTGCCGAGGATGTGCAGGCGCGCTTCCTTGGCCTGCGCCAGCGCCACCTGCATGATCTCCTTGGTGATGCCCTGGATCTTGATGTCCATCTGCAGGGCGGTCACGCCGGTGGTGGTGCCCGCCACCTTGAAGTCCATGTCGCCGAGGTGATCTTCGTCGCCCAGGATGTCGGTCAGCACCGCGAAGCGGTTGCCTTCCTTGATCAGGCCCATCGCGATGCCGGCGACGTGCGCCTTCATCGGCACGCCCGCGTCCATCATCGCCAGGCAGCCGCCGCAGACCGAGGCCATCGACGACGAGCCGTTCGACTCGGTGATCTCCGACACCACGCGGATGGTGTACGCGAAGTCTTCCTTGTTCGGCAGCAGCGGCACCAGCGCGCGCTTGGCCAGGCGGCCGTGGCCGGTTTCGCGGCGCTTGGGCGTGCCCATGCGGCCGGCTTCGCCCGTGGCGAACGGCGGCATGTTGTAGTGGAACAGGAAGTTGTCGCGGAACTCGCCGGCCAGCGCGTCGATGCGCTGCGCGTCCTGGTCGGTGCCCAGCGTGGCGACGACCAGCGCCTGGGTTTCACCGCGGGTGAACAGCGCCGAGCCGTGGGTGCGCGGCAGCACGCCGGTGCGGATCTCGATCGGCCGCACGGTGCGGGTGTCGCGGCCGTCGATGCGCGGTTCGCCCGACAGGATCTGGCTGCGCACGGTCTTGGCTTCGATCTCGAACAGCAGGTTGTCGACCTCGACGCCGTCGAACGCCACGCCGGCGGCGGTCAGGCCAGCCTTCACTTCGGCATAGGCGGCACGGGTGGCCTGGGTGCGGGCCTGCTTCGAGCGGATCTGGTAGGCGGCTTCGATCTTGGCCTGGCCGAGTTCGGTGACCTGGGCGATCAGCGGCTCGTTCTTGGCCGGCGGCTGCCAGTCCCAGGCCGGCTTGCCGGCGTCGCGCACCAGTTCGCGGATGGCTTCGATGGCGATCTTGGCCTGCTCGTGGCCGTAGACCACGCCGCCCAGCATCACGTCTTCGGGCAACTGGTCGGCTTCCGACTCGACCATCAGCACGGCCGCTTCGGTGCCGGCGACCACCAGGTCGAGCTGGCTGCTCTTGAGCTGCGTCGGGCCCGGGTTCAGCACGTACTCGCCGTTGATGTAGCCGACGCGGGCGGCGCCCACCGGGCCGTTGAACGGGATGCCCGAGATGGCCAGCGCGGCCGACGAACCGATCAGCGCGGCGATGTCGGCCGAGGCTTCGGGGTTCAGCGACACCACGTGGATCACCACCTGGACTTCGTTGTAGAAGCCTTCCGGGAACAGCGGGCGCAGCGGACGGTCGATCAGGCGCGAGGTCAGCACCTCGAGCTCGGACGGCTTGGCTTCACGCTTGAAGAAGCTGCCCGGGATCTTGCCGGCGGCGTAGGTCTTCTCGATGTAGTCGACCGTCAGCGGGAAGAAGTCCTGGCCCGGCTTCGGGTTCTTGGCGCCGACCACGGTGGCGAGCACCACGGTGTCGTCCATGTTGACCAGCACCGCACCGCTCGCCTGGCGGGCGATCTCGCCGGTTTCCAGCGTGACGGTGTGCTGGCCCCACTGGAAGGTCTTGGTGACTTTGTTGAACAGGCTCATGTTGGCTTTCTTGTTGGGGCCCCGGGCTTCGGGGCGGCGCCAGGAGCCGGACGGCGGGCGGGATGCCATTCCAGTCGGGCTCGAGGAAGTCTCGCAGCACGGGTGGAATGACACGGCGACGCAACCGCGGCCGTTCTCCTGAATTCTGGTGAGGTGGCCTCAGGAAAAAAGCCCGCCCGGGACGGGCAGGCTCTTCGATTGTCTTACTTGCGCAGACCCAGCTTCTGGATCAGGGCCGTGTAACGATCTGCATCCTTGCTCTTCAGGTAGTCGAGCAGCTTGCGGCGGCGGCTCACCATCTTGAGCAGGCCGCGGCGACCGTGGTGGTCCTTGGCGTGCAGCTTGAAGTGGGGGGTCAGCTCGTTGATGCGGGCGGTCAGGATCGCGACCTGCACTTCGGGGGAGCCGGTGTCACCGGTGCCGCGGGCGTTGGCGGCGACGATCTCGGCCTTGTTGATGGCGCTCATGCGTGTTTCCTTCAGGGTCGAAACCGCGGCGCCCGCGCAAGGCCGGAAGGCGATGCGGCAGAACAGGCGGTTTCGGGTTGGGACTTGCGGACACCGGTGAAACCGACCAGTGCCGTGCAACGGACTTGCCCTCGGGTCTCCGCGGGAGGCGAAGGCCTGCCAGGCAAGCCGCGCATTATAGACCAGCCCGCACGCCCGGCCGAGGCCACCGCTGTCAGCGATGCCGCGGGCCGGCGCGCCACAATGGGGCATGACGCGCAATCGCAAACTGCTGCTGGGCGGGGCGATCGGCGCGGTGGCCCTGCTGGCGGTTCTGGGCACCGTGCTGGTGGCGAGTTTCGACCCCAACCGCTACAAGGGTCCGGCCATCGACTACCTGCAGGCGCACTACCAGCGCCGGCTGGTGCTGGACGGGCCGATCACGCTGCACCTCTTCCCGCGCCTCGAGGTGGCGGTCGAGCGGGTCTCGCTGAGCGAGCCGAACCAGCCCGAGGTCCCGTTCGCGCGGCTCGAATCGGCCCGCCTGGCCGTGCGGGTGCTGCCGCTGCTGCGCAAGCAGCTGGTGGTCGACCGCGTGGAGGCCAGCGGCCTGGCGGTGCGCTACCGACGCGACGAACAGGGCCGGCGCAACTTCGACGACCTGCTGAAGCCCACGCCGCCGACCCCGGACCAGACCGAACCCGGCCGCCCGGCCAAGCCGATGCAGCTGGACATCAGCGCGATCACGTTGAGGGACCTGTCGCTCGACGTCGACGACCGCAAGGTGCCGGCGCGGGGGCGGCTGCAGCTCGCCGAGTTCTCTTCCGGCCGTCTCGCGCCCGGCGAGCGAGCGCCGGTGAAGCTGGCGGCCACGCTCGATTTCCAGCAACCGGCCGCGAAGGCGCAGCTCGACGGCTCGCTGGTGCTGCAGCTCGACCCCGGCGACGCCGACCGCCCGCTGCGCGCCGATGCCCGCGACATCGCGCTGCGCCTGCAGGGCGCCCTGCCCGGCCTGCCGAAGCTGGACACCCGCATCGCCGGCGCACTGGCCTGGGACGGCGGCACCGGCGCCGTGCAGGCCGAGGGGCTGGACGTGAAGCTCGACGCCGACCTCGGCACGCTCGCACTGGCCGACAGCCGGCTGAAGCTGGCGCGCCTGCGCTATGCGCCGGCCGACCGGGCCATCGCACTCGGCCAGCTCTCGGTGGCCCTGAAGGGCGAACGCCGCCCGCCCGGCGAAGCCGCGCAGCCGCTGCACGCCGACCTGGACTGGCAGACACTCGACGTCCAGGGCGACCGGCTCGCCGGCAGCCCGCTCTCCGGCACCTTCGGACTGGGGGGTGCCGCCGCGGTGCAGGGCCGCATCGAATCGGGGGCGCCGGCCGGCCGCTTCGACCGCTTCACGCTGCCCGCGGTGCGGCTGGTGCTGGGCGGCGCCAGCGGCCCGACCCGCATCACCGGCACGGTGCAGGCCGATCTGGCCGTGGAGCCGCCGTTGAAGCAGTTGACGCTGGCCCCGCTGTCGCTGGACACGCGGGTGCAGAACCCCGCGCTGCGCGCGGTGGCGGTCAAGGCCAGCGGCAGCGCCACCGCCTCGCCCACCGCGGCACGCTGGGTGCTCGCCGGGGCGCTGAACGAGCAGGCCTTCCGCACCGACGGCACCGTGGCGCTCGGCGGCCCGCGGCCCGTGCTGCAGGCGCAGGCCACGTTCGGCGAGCTCGACCTCGACGCGCTGCTGCCGCCGAAGGCGCCCACCGCGGCAACGAAGTCCGCCGCCTCGGCTCCGCCGCCGTCCAAGGGCGGCCCGGTGGTCGACCAGCCGGTGGACCTGGCCGCGCTGCGCAGCATCGACGGACGGGTTTCGCTGCAGGCCGGCACGCTGCGCAAGGCACCCTACGTGCTGGGCAACGTGAAGGCGGTCGCCACCTTCGACGACGGGCGGCTCGACGTCAACCCGCTGTCGCTGGACACCTGGAGCGGCCACCTCGGCGGCCGCGTGCAGGCGAGCGCAGCCGGCGCCCAGTCGGTCGCCGTGGCGCTGCGCGCGGAGCGCATCGACATCGCCAAGGCGCTGCAAGATGTCGCCCGATCGGACCTGCTCGAAGGCCGCGGCGACCTCGCGCTCGACCTGCGCAGCAGCGGCCGCTCGGTGCAGGCGCTGAAGGCCGCCCTGGACGGCGATGCGAAGCTGCAGCTGCGCGATGGCGCGGTGCGCGGTGTGAACCTCGCCAAGGCGATCCGCCAGTTCCAAGCCGCGCTGTCGATGCAGCAGGACGCCGTGAGCCAGGCCCGCCAGACCGAGAAAACCGATTTCTCGGAGATGAGCGCCAGCTTCCGCTTCGTCAACGGCATCGGCACCAACCGCGACCTCGACCTGAAGAGCCCGCTGTTGCGCATCGGCGGTGACGGCAGCGTGAACCTGCCGACCAGCCGGCTCGACTACACGGTGCGCGCCGCGGTGACGAACACCACCAAGGGCCAGGGCGGTGCCGACCTGGCCGCGCTCTACGGCCTGACGGTGCCGGTCAAGCTCGAAGGCCCGTTCGACGCGCTGAACTGGCGCATCCAGTGGTCGCAGGTGGCGGCCGGCGCGGCCGGCAACACGGTCAAGCGCCAGCTCGGCGACAAGCTGCGCGAGCAACTGCGCGGCCAGCTCGGCGTGCCGGCGGCCAGCGACGCGGCCTCGCAGCCCAGCGATGCGGAGCTGCGGCAGAAGGCGCGCGACAAGCTCAAGGAGCAGCTCAAAGGCTTGATCCGCTGAGCGCCACCGCTTCTTGCCCTCTCCCAGAGGGAGAGGAAGAAAGAGGATCAGCCGCGGTCGGGGTCGAAGCCCCACACGTCCGGCAGCCCCGGATCGGTGGTGCCCACCAGGCGGCGCAGGGCCGTGCGCAGCCCGGCCAGCTCGCCCTCGCTGAAACCGGCCAGCGCGTCCGCCTCGACCTGGCGCACCGCGGCGAGCGCCCGCGCGAGGCGCTGCTGGCCCTCCCCGGTGAGCACCAGGCGGCCGGTGGCGCCGTCGATCTCGACGAAGCCGCGCCGCTGCAGGTCGCCGACGCGGCGCTCGTCGATCGGGTCCTCGCGCAATGCGCACAGCTCTGCCAGCTCGGCCAGCGCCAGCCCGCCGGCCGCCGCGAGCAGCTTGCACACCAGGTAGTCGGCATCGTGCGCGAACCCCTCCGCCCGCAGCGCCGGGCGCATGCGGTGCAGCAACTGCTCGTGCAGCCGGTTGTTCAGGTAGAACAGGCCCTCTTCGCTGTACTGGCCCTCCAGCCCCTCGGCCTGCAGGCCGCGCGCCAGCGCCAGCTTCTTGTCCATCGGCATCGCCGCCGAATAGCTGCCGCGCACGTAGAGCAATGGCGCGCGCTCGCTCATCTCCACGTCGAGCACGCGGCCGACGAAGATCACGTGGTCGCCGCCTTCGTAGCGGTATTCGGTGCGGCAGACGAAGCGGCCGGCGCAGCCCTCGAGCAGCGGCACGTGGCCGGCGCCGCGCTTCAGCGGCAGGCCTTCGAACCGGTCGCCCTGCTTGCGGCTGAAACGGTCGCTCAGCTCACGCTGGCCGAACGCCAGCAGGTGCACCGCGAAGTGGTCGGCCCGCTCGAACGCCGGCATCGACGCCGAGCGCTTGTTCAGGCTCCACAGCACCAGCGGCGGGTCGAGCGACACCGAGTTGAAGCTGTTCGCCGTCAGCCCGACATCGCGGCCGGCGTCGTCGACGGTGGTGACGACGGTCACGCCGGTGGCAAACGCGCCCAGCGCATTGCGCAACAGGAGCGGGTCGAGCGAGGGGGGCTGAACAGTCATCACAAATACCGTGAACGAAGGGCGGTCGAGTTCTGCGACCATTGTTGCAGTTCTCCGCCCCCCTTCCCCTGTCCCTGGAACCCCGATGGCGCACACCCCCCTCGACGACACCACGATCGCCCAGCTCTTCAGCGAAGCCCGCACCCACAACCGCTGGACCGACCGGCCGGTGGACGACGCGCTGCTGCAGCGCGTGTACGACCTCGCCGCCCTGGGCCCCACGTCGATGAACTGCGAACCGGCACGCTTCGTGTTCGTCAAGAGCGAGGCCGCGAAGGCCCGCCTGGTCCCGGCGCTGTCGCCTGGCAACGTCGACAAGACAAAGGCCGCGCCGGTGTGCGTGATCGTCGCCACCGACACGCGCTTCTACGAGCACATGCCCACGCTCTTCCCGCACAACCCGGGCGCGAAGGACATGTTCGCCGGCAACGCCGCGCTGGCCGAGGCCACCGCGTCGCGCAACGGCACGCTGACCGGCGCGTACTTCATCCTCGCCGCCCGCGCCCTCGGGCTCGACTGCGGCCCGATGTCCGGTTTCGACCCCGCCAAGCTGAACGCCGAGTTCTTCCCCGACGGCCGCTACAAGGCGAACTTCCTGATCAACGTCGGCTACGGCGACGGCAGCCAGCTGTTCCCGCGCCAGCCGCGGCTGGGCTTCGAGGATGCGGTGACGGTGCTCTGATCAGATCGACATCAGCTGCCGCACGCCGCGGTCTTCCATCTCGGCGCCGCGGCCGCGGGCGATGATCTCGCCGCGTTCCATCACCAGGTACTGGTCGGCGAGTTCGGCGGCGAAGTCGTAGTACTGCTCGACGAGCACGATGGCCATCGTCTTGCGGTCGGCCAGCATGCGGATGACACGGCCGATGTCCTTGATGATGCTGGGCTGGATGCCCTCGGTGGGCTCGTCGAGGATCAGCAGCTTCGGGCCGGCCGCGAGCGCGCGGGCGATCGCGAGCTGCTGCTGCTGGCCGCCGGAGAGATCGCCGCCGCGCCGGTGCATGAACTGCTTCAGGATGGGGAACAGTTCGAACAGCTCGGCCGGGATCGGCGTGCCGGCGGGCTTGTACGCCAGCCCCATGCGCAGGTTCTCCTCCACCGTCAGCCGGCCGAAGATCTCGCGGCCCTGCGGCACGTAGCCCACCCCCTTGCGCACGCGCTCGTACGGCGTGTCCTTGGTGATGTCGCCGCCATCGAGCGCAACGCTGCCGGCCTTGATCGGCACCACGCCCATCAGGCTCTTCAGCAGCGTGGTCTTGCCCACGCCGTTGCGGCCGAGCACCACGGTCACTTCACCCAGCTTCGCCTCGAAATCCAGCCCGCGCAGGATGTGCGAGCCGCCGTAGTATTGGTTGAGGCCTTGAACCTTCAGCATGTCGTCTCGCAAACACTGTGTTGTGGATCGCGCCCACCCTCACCCCAACCCTCTCCCGCCCCGCGGGAGAGGGGGCTTGTCTCCCTCTCCCCGCCGGGGAGAGGGCCGGGGTGAGGGGCTCGCACGTCACCGGCCAAGATAGACCTCGACAACTTTCTCATTGACCTGCACGTCCTTCAGCAGGCCCTCGGCCAGCACGCTGCCCTCGTGCAGCACCGTCACCTTCTTGCGGCCTTCGGTGAGCTGGTCGACGAACTTCATGTCGTGCTCCACCACCACCAGCGAATGTTTGCCCTCGAGCGACAGGAAGAGTTCCGCCGTGCGCTCGGTCTCCTCGTCGGTCATGCCGGCCACCGGCTCGTCCAGCAGCAGCAGCTTCGGGTCCTGCATCAGCAGCATGCCGATCTCCAGCCACTGCTTCTGGCCGTGCGACAGCAGCCCGGCGGTGCGCTGTGCCTGGCTGCGCAGGTGGATCAGCGTCAGGATCTCGCCGATGCGGTCGAGCTCCGCGCCCGACAGCTTGTGGAACAGGCTGGCACGGGCACGGCGGTCGGCCGACAGCGCGAGCTCGAGGTTCTCGAACACCGAGAGTTCCTCGTAGACCGTCGGCTTCTGGAACTTGCGGCCGATGCCGACCTGCGCGATCTGGTTCTCGCGCAGTCGCAGCAGGTCGATGTTCGACCCGAAGAAGGCCTTGCCCAGGTCGGGCCGGGTCTTGCCGGTGATGACGTCCATCATGGTCGTCTTGCCGGCGCCGTTCGGGCCGATGATGCAGCGCAGCTCGCCGACGTCGATCGACAGGCTGAGCGCATTGAGCGCCTTGAAACCGTCGAAGCTCACCGTGATGTCGTCGAGGTACAGCGCGACGCCGTGGGCGAAATCGGGCTGGTGGGCCTGCACCAGCCGGCCGCCCGCCGCGGCGCGGCCGCCGGCGCTGCCCTGTTGCAGCACGTGTTCGTCGTGTTCGGCGCGGGCCTTCGCGCGCTGCGCCATCAGTTCGGGCGTCATGCGCGGCCCTCCTTCTGCTTGGCCTTGAACAGGCCGACGATCCCGTTCGGCAGGAACAGCGTCACCGCAATGAACAGCGCGCCGAGGAAGTACAGCCAGAACTCGGGGAACGCGACGGTGAACCAGCTCTTGGCGCCGTTGACGAAGAAGGCGCCGACGATCGGCCCGATCAGCGTGGCACGCCCGCCCACCGCCGCCCAGATCGCCATCTCGATCGACGCGGCCGGCGACATCTCGCTCGGGTTGATGATGCCCACCTGCGGCACGTAGAGCGCCCCGGCCACGCCGCACATCACGGCCGACAGCACCCAGATGCTCAGCTTGTACCAGAGCGGGTTGTAGCCGGTGAACATCACGCGGCTCTCGGCATCGCGGATGGCCTGCAGCACGCGGCCGTACTTGCTGTTGACGATGGCACGCGCCATCAGGAAGCAGCCGATCAGCGTCAGCCCGGTCAGCACGAACAGCACCATGCGGGTGTGCTGCGTGGCGATCGGGATGTCGAGGATGCGCTTGAAATCGGTGAAGCCGTTGTTGCCGCCGAAGCCGGTCTCGTTGCGAAAGAACAGCAGCATCGCCGCGAACGTCATCGCCTGCGTGATGATCGAGAAGTACACGCCCTTGATGCGCGAGCGGAACGCGAAGAAGCCGAACACGAAGGCCAGCAGGCCCGGCACCAGCACCACCAGCAGCATCTGCGCGATGAACGAGTCGCTCAACGCCCAGTGCCACGGGAAGGTCTTCCAGTTCAGAAACACCATGAAGTCCGGCATGTCCGACTGGTACTGCCCTTCGCGGCCGATCTGTCGCATCAGGTACATGCCCATGCCGTAGCCGCCGAGCGCGAAGAACACGCCGTGGCCCAGCGACAGGATGCCGGTGTAGCCCCAGACGAGGTCCATCGCCAGCGCGCAGATGGCGTAGCACATGATCTTGCCGACCAGCGCGACGTAGTAGTCGGACAGGTGCAGCGCGCTGTCGGCCGGGACGGCCAGGTTCAGCAGCGGCACGAGCACCGCCACCACCAGCAATGCCGACAGCACCGCCGTCCAGCCGGCCGGGCCGAGCAGCAGGCCGCGGCGCGGCTTCAGGTCCGGGCCGATCGCGGCATGCCGCACCGGCGCTGCCGGCGGGTGCGCCTGCGCTCCCGCTTCCTTCATCACGGCACTGTTCATGCTTCGGCGCTCCGGCCCTTCATGGCGAACAATCCTTGGGGACGCTTCTGGATGAAGCCGACGATCAGCACCAGCACCATGATCTTGGCCAGCACCGCCCCGGACCAGCCTTCCAGCAGCTTGTTGATGATGCCCAGGCCCAGCCCCGCGTACACGGTGCCGGCGAGCTGCCCGACGCCCCCGGTGACCACCACCATGAACGCGTCGACGATGTAGCCCTGGCCGAGGTCCGGGCCGACGTTGCCGACCTGGCTGAGCGCGCAGCCGGCCAGCCCGGCGATGCCGGCACCGAGCGAGAACGCATAGGTGTCGATGCGCGCGGTGTTCACGCCCATGCAGGCCGCCATGCGGCGGTTCTGGGTGACGCCGCGCACGAACAGGCCGAGCCGGGTGCGCGCGATCAACAGCGCCACGCCGCCCAGCACCAGCCCGGCGAACAGCAGGATGCACAGCCGGTTGTACGGCAGCGTCAGGTTGCTGAACGCCTGCACGCCACCCGACATCCAGGCCGGGTTCTCCACCGCGACGTTCTGCGCGCCGAACAGGCTGCGCACCGCCTGCATCAGCACCAGGCTGATGCCCCAGGTGGCCAGCAGGGTCTCGAGCGGGCGGCCGTAGAGCCAGCGGATGACGCTGCGCTCCAGCACCGCGCCCACCAGCGCGGAGGCGAGGAAGGCCGACGGCACCGCCGCCAGCAGGTACCAGTCGAACCAGCCCGGCAGGTGCTGGCGGAACAGGTTCTGCACGACGTAGGTGGCGTACGCGCCCACCATCATCAGCTCGCCGTGGGCCATGTTGATCACGCCCATCAGGCCGTAGGTGATCGCCAGGCCGAGTGCGGCCAGCAGCAGGATCGAGCCGAGGCTGATGCCAGTGAACAGCACGCCCAGCCGCTCGCCCCAGGCGAGGCCGGCCTGCACCTTGTCGAGCGCCAGGCCGATCGCAGCCTTCACCGCAGGATCGCTCTCGGCGGCCTGCTGCTCGAGCAGCAGCGAACGGGTGGCCGGGTCGGGCTGCTCGGCCAGGGCCTGGGCGGCGGCGATGCGCTTCTCGGCATCGGGCGCGGCGATCAGCACCTTGGCCCGCAGCAATGCGAGCCGGGCCTTCAGCGCGGCGTCGGGTTCGGCGGCCAGCGCACGCTCGATCAGCGGCAGCTTGGCCTCGTCGGCGGCGTCGCGCAGGCCGTCGATGGCCTTGGCGCGCAGCGCGGTGTCGGGCGAGAACAGGCCCAGTGCGGCCTGCGCGGCTTCGAGCTCGCGGCGCATGCGGTTGTTGTTGACGACGTCCCCGGCATCGCCGGGCAGCGGCGCGGCCTGGCCGGAAGCCGCCTCCACGGCCGACCCGTCGGCCCGGACGATGTAGGCCTTGCCGCCGGCCGTCTTGACCGCATCGTCGAGGATGGCCTGCACGAACGGCACCAGCGCCGCATCGCCGGCGGCGACGCGCTCGTTGAGCGCGGTGATGCGTTCATCGGAATCGCCACCGGCGATCCGGCCGGCCTGCTCGGGCGTCAAGGCCCAGGCCGGGCCGCTGCTGCAGGCGGCGGCCAGCAGCCACGGCGCCAGCGCGCGAAGGAGAGAGGATCGAGGTGTCATCGCACAGAGGTCGGCCGTGGCAGGACACCGGCCGTCGCACGCGCTCGTCGCGCGGCGGCCGGTGCGGCGGGTCAGGTCAGAACTTCTTGCTCGGCACGTTGGCCTTGCCCTTGTTCTCGGGGATGTAGTCGCTCCACGGGTCGGCGACCACCGGACCCTTGGTCTTCCACACCACGTTGAACTGGCCGTCCGACTTGATCTCGCCGATGAACACCGGCTTGTGCAGGTGGTGGTTCTCCTTGTCCATCGTCGAGGTGAAGCCGCCGGGCGCCGGGAAGGTCTGGCCGGCCATCGCCGCGATCACCTTGTCGGTGTCGGTGCTCTTGGCCTTGGCCACCGCCTGCGCCCACATGTGGATGCCGATGTAAGTGGCTTCCATCGGGTCGTTGGTCAGCGGCTTGTCCTTGTGGCCGGGGATGTTCTTGGCCTTGGCGTAGTCGCTCCACGACTTGATGAACGCGGCGTTGGTCGGGTTCTTGATCGACATGAAGTAGTTCCATGCCGCCAGATGGCCCACCAGCGGCTTGGTGTCCACGCCGCGCAGTTCCTCCTCACCCACCGAGAACGCCACCACCGGCACGTCGGTCGCCTTCAGGCCCTGGTTGCCCAGTTCCTTGTAGAAGGGCACGTTGGAGTCGCCGTTGATGGTCGAGACCACCGCGGTCTTCTTGCCTTCGGATGCGAACTTCTTGATCTTGGCGATGATCGACTGGTAGTCCGAGTGACCGAAGGGGGTGTAGTCCTCCATGATGTCGGCGTCCTGGATGCCCTTGCTGTGCAGGAAGGCGCGCAGGATCTTGTTGGTGGTGCGCGGGTACACGTAGTCCGTGCCCAGCAGCACGAAGCGCTTGGCGCCGCCGCCGTCCTTGCTCATCAGGTATTCCACCGCCGGGATGGCCTGCTGGTTCGGCGCGGCGCCGGTGTAGAACACGTTCTTGCTCAGCTCCTCGCCTTCGTACTGCACCGGGTAGAACAGCAGCGAGTTCTTCTCTTCGAAGACCGGCAGCACCGACTTGCGCGACACCGAGGTCCAGCAGCCGAACACGACGGCCACCTTGTCCTGGTCGATCAGCTGCTTGGCCTTCTCGGCGAACAGCGGCCAGTTCGACGCCGGGTCGACGACCACCGGCTCGAGCTTCTTGCCGAGCACGCCGCCCTTGGCGTTGATCTCGTCGATGGTCATCAGGGCGACGTCCTTCAGCACCGTCTCCGAGATCGCCATCGTGCCCGACAGGCTGTGCAGGACGCCCACCTTGATGGTGTCGGCGGCCTGGGCGAACAGCGGCAGGCCGACGGCGGCGACGCCGAGGGCGACGGCGCTCAGGTGCTGGGCGAAGGAACGACGGGTGGCTTTCATTGAGCAGGCTCCGGGGGTTGGATGGATGAAGCGCTGCTCAGGTTACGTAGGACGACGTATGGTGCCCATACGCCGGATGGCGTAGGGGCGGTTCGTCGGTGGCGGCCTGCCGGCCGGGGTGTTTTGGTGGTATGGCAAGACCCCGCCGGGAATTCGCCCCGGCAGGGCGACCTACTTCTTTGTCGTCACAAAGAAGTAGGCAAGAAAAGACTCGAAGAGCGGCCCAGCCGCGCACCGAGCGATGAAAAGGCTGACGCAGGAACACCAGTCAACGGCTCGGGCACCGTCAGCTCCCTTGAGCCACCGTGGCAGTGAACCAGCGTCGCTCTCACAGACGGCCGCTCCGCACCGCGGCCTTTGAAACCGTCTGGGCCGCCCGAATGATTCACCCACTGAGCGGTGACAGGGGGGGACCGAGCTGTCGCACCCCTGAGCAGTGCCAGCGCGTCCAGCTTTGCATCGCTCGGTGTGCGGCGCGGCCGCTCTTCAAGTCTTTTCTTGCCTACTTCTTTGTGACGACAAAGAAGTAGGTCGCCCTGCCGGGGCGAATACCCGGCGGGGTCTTGCCACACCACAAAACCAACCCGGCCGGAAGGCCGCCACCCACCCCGTCACCGCAACTGCGCCACCCGCTGCACCGCCACATTCGCCGCCGCCGTCCGCGTCTCCACCCCCAGCTTCTCGTACACATGCTCGAGGTGCTTCTTCACCGTCGCCGGGCTGGAGCCAAGGATGTCGCCGATGTCGCGGTTGGTCTTGCCCTTCACCACCCAGTACAGCACCTCGGCCTCGCGCGCCGTGAGCTTGAAGGCCAGGCACAGCGCCTCCACCACGGCGGCGTCGTCGGCCTCGTGCAGCACCAGGAGCCATTCGCCATCGCCGATGGCCTGGTGCAGCGCGAAGCTCAGCCGCCGGGCGCCGCGGGCGATGACGAGGGGTGGCGGCTCCTGCGGATGCGCCACCCCTTCGAGGCGGCTCACCTCCTGTTGCAGCCAGGCCAGCACCTCGGTGGGCGCACGCGGGCCTTCGTGGCCGAAGTAGTCGGTCAGCAGGCGGCGCGAGAGCGCCGTCTGCCACGAGATGCGGCCGTCCTGCAGCCGCACGGCCAGCGTCGCGTGGCCGAAGGCATCGAGCGCGTTGCGGGCCTGGCGCTGTGCGCGGGCGGTGTTGAGGTGCGACGCGATGCGCGCCAGCACCTCGCGCGGGCGGATCGGCTTGGTTACGTAGTCGCTGCCGCCGGCGGCGAACGCGGCGACCACGTGTTCGGTCTCGGTGAGGCCGGTCATGAAGACGATCGGGATCGGTGCGGTGCGCGGGTCGGCCCGCAGGCGGCGGGCGACCTCGAAGCCGTCCATGCCGGGCATCATCGCGTCGAGCAGCACGATGTCGGGCGGCATCTCGGCGGCACTGTCCAGCGCCTGCTCGCCGCTGGTGGCCACCAGCACGGCGTAGCCGGCTTCGTCGAGCGCATCGTGCAACACGGCCAGGTTGTCGGGCACGTCGTCGACGATCAGCACCACGTCGGCCATCGCGCGGTCGATGCCGAGGGAAGTCGTCTGGGAATCAGGCATGGTGGAGCGGGTCGGACAGGTCAGCGAGAGAACATCATCCAGCGGCCTGCAGCAGGTCGCGCAGGGCATCGATGCGGAATTGTTGGGTCAGCGAACGGGCCCGGCCGACAAACGCCTGGCAGGCCGGATGGTCGCGTTCGATCTGGTCGAGCTGGGCGGCGATGCCGCGCACGTAGCCCGAGCGGGCGGCGTTCAGCAGTCCCTGCAGGCTGGCGGTGGGCGGGTAGACGAGGTCGGTGGCCGCCAGCGGTGCCGCCACGGGGGGCGCAGGAGACGGCTCGACCGCGGCCGGCGCCGTCCACTCCAACGAAAGCCGCTCGCCCAGCCAGTCCAGCAGCTCGTGCACCCGCACCGGCTTGACCAGGAAGTCGCGCGGCTGGATGCCCACATCGTTCTCCAGCGCCTTGTCGAAGGCGTTGGCGGAGACGATCGCCGTGGCGGGCACCGAAAGGCCCTGCGCGCGCACGCGGCGCAGCGTCTCCCAGCCGTCGATGCCGGGCATCGCGAGGTCCATGAACAGCACGTCGGGCCAGGCCGCGGCGGGCTGCGTGCGCAGGTCGGCCAGCAGCGCCAGGCAGGCCTCGCCGGAGCTGGCCTGCAGCACCTCGAAGCCCAGTGGCGAGAGCGCATCGACGAGGAACCCCCGGTCGGCCTCCTCGTTGTCGACCACCAGCACCCGGCGGCGCGGGCCGAGGTACCCGGCGCGGGCCTGCACGCGCCCGTTGCGCGCGGCCCGCCGCGCCGGTTCGTCGTGCAGCTCGGGCAGGAACAGCCGCACGCTGAAACAGGTGCCCACTCCGGGCGTGCTGCGCACCGTGAGCTCGCCGCCCATCAGGTCGGCCAGCATCTTCGCGATCGTCAGCCCGAGGCCGGTGCCGCCGGACTTGCCGCCCGCTGCCGCGCCGCGCGCGAACGGCTCGAACACCTGCGCGAGTTCCTGCTCGCTCATGCCGGGGCCGGTGTCCTCGATCTCGAAGCGGGCCATCTCGCGGACATGGCGCACGCGCAGCCGCACCTCGCCGTGGCGGGTGAACTTCACCGCATTGCCGAGGATGTTGATGAGGATCTGGCGCAGCCGCTTCTCGTCGGCCCGCACCCATTCGGGCAAGGTGCCCTCGGGCTCGTAGCGGAACGCCAGGCCCAGGTCGGCCGCCTGCAGCGCGAACATCGCCACCAGCTCGTCGACGCCCTCGCGCAGCCGCATCGGCTGCATGTTCAGCGCCAGCTTGCCGCTCTCGATGCGGGCGATGTCCAGCGTGCCTTCGATCAGCGACAGCAGGTGGTCGCCGCCGCGACGGATCACGCTGACGGCGGCACGCCGGTTCGGCGGGATGCGCGCGTCGTCCTCCAGCAGCTGCGCGTAGCCGAGGATGCTGTTGAGCGGTGTGCGCAGCTCGTGGCTGATGGTGCTGATGTAGCGGCTCTTGGCCTGGTTGGCCGTCTCGGCCACCTGCTGGGCCTGCTCGGCCTGCTGCTTGGCGGCCTGCAGCGCAAGATCCGTGCGGCGGTGCGAGGCGATCTCGCGTTCGAGCGAGCGGGTCTGCTCGTGCAGCGCGCGGGTCTGGCGGTTGGATTCCTCCTGCGCCACCAGGCGGCTCTTGTGCGCCAGCACCAGCCACCACACTGCGACACCCGACACCAGCAGCAGCGCCGCATAGGCCTTCAGGAAGCCCATGCGCAGGCTGCCCGCCAGCAGCGCCGCACTCACCTCGCCCTGGCGCGCCACCAGCAGCCGCAGCTCCTGCTGGTACAGCACCAGGAACACCATGCCCAGCAGCGGCACCACCGCCAGCATCAGCAGCACGTAGTGGCCCAGGCCCTTCTCGAGATACGGCCAGGCGCGCATCGGCAGCAGCCGGCGCAACGCCGCGGCCCATTGCGCCGAGAAACGCGCCTCGGGCTTGCAGAGGTCGTTGCAGCGGGCATCGAGCGTGCAGCACAGCGAGCAGATCGGCCCCTGGTACGCGGGGCAGTGCGCCATGTCGTCGCCCTCGTACTCGCGCTCGCAGATGCAGCAGCGACGCATGCCATAGCGGCCGTGTTCGCTGTCGGCCGCCGGGGCCGCGAAGCGGCGCCCCTCGGCCTTCGGGGCCACGCGCGTCAGGTAGTAGCGGCTGCCGGTGCCCCAGGCGATCAGCGGCGCGCAGGCGAACGCGGTGACCGCCGCGATCAGCGCCGAATACGCCTGCGGCCACGCGCCGAACAGCCCGAGGTGCGCCGCCACCGAGAGCCCCGAGGCGATGGCCATCGCGCCCACGCCCACCGGGTTGATGTCGTACAGGTGCGCGCGCTTGAACTCGATGCCCGGCGGCGACCAGCCGAGCGGCTTGTTCACCACCAGGTCGGCGACCACCGCCATGATCCAGCTGATCGCGATGTTCGAGAACAGGCCCAGCACGCCGCCCATGGCCTGGAACACGTCCAGCTCCATCAGCATCAGCCCGATGGCGATGTTGAACACCACCCAGACCACGCGCCCCGGGTGGCTGTGCGTGACGCGCGAGAAGAAGTTCGACCACGCCAGCGAACCGGCGTAGGCATTGGTGACGTTGATCTTCAGCTGCGACAGGATCACCAGCGCCGCGGTGGCCGCCACCGCGGCGCCGAAGTGCGGGAAGACGTACTGGTACGCGGCCAGGTACAGCTGGTTCGGGTCCAGCGCCTGCTCGGTGGGCACCATCTGGCGGATCGCCAGGTACGCCAGCAGCGAGCCGCCCAGCATCTTCAACACCCCCGGCAGCAGCCAGCCGGTGCCGCCCACCAGCACGCCGGCCCACCACTTCAGCCGCGCGCGCCGGCCCCCACCGGGCTCGGGCATGAAGCGCAGGTAGTCGGCCTGCTCGCCCATCTGCGTGATCAGCGCGATGCCCACCGTGGTGGCGGTGCCGAAGCCCAGCGCGTCGAAGCCGGCCTGGCCATGCACCCCGCCGTACGACGCCCACTGCGACAGCAGTCCCGGGTTGGCCTCGAACACGTAGACGTACGGCAGCACCAGCAGCACCAGCCACAGCGGCTGGGTCCACACCTGCAGCCGGCTGATCGCGGCGACGCCGTGCGTGACCAGCGGCACCACCACCAGCGCGCACAGCAGGTAACCCCAGGCCGGCGGGATGTCGAACGCGAGGTCGAGCGCATAGGCCATCACGGCCGCCTCGAGCGCGAAAAAGATGAACGTGAAGCTCGCGTAGATCAGCGAGGTCAGCGTGGAGCCCATGTAGCCGAAGCCGGCGCCGCGGGTCAGCAGGTCCATGTCGACACCGTGGCGGGCGGCGTAGACGCTGATGGGCACGCCGGCCAGGAAGATCACCAGCCCGGTGACCACGATGGCCCAGAGCGCGTTGGCGAAGCCGTGCTGCACCAGCAGCGTCGCGCCCACCGCCTCGAGCACCAGGAACGCACCGGCCCCGCCCAGCGCGGTGTTCGCCACGCCGGCCACCGACCAGCGCCGCGAGCTGCGCGCGGTGAAGCGCAGCGCATAGTCCTCCAGGGTCTCGCTGGCGACCCAGGCGTTGTAGTCGCGGCGCACTTTGATGACCCGCTGGACCGGGGCGGGCGTCGGGGTCGTCTCGAGGTTCACGGCGGCATACAGTTCAAGATCCGCACCAACTCGGCGCCCCACCCCGCACTGGCACCCAACCTGCAACAGGCCCGCTCATGGAATTGACGCCCCGTGCTCGGCCGGCCTTTGCGGCCGCACGCGCCGACTGAAAGCGAAGCGAATGGAATTGACTCCGCGTGAAAAAGACAAGCTGCTGATCTTCACCGCCGCGCTGCTGGCGGAGCGCCGCAAGGCCCGCGGCCTGAAACTCAATTACCCCGAGGCGGTGGCGCTGATCACCGCGGCCATCATGGAAGGCGCGCGCGACGGCAAGACGGTCGCGCAGCTGATGAGCGAAGGCAAGACGGTGCTCTCGCGCGCCGACGTGATGGACGGCATCGCCGAGCTGATCCCGGAGATCCAGGTGGAGGCCACGTTCCCCGACGGCACCAAACTGGTGACAGTGCACCAACCCATTGCATGAGCCGCCGAAGGAACGCACCAGAATGACGCCCGGAGAATTGTTTACTGATGGCCCCGACCATGTCCTCAACCCCGGCCGGCGCACGCTGACGCTGGTGGTCGAGAACGCCGGCGACCGGCCGATCCAGGTCGGCTCGCACTACCACTTCGCCGAGACCAATGGCGCCCTCTCCTTCGACCGCGAAGCTGCGCGCGGCATGCGGCTCAACATCGCCTCGGGCACCGCGGTTCGGTTCGAGCCCGGCCAGCAGCGTACCGTCGAGCTGGTCGACTACGCGGGCGAACGCAAGGTATACGGCTTTCGCGGCCTCGTGCAAGGCGCCCTTTGATTCATTGACGACGCGGCCTCCCGCAGGCCGTCACCCCGGCGAAGGCCGGGGTCCACGCGAACAGCGAAACGCTCGTGGTGTTCGTGGATCCCGGCCTTCGCCGGGATGACGGCAGCGGTGGCTGGCCTCCGGAGCAGACAGCATGGCAACGATCGGACGGCGTGCCTACGCCGAGATGTACGGCCCCACCGTGGGCGACCGGGTGCGGCTGGCCGACACCGAGCTCATCCTCGAGGTCGAGCAGGACCTGACGCTGCGCGCCGGCGGCTACGGTGAAGAGGTCAAGTTCGGCGGTGGCAAGACCATCCGCGACGGCATGGGTCAGGGCCAGCAGGTCAACGGGCCGCAGCCGCACGAGGCCTGCGACTGCGTGATCACCAACGCGCTGATCGTCGACCACTGGGGCATCGTCAAGGCCGACATCGGCATCAAGGGCACCCGCATCGTCGCGATCGGCAAGGCCGGCAACCCCGACGTGCAGCCCGGCGTCGACATCGTCATCGGCCCGGGCACCGAGATCGTCTCGGCCGAGGGCATGATCGTCACGCCCGGCGCGATCGACACGCACATCCACTTCATCTGCCCGCAGCAGATCGACGAGGCGCTCAACAGCGGCGTGACGACGATGATCGGCGGCGGCACCGGGCCGGCCACCGGCACCTTTGCCACCACCTGCACGCCGGGACCGGAGAACATCCGCCGCATGCTCGAGGCGGCCGACGCGTTCCCGATGAACCTGGGCTTCCTCGGCAAGGGCAACGCCAGCCAGCCGCAGGGCCTGCGCCAGCAGATCGAGGCCGGCGCCATCGGCCTGAAGCTGCACGAGGACTGGGGCACCACGCCGGCCGCGATCGACACCTGCCTGTCGGTGGCCGAGGAGACCGACACGCAGGTCGCGATCCACACCGACACGCTCAATGAATCCGGCTTCGTCGAGGACTCGATCGCCGCGTTCAAGGGCCGCACCATCCACACCTTCCACACCGAAGGCGCGGGCGGCGGCCATGCGCCGGACATCATGAAGGTGGTCGGCGAGGCCAACGTGCTGCCGTCGTCGACCAACCCGACGCGGCCCTACACGGTGAACACGCTCGACGAGCACCTGGACATGCTGATGGTCTGCCACCATCTGGATGCCAGCATCGCCGAAGACCTCGCGTTCGCCGAGAGCCGCATCCGCCGCGAAACCATCGCTGCCGAGGACGTGCTGCACGACCTCGGCGCGATCAGCATCTTCAGCTCCGACAGCCAGGCGATGGGCCGGGTCGGCGAGGTGATCCTGCGCTGCTGGCAGACCGCGCACAAAATGAAGGTGCAACGTGGCAAGCTGCCCGAGGACAGCGAGCGCAACGACAACTTCCGCATCAAGCGCTACCTGGCCAAGCTCTGCATCAACCCGGCCATCACGCACGGCATCAGCCACGACGTGGGCAGCATCGAGGTGGGCAAGTGGGCCGACCTGGTGCTGTGGCGCCCGGCCTTCTTCGGCGTCAAGCCCAGCGTCATCATGAAGGGCGGCTTCATCGCGTCGGCCGCGATGGGCGACCCCAACGCCAGCATCCCGACGCCGCAGCCGGTGCACTACCGGCCGATGTTCGGCAGCTACGGCCGCACGCGGCAGCGCACATCGCTCACCTTCGTCAGCCAGCCCGCGCTGCAGGGCGGCGGGCTCGACACGCTGGGGCTGCGCAAGCAGCTGAGCATGGTCAAGGGCTGCCGCACCGCGAAGAAGGCCCACATGGTGCACAACGGCTACACGCCGGTGATGGAGATCGACGCGCAGACCTACACGGTGCGGGCCGACGGGCAGCTGCTGACCTGCGAGCCGGCCACCGAGCTGCCGATGGCGCAGCGGTATTTCCTGTTCTGAGCGGCGGCCACCGGCTCAGCCGGCCTGCGGCGCCACCACGATACGGTTGCGCCCCTGCTGCTTGGCCTCGTACAGCTGGCGGTCGACCTGGTGGAGAAAGTCGATCGGGCGCATGCCGTCCTGCGGGACCAGCGTGCCCACGCCGATGCTGGCGGTCACCAGGCGGTCCTGCACGCCACCTTCGTGCGCAATGGCCTGTTTCTCGATCAAACGCTGGCAGCGTTCGGCGACCTTCAGCGCCACCGCAGCGTCAGCCTCGGGCAGCAGGATGGCGAACTCTTCGCCGCCGTAGCGGGCCGCGAGGTCGCGCGGGCCGATCAGCGCCAGACGCAGCGTCTGCGCCACCTGGGTCAGGCAGGCGTCGCCCTGGATGTGGCCGTAGCGGTCGTTGTACTGCTTGAAAAAATCGATGTCGAGCAGGATCAGTGACAGCGGCTTGCCGCCGCGGCGCGCGCTCTCCCATTCGACGTCGAGGCTGGCGTCGAAGCGGCGCCGGTTGGCGATGCCGGTGAGCCCGTCCATGAACGACAGGGCTTCGAGCTCCTTCTGCAGGCTCAGCAGCTTCTCCTCGGTCTTCTTGCGTTCGCTGATGTCGAACATGAAGCCGACCAGGGCCTCGACCTCGCCGTCGTCCTTGCGCACCACGTGCACGACGTCGCGGATCCAGACGTAGCCGTTGTCCTTCGTCAGCGCCCGGTAGTCGGCCTCGTGGTCGACGCCGGCCTTCGACTGCGAGATGCAGAAGTTCACCACGTGCTCGCGGTCGTCGGGGTGGATGCGCAGGGCCCAGTCTTCGGCCGAGACCCAGCTGTCCTGGCGCCAGCCCAGCAGCGGCTCGATCTGCGGGCCGATGTAGGCAAACCGCATGCTCGACCAGTCGATCTTCCAGGGAATGGCCCGGGTCGACTCCAGAAGCGTCTTGTAGACCGCGCCATCGCCAAGTTCACCGAGTTCACCGAGATCAGACATGCCGTGCGTGTTCCAGAACAGAGTGGGCCGCATTTTCGATCAGGTGGACAATGCGTGCCGGATCGCGGGCCGGCGTCGGCCCGCGCGGAGTCCTCGATGTCCCCCATGCTGACCGTCAACAAACTGATCCCGCAGGGCCGTGGCCTGGCCCAGGTGCTGCTCAAGCGCGCACCCACCGTGTCGCTCGACTGGGACGTGCGCCAGAAGAGCCGCTTCGACGCCACCGACAGCCGAGGCCGCCACCTCGGCGTGTTCCTCGCGCGCGGCACCGCGGTGCGCGGCGGCGACGTGCTGGTGGCCGAGGATGGCTCGCTGGTGCGCGTGGAAGCCGCGCCGCAGCCGGTGCTGGTGGTGCGCACCTGCCCCGAGCACGGCTCGCCGTTCGACCTGCTGCGCGCGGCCTACCACCTGGGCAACCGCCATGTGCAGCTGGAGCTCCAGCCCGACCACCTGAAGTTCGAGCCCGACCACGTGCTGGCCGACATGCTGCGGCAGATGCACCTGATCGTCACCGAGGAGCAGGCCGGGTTCGAGCCCGAGGGCGGTGCGTACCAGGCCGGCGGGCAGGCCCATTCGCATGGGCACGACCACGGCCATGACCACGGCCATGCGCACCACGATCACGACCATGGCCGCGACCACCACGGTCATGACCACGGCCACGAACACCCCCCTGCCCCGGTGCGCGGCAAGCCGCTGAACATCCCGATCGCCTCCGCGCCCGCGCCGCACGTGCACGGCCCCGGCTGCGGCCACGACCACTGAAATGGCCCCCGGCCCGATCCCGCCCACCGAATCCCCTCTCCCCGGCCCTCTCCCGCAAGGGGAGAGGGAGCGGCCGCTTGGGCCGGTCACGCTGCTGCGGCTGATCTGGCTCGCCTCGCCGGCGCTGCCGGTGGGTGGCTTCAGCTACTCCGAAGGGCTGGAGGCCGCGATCGAGGCCGGCCGCGTCACCGACGAAGCCAGCACGCTCACGTGGTTGACCAGCCAGCTGCAACTGTCGCAGGCCCGCAGCGAGCTGGCGGTGTCGGCACAGGCCTTCGACGCCTGGCAGCGCGGCGACCTCGTCCGCATCGCCGCGCTGAACGACTGGGCCCGCACCACCCGCGAAAGCGCCGAGCTGCGGCTGCAGGCCGAACAGATGGGCCGCTCGCTGGCCGACTGGCTGCGCGGCCGCGCCCAGGACGACGCCCGCGTCGCCACGCTGATCGCGCTGGCCCCCGCGCCGATGTGGCCGATCGGCTTCGCGCTGGCCGCCGCGCTCACCGGCGCCACGGCGCAGGATGCACTGCTCGCGCAGGCCTTCGGCTGGGCCGAGAACATGGTGCAGGCCGCGATCAAGGCGGTGCCGCTGGGCCAGAGTGCCGGCCAGCGCATGCTGGGTGCGCTGGTCGACACCATCCCGGCTGCGGTGGAACACGCCCTGGCCGCCACCGACGACACCCGCCAGGCCCATGCACCGATGCTGGCGATCCTGTCGGCGCGCCACGAAGCGCAGTATTCACGGCTGTTCCGCTCTTAGTACAACCGAGGGCCGGCTTCACACGCCAGCAACATGTCGGCAACCATCCGCCGACGCCCGACCCCGACGATCCGCCGCAGAACCTGCCATCCCGGCAGGCGCCGCCGGAGGAGCCCATGTCGCACCATTCCCACTCAGACCGCAGGCTCGCGGTGCATCTCGACGACCTGGTGCGCCAGCAACTGGACCCTTGCCCGCCACGCCGCCAGGCGCTGCGCTGGCTCACCGGCCTGGGCGCGCTGCCGCTGGTGGGCTGCGGCGGCGGCGATGCCGAGGGCAGCACCGGCTCGTCGTCCTCCTCGTCGTCCTCATCCTCTGGCAGCACCTCGGGTAGCACGACCACCACCACGACCACCAGCAGCAGCTGCCCCACCAGCGTCGTGCCCACCGAGACCGTCGGCCCCTACCCGGCCGACGGCGGCAGCGCCTCCAACCAGACACTGAACGCGCTGGTGCTGTCGGGCATCAACCGCGCCGACATCCGCACCAGCGTGGGCAACGCCAGCGGCACCGCACCGGGCGTGCCCACCACCGTGACGCTGACCATCGTCGACACCAACGGCAGCACCTGCACGCCGCTGGCGGGCTACGCGGTGTACATCTGGCACTGCACGCGCGACGGCAACTACTCGATGTACTCGAGCGGCATCACCGGCGAGAACTACCTGCGCGGCGTGCAGGTCACCGACGCCAACGGCCAGGTGACCTTCACCACCATCTTCCCCGGCTGCTACAGCGGGCGCTGGCCGCACATCCATTTCGAGGTCTACAGCAGCCTCAGCGCCGCGGTCGACAGCACCAGCGTGCGCGACTACGTGAAGGTGTCGCAACTCGCGGTGCCCGCGGCCGCCTGCAGCCAGGTCTACGGCGTGGCCACCGGCTACAGCGCCAGCGTCGCGAACTTCGCCGCGATCTCGCTCGCCAGCGACAACGTCTTCAGCGATGGCTCCTCGCTGCAGGTGGCCGGCCACAGCGGCAACGTCACCGACGGCTTCGCGCTGAACCTCACCGTCGCGGTCAGCTGAACGGCGCGCGCTGCAGGCGCGGCCGGGCTGAGGTAGGCTCGCGCCGCCGATGAACACGCCCGCCCCCACCTTCGCCGACCTGATCGCCATCCGCCCGTTCGTCCTGTACTGGTGGTCGCGGCTGTTCTCGCAGATGGCCGCGATGATGCTGATGGTCGCGCTGGGCTGGCACATGTACGACCTCACCGGCAGCGCCTGGGACCTGGGCCTGGTCGGCCTCGCGCAGTTCCTGCCCGCGCTGCTGTGCACGCTGCCGGCCGGCCACCTGGCCGACCGCTGGCCGCGCGACCGCATCCTGCTCGGGGTCGCCCTGCTTCAGGCCGCGGCCACCGCGCTGCTGCTGGGGGCCGTGTACACACACGAGAGCAGCCGCGCGCTGCTGCTGGGAGTCTCGGTACTGCTCGGCGTCGCGCGGGCATTCCAGATGCCAGCCTCGCAGTCGCTGCTGCCGCAGCTGGTGCCGCCCGCCCTGCTCCCGCGCGCGATGGCCACCGGCTCCAGCGGCATCCAGCTGGCCATCATCGCCGGCCCGGCGCTGGGCGGCGTGGTCTACGTGGCCGGCGCGGCCGCGGTGTATGGGCTGTGCCTGGCGCTGTTCGCGGTGGGCGCGCTGATGCTGCTGGGCGTGCCGGTGCCGGCGCGCCCCCGCTCGCACGAACCCACCACCTGGCGCACCGTGCTGGCCGGCGTGCACTTCATCTGGCAGCGCCCGGTGCTGCTGGGCGCGATGTCGCTCGACCTCTTCGCCGTGCTGCTGGGGGGTGCCACGGCGCTGCTGCCGATCTTCGCGAAGGACATCCTGCATGTCGGCCCATGGGGCCTGGGGCTGCTGCGGGCCTCGCCCGCCGCCGGCGCGTTCCTGATGTCGCTGTGGCTGGTGCGCCGGCCGGTGGAGCGCCGCGTCGGCCGGTGGCTGATCGGCGCGGTGGCGCTGTTCGGGCTGTGCATGGTGGTGTTCGGCCTGTCCACGCACTGGCTGCTGTCGCTGGCCGCGCTGCTGGTCTCCGGCGGCGCCGACATGGTCAGCGTCGTGATCCGCCAGAGCCTGATGCAGCTCGAGACGCCCGACGAGATGCGCGGCCGGGTCAGCGCCGTCAGCGCGGTGTTCATCGGTGCGAGCAACCAGCTGGGCGAGTTCGAGTCCGGCGCCACCGCGGCGGTGCTCGGCCCGGTGGGCTCGGCGGTGCTCGGCGGTGCCGGCACGCTGGCGGTGTGCGCGCTGTGGACCCGCTGGTTCCCGGCACTGTGGCGGCGCGACCGGCTGGTCGAACACTGATTTTTGGTGCGGCGCAGCAAAATCACCGATTTGCCCGGCAGAATCGCGGTGACGGGCGCCACGGCGGCGCCGGGAGAAGCCACATCATGCGCCGCGTCGTGTTCAACCAGAAGGGCGGGGTCGGCAAGTCGACGATCACCTGCAACCTCGCTGCCATCAGCGCCGCGCAGGGCCTGCGCACCCTCGTCATCGACCTCGACCCGCAGGGCAACACCACCCATTACCTGGTCGGCACCGCGATCGACGAGGCCGAGCACAGCCTGGCGGGTTTCTTCGAACAATCGCTGAAGTTCCAGCTGCAGCCGCGCGGCGCGGGCGACTTCGTCTACGAGACGCCGTTCGAGCACCTGCACCTGATGCCCTCGCACAGCCAGCTCGAGGAGCTGCACGGCAAGCTGGAGTCGCGCTACAAGATCTTCAAGCTGCGCGAGGCGCTCGACGAGCTGGCGCCGCACTACGACCGCTTCTACATCGACACGCCGCCGGCCCTCAACTTCTATACCCGCTCGGCGCTGATCGCCGCCGAGCGCTGCCTGATCCCGTTCGACTGCGACGACTTCTCGCGCCGCGCACTCTACGCACTGATGGAGAACGTGCAGGAGATCCAGGCCGACCACAACCCCAAGCTGGCGGTCGAGGGCATCGTCGTCAACCAGTTCCAGCCGCGCGCCAACCTGCCCGCCAAGCTGGTGCAGGAGCTGATCGACGAAGGCCTGCCGGTGCTGCAGCCGTACCTGTCGGCCTCGGTCAAGATCAAGGAATCGCACGAGCAGGCCAAGCCGATGATCCACCTGGATGCGCGGCACAAGCTGACGCAGGAGTTCGTCGCGCTGCACGACGGGCTGGCGGGCTGAGGCGCCGGGCCTTCCTCTTGCCCACAGAAGTCCACAAAAACAGATCCGCCTACAATCGCGGACCTGCCGGAAACCCTGAGTTCCGGCTCCCCCACCTCCCGACCCGAACGGCGCGCCGCACCGCGGCAGCGCCGTTCATGGATGAAAGAAGCCCCCGATGCAAGGCGCTGACCAAGGCCAGAGCGGCGATCTGAACGGCACCGACCTGCGCGTGGCCATCGTGCAGGCGCGCTTCAACGCCGAGATCACCGGCAAGCTCGCCGCCGCCTGCGTCGAGGAACTGCAGGTGCTCGGCGTGGCCGACAAGCACGTGCGCCTGGTCACCGTGCCGGGCGCCCTCGAAGTGCCGATCGCGCTGCGCGCGCTGGCCGAGCAGAACGAGTACGACGCGCTGATCGCGCTGGGCTGCATCATCCGCGGCGAGACCTACCACTTCGAGCTGGTGGCCAACGAGAGCGGCGCCGCGATCACCCGCCTGGGCATCGACTACGGCATCCCGATCGCCAACGCGATCCTGACCGTCGAGAACGAGCCGCAGGCCTGGGCCCGCATCGACAAGGGCCGCGAGGCGGCCCGCGTCGCGATCGAGATGGCCAACCTGCTCGACGACCTGTCCTGATTGAGCCCATGTCCGAACCCGTCCAAGACGACACCTCCGCGCCGCGCCCGGCCGACAAACCCAAGTCGGGCCGCCGCCGTTCGCGCGAACTGGCGCTGCAGGGCCTGTACGAATGGCAGCTCGGCCGCGCCGACGCCGGCGTCATCGACGCCCACATGCGCGAGCAGGGCGAATTCTCCAAGTGCGACAGCGCCCACTACGACGCGCTGCTGCACGGCTGCATCGCCGAGGCCGCCGAGCTCGACGCGCTGTTCGTGCCGTACCTGGACCGCCCGGTGCACCTGCTCTCGCCGGTGGAACACGCCGCGCTGCTGATCGGCACCTACGAGCTGAAGCACTGCATCGAGGTGCCGTACCGCGTCGCCATCAACGAAGCGGTCGAGCTGACCAAGAGCTTCGGCGGCACCGACGGCCACAAGTACGTCAACGGCGTGCTCGACAAGACCGCGGCCGACCTGCGGCCGGCCGAAGTGGCCGCCGCGCCGAAGCGCGCGCCGCGGCGGGGCTGATCCGGCAGCATGCCCACCACGATGCGGCTGGCATCGCGCGTCGACGCCATCGAACCCTTCTGGGTGATGGAGTGCGCCAAGACGGCCGACGAGATCGCCCGCGGCCCGCTGTGCGACCCGGCCCGGGGCGGCCGGCCGATGGTCTACCTCAACATCGGCGAGCCCGACCAGACCGCCGCACCGGCGGTCAACGCCGCGGCGAAGGCCCTGCTGGAGAGCGGCCGCACGCAGTACACCGCGGCCACCGGGCTGCCGGCGCTGCGCGAGGCCATCGCCGGCTGGTACCGCCAGCGCGAGGGCCTCGAGATCGACCCGGCGCGCATCGTCGTCACGGCCGGCGCCTCGGGCGCGCTGCAGCTGCTGACGATGGCGCTGGTCGAACCGGGCGACCAGTGGCTGATGGCCGACCCGGCCTACCCGTGCAACCGCCACTTCATCATCGCCGCCGGCGGCGAGGCGCGGCTGCTGCGCACCGGCCCGGCCGAGCGTTTCCAGCTCGACGCGGCGATGGTGCAGGCCGCCTGGACGCCGCGCACCCGCGGTGTGCTGCTGGCCTCGCCGTCGAATCCCACCGGCACCAGCGTGCCGTTCGAGACGCTGCAGGCGCTGGCTCACACCGTGAGCCAGCACGACGGCGTGCTGGTGGTCGACGAGATCTACCAGGCCCTGAGCTACGGCGACAGCCGCAGCGCCCTGCACCTCGGCGACGACGTCATCGTCGTCAACAGCTTCTCCAAGTATTTCGGCATGACCGGCTGGCGCCTGGGCTGGCTGGTGCTGCCGCCCGCGCTGGTGGCGCCGGTGGAACGGCTGGCGCAGAACTTCACCATCTGCCCGTCGGTGATCGCGCAGCATGCCGCGCTGGCCTGCTTCACGCCCGAGACGCTGGCGCTGTGCGAGCAGCGCCGCCGCGAGTTCCAGGCGCGCCGCGACTTCATCGTGCCGGCGCTGAACGCACTGGGCCTCACGGTGCCGGTGATGCCCGACGGCGCCTTCTTCGCCTGGCTGGACGTGCGCCGCTACGCCGACGACAGCTGGGATTTCTGCCACGACCTGATGCGCCGCGCCCAGATCGCGCTGACGCCCGGCCGCGACTTCGGCCAGGCCGACGCCGCCACCTACGCGCGCCTGTCCTACGCCAGCAGCCTGGACCCGTTGCACGAAGCCGTGCGGCGCCTGCAGGCGGTGCTGCCTGACGGGCCGCCGCGCGCCTGACCCCACCGATGACCGACCCGTCCCCGATCCGCTTCCGCTGGCGCGTGCGCGTCTACTGGGAGGACACCGACGCCGGCGGCGTGGTGTTCTACGCCAACTACCTGAAGTTCTTCGAGCGCGGCCGCACCGAGTGGCTGCGCGCCGCCGGCGTCTCGCAGACGGCGTTGCGCGAGGAAACAGGGGCGGTCTTCGTGGTGACCGATACCTCGGTACAGTACCGCCAGCCGGCGCGGCTGGACGATGTGGTCGAGGTCACCGTCGTCGTCGCCGAGGCGAGCAAGGCCCGGTTGACGATCGACCAGACCGCCACCCGCATCGAGCCCGATGGCCTTGGCAGTGAAACGGGTTCGCCCTTGTGCCACGGCCGCATCACCATCGCCTGCGTCGACGCGGCCACCTTCCGGCCGCGCCGCATCCCTTCCGACATCCTAGAGAAACTGCTCACGCCATGAACCAGGACCTGAACATCCTGCAGCTTGTCGCCCACGCCAGCTTCGTGGTGCAGATCGTGATGGCCCTCCTGCTGCTGATCTCGCTGGGCAGCTGGACGGCCATCTTCGCCAAGTTCTTCGGCCTGAAGAAGGTGCGCGCCGACAACGACCAGTTCGAGCAGGACTTCTGGTCCGGCCGCAGCGTGCAGGAGCTCTTCGCTGCGGCCGAGCGCCGCAACGGCGAAGGTGGCCCGATGGTGCGCATCTTCACCAGCGGCATGCGTGAGTACCACAAGCTGCGCGAGCGCCGCATCGCCGACCCGTCGGCCATGCTCGACGGCGCCCGCCGCGCGATGCGCGCCAGCTTCCAGCGCGAGATGGACGAGGTCGAGTCGAAGCTGTCCTTCCTCGCCACCTGCGGCTCGATCTCGCCGTACGTCGGCCTGTTCGGCACCGTGTGGGGCATCATGCACGCGTTCACCGGGCTGTCGAACGTGCAGCAGGTGTCGCTCGCCACGGTGGCGCCCGGCATCGCCGAGGCCCTGGTGGCCACCGCGATCGGCCTGTTCGCGGCCATCCCGGCGGTGATCGCCTACAACCGCTTCGCGCGCGACATCGACCGCATCGCGATCCAGCTGGAGACCTTCATGGAAGAGTTCTCCAACATCCTCGCCCGCAACCTCGCCCCCGCGCCCGCCGCTGCCGCGGCCGGTGCGGTGCGCTGAGCCGCCAGGAGCACTGCCATGGCCGCCGTCGCCAGCCGCCGCGGATCGCGCCGCCGCGCGATGAACGAGATCAACATGGTGCCGTTCATCGACGTGATGCTGGTGCTGCTGATCATCTTCATGGTCAGCGCCCCGCTGATGACCCCGGGCGTGGTCGACCTGCCGAGCATCGGCCAGGCCGCCCGCAAGCCCGACACCGTGGTCGAGGTGGTCCTCGACAAGGACGAGGCCCTGAAAGTCAAGGTGAACGGCAAGGCCGACACCTCCGACGGTGAGCGCGTGCGCATCACGCAGCTGGCCGACAAGGTCAAGGCCATCCAGCAGGGCAGCGCCGACGTGCCGGTGATCATCTCGGCCGACAAGGGCGTGCGCTACGAATCGGTGGTCAAGGTGATGGACACGCTGCAGAAGGCCGGGGTCGCCCGCGTCGGCCTGGCGGTGCGCACCACCGGCGCCTGATGGTCACCGAAGCGCCGCGCGCTGCCCGGCCCGAGCGGCCGGGACTCGCCCACACCGACCGGATCGCACGCCTGCGTCCGCCCTCCTCCGACGGCACCGGCAAGGGCTCGGCGCTGGCGCTGGGCATCCACCTGGGGCTGGTCGCCGCGCTGGCCTGGGGCGTGAGCTGGCACACCACCACCAGCACGCCGGTCGCGGCGGAGCTGTGGTCGGCGGTGCCGCAGGTGGCCGACGCGCCCGCGCCCCTGCCGCCGCCCCCGGCGCCGACACCCCCCACGCCGAAGCCGGTGCCCAGGCCCGAGCCGAAACCCGAGCCGCCGCCGAAGGCGAAGGACGCCGACATCGCGCTCGAGAAAAAGAAGAAGCCCGAGCCCAAACCCGAGCCGAAGCCGGAACCGAAGAAGCCGGAGCCGAAACCCGAGCCCAAGAAGCCCGAGCCCAAACCGGAACCCAAGCCGGAGCCGAAAAAACCCGAGCCCAAGCCCGAACCGAAGGTCGACAAGGCGGCCGAGGAACGCGCCGCGAAGGCCCAGGCCGAGCAGGCCCGCAAGCTGCGCGAGGAGCAGATGAAGCGGCTCAACGCGCAGCTGGGCGGCACCGGCGGCGGCCAGGGCAACGGTGCCGGCGGCGGCACCGCGGCACGCTCCAGCGGCCCGTCGTCCAGCTACGCCGGCCGGGTGGCGGCCCAGGTGCGGCGCAACGTCACGCTGCTGGACACGTTGAACGACAACCCGCGCGCCGTGGTGCTGCTCAAGCTCGCGCCGGACGGGACCATCATCAGCCGGCGGCTGGTGCGATCCAGTGGCTCGGAAGCCTGGGACAGCACCGTGCTGCGCGCCATCGACAAGACCGGCGTGCTGCCGCGCGACACCGACGGCACGGTGCCGCCGGAAATCGAAATCGGCTTCACGCCTCAGGACCGCTGAAGACGACCGCTGAGCTGAACCGCTGAGCTGAACCGTGATGGATTCGCGGGGTGGCACGCATCGCCGCTGAAGCCGCCCCACCAGGCTCAAGTCCGTCCGGACGGCATCCGATATGAGCAGCAGGCCCCGGCGTCCCGGGGCGATGACTGCTCGCATGACCTCCACGCCCCAGACCCTGGAAGTTGCCGTCGCGGACCTGCGGCCCGGGTTGTTCGTCCAGCTCGAGCTGAGCTGGATCGACCACCCGTTCCCGAGCAGTCGCTTCCTGCTGAAGAACCCGGCGCAGGTGCAGCTGCTGCGCGAGCTCGGGTTGCGCCACGTCACCGTGGTGCCCGGGCGCAGCGATCCCGCCGCGCTGGCGGCGCTGGCGCAGCCCCGGTCGGCCCCGCCGCCGCGGCCTGCGGCCGTGGCACCCGCGGCGGCCCCCTGCGCCACCGAAAGACCGGCGCCAGCCGATGGCCTGCAAGCCGCCCAGCAACGCCACCGCGAGCTGCTGCAGGCGCAGCAGGCCAGCCTGGCGCGCAGCCAGCGCCTGCACGGCAAGGCGGTGCAGACCTGGGAGCAGCTCGCCCGCGAGGCGCTGCGCGACCCGGTGCTGGCCGCCGAAGCGGCGCAGGACCTGGCCGGCCAGCTGCTCGACGAACTGCAGGGCGGCCAGGACACGACCATCCGCGTGCTCAGCGAGGCCGCCGGCACCGGCGCCGTGCAGCACGCGATCAATGTCGGCGTGCTGTCGCTGATGCTGGCGCGCAGCGCCGGCGTCGAGGGCGACGAGCTGCGCCAGGTGGCCACCGGCGCGCTGCTGCACGACATCGGCAAGCTGCTGCTGCCCGACGTGCTGCGCAACGTCACCAGCGACACCAGCGCCCTCGCGGTGCGCGCCCGCCGCGAGCACGTGACGCAGGGCATCCGGCTGGGCATGACGATGGGCCTGCCGGCGGTGGCGCTGCGCATCATCGCCCAGCACCACGAGCGCCGCGACGGCAGCGGCCTGCCGCAGGGCATGACCGGCGAGAACATCTCGCTGCCGGCCCGCGTGGTCGGCATCGCCGACACCTACGACAAGCTCTGCAACCCGCGCCAGGGCGGCCCCGGCCACACGCCGCACGAGGCCCAGGCGCTGATGTACGCACAGCTGCGCGACAGCCTGGACGAGCGCCTGCTCGGCCTGTTCGTGCGCATGATCGGCGTGTACCCGCCGGGCTCGGTGGTCGAGCTGTCCGACGGGCGGCTCGCGATGGTGATGTCCAGCCAGCCGCAGCAGCCGCTCAAGCCCTGCGTGCTGGTGCACGACCCCGCGGTGCCGCGCGAAGAGGCGCTGCTGGTCGACCTGCTGCGCACGCCGGCGCTCGGCATCCGCCGCAGCCTGCACCCGCAGCACCTGTCGCGCTCGACGCTGGACTACCTGTCGCCGGCGCAGCGCGTGCACTACTACTTCGCCCAAGGCCTGGCGCAGCCTGCGCTGGCCCAGGCCTGAGTCCGCCGCACCGGCCACCATGGGGTACCCCAGCGTTCCCTTCGACCCCGCCGCAGCGCCCGCGTTGCAACAGCGCGTGGGCATGCTGCAGGCGCTGCTGGACGGGCTGTTCGAGGCGGCCTGCATCGTCGACGGCGCGTCGCTGCGGCTGATCGGGCTCAATGAACCGATGCTGCGGCTGTTCGGCCGCAGTGCGCCATGGCTGCTGGGCGAGCCGGTCGAGCGCATCGCCTGCAGCCCGGAGGACCACCACTTCTGGCTCGCCGCGCAGACGCAGCTCGACATGGGCCTGCTGCCGCTGGACACCCAAGCGCAGCTGCATTCCGACACGCTGGTGCGCCGCGGCGACGGCAGCATCGCGCGCGTCGAGCGCCGCATCGTGCCGATCGAGCTGCCCAGCGGCCACGCCGGCTGGCTGGTCACCTGGGTCGACGATGCCCCGCGCCGCGCGCTGCAGGACGAGCTCGACGAGCTCACCGCCGCCTGGAACGCGACGATGGACAGCAGCCGCGACGCGGTGCTGGTGACCGACCGGCAAGGCGCCGTGCGCGGCTGCAGCCGCAGCTTCGTGGCGCTGCTCGGGCTGCCCGAGACCACCCCGGCGACGGACGCCGGGCTGGTCGCGCGGCTGCAGTCGCTGGCACTGGACGCCGCGGCGTTCGGCAGCCGCTGGCAGGCCACGCTGGACGACCCGCGCAGCCACTGGACCGAACGGCTGAAGCTGGCCGACGGCCGCACGCTCGAGTGGCACAGCGTGCCGCAATACGCGCGCGGCGAACGCATCGGCCGGCTGCACGCCTGGCGCGACCTCACCCCGCAGCTGCAGGCCGAGGACCGCCAGCGCCTGGCCACCGAGGTGTTCGACGCGGTGCGCGACGCCCTCCTCGTGCTCGACCGCGACCACCGCATCCTCTACCTGAACCGCGCCGCCTCGCAGCTGTGCGCCGCGAAGCCGGGCGCTGGTGAGCCGCTCACCGCGTGGCTCGACGACCCGGCCGACCCCGAACACGTCGCGCTGGCCCTGCAAAGCCTGGCCGAGCAGGACCGCTGGGAAGGCGAACTGCGGCTGCGCGGCCTCACCGGCAGCGTGCCGGTGGGCGCCGTCCTGACGAGCACGCAGGCGCACGGCAGCGCCGACGGCCACGTGCTCGCGGTGCTGCGCGACCTGCGCGAACGCGAGGCCCAGCAGGAGGCGCTGCGCGAGCTGGGCCGCCGCGACCCGCTGACCGGCCTGGCCAACCGCGTCGGGTTCGCCGACCAGGTCGAGGCGCAGCTGCACGCGCAGCCCCAGGGCCGCCTGGCGGTGCTGGCGATCGGGCTGGACCGCTTCACCCGCATCAACGATTCGCTCGGTCCCGGTGCCGGCGACGGCGTGCTGGTCGAGGTGGCGCAGCGCCTGCAGGCCACCCTGGAAGCACCGGGCCGGCTCGCGCGACTGGGCGGGGACACCTTCGTGATGCTGCTGCCCGGCGCCGACGCCCAGGCCGCCGAAGCACTGGCGCGCCGCGTGCTCGCCGCACTCGACGGCGGGTTCAGCGCCGGCCAGGTCGACTTCAGCGTGCAGTCCAGCATCGGCATCGCGCTCTACCCGGGCGACGGCGGCAGCGCCGACGAACTGGTGAAGAACGCCGACAGTGCGATGCACGACGTCAAGCAAAGGCTCGGCGGCGACCTGCGCTTCTACCAGCCGCGCATGAACACCGCGCTGCTCGGGCTGATGCGGCTCGACCACGCGATGCGCAAGGCGCTGCGCGAGGGCCACTTCGAGCTGCACTTCCAGCCGCAGTTCGACCTGCAGCACGGCGGGCTGGTCGGCGCCGAGGCGCTGCTGCGCTGGCGTGATCCGGTGCTGGGCCAGGTCGGGCCGGACCAGTTCATCCCGGTGGCGGAAGAAACCGGCTTCATCATCGAGCTCGGCGACTTCGTGCTGCGCGAGGCGATCCGCCGCGCCGCGTTGTGGCTGCGCGAGGGCGTGCGCATCCCGGTGGGCATCAACATCTCGGCGCTGCAGTTCCAGCACGACGACTTCGCCGACCGCCTGATCGAGCTGCTGGCGGCCGAAGACCTGCCGGGCGAGCTGATCGAGCTCGAGCTCACCGAGAGCGTGCTGGCCTACGACCTGCAACACATCGCCGCGCAGCTGCACCAGCTGGCCGGCCACGGCGTGAAGCTCGCGATCGACGACTTCGGCACCGGCTACGCCAGCCTCGGCTACCTGAAGCAGTTGCCGCTGCACCGGCTGAAGATCGACCGCAGCTTCGTGCAGGGCCTGCCGTCGGACAGCAGCGACGCGGCCATCCTGCGCAGCGTGATCCAGATGGCGCGCGACCTGCACCTGCGGGTCGTCGCCGAAGGGGTCGAGACCGAGGCCCAGGCGCGTTTCCTGACCGAGGCCGGCTGCCACGAGGCGCAGGGCTACCTGTACGCGCGGCCGATGCCGGCGGAGCGCTTCGCGGCGCTGTACACGGTGCCGGTCTAGCCAGCCGCGCGGGGCGGCTCCCTCTCCCCTTGCGGGAGAGGGTTGGGGAGAGGGATATGCCGGCTCACTCCCTGAGGTCGATCACCTTCACCCGCACCTTGCGCTGCTCCCGGCCGCGCAGCACCGTCAGCTCCACCGTGCTGTCGATGCCTGCCCGGTCGAGTTCGGAGACGAACTGGCTGAGCGTCTCGGTCTCGCGGCCGTTGACCGCGACGATGATGTCGCCGAGGTCGCCGCTGCGGCGGTTCAGCGCGCGCAGGCCCACCTTGTCGGCCGGGCTGCCCTTGCTGACCTCGGCCAGCACCACCCCGCGCAGGCCCGCCCGGGCGACCAGGTCCGGCCGCACCGGCGTGACGCCGATCCCGGGCAGCGGCGCGCGGCCACGGCTGATCAGCGCCGGCACCACGCGGTTCACCAGGTCGGCGGGGATGGCGAAGCCGATGCCCGAAGAGCTGCCGCTGGCCGAGCGGATCGCGCTGTTGACGCCGATCAGCCGCCCGGCGCTGTCGAGCAGCGGGCCACCGGAGTTGCCGGGGTTGATCGCCGCGTCGGTCTGGATCACGCCGAGCACCTCGCGGTAGTCGGTGGTCGGCAGCTCGCGGTCGAGCGCGCTGACGATGCCGCGCGTCAACGTGCGCTGCAGGCCGAACGGGTTGCCGATCGCGAACACCGCCTGCCCGACCTTCAGGTCCTTCGAGCTGCCCAGCGGCAGCGGGCGCAGGGTGGCGGGCGGCTTGATCAGCCGCACCACCGCCAGGTCGTATTCGGGCGCGCCGCCCACCGGCTCGGCCTCGATCGGGTTGCCGGCATCGAGCTGCACGAACACGCGACGGGCGTTCTCGACCACGTGGTAGTTGGTCACCACGTGGCCGCTGCCGTCCCACACGAAGCCGCTGCCCGCACCCTGGCCGAGTTCGGCCCCGAACAGGTTGCGCTGCACCGTCTCGGTGGTGATGTAGGCCACCGACGGCGCGCTCTGTTCGAACAGCTTGATGAGGCCCTGCTCGTCCGCGGTGAGCGGGCCGCGCGGCGTGACGGGGCGCGGCTGGGCCCCTTCGCGGGCGGCGAACGCCGGCACGGCCGCGCCCAGCAGGGCGGCGGCCAACAGCGGCAGGAGGCGGGGGAACGGAAACGGCGTGGACAACGGCATGGGCAACGTCGGAACCTGGTGCAACGTGGGGCGAGTTTAGGCGCGCCCGGCGGACCCGCGCGCGGGCCGATATGCTGCGCTCCCGCCTCCACGGATGTTGTCGTGTCCGCTTCGTCGTCCCTGCGCCAGGGCGTGTGCCAGGCCCTCGCCGCCTATGGGCTGTGGGGCGTGTTCCCGCTCTTCTTCTACCTGATCCGCGAGGTGCCGCCGCTGGAGATCCTCGGCCACCGGATCGTCTGGTGCCTGCTCTTCCTGGCCATCGTGCTGGCCGTGCGCGGGCAGTGGCGCTGGCTTGGCGAGGCGCTGCGCCGCCCGCGGCTGGTCGGCCTGTTCGCGCTGACCGCGCTGCTGATCGCGGCGAACTGGTACGCCTACATCTGGGCCGTGACCGGCGGCCACGTCATCGAAGCGGCGCTGGGGTACTTCATCAACCCGCTGACCAGCGTGCTGATCGGCGCGCTGGTGCTGCGCGAGCGCCTGAGCGCGCTGCAATGGCTGGCGATCGGCCTGGCCACGGCCGGCGTGGTGTGCATGGCGATGCGCGCGGGGCACGTGCCCTGGCTGGCGCTGTTCATCGCCCTGACCTTCTCCGGCTACGGCCTGCTGCGCAAGGTGGCACCGCTCGGCGCCCTGGAGGGGTTGACGCTCGAGACACTGGTGCTCGCACCGGTCGCGCTGGCGCTGCTGGCCTGGCTGCACGGCCAGGGCGCGGACCACTTCCCCGCCGCCGACGCCGGCCTGCGCACGCTGGTGCTGCTGTCCGGCGTGGTCACGGCGGCGCCGCTGCTGCTGTTCGCCGGCGCGGCGCGGCGCATCCCGATGTCGTGGGTGGGCATGTTGCAGTACCTCAGCCCGACGGTGCAGACGCTCATCGGCATCGCCGTCTTCGGCGATGCGCTCGGGGCCCGCTGGCCGGGCTTCGCGCTGATCTGGACCGGCTGTGCGCTGTTCTCCCTCGACCTGTTGCGGGCGCACCGCCGCACCGGCCCGGCCGCACCGCCCGAAACGATCACAATGCCGGGACAGCCCGGAGCCTGAGCCCCATGGACACGCAGACGCATCCCATCCTCCAACGCCTGGCCGCCGCCCGCGACGCGATGGCCCGCCACCCCGTGCAGGCCCTGCTGGTGCCCTCGGCCGACCCGCACCTCTCCGAATACCTGCCGCGGCGCTGGCAGGGACGCGAATGGCTGTCCGGTTTCACCGGCTCGATGGGCACGCTGGTGGTGACGCCCACCGAGGCCGCCCTCTTCGCCGACAGCCGTTATTGGACGCAGGCCGAGGCCGAGCTGGCCGGCAGCGGCGTGACGCTGATGAAGGTGCCCACCGCGGCGCCGTCGCACCACATCGACTGGCTGGCCGAGCGGCTGCAGCCGGGCGACGTGCTGGCCGCCGACGGCCAGGTGCTCGGCCTGGCCGCCGCGAAGCAGCTGCAGGCGGCGCTGGAGCCGCGTGGCGTGACGCTGCACACCGGCCTGGACGTGCTGGCCGAGATCTGGCCCGACCGGCCGTCGCTGCCCACCGCCGCGGTGTACGAACACCGCGCGCCGCACGCGGCGACGCCGCGCCGCGACAAGCTCGCCACGCTGCGCGCTGCGATGACGCGCCACGGTGCCACGCACCACTTCGTCTCGACGCTGGACGACCTCGCCTGGATCACCAACCTGCGCGGGGCCGACGTCGACTACAACCCGGTGTTCTGCGGCCACCTGCTGGTGGACGCGCAACGCGCCGTGCTGTTCGTCGAAGGCGGCAAGATCGACGCCGCCCTGGCCGGCTCGCTGCAGGCCGACGGCATCGAGCTCGCGCCGTATGCGCAGGCCGCCGGCGCGCTGGCCGCCCTGCCGGCCGATGCGGTGCTGCTGCTCGACCCGCGCCGCGTGACGCTGGCGTTCCGCCAAGCGGTGCCGGCGGCGGTGAAGGTGGTCGAGGCCCTGAACCCGAGCACGCTGGCGAAGAGCCGCAAGACCGACGCCGAGGCCGCCTTCATCCGCGAGGCGATGGCACGCGACGGCGCGGCGATGTGCGCGTTCTATGCCTGGTTCGAGCAGGCGCTGGGCCGCGAGGCGATCACCGAACTGACGATCGACGAACGGCTGAGCGCCGAGCGCGCGCGCCAGCAGGACTTCGTCAGCCTGTCGTTCCCCACCATCGCCGGCTTCAACGCCAACGGCGCGATGCCGCACTACCGCGCCACGCCCGCCGCACATGCCACGCTGTCGACGCCCACCGGGCTGGCGGCCGAAGGGCTGCTGCTGATCGACTCCGGCGCGCAGTACCTGGGCGGCACCACCGACATCACGCGCGTCTGGCCGATCGGCAACCCCAGCGCGCAGCAGAAGGCCGACTACACGCGCGTGCTGCGCGGCACGATCAACCTGTCGATGGCGCGCTTCCCGGTGGGCACGCTCGGGCCGATGCTCGACGCGCTGGCGCGCGCGCCGCTGTGGGAGGCCGGGCTCGACTTCGGCCATGGCACCGGCCACGGCGTGGGCTACTTCCTGAACGTGCACGAGGGCCCGCAGAACATCTCGCGCGCGATGCCCGAGCCGCAGATGGCGATGCAGGCCGGCATGATCACCTCGGTCGAGCCCGGCCTGTACCGCGAAGGCCAGTGGGGCATCCGCATCGAGAACCTGGTGCTCAACGTGCCGTTCCTCAGCGGCGAAGGCAGCACGTTCGGCGACTTCCTCGCGTTCGAGACGCTGACGCTGTGCCCGATCGACACCCGCTGCATCGAACCGGCGCTGCTGCTCGACGACGAGCGGCGCTGGCTGAACGATTACCACCAGGCCGTGCTGGCGCGGCTGCGACCGCTCACCCGCGGCGCGGCGCGCGACTGGCTGGAGGCGCGCACCCGGGCGATCTGAGCGGCATGCATCGCGGCTGAAGCCGCTCCCACAGAACCCCGGGACTTTCTCCTGTGGGAGCGGCTTCAGCCGCGATGCCGGGCAACGCCCGGCCTCACCCCCTCAGAAGTTTTCCCAATCGCCCTTGCCCGGCGTCGCCGGCGGCCGCCGGTCCTGCCCCCACAGCGCCATCCCGCTGCCGCCGTGGCTGCTGCCGCGGGCGCGCTCACGCGCACTGGTGATGGCGTTGTGCGCCGTCCACGCGGCTTCCTGCGTCTGCTGCAGCAGCCGGAACGCCCCGACCACCTTCTGCAGCCGCTCGGCCTGCGAGCGCAGCGCCTCGGCGGCACCGGCGCTTTCCTGCGCCAGCGCGACGTTGCGCTGCGTCAGCTCCTCGAGCTTGTGCATCGAGTCGCCCACCTGCGCCAGCTCGCTCTCCGGCACCGCCTGGCCGCCCAGGCGGCCGATGATCTCGGTGACGCTCTGCACCGTGACCATCAGGTGTTCCATCGTCGCGCTGGCATCGCGCACCAGCTGGCCGCCAGACTCGACCCGCTCGGTCGACGCGTTCACCAGGCCCTTGATCTCCTTGGCCGCATTGGCGGCGCGTTGCGCCAGGCCGCGCACCTCGCCGGCCACCATCGCGAAGCCCCCGCCCTGCGCGCCGGCCTTGGCGGCCTGCACGGCCGCATTCAGCGCCAGCAGGTTGGTCTGGAACGCGATCTGGTCGATCACCGAGACGATCTCGCCGATCTTGCGGCTGGACGTGGCGATCTCGTCGAGGTTCGCGACCACCTGGGACACCACCTTGCCGCCCCGCTCGGCCGCGGCCACGGCGGCGGCCACCAGCTCGTCGGGGTGGGCCGGCTCGCTGGCCGGCTGACGCGGCAGCGCGATCGGCACCGTGGCGGCCGCAACGGCCGCGGCCGGCACCGCCGGCACATCGGCCGCTTCGCGCACCGCGCCGACCATCGTGCGCAGGCGCTCCTGCATCTCGGCGACGGCCTGCTGCAGGCGCAGCACCTCGTCGTCGGCCGCTGCGTCGAGGTCGGCGCCCATGTCGGCCTCGGCCAGGCGTTCGGCGAGGCGGCCCTGCGGCTCGGCGTGGGCCTTCAGGCCGCCGGTGAGCAACACGCCGATCGCGGTGCCGGTGACGACGGCCAGCAGCACCAGCGCGCCCATCGACCACAGCAGGTGTTCGCGCTCGGCGCCGGCGCTCTCCATCGCCTGCAGCGCGAGCAGCGCCATCGCCACCAGCGTCACGACCAGTGCGGCGAGCGTGAGGCCCGCGGCGACGCGGCGGCCGGCGGGCAGCTGCGCGAGGCGCTCGAGGGGACGGCGGAGGAAAAGCTTGGCAGTCATCGCGACGACTTTCTTCGGTCTGAGGGGCCACCGAGGCTTGGTGCGGACACGCTACCCCAGTCGAGAACGATTGTGATCAATTGCCCTTCTCCTGAAGCGAACAAAACGGCGGGGGACGGCCCGCATCCTGGGGTCCCCGATCGGGCGGTTGTCGTCGCGGGCATTCACAGCGCCGAACGCTGCAGGCGCGCCTCGAGGGCCTCGCGGAGCACCTCGGCGCAGTCGGCCAGGTGGCGGCGCTGCGCCGGCGAGGCGCCGGTGGCCGAGGCCTCCCGCTGCAGGCGGGCGAGCAGCTGGCGCGCCTGCGCACGCCACACGTCGCGCACCTCGGCGCGGCCACCGCTCTGCGGGCGCAGCAGCAGCTGGGCCAGGCGGCCCGCGTGCGCGCGCTGCAGCGCCCGGCGCGGCGGCGCCGGCTCGCCGGCGGTCCAGACCGACCGCTCGACCCGTTGCGCCAGCTCTTCGAGCGACAGCGCGCCGGCCGGCCCGACCTTCGCGGCCGAGTCGACCAGCCGCTGCGCCAGCCCATCGCTGGTGAGCTGCGCCAGCAGCGCCTGCTGCATCTCGAACACCAACTGGTCCGGCTGGAAGTCGGTGCCGTCGGGGTCGTCGTTGCCGTTCAGCGCGTCGCCGCGTTCGAGGTAGTCCGGCGCGAGGCGGCGCTGCAGCGCCGGCGGCACCGCCAGGCCGGGCGCGGCCAGCACGTTGTCGGCCAGCCAGTCGAGCGCGGCACGCTGCTGTGCCGCCGGCACCGGCTGCAGCGGGTCGCGGCCGGTGTTGGGGTAGTCGCGCAGCGTTCGAATGCCGCCGACCTGCCGCGTGACGATGCCGGTGGCACGCGCCAGGTCGCGCAGCGCCCAGCGCAACGTGCGCCGCAGGTGCGCATAGTCGCGGCCGGGGTCGAGCGGGCGCTGCGCCAGCCGCTGCAGCAGGTCGCGGGCGATGGCGGCGCGGGCATCGGCAAAACCGAGCGGGTCGTCGCCGAGGTCGAAGCTCAGGCCTTCGGGGTCGAGGCCGAGCAGCTGGTCCTCGTCGGTCGCGAAGGCGAGCGCCGGCTCGCCACTGCGCGCGGCGATGGCCTGCAGCGCAGCGGCCTGCGCCGCCGCATCGCCCGGCAGCGGCCGGTAGGCGTACTCGACCGCCCAGAAGTCGTACGGCCCGAGCGTCGACTGGAACGGCAGCGGCGCCGCCTCGCCCGGGCGCGGCAGGTTGACCGGCAGGTACTCCATCACCGAGCCGGCCAGCACCGCGGTGGCCGGGTCTGCGACCTGCCGCAGCGGCACGCTGTGCGAGGCGCGGAAGTTGTGCCGCAGCCCCAGCGTGTGGCCGACCTCGTGCATCGTCACGTTCTTCAGGTAGGCCTGCACGTACCGCTCGGCCTCGGGGCTCGCCGGATCGAGGTCGCCGCGGGCGGCCAGCACGTCGAGCGCGTAGCCGAGCTGCTCGCCCGCCTCGGCCAGGACGTCGCAGGCCTGCGCGTCGTGCGCCTCGGCCAGGCCGTGCTCGTGCAGCGCATCGCCGGCCTGCATCAGGCGCCACCATTCGGCGGGCCCGGCCTGCGGCCCGGCATTGCCGATCACCTGGCTGCGCAGGGTGCGCACCGAGCGGCTGGAGAGGCTTTCCAGCGCGATGTCGGCATCGAGGATCTCGCCGCTGCGCGGGTCGGTGTGCGTCGGACCGATGGCTCCGAAGCCCGGGTCGGCGTTGCTCATCCAGCGCACCGCGTTGACGCCGGTGTCCAGCGTGTCGAAGTCGGCGTCGTCGGGCTGCTGCTTCACGACGATGGCGTCGCGCAAGCCGATCGCCTCGAACGCCCGGTTCCACTCGAGGATGCCGGCGGTGATGCTGGCGCGGTACTGCAGCGGCACCGAGCGGTCGAGCCAGTAGACGATCGGCCGCACCGGCGGCGACAGCGCCGCGGCCGGATCCTGCTTCTCCAGCCGCCAGCGCTGGATGAAGCGCCGCTTCGGGCTGCGCGCCAGGTCGTCGCCGAAGTCGCTGACCACCGTGTTGAAGTGGCCGATGCGCGGGTCGGCCGGCCGCGCGGCCATCGGTTCGGCGGGCAGCCGCGACAACGAATAGTGCAGCGTCAGGAACAGGCTGCGTGGATCGGGCAGCGTGCTGGGCGTGCGCGGGGCCGGTGCGCTGGCCGGGGCGCTGCCGCCACCGGCCGCCAGCGACGCGGTGTAGTAGTGCGCCAGCACCTCCAGCACCAGCACGTCGGGCTTCGAGCGCACGTGCTGCAGCGCCGAGTTGCGCGCATCGAAGGCGTAGCCCTGGCGGAACACCCGCTGCAGGTGCCCACCGAACCCGGGCCAGTCGCCCAGCAGCAGCGGGTTCAGCTCGACCAGCACCGTCCTGCGCTGCGGGTGCGGCTGGCTGGCCAGCGGGGCGCTGCCGACCAGGCTGTCGGAATACGCGTTCTGCACCGCCCAGGCCTGCGGCGTGTTCGCCTGCGCGACGAAGCGGGCGTTGCGCGCCACCAGCTGCACCTGCTGGTGCACCTTGCGGAACGACACCCACTGCGGGCGGCCGACCTGCGCCCGCGGGCTGTTCATCAGCCCGCCATACAGGCCGGCCTCGCCGATGCCGGTGGCCAGCTTGGGCGACAGGAACAGCGGCGTGCCGAAGTCGCTCTCGGCGAGTTCGAGCCAGGCCCGGCCGTCCTTCTGCACCCAGACCGGGAAGGCCCCGTCGAGCCGGGTGGCGTCGCGCACCACGCTGTCGAACGCCGGCGGCTGGCCGACACGCGCGGTCGCGGGGGCCGCGGCGGCGGGTGCCGATGCCGACGCGGCCGGCGCGCCCCACAGGCTGGCCGCCGTGCCGGGCACCACGCGCTGCAGCACCGAGCAGCCGCTCAGCGCCAGGATCGCCAGTACCACGGCCGGTACCACGGCCCCGCGTCTGCCAGCACGATCTGGGGTTTCAGGACGGGAAGCTATGCTCAGTGCCAACATGGAAAGTCCGGTCTCCGATCCGCACGGCCGCGCCGACCCCGCACGACACCCTGCGCCGACCGATGGTAGTGCCGCGTGGCAGCTGCGGCTGCATGCCGCGCCCGCCGAGGTGGATGCCGCCGCATGGGATGCCCTGCTGCAGGCCAGCCCCGAGCCCACGCCGTTCCTGCGCCACGCCTACCTGCAGGCGCTGCACGCCTCGGGCAGCGCGGTGCCCGACACCGGCTGGACGCCGCTGTTCGTCACGCTGGTCGACCCGGCCCGGCCGTCCGAGCTGCAGGCGGCCGCGGCGCTGTACCTGAAGACCCACTCGTACGGCGAGTACGTCTTCGACTGGGCCTGGGCCGATGCCTACGAACGCGCCGGGCAGCGCTACTACCCGAAGCTGCTCGGCGCGGTGCCGTTCACGCCGGTGCCGGGCAGCCGGCTGCTGGCGCGCGACGACACCGCCCGCGCCCTGCTGCTCGGCGGCCTCGAGCGCTTCGCGCGCGAGCAGCAGCTGTCGTCGGTGCACCTGCTGTTCGTCGACGCGGCCGACCGCGCCGCCGCCGACGCCGCCGGCTGGCTGCTGCGCGAGGGCGTGCAGTTCCACTGGGAGAACCGGCAGCCCGCGCCGTATGCCGACTTCGCCGACTTCCTCGCCAGTCTGCAGCGCGACAAGCGCAAGAAGATCCAGCAGGAGCGGCGCTACGTGCGCGAGGCCGGCGTGTCGTTCGAGGCGCTGCCGGGCGCGGCGATCGGCGAGGCCGACTGGGACTTCTTCTACCGCTGCTACGTGCGCACCTACCGGCTGCACCGCTCGACGCCCTACCTGACGCGGGCGTTCTTCGCCGCGATGGCCGCGACCCTGCCCGAGCACTGGCTGCTGATCCGCGCGCTGCGCGCGGGCGAGCCGGTGGCGGCCTCGCTGATCGCGCTCGACCCGGCGCGGCGCACGGCGTACGGCCGCTACTGGGGCGCGCTGGAGGACATCCCGCACCTGCACTTCAGCGCCTGCTACTACGAGCCGCTGGACTGGTGCATCCGCAGCGGCTGGGCGCGCTTCGAGGGCGGCGCGCAGGGCGAGCACAAGATGGCGCGCGGGCTGATGCCGGTGCGCACCACCTCCGCCCACTGGCTGGCGCACCCGGCGTTCAACGACGCGGTGGCGCGCTTCCTCGAGCGCGAAGGCCAGGGCGTGGCCGCATACATCGACGAACTGCACGACCGCAGCCCGTTCAAGACCGCGGGTTGAAACTCAAAAGCCCAGCGAGGCCAGCAGGTCGTCGACGTCGTCCTGCTGCAGCGCCTTGTCGGGCACCTGCGGGCCGGCCAGCTCCTGGCTGTCCGGCTTCGGCGCCTCCACCGTGTTGACCAGCAGTTCCACCAGCTGCTCCTCGGTGCGGGTGATGATGTGGATCACCTTGTTGATCACCTGGCCCGACAGGTCCTGGAAGTCCTGCGCCATCATGATGTCGTTCAGCACATCCTGCTGCGATCGGGCCGCCTCGACGCTGCGCTGCACGAAGCCACGCAGGGCGGTGGCGTCGCTGTCGGCAGCGGCCAGCAGCGCCTCGCCCTCCTCGGCCAGCGTCAGGCAGGCGGGCTTGGCCACGTCCACCAGGGTCAGTACCGTGTTGGCGGCGCGTTCGGTCATCTGGCCCACGTAGGCGAGGCGCTCGCGGGCATCGGGGATCTGGTGCGCCACCTCCTGGAGGCCCTGGTCGAAGCCGAGGGTGCGCAGGGCGTCGTGCAGCTGGCGGACGATGCCGCCGAGCTGCTGCTGGAAAGCGTGGTCTTGGGTCATGGGCTGCGATTCAGACATTGCGCCTGTCTTCGGCCCGTGCGATCAGAACTTGAGGCGCGCATCAGTTCGCCGAAGAAAAAAGAGCCGGCATCAGCCGGCTCCTTCAGCGCCACGCGAGCGGGATGCCTCAGCGGGCGGCCTGCGCCTTCGCGTAGTTCTGCATGCCGGTGACGATCTCGGCCTTGGCCGACTCGGGACCTTCCCAGCCCTGCACCTTGACCCACTTGCCGGGCTCGAGGTCCTTGTAGTGCTCGAAGAAGTGCTGGATCTGCTGCAGACGCAGCTTGTTCAGGTCTTCCGGCTTCTGCCAGTGCGTGTAGATCGGCAGGATCTTGTCGGTCGGCACCGCCAGCAGCTTGCTGTCGCCACCGGCCTCGTCTTCCATCTTCAGGATGCCGATCGGACGGCAGGTCACGACCACGCCGGGGATCAGCGGGTACGGGGTGATCACGAGCACGTCGACCGGATCCCCATCGTCGGCGATGGTCTGCGGCACGTAGCCGTAGTTGCACGGGTAGTGCATCGCGGTGCCCATGAAGCGGTCGACGAACAGCGCGCCGGATTCTTCGTCGACCTCGTACTTGATCGGGTCGGCGTTCATCGGGATCTCGATGATGACGTTGAACTGCTCGGGGGCCTTCTGGCCGGGGGTGACGTTGTGCAGGCTCATGGGATCGCTCGGTTGCAGACAGACAGAAAAATCACCGGGATTCTACGGGGCGACCCCCTGACGGCCTCCTGACGGCCCGCCGCAGAACCGGCGATTCCCGGCCTGCAAATGCTGGAAAACGTGGGGCTATCGTGATTGTTTTGGCCATCGCCATCCCCTAGGATGCGCCGCAACAGGGCGCGCCGAGGGAGCGCCCGCGGCGGGTTTCCGGCAGTCTTCTGCCCCAGCCCGCGCACGGCGGTTCCGACATTTCAGACCCATTCCCACCAACCGAGGAAGGAGACCCCTGATGTCTGCAACGACCGCGCTGTGGGCCACACTGGCGTGTGGCCTGGCGGCTGTGCTCTATGGCTTCGTCCAGCGAAGCTGGATCCTCTCCCAGAACGCCGGCAATGCCCGCATGCAGGAGATCGCCGCGGCGGTCCAGCAGGGCGCGGCGGCCTACCTCGCAAGGCAGTACCGCACCATCGCCATCGTCGGCATCGTGCTGGCCGTGCTGATCGGGTGGTTCATCGGCGTTCCCACCGCGATCGGGTTCATCATCGGCGCCGTGCTCTCCGGGGCCTGCGGCTTCATCGGCATGAACGTCTCGGTGCGCGCCAACGTGCGCACCGCGCAGGCGGCCACGGTGGGCATGAACGAGGCGCTGAACGTCGCGTTCAAGGGGGGTGCGATCACCGGCATGCTGGTGGTGGGACTCGGGCTGCTAGGCGTCGGGCTGTTCTTCTACTACCTCTCCGGCGGCACGCATGCCGATTCGGCCACGCTGAAGCCGCTGCTCGGGCTGGCCTTCGGCTCGTCGCTGATCTCCATCTTCGCGCGACTGGGCGGCGGCATCTTCACGAAGGGCGCCGACGTCGGCGCCGACCTGGTCGGCAAGGTCGAGGCCGGCATCCCCGAGGACGATCCGCGCAACCCGGCGGTGATCGCCGACAACGTCGGCGACAACGTCGGCGACTGCGCCGGCATGGCCGCCGACCTGTTCGAGACCTACGCGGTGACGCTGATCGCGACGATGGCGCTCGGCGCGCTGCTGGTGTCCAACGCCGCACTCTCGGCCGCGGTGTACCCGCTGCTGCTGGGCGGCGTGTCGATCATCGCGTCGATCATCGGCTGCGCGTTCGTGAAGGCCAGCCCCGGCATGAAAAACGTGATGCCGGCTTTGTACAAGGGCCTGGTCGTCGCCGGCGTGCTGTCGCTGATCGCGTTCTACTTCGTCACGGCGGCGGTGATGCCCGACGACGCGCTGGGCGCCGGCACCCGCCTGCGCCTCTTCGGCGCCTGCGTGGTGGGCCTGCTGCTCACGGCGGCGATGGTGTGGATCACCGAGTACTACACCGGCACGCAGTACAAGCCCGTACAGCACGTCGCCAAGGCGTCGACCACCGGCCATGGCACCAACATCATCGCCGGCCTGGGCGTGTCGATGCGCTCCACCGCCTGGCCGGTGATCTTCGTCTGCATCGCCATCCTCGCGGCCTACTCGCTGGCCGGGCTGTACGGCATCGCGATCGCCGCCACGGCGATGCTGAGCATGGCCGGGATCGTCGTCGCGCTCGACGCCTACGGACCGATCACCGACAACGCCGGCGGCATCGCCGAGATGGCCGAAATGCCCGACAGCGTGCGCGACATCACCGATCCGCTGGACGCCGTGGGCAACACCACCAAGGCGGTGACCAAGGGCTACGCGATCGGCTCGGCCGGCCTCGCCGCGCTGGTGCTGTTCGCCGACTACACGCACGCGCTCGAGGCCCGCGGCATGGCGGTGAGCTTCGACCTGTCGAACCACATGGTGATCGTCGGGCTCTTCATCGGCGGGCTGATCCCCTACCTGTTCGGCGCGATGGCGATGGAAGCCGTCGGCCGCGCTGCCGGCTCGGTGGTGGAAGAGGTGCGGCGGCAGTTCCGCGATATCCCCGGCATCATGGCCGGCACCGCCAAGCCCGAATACGGCCGCGCGGTCGACATGCTCACCGGCGCCGCGATCAAGGAGATGATCGTGCCGTCGCTGCTGCCGGTGGTGGTGCCGATCCTGGTGGGCCTGTTCCTCGGCCCGGCCGCGCTCGGCGGCCTGCTGATGGGCACCATCGTCACCGGCCTCTTCGTGGCCATCTCGATGTGCACTGGCGGCGGCGCCTGGGACAACGCGAAGAAGTACATCGAAGACGGTCACCATGGCGGCAAGGGCAGCGATGCGCACAAGTCCGCGGTGACCGGCGACACCGTCGGCGACCCGTACAAGGACACCGCCGGCCCCGCGGTGAACCCGCTGATCAAGATCATCAACATCGTCGCGCTGCTGATCGTGCCGCTGCTGCCGCTGCCGGCGACCAGCCATGTCGGCAGCACCACCACCACCGGGGCCGCGGCGGCACCGGCCACCTCGGCGGCACCCGCGCCCTCTGATGGGGCAGCGTCGGCGCCCTGACGGCCCGCCCCCCTTCTACAACCGGGCTTCGCGGTGCGAAGGCCCGGTTTTTGCCCTCTGCAGGCCATCTGAACAGGCCGGTCGCCCGCCGCCACTTCCCGGGATGACCGTCCACCCCCATGCACTAGAGTGGCGCAGGGTCCGGTCGGTGCAGGCGGCCTGTCACACGGCACTGGACCCAACCGACGAAGATGGGTTCTTCGCGAACCGCTGGCGGGCCCGGACCACTTCGATAGAATGCTGCAACGCAACATCGCAACCTGAACGAGGCAAAGGCCTGACATGCTTTACCAGCTCTATGAGATGCAGCGCGCCTTGCTGAGCCCGTTCGCGGAGTTCGCCAGTGCCACTGCCAAGCTGTACAGCCACCCCCTGTCGCCCTTCGCGCAGGCCCCCGGCTCGCAGCGCATGGCCGCGGGCTACGACCTGCTGCACCGGCTGACCAAGGAATACGAGAAGCCCGAGTTCGGCATCACCACCGTCACGATGGGCGGGGTCGACGTCGCGGTGCAGGAGCAGGTCGTGACCGAGAAGCCGTTCTGCCGGCTGCTGCGTTTCAAGCGCTACGCCGACGACGCCAAGACGTTGCAGGCGATGCAGGCCCAACCGTCGGTGCTGGTGGTGGCGCCGCTGTCGGGGCACCACGCGACGCTGCTGCGCGACACCGTGCGCACGCTGCTGCAGCACCACAAGGTCTACATCACCGACTGGGTGGATGCCCGCATGGTCCCGGCCGAGGCCGGCCCGTTCCACCTGGCGGATTACGTGCACTACGTCGAGGACTTCATCCGCCAGCTCGGCCCCGATGTCCACGTCATCTCGGTCTGCCAGCCCACCGTGCCGGTGCTGGCGGCGATCTCGCTGCTGGCCAGCCGGGGCGAGCCCACGCCGGCCTCGATGGTGATGATGGGCGGCCCCATCGACGCCCGCCGGAGCCCGACGGCGGTGAACAACCTGGCGATGAACCGCAGCGCCGAGTGGTTCGAGAACAACGTGATCTACCGCGTGCCGCTGAACTTCCCGGGCTCCGGCCGGCCGGTGTATCCGGGCTTCCTGCAGCACACCGGCTTCGTCGCGATGAACCCGGACCGCCACGCCAACTCGCATTGGGACTACTTCCTCGACCTCGTCCGAGGCGACGAAGAAAGTGCCGATGCGCACCGCAAGTTCTACGACGAATACAACGCGGTGCTGGACATGCCTGCCGAGTACTACCTCGACACGATCCGCACGGTGTTCCAGGAGTACGCCCTGGTCCACGGCACCTGGGAAGTCGACGGTGAACCGGTGCGTCCGCAGGACATCCGCCACACCGCGTTGCTGACGGTCGAAGGCGAGCTCGACGACATTTCCGGTGCCGGCCAGACCCGCGCGGCGCACGACCTGTGCACCGGCATCCCGGTCGAGCGCCGGGAGCACTACACGGTCGAAGGCGCGGGTCACTACGGCATCTTCTCCGGCCGGCGCTGGCGCGAGAAGGCCTATCCCCAGATCTGCCGCTTCATCCTCGCGCACCAGCGCTCAGACGCCGCTGCCGCCAAGGCCGACAGCACGCCGGAAGCCACCACTGCGTGAGCCAGGACGCGGATGATTGGCGGCTGGTGCGGCGCATCGATGCGGTGCTGCCGCAGACGCAGTGCACCCGCTGCGGCTACGACGACTGCCAGGCCTATGCCCAGGCCATCGCGCGCGACCACGAGGCCATCAACCGCTGCCCGCCCGGCGGTGCTGCCGGCATCGAGCGCCTCGCCGCGCTGACCGGTCGCGCCATCGAGCCGCTCGACCCGGAGTGCGGCGTGCACACGCCGCTGCAGCAGGCCGTCATCGACGAACACTGGTGCATCGGCTGCACGCTGTGCATCAAGGCCTGCCCGGTCGACTGCATCGTCGGCACCCACAAGCAGATGCACACCGTGATCGCCGCCCAGTGCACCGGTTGCGAGCTGTGCGTGCCGGTCTGCCCGGTCGACTGCATCCGCATCGAACCCGCGCCACGACCGGCCTGGACCGACGCCGACGCCGCCCTCGCCCGCCAGCGCTACCACGCCACGCAGGTGCGCCGCAGCCGGGCCCGCGACGAACACGCCGACGCCCTGGCGGCCAAAGCCGAACACAAGCTCGCCCACCTCGAAACCCTGACCCAGGCCGACGGCGAAGCCGAACTGCAGCGCAAGCGCGACGTGATCGAAGCCGCACTCGCCCGTGCCCGCTCGCAACGCAGCACCCGAAGCTGATATAGTCGAAGTCTCGCGTGGGGGGGTAGCTCAGCTGGGAGAGCGTCGCGTTCGCAATGCGAAGGTCGGGAGTTCGATCCTCCTCCTCTCCACCACCGATGCCAAGAGGCCGTTGTGTTCAACGGCCTCTTGTTTTTTGTGCCCACAACGGCCCGACTTGATGGCCGGGCATCCGGTGGGCCGCGCGCTCGGTCGCGCCACCTCCGCACCAACCCAGTACTTGCCACCGCGCCCGCTCCGTGCGACGATTTAAAACGTTTTTAAATCTCGACAGGAGACCGTGGTGGCCACCTTTCTCAAGAACGCCTGGTATTGCGCCGGCTGGGCCTCGGAGCTGGGCGCCGAGCAGCTGCTCGCGCGCAAGCTGCTGGACCAGCCGGTGCTGCTCTATCGGCAGCAGGACGGCACGCCGGTGGCCATCGGCAACCGCTGTCCGCACCGCTTCGCGCCGCTGCACAAGGGCCACCGGCAGTGTGACAACGTCGCCTGCCCGTACCACGGCCTGGTGTTCGGCCCGAGCGGCGACTGCGTGCACAACCCGCATGACGACGGCGCGATCCCCAGGGCGGCGAAGGTGCCGCGCTACCCGCTGGTCGAGCGCTGGGACGCCTTGTGGATCTGGATGGGCGACGCCGAGCAAGCCGATCCGGCGCTGATCCCCGACCTGACCGAAGCGTCGGCCCGCCCCGGCTGGGCCTTCGTCACCGGCTACCTCGAGGTGCCGGTGAACTACGAGATGGTGGCGGACAACCTGCTCGACCTGAGCCACGTGCCCTACCTGCACCCGTTCCTGACCCCGAAGGAAGCGCCGCCGCCGGAGTTCCAGGTGGTGCGCGACCTGCGCCAGGACGGCGACACGGTATGGTCGATGCACTGCAACCTCCACAGCCGCATCACGCCGCTGCTGGGCATGCTGTGGGAAGACGCGCCGCCGCTGATCGAAGGCTATTTCGACATGCGCTGGCAGCCGCCGTCGAACCTGATGATGGTGGCCGGCGCCGCGGTGATGGGCAGCCAGCGCCAGGAAGGCGCGGCGATCCCGATGGCGCACCTGCTGACGCCGGCAGACGAGCACACGACGCACTACTTCTGGTCGCAGGCCCGCAACCGCAAGGTCGGCATTCCGGAGGTGGACGAGCAGGTCCGCATCGGCATCAGCCACGCCTTCCAGCACGAGGACGAGGCGATGATGGCCGAGTGTTACGCGCTGATGGGCACGCCGGACCTGATGAGCCTGAAGCCGGTGCTGCTGCCCGGCGATGCGGCGGCGCTGCGGGCGCGCCGCATTCTCGCCAGCCGGATCGAGGCCGAAGCGGCGCGCTGACCGTCACCCGCAGCGGCAATCGTCACAGGTCGCCGACGTGGGTCTGCATCACCGTGTCGAACAGTTCGTGCGTGCGCGCGGCGGCCGCCACCTGCACCCGATCGCGGCCGCCTTCCTTGGCTTCGTACAGCGCCGCATCGGCCCGCCGCAGCAGGTTCGCCGCACCGCCGCGGCCACCGTCGGCCACCGCGGCGCCGAAGCTGATCGTGCACCGGCCCACCGGTGCCACCGCCAGCGCCTGCACCGCGGCCCGCAGCTTGTCACCGACCACGGTCGCGCCGGCCGCATCGGTGTTCGGGAGCAGCACGACGAACTCCTCGCCGCCGAAGCGCGCCGCGAAGTCGCCCTCGCGCAGGCCGCTGCGCAACGCCGCGGCCACGGCCTTCAGCACCTGGTCGCCCACCGCATGGCCGTGGGTGTCGTTGACCCGCTTGAAGTGGTCGACGTCGCCGAGCAGCAGCGCCATGTCGCGCCCCTCGCGGCGGTGCTGGGCCAGCATCTGGCGCAGCGAGAGGTCGGCCGCGCGGCGGTTCGGCAGCGCGGTCAGCGCGTCCTCCATCGCCTGGGCCATCAGCAGCGCGTTGGCATCGGCCAGTTCGGCCGTGCGTTCGGCCACGCGCCGTTCCAGCTCGCGGTTCACGTGGGTCAGCGCGGCCTGGCGCTCGGCCAGCCGTTCCGTCATCGTCGCCAGCGAACGCGACAGCTGCGACAGCTCCGTGCTGCCGGTGATCACCGGGATGCGCGCGCCCAGGTCGCCGGCCTCGATGCGGCGGGCGGTGTCGGCGATCGAACGCAGCGGCCGGGCCAGGCGGCCGGCAAACGTCCAGACCAGCAGCATCGCCAGCGCCGCAGCGGTGCCGCCCAGCGCCAACGAGGCATGTCGCACCGCAGCCACTTCGCCGAGCATCAGCGCCTCGGGCTGGCGCACGACGATGGTCCAGCGCAGCGGCTTGAGCGCCTCGTGGTGCACCGGCAGCGGCACGCCCACCGTCAGGTGGCGGCCCCCGCCGGCCCACGGCAGCACCGCCGCGCTGCCGTCGGCCCGCAGCGCGGGCACGGCGTCGTCGGCGGTGGAAGGACCAGGCGGACGCAGGATGACGTTGCCGGAACCGTCGACGATGTAGACCTCGATCTGGTCGCTGTTCAGGGCGTTGTCGCGCCGCAGCCGCGTGATCACCGCCTGCGCCCAGCGCCAGTCCGCGTGCACGCCGAGCACACCCCACAGACGGCCGTCCGGCCGGCGCAACGGCGCGGCGTAATCGAGAAAGCGCAGCGGCCCGTCGGCGGAGGCCGGCAGCAGCTTCGCAAGCAGTTTGGCCTGGTGCACGTCGCCGATGTACGGCGCCTGTGAGCCGCCGGCGAACCACGGCCGCTGGGCCACGCTCTGCCCCACCAGCAGGTCCTGGTGGGCGCTGATGACGGTACCGTCGGCATCGGCCACGCCGAGCCAGGTGTAGTAGGGACGGCCCTGCTGCAGCCGTCGCAGCTCCACCTGCCAGGCCGCGGCGTCGGGGCCCCGCCGCTGCAGGGTTTCCGATTCGGCCAGGAGCGTCACTTCGCGCAGGCGCTCGGACATGCCTTCGGCCAGCATGTCGGCGGTCGCGTTGGCGATGCCGTGCAAGGCCTGCCCACGGTCCTCGAGGACGCGCCGGCTCATCCCCAGGTCCTGCTTGACGACAAGCCCCACCACCACGAGCAAGGCCAGCAGCCCGAACACCACGGTCAATCGAACACGGAAACTGGAGAGCATCGATCAAGGGCCCGCCTGCCGCGGCGGCATTCCGATGGAAGGGGTTTCAGCGTACCGGCGGCGGCGCGACGGCAACGCCGGAAAAGATCGCCGATGCCGTCCCAGTTGTGCTGGAACGGCTGATGCAAGCCCTTTGGCACCGACCACTTCCACAGCCAGAGGACGCGCCATGTTGGACACGACGAGCACCCTGTTCTCCCACGTCAAACCTGCGGACACCCCCTTCATGGGCGACGGATTGCGGGACTTCTTCGAATACCGCGACCTCGGCATCGCGGAGGCCACCCGGGGCCACGTGGTCGCGCACCTGGTCAGGGCCAAACATGCGCCGGAGACGGGCACCGGCTGGCACCGTCATGAGGCGGTGTTCCATGTCGTCTACATGCTCAAGGGCTGGGCGCGGTTCATGTACGGCGACCAGGAAACGCTGGTCGAAGCGGGTGACGTGGTGCACCAGCGCCCCGGCATCGTGCACTACCTGTTCGACTACTCGCCGGACATGGAGTACCTCGAGGTCGTCGGTCCCGCCGACTTCAGCACCGTCGACTGCGAGGGGCCGTGCGACGTGCCGCCGCCGAGCAGCGGCGCCCTGTGGCGACAGGAGTAGCCGCCACCCAGCCCACGCATGGATCCGGCCCTGCCGGTCCGTTGCGTGCGCCCCCTCGGGGGGTCGCGAGCGCAGCGAGCCAGGGGGCTAGAACTCCATGTCGAGCTCGTCGATTTCCTCGGGCTCGGTCAACGCGGCGCCGATCCACTCGAGCATCTCCGGCATTTCCAGGATGCGCGATGCATAGGCCGCGCAGAGGTCGTCGTCGAGCGCGACGTGGTAGGTCCTGAAGCGCGTCGCCACCGGCGCGTACATCGCATCGGCCATCGTGCGCTTCTCGCCAAACAGCCAGGGCCCGCCGTACCGCTGCAGGCAGTCGCGCCAGATCTCGAGCACCCGGTCGATGTCGGCCTGGGCACGGTCCCAGATGCGAAACCCCGGCGAGTCGCCCTTCAGGTTCATCGGCAGTGCGGCGCGCAGGTTCGAGAAGCCCGAATGCATTTCGCCGCAGATCGCACGGCAATGCGCACGTGCCGCACGGTCGCCGGGCAGCAGGCCGGCCTTGGGCTTCACCTCGTGCAGGTACTCGGCGATCGCCAGCGTGTCCCAGACGGTGACGCCTTGGTGGCGCAGGCAGGGCACCAGGATCGACGGCGACAGCAACAACAGCTCCTTGCGCGCGGCCGCATCGTCCACCGGGACCGATCGCTCCTCGAACGGCAGCCCCGCGAACCGCACCAGCAGCCAGCCGCGCAGCGACCACGACGAGTAGTTCTTGCTGCTGATCGTCAGCGTGGCGGTCTCGGGCATCCGGTGTCTCCAGGCAGGGGCGCGGAAGGCTTCGCAAAGCCTGTGCCACCTTGCGCAGCGCCGCCGTTGGCCCGGGAGTTGCGAGGCCGGGCCATGCTCTACCAGACCTATCAAGCCCATGTCGACAGCCTGTGGCCGCTGCGGCAATGGAGCGAGCACGCGCTGCCCTGGCTGGCCCCATGGCGACGGCTGCGGGCCGCGCTGGAGGTCTTCAACCTGGCCCAGGTCACGCACCGCCGGCCGCCCTTCGGCATCGAGCAGGTCCTGGTGCACGGTGTCGCCACACCGGTGGTCGAGGAGACCATCGCCACCACGCCCTTCGCCGGACTGCTGCACTTCCGCAAGCCGGGCGTCGAAGGCCAGCCGAAGCTGCTGATCGCGGCGCCGATGTCCGGCCACTTCGCCACGCTGCTGCGCGAGACGGTGCGCACCTGCCTGCGCGACCATGACGTCTACATCACCGACTGGCACAACGCCCGCGACGTCCCCCTGGCGGCCGGCCGCTTCGGGCTGGACGAGTACATCGCGCACGTCATCGACTTCCTCGCGCACCTCGGCCCCGGCTCGCACCTGATGTCGATCTGCCAGCCCTGCCCCGCCGCGCTGGCCGCCACCGCCGTGATGGCCGAGGACGATCACCCGGCGCTGCCCCACAGCCTGACGCTGATGGGCGGCCCGGTGGACTGCCGCATCTCGCCCACCGAGGTCAACAAACTGGCGACGACCAAGCCGATCGAGTGGTTCGAGCAGCACCTGATCGCGCGCGTGCCGTGGCGCTATCCGGGGGCGATGCGGCGGGTGTACCCGGGCTTCGTGCAGCTCACCGCCTTCGTCAGCATGAACCTGCAGCGCCACGTCGACTCGCTGCAGCAGATGTACCAGGTCATTGCCGACGGCCTGCCCGAGCAGGCCGACACCACGCGCAGCTTCTACGAGGAGTACTTCGCGGTGGCCGACCTGCCCGCCGAGTTCTACCTCGAGACCGTGCAGAAGGTGTTCCAGACCCACGACCTGGCACGCGGCGAGCTCACCTTCCGCGGCCGCAAGGTGCGGCCCGAGGCGATCACGCGCACGGCGCTGCTCACCGTCGAAGGCGAGCGCGACGACATCTGCGCGCTCGGCCAGACGCTGGCCGCGCACGACCTCTGCAGCCACCTGCGGCCGACCCGCAAGATGCACTACGTGCAGCCCGGGGTCGGGCACTACGGCGTGTTCAGCGGCCGCAAGTGGGACCAGCAGATCTACCCGATGGTGCGGGACATGATCTACCGGATGAGCTGATCACTGCAGCGCGCCCGATCCCGGCTGCTGGTCGATCACCGGGCGGAACAGCGCATCGACGTCCACCGGATCGAAGCGGTACTGCGCGCCGCAGAACTCGCAGCCGATCTCGACCTGGCCCTGTTCGCTGACGATGTCGTCGACCTCGTCCTGGCCGAGGCCCTTCAGCATGCTGGCCACGCGCTCGCGCGAGCAGCTGCAGGCGAAGTGCGGCGTCTCCGGCACGAAGAGGCGCAGGTCCTCTTCCCAGAACAGGCGGCGCAGGATGGTGTCGCTGTCCAGCGTCAGCAGCTCCTCGCGGGTCAGCGTGCCGGCCAGCGTGGAGATGCGGTTGTAGGCCTCGTTGAGGCCGATCTCGTCCTCGTTGCGCTGGCCGGCGAGGTTGCCCTCGCCCTCCACCGGCAGGCGCTGGATCAGCAGGCCGGCGGCGACCTGGTCGTTGGCGGCCAGCACCAGCCGCGTGTCGAGCTGCTCGGACTGCAGCATGTAGTGCTCCAGCACCTGCGCCAGCTCCTGCAGCGGCTCGCGGCGGTCGCCGTGCAGCGCCACCAGGCCCTGGTAGGGCTGCTGGCCGGCGTGGCGCTCCTTCGGGTCGAGCGTGATGGCGCAGCGGCCCTGGCCGTGCACGTTGACCATCGCCTCGAGCTGCGCGCCCTCGGGCACCTCGCCCACCACCGTGGCGGTGGCACGCACCGCCAGGTCGGGCTGCACCTCGGCCACGGCCAGCTTCACCGGACCGTCGCCCTGCACCTGCAGGATCAGCGCGCCGTTGAACTTGATGTTCGACTGCATCAGCGTGCCGGCCGCGGCCATTTCGCCGAGCAGCCGGCGCACTGGCTCGGGGTAGCCGCCGGCGGCCTCGCGGCGCGCCAGCATGTCGGTCCAGGCGTCGGTGAGGCGCACCAGCACGCCGCGCACCGGCAGGCCTTCGAAGAGGAACTTGCGGAGTTCGGACATGTGCTTCACCCCACCCGCTTCAGGCCGCGGGCATGCCGCTCGGCATGGGCCACGTAGCGCGCCGCGTTGCGCGCGAATCCCTCGGCCTGCTCGGGCGTCAGCGTGCGCACCACCTTCGCGGGGCTGCCGAGGATCATCGAGTAATCCGGGAACTCCTTGCCCTCGGTGACCAGCGACTGCGCGCCGACCACGCTGCCACGGCCGATGCGCGCACCGTTGAGCACCACCGCGCCGATGCCGATCAGCGAGCCGTCGCCGATGCTGCAGCCGTGCAGCATGCACTGATGGCCCACGGTCACGTCCTCACCGATCACCAGCGGCTGGCCGGGGTCGGCATGCAGCACGCTGTTGTCCTGCACGTTGCTGCGCGCGCCGATGGTCAGCAGGTCGGTGTCGCCGCGCACCACCACGCCATACCACACGCTGGCCTGCTCGCCGATGCGCACCTGCCCGATGACCTCGGCGCTCTCGGCCACGTAGGCCGTCTCGTGCACCTGCGGCACGTGTTCGTCGAGCTGATAGATCGCCATGCGTTGTCCTTCCTTGTCCGGCCAGGGCCGGCCGCACGCGACAATCGCGCGGCCATGGAGCCCGATCCCCTGCATTGTGACGAGTTGCGCCAGGCCGCCCTGGCCGCATTGAGACTGGCCGAGCCCGCCCGCAAGGTCGCCGCGGTGCAGGCGCTGTGGGCGGCGCGCACTGCGCTGCGCCTGGACCGCACCGCCACGCTGGCCGACCCCGGCGACTTGCCCGGCCGCCCGCCCCGGCCCCGGCTGGTGCCGCCCAAGCAGGTGCCGTCGCGCTCGGTGCACACCCCGCTCGGCCGTGCCGGGCTGCTGCACGCGATCGCCCACATCGAGTTCAACGCGATCAACCTGGCGCTCGACGCGGTGTGGCGCTTCCCCGGCCTGCCGGCCGACTACTACCTCGACTGGCTGCAAGTAGCCCACGAGGAGGCCCACCACCATGCGCTGCTGGCCGAGCACCTCGCCGGCATGGGCCATGCCTACGGCGACTTCGACGCCCACGACGGCCTGTGGTCGATGACGCTGAAGACCCGCGACGACTTCGTCGCCCGCATGGCGCTGGTGCCGCGCACGCTGGAGGCGCGCGGCCTCGACGCCACGCCGCCGATCCAGCAGAAGCTGCGCCAGGCCGGCGACCTGGGCGCGGTCGAGATCCTCGACGTCATCCTGCGCGAGGAAGTGGGCCACGTGGCCATCGGCAACCGCTGGTACCTGCACGCCTGCGAGGCCGCGGGGCTGGAGCCGGTGGCGCACTACCGCGCGCTGGTGGCGCAGTACGCCGCGCCGCGGCTGCGGCCGCCGTTCAACGTGCAGGCGCGGCGGGCGGCCGGGTTCACGCAGGCGGAGATCGATTACCTGCTGGGGGATGGGCCGGCTGCTCTCTAGGCACTCTTTGTGGGAGCGGCTTCAGCCGCGATGGGCTGGTGGCCTGGCACGAATCGCGGCTGAAGCCGCTCCTACAAGGAAACAAAAGGGGCGGAGTGGCCTCACTGCCCCCGCGGATGGTGCTTCGCCACCAGCACCTTCAGCCGCTCGCGCGCCACGTGCGTGTAGATCTGCGTGGTCGAGATGTCGGCGTGGCCGAGCAGCATCTGCACCGCCCGCAGGTCGGCGCCGTGGTTCAGCAGGTGCGTGGCGAAGGCGTGCCGCAGCGTGTGCGGCGACAGCGGTGCCAGCACGCCGGCGCGGCGGGCGTACTTCTTCACCAGCTGCCAGAACATCTGCCGCGTCATGCCGGCGCCACGCACCGTGACGAAGAGCTCGTCGCACTGCTGCGCGCCCAGCAGCGCCGGCCGCGCCTGCTGCACATAGCGGGTCAGCCAGCCATGCGCCTCTTCGCCGAACGGCAGCAGGCGCTCCTTGCTGCCCTTGCCGGTGACCTTCAGCGCCGCCTCGTGCCAGCCCACGTGCACCGACTTGAGCGTCACCAGCTCGCTCACGCGCAGGCCGCTGGCGTACATCAGCTCGAGCATCGCGCGGTCGCGCAGGCCCAGCAGGGTGTCGGTCTCGGGCGCGGCGAGCAGCGCCTCCACCTGGGCCTCGGTCAGCGTCTTGGGCACGCGCAGCGGCTGGCGCGCGGTGCCCAGGCGCAGCGTCGGATCGTCGGTCAGACGGTACTCGCGCAGGGCCCAGCGGAAATAGCGCTTGAACACGCTCAACCGGCGGTTCGCCGAACTGGGCCGCGAGCCGGCGTGGCGTGCGGCGGTGTAGCCGAGCAGGTCGACCTCGCGCGCTTCGTCGAGTGCCTTCATCGGATGCTCGGCCAACCAGTCGGCCAGGGCCTCCAGGTCGCGCCGGTACGCGGCCAGCGTGTTGCTGCTCAGGCCGTCCTCCAGCCAGAGGGCGTCGCCGAAGCGGTCGATCGCGGCCTGGCTGCGCTCGCGGTGCGTCTCGGCCACGCCGCTCATTCGCCCAGCAGCGCCGGCTTCAGCTTCTTGTCCACCGGCTGCTCGCCCACGTAGATCGACAGGATCGCGCCGAACAGCGCGGCGCCGGGGATCGGCTCGCCCTTGGGCTGGTTGTTCAGCCGCAGCTGCATGCCCTTGGCCGGCACGTAGTCGAGGTCGACCACGTCGGTGTCGCGGAAGGTGCCGAGCGCACGGATCTGCTTGGCCAGCAGGTCCATCGCGGCCAGCATCGGCTCGCGCTCGGCGTCGCTGACCCGCTTGGCCACGCCGTCGTAGAGCGCCTTGGCCAGCAGGTCGCTGTCGATGCGGTCGATCAGCGGTGCCATGCGCAGCCGCTTCGGGCCGGGCTGCGCGGCCAGGCGCGCCGGATCGGTGCTGCGCTCGCCCACCCACACGCCGACGGTGAAGCTCTTGAACCACCCCACCTGGCGCACGCCCGCGCCGTTCAGCACCAGTGGCTTGCCGTCCAGCGTCAGCTGTTCGTCGTAGCGGTGGCCTTCGACGGTGCGCGCCGCGGCCGGGCCGCACGCCAAGGCGCCCAGCAGCGCCGCCGCGACCACCAGCGCCGACCACCCGCCATGTCGGGCCATAGAGACGGTTCCTTTCGTTCGTCGATCGTTCAGGGGATTTTCCTCATAAGCTCGAACCATGTTCGCCGATGCATTGTTGCTGCTGCCCGATTTCCTGCTCATCGTCCTCGGCTTCGTGCTGTGCCGCTACACGGCGCTGAACCGCGAAGTGTGGGCCGGCACCGAACGGCTGGTGTACTGGCTGCTGTTTCCGGTGTTGCTGTTCGTGTCGATCGTCAAGAGCCACCTGAATCCCAGCACCACCGCGGCGCTGGCGGTCGGCGGCATCGCGGTGATCGGCACCGGGTTCCTGCTGACGCTGCTGCTGGGCCGCTTCCGGGCGCTGGCCGGGCGGCAGCTGGCCTCAGGGGCACAGTGTGCGTTCCGCTTCAACTCCTATGTCGCGCTGGCGCTGGCGGAGCGGCTGGGCGGCGCCTCGTACGTGGCCTGGACCGCACTGCTGCTGGCGCTGTGCGTGCCGCTGTGCAACGCCGGCGCGGTGTGGACGCTGGCCCGCCATGGCGGCCAGAACGTCTGGCACGAGGTGCTGCGCAACCCGCTGATCGTCGGCACGCTGGCCGGTCTGGCCGGCAACCTCGCCGGGCTGCACCTGCCGGCGCCCGTGGACATCTCGCTCACGCGCGTCAGCAGCGCGGCGCTGCCGCTGGGCCTGATGGCGGTGGGTGCCGGCTTGCAGTTCGGCGGGCTGAAAAGCGCCCCCGGCCTGGCCGCGCTGCTGCTCGGCATCCGGCACCTGGTGCTGCCGGCGGTCGGCCTGGGCCTGGGTCTGCTGCTGGCGCTGCCGAAAGACCAGGCGCGCACGCTGCTCGCGTTCGCCGCACTGCCCACCGCCTCGAGCGCCTTCGTGCTGGCCGCGCGCATGGGCGGCGACGCGCCCTACGTGGCGGGGCTGATCACCGCGTCGACGCTGCTGGGGATGGTCAGCATTCCGTTGGCGCTGGCGGTGTTCGCACTGGTGTGAATCGCGGCTGAAGCCGCTCCCACAAGGGACAGGCAGGAGTTCTGTGGGAGCGGCTTCAGCCGCGATCCCCCTGCGCCAACGCCCACCGGACATGCTCGGCCACCAGCGGCGTGGCGCCCGCCAGCCCCGCCCGCAGCGCCGCCTCGATCCCCGGCTGCGGCCCGGCCCGCAGCGCGTTGCCCATCGCCACCGCGAGGTTGCGCCGCCAGCGTTCGAAGCCGATCCGGCGGATCGCGCTGCCCTCGGTGCGCTCGAGGAACTGCGCCTCGGTCCACGACCACAGCGTCGCCAGGTCGGCGCGGTCCAGCCCGTGGCGCACGTCGAAATCGGGCACGGTGGCGCGCTGCGCGTACTTGTTCCACGGACAGGCGGTCTGGCAGTCGTCGCAGCCGTAGACGCGGTTGCCGATCAGCGGGCGCAGCGGCTCGGGGATGGCGCCGTGCAGCTCGATCGTCAGGTAACTGATGCAGCGGCGCGCGTCGACCCGGTGCGGCCCGACGATGGCGCCGGTCGGGCAGGCGTCCAGGCAGGCGCTGCAGCTGCCGCAGTGCGCGCTGGCGGGCGGCGTCAACGGCAGCGGCAGGTCGACGTAGATCTCGCCGAGGAAGAACATCGAGCCGGCCTCGCGCTGCAGCACCAGCGTGTGCTTGCCGCGCCAGCCCTGGCCGCTGCGGCTGGCCAGCTCGCATTCGAGCACCGGCGCCGAGTCGCAGAACACCCGGTGGCCGAACGGGCCGATGCGCTCGGCCAGCCGGTCGGCCAGCTTCTGCAGCCGCTGGCGCATCACCTTGTGGTAGTCCCGCCCGCGGGCGTAGACCGAGACCACTGCCTCGCCGGGGGAGGCCAGGCGCTGCGCCTCGCGCTCGCGCCAATCGGGCGACGTGGCGGCGGGCAGGTAGTCCATCCGGGCCGTGATGACGCGCACGGTGCCCGGCACCAGCTCGGCCGGACGGGCCCGCTTGAGCCCGTGTGTTGCCAAATAGCCCATTTCGCCGTGGAAACCCGCCTCCAGCCACGCCAAAAGGCCCGGCTCCGCGGTTTGGAGATTCACATCGGCGATACCAATCTGTGAAAATCCGAGCGCCCGCCCCCAGGCGCGCAGGGTATCGACCAGGCCCTCGCCGACGATCGGCGAATCTGGAGAAGACGACACATCGGCCACGGCGGTCACAGGCATCCGGTGATTCTAGAAACGCGCACCTATTCATGGCCCGACGAGGCGGCATGTGCCGCCTGGGCGCAGGCCATGGCGGCACAGCCGGCAGTGCACGATGCCAACATCGAACTGCGCGGCACGCTGGGCGCGGGCAAGACCACCTTCGTGCGCCACCTGCTGCGCGCCCTGGGGGTGGAAGGCCGCATCAAGAGCCCGAGCTACGCCATCGTCGAGCCCTATGAAACCACGTCGCTGAAGGCCTGGCATTTCGACTACTACCGCTTCGGCGACCCGCGCGAATGGGAAGACGCGGGTTTCCGGGAACTGTATGCCGGCCCCGGCCTGAAACTCTCCGAATGGCCCGAGCAGGTGGGCGCGCTGATGCCGCCGCCGGACCTTCGCCTGTCGATCGACCCCGACGACGCGGACCCGCAGCTGCGGCACGTCCGCGCCGAAGCGCTGACCTCCACCGGACGGGAGCTGCTGCCATGAGCCCAGAACAACCGAACCCGTTGCCGCAGACCGTGGTGGCCGACCCGGCCCGCCGGCGCTGGCTGCGCGCCGCCGCCGGTGGCGGCCTGCTCATCACGCTGGGGGCGCCGCACCTGGCCTGGGGCGCCGCGATCGTCGCGGTGCGGGTCTGGCCCGCCAAGGACTACACCCGCGTCACGCTCGAATCCGACGAGCCGCTGGCCGGCAAGCACTTCGTCACCGACAACCCGCCGCGGCTGGTGGTCGACATCGACGGCCTGCAGCTGAACTCGGCGCTGAACCAGCTCAGCGCGAAGGTGAAGTCCAGCGACCCGCACATCTCGCGCGTGCGCATCGGCCAGGACAAGGTCGGCACCGTGCGCGTGGTCTTCGACCTCAAGTCGATGAGCCGGCCGCAGGTGTTCGCGCTGGCGCCGGTGGCACCGTACAAGCACCGGCTGGTGTTCGACGTCTACCCGTTGGAGCCGGACGACCCGCTGCTGGCGCTGCTGAAGGAACGCGAGGCCGCCGAAGCCGCGCCGCCGCTGGCCGATGCCGGCGACACCGCCGCCCCGCCCCCGTCGCCGGCGATCGACCCGGAGGTGACCCCCCCGAAGGTGGCCGCCAAGCCCCCCGCCGGGTCGCCCGAGGCAGAAAAACCCCCGCGCGTCGCCAGCACCGGCAAGCCGCCCGCGGCACCGCTCGAGACCGACACGCCGCAGGGCAGGCTGCAGCGGCTGCTGATCGTCGCGATCGACCCCGGCCACGGCGGGGAGGACCCCGGCGCGATCGGCCCGAGCGGCCTGCGCGAGAAGGACGTCGTGCTGGCGATCGCCAAGCAGCTGGCCGAGCGCATCAACGCCAAGCCGGGCATGCGGGCGATGCTGACCCGCGACGACGACTACTTCGTGCCGCTGGCCGAACGCGTCGCCAAGGCCCGCAAGGTGCAGGCCGACCTCTTCGTCTCGATCCACGCCGACGCGTTCATCAAGCCCACCGCGGCGGGCGCCTCGGTGTTCGCGCTGTCCGACGGCGGCGCCACCAGCACGATGGCGCGCTGGATGGCCAAGCGCGAGAACTCGTCCGATGCGATCGGCGGCATCAACATCGCCGCGCATGACACGCACGTGCTGCGCGCACTGCTCGACATGAGCACCACCGCCCAGATCCGCGACAGCCTGAAGCTCGGCGCCGAGGTGCTGGGCCACATCGGCAAGGTCGGGCGGCTGCATGCCGGCAAGGTCGAGCAGGCCGGCTTCGCGGTGCTGAAAGCACCCGACATCCCGTCGATCCTGGTCGAGACGGCGTTCATCTCGAACCCCGACGAAGAACGCAAGCTGCGCGACAACGAGTACCAGGACCGGCTGGTGAAGGCGCTCTATACGGGCATCAACCGGTATTTTTCTCGGAATCCGCCGATGCAGAGGAATCGGATGGTGTGAGGCGTTGTGTTGAGGCGGCCTGCCGGCCGGGGTGTTTTGGTGGTGTTGCACGACCCCGCCGGGTATTCGCCCCGGCAGGGCGACCTACTTCTTTGTCGTCACAAAGAAGTAGGCAAGAAAGGACTTGAAGAGCGGCTGCGCCGCGCACCGAGGGGTGCGGATAGGGGTGCGCAGGGTGCTGCTCAGGGGATGCGACGGCTCGGTCCCCCCCTGTCACCGCTCCAGGACAGGAACCATTCGGGCGGCCCAGAAGGTTGTAAAAGGCCGCGGTGCGGGGCGGCCGTCTGTGAGAGCGGCAACGGCTCACTGCCACGGTGGATCAAGGGAGCTGACGGTGCCCGAGCCGTTGACTCGTGTTCCTGCGTCAGCCTTTTCATCGCTCGGTGCGCGGCTGGGCCGCTCTTCGAGTCTTTTCTTGCCTACTTCTTTGTGACGACAAAGAAGTAGGTCGCCCTGCCGGGGCGAACTCCCGGCGGGGTCTTGCAACACCACAACCGCCACCCGGCCGGCAGGCCGCTACCACCTCCCCCGATTCCCCCGGTGAGGGGGCTTGGACAGCCCCCCCACCCATGCCACGATCCGCGCCATGCGCGCGCTGCTGCTCCTCCCCCTCCTCCTCGGCCTGACCCCCCTCCCCCAGCCCGCGGCCGCCGCCGAGCCAGGCCCCGACGTCACGCTGCCCAAGGTCACCGCCCGCGCCAAGGCCTCCCGCATCGGCGGCATCCGCGCCGGCACCCAACCCTGCCCCGAGGGCGTGCCCAACGGCGTCGAGTGCATGGCCGGACAGGACTACCTCGGCGCCTGGTACTGGCTGGCCAAGCCGAAGGACTGGAACGGCGTGCTGGTGCTGCACACCCACGACGAGCCCGACCTCGAAACGCCCGACCCCGAACGCCCGGCGCGCGACATGGTGCACTGGAAGGCCTGGCTGGAGGCGGGCTACGCCTGGGCCGGCTCGGGTTTCCGCGCCGCCGGCTACGACGCCGAGAACGCCGCGGAGGACAGCGAACGGGTGCGCCAGGAGTTCATCGGCGAATTCGGCGAGCCGAAGCGCGTGCTGCTGCACGGCCACGGCTGGGGCGCGCCGGTGGCCACCCGCATGGCACAGCGCTACACCACGCCGGACTTCCACCCCAAGCGCGGCGGCAGCGGCAAGCGGCCGTACGACGCGGTGCTGATCACCAACGGCCAGCTCGCCGGCGCACGCGCCTTCGACGCCTGGCTCGACCTGCGGGTGCTGTACCAGGCGGTGTGCCGCAACCACCCGGCCGCCAACGAGACCGCCTACCCGCTGTGGATGGGCCTGCCGTTGAACGCCAAGCTCGCCGATGACGACCTCGCGCGCCGGGTCGACGATTGCACCGGCGTGGCACGCAAGCCGGCCCAGCGCAGCACCGCCCAGCAGCAGGCGCTGGCCACGCTGCTGCGCCTGACCGGCCTGCCCGAGGCCGGCCTGCTGCCGCAACTGCGCCACGCCACCTTCGACCTGCAGTACCTGGTGTGGCAGCAGCTCGGCGGCAGGAGCGCGCTCGGCAACGAAGGCATCGCGTACGGCGGCGCGGGCGACGCGGCGCTGAACCGCGCCTTGCCGCGCTACAAGATCGATGCCGCGGCGCGCGGCATGCTGGAAGGCCTGAGCGACGCCGGCGGGCTGGTGCACGTGCCGGTGCTGACGTTGCACGCGGTGGGCGACCCGGTCGCGGTGGTCGAGCAGACGTCGTTCTGGCGCCAGTCGATGGAGGAAGCCGGCACCGCGGCGCAGCTGCTGCAGGTGGTGATGCCGGGGACCGACCACGACACCGTGCCGGCCGCCGCGCTCACCGCCGCCGCGCGCACGCTGCTCGACTGGGTGCAGAGCGGCCAGCGCCCGGCCGCAACCGCCGTGGCCCGTGCATGCGCCGGCTGCGGCTGGCGCACCGACCTGCCGGTGGCCACGCTGGCCAGCCGGGTGCCCGAGCGCCGGCCGGTGGCCTCGCGCACCACGGTACAGGTGCTCGGTGCACCGAACGTGGCGGCGCCGGAGATCATTCCGGCGGCGCCGCTGAAGGCGCCGCTGCCGCCGGCCGAGCCGTGATGGCGCTTGCCCGTTGTAGGAGCGGCTTCAGCCGCGATTCGTTGCCTGCCACCCATCGCGGCTGAAGCCGCTCCTACAGGCCCCCACCCGGAACCGCAGCTCAAGCCGTCGGCACGGCCTTGCCCTTCTGCCTGGCCCGCCATGAACCCAGCAGCGCCAGTCCGCCCGGGATGAAGATCATCGCCCAGATGATCTTGTCCAGGTGCTGCTTGACCCACGGGATGTTGCCGAACAGGTAGCCCGCCGTGACGATGCCGGCCACCCACAGGAAGCCGCCACCGACGTCGTACAGCGTGAACTTGCGGCGCGTCATCTGCGCCACGCCGGCGACGAACGGCGCGAAGGTGCGCACGAACGGCATGAAGCGCGCGATCACGATGGTGGGGCCGCCCCAGCGCTCGTAGAACGCATGCGCCTGCAGGAACGCCTGCTTGTTGAAGAAACGCGAGTCTTCCCACTGGAACACCTTCGGCCCGAACCAGCGGCCGATGGTGTAGTTGCTCTGGTTGCCCAGCACCGCGGCGGCCCACAGCAGGCCGATCGACAGGCCCAGGTCCATCAGCCCGAGGCCGCACATCGCGCCCACCACGAACAGCAGCGAATCGCCCGGCAGGAAGGGCATCACGACCACGCCGGTCTCGACGAAGATGATCGCGAACAGCAGCACGTAGATCCAGGTGCCGTACTGGGTGACGAAGGCGATCAGGTGGCGGTCGACGTGCAGGATGAAGTCGACGAGCGAAAGCAACAAATCCATCGGAGGATGATACGGGGGTGGCGGGACCGCCTTGGTGGCGGCCCCGCGCGGATTCGTTCACGCCGGCTCGTGCCGCACCCCCCGCGACCGCGGGGGGCCCATGACAACCCTCATTCCCGGCGGCACACTCGCCGCCAACCATGCAGAGAAGAACCTTCCTGGCCCGCGCGGGCAGCGGCGCACTCGCCACGGTGCCGCTCGCGGCGCCGGCGCCTTCCAGCGCCCAGTCCCGTACCGAGCTGCTGCTGGGGCAGTCGGCGGTGTTGTCGGGCCCGCTGGGCGAGCAGGTCCGCCTGTTCAACGAAGGCGCCCGGCTGGTGTTCGACCAGGTCAACGGCACCGGCGGCGTGATGGGCAAGCGGCTCAAGTTCGTGTCGATCGACGACCAGCTGCAGCCCGACAAGGCCCAGGCCGCCGTGCGCGAGCTGCTGCGCCAGAAGGCCGTGGCGCTGTTCGGCTGCGTCGGCACGCCCACCTCCACCGCCATCGAGCCGCTGCTGCGCGAGAGCGGCGTGCCCGCGATCGGCGGCTACGCCGTGGGCGATTCGGCACGCCTCAGGCTGCGCGGCGCCGGGTACTTCGTGCGGGCCGGGTACGGCCGCGAGGCCGAGGCGATCGCCCAGCACGTGGCCACCGTCGGATTGCGCCGCGTCGCGGTGGCGCACCTGGCCAACCCCGGCGGCGAGGAAGCCCTGACCCTGCTGCGCCAGGCCCTGGCCGCCCGCAAACTCGAACTGGTGGTCTCGGCCGCCGTCACCACCGACGGCCTGAACGTCAGCGAAGCGGCGCGCAAGATTGGCGCCCTCAAGCCGGATGCGGTGGTGATGTTCCTCGCCGGCCCGCTCGCCGCCGGCCTGATCGGCGGGCTCGGGGCCCTCGGCCTGCAGCCCAGTTACTACGGCCTGTCGATCGTCTCCGGCGAACAGGTGGCCGGCAAGCTCGGCGCGCGCTCGCGCGGGCTGGTGCTGTCGCAGGTCGTGCCCTCGCCGTGGCAGCCGAGCGAGCCGGCCGCGCTCGACTACCGCCGCCTCGCGCAGGCCGCGAAGATCGGCGTCGGGTACGCCAGCTTCGAAGGCTACCTCACCGCCCGGGTGATGGTCGAGGCGCTGTACCGCTGCAGCACCGACCTCACCGCCTCCCGGCTGCACACCGTGATGACCCACATGCGCTGGCGCCACGCGACGCTCGACCTCGATTTCACGCAGGACGGCACCGGGTCGCGGTTCGTCGAGCTGGTGCAGTTGACCGAGCAGGGGCGCTACCTGCGCTGACAGGCGGGCGTGTCGGGCCGCCTCCATGGGCTGCGCCACAATGCCAGCCCCATGCAGCACCCGCCCGCCGCCCCCCGTCGTCCCATCCGTGAACTGCCCGACGAGCTGATCAGCCAGATCGCCGCCGGCGAGGTGGTCGAGCGGCCGGCGTCGGTGGTGCGCGAGCTGCTCGACAACGCGCTCGACGCCGGCGCGCGCCACATCACGCTGCGGCTGGCGGCCGGTGGCGTGCGCAGCATCGCGGTGGAGGACGACGGGGCCGGCATCCCGGCCGACGAGCTGCCGCTGGCGCTGCGCCGGCATGCCACCAGCAAGATCGCCAACCTGCGCGAGCTCGAGGGCGTCGAGACGATGGGCTTCCGGGGCGAGGCGCTGGCGGCGATCGCCTCGGTGTCGGACGTGTCGATCACCAGCCGCACCGCCGACGCGCCCCACGCGGTGCGGCTCGATGCCCGCTCGGGCGAGCTGCAGCCGGCCGCGCGCACCCAGGGCACGACCATCGAGGTGCGCGAGCTGTTTTTCTCGACGCCGGCGCGCCGCAAGTTCCTGAAGACCGACGCCACCGAACTGGCGCACTGCCTGGAGTCGGTGCGCCGCCATGCGCTGGCGCGGCCGGACGTGACCTTCGCGGTCTGGCACGAGGGCAAGTTGATCGAGCAGTGGCGCGCCGGCGAGGTCGACGAGCGGCTCACCCAGGTGCTCGGCCGCGATTTCCTGCAGGCCAGCCGCGCGCTGCGCGCCGAGGTGGGCCCGCTGGTGCTGTACGGCCGGGTCGGCCTGCCGGAGGCGGCCCGCGCCCGCGCCGACCATCAGTACGCCTACGTCAACGGCCGCTTCGTGCGCGACAAGCGCATCATCCACGCGGTGCGCACCGCCTACGAGGACGTGCTGCACGGCGCCCGCCAGCCCTGCTACGTGCTGTTCGTCGACATCGCGCCGGAGCGGGTGGACGTCAACGTGCACCCGACCAAGATCGAGGTGCGCTTCCGCGACGAGCGCGAGGTGCACCAGGCGGTGCGTCATGCGGTGGAGGACGCGCTGGCGGTGTCGCGCGCCGGCGAGACGCCGGCGGCCGCGGCCCCTGCCCCGGCGCTGGAGCCGTTGCCGCTGCGGCCGGCTGCTGCGCCGGCCTTCGGCACGTTGCAGACCCCGGCCGGCTGGCGCCCCCCCGCGCCGCGCCAGGGCCTGCTCGCGCTGCAGGAGGCCGCACTGCTGTACGACCGGCCGATCCCGCCGCTGCGCGCGGCACCGGCGGTGGCACCGGTGCACGTCGCCACCGTGGAGGAGCCGCGCCCGGCCTATGCGCCCGCGGCCGCCGCAGCCCCGGCCGCCGACGCCTGGCCGCTCGGCCGCGCCGTCGCGCAGATCAACGGTGTCTACATCCTGGCCGAGAACGCCCACGGCCTCGTGATCGTCGACATGCATGCCGCGCACGAGCGCATCGTCTACGAACGCCTGAAGGCCGGCCTCGGCCCGGCCAGCGAACGCACGCTCGAGAGCCAACCGCTGCTGATCCCCAGCACGCTGGCCGCGACGCCCACGGAGGTGGCCACCGCCGAACGCGAGCAGGCCGCGCTGGCCAAGCTGGGCCTCGAGATCAGCCCGCTCTCGCCCGGCGTGCTGGCCGTGCGCGCGGTGCCGGCAACGCTGCAGCACGCCGACCCGGTGGCACTGGCCCGCGACGTGCTGCGCGAACTGGCCGAGGTCGATGCCAGCGACGTGGTGCAGCGCGCCCACGACGAGATCCTGGCAACGATGGCCTGCCATGGCGCGGTGCGCGCCAACCGCCGGCTGACGTTGGACGAGATGAACGCGCTGCTGCGCGACATGGAACACACCGACCGGGCCGACCAGTGCAACCACGGCCGGCCGACGTGGCGGCAATTGACGATGAAAGAGCTGGACGCGCTGTTCCTGCGCGGGCGCTGAGGCGTCCCGAACGGCTCGGTCGACTCCCTCTCCCCAACCCCTCTCCCACGAGGGGGAGAGGGGAAAGACTAGTCGGCCAGCTCGCGCAGCGATTCGGGCAGCGTCAGCCCCGCCAGCAGTTTCTCGATCGCGTCCTGCCGCAGCGTGTGCTGCGCTTCCTTGCGCATCTGCTGCTGCAGGTGCCACGACGGCGCCTGGGCGCGGATCAACCGGCGCAGTTCGCGGCTCACCACCATCAGCTCGTGCACCGCCACGCGGTGGCGCAGGCCGGTGCCGTGGCACTGCTCGCAGCCGGCGCCCACGTAGCGGCGCAGCCGCCCGTCGCGGCCGCGGCGCGTCTGCCAGTCGTCGAGCAGCCGCCGGCGCAGCGCGTCCGGATCGTCGCTGTGGGCGTGGTCGGCCCAGGCGTTGAGCCAGTCGCCGATCTCGCTGTCCTTGGCCGGCCGGCTCATGCGGCAATGGCGGCAGATGCGGGGCAGCAGCCGCTGGGCGTTGACCGCCAGCAGCGCATCGCCGAGCTGCCCGGCGTCGACGCCGTGGTCCTGCAGGCGCATCACCGCATCGGCCGTGTTGCGCGCGGTGATGCCGGCGAGCACCAGCCGGCCGCTCGCCGCCAGGTCGACCGCGGCGCGCGACGCTTCGGCATCGCGCAGCTCGCCCACCATCACCACGTCCGGCCCGGCAGCGGCCAGGCCGCGCAGCGCGGCGGCGCAGGTCCAGCCCGCCTCCGGGCGCAATTCGCTCTGGCGCAGGCCGGTCTGCGTGATCTCGAGCCGCTCCTCCACGGTCCACACCTTGCGGTCGGTGCTGTTGAGCTGCGACAGCAAGGTGTGCAGCGTCGAGGTGCGGCCCGAGCGTGCCGGCCCGGCGACCAGGATCAGCCCCGCCGGCCGCTGCAGCAGCGGCAGCAGGCGCTCCTGGTCGGCCGCCTCCCAGCCCACGTGCACCGGCTTGCGCAGCGCCAGGCGCATCGGCAGCCGCAGCACCAGGTCTTCGAGGCCGTCGCTGGTGGGCAGCGTGGTCAGCTGCAGTTCGGCCTTCGGCGCGGGCGCGGGCAGCAGCAGCGCCAGCGGCACGCGGCCGGTCTGGGCGCGGTCGGTGGCCTGCGGGTCCAGCCCGGCCAGCCGCTTGGCATGCGCGAGCAGCGGCTGGAAACAGGTGGCCGGCAGGTCCTCGAGCGGCTCGAGGCGGCCATCGCGGCGCAGCTGCACCTGCAGCGGTGCATCGAGCGAGCGGGCCTCCACATACAGGTCGGTGGCACCGCGCTGCAGCGCCTCGCGCACCAGGTTGCGCAGCACCTCCTGCACCGGCGGCTCGGCCAGCAGCAGCGGCGGCGGTTCGTCGCGCAGCGCCGTCACCGCGGCCTGCAGCACGGCCTCGGCCATGTCAGCCGGGTGATCGGCTTCGGCGGCTTCCTGCGCCGGCGCAGGATCGGGCACCGCACCGCGCTGCGCATAGGCGCGCACCACCGTGTCGCGCAGCGCCTCGCCCTGCGCCAGCACCGGGATCAGCGGCACGCGGCAGGCGGCCTGCAGCTCGGCCAGCACGTCGGCGCGGGTCGGGTCGGCCATCGCCACGACCAGCCGCCCGCCGCGCGTGCCCAGCGGCAGCGCGCCATGGCGCTCGGCCAGTTCGCGCGGCAGCAGCTTCAGGCACTTGCGCGGCAGCGGGAAACGGGTCACGTCGACCAGCGGGTAGCCCATCTTGCGGGCCAGCGCGACCGTGAGCTGCTCGGGGTTCACCAGGCCCCGCTGCACCAGCAGCTCGCCCAGCGGCGCGGCGCGTTCGTCGCGCTGCTGTTTCAGCGCCTCGTGCAGCGCCTCGCCGGTGAGGAACCCGAGCGCCACCAGCGCATCGCCCAGCCGCACCATCGGCATGCGGGCCTGCTTGTCCAGCGCGGTCAGCAGCTGCTCTGCGGTGACGATCTGGCGCGTCAGCAGAATCTCGCCGAGCTTGCGCTGGCGCAGCGCCTGCTGGTCGCGCAGCGCGGCGTCGACCTGCTCGGCGGTGGTGGCCTTCTGTTCCACCAGCACCTGGCCGATCGGCGCGCCGATCTCGAAGCGTTCATAGGCGCTGCGCGGATAGAACCGCCGCAGCACCGAGCCCTGCGAGTCGACCGGCGGGAAGACGAACAACCCGGCCGCATGTTCGAGGTGACCGATGGTCTCGCCCTCCGAGACGCCGCCGCCCGCCCAGTGCACCTTGAAACCCTGGCGCGGGTGCTGGCCGAGCGCAGCCCAGTCGGACGGGAATTCGGACGGCGTGCCGTCGCCGCTGCCGGGGCCGTCGAGCGGCGCCGGCCGGCTGCGCGCGGGCAGCGCGGCCGACAGCGGCGAGATCGGCCGGGTCAGCGTGAGCTGGCGCAACTGCTCGAGCTGCATCGGCAGCGTGGCCGGATCGGGCGGCACGTGCACCTGCACGAAGCCTTGGTCGACGTCCATCGACAGCAACCGCCCGACCAGCCGCTGGCCGCTGGTCGCCTCGAGCTCGCACAGCTGCGCCTCCATGCGCGCCGGCGGCAGCGGATACGACGCCAGCGGTGGCATCGGCCAGACGAAGCCCGCGGCGCGCCCCGCCGGCGCGGCGGTGGCGGGCGCATCGGAGGGCGACGGTTGGACGGTCGAGGACGGCATGGCCTGGCGAACGGCGAACGCACAGCGGAGGTGCCCCGCATGCTAGGGCCGCCCCCCGCGCGGCAAGCGGCAATAAGCCGCGATCCTCACGGCATATTCGGGGTTTGCCGCAGGTCGGCGCGAGCTGGCGCGGCGCTTGCACTCTTTTGCCCCACGATGTCCGAACCGACCCTCCGCCGCCTGCTGATCCACCGCGCCCGCGCCATCGCCACGCTGGACGACGAACGCCGCGTGCTGCACGACACCAGCCTGCTGGTGCACGGCCCGGCCGTCGAGGCGCTCTACCCTGCGGACGCGTTGCCGCCCGGCCTGCTGGAGGACGTCGACGAGGTCATCGACGCGCGCGACCACCTCGTGACCCCCGGGCTGGTGAACACGCACCACCACATGTTCCAGAGCCTCACCCGCGCGGTGCCGGCGGCGCAGGATGCCGAACTGTTCGGCTGGCTGCGCACGCTGTACCCGCTGTGGGGACGGCTCACGCCGGAGATGGTCCGCGTCTCGACCCAGCTGGCGATGGCCGAGCTGCTGCTGTCGGGCTGCACCACCACCAGCGACCACCTGTACCTCTACCCCAACGGCGTGCGGCTGGACGACACGATCGAGGCCGCTGCCGGCATCGGCATGCGCTTCCATGCGGCGCGCGGGAGCATGAGCGTCGGCGAGAGCGCCGGGGGCCTGCCGCCCGACACGCTGGTGGAACGCGAGGCCCACATCCTGGCCGACACGCAGCGCCTCATCGAGGCCCACGACGACCCGGGCCGCTACAGCCTGCTGCGCGTGGTGGCCGCGCCGTGTTCGCCGTTCAGCGTCAGCCAGGACCTGATGCGGGAATCGGCGGTGCTGGCCCGCAGCCTCGGCACGCGGCTGCACACCCACCTGGCCGAGAACGCACACGACGTGGCCTACAGCCAGGCGCGCTTCGGCAAGACGCCGGCGCAGTACGCCGAAGACCTCGGCTGGCTCGGCGACGACGTCTGGCATGCCCACTGCGTGCAGCTCGACGGCGCCGGCATCGCCCGCTTCGCCGCCACCGGCACCGGCGTGGCGCACTGCCCGTGCAGCAACATGCGGCTGGCCTCCGGCATCGCCCCGGTGCGGCGCATGCTCGATGCCGGCGTGCCGGTGGGCCTGGGCGTGGACGGCAGCGCCAGCAACGACGGCGCGCACCTGCTGGCCGAGGCGCGCATGGCGCTGCTGCTGGCGCGTGTCGGCCGCGCGATGGAGCCGCCGGAGGTGCAGCCCGACGGCACGCTGCGCCACGGCTGCGACCTCGGCCCGGCCGAGATGACCGCCAGCGACGCCCTCGCGTTGGCCACCCGTGGCGGCGCCCGCGTGCTCGGCCGCGACGACATCGGCCATCTCGCCCCGGGCATGGCGGCCGACCTGGCGCTGTGGGACCTGCAGTCGCTGTCGATGGCCGGCGCCGCGGTGCACGACCCGGTGGGCGCGCTGCTGCTCTGCGCCAGCCCGCAGGCCGCGTACACGGTGGTCAACGGGCGGGTGCTCGTGCGGGAGGGGCGGCTGACGATGCTGGACGAGCGCGGGCTGGTAGAGCGGCACAACCGGTTGGCGCGGGAGCTGGTGGGCTGAAGCGGCGGTCTGGCAGCCCCCTCTCCCTGCCCTCTCCCGCAAGGGGAGAGGGAAATGCGGGCCCCCTCTCCCCTTGCGGGAGAGGGTTGGGGAGAGGGGTCGGGCCATCGCTCCAACCCGGCTATCCTCCCCCCATGATGACCGTCTCGACCCTCTGGTGGCTGATCGCCGGTGCCGCGGTGATCGCCGAACTGCTGACCGGCACGTTCTACCTGCTCATGGTGGCGCTGGGCCTGGCCGCCGGTGCGGTGGCGGCGCACCTGGGGCTGCCGGTCACCGAGCAGATCCTGGTCGCCGCGGTGGCCGGTGCGGGGGCGGTGGGGCTTTGCTGGCGGCTGCGCCGGCGCCGTGCGGCGCCCCCGCCGCCGCAGGCCAATCCCGACCTCAACCTCGACATCGGCCAGAGCGTCGCGGTGTCGCACTGGGAGGCCGACGGCAGCACGCGGGTCCACTACCGCGGCGCCACCTGGCAGGCCCGGCTGGCCGTGCCCGAACCGGTGCCGACCCCCGGCACCTACGTCATCCGCGCCATCGACGGCAGCGTGCTGCTGCTCGGCCACTGACCCTACAGGAGAGTCCATGGAAATCGCCATCGTGCTGCTCGTGATCGCGGGCGTGTTCATCGCCCAGTCGCTCAAGGTCGTGCCGCAGCAGCATGCCTGGGTGGTGGAGCGCCTCGGCAAGTACCACGCGACGCTGGTGCCGGGCCTGAACCTGCTGGTGCCCTTCGTCGACCGCGTGGCCTACAAGCACTCGCTGAAGGAAATCCCGCTCGACGTGCCGAGCCAGGTCTGCATCACGAAGGACAACACGCAGCTGCAGGTCGACGGCATCCTGTACTTCCAGGTCACCGACCCGATGCGGGCCGCCTACGGCAGCTCCAACTACGTGATGGCCATCACCCAGCTCGCGCAGACCACGCTGCGCAGCGTGATCGGCCGCATGGAGCTGGACAAGACCTTCGAGGAACGCGACATCATCAATGCCGCGGTGGTCAACGCGCTCGACGAGGCCGCGCTGAACTGGGGCGTCAAGGTGCTGCGCTACGAGATCAAGGACCTGACGCCGCCGGCCGAGATCCTGCGGTCGATGCAGGCGCAGATCACCGCCGAGCGCGAGAAGCGCGCCCTGATCGCGGCCTCCGAAGGCCGCCGCCAGGAGCAGATCAACATCGCCACCGGCGAACGCGAGGCCTTCATCGCCCGCTCCGAAGGCGAGAAGCAGGCGGAGATCAACAAGGCCCAGGGCGAGGCGGCCGCGATCCTCGCGGTGGCCGAGGCCAGTGCCGCGGCCATCCGCCAGATCGCCGCGGCGATCGAGCAGCCCGGCGGCCACGATGCCGTGCAGCTGCGCGTGGCCGAACGCGCGGTGGAGGCCTTCGGGCAGCTCGCGCAGAAGAACAACACGATGATCGTGCCGGGCAACGTCAGCGAGGTGGCCGGGCTGATCGGCACCGCGATGGCGCTGATGGGCAAGTCGGGCCCCTCGGCGGTGGCGACGCCACCGGGTCGCTGAGCCATCACCATGAAAAAAACGGCCGGGGCTCGCACCCCGGCCGTCTCACTCACTCAACTGTCAGTGGTTCAGCAGCCGATCAGCTGTTGTTGCCGCCGCTGCGGCGACGCGCCAGGAAACCCAGCGCGCCCAGGCCGGCGAAGATCATCGCGTACGTCTCGGGCTCGGGCACCGCGGTGGCGAAGTTCACCGCGCCGCCGCCGTTCGAGATCGTGAAGCCGGTGCCGGTCTGGGTGACGGTGCTCAGCGTGTTGGTGAACGCCGAGTACGCCAGGTTGTAGAACGGGCTCGGGCTGGTGAAGTACGACTGGCCGGCAGCGGTCAGCGCGAACGACAGCGACGCATTGGCCGAAGGCACGCCATTCACCGTCGCGACACCGCCATCCACCAGGGTACCGGTGGCCAGCAGCGTGTCGGTGGTGGCGCTCTTCGTGGCACCGGCGGCGGTCACGCCGTAGGTGGCGCCCGCGCCGTTGTAGGCATACAGGCTGAACGTCAGGTTGCTGTAGCTGCCGAAGCTGTTGCCACCACCGACGTTGGTGATCGAGCCGTCGCCGGAGAACGAGAAGTACAGGCCGTACGTTTCGTTGAGGCCGCCGTCAGCGGTCACCACGGTGCCGTTGTGCTGGAAGTTCGTGACCCCCAGCAGGCCCGACGTCTGGAACGTGCTCGGGCCGGTGAAGTTCACCACCGAGTAGTCCGAGATGTTGATGTTGTCGGCCACGAACCCGTTGAACGTGAAGTCCGGCAGGTCGTCGGCGGCCCAAGCGCCGGCGCAGGCCATCGTCGCTGCAGCGGCCACGGCGGCGCGCTTCAGGAACGAAGTGTGAGTAGAACGAAGTGCCACAGACATGTAGAGCCCCCAGTGTGGTTGGTCCTGAAATGGAAAAATTACAAGCAAGGTCCTCGTCCCGCGATCGGCCGGGCTCGCGATTCACAGCGCCGATTCATGCATTCAAAACAGGGTCTTCTGTCGCGAAAGCCCCGGGATGAACGCACAACTCACCACCGATCCACCGCACCCCCGCATCGCCGGAGTTGGTGACGTGAGCGTAGGTTTGCTGTTTTTTTTGCCTGTCGGACAACACCGGGTCCCCCCTTAAGCAAGGGGTAGCCCTTACAGATCGACACGCGCAGGGCGTTGATTCGATTGCAGTTTCTCGCCGTTCTGGAGGGGCAGGCCGGAGGGATCGATGTAGCGTGATAGCAACCGCCGCGCAGTCACCACATTCGGCTTGTTGGCAACACCGACGCGCAGCAACATGCAGGCCTGCTGCGCCGGGTCGACCAGCCCGCCGAGCAGGCCCGCCAGCCGCGCCTGCAGGGACGGCGAGACCCAGTCGCCGCCGGGTCGCTGCAGCGTCAGCGCCACCGCAGCGGCCATGGGCTGCAACGCCAGGCCCTGCGACTGTGCCGCCAGCCACAGCCGCTCGAAGGCCCGGCCGGCCTCCAGCCAGCCGGCCTCGCCATGGTCGCGGCGCACGCTCAGCAACCCGAGGTGCGAGGCCGTGACACACGGCAGCCAGCCGGCCCGCACGCCCAGCATCCAGGGCACGCCGAGCCAGCGCACCGCGTGCATCAGCGGCCAGTGGCGCAGCAGTGCGAAGCCGCCCCGCAGCGGCGGTTCCACCTCCAGCGTGGCCGGCGGCAGGCCTTCGTCGCTGGTGGCGCGCCAGCCGAGGTCGAAGCGGATGGAGTCGAACATCTCGCCATGCAGCCCGGCACGCCGGAAGCGTTCGGCCTCGGCCAGCCGCACCGCCTGCAGGCCGCGCCGCCGCGCGGCGCCCTGCAACCACTGCAACGAAGTGCCGGGCACCGCGGCGACGGCGGCATTGACCGCGGCCACCGCGGGGGGCGGCACCGGCTCGCGGCGGTAGAAGCGGCGGTTGGTGTGGCGGCCTTCGATCGCGCCGTCCAGCATGGCGTCCGCCGCCGCGAGGGGGGCGCTTGCGGGGGCCCAGCGCAGCGTGGCCAGCAACGCCGGCTCGGTGGCCGCGGGCAGCCACGCCGCCTGCAGCGCCAGCCCGTGGCGGCGCGACCGCAGGGCCATGTTCTCCACCATCGCGCCGGTGGCCAGCAGCCCCAGCGCACGGCGATGCGGCTGCAGCGGGGCCGCCACCTCGGGCTCCGCCCACAGCGCGACATGGTCTTCGGCCAGGCGCAGCCGCACGACGGGGCGGTTGTCGGCGGTGGGCGCGCGGATGCCGGCCTGCAGGATGTCGCGCAGCGCTTCATCGGGCGGCGCGCCGGGCGACGTCATGCCGCTCCCACCTTGCGCCGCGCGATGGCCCGCAACAGCCGCTGCAACGGGTGCCGGTGTCCACCGGGCCGCCAGGTGCGCCGCAGGCGGTTGCGGTAGGCATCGAAGTGCAGCCCCCACGGCGCGGCCAGCACCTCGCCGCGCCCCAGCACCAGCTTCAGCACCTGCGCGGCGGCGATGCCGCTGCACAGCTGCGGACCGATCACCGTGGATGGGCCGCGCCGCTCGCGGAAGTTGACGTATTCCGGCGCGACCAGGTAGCCCATCTGCAGCATCGCCGGGCTGAGGCCGACCAGGAAACGCAGCGCCTGCTCGTCCTCGCTCTGTCCTTCGAAGCCGAAGTACTCCTCGAAGCTCATCTTGCCCGGCACGAAGTTCAACAGCGCCGCGCCCAGGCCGAGCGGGGCCACCGTCACGGCCGGAATCGCCTTCGCATGGCAGCGGGCGAACGTGCGCTGGCGGATCTGCAGCGCGAAGAAGTCGAGTCCGTCGAGGTAGACGTCGGCGCCGTCGAGGAAGGCATCGAGGTTGTCCTCGCTGAGACCGCGGTCGAACACCCGCACGTCGAGCGCCGGGTTGATGTCGCGTGCCATCTCGAGCATCACGTCGAGCTTGGGCCGGTCGATCGAGGCCACCGTCGCACCGACCTGGCGGTTGAAGTTGGCCAGCGCATAGTGGTCGAACTCGGCCACCGAGAAGCGGCCGATCCCCAGCCGTGCCAGCGTGAGCAGGTAGACACCTCCCACGCCGCCCAGCCCCGCGATCGACACCCGCGTGTCGCGCAGGCGGGCCTGCTCGGCCGGCGTCACCCAGCCCAGGTTGCGCGAGAAGGCTTCCTCGTACGAATAGGCGTGGGCCGCGGCGGCGTCGTGCGGCGCGTTCATGCGTGGAACTCGCTTTCCGGGAACGGCGCCCCGGGCAGGCTCTTGCGCAACCGCGCCAGGATGCCGGCCTCTTCGTGCGCGGAGAAGAAATACGGGTACAGCGTGCGCTGCGCCGTCGCGAGTTCGGGGTGGCCGCCAAACTGGGCGATCTGCTCGCGGCTGTGGCGCAACGCCAGCGCCAGCAGCACCGCCGGTGCATTGACACGGCGGTTCAGGCGCCGCGGGCCGAGCGGCTCGAAGCCCAGCATGTGGGTGTAGTAGCGCACGTGGCGCGGATTCACCTCGATCAGCAGCGTGTCGTAACCCAGGGCACGGTGCGCGTAGAGATAGGCCACGTGGAAGAGCGACGCCAGCACCGGCTTGGCATCGAGCCCGTGGTCCATCGCCAGCTTCGTGAACTCGCACAGCCGCCGCCCCGCGGCCCGCAGCGCGCCGATCTCCTCGACGAAGAGGTCTTCGCAGTGCAGCGGCTCGCCGTCGCCCATGTCGAAGCCGATGGTGAGCGTGCCGATGGCCTCGTTGCGGTCGCTGGCCACCAGCGTCAGCCGGCTCGGCAGCTGTTCTTCCGGCAGCGGCGTGGTGGTATAGCCGCGGCCGCTGTACATGCGGTTGATCAGGATGCTCGCCGAGCTGCGGTGGCCGAACGAGTCGGCCGCGCGGATCTGGATCAGCCGGCGCGTGAACGCGTCGGGCGGTGCCTCCTCGGGCTCTGGCGGATCGATGAATCGGGCACGGTCGGTGCGATGCCCGACCGGCACCTGAACGATGGGTTGGCCGTCCACGGGCGCAGGGTCCTTCCTGTCGGAGTCTGTCAACGAGCCCCTTTCCATGGTGATGCGACAGCGATGGCAGGGGCTGTAACCCATTGTGCGCGCAGGCCCCCGCTGTCATGAAATCGACGCCAGCAATGGCCTGTTCGTTCCAAGGATTGATGCCAGGCGTAACAAGTGCATGGGGCTCCCCCTCATCCATGTCACAGCCGGGCGCGACGCGATGCTGTCCTACAGCGCTTCCCCGGGGGCCGTGCAGACTTGAACCCCTAGTCATAAGAGGAGTGTGGTCTTGATGCGATTGGTGAAGCCGTCTCCCGCGGGGCTCCACGCGCCGGCGAACGACCCTTGGCAAGCGGTGTGCCGCGCGCTGCTGATCGGCCTGCTGTGCCTGCTCGGCTTGGTCGCTGGTACCGCCCGGGCGGCCGATGCGCCCGCTGGCGCGACGCCGGCCACCACCGGCCTGAGCAATGCCCGCGACTACGTGATCGGCCCCGGTGACGTACTGCGCATCAACGTCTACCAGAACACCGACCTGACGCTGGAGACCCGCGTCTCCGAAAGCGGCACGATCAGCTACCCGCTGCTGGGCAGCGTGAAGCTCGGCGGCCTGTCGATCGCCCAGGCCGAACGCACCATCGCCGAAGGCCTGCTGAAGGGCAACTACCTGCGCAACCCGCAGGTCAACGTGATGCTGATGCAGGTGCGCGGCAACCAGGCCAGCGTGCTCGGCATGGTCAACCGCCCCGGACGCTACCCGATCGAGGTGACCGGCCTGCGCATGAGCGAACTGCTCGCCACCGCAGGCGGCGTCGCCCCGGGCGGCAGCGACATCGTCACCCTCACCGGCATGCGCAGCGGCAAGCAGGTGCGCTACAGCCTGGACATCGGCAAGCTGCTCACCAGCGGCACGCTCGACCAGGACCCGGTGATCCTGAACGGCGACACGCTGTACGTCGACCGCATGCCGCTGGTCTACATCTACGGCCAGGTGCAACGCCCCGGCTCGGTGCGGCTGGAGCGCGGCATGACCGTGATGCAGGCGCTGGCTTCCGGCGGCGGCCTGACCTTGCGCGGCACCGAGAAGAACATCAAGGTGAACCGTCGCAATGCCGACGGCAAGGTGAAGGAATACGACGCCGCCCTGACCGATCCGCTGGTCGATGGCGATGTGATCTTTGTGCGGGAAAGCCTCTTCTGATCAGCCAATGAAGAACATGAACGCTGTGACACGGGCCGCCGCGCCGGGCCGCCCCAAGCAAGGCCCGACCCTCCTGGAGGGTCGCTCGGCGTACCCGACGAGCGGGGAGCAAACATGAGCTTCACCCAATTCCTGTCTGTCTTGAAGGCGCGCTGGCGCTCGGCGCTGATGGTGCTGCTGGCGACCATCGCCGCGGCCGGCGTCGTCACCGTGCTGATGCCCTCGAAATACACCGCCACCACCTCGGTGCTGGTCGACGTCAAGTCGCCCGATCCGATCGCCGGCATGGTGTTCGGCGCGATGAGCAACCCGTCGTACATGGCCACGCAGGTCGACCTGCTGCAGAGCGACAAGGTCGCGCAGCAGGTGGTGCGCAACCTGAAGCTGGTGGACAACTCGACGCTGCGCAGCCAGTGGCTCGAGAACACCAGCGGCCAGGGCAGCTTCGAGGCCTGGGCCGCCAACCTGCTGAAGAACAACCTGAAGGTGGCGCCAGCCCGCGACAGCAACATCATCAGCATCTCGTACGTCGCGCAGGACCCGGCCTTCTCGGCCGCGCTGGCCAACGCCTTCGCGAACGCCTACGTGCAGACGGTGCTGGAGCTGCGGGTCTCCCCGGCCAAGCAGTACAACGCCTTCTTCGAGGAACAGACCAAGGACCTGCGCACCCGCCTGGAGAGCGCGCAGGCGCGCCTGTCGGCCTACCAGAAGGAGCACGGCATCCTCGCCACCGACGAGCGGCTGGACGTCGAGAACCAGCGCCTGAACGAGCTCAGCTCGCAGCTGGTGGCCGCGCAGTCGATCAGCGCCGAATCGCGCAGCCGCAGCGCCGCCGCGACCACCTCGCCCAACACGCTGCAGGACTCGATCAACAACCCGGTGGTGGCCGGCCTGCGCGCCGACCTGAGCCGCCAGCGCGCCAAGCTGCAGGAGCTCAACGCCAACCTGGGTGACAACCACCCGCAGGTGATGGAGCTGCGCGCCAGCATCGACGAACTGCAGCAGCGCATCGATGGCGAAGTGGCGCGGGTCAGCAGCAGCGTCGGCGTGACCAACACCATCAACCTGGGCCGCGAAGGCTCGATCCGCTCGGCACTGGAAGCGCAGCGCGGCAAGGTCGCGAAGATGCGCACCGAGCGCGAGCAGCTCACCGTGCTGCTGAAGGACGTCGACGCCGCCCAGCGCGCCTACGACGCCGTCTACCAGCGCCAGACGCAGAGCAACCTCGAGAGCCAGAACAACCAGACCAACGTCGCGCTGCTGGCCCCCGCCACCGCGCCGGCGTCGCCGTCGTCGCCGCGGCTGCTGGTGAACTTCGCACTGGCGATCGTGGTCGGCCTGGTGCTCGCCATCGGCACCGCGCTGCTGGGCGAGCTGATGGACCGCCGCCTGCGCTCCTACGAGGACATCACCGCGCTGCTCGACCTGCCGGTGCTGGGCGACCTGCCGCGCCCGCACCGCCTCGAGCGCAAGACGGGCCGTGGCAGCGACAAGCTGGTGATGCCGGCGCACTTCATGCGCCGCCTGCCGGTGACGCCGCGCTGAGCCGCCGCCCCTTGAAGAAGCCCTTCTCACGTCCCCGCACCGCCGAGGCCCCATGAACGCTGCCCAACGATCCCCGGACCCTCGCAACCGCCGCCCCCAACTCGTGAGTGCCGACGACTTGACCCCGCCGACCGAACAGGACCGACCGATCGGCGAGATCATCCGCGAGACCAAGCAGCTCGACGATGCCCAGCTCGACGACATCATCGAATACCAGCGCACGCACGACGTGCGCTTCGGCGAGGCCGCGGTGGCGCTCGGGTACGCCAGCGAAGCCGACGTGGTCTACGCGCTGTCGCAGCAGTTCCGCTACCCGTTCCTGTCCGACGAACGCCGGCCGCTGAACGCCGAGCTGGTCACCGCGACGCAGCCGTTCAGCCGCCAGGCCGAAGCGTTCCGCGCGATCCGCAGCCAGCTGATGATGCGCTGCTTCAACCCGGCCGAGCCCAAGCGCGCGCTGGCCATCGTCAGCCCCGACAGCGGCGACGGCAAGACCTTCTTCACCGCCAACATCGGCGTGGTGCTGTCGCAGCTGGGCGGCCGCACGCTCATCATCGACGCCGACCTGCGCGGCCCGCGCATGCACGAGGTCTTCGGCATCCCCAACCACAGCGGCCTGTCCGCGGTGCTGAGCGGACGGCAGGAAGAGAGCGTGATCTTCCAGGCGCCCGACCTGCCCAGCCTGTTCGTGATGCCGGTGGGCGTGATGCCGCCGAACCCGCTGGAGCTGGTCGAGCGGCCGGCCTTCCGGCTGCTGCTGGCCGAGGTGCTGCGCAAGTTCGACCACGTGGTGGTGGACACCCCGGCGGCCTGCTTCGGCACCGACGCCTCGGTGGTCGCCGCCCGCTGCGGCGCCGCCCTGCTGCTGGGCCGCAAGGACCGCAGCCGCATCGGCGCGCTCGACATGCTGGCCGCGCACATGGCCTCGGCCAACACGCTGGTCGCCGGCGTCATCGTGAACCGCTTCTGATCCCGCGCCGGACGCCAAGATGACCACCGCAGTACGGCCCCACGCCCCGAGCCTCGACTGGCTGCCCTGGGGCGTGCTCGCCTTCGGCCTGGCGCTGCTGTACGGCCCCACCGTCTACGTGCTGGCCACCACGCTGTGGAGCACCGACCGGCAGGCCCATGGCCCGATCGTGCTCGCGATGGCGGCCTGGTTCTTCTGGTTCAAGACCCGCCAGCTGCGCCAGGACGGCGTGGGGCGCAACCCGCAGCCGCTGGCCGGCGGGGTGCTGCTGTTCATCGGCCTGCTGCTCTACGTGGTCGGCCGCTCGCAGGGCCTGCCGCTGCTGGACGTGGGCTCGCTGATCCCGGTGCTGCTCGGCGTGGCGCTGCTGTGTGTCGGGTCGGCCTACGTGAAGCGGCTGTGGTTCGCGTTCTTCTTCCTGCTGTTCGCGATCCCGCTGCCGGCCTCGTTCGTCGATGCGGTGACGCAGCCGATGAAGCTGGCCGTCTCGGTGGGTGCCGAGTGGCTGCTCGCGCTGCTCGACTACCCGGTGGCGCGCAGCGGTGTGATCCTGCAGCTCGGCCCCTACCAGCTGCTGGTGGCCGACGCCTGTGCCGGCCTGAACTCGCTGTTCACGCTCGAGTCGCTCGGCCTGCTCTACATGAATGTCAACCGCCACACCTCGGTGGCACGCAACGCGCTGCTGGCCGTGCTGATCGTGCCGATCTCGTACACCTCCAACGTCGTGCGCGTGCTGGTGCTGGCGCTGATCACGTACCACTTCGGCGACGAAGCCGGCCAGGGTTTCCTGCACGGCTTCTCGGGCATGGTGCTGTTCCTCACCGCGCTGCTGCTGATCGTCAGCATCGATGCGCTGCTGCGCCGCCTGTTCGTGCGCCCCGCGCTGCAAGGCCGACCCGCATGAAACTGCCCACGCCCTCGCTGCGACTGGCCGGCGTGATCGCCGCCGCGATGGCGCTCGCCGCGGCCGGCGCGCTGGCGCTGACCCCGGCGCCGGCCCACGACCGCACCGCCGCGCCGGTGCTCGCCGACACGCTGCCGGCGAACTTCGGCCCGTGGCGCCTCGAGGCCCGGCAGGACCAGCAGGCCGCCGTCAGCGACGGCACCGAGACCGGTGGCGAGCTCTACGACCAGGTCGTGATGCGCAGCTACGTGAACCGCGACACCGGCCAGGCCGTGATGCTCGCGCTCGCCTGGGGCGCGCAGCAGCGGCAGGACGTCAAGGTGCACCGCCCCGAGGTCTGTTACCCGGCGCAGGGCTTCTCGATGCTGCGCGCGCCCGAGGATGGCGTGCTGGCACTGCCGCAGCATGCCCAGCCGATCCCGGTGCGCACGCTGCTGACCCGCCAGGGCTCGCAGATCGAGACGGTGCGCTACTGGATCCGCATCGGCAACCGCTATGGCGGCGACGGCTTCGGCACCCGCGTGTACCTGCTGCGCGAGGGCCTGGAAGGCCGCGTGCCCGACGGCATCCTGGTGCGCGCCTCGCAGCGCCTGCCGGCGCGCGGCGACGTCAATGCCGAGGCCGGCCAGAGCTATGCGGTGCTCGACCAGTTCCTGCGCGACCTCACCGCTGCCGTGCCGGCCGCCACCCGCGACATGCTGGTGAGATGAGCTCCCGCCTCGTTGCGATGGGCCATCCCGCGCCGGCGGTCCACCGGCTCGATCCCTGGACCTGCTGGCAGGCCGACCTGCAGCGCTACGGGGGCTGGCGCGCGCTGTGGCGCGAGCAGTCGCTGTGGGCCCTGGGCTGGCACCGGCTCGGCTGCGCGATCGACCGTCTGCAGGTGCGCTGGCTGCGCCGCCCGCTGCTGACGCTGTGGTGGCTGCTGTTCCGCTTCATCGAGCTGGGCACCGGCGTGAGCCTGCCGCTGGGCGTGCACATCGGCCCGGGGCTGCGCATCTGGCACTTCGGCGGCATCTTCGTGCTGCCCGGCACCACGCTGGGGGCGCGCTGCACGCTGCGCCAGGGCGTCACGCTGGGCAACCGGCTGGTGGGCGACGACGCCCCCACGGTCGGCGACGACGTGGAGTTCGGTGCCTATGCGCAGGTGCTGGGCCCCGTGCACGTGGGCCACGGCGCGCGCATCGGCGCCATGTCCGTGGTGCTGCATGACGTGCCCGCCGGCTGCACCGCCGTGGGCGCCCCGGCCCGACTGATTCCTCCTTCCCCCGCGGCCGACGCATGCGCATCGCCTACCTGATCAACCAATACCCCAAAGTCAGCCACTCGTTCATCCGCCGAGAGATCGAAGCCCTCGAAAGGGGCGGCGTCAACGTCATGCGCCACGCGCTGCGCGGCTGGGACGCCGAGCTGGTCGACCATGGCGACCTTGCCGAACAGGGTCGCACCCACTACCTGCTGAAGGACGGTGCGGCCGGGCTGTTGGCCGCGACGGTCCGGGCGCTGTGGCGCCACCCGCTGCGCTTCTGGCGCACGCTGGCGGTGGCGCTGTCGATGTCGCGGCGCAGCGACCGGCCGGGGCCGCTGTGGCTCGCCTACTTCGCCGAAGCCTGCAAGCTCGCGCTGTCGCTCGAGAAGGCCGGCATCGAGCATGTGCACGCGCACTTCGGCACCAACAGCGCCACCGTCGCGATGCTGGCGAGCAGCCTGGGCGCCTGCAGCTACAGCTTCACGGTGCACGGGCCGGAGGAATTCGACAAGCCCGAGTTCATCCACCTCGGCGAGAAGATCCGCCGCGCCCGCTTCGTCGTCGCCATCAGCTCCTACGGCCGCAGCCAGCTCTACCGCTGGGTGCCGCAAACGCAGTGGCCCAAGGTGCAGGTGGTGCGCTGCGGGCTCGAGAAGGCCTTCCACGACGTGCCCGACAGCCCCGTGCCGGACGTGCCGCAGTTCGTCTGCGTCGGCCGGCTGTGCGAGCAGAAGGGCCAGCTGCTGCTGGTCGAAGCGGCGGCGATGCTGCGCGACCGGGGCCGTGACTTCCGGCTCATCCTGGCGGGCGATGGCGAGATGCGCGACGCGGTCGAAGCGCTGATCCAGGCCCGCGACCTGCGCCAACAGGTGCAGATCACTGGCTGGGTCAGCAGCGGCCGCGTGCGCGAGCTGATGCTCGCCTCCCGCGCGATGGTGCTGCCCAGCTTCGCCGAAGGCCTGCCGGTGGTGCTGATGGAAGCGCTGGCGCTGCGCCGCCCGGTGATCACCACCTCGATCGCCGGCATCCCGGAGCTGGTGCAGGACACCGTCAACGGCTGGCTGGTCGTGCCCGGCTCGGTGCAGGCACTGGTGCGCGCGATGGAGGCGGCGCTCGACGCGCCGCCCGAGCAGCTGCGGGCGATGGGGCTGCAGGGGCGCCAGGCGGCGCTGAAGGCGCACGACGTGGACACCGAGGCCGGCAACCTGGCAGCGTTGTTCCGGCGGCTCAAGGCCGTCTGACGGTCTTCTCCTATGCCTGCGGGTGTAGGAGCGGCTTCAGCCGCGATTCGCTGGCATGCCGCGATCGCGGCTGAAGCCGCTCCTACAAAAACAAAAACGGACCAAGAACCCTCTCTGATTCGGGTTCTTTTTTGCCTACACGGCCAGCGCTTCGCCGCCTACGCCAGCACGGCATCTCCTTCCCGGCGAGCGCCCACAGGTTCCTACAGGGTTTCCGATGGCCGCCTCGAAGAATCGGCTGATGGATGTCGTGACCCTGCTGTTGGCCGGTGCCTGTTTCATCGTGCTGCTGCTCAGTGCCTGGATGGCGCTGCAAGTGGCGTGCGCGCGGCCTGATCACCCGGGGCCGGAAGACACCGGCAATCCCCATGCCCAGCGGCCGCCGCTGGCCGTGCTGGTGCCCGCCCACAACGAGGCCACCGGCATCGCCGCCACGCTGCAGGCCCTGATGCCGCAGCTGCGCGAGGGCGACCGCCTGCTGGTTGTCGCCGACAACTGCAGCGATGCCACCGCGGCGATTGCACGCCGCCACGGCGCCGAAGTGCTCGAACGCCACGACGACCTGCTGCGTGGCAAGGGCCACGCCCTCGCCGCCGGCTTCGCCGTGCTGAACGAGGCCCCACGCGACGTGCTCGTGATCGTCGATGCCGACTGCCTGGTCGCCGCCGGTGCGCTCGATGCACTGGCCGTGCAGGCCCACACCAGCGGCCGACCGGCGCAGGCGCTCTACCTGATGACCAACGTGCCGGGCCTGGTGCCCTCGCGCCGGCAGCGCTTCTCCGAGTTCGCCTGGCGCATCAAGAACTGGGTGCGCCCGCTGGGCCTGCACCGGCTCGGCCTGCCCTGCCAGCTGATGGGCTCGGGCATGGCCTTCCCATGGCCGCTGATGGCCCGGCACAGCCTCGCCTCCGGCCATCTGGTGGAGGACATGCAACTGGGCCTCGAGATGGCCAAGGCCGGCCATGCGCCGCGCTTCTGCCCGCAGGCGCTGGTGAGCAGCGTGTTCCCGTCCGACGCCCAGGCGCAGGCGCGCCAGCGCACCCGCTGGGAACACGGCCACCTGTCGATGATCACGCAGACGCTGCCGGGCCTGCTCGGCCACTGGCTGCGCCACCCGCGTCGCGACCTGCTCGCGATGGCGCTGGACGTGGCGATCCCGCCGCTGTCGCTGCTCGCCTTCGCCTGCGTGCTGGCGTTGCTGGTGGGCGGCCTGTGGGCGCTGCTGAGCGGCGCCACCAGCGCGCTGCTGTTCGCGCTGCTGGCCTGCGCCCTGTTCGCGCTGGCGGTCGCCACCGCCTGGCACCGCGTCGGCCGCGCGCTGCTGTCGCCACACGATCTCGCCCAGGTGGCCACCTACCTGTTCTGGAAGCTGCCGCTGTACGCGCGCTTCGTCACCGCTCGCCAACTCGCCTGGGTGCGATCGCAACGCCATGAAGAAAAGCACTGACTTCACGCGCGACGTCGTCGCGCTGTTCGGCATCCCGTTCGATGTCCTGGGCCACGAAGCCGCCGAACAGCGGGTGCTGGACGCGATGGCCACCGGCCGCAAGCTGTTCATGTCCACGCCCAACCTGAACTTCGTCGCGCTGTGCCAGCGCGACGAGGTGTTCCGCCAGTCGGTGCTGATCAGCGACCTGTCGGTGGTCGACGGCGCGGGCGTGATGCTGCTGGGCAAGCTGATGGGCACGCCGATGCCCGAGCGCATCGCCGGCTCGACGCTGTTCGACAACCTGGTGCGGCGCGCCCCGCGGGCCCTGAAGGTATTCCTGTTCGGCGGCGACCGCGGCGTGGCCAAGCAGGCCGCCGACAAGCTGAACGAGCGCACCGCCGCCGACACCGCCGTCGGCTACCTGACCCCCGGCTTCGGCGATGTGGCTTCGCTGACCGAACCGGGCCAGCTCGACGAGATCCGCAGCAAGCGGCCCAACTTCCTGCTCGTCGCCCTCGGCGCGCAGAAGGGCCAGCGCTGGATCCTCGAGAACTGGGACCAGCTGCCGTCGTGCGTGGTCAGCCACCTCGGCGCGACGATCAACTTCATCGCCGGCAGCGTCGTGCGCGCGCCGCTGCGCATCCAGCGCCTGGGCCTCGAATGGGCCTGGCGCATCAAGGAAGAACCGCGCCTGTGGCAACGCTACGCCGGCGACGCCTGGGCGATCGGCCGCACGCTGACCAGCCAGTGGCTGGCGCGCTTCATCGTCGAGCCGATGCGGCTGCGCGGCGGCACCGGCGCGCCCGAGGTGGCGCTGCTGCGCACGGCCGACGGCTTCCAGCTGCAGCTCTCCGGCCGCTGGCGCCGCGAGGACGGCCTGCGCCTGGCGCACGTGCTCGAACAAGCCACGCAGGGCGGTGGCGGCCACGCGGTGGTGGCGCTGAAGCAGGGCACCCGGCTCGACCCGTACATCGTCGGCAAGCTGCTGCTGCTGGTGGGCCACCAGGCCGCCACGCTGCGCACCTTCAAGCTGCATGCCGAAGAACCCGCGCTGCTGCGCTCGCTGCGCCGCCAAGGCCTGCGCGACGTGCCCACCAGCGTGCTGGCATCGTCGCAGGGCACACTGGCACCGTCGTTCGCCGTGCCGCGTTGAGCGCCATGCCCCACGACCCGGGGGCCGCGGACGCTTACAGGGGTCGGCACCGCCGCCCCATACTCATCCAAAACTCGCCGCCATCACCATGAACATCGCCCTGCCGTGGAGACGGCGGCCCGCCCCCCCCGAGCTGTCGCCACTGCGCCGCCAGGCCCGCAGGCAGGGCTGGGTCAGCGCCGTGCTGCCGATCTTCGTGATGCTGCTCGGCGCCACACTGATCGGCTTCATCACCGGGGTGTACGGCAACTCGTTCCATGAGCGGCCCAACCTGCTGCTGGCCCTGCCGCTGGTGCTGGCCCTCGGCGTGTGCTTCGCGTTCAGCCGCACCGGGCTGCTGCTGGCGGTGCTGTTCTTCCGTGCGCTGCTCGATCCGCTGCTGGCCTCCGCCCGCATGGGCACCGGGCCGGGCCTGGGCGGCGTGGTGAACGGGCTCATCCTGCTGCTGGTGCTGTGCCTGGTGTTCGATGCCAAGCGCACGCCGTTCAAGGAAGTGGGCAAGCTGTGGCTGCCGCTGCTGGCGATGTACGCGATCGGCATCCTGTTCGCGCCGCACAAGGGCGAGGCGATCCGGTCTTCGCTGGCAATGCTCACCTACCCGGCGACGTTCCTGGTCGGCGCGCGGCTCACGCAGAAGCCGCAGGACTTCCTGCGCGTGGCGTTTTTCATCGTCGCCTCGGCGGCGCTGGTGAACCTGTACGCGCTGGTCGGCGTGGCCACCAACGAGGCGTTGTGGCGCGTCTACTTCAGCGGCCGGCGGCTGATGGGCGGCTTCCCGCATCCGAACATCATGGCCTTCTACGAGGTGATGATCATCGCGCTGTCGATGTACCTGCTGAACCAGCACGCACAGCTGGCGAGCCGCTGGAAGACCGCGCTCACCGCGTTCGTGCTGCTCACCGCGCTGGCCACGCTGCTGCTCACGCAGACCCGCAGCGCCTGGCTGGCCACGTTCGTGCTGTTCCTGCTCTACAGCTGGTTCGTCAACCGCAAGCTGCTGCCGCTGATCCTGGTCGCCCCGCTGTTCGCGCTGCTGCTGCCCGAGGTGCGCGACCGGCTGATGGAGCTGCAGACCGGCAACGAGGCGGTCGGCTGGGCCAAGCTGAACTCGTACGCCTGGCGCAAGCTGATGTGGACCTCGGCGATCGACTTCATGGGGCCGTCGAAGTTCATCACCGGCTACGGGCTCGGTTCGTTCGTGGTGCATTCGCCCACCTTCTTCCCGCTGGCCGGCCGCAGCGCCTTCGGCGCCCACAACGTCTACGTGCAGCTGCTGTTCGAGCTGGGGGTGGGCGGCGTGCTGGCGCTGCTCTGGCTGCTGGGCTCGGTGCTGGTCACCGCCTGGCGCATGCAGCCGAGCGCGGTGCGCGGGCTGCTGCTGTTCCTGGTCATCATGTTCCTGATCGTCTGCTGGTCGGACAACATGCTCGACTACCTGGTCTTCAACATCTACCTGTTCTACGTGCTCGGGGCCGGCTGGTCGCTCGGCCGGGCGTTGCAGCGCGAAACGCCGGCCGAGCCGGCGGCCCCGGCCGCCCCGGCGGCCCCGGCCGCCCCGGCGGGCCGCGCCAAGCCGCGCCGCCGCCACCCGCCGCCCTGGTCGGCCCTGCCGCCGCCGCCGTCGCTGCGATCCTGAAACTCCCGCGTCCCCGACCCGCCGATGGCCGTCCCCAGCAGTTCCTCCCCGACCCTCGGCCTGCCGCCCGGCGGCGCGCCGGCCGGTGGCGTGCACCACGCCGCGCTCGACGGCCTGCGCGCCCTCAGCATCCTGCTGGTGCTGGCGGCGCACCTGCTGCCGCTCGGCCCCTCCCGCTGGGAGCTGAACACCAGCGTCGGCGTCGTCGGCATGGCGCTGTTCTTCATCCTGTCGGGGTTCCTGGTCACGACGCAGCTGCTGCAGGGCATGGCGGTGCAGCACTTCCTGGTGCGGCGCGTGGCGCGCATCCTGCCGCTCGCCTGGCTGTACATCGCCATCGCGCTGGCGCTGGAGCACGCCCCCTGGGCGGTGTGGTGGCAGCAACTGGGCTTCGTCGCCAACCTGCCGCTGGAACAACCCTTCACGCCCACCACGGCCCACCTGTGGAGCCTGTGCGTGGAGATGCAGTTCTACCTGCTGTGCAGCCTCACGGTGGCGCTGCTCGGCCAGCGCGGCCTGCTCGTGCTGCCGCTGCTCGCGGTGGCGGTCACGCTGTGGCGCATCCACCGGGGCGTCTACGCCGACAGCTACACCTGGGTGCGGGCCGACGAGATCCTCGCCGGCGCGACGCTGGCCCTGCTGTGGCACGGCGCCTGGCGCCAGCGCACGCGGCAGTGGCTGCGCGCCGTGCCGGTGGTGCCGGCGGGGCTGCTGTTCCTGGCGTCCTGCGTGTACGGCCTGCCGGGGCTGCCGTACCTGCGGCCGTACCTGGCGATGCTGTTCGTCGGCGTCTGCATGGCGCAGCCGGCGAGCCCGTGGTCCCGTTGGCTGGGCGGCCCGCGACTGGCCTACATCGCGACGATCTCGTACGCGCTGTACGTCTGGCACCCGCTGCTGTCGCACGGATCGTGGCTGGGCAGCGGCGACACGCTCGAGCGCTACCTCAAGCGGCCGCTGCTGCTGGCCGCGCTGCTCGCGCTGGCCCATGTCTCCACTTTCCACTACGAGCGGCACTGGATCGAATGGGCGCGCCGCATGACCCGGCGACCGGCTCGCGGTGCGCCTGGATCGCGGCCTGCGCCGGGATGACTCCCGGCCTGCTCCCGCTGCTGTCCGGAATGTTGGCCGCTCGGTTCAGCGTCCTCCGAATGCGGCCTGAGCGTCTGGAGTGTTCCCGCTCTTTGCCCGTCACCCCGGCGCAGGCCGGGGTCCACAAAGACAGCGAGCGCTACGAGCCGAACCCCGCCGAGGCCCCTCCAACAGCGAGCTTCGCTCGATCAATGAAGGGGTTTGACCCTCTGCGCGCGTGGTGCGCGTGGACCCCGGCCTGCGCCGGGGTGACGATTCACGAGGGATGATGACTCGCGGCCCTCAGGCCGCCAGCAATCGCTCTGAATCGAGTCGCTTCACGTTGCAATGGCCGATTGCTTTCAAGAGCGAAGCTCGCCATTCTGTCCCTCAGGGCTGCGCCAACCGCCCCGACACGACCGCCTCTTGGCCTGCCGCACTGGCCACGTACAACACCGTCACGTAATTGCTGCTAGGCCAGGTGAACGACTGCGTGCCACCGTGGGCCACGTAGCCGGTGCTGTAGGCCACCTTGCTGGTCGCCTTGTCGACGATGTCGAGCTTCAGGCGCGCGCCGCCGCTGGCGTTGACGCTGAACTTGAACGTCTGGCCGGCCACCGGCTTGGCCCAGTTCGGCGGCACGACGTTGCGGTTGCCGACGTTGCGGTATTCACCGGCCACCGAGGCGGCCGGCAGCACCACGGCCTGGCGCAGCGTGTCGAACGCCGCGCTGCCGTTGCCCGACAGCCGCCCCCAGCTGCCACGCATCGACATCACGTTGAGCTTGTTGGTCGGGCTGAAGGCGGTGCCGTTGGCATCGAGCCAGCCGGCGGTGGACAGCACGGTGCGCAGGCTCTTGCGGATCAGATCCAGCTCGGCGGCCACCGTGTTGCTCCAGCCGTTGGGCATCAGCTTGAAGCCCGAGCCGTTCTCGACGTAGATGACGAACGGCGTGCCGACGTTGCGATCGACGACGAAGCCGCCATGGGTCTTCAACGTCTGCGCCACCTTGCGCAGCGCCGGTGACGTGAGGCGGCTCACGTCGAAGGTCGGCGGCAGCATCAGCAGCGTGCCCTCGGGCACTTGGCCGGTGTTGGCGGTCGCGGCGTTGCCATCGGCGGTGGTCGCCGGGAACACGTACGACGGCGTGCCGGCCAGCCCATTGAACGTCAGCGACATCGCCAGCGCATGGCGGTACTGCGTGTCGCCGTCGTTGACCTCGTGCTTGCGGATCAACCCCGCCGCGGCAGGCACGCCGGTGGCGCGGGCGCCCTGGTAGTAGTGGCCGCCCTCGCCCCAGCCGCGGCCGTTCAGCGGCGTCCAGGCGTACTGGGCGGCCCGCCAGGTGCCGTAGTCGTTGCGCAATTGCCAGAACGAATGCACCACGCCGGCCGCCTCGTCGACGATGTCGGCATGCCCGTCCGACCCGGCGGCGGGCTTCACATCGGCGGGCCAGCGGGGAATGGTGACGCCGGTGCGGTAGGCCTCGGCATCCGGGTCCCAGACACCGGCCGTGCCGGCCAGGCCCACGACGGTGACCGCCGGGTTGCTCGCCAGCGCCTTGAACAGGCCGGTCGAGTAACCGCCCTCGGCGATCGTCGGGAAGTACTGCGATGCCGGGATCTCGTAGGTGCCCAGCACCGGCGAGACCGGCCGGCTGTTCCACAGGGAGGTGTCGCCGAACAGGCGCAGGTAGCTGCCGGTGCCGGCTTCGGCGGACAGGCTGGCGAGCCCGCAGGCCAGGGCCGCGCAGAGCACGGCGGCGCGGGAAGTGAGGGGGGACAACGACGTCATGTCACGCACACCAAGGAAAGCTCAGAGGGACTGCGGCGTCTGCTGCAGTTCGCTGTCGGTCGGCAGGCCGGCGACCGTGGACTCGATCGAAGGCACCTCCAGGGCCACGACCGTGCCGGTGCCGGTGTCGGCCTCCGCCGCACCCTCACCACTGCCACCGCCACAGGCGGTCAGACCCAGCGCGGCCAGCACGGCGAACACGCCGCACCACTGCTGCCGCCCTGCGGCATTCAAAAGAAAAGGCATCCCGATACTCCTGAAGGACAAGCCTCGACCCTGCCCAAATGGACATGCGTTCGAACCCGCGCTTGAAGGGAAAGAAGAGGCGGACAGCGTCGACAGGCCGCCATCACACCAGCGCACCGGCGCCGCCCCGTAAGTGCTTGGGCGCAGATGCAACAAAACCCGTCGGTCGCACAAAGAGTGCGATTTTCTCAGTCAACCCCCCGAACAAGGGGGAGACCCCAGGAAGGCGAGAGATGGCGGACAGTGTGCCGCCGGTCCGTAGGACCTCTCCTACAGACACAACTCCTCACACTTTGGGAGCGGCGCAGCGGAGGCCGCGCCGCAGGCGTCAGGGCCGGGCCATCAACGAGCCGGACACGACGGCGGCCTGTCCCGCAACCGTCGTCACGTAGCCCACCGCGGTGAAGTTGGCCGCCGGCCACGGGAACGTCGCTTGCTGACCATCCGTCAGGTCGCCCGTGCTGTAGACGACCTTGCCGCCGGAGAGGATGTCCACCCGCAGCGAGGCGCCGCCGCTGGCCTTGACCTTCAGATCGTAGGTCGTGCCGGCCTTCGGCTTGGACCAGTCGACCGGCGAGACCAGCCGGTTGGACGTGTTCTGCAGCGTCGTGGCCTGCGGGCTGGCCGACACCACCAGCGCGCGCTGGGTGCTGTCGTAGGCTGCGGTGGCGTTGCCGCCGCTGCGCCGGCTCCAGGTGCCCCGCAGCGCCAGCAGGTTGAGCCGCTGGTGGGGCTTGAAGCACACGTCGTCGGCGCCCCGGAAGGATTCCACCGACACCACCTGGCGCAGGTGGCCGCGGATCCACTCGAGTTCCTGGGCCGCCGTGCCGTTCCAGCCGGTCGGATGCAGGGAGTAGCTGCTGCCGGTCTCGACATAGATCACGAACGGCGTGCCGACGTTGCGGTCCACCACGTAGGCACCGTAGGTCATCAACGTGCGGGCCACCTTGCGCAACTTGGGCGTCGTGATGTTGTCGATGTGGAAGTCCTTCGGCAGCATCAGCAGCGCCCCTTCGGGGATCTTGCCGGTGTTCTGCGTCTCGGCGCCGCTGTCGGCCGACGTGGCCGGGAACACGTACGACGGCTTCGCCGCCAGCCCGTTGTAGGTCAGCGACATCGCCAGCGCATGGCGGTACTGCGTGTCGCCATCGTCGATCTCGTGCTTGCGGATCAGGCCCGCGCTGCTCGGCACGCCGGTGGCCCGGGCGCCCTGGAAGTAGTTCGCCGGGTCGCCCCAGCCGCGGCCATCGAGCCTGGTCCACGCGTACTGCGCGGCGCGCCACGTGCCGTTGTCGTTGCGCAGTTGCCAGAACGAGTGGATCACGCCCAGCTGCTCGTCGATCACCTCGGCATGGCCGTCGCTGCCGCTGACCGGGATCACCGCGGGCCAGCGCGGCAACGTGATGGCGGACCGCCACGCCTCCGCGTCCGGATCCCAGACGCCCTGCTTGCCGGGCAGGCCGACGATGGTGACCGGCGGATCCTCCGGCTTGGCCAGGAACACGCCGGTGGAATAACCGCCCGCCGCGACGGTGGGGAAGTAGGACGACTTCGGGATCTGGAAATCGCCGAGCACCGGGTTGACCGGCTGGCTGTTCCACAGCGAATCGGCGGCAAAGGGGTGCAGGTAGGTGCCGTAGGCAGGCGCGGCCTGGACGGGCAGCGCGGCCAGCAACGTGAACGACAGCCCGATCGACAGGGCGGCAGAACGCACGGATTTCATGGCGTGACTCTGGAAGCGGAACGAAGGGCCGCAGCGTCGGCCCGGCAAAACATCTTGGCGAAGCTCACGACGCAGACGCGTCGGACACGGCGCTGCATTCGCAGACATCGATGCCATAACGCGGCGCGTCGGGTCCGGGCGCACTGCCGGCCTGCGGGCCGGCCGACACCCCGGTGCTCCACACCACACCCGGGGCGGCGTTGCGCTGTGCGCCGTCGGCCGCAGTGTCAGCCGCAGTGTCGGCCGCGACGATGTCAGGGGCATCCCCGCCCGCGGAGCCGGCATCGCCGCCGCCACCGCCACACCCGGTGAGCAGCAGCACCACGGCTGCCACCGTCCAACCACCGGCCCTCGCCGGCCATGCCGCACCCACGCGGCTCCCAGAAATCGACCCCATCGAAACACCTCGGTACTGCAGAGGCCCGGCCTGTTGACCGGGTTGCGAGGTGTTTCGGCAGGCGGCCGGGGCCGCCCGTAACGGGATGTTGCCAGCCGCAACGGCCGGCAAAACCGCTCAAGTCGGGATCAGGTCGATGAGGGCACGCGCACGGACGGCGCCGGCGCGGCCACTTCGTCGAGCAGCGCGGCCATCGCGCGCGCCGCGCTCGGGAACACATAGTGCGACAGCGCCCGTTCGCGCGCCGCGCCGCCCAGCCGCACGCGCAGCGCCGGGTCGTGCCACAGCCGCAGCATCGCGCCGGCGAGCGCGCCGGCGTCGCGCGGCGGCACCATCAGGCCCTCGCATTCGTCATCGAGATAGTCGGTGCTGCCCGCGCAACGGGTCACCACCAACGGGCAGCCGATCATCATGCCCTCGATCAGCGTGACCTGTCCGGATGGCGCGTCGACCTCGGCGATCGGGATCACCTGCAGGCAGGCACGGCTCACCAGCCGGTGGCACTGCGCCAGCGACAGGCCCGAGCGCACCTGCACGTTGGACGGCACGTCCAGCCCCTCCACCGCCGACGGCCCGGCCACGACGATGGCCGGCAGGCCGGTCTGCGCCAGCGCCGCGAACAGCGAGCGGTAGTCGCGGTTGGCCGTGCCCAGGGCGATCACGTACGGCGCACGCTGGGCGTCGTCCTCCCAGCGCACGTCGGGCACTTCGGCGCTCAGCGGCACGTAGACAAATCGCTCCTCGGGCAAGCGCAGCCAGCGGCTGTAGCCGGTGACCTCGGCACGTGAGTGCACGACGATGCGATCGGCCGCGCGCAGCGCGAAGCGCGCCACGTGGCCCTTGATGCCTTCGTACGGCCGCTTCAGGTTGAACATCCACGCGATCACCGGCAGCGGGCGGCGCCAGTACACCGTGCGCTTCAGCAGCCCGGCACACACCGCCAATTGCGGGAAGGTGGTGATCAGGCCGACCCGGCCGCGGGCCTGCCGCATCGTGCGGAAGGCGGCACGCGCATGGCCGAAGTAATCGACCCAGTCGCGCGCGCTCGAGGTGTCGCGCGAGCGGTCGTGGTCGTAGGCGGCCGGCACGGCCGTGACATCGCGCGCCTGCAGAGGCACGTGGCCGAACAGCCATCCGGGACGGGGTCCCTTCACGAAGGAGGAGATCAGAAACCACTTCATCGCCATGTGCGAGGCAGCTTAGCAGCGAGGCCATCCGCATCAGGGGTGTTACCTACTCGACGCGGGGTTGTCCTACAGAGCCGGCGGCAGCTTGTGCAACCCTTTCGCCCATGCTGTCTCCAGACCCCTTGTCGCCATGGCCCTGTTCGACGTCCTGATGCCCGTCAAGAACGGCGAGGCCTTCATCGAGCGGGCCATCGCCAGCGTGCAGGCGCAGACCGAGCGCGACTGGCGCCTGCTCGTGCTCGACCACGGCAGCACCGACGGCACCGCGGCCATCGTCGACCGCCTCGCCCGCCAGGACCGCCGCATCGAGCGCCACGTGCATGAGCAGGCCGAAGGCCTGGCCGGCCTGCTCAACGAAGGCCTGCAGCGGCTGCAGGCGCCTTTTGCGATGCGCATGGACGCCGATGACGAATGCGTGCCGCAGCGCATGGCCTGGACCCGCGACACCTTCCACCGCCACCCCGGTGTGGCAGCGGTGGGCGGCCAGGCCGAGGCCATCGATGCCGACGGCCGCCGCGTCGGGCGGCTCGACAACCCGTGCGACCGCGACGCCCTGACGCGCCGCGCGATGTTCCGCAGCGTCTTCGTGCACCCCGCGATGAGCCTGCGCACCAGCGCGGTGGTGGAGCGCGGGCTGCGCTACGGCGTCTCGACCTTCCGCCGGCACGACGCCGCCAGCGCCGCGCTGCAGGTGCCCAACCTGGCGGAGGACTACCTGCTGTTCGGCGAACTGGCGCTGGACGGCCAGCTGCTCAACATGCCGCAGACGGTGCTGCGCTACCGCATGCACCCGGGCGGCGTGAGCCGGCAGAAATACACCGCGCAGCTGTCGGTGACGGCGATGGTCTCGCGCCACCTGGCCGGTGTGGTGTCGCGCCGCGCCGGGCTGCCGGCCTTCGACCCGGCGCCGTTCTGCAGCCACGCGCAAACGCTGTTCGACGTGGGCGACAGCACCGACTACCGCGACGAGTACGACCGCATGCACCAGGTGCTGTCGCGCGCCGGCGGCGCCTGGTCGCGCGGCGAGGGCGAGCTGCGCTGGCGGCGCGTGTTCGTCGACCGCAGCGCCGCGGGCATCGCCGGCCGAGCGGCCCTGCGCCTGGCCGACCTGCCGGACCGCTGGGAGGCCATGACGGTGGTGCACGCGGTGCGCCGCATCCTGCGCCGCAAGGACCGCTTCGCGCTCGACGCCCATTCGGCCATCGCGGCCGAAGCCGCTGCCAAATGACGCCCGCGGCTGCCGTGTCCCCCGCGTACACCGCGCTCATCCGCACGCACCGCTGCGACGCGCTGCTCGAGCGCACCGTGCAGTCGCTGCGCGAGCAGACCACCCCGCCGAGCGAGATCGTCTTCGTCGACTCGTCGCACGATCCCGCCTGCGCCGCCGCGCTGCAGGCCCTGGGCGGCCGCGTGGTCGCGTACCCCGACGGGCCTTTCAACTTCTCGAAGGCGCTGAACATCGGCGTCGCCGCGGCCTCGCAACCGCTGGTGCTGATGATCAGCTCGCACGTGGTGCTGGCGCACCCGACGATGATCGAAAACGGTTGGCATTCGGCCACCGCGACGGGCGCGCGCGGGCTCTACTGGATTCCGTCGCTCGACGGGCGGCTGGCATGCCACTGCATCGCGCCCGACACGTTCGACGGCCACAACGGCCTGTCCAACGCCTGCGCGCTGCTGCCCACCGAACTGCTGCGCGAGCGACCGTTCCGCGAAGAGGTCTTCGCCGCCGAAGACCAGGAGTGGGCGGCCTGGTTCTTCAAGACGCACCGCGGCAGCATGCTGCGCATCACCCATCCCGACCTGCAGTACCTGAACCCGAACGCCAACGAGCTGAAGACGATCAACGAAGAGATCGCGATCGCCTACTACGCCTACCCGCGAAACCTCCGCCTCGACCACATCCTGATGCGCTGTGCGCGCGGCCTGCTGGCGTTCTGGCGCCGCCGCCCGCGCGCGGCGTACATGCACTGGGAGATCGCCAAAGGGCTGTTCATGGCCAACTTCCGCCGGCCCTCGCGGGCCTCGAGGTACTTCTGATGGACGCCGCTGCCGCACCGCTGGTCAGCGTCGTCGTCCCCACGTACAACCGCTTCGACACCACCTGCCGCGCGGTGGACAGCGTGCTGGCGCAGACGCTCACCGAACTCGAGGTGATCGTGGTCGACGACACCTCCACCGACGGCTCCCCCGGCCAGCTGCTGGCACGCTACCGCGACGAGCCGCGGGTGCGCGTGGCCAGCACCGGCCGCAACAGCGGCGGCGGCACCGCCCGCAACCTCGGTGCCGAGCAGGCCCGTGCGCCCTACATCGCCTTCCTGGACAGCGACGACGTCTGGGCGCCCGACAAGCTGGCGGTGCAGCTCGAACTGCACCGGCGCGAAGCGGCCCGCTCACCGGCCCCGCTGCTGGTCTACGCCGCCTCGACGGTGGAATACCCACCGCCCGGCGGCCACATCCGCCCCGACCGGCCGCTGCGCCCCGGCGAGCGCGTCGAGGAATACATCTTCTGCGACGAGCAGGACATCCAGACCAGCGGCTGGTTCCTGAGCACGGCCGATTTCGCGCGCGTGCGCTTCACCGACGGCCTGCGGCGCCACCAGGACCTCGACCTGTGCATCCGCGCGCAGGCGCTGGGGTTCCGGTTCGTGATGAGCGAGCAGCCGCTGTACGCCCGGCTGCACGGCGCGGACATGGTGCACGTCGGCAAGATCCGCGACGACGGCGTCTCCTCGGCCTGGATCGAGCGCATGAAGCCGCTGGTCACGCGGCGCGCCTATCACCACTTCCGGCTCTTCTGCATCCTGCCGGCGCTGCAGGACCTGAACGCGCCGCTGTGCCGCCGGCTTTGCGTCGATGCGCTGTGCGACGGGCGCTTCATCGCACTGGCGCGCATCGGCTGGCAGCAGCTGAAGCACCAGACCCGGCCGCGCCGCCAGCACGTGAAGCGCCGCCTGAAGCGGCTGTTCACCGGCGCCTGAAGGATGCTGTGCCATGGCCGCCGCGCCGACCTTCATCGCGATGACCGCCACGGTCACGCCGGCGGTGGGCATCGGCGCGACGGCACGCTCGGACGCCGCGACCCGGCTGGCCGAGTACCTCGAGGCCTTCCAGTTCTACCTGTCGCTGCCGGATGAGCTGGTCCAGGGCCTGGTGCTCCTGGAGAACTCGGGGCACGACCTGACGCCTTTCACCGAACTGGCCCGCGCGCTCGGCACCCGCAAGCAGATCCACTGCCTGCCGGTCAGCCCCGATTACCCGGCGCAGCGCGGCAAGGGCTATGGCGAGTTCCTCATGCTCGACCGCGGGCTGGCGCAGCTGCGCACGGCCGGCGTGCCGGGGGACGCGCGGCTGTGGAAGGTGACCGGCCGGCTGATCGTGCGCAACATGGCCGCGATGGTGCACAGCGCCCCGGCCCACTTCGCGCTGTACGCCGACTTCCGCCACGTGCCGCTGATCGGCCACCGGCTGGGCGGCAACGACTGGCTGGAGCTGCGCCTCATCGCCGTGACCCTGGACGGCTACGACCGCTACCTGCGCGGGCATTTCGGCGATGGCTACGTGCTCGAGCACGCCTTCTTCGCCCGGCTGCGGCCGCTGGTGGAGCGCCGCGCCGGCGCAGGCGACATCGTGCCGCGCTTTCGCGTGCAGCCCGAATGGCAGGGCCGCAGCGGCCATTCGAACCAGGATTACCGCAGCCGCGGCTACCGCTTCAAGGGAGCCTTGCGCGCGTTCACGCGCCGGCACCTGCAGTTTCTCTGGCTCTGACGTCCACCGCCGCCCCACCGGGCGCCGGCGCGGCCCACAGGTCGAACGGGAACGCCGCCAGGAGCCGCTGCTGCAGCGCGCGCAGGTCGGGCACGGCGGGCGTGTAGGAGGCCGCGGCCTCGAGGCTGTCGAACACCGGCATGCCGAAACGCCCGGTGCCCTGGTAGTAATCGTCGTACTTGAAGCTGGTCTCGCCCGAGCGGTTGCGGATCAGCACCGCCGGGATGCCGTACGACTCGGCGATGATGATGCCGTGCAGCGAGGTGGCATACACGATCGACGCCTCGCTGATGCCATCGATGAAGCCTTCCAGCGATTGCAGCGGGCTCACCACGCGAGCGCGCCGCCGCACGTCGCGGCCGACCTGCTCGCGCATGTGCGGCACGTACACCGGGCCGGCACGGCCCGAGGGCGTGCGCGGCCAGTAGCGTGCGGTGAGGATGCCGGGGTCGCCGTAGACGTCGCCCTGCACGTGCACGCCGCGCTCGCGCAGCAGCACCGCGGTCAGCGGCCCGCGCACCGCGCGCACGTCGAGGTGCGAGAAGCGCAGCTCCGACAGCGGCTGCTTGCCGTTGATGCCGCTGCCCCACACCGTGTCGCCATCGCGGGCGAAGTGCAGCACCGAGCCGATGCTGAACAGCCGCGGGCGCTGGATGTCGCGGATCGACAGGCCGCGTTCGCGCAGGATGCGGTCGACCAGGCACGGCCCGAGCAGGTCGCCGGCGTTCTCCTGCGCGGCGCGCCGCAGGAAGCGCCAGCGCGAGGTCGGCGCGGGCGGCGACCACCAGAACACCTGCTCGCGATCGCAAGGCGACATCGTCATGCGGACACCACTCCCTTGCCCAGCATCTTCTTCGCCGAGCGCAATGAATCGGACAACGACCCGCGGAAGCGCGGATTCAGCACGGCCTGCAGCACCAGCGTCACCGCCAGCCCCAGGCCCGACCACGCCAGGTGCGACACCGGCCCCTGCGCCAGCACGTGCGCCATCGCGGCACCGCCCCCGGCGGCCAGGCCGTACGTGACGATCACCACCAGCGCGTTCAGCGCCAGCCGGCGCACCAGCGCCGGGTCGTCGCGCAGCGCCACCAGCGAGCCGATCCAGGCCACCGCCAGGCCGCTCACGTAGCCGATGGCGACGCCCTGCGTGCCCCAGGTCGCGCCCAGGACCATCAGGCCGATCATCGCCGGCCGGGTCACCAGCGACAGCGCGAAGTGCAGCTGCGTCAGCCCGCGCGACAGGAACACCCAGTAGCAGGCATAGCCGGCCACCTGGAACAGGCAGCCCACCACCAGGATGCGGAAGATCGGCACCGTGTCGACCCAGCGCTCGCCGAGCAGCCACGGAATCAGCGGGTCGGCCCAGCACATCAGCACCGCCAGCGGCAGCGCCATCGCGTGCATGAAGACGTTCTGCGCGCGCACCAGCACGTCGAGGTAGGTGTCGCGGTCGTCGATGCGCGACAGCAGCGGCAGCGCCACCGAGGTCGACGGCCCCGACAACTGCGTGAACGGCACCATCAGCAGCTGGAACGCGCGGTTGTACAGGCCCAGCGCCTCGCCGCCGAAGCGGTAGCCGATCACCATCGCGTCGACGCTGCGCGCCCCGAAGTTCACCAGCTGCACGCCGAGCAGGCCCCAGCCGTAGCGCAGGAACGGGCGGATGGTCGCGTGGCGCTGCGGCCAGCTGGGCACCCAGCCGGTGAAGCGCACCATCAGCACCAGCGCGATCAGCGAATGCGCCAGCCGCTGTGCCACCAGGGCCCACAGGCCGAAGCCGTGCATCGCCATCGCGATCGCGATCGCCGCCGAGATCACCATCCCGGCGATGTCGACCTGCGCCATGCGGCCGAACGCCATCGCGCGGTTGAGCCGCGTGCCGTACTGGGCCGAGGCGCCGTTGATCAGGAACGTGATGGCCAGCGCCTCGCACACCGGCACCACCCGCGGCTCGCTGTAGAAGCGCGCCAGCCACGGCGCGGCAACGCAGGTGGCCACCGCAAGCACCGCGGCGACCGCGACGTTCAGCCAGAAGAGATTCGACTGCTGCGCATCGCTGACCTCGCGGGCCTGCACGGTGGCGAACGACAGCCCGGCATCGCGCAGCAGCTCGCCCAGCCCGATCAGCACCGCCACCATCGCCAGCACACCGTAGTCGCCCGGCGCCAGCAGGCGTGCCATCACCACCGTCGAGGCCAGCTGGAAGACGATGCGGAAGACCTGCGCCGCCCCCGTGACGAGCGCGCCGCGCGCAGCGGCCCGGTAGAGGCTCACAGGGCCACCTCCGCCCGCTGCACCGCGGTGCGCAGCAGCACCCGCGCCGCCCCCTCGAAGGTGTGCGACTGCGCCTGCGCCACGATGTGCGCTTCGTTCCACGCGGCCCGCTGCGCGTCCTGCAGCGCCGATTGCAGCGCCGCCTCGTCGCCCGCCGGGATCAGCAGGCCGGCCCCGTCGGTGATCACGTCCCGCAGGAAGCCCCGGTCGATCGAGATCACCGGCCGGCCGAAGCTCAGCGCCAGCATGGCGGAGCCGGAGGTGAGGATCTCGCGGTACGGCAGGCACATCACGTCGCAGGCGCCCATGAACACCGGCAGCTCGGCATCGTCCACGTACCGCGGCTGCAACAGCACGCGCGGATCGGCGGCCGCCAGCGCCTCGATCTCCTGGCGGTAGGCCGCATCGCTGAACGTGCCGGCCACCACCAGGCGCAGGTGCTCGCCCGGCAGCCGGCTGAACGCCCGCACCAGCGCCCCGAGGTTCTTGTACGGCCGGCACTGGCCCAGGAAGAGGTACACGAAGGCCTGCTCCGGCAGGCCGAGCTGGCGCCGTGCGGCGGCCCGCTCGGGCGCCCGGGCGTAGTGCGCGATCCAGTTGCCGTGCGAGATCAGCCGGCTCTTGCGGGCCGCCGAGGGAAACGCTTCCACCAGCACCTGGCGGGCGTGTTCGCCGTGCACGAACACATGTTCGGCGCAGGCGATGGTGACGCGGCGGGCCACCACGTCCAGCACCGGCCAGCGGTGGCGCTCGTGCGGCAGCAGGTTGTGCGCGGTCCACCAGAGCCGCGCCCCGCGCAGCCGCAGCCACGCCATCAGCAGCAGGAACTTGGCGAAGCGCCGGGCCACGCCGATGCCGCGGCGCCCGCCGCTGTACAGGAACGACGGCCAGTTCAGATGCACCACGTCGCCACGGGCCACGTGCTGGCGCAGCCAGGCGAAGTTCCATTGGCCGTCGAGCACCGTGGCGCCATCGGCCTCGAGCGCCTGGTACAGGCAGACGCAGTATGGCGCCGGCTGCTTCGGAAACGCGACAAACTTCATTCGGAGATCACTCGGCTCGGTTCTTGTCACCGGTGCGGGGCGGTGGTCGTTCGCAGTCTGCCCGAGGAAACCCTGGGTCGCACCGCCGCGCCGCATCAAAGGGCGGTGTCCGACGTGGTTGTAGGGAGATCGGCGGCACGCGCCGGCCTGACGTCCTACAGCCCGGCGCTCCGCGAGGACGGACAACGCGAACACGCACTTCGCTCCGATGCCTTCCAGAAACACCGCATGAAACCGAGCCACCATTTCGCCCCGATCGAAGGCCTGCGCGGCTACCTGGCCCTGTGGGTCGCCATCGGCCATGGGATGCAGACCGCCGGCTACCTCGCGCTCCCCGGTCCGTTGAAGTACCTGATGGCCGGCGAACAGGCCGTGTTCGTGTTCGTCATCCTCAGCGGCTTCGTCATCACCAACCTGCTGCTGCAGGAGCCGGTGGGCTACCTGCCCTACCTGGTGCGGCGCTTCTTCCGGCTGTTCCCCGCCTTCGTGCTGGCCTGCGTGGCCGGGTACGCGGTGATGGGGCTGTGGTCCGAGGTGGCGCAGCACGCGGTCTACAACCAGGACGGCACGCGCTACACCGCGCGCGTGCTCGAGATCGCGCGCCAGACGCGCGAGAACACCGCCGTGCACGCCCTGTGGCACGTCACCATGCTGCACGGGCTCATCCCCGACCAGTGGCTGCCGGTGTCGCCGATGACCTTCCTGCCCGCGGCCTGGAGCATCTCGCTGGAGTGGCAGTTCTACCTGCTCGCGCCGCTGGTGCTGCTGGGCACGCGCCGCCCGGCGCTCGGCGCCGCGCTGGTGCTGGCCTGCCTGGTGCTGCAGGTGGCCTACCAGCGCGGCTGGCTGGGCACCTACGCGGTGAACTCGCACATCGCCGGCATGACCGGCTACTTCGCCATCGGCATCTTCTCGCGCCTGGCGCTGCCGCGCCTGCAGCAGCAGCCCTGGCCGGCGCTGCCGGTGGCGCTGCTGGCGGTGCTGATGGTGGCCACGTTGTCGCGCGGCGAGGCGCTGGCGGCCATGGTCTGGGCCGGGTTCCTGCCGTTCCTGGTGTGGCGCCAGCAGAGCCCGCGCGCCGGCCGGGTGTTCGACCTGCTCACCACCAACCCCGCGATCCTGCTGCTGGGCACCACGTCGTACTCGCTGTACCTGTTCCACCGCCCCCTCCAGGTGAGCCTGGCGGCGTGGGCGCAGGCGCATGGCCTGCAGGGGCCCCAGATGGTGGGCGTGATGATGCTGGCGGTCGCCTGCACCGTGCCGGTGGCCTGGGCGGCCTACCGCTGGGTGGAAGTGCCCGGCCAGCGCCTGGGCAAGCGGCTCGCGCAGCGCCTGCAGCAGAAGCAGTCCCCGGTACCGCGCCCCGCGGCACAATCGGCGGATGTCTTCCACGCCTAAGAAAACCGTCTGGATCGTCGACGGTGCCTATCTCTTCAACTATGGCCGCAACCGGCCCTTTGACTATCTCAAGCTCAAGGCCGCGATCACCGAGCGCAACGGCGGGCCGATCTACGAGTGCTACTACCTGAACTCGGTGCCCGACGCCTCCACCGCCAGCCAGAACAGCTTCCACGCCTGGCTCAAGTCGGCCCCGCCGCGCGGCCCGAAGATGCGCGTGCAGCTCTACGGGCTGAAGGAGTTCAACACCACCTGCCCGTCGTGCAGCCACCAGTTCCAGCGCTCGCTGCAGAAGGGCGTGGACGTGGGCATCGCCACGCTGATCATCAAGCTGGCGGTGCAGAACGTGTACGACCGGCTGATCCTCTCGGCCGGCGACGGCGACTTCGAGGACGCCATCCAGTTCATCAAGAGCGAGCTGCACAAGGAAGTGTGGCTGCACGGTGCACAGCCCAGCCTGTCGGTCGACCTGCAGTCGTATGCCGACGAGGTGCTGTGGCTGGAGGACATGCACCCGGCGATCGACAAGGTGGCCTGAACAGCGAGCTTCGCTCGTGAAATGAAAGGCCCCCCAGCGCTCGTGGCTCGGGTGGATCCCGGCCTTCGCCCACTGCTGTCCGGAGTGTGGACAGGCAGGCCATTGCCTGTCGAATGCGGCCTGAGCGCCTTGAGTCGTCCCCCCTCCATTCGTCATCCCGGCGCAGGCCGGGATCCACGATGACAGCGAGCTTCGCTCGATGGATAAAGGGGTTCGGCCCGGTGCGCTCCCTGTCTGAGTGGATCCCGGCCTGCGCCGGGATGACGGTTCTAGAGAAGTTGAGACTCCACCCACCGAGGCCGCCCGCGACCGTCGCAAATCGAGTCCTTCGTCGGGGGATGGGCTCAAAGGCCGAGTGACCAGGCCACTGACACGAGCAACGCTCGCTGTTGAGAAGCCTTCCGCGCCCCGGGGCGTTGCGGAGAAAGGGCTGGGCACATGCATCATCCGCACCGCATGCACCGCCCGCGCTACGTCGTCATCACCGGCACGATCCGCCCGCCCGAAGGCGTGCAGGTCGACTCGCCGATCCCCTCGAGCCGCGAACGTGAGTACCTCGACGCACTGGCCTTCTACGCCGGCCTGCCGGACGAGCTGGTGCGCGGCGTGCTGTTCCTCGAGAACTCGGATGCCGACCTGACCCCGCTGCGCGAACGCTGCGTGGAGCTGGCCTCGCACAAGGAGTTCGTGTTCTTTTCGACCTCGTCGGAGTACCCGCCCGAGCGCGGCAAGCGCTACGGCGAGTTCATGATGCTCGACAGCGGCCTGCAGCGCCTGCGCGCACTCGGGCTGCCGGGCGACACCGAGGTGTGGAAGGTGGGCGGGCGCCTGAAGGTGCGCAACCTGGCGCGCCTGATGGCCGAGGCGCCGCCGGCATTCGACCTGTACGCCGACTTCCGCAACCTGCCCTGGCTGTCCTTCGTGCCGCGCAGCCGCTGGCTCGACCTGCGGCTGCTGGCGTTCACGCTCGACGGCTACGACCGCCACCTGCGCGGCCACTTCGAGGACGACCACGTGCTCGAACGCGCCTTCTTCGAACGGCTGCTGCCGGCAGCGCAGGACCCGGCCTCGGGCATCGTGCCGCGCTTTCGCACGCAGCCGCGGTTCGACAGCTTCGAGGTCGACCCTCACCCCAACCCGATGGGCCGGCGCGCGCGCACCAAGTCGAGCGTGCGCGGCTGGCTGCGGCGCTGGGTGCCCAACTGGTGGGTGTAGGGCCTCTCGCGGTCGTGCAATCCGACACGCGAAGCCGATGAACGCGGCGTGCGCCCCGGCCCGGACGTAGTGGAATCCACGCCAGCGCACTTGCTTCCGGGGGTTCGATGCCATCCGCCGCTGCCGCCATCGCGGCCCTGCGCCAGCGCACCGCGCTGGCCGAGCGCCTCGAGGCCGAGGCCGATCCGCGGCGGGGCCTCGAATCGCTGTGCCAGCACCTGGCCGAGCGCCTGCGCGACGAGACCGGCGCCACCTGCAGCGCGCTGGTGCTGCCCGGCAGCGAGGGCGCCCCGGCGCTGATGGCCGAGCCGGCCGGGCCGGCGTTCCGCGTCGCCCCCACCGTGCAACGCGAGCTGGAGGCCACGCTCGCCCGGCTGCCCACCGGCCCGCTCACCTGGCAATCGCGCGGCAGTGGCAGCGACCTGCTGGTGCTGCACGACCCCGCCGCCCACGCCCGCGCCCACGCCGCCGACGACACGCTGCCCCAACTGCAGCGCCTGGCCGCGCTGCTGGAGGTGGAGCGCCTGCTGCTGGTGCCGCTGCGCTACCTCGGCCGTGATCGTGGCCACCTGCTGCTGGGACTGCCGGCCAGCGCCGACGGCTGGGACGCCGCCGAACTGGCGCACCTGGCACCCGCGCTGCAACGCCTGATCCAGCAGGCCTCGCTGGTCGACGAGCTGCAGTCCGAGATCGCCGCGCACGAGCGCGCCCGCATCGGCCGCGACCTGCACGACAGCGCCATCCAGCCCTACCTCGGGTTGAAGTACGCCGTCGAAGCGGTGGCCGCGGAATGCACGCCCGACAACCCGCTGCACGAGCGCCTGCAGTCGCTGGCCGAGCTGGTGCAGCACGAGATCGGCGAGCTGCGCGAGCTGATCTCGGTGCTGCGCACCGGCGAGGTCGGGCGCGACAACGCGCTGCTGCCGGCGGTGCGCCGCCAGGCGCGGCGCTTCCAGCGGCTGTTCGGCATCCAGGTCCACCTCGAAGTGCCGGCCGAGCTGCCGACCTCGCGTGCGCTGGCGGACGCCGTGTTCCACATGACCAACGAGGCGATGAACAACGTGCGCAAGCACACCACGGCGCGGCAGGTGCGGGTGCGGCTGCAGCGCCGCGGCGACCTGCTCGAACTCGCCGTGCGCGACGACGGCCGCACGGCGGAGCCGTTCGTGCCGGCCTCGCTGTCGCAGCGCACGCGCGAACTGGGCGGCACGCTGGCGGTGGCCATCGAAGCCGGCGTTTACACCGAGATCCGCATCGCCGTGCCGCTCAGCGCCGCCTGAACGAGGGTCCCGATTCCCGCCGCAACGCGCAAAAACGGAGCGGTCGTCGGTGGAAGCAGCCTTGTTGTTTCATCAACACGTCATTACGATTTTCTGCAAATCAGAGAAAACTGTTCAAGCCAGATCTGACGGCAGCAGTGCAGTACGGTTCAGATTGAGGAGTCCGCTTTGAACATTGCCACGCCTCCCGCCCGGCCCGCCGTCCCGTCCACACCCCGGGAGTTGCGCCGCGCCACGCGCAGTGGCATCCGCGTGCTCATTGCGGAAGACCACCGCATCACGCTGTGGGGGCTGCAGCGGCTGATCGAATCGTCCGTGCAACCGATGAGCGTCGTCGGCACCGCTGGCACGCGGGCCGAGCTGGTGGCCCATCCCGCGCTGCCCGAAGCCGACGTCGTGCTGGTCGACCTCGACCTGCAGGGCGAGGACGCCAGCACCGTGCTGGCCGACGTGCAGCGCCGCTGCGCCGGCCACGTGCTGATCCTCACCGGCACGGCCGACGGCGCGCAGCACCGCCACGCGGTGCTGCAGGGCGCCCGCGGCGTGCTGCACAAGTCGCAGCCCGCCGAGACCGTGCTGCAGGCCATCGAGAAGGTGCATGCCGGCGAGGTGTGGCTCGAACGCAGCCTGCTGGGCGATGTGCTGGGCCGCCTCACCGGCGCGGTCATCGGCCGCGAACCGGCGCTGCACCAGAGCGACGCCCAGCGACGCATCGCCACGCTGACCCCGCGCGAGCGCGAGATCGTCCGCCTGCTGGTGCGCAGCGCCAGCGCCAAGCTGCTCTCGGTGGCCAGCGACCTGGGCCTGAGCGAACACACGCTGCGCAATCACCTCACCACCATCTACAGCAAGCTGGCCGTGCGCGGCCGGCTGGCCCTGCACGTCTTCGCCTGCGACCACGGCCTCGCGGGGGCGGACGCCGAACCGGTCCGGTACGAAGGGGCCTGACGTGGCGCTGATCTCCGTCGTCTGCCCGTTCTACAACGAGGAGGCCGGCGTCGAGTTGTTCTTCGCCACCCTCGTGCCGGTGCTCGAAAGCCTCGGCGACGACTTCGAGATCGTCTGCGTCAACGACGGCAGCGCCGATGCCACGCTCTCGCTGCTGCTGGCCTGCCAGGCCCGCGACGAGCGCATCCGCGTGATCGACCTCTCGCGCAACTTCGGCAAGGAAGCCGCGCTCACTGCCGCGATCGACCACGCCGCCGGCGACGCCGTCATCCCCATCGACGCCGACCTGCAGGACCCGCCGGCGCTGATCCCGCGCCTGGTCGCCAAATGGCGCGAAGGCTTCGAGGTGGTGCTGGCCCGGCGGGTCGACCGCAGCACCGACGCCACGCTCAAGCGGGTCACCGCCAACGGCTTCTACCGCCTGCACAACCGCATCGCCGACGTCGCGATCCCCGAGGACGTCGGCGACTTCCGCCTGATGGACCGCATCGTCGTGGAGGCGCTGCGCGCGCTGCCCGAGCGCCGGCGCTTCATGAAGGGGCTGTTCAGCTGGGTCGGCTTTCGCACCACCAGCATCGACTACCGCCGCGAGGCGCGCGCCGCCGGCGCCAGCAAGTTCAACGGCTGGCAGCTGTGGAACCTCGCGCTCGAGGGCATCACCGCGTTCAGCTCGGTGCCGCTGCGCATGTGGACCTACATCGGCCTGACGATCTCGCTGTCGGCCTTCGCGTATGCCTCGTTCATCGTGCTGCGCACGCTGGTGCATGGCGTCGACGTGCCGGGCTATGCCTCGCTGCTCACCGTGACGCTGATGCTCGGCGGCGTGCAGCTCATCGGCCTGGGGGTGATGGGCGAGTACATCGCGCGCATCTACAACGAGAGCAAGCAGCGGCCGGTGTATGTGGTGCGGCCGCCCAAGCGCGACGCTGCAGGCGACATGCCCGAGGGCGTGACCCCGCTGCGGCGCGCTCAAGGCGCCGCGGGCACGGCGGCCACGCGCCGGTGCACCACCGCCGTCTCGTCCTGGTAGACCGGCTCCCAGCCCGGCAACCGCGCCAGCAGCGCCACCGCGGGCGAGCCCGGCGGCAGCATCGTCCAGCCGATGCGGTACTGCGCCAACAGCTCGGGCAGGCTGTCCGGCGTCTTCAGCTGCAGTGCCTCGAGGTAGCGGCGCAGGAACGGATCGCCGTACAGGTCGGCGCGGCCATCGATGAACACCGGCACTCCTTCGTGGATCAGGTAACCACCGAAGTCATACGCGTTCAGCACCGGTGAGGCCGTGAGGCCCGCGGCCCGGGCCGCGGCCAGCGCCTTCGCGGGCGTGTGCGTCTCGCCCGGCTGCGCGGCCCGCTGCGACGCCAGCGCCGCAGCCATCAGCGCGACCGCCAACAGCGCCGCCCAGCCCGCCGGCCGGGCAGGCCCCGCCCAGGCATCGAACCAGCGATCGAGCACGGACACCTCGCGGCTGCTGGGGCTGGCGGTGCGGTACCAGCAGGCCGCCCAGTCGCGTGCCATCAGCACCGCCGAGGCCATGCCGAGCAACGCCACGTTGCGCTGGTGCTTCAGCGCCAGGTGCACGAAGCCGAGCAGCAGCAGCCAGCGCATCCAGCGCAGTTGCAGGCGGCCGGCGAACGCCGCTGCCATCACGCCCAGCAGCCACACCTGCAGGGCCTGCGGTCGATGGAAATCGGGCGAGGCCCATTCCTGGATCACCGACAGCGCGAACGTCATCCGCGTCACGTAGAGCGTGAAGCTCCAGCCATGCCAGCCGCTCGGCGTGAGCAGGCTGGCCAGCGCGGTGATCGCAATGAACGGCGCCCATTGCCGCAGCATCGCCCGGCGCTGGCCACGCGGCGCTTCGCACACGGCTTCCAGCGCCAGCGCGCCGGCCAGCAGCACGCCGAGCACGTAGCTGCCATGCAGGTTGGCCCACAGCGGCACCAGCAGCACGGCCGCCCAGCGCGGCTGCGTTCGCGACTCGACCGCGTTCACCAGCGCGGTGAGCCACAGCACCATCACCAGCCAGGCCAGCACGTGCGGTCGCACCAGCAAGTGAGACAGCGACATGCCCACCGCCAGCCCCACCAGCGCCAGCGCGTGCACCGGCAGCATGCGCTGCAGCAGAAAGCGTGTCAGCACCGCCATCGTGGTGGCATAGGCCGCGGCGATCAGTCCCACCAGCGCCGGCCAGCCGCCGAGCCGGTACAGGGCCGCGAAGAGCACCTCGGCGCCCCACTCGTGCGCGGTCCACGGCGCGCCCGGCAGGGTGTGCGAGAACGGGTCCCGCAGCGGCACCTGGCCGTGCGCGAGGATCCACTGCCCTGCGGCCAGATGCCAATAGGAATCGGGGTCGTCGAGCAGGTGCAGCGACGGCAAGGCCACCACGCCGAGCATCAGCGCCACGGCCACCACCATCGGCCACGACAGCCACGGCCGCAGCGTCGCGGCCTGCCGGGCCGTGCTGCTGCGCATCGCCTCTTCCACGGTCGCCATCGTTCGCTCTTTAGTCGTCCTCGACAGCGTCGCACTATAGGAGTCGGCCCCCTCGCCCGCCATCCCGCGGACCGCCGGCATCGACCGCAGAAACCCGTTGTCATGGGCCCTGGCTCCTATCCGCCGCCCGTCCCGTGTCCCATGACACACCGGGTGGCTTGCGCCAACATCGCCGGCCATGAACCTCCCCACGCCCACGCCCCTCGGCGGGGTGCACGTGCTGATCGTGGACGACCAGGCGGCCGTGCGCCGCGGCCTGGAGCGCCTGCTCCACGGCATGCCCGGCCTGCCGGCGCTGGTGGTGCACGAAGCCGCCTCGGTGGTGGAGGCGCATGAACAGGCTCTCGCCTGCATGCCCGATGTGGTGCTGCTCGATGTCGACCTCGCCGGCGACGACGGCCTGCTGCTGCTGCCGATGCTGACACCGACGAGCCGCGTGGTGGTGGTGTCCAGCCACGCCGGCGATGCGGCCACACGGACGCGGGCGCTGGCATTGGGCGCAGCGGCGGTGGTGGACAAGGCCGAGCCGGGGCGCGTGCTGGGGGAGGCGGTGCGCAGGGTGCTGGACTGAAGGGGAAACAGCGAGCTTCGCTCGTGAACAGAAGGAGTTCGACCCGATGCGCTCGTGGTGCGGGTGGATCCCGGCCTGCGCCGGGATGACGGCTCCAGGAGGATTGACGTTCCAACAGTCGAGGCCGCCCGCGAAGGCTGCAGCATCGAATCGCTTCACCGGCTGGATTTGCCGTTCATGGCGTGCGGCCTCGGCTGGTAGAACGTTCATCACCCGAGAGCCGTCATCCCGGCGCAGGCCGGGATCCACGCGGACCAGAACGCACGGAGTCGAACCCCACCCGCTCCACACGCACGTGCACCGCCCTCCACATGAGGGGAGAGCCTTCTCCCTCACCGCCCGGGACCTCCCGCCCAACGCGCCTCCCTCCTCCCTCCGATGAACGCGCCGCACTGGCTTCCTACAGTGCTTTCACACCCGTTCATCCCCAAGGAGCTTCCCCATGAACTTCATCCAGCGTTTCCTGCGTGACGAAGAAGGCGTCAGCGCCATCGAGTACGCCGTGCTCGCGGTCATCGTCGTGGTCGCCATCTCGGCCCTGGGCGGCACGCTCAACACGATGTTCTCGGACATCTTCAACGCCGTGAAGACCAAGGTCACCAACAAGCTGGCGTGATCGACGCAACCCCGTGAGGTTCACATGAACTCCCTGCAGCGCTTCATCGACGACGAAGAAGGCGTGAGCGCCATCGAGTACGCGGTGCTCGCGGTCATCGTCGTGGTCGCGGTCTCGGCCATCGGCACCACGATGAACGGCATGTTCACCGACGTCTTCAACGCCGTGAAGACCAAGGTCACCGGCGTGCTGAACGCCCTCTGACGGCAGCCGGGGCCGGGACGGCCCGCGCCGGCCCGCCTCGCCCGAACCCCATGACTGCCTTCGACGCCATCTCCCTCGCCGGCCTGCTCGTCGCCGCGGTGTGGACCGATCTCGCCCACCGCCGCATCCCGAACCGCCTGATCCTCCTCGGGCTGGGCCTGGGCTGGATCGCCGCCCCGCTGGTGCTGCTCGCGTCGGGCGAGGCCTGGTCGTGGGACCCCTACACCGGCAGCCTGGCCGGCCTGGCCGTGCTGATGCCGCTGTACGCGGTGCGCGGCTGCGCCGCGGGCGACGTCAAGCTGATGGCGCTGGTCGGTGCCTTCGTCGGCCCGGCGCTGGTGGTCACCGCCACGGTGTACGCGGTGCTGGCCGGCGGCGTGCTCTCGCTGCTGTGCATGCTGCGCCCCGGTGTCGCGGTGCAGACCTTGCACAACCTGCGCTTCATGCTGACCGACTGGCTGATGCGCCTGACCACGCGCAGCGGCCTGCAGCTGACGCCGCCCGCCGAGACGGCCGCGCGGCTGCCCTACGCGCTGGCGATCGCCACGGGCACCTTGCTCACGCTCTGGCAACACAACCTCCATGCCTGAACGGGGAGACCTTCCATGCGATCACGAGGCATCACCCTGCTGCTGCTGGCCACCGTGGCCGGCCTGCTGGCCGTCCTGCTGGCCGCCCGTTGGCTGAAGGCCCAGGGCACGACGCAGACCGCCCGGCTGTGGGTGGCGACGCAGCCGGTCAGCACCGGCATCGTGCTCACCCCCGAGATGCTGCGCCCGGTCGAGTGGCCCGCCGGCATGGAGCCGCCGGGCGCCTTCACCGATGCGGCCAAGCTCAGCGGCCGCGTCACGTCGTCGCCGCTGGTCGCCGGCGAGCCGGTGCTCGAAGCCCGCCTCGCCCCGCCGGGCACCAAGGGCGGCCTGTCGGCGCTGGTGGGCACCGGCAAGCGGGCGATGACGGTGCGCGTGAACGACGTGGTCGGGGTCGCCGGCTTCGCGTTGCCCGGCACCTATGTCGACGTGCTCGTGAACACGCAGGCCGATGGCAGCACCGCGGGCGAACAGCGCTCGATCTCGAAGATCGTGCTCGAGCGCATGCTGGTGCTGGCGGTGGCGCAGGACGTCGACTCCGACCCCAGCAAGCCCAAGGTCGTCAACGCGGTGACGCTGGAAGTGACGCCACAGCAGGCCGAGGTGCTCGACCTGGCCCGCAGCGTCGGCTCGCTGTCGCTGGTGCTGCGCAACCAGACCGAGGCCGACACCGCCGGCACGCAGGGCGCCACGAAGGAGCAGCTGCTGGCGCTGGCGCCGCGGCAGGTGGTGCCGGTGCCGGTCGTCACCGCGCCCGCCACACGCCCTGCGACGGCAGCCCCGGTGGCGCGGGCGGCCAGTCCCACGCCGGCCCGCACCTGCGTGGATGTCTTCCGCGGCACGTCGAAGGTGACCGAATGCTTCTGAAGCCTGCTCCCCGCTTCGCCGTCGGCGCGCTGCTCGCCGCGGCCGGCATCGGCACCCCCGCCCTGGCCGCACCGGCCAAGGTGCCTGCCGTCACCGGCGGCCCCGCCACGGTGTGCGAGACCGTCTCGCTGGCCCCGGTCGTGAACCTGCCGCTCGGCAAGTCGACGCTGGTGCGGCCGCCCACGCCGGTGGCCCGCGTGGTGATGGGCCAGGCCAGCGCCGCGGCCGTCGGCCCCGAGCCTGGTGCAGCCCGCACCGGCGTGGCCGACATCGACCTGGTGCTGCTCAGCCCCAGCGAGCTCTACCTGATGGGCAAGAGCCTGGGCACCACCAACGTGGTGCTGGCCGGCCGCGACGGCCGCTGCACCGCGTTCGACGTGATCGTCACGATGGACACCTCGTCGCTGCAGGCCACGCTGCAGCAGCTGGTGCCCGACGAGAAGGACGTCAAGGTCACCTCCGCGTTCGACTCGATCGTGCTCTCCGGCACGGTGAGCGACACCGAGGCGCTGGCCCGCATCACCGAGCTGGCCGGGGCCTATGTGCGCAACACCACCCGCTCGGCCGCGCCGGGCCAGGTCACCAGCGTCAGCAACCCGCGCGTGGTCAACATGCTCAGCGTGGCCGCCCCGCAGCAGGTGATGCTCGAGGTGAAGGTGGCCGAGATCTCGAAGAGCCTGCTCGACCAGTTCGGCATCGACTTCGCACGCGCCTTCGTCTCGGGCAACGGCAGCGCGATCAACTTCCTCTCCGGCATCCTCGGCGGCGGCGCGGCCGCGTTCTCGCGGGTGGCCGGCGCCGGGCCCAACGGCTCGCCGCTGAGCTCGGTGGGCGTGGTGGTGGGCAGCTCGGCTCCGGCCGGCGCGGCGGCCAGCATGGGCAACGTGACGGTCACCTACGACACCGCCGGCCGGCCGGTCTACACCACCAGCTACGGCACCGTGCCGGGCCAGCGCGCCACCGCGGTGAACGCCAACATGCAGAAGACCGACGGCCTGGTGAAGGTGCTGGCCGAACCGTCGGTGATGGCGGTGAGCGGCCAGACCGGCAGCTTCCTCGCCGGCGGCAAGATCTTCATCCCGATGTCGCAGACCAACGTCAACGGCACCCGCGACCTGGTGCTGGAGGAACGCGAGTTCGGCGTGGCGTTGTCGTTCACGCCCACGGTGCTGGGCGGCGGGCGCATCAACCTGAAGGTGCGGCCCGAGGTGTCGGAGCTCAACGCCACCGGCATCCAGGTCACCACCGGCGCGGTCAACACGGTGCTGCCGTCGTTCAGCTCGCGCAGGGCCGAGACCACGGTGCAGCTGATGGACGGCCAGAGCTTCGCCATCGGTGGCCTCATCAAGAACAACAGCACCACCAACATCAAGGCGTTCCCGTTCCTCGGCGAGCTGCCGGTGGTCGGCGCGCTGTTCCGCAGCACCGAGTTCCAGACCGACCGCACCGAGCTGGTGTTCGTCATCACGCCCCGGCTCGTGAAGCCGCTGCCGGCCGACTACAAGCTGCCCACCGACCGCTACGTGCCGCCCACGCGCTCGGAGCTGATCTGGGGCGGCAAGACGGAAGGCACGCCGCCCGAGCGCGAGCCCGCCGCCGGCACCGCACCCGCGGGCGGTGGCTTCGAGCTGCCGGGCAAGACGGAGAAGTGAACATGCAAGTCTTCCAACGCCACTTTTCACCGGTCATCCCGGCGCAGGCCGGGATCCACGCAGACCACGAGAGCAGAGCGTCGAACCTCTTCCGTTCACGAGCGAAGCTCGCTGTTGCAAGGGCCGTGGTGGGGAGCGGCTCGACGTGCTCGCTGCTCGCGTGGATCCCGGCCTTCGCCGGGATGACGGGCGAAAAGCGGCGTGACGCCAGGCGTTCAGGCCGCATCCGCAGGTTCGGCGGTGCCGCGACGCTACTGGCCCCGCTCGCGCTCGCCGGCTGTGCCAGCACCTCGCCCGCCTTCGATGCCCGCTTCGGCGACAGCGTGCGGATCATCCAGGCGCAGCAGACGCTCGATGCCGCCGCCCCCGCGCGCAACGCCGACCGCGGCGTGCGCTCCGACGGCCGCAGCGCCGCCGAGGCCACCGGCCGCTATGTCGACAGCTTCAAGGCGCCCGTCCCGCCCGCCGCACCGTCGATCACGCTGAACGCCGGCAGCACGTCCACCGGTCGCTGAAGGCCGCTGCCATGCGCCCGCACCGCCTGCGCCGTGCGCCCAGCATCGCATCGCGCCGCCGCGCGGGCGGTGCGGTGGCGCTGATGGTGCTGGCGCTGATGCTCGTGCTGGTGGCCGCCGCCGGCCTGGGCGTCGAGGCCGGCCGGCTCTACGTGAACCGCGCCGAGCTGCAGACCGCGGCCGATGCCTGCGCCCTCGCCGCGGCGCAGCGCCTCAATTGCGCATCGACCGACAGCAGCTGCCTCACCGCGGCCGAGACCGCCGGCATCGCCGCCGCGGCGCTGAACCAGGCCGACCTGCAGCAGACCGCGGTGGCCGTCGCCGCATCGAACATCACCTTTGCCACCGCGTTGGACGGCACCTACTCGGCGCGCGGCGCCGGCGCGGTCAACAACGCCCGCTTCGCCCGTTGCAACGCCTCGTCGGGCGGCCTCGCGCCGATGCTCCTCGGCGTCGTCGGCATCGCGTCGACCACCGTGTGGGCAGGCGCCACGGCAACGCTGTCGCCAAGCAGCAACTTCTCCGCCTACGTGCCGCTGGGCATCTGTTCCACGGCGCTGTCGCCCACGCCGGCCAAGGGCACCTGGATCACGCTGGACACCGCGCCGGCAGTGAACAACATGCGCTTCATCGCCGGCAACACCGCCGCCGTCAACGACGTGCTGGGCGGCGAAGTGCTGGTCACCGGCGCGGCCATCGGCTCCACGCTGAAGGCCCAGACCAACTCGCTGAACAGCGTGGGCAACGCGCTCAACACCCGCTTCGGCATCTACCAGGGCCCCTATTCGTCGGCCAGCGCCTCGCCGCCCGACCTCACCGGCTACGCCTATCCCAACCAGTCGCCCGGCACGCCGGTCATCAGCAGCGGCAACGCCTTCAGCAACTACAACACGCGGGCGAAGTCGACCACGGCCTCGGACCGGCAGTTCACGAAGAGCCAGTACGCCGGCCCGACCGGCGGGCTGCCCGGCACCTCGACGGCGTCGGACCACACCACCTACGGCAAGCCGCGCCGCCTGGTGCAGACCTCCATCCTGGATTGCAGCAGCGGCACCTCGACCCTCACGGTCACCGGCATGGCCTGCGTGCTGCTGCTGAACCCGTTGTCCAACGGCGCCAGCGCGACGCTGAGGGTCGAGTACCTCGGCGCGTCGTCCGACCCCGACAGCCCCTGCCCGCCCGCCATCGCGGTGCCCAACCCCAGCGGCAGCGGCCCGCTGGTGCCCACGCTGGTGCAATGACCATGGCGATGCCGCTGCACCGCTCACCCCCGCGCGCAGCCCAGGCCGGCGCCGCCGTGCTCGAGTTCGCCGTGCTGATGGCCGTGCTGGTGACCTTCATGCTGCTGGTCGCCGAATACGGCCGGCTGATGATGCAGTACCAGACGCTGGTGAAAAGCGCCCGCGCCGCGGCGCGCTACGCCAGCACGCAACCGCCCGGCACCAACACGCTGCAGGCCCAGTGCCTGGCGGTGACCGGCAGCCTCGCCGTGAGCGGCACGGCCTGCGCCACCACCACGCCGCTGCTCACCGGCCTGGGCACATCGAACGTCGCGCTCAGCACCGGCACCCTCGACGCCACCACCGCCACCGTGAAGGTGCGCGTCTCCGGCCTGGTCTACGTGCCGGCGTTCACCACCCTGGGCCTGTCGATCACGTTCGAGCCGATCGACGCCGTCATGCCGCAGCCCAAATGAACGCGCCGACCTTCCGCCCCGACCGCGCCACCCAGCGTGGCACCACCACGGTGGAGTTCGCCTTCATCTCGATCTGGGCGATGGTGTTCGTCATCGGCATGATCGAACTCGGCCGCGTGATGATGGTGTGGAACGCCGCGGTCGAGGCCACCCGCCTGGGCGCACGCCGCGCCGCCGTGTGCAACGTGGTCGACAGCGCCGAGCGCACCAAGCTCGAAACCGCGATGAAGGCCATGCTCGGCCTGGCCGACACCACCGGCATCACCGCCAGCATCTCGCTCACGCCCGCCGGCTGCGACAACGCGACGACGCAGTGCACCGCCGTCACCGCGGCCTTCACCGGCGGCTCGGTGCCCACCGTCATCCCGTTCGTCACGTTCACCCCGACGCTGCCGTCGTTCAGCACCACGATCACGCGTGAATCGATGAGCAGCACCCACAACGGCGCTGTCTGCAAGAGCACGCTGTAACCGCAGCCGCCCATGAAACTCAAAGTCATCTCCCCCATCGCCGCCCACGCCCAGGCCTGGGCCGATGCGCTCTCGCACGCGCCCGGCGGCCTGCAGGCGGAGTGCATCGTCAAGCCGCTGCCGGCGGTGAACGTGCTGGTCAACGGCAGCCGCCCCGACCTGGTCGTCGTCGAGACCACGTCGCCGCAGGACTTCAACGAACTCGAGCGCCTGGCCCGCCAGCACCCCGAGATCGAGTACGTGCTGGTGGGCTCGGAGCTCACGCGCGACGAGCTGATGCGCGCCATGCGCGCCGGCGTGCGCGAGCTGCTGCCGCCCGACGCCAGCGCCGACGACGTGCTGTACGCCGTGCAGCGCCTGGCGCAGAAGCGGCCCGCGCCGACCGCCCACGAGGCCATCCCCGCACGCCGCGGCCAGGTGCTCGCCTTCATCGGCTGCAAGGGCGGCAGCGGCGCCACCTTCGCAGCGGCGAACCTGGCGCACGTGCTGGCCGCGGGCGGGCAACGCCGCGTCGCGCTGATCGACCTGAACCTGCAGTTCGGCGATGCGCTGTTCTTCCTCAGCAGCGAACGCGCGCCGAGCAACGTGGCCGAGCTCGCGCGCAACATCGGCCGGCTCGACCGCTCGATGCTGGAAGCCTCGATGGTGGAAGTGGCGCCGGGCCTGCGCGCCCTGGCCGCGCCCGAGGACCCCGCACAGGCGGCCGACGTGGCGCCCGAACACGTGGCCACGCTGGTGGAGCTGGCCCGTACGGTGTTCGACCACGTGGTAATCGACGTCGGCCGCTCGCTCACCGGCGTCACGCTGCAGGCGCTGGACCAGGCCGACCACCTCTTTGCCGTGCTGCAGCTCACGCTGCCGTACATCCGCGGCGCCCGCCGGCTGCGCGACGTGTTCCGCTCGCTGGGCTATGCCGATGCCAAGCAGCACTGGGTGGTCAACCGCTACGAGAAGAGCGGCCAGATCACGCTGGACGACCTGCGCCGCACGCTGGCCGTGACCGAGGTGCTGACGCTGCCCAACCAGTACGACCCGGTGGCCAGCGCGGTGAACCAGGGCGTCGCCGTTTCGCAGATCGCGCCGAACAGCGCCATCAGCAAGGGCCTGCGCGAGCTGGCTGCCCAGGTGGCGCCCAGCGCCGCCGGCACGGCGCGCAGCGGCAGCTGGCTGGGCAGCCTGCTGCGCAGCAACGCCGCCAAGGCAGAGAAGGCAGAGAAGGGAGCCGAGCGATGAGCCTGCGTGAACGACTGGGCGCCGCGCCGCCCGCCCTGCGCGCGCTGGAGCCGACCGCCGAGCCGGCGGCCACCGCGCCGCGCGGCGCCTACCAGGCGATCCGCGCGCAGATCCACCAGGAGGTGCTGCAGCGCCTCGACCTCACCGCCGTCGACACCTTCGGCGAGGAGCGCCTGCGCGACGAGCTGGCCGGCCTGGTGGAGCGCCTGCTCGGCGAGCAGGCCCTGGTGCTGAACGCCGCCGAACGCCGCTCGCTGGTGCGCGACATCCAGGACGAGATGCTCGGCCTCGGCCCGCTGGAGCCGCTGATGGCCGATGCCACGGTGTCCGACATCCTCGTCAACACCTTCAGCCAGGTGTACGTGGAACGCCGCGGCCGGCTCGAGCTGACCGACGTGACGTTCACCGACAACCAGCACCTGATGAACATCATCGACAAGATCGTGTCGCGGGTGGGCCGGCGGGTGGACGAATCGAGCCCGATGGTCGATGCCCGGCTGCAGGACGGCTCGCGGGTCAACGCCATCATCCCGCCGCTGGCGCTCGACGGGCCGATCCTGTCGATCCGGCGCTTCTCGGCCACGCCGCTGCAAATGGGCAACCTGGTGGCGTACAAGTCGTTGTCCGAGGAGATGGCGCAGTTCCTCGCCGCCATCGCCGAGACCGAGATGAACGTGCTGATCTCCGGCGGCACCGGCTCGGGCAAGACCACGTTGCTCAACATCATGAGCGGCTACATCTCGCCCAACGAACGCATCGTCACCATCGAGGATGCCGCCGAGCTGCGCCTGCAGCAGCCGCACGTGGTGCGCCTCGAGACCCGTCCGCCCAACCTCGAAGGCCGGGGCGAGGTGACGCAGCGCGCGCTGGTGCGCAACGCGCTGCGCATGCGGCCCGACCGCATCGTGCTCGGCGAGACCCGCGGCTCCGAAGCGCTGGACATGCTGCAGGCCATGAACACCGGCCACGAAGGCTCGATGACCACCATCCACGCCAACACGCCGCGCGACGCGCTGGCGCGGCTGGAAAGCATGATCGCGATGGCCGGGGTGGACCTGCCGGCGCGGGCCGCGCGCTCGCAGGTGGCCTCGGCGATCAACATCGTCGTGCAGGCCAACCGCATGACCGACGGCACGCGCAAGATCACCAGCATCGCCGAGCTCACCGGCATGGAAGGCGACACGCTCACCATGCAGGAGATCTTCGCCTTCCGCCAGACCGGCGTGGGCCCGAACGGTGCGGTGCAGGGCCACTTCGCGGCCACCGGCGTGCGGCCGCGCTGCTGGGAGCGCATCGTCAGCCGCGGCGGGCACATCGCCGAGTCGCTGTTCCAGCCGGTGCGGCGCGTGGTCTGACGCAGGAGCCGACGTGATGGACACCACCTTCCTGCTGTGCGCGCTGCTCGGGTTCCTGGCCGTGGTGCTGGGCCTGGAGGCGCTCTACAACCTGTGGGCCAGCAAGCGCAGCGCCGAAGCCCGCCAGATCGCCAGCCGGCTCTCGACGCTGGAAGCAGGCTACGAGGCCGAAAGCCCGCTCGAGAAGGCCACGCGGCGCGGGCGCCTGGGCCCGCTGGAGCGCCTGCTCGAACGCTCGCGCCGGGGCCGGCGGCTGATCGCCCATGTGGAGACCGCCGGCATGGCCAGCACCGCGTCGGAGCTGCTCGGCATCGCGGCCATCCTCGGCGCGATCGGGCTGATGGTGTCGCTGCTGATGCAGCGGCCGCTGTGGGTGGGCCTGGGCGTGGCCGCGGTGCTGGCCGCGCTGCCGTGGCTGCAGGTGGCACGCCGGCGCGCGCGCCGCACCGAGCTTTTCGACCAGCAGTTCCCCGAGGCGCTGGACCTGATCTCGCGCGCGCTGCGCGCCGGCCACGCGCTGCCCTCGGCCATCAAGATGGCCGGCGACGAACTGCCGCAGCCGATCGGCGCGGAGTTCAAGCGCCTGTCCGCGGAGACCGGCTACGGCATCGCGCTGCACGACGCGCTGCGCGGCATGGCCGGCCGGGTGCCGCTGCCCGACATCGGCTTCTTCGTGGTGGCGGTGGTGATCCAGCGCGAGACCGGCGGCAACATGGCCGAGCTGCTGGACAACATCGCCAGCCTGGTGCGCCAGCGCATCAAGCTGCGCGGGCAGATCCGCACCTTGTCGGCCGAGGGCCGCATGTCGGGGCGGGTGCTGGCGGCACTGCCCTTCGGCGCCGCGCTGGCGCTGAACTTCGTCAACCCGCACCACATGGAACCGCTGATCCACGACCCCGCCGGCCACACCGCCGTGGCCATCGGGCTCGCGATGATGGGCGTGGGCATGCTGTGGATGCGCAAGATCGTGCAGATCCGCGTATAGGAGCCGTGCCATGAACGCCGCGATCGAATGGCTGCTGCTCGGGCTGGTGTTCGCCAGCGCGGTGCTGCTGGTGGTGGGGGTCTCGCGCTGGCTGGCGCCGGCGCGGGTGGACGAACGCCTGCGCGACCTGCGCGGCGATGCGCCGCACGATGCGTGGGGCAGCCTCGCCGAAGACGGCATGCGCGCCCTCACCGACCTGGTGACGCCGCTCAGCCGGCTGGCCGCGCCGGACGAAGGCTTCGAGCAGTCGTCGCTGAAGCTGCGCTTCGCCCATGCCGGCATCCGCGACCGCCGCGCGCCGATGGTGTTCTTCGGGCTGAAGGCGCTGATGTTCCTGGTGCTGCCGGTGCTGGGCGCGGTGGCGCTGCAGGCCGGCGGCAGCACGCTGGCGGGCCAGCAGCTGCTGCTGGTGTTGCTGCTGGTCGGCGTGCTCGGTTACTGCTTGCCCAACGTCGTGCTCAAGCGCATGATCCAGGCACGGCAACGTGATCTCTTCGAAGCCTTTCCCGATGCCCTCGACCTGCTCACCATCTGCGTCGAGGCCGGGCTGGGCCCCGAGTCGGCCATGATGCGCGTGGCCGACGACATCGCCCTCAAGAGCCCTGTGCTGGCCGAGGAGCTGCAGCTGGTGAACATCGAGCTGCGGGCCGGCATGGAACGCGAACGCGCGCTGCGCAACCTGGCGTTCCGCACCGGCGTGCCCGAGATCGACGGCTTCGTCACGATGGTGATCCAGGCCGAGCGCTTCGGCACCAGCATCGGCGCCGCGCTGCGCGTGCACTCCGACATGCTGCGTTCGCGCCGCCGCCAGCGGGCCGAGGAGGCCGCCGCCAAGATCGGCATCAAGCTGATGTTCCCGCTGATGTTCTGCATCTTCCCGGCGCTGTTCATCGTGCTGCTGCTGCCCGCCGGCATCAACCTCATGAAGGCCGTCAGCGCGCTGAGCGGCTGAAGCGAAGGAGCACCCCATGGCATCCGTCCGCGTCCTGCCGGCCCGGCCCTTCGTGCACCGCGACCGGGCCGCGCTGCACCTGTCCATCGAGGGCCACGAATTGAAGGTGGCGTCGTACCGCGAGTGGTCGGCCCACGCGCAGCCGGCGCCGCGCCCTGCCCCGCAGCCCGCGGCGCCCAGCGAACCGGCGCACCCCACGCGCCGCTTCGGCGGCATGGTGCTCACCGGCGCGGCCACGCTGGTGGCCTGCACTGCCACGCCGCCGGCCCGCCCGCCGTGGAACGTGGCCCCGGTGCTGCGGCACGACGGCGCCGACAGCGTCGCGCTGGCGCACGGATACCTGGCGCTGGCCCAGTCGTACGAACAGCAGGGCCGCCGCGAGCTGGCCGCGGAAACCTTCGCCAAGGCGGCGCAGGTCGCCGGAGCGGACGCCGCGCTGCACACGCTGGCCGGCGTGGGCCTGGCCCGCCTGGGGCACGCGCAAGAGGCCGTGCCGGTGCTGCGCCACGCCGCCACGCTGCAGCCCGGCGAACCCGCGGCGCTGAACAACCTGGGCCACGCGCTGATGCTGGCCGGCCGCGACAGCGACGCCGTGGCGGTGCTGCGCCAGGCCCTGGTGCTGGAGCCGGCCCACCCGCGCGCCATCGCCAACCTGGCCGAGGCCCGACGTCGGCTCGGCGAAGCGGCCGCGCCTGCGGCCGTGGCGCAGGCGGCGCCAGCGGCACCACTGCCCACCGCCGCCGCTGCCACGGCACCGGCAGCCCCCAAGGCGCCGCGCCTCGCCATCGTCAACGGCATGGGCCTGGGCGGTGCCGCCGCCCGCATGGCCCAGACGCTGCAGGCCGCCGGCCTCACCCCCGCCGGCCGGCCGCGCCTGCAGAACCTGGTGCCCTACCAGGTGCGCGACACCGTGGTGGAGTACCGCCCCGGCTTTCGCGCCGAAGCCGAACACGCCGCCCGCTCCCTGCCCGGCGCCCGCCTCGACGAACGCCCCGCCGGCCCGGCCGACGCGGACCTGCGCATCGTGCTCGGCCACGACCAGCGCGCCTGGCTGGCGGCGTGCCTGCGGCACAACGTGTGCAGCAAGGCGGTGCCGATGGAGGCGACGGCGAGGTTGGCGATGCGGTGAGACTGTCGCCACGGCCTCTGCAACAGCGAGCTTCGCTCGTGAATGGAACGGGTCAACCCGGTGTGCTCGTGGTCTGCGTGGATCCCGGCCTGCGCCTGGATGACGGTTCCAGAGGGGAGTGGACGTTCCATTTATCGCGAGTGAGCAACTGCGTGCGGCCTCGGTGGGTGGAGCCTCAACTTCTGTGGAACCGTCATCCCGGCGAAGGCCGGGATCCACTCAGACAGGGAGCGCACCGGGTCGAACCCCTTTATTCCTCGAGCGAAGCTCGCTGTCATCGTGGATCCCAGCCTGCGCCCACTGCTGTCCGGAATGTTGGCCGCTCGGGTAGCAACCTCCGAATGCGGCCTGAGCGTCTGGAGTTCTCCCGCTCTTGATCCGTCACCCCGGCGCAGGCCGGGGTCCACGAAGACAGCGAGCGCTACGACCCGAACCCCGCCGACGACCCTGCAACAGCGAGCTTCGCTCGATAACTGAAGGGTTCGACTCTCTGCGCGCGTGGTGCCCGTGGACCCCGGCCTGCGCCGGGGTGACGATTCACGAAGGGTGATGACTCGTGGCTCGCAGGCCGCCCGCCATCACTCTCATTCGAGTCGTTTTCCGTTGCATTGGCTGGAATGCCGATGAACACGGACCTCATCGCCGATGGGCCTCAACATTCCGGACAGCAGTGTGCGCAGGCCGGCATCCACGCCGATCAAGAGCGCCACGGTGCGCCCCCGAAGCTCACTATTCAAGCCCCCCTTCCCCTCTTTTCCGCCCATCCTCCCACCGCCTGTCCACCCAGAATGCGCCCACCCCCAGGCACATCCGGCAAAGAAGGCACCCATGGACATCAGCAGGCGGCTGCAACAAACCCTGCGCCGTTGGCGCCAACATCGCCGCCTCGGCGCGGCCATCGCGGCCACCGTGGCGCTCACCGCCGGTCTCGTCCTCCTCAGCACCCGGGCCGATGACGAGGCCCATGCCCGCAAGAGCGCCGAAGCGCGCAGCTTCGAGCAGGACACCGACCAATGGCTGGCGCACGAGCGCCCCGTGGCCGACTTCGTCAAGGCCCTGCACGACGGCCAGCTCGCCGCCGTGGGCCTGGCCACCGCGCCCACCGGCCGCGTGCTCTACACCTTGAAGGACGGCCAGCGCGCGAGCACCCAGGTGCCCGGCTGCACGCCCAATGGCTGCGCCGGCACCGTGCTCGACGGCCTCGACGAACGCTCCGCCAGCGGCCCCTTCGCGCTGGTGTCGGTCGACATCGACTCCCGCACCGCCAGCCGCCGCCTGCTCGAAGCGCTGCAAACGCTGCTCGCCCCGCTGCTCACGGTGGGCACCATCATCGCCGCGATGGTGGTGATGACGCGCATCCAGTCGAACGGCGGCAACACCGCCTCGAACCTCACCGAACGGCCCGATCTGCACTTTGACGACGTCATCGGCAACGGCGAGGCCAAGCAGGCGCTGCAGCGCGTGCGCGCCTTCATGCACGACCCCTCGGCCTACGCCCGGCTCGGCGCCACCGCCCCGCGCGGCGTGCTGCTGGTGGGCCCGCCCGGTACCGGCAAGACGCTGCTGGCCAAGGCGCTGGCCGCCGAGAGCAGGGCCAAGTTCATCGCGGTGGACGGCTCGTATTTCTCGGCCATGTACTACGGCGCCGGCGTCGGCAAGGTGAAGAGCCTCTTCAAGCTGGCCCGCAAGCACGCCCCCTGCGTGCTCTTCATCGACGAGATCGACGGCCTCGGCAAGCGCCACCAGGGCGGCCAGATGAGCGGCGGCGAATCCGAGCTGAACCGCATCATCAACCGCATCCTGGTGGAGATGGACGGCTTCGACGCGCTGGAGAACGTGGTCGTCGTGGGCGCCACCAACCACGAAGACAACATCGACGCCGCGATGCGCCGCCCCGGCCGCTTCGACACCGTGGTGCGCCTGGCGCTGCCCACGCTGCCCGACCGGCAGCAGCTGTTCGAACACTACCTCGGCCGCGTGCAGCACGACGGCACGCCCGACACCGCCCTGCTCGCCCGCATGACCGCCGGCATGTCGCCCGCCGACATCGCCAACCTGGTGAACAAGGCCGCCTGCGCCGCCGCCGAAGCCGGCCATCCGAAGGTGGGCGCGCTGCAGCTGGTGCAGGCCATCGAGACCCAGCAGCTGGGCGGCGAGGTATCCCCGGTGAAGGCCCTGCTCAGCGACGACACGCGCCGCCGCCTGGCATACCACGAGGCCGGCCATGCGCTGGTGGGCCATTGCCTCGGCCAGGGCCTGGTGGAACGCGTCACCATCGAACCGCGCGGCCAGGCGCTGGGCGTGACCTACCTGCACCGCACCTCCGAAGAACCGCTCTACCGCGCCCCCGACCTGCACGGCCGCATCGCGATGATGCTGGCCGGCCGCGAGGCCGAGATGCTGGTGCTGGGCAACGTCTCCACCGGCGCCGGCGACGATCTCAAGCGCGCGTCCGAACTGGCCATCGAGATGGTCGGCTCGATGGGCTTTTCCGAATCCTTCGGCCTGCTCAGCGTGGCCGGCATCCCGGCGCGGCTGATGGGGCCGGACGTGCAGGCGGCCGTGCTGGGCGAGGCGCGCCTGTTGCTGGAGCATGCGCAGCGGGAGTGTCAGGCGCTGTTGAACCAGGGCCGTCAGCACCTGGATGCGCTGGCCATGGCGCTGCTGGACCGCGAGGTGTTGGGGCCGGAGGAGTTGCGTGAGTTGCTGCCAGCCGTCGCGCGGCCGAGCGCCGAGTCTGAAAGAACGGCGCGCATCGCAACCGTCCCTGCCTGAGGCCCTTCGGCAGACGCCCCCCATTCGACACGCTTGTTCACGGGGTAGCAAGGCAACGCAGCGGACGACCTGTCGGACAAAATTCCCTTCCCGAAACCGGGGTTCAAGTTCAACCGACAGGGGACATCCATGAAGCTTCGTCGCATCCTCGCTGCCGCCGCTTTAGCGACGGCCGGCCTTCACGCCTCGGCCGCCGAGCTGGTACCGAATGGCACCTTCACCACCGACCTCGCAGGATGGACCCTGGGAGGTGGTACGACGTTCGCGAGCGGAACGGCTCAGCTGGGCGCTGCCACGGACACTCTGTCGATCACGCTGAACAACCTGGTCGCAAATACCCAGTACACCTTCGACTTCGACTACCAGCTCATCAATGGCAGCGGCAACGGGGCTGTCTGGTCGCTCACGGGAGCGACGAGCCAAGGAGGTTCGGCCAACACTTTCGGCAACTTCTCGTTCGAAGCCCTCACGAACTCGCTGACGATCAGCTTCCACGGCACCGGCAACAAGCTCGTGTCAATCGACAACGTCAGCCTCACCGGCGCCGTCGCCGCCGTTCCCGAACCCGAGACCTACGCCATGCTGATGGCCGGCCTGGGCATCGTTGGCTTCGTCGCCCGTCGTCGCCGCGCCCGCTGAACCTCGACACTCATTGAAAGCCGGCACACGCCGGCTTTTTCATTTCCGGACTGTCCGTCAGGCTTGAAATTTGCCGAGCCTGTACGGACATACACTCCCCGCCTTTCGCCTTTCGCCTTTCGGCGGAGCCTCAGCCCCTCAAGGGCGGGGCACCGCGGCCGTCCTTCACCGTCGCCAAGCGCCGATACTTCGATCAACGCCCCCTTACAACCTGACACGGAGATCCATCGTCCCATGGCCGCCCGTCTCACCCTTCGGCACCTGATGCTGTTCGGGCTGACCTCGTTGCTGGTCGCCGTGGTCACGACGCCCGTGCGGGCCGAGGGCTCGCTGATGTCGGTCGCCCACCCCATGGTGGCGGCCCCCGCAGTGCCTTGCACGCCCCAGACGTCCGTCGCCAACGGCTCCGAGTGGTTCTCGGTGTCGTCGGCACCGTCCTCCACTGCGGGCACCGCCGAGCCCGCCTTGGCCGAGGCGGCCGCCGGCGCGGACGAGCCGCCGGGCGGCACGGCCCAGTACTTCGCGTCCAGCCTGCGTCCTTCGTCGCTGCTGGTCGACGACGAGGGCGCGGCCGCCGCCACGTTGGCTGGCGCCACGCTGATGCTGCTGGGCGGGTGGCGCTGGTACCGCACCACCCGGCTGCCCTGGCCGCCGGAGCCCTTCGAGCAGGATCGCCTCGCGATGGCGGGCGCCTCGCAGGACCACGATGCCGTGGAGGGCTGGCGACTCTCGCGTTTCGACGATCTGCCGGATGCGGCGCCCGAGCGCCCGCTTCGCCCGCTGTACGACAGCCTGGACGACGACGTCATCGACATCGTCCCCCTCTCGCCGCGCGCCTGACAGCAGGGCCCGCGCCAGCCTGCCACCGCCACAGGCCGCCCCCCCGTGAACGAGGGGGCGGAAAAACGTGTAGTTCTCACCGTTGTGACAACCGCATACGTCTGCCCTTCATGCCGCACCGCACAATCAAGGGATAGGGAACAACCCTGATCTCGGCGAGTATCGGCGCGATGCACCTCGGTGCACCGCACGCCGGTACCGAACCACAGCAGAGAGGAAGTGCGCATGACGTATCCATGGCTCCGCGCCATTCCATTGGTGACGACGCTCGCCTGCCTGCCCGCGCTGGCCCCGGCACAGGCCATGTCCGGTATCGGTCTCGATGGTTTCGCCCTCGAGAGCGTCACGGCTGCCGCCACCGCGGCGTCCCCCGCGTCGGCGCCCACGTTCACCCAGCTCAGCCGCCCGGCCACCCGCACGGCCGCGGCGAACGGCACCGCCACGGCGGCCCTTGTCCCCGCCGACGAGGAAAAGGATCACGAGTATTTGACCCTCGCCCTCGCCGGGCTGGCTGCGCTGGCGTTCGTGTCGCGTCGCCAGCGGCGCGCCGCGAGCCAACCCGTGAGCGCCGAGCCGGCTTGAACCGGTAGCAGACGCAGCGGCCTCCACCCGCACCGCCGAGTCGGCCATCCATGCACGACTTAACACCGGCTGTGCCTACCACTGCGTCGCCCCCAGGGTGGAGGCATCCTTTCCCTGAGCCGCCCCGGTACACTCGATTCGGCATTTCGCATCACGGCCGAAATCGGTCGTTCCCGTCCCATTCATTACGACAGGACGGGCCCTGGCCGACATCGCCAGCGAGCCCGCCGCAGGAATCACTCATGAACTTGGCTCCGGGTCACTCGAAATTCAAAGCTGCTCGCCTGACGCTCACCGTCACACTGGTGGCGGCCGCTTCGCTGCTGGTTGCCTGCGGTGGCGAAAAGAAAAAGGGCGCCACCCAAGTGGCCGCCAAGGTGAACAAGGAAGAAATCTCCGTTCACCAGATCAATTTCGTGCTGCAGCGCACGCCCAACCTGCGCCCCGAGCAGGCTCCTGAGGCGAGCAAGCGCATCCTCGAAGGCCTGATCGACCAGGAACTGGCGGTGCAGCAGGCCACCGAGCAGAAGCTCGACCGCGACCCGAACGTCGTGATGGCCGTCGAAGCCGCGAAGCGCGACATCCTGGCCCGCGCCTACACCGACAAGATCGCCGCCAGCGTGGCGAAACCGACCGACGCCGAGGTGGCCGACTACTACGCCAAGCACCCGGGTCTCTTCAGCCAGCGCCGCATCTACACGCTACAGGAGTTCGGTGTCGAAGCCGATGAAGCCCAAAAGGCCGCCCTGCAAACCAAGCTCCAAGGCGTGACGAGCGCCGCGCAGGCCGCTGCCGCGCTCACGGCCGCCAATGCCAAGTTCGCCAGCCGCGAGGTCACCCAGTCGCCCGAGAACCTGCCGCTGGGGGTGGTCGACAAGCTGGCCGCGCTGAATGTCGGCCAGTTCCTCGTCAACCCGGCACCCAAGGGCTTCGGCCTGGTGTTCGTCAACGCCGTGAAGCCGGCCCCGGTGACGCAGGAGCAGGCGAAGCAGGCGATCGAGAACTTCCTGATCAACGACCGCAAGCGCGTGGCGGTGCAGGACAACATGAAGCACCTCCGCCAGGAGGCGAAGGTTGAGTACATGGGCCAGTTCACCGGCCCGGCGGCAGCCGCTTCGGCGGCCGCCGAGGCGCCCAAGCCGGCCGGCCCGGCGGCCAGCGGCCTCGACGCCTCGTCGCTGCAAAAAGGTCTCTCAGGCCTGAAATAACCCCCCACAAATACCGGGCTCCGCGAGACGGGGCGGCGCCCGGTACCTGCACAACAAGGTATTGCCGTCAACCCAAAAGTCGTGGTGCGAATTTCCCCTGATAACAGGTTACGACCGACCCTTTCAAATCATCGTCAGTCCACATCGCATCAACTTGCCGGCCAATTCCTACAACCACTGAAACACCGCAGATGCTGCAAGCCCTTCGTCACCGCGTGAGCGCCGCCCTCCGCCAAACCGCCGCGATGGCCACGCTGATCCTCGCCGCCACGCTGCCGAACGGAGCGCACGCTGCCGACGCCAAGGCCGACTACATCATCGGCCCGGGCGATGTCGTGCGCGTCAACGTCTACCAGAACCCCGACCTCACGCTCGAGACCCGCGTGAGCGAAAGCGGCACCATCAGCTACCCGCTGCTGGGCAGCGTGAAGCTGGGCGGCCTCTCGATCGCCGAGGCCGAGAAGACCATCGCCACCGGCCTGCTGAAGGGCAACTTCCTCCGCCAGCCGCAGGTCAACCTGCTGCTGCTGCAAATCCGCGGCAACCAGGCCAGCGTGCTCGGCATGGTCAACAAGCCGGGGCGCTATCCCATCGAGGTGACGGGCCTGCGCCTGAGCGAACTCCTGGCCACGGCGGGCGGCATCGCTCCCGCAGGCAGCGACACCGCCACGCTGGTGGGCGTGCGCGGCGGCAAGCAGTTCCGCAAGCAGATCGACATCGGCCTGCTGCTCATGGAAGGCAACGAGCGGGACGACCCGACCATCGAGAACGGCGACACCGTCTACGTCGACCGCATGCCCATGGTGTACGTGTACGGCCAGGTGCAGCGCCCCGGCTCCATGCGTGTGGAACGCGGTATGACGGTCATGCAGGTTCTCGCGAATGGTGGCGGCCTGACGGCCCGTGGCACCGAAAAGAACATCAAGCTGCACCGCCGCACTGCCGATGGGAAGGTGGCCGAGCGCGAAGCCCCGTTGTCCGAACTCGTGAAGGACGGCGACGTGCTGTTCGTCCGCGAGAGCCTGTTCTGAGCACCCCGCCCACCAACAAGGGAACGCGGCCATGAATCTCGCGCAATTTTTGAATGTCCTCAAGGCTCGGTGGAGAGGTGCAGCCCTGACCATGGCACTCACCATCGGTCTGACGCTAAGTATCAGCCTCGCCCTCCCAAAGAAGTACCTTGCGACCGCCGCGGTAGTCGTCGATGTCAAGAGTCCGGATCCCATTCTTGGCATGATTCTGGGAAGCAACATGTCGTCAAGCTACATGGCGACGCAGCTGGACATCATTACCAGCGACCGCGTAGCGCAGCGCGTGGTGCGCGAACTGAAATTGGCGGAAAACACCCAGCTGAGGCAAGACTGGCTTTCGGCCACGGCCGGTCGAGGGAACTTTGAGGCGTGGATCGCCGATCTCCTAGGCCAGCAGTTGGAGGTGAAGCCTTCTCAAAGCAACGTGTTGAACATTGGGTATCGCGCGCCCGATCCCAAGTTTTCGGCAGCCCTCGCCAACAGCTTTGCCAAGGCATACATCGACACCGTACTCGAGTTGCGAGTCGATCCCGCTCGGCAATACAACAGCTTTTTTGAGGCACGTACCAAGGAGCTCCGGACCGCGCTGGAAGCAGCGCAAGGGAAACTCAGCGACTATCAGCGCGAACGCGGCATCCTGATCTCAGACGAGCGGCTCGACGTCGAAACGCAGCGCCTAAACGAACTGAGTAGCCAATTAGTCCAACTTCAGGCTCTCGCCGCCGAAAGCACCAGCCGGAAAACGCAGGCGCGTTCGAGTGCCGACGAATTGCAGGACGTGATCAACAACCCCGTCGTATCGAGCCTGCGCGCGGACCTTAGCAGACAACAGGCAAGGCTCCAGGAACTGGGTGCGCGACTGGGAGACGCACATCCGCAAGTGCAGGAGCTGAAAGCCAACATCGCGGAACTGCGGTCACGCATAGAGACGGAAACCAAACGCGTGAGCGGCAGTGTGGGCATCAACAGCTCAATCAACAACGCCCGCGTGTCTGAAGTGCGCGCAGCGCTCGACGCGCAACGCGTCCACGTCTCCAAGATGAAGGCCCAGCGAGATGACGCCGCCGGGCTTATGAAGGACGTGGAGGCAGCGCAGCGTGCGTACGACGCCGTGGCGCAGCGCCTCACCCAAAGCAGCCTAGAAAGCCAGGTGAGCCAGACGAACGTGTCCGTGTTGACGCCCGCAACTGAACCTGCCTTGCCGTCGTCACCTAGGGTTCTGCTTAACACACTACTTTCCGTTTTCGTCGGCGGACTGCTGGCTATTGCGTTCGCCCTGATCCGTGAACTCATGGATCGCCGGGTGCGTAGCGAGGAAGACCTCGCTGAGCTGGTCGGCGTACCCGTCCTCGGCAAGCTTCCGCGTCCGATCGCAGGCACAACCATGGGCGGCGATGCCCTGATGCTCCCTAGCCAAGTATTGGGTCGCCTCACCCATTCCAGCCGCTGATATCCGGCACGAGATAGAAAGCCCATCATGAACGCTGCCTCCCGCCCAGTGCATCGCCGGCCGACGCTCGTGCAATCGGAAGACGCGCAGGGGAAAGCCCTCGCGGAAGATCGATCGATTGGTCAACTGATCAGCGAGACCAAGAATCTCACGGAAGACGAGATTCAAAAGATCGTGGCATACCAGCAAGAGCACGGTTTGCGCTTCGGAGAAGCGGCTGTGAGCCTCGGATTTGCGACAGACGCAGATGTTGTCTTCGCGCTCAGCCAGCAGTTCCAGTATCCCTACACGCCCGAGAATAGGCGCGACGTCAGCCGCGAGGTGGTGGCTGCTGCGCAGCCATTCAGCCAGCAAGCTGAAGCTTTCAGAGCCATACGCGCACAGCTCATGATGAGGGTCTATAGCCCTAACGAGCCCAAACGGGCGCTGGCTGTGCTTAGCCCAGAATCGGGCGACGGGAAGAGTTTCTTTGTGGCGAATCTTGGGGTGGTTCTGGCGCAACTGGGCGGGCGCACCCTCGTGGTTGACGCCAACATGCGCAACCCGCGGCAGCACTCCATCTTTCAGGTGCCCAATACCTCTGGCCTCAGCGGCATTCTCAGCGGCCGCCAAGAAGAAAACGTCATCTTTCAGGCACCAGACATTCCTAGCTTGTTCGTCATGCCGGTAGGAGTGACGCCACCTAACCCGATGGAACTGCTGGAACGCCCCGCGTTCCGCCTGCTTTTGGGCGAACTTCTTAGAAAGTTTGACCACGTCGTGGTCGATACTCCTGCAGCATTCACAGGAGCCGATGCAGTCGTGATTGCCTCCAAGTGCGGCGCTGCGCTCACTATTGCGCGAAAGGACAAAAGCAGCGTTTCATCGCTGCAAGCACTCCTTGGGACCTTGAGCAGTTCCTCAACCAAACTAGTGGGCACCGTCTTCAACGAATTCTGAGGCGGCAACTCCGGCACGTCGGCCAAGCGCAGCAGTTCGCATGCTCTCCACCAAAAACTCCACAGGGACTCTCGAACCTACTCCTGCCACTGGAGTGCGGTTGATGTGGTTCGACCATATGCCGGCACACATCCTTGTGCCGCTGACGGTGGGGTTCGTCGTGATGTTCGGGCCAACCTATCTTCACTTATCGAAGGAGGTATGGGGGACCGACGAGCAGGGCCATGGACCGATCGTCCTAACCGTGAGCTTGTGGCTTCTCTACAGCCTCCGTAAACAGATCAGCGATGTCGAATCAAATCCGGCCAAGCCTGCTGCATTCGTTCTGTTCGTCATCGCGATTGGGCTGTACGTGCTTGCGCGCTCGCAAGACATCGTCTCGGTCGATGTCGGTACGCAGATTTTGGTAATCACGGCCCTGCTGCTGTGGTTCAAAGGCTGGGCGGCGTTGAAGGTGGCGTGGTTCCCGCTCTTCTTCATGATTTTCATGATTCCGCTGCCCTCCGTACTGGTACAAGGGATGACCGTTCCGCTCAAAGCTGCGGTGTCGGCCGCTGCTGAGAATGTTTTGTATGCCTTAGGCTATCCTATCAGTCGCAGCGGTGCCATCTTGAGTATCGGGCAGTACAAGCTGCTGGTAGCCGACGCCTGCGCGGGAATGAACTCGATGTTCACGCTGGAATCAATCGGCCTACTATATCTGCACCTGACTCAAAACACATCTCGCTTTCGAAATATCGCTCTCGCCTTGCTTGTCATTCCGATTTCCTTCTGCTCCAACACCATCCGCGTCTGCACTCTCGTGCTCGTCACCTACTATTTTGGTGATGAAGCGGGCCAGGGGTTCACTCACAATCTTGCCGGGTTCGTGTTGTTCTCCGTTTCGGTGCTTCTGATACTGAGTGCCGATGGCCTTCTGGGCCTGTTGCACCGCAGGAGAATCGCATGAACCAAACGCTGCGCCGGTTCTCAATGGAGCGGCGCCACGCCATCGGGCTGGGAGCCTCCATGGCTGCTGCCAGCTTAGCCGCTCAGGTGATTAGGCCCACTAAATTAGCTGCATCAAGCGGCCTTCGGATCAACCTCAAAGACCAAATACCGCTTCAATTCGGCGAGTTTAAGTCAGATGCGGCATTTGATCCGTACGTGACCATCCCTGAAGTGCAATCCAAGCTGAAGGCCCTTTACGACCAGACACTGTCCAGAACCTACGAGCACCAAAGCGGCCAGCGCGTGATGCTGTGCATTGCCTACGGCACCGATCAAAGCTCTGAAAGCACCCAAGTCCATCGTCCCGAGGTTTGTTATGGCGCACAGGGATTCAAGGTTCAGTTCTTGCGCGACGAGCCGCTCGATTTGGCGAGCCACCGAATTGTCATCAGGCGCTTGCTGACCCAACTGGGCGCACGGTACGAGCCAGTTTCGTACTGGGTCACCCTGGGGAGCAGCGCCACACTTCCTGGGCTGCAGCGTAGGCTTCAGCAACTCCGCCTCGGGTTGCAGGGATGGGTGACCGACGGCTTGCTGATGAGAGTCTCGACCGTAGAGCTCAACCTTGACGCGTCACTCGCGCTTCAGGACCGCTTCCTCCAGCAGCTGGAAACTGCGGTGCCCGCCGCTGTGCGGTCGCGGTATTTCGGAACGTGACGATGGCCGCCGCAGCCGCCTCGCTCAGACCCGGGCCGATCAGCACTCACGCGGCTGGCCCCAGCTCGTGGTATGTGTTTGCGGTGCTGCTGGGCAGCATGGCCTATCAGTGGTTGCTCTGCTTCATCGACACCCGCGGCTCGCCAGTAACCAGCACCCGCATTGCCGTGGCTGAGCTCGCCGTGCTGATGAGCTGTATCCCCCTGCTCCGTACACGACGGCCGTCGATGTTCGCGTTTGCTGCGGCGGCTTCTGCCTTGTCGCTGCTAGGCGTGCTTGGGCTGCTGAGGGACGGGTATGTCGACATCAAGGCCATACGTGACCTTCTCATCCCTGCGACGTTTTTGTGGGCTGGCATCAGCATGGCGCAACGCGAGGACGACGTCGACCGCATCTTTCTGCGGCTGTGCCTCCTCGTGCTCGCGGTGGGACTGATCGAAACCTTCGCGTTCGATAGCTACAACACCCTCTTCAACACCTTCGCATACTACGTGCACAGCGGCGGCATCAGCGAGAGCGCCGCCGCGATAGCAGGCCAATCAGTCACCTTGAATGGCCTCCGTCCGGAAGGTATCGGGCGGACCTTTCTCCCCAGCATCCTCGGGTCGCTGCGAGCCAGCTCCATTTACCTGGAACCGGTGTCTCTCGGCAATTTCGCGATTTTGACGCTGGCATGGGGCCTCGCCAAGGAACGGGCCCAATTCAAGCGAGCCCTTCCCTTCGTCGCGATCTCCATCGCGTTGATCGTGCTGTCGGATTCAAGATTCGGACTCTACGCGATGCTGATCCTGCTGGTACTCAAGCTATGCCTGCGCGGGAAAGCACACTATCTGCTAAGCGTTGCGCCCTTTATCGCCATCTGTCTCCTGTCCGCGATCGCTGCGTATTACCCCACCTACGGCGACAATCTACATGGACGGCTGAGCTTAAGCGGTGAGCGTTTGCTGCAGTTCAACCAGTGGACGTTACTCGGCCTCTCGCAATTCACAATTCGCTTCGGCGACATGGGGTATGCCTATGTGATCACCCGATTCGGCATCCTGTTATGCACGGCGCTCTGGATCGGGTTCTTCTGCCTACCCCTACGACACCCGGCCTCTGAGCGCCTACGCGCCTATATCGCTGCATACATGGCCATGATACTGTGTATCAGTGGCACCTCGTTGTTTGCAATGAAGACCTCGGCCATTCTCTGGTTCCTGTTCGGAACGCAAATTCATAGTAGCGCGGGCTTTGGCATCGCCAGTAAATGGCGCACCGTGCCTGCCACATAACAAGACCAGCATGTTGCACATTCTTCATGTGGTTCGGCAGTTTCTGCCTTCGCGCGGGGGGCTGGAAGACGTTGTCTACAACATCGCGCGCAACCAGATGGTCCACCATGGCCAGGAAGCCCGCGTGCTGACGCTCAACCGCGTGTTCCGGCAGGACGACATCCTGCCAGCGACCCAGTCGATCGATGGGATTCCCGTCACGCGGCTCCCCTACCGCGGCTCCGAACGGTACCCCCTGTGGCCGGGCCTGCTCCACGAACTCGGCAATGCTGACGTGGTGCACGTCCATGGCGTCGACTTCGCCTTTGACTTCCTGGCTGCGACGCGAGTCATTCATCGCAAGCCGCTCGTTGCAAGCACCCACGGGGGGTTTTTTCATACGGAGTTTCGTCAACGGGCGAAACAGATCTACTTTCGCACTGTGACGCGCATGAGCGCAAACGCGTACCGCCAAGTGCTGGCCAACAGCGCCAACGACGGCGCCACGTTTTCAAAGATCGTTTCCCCTCGGCGGCTGCGAGTTATAGAGAACGGCGTCAACGTTAGCATGTATGCCGATGCCAGCTCAGACGCGCCGGTCCAGCGCTTGATCTATTTCGGAAGGTGGTCCGTGAACAAAGGCCTGCCAGCCTGCCTGGCATTGCTTTCGGCCCTCCGGCGCAGCGGCCAGCCCTGGGAATTGATCATTGCGGGCCGCGAATACGATCTGAACGTCGAGTCGTTGCGCGCCCTAGCCGCTGAGCATGGGGTACTTGACCGGGTCCAGCTCATGCCCGACCCCAGCAACGACGAGCTGCGCAAGCTCATGGCGCAGGCGAGCTACTTCCTCTGCCTGTCGCGCCACGAGGGCTTTGGGTTGGCCGCTATTGAGGCGCTGAGCGCGGGGTTGCGTCCGCTACTCAGCGACATTCCGCCCTTTCGCCGCCTGGCCGATGAAACCGGGGTACCGCTCATTTTGTCCGAAGACCCTGCCGCGGCGGCAACCCAGATCAACGAAGCCCATACGCTCGGTTTTGGACAGTGGGACCTTCTGCGCGCCCGCGCCCGGCGCTCCGCCGACCGATACGACTGGCGCACCGTAGTGGACGATTACGCCAAGGTATACGAAAACGTGGCCCGCAACGAGAAAGAATTGATCGCATGAGAAGCGTTCTTCGTTGTACGGTGCAAACCTTGTGCCTAGCGCTCTCGTTGCTGCTGCAGCCCGTGATATCCCATGCCAACTGCCTCGATGCCAAACCTCTGCGCGGCCTCAACATATCAGGGGCGGAACTCAACGGATCCAAGCTGCCGGGTCGCCACGGCTTTGACTACATCTATCCCGATGCGCGCGACATTCGCCAGTTCGCCTCGCTGGGGGCGACGGCCCTGCGCATCCCCATCAACTGGGCCAGACTACAGCCCACTCCCTACGGTGACCTCGACGCATCAGAACTGTCCCGCCTCTCTGCGGTGGTGAAGCTGGGGCAGGAACTCGACCTTTGCATCATTGTGGACGCACACAACTACGGCGGGCACGGCACTGCGGTGCTGGGGACGGCAGAGTTGCCCGGCCGCGCGTTGTCAGATTTTTGGATAAAGGTGGCGGCTGCGATTCCCTATGCGAATCACGTCGCCTTCGGCCTGATGAACGAGCCCGCCAAACTGCAAATTCCCGCTTGGGCCGCCATCGCCAAGCAAACCGTGCTCGACCTTCGCAAGAACGGCAGTCCGCACCTCTTGCTGGTCAGCGGAGGCCGCTGGAGCGGTGCACACGAATGGTTCAAATCCATAGGCGGCGATTCCAATGCCAACGCTTTCGCGACGTTGGTCGATCCGCTTAACCGCATAGCCATCGAGGTTCACCAGTATGCCGATCAATATGGCACCGGCACCAAAACAGATTGCATTGCCGCAGCCAGGATGGAGAAGATACTGAGCGCAGTCGCAGATTGGGGAACCAAAAATAATAAACGACTATTTCTTGGCGAATTCGGAACTTCCAACTCACCAGAGTGCATCGCCACGCTCAGAACGCAGATTGAGTCGGCCTCTGACGTTCAATGGGCTGGATGGACTTACTGGGCAGCAGGCCGCTGGTGGAGCAAGAGTTACCCTTTCAACGCTCAACCATTGGGAAGCGAATACCCCCCACAACTGAGCACACTGATCGAATTTTTCCATTAGAAAACTTAACGATCACCAATTAAACGATACAAAGTATTTCTCCAATCAATATTCAGGACGGATTTTCCTGGATCCGCCATAGAGGCGTCAATCGCAATTCGCCAAGACCCTACCAATCCCACAGCAAAGCACATGCAACCAAGGCCTCAAACCACAGGTCTAGCAAACGAATTGGTACCAAATGGGAATGCCTCGGTGAGAAATATACTAATCGTGTGCGCCGGATACCCACCAGACATGAAAGGTGGCGGCGAGAAATCCACGCAAATAATTGCTCAAGCACTCTCTCGCGCCGGGCACACAGTGACTGTCCTCACTTGCGCCGCTACACCAACAGATAAGCTTGACACCGATAAAAAAACAAGAGTCATATCTGTATGCTCACCGAACACGTTTTGGAGTTTCAATCCGCCAGATTCAAAAGTCGAGAGGATTGTATGGCACCTTCTCGAATCAAGAAACAGAAAATCGGAAGAACTAGTTAGTAGAACACTGGCAGACGTCAAGCCAGAAATTGTCCTAACGAGCACACTCGAGAATTTTGGCGCATCAGCCTGGTTGGCATGCAATAAACATAGAATCCCAGTAATTCATATATTAAGGAGCTACTATTTACTTTGCTACAAGAGCACAATGTATAGCCAGAAAGGCAACTGCGGAACTGCTTGCATGGCGTGCCGACTGATTACAAAGCCTCGGCGTCAAACAGCAAAAAATGGAGGCGTTCAGGGAGTAATCGGAATTAGCAAGTTTATTCTTAATGCACACAAGCAAATCTTTCAGGCAACACCTTCGAGGGTGATACACAACCCCACCCAAATAAATCAATACAAGCCATCAAGCGACAATAAAAAGATTATTTTTGGCTACCTGGGAAGAATTGAAAAAGAAAAAGGTACCGAATCAGTCCTTCGCGCATTCAACTCACTCCAAGGACAACATGAACTCATAGTAGCTGGACGAGGCGATCCTGCATACGAGCAACAGCTCAAGTCAAACTACGCACACAAGTCGATCAAGTTCCTTGGATGGGTAGACCCCGCCACCGTATATCGCTCAATTGACTACGTCATCGTTCCTTCCACATGGAAGGAACCATTTGGGCGGATTGTGATAGAGGCATATTCATATGGGGTGCCAGTTATTGCAGCCGCAACAGGAGGCATTACAGAACTAGTCAACGACGGAATAGAAGGCTTCCTATTTAATCCCGGTGATGAACAAAGCTTGCTGGCGGCACTAAACCGAGCCATCAGCTTGGAGAGCAGGGAGAAGATGAAGAAAAACGCTTTCAATAAAGCAAAAGAGTTCTCCGAAGACAGCATATCGGCCGAGTACATCGAATTCATAGAAGAAGTAATCAACAATAGCATATAAAACTATGATTCGAAACATATACAGACTGACGCGGAAGAAGCTTCTTCACAGAATAATACCAAAGAGTGAAGCCAAAATATTCCCACAGAACCGCCTGGGAGTTGAGGTGGTCGGCCTATTCAGGAGTGCCACTGGAATAGGTGAATCAGCCCGATTATGCGCACAACAGCTACATCAGAATGGCTATAAAGTGCGCTGCATCAGCGTCGAGCACGCACTAAGAAAACCGATTGAGATCGATTGGAAATTCGAGAATACCGCATTAGAAGGGCAGATCGGCGCAAGGATCATACACCTAAACCCACCAATGCTCCCACCCGTGATACTAGCGCTCGGCCTCAAGAAATTTTCCAGCATCTTCAATATTGGATACTGGGCCTGGGAATTGCAAGCCATTCCCAACGAGTGGCGCCACTCACTGAGATATATAAACGCAGTCTTCACGCCATCAAACTTCTCGACAAACGCTATTAAGCGAGAATCTGGAGCCGTCGCAAAAACAGTACCGCACCCGGTTACCCCGGTAATCCCCAAGTCTTGCATTAGGGCAGATCTAGGTATATCAGAAAACTGCTTTCTAGCATCAACTGTCTTCGGATTTGACTCAGCTCTTGAACGAAAAAATCCGGTAGCAACGATCAGAGCGTTCAAGTCCGCATTCCCTAAGCCGGGCGACGCCATATTGATCCTGAAAGGGGTACGCGGACACACCGGAAGCGGCAAATCAATGCTGCTCCACGAGATCGGCGACCGCTCAGACATCAGGCTTATTGACGAATCCTGGGATCCTCATCGATTGGCCGGCCTCCTTGCAGCATCAGACCTCTACATTTCCCTTCATAGATCTGAAGGCTTTGGTCTAACCATTGCTGAGGCTATGGTCCTGGGAACACCCGTGATGGTGAGCAATTGGTCCGGAAATCTCGATTTCTGCACCGCGGAAAACAGCTTTCTTATTCCCGTGCGGCCTGTGCCAGTGGAATCCGACAACCCGGATTTCAAGGAGTTGACGGACCTTGTCTGGGCGGACCCTGACGTGGGCAAGGCTGCCGCCACCATCCGACAGATTTTTGAAGACCGCTCCATCGCGGCACAGAAAGCGGCGCATTGCATGGGCGTTACCAATGCGAAGTTCCAGTTTCCTTTTTATGACCTGGCGCTCAAGGAGCTCGCCAGGAAGTTCAACGGGTGACGCCGCGTCCCGTGTACAGCCAAATCAACGCCATCTGAAAATGACGCCCGCCAAATCCGGAATGCTGCACCGATCGTTTTGGGCGATCACGGATAACCTCGTGCAGCAAGGTTTGACGTTTGTGATTTTCTCCTTGTTGGCTCGATGGCTCACGCCAACCGAATTCGGTTTGATGGTGGTGGCGCATCTGTTGGTGCAGGCAGCACGCACCACCGTGCTCGACGCCATAGCGACGCCCATTATCAGATCCCGTCATCGCCACAACGTCCTGTTTGATTGGCTCTTCACCGTGAGCACAGTGTCCGCAATCGCCGTCGCTGCAATGGTGTGCGCCACGGCCCCGCTCTTCGCCTCCTGGCTGGCGGCGCCGCAGCTGACGTGGGTTTTGGTAAGCATGTCGCTGCCCATCCTGTTTTTCGGCATGGGACGAGCACATGAAGCCAGACTGCTTCGGGCAGCGAACTTCAGGCTCTTGGCGCTGCGCTCCACCATCGCGGTCTCAATGGGCGGGGTGGCTGCCATCGCGACCGCCATACAAGGTGGAGGCGTCATGGCGCTGGTCGTCCAGCAGGTCACGACAGGCCTGTTGACCTTTCTCATCTCCTTCGCGGCCGAGTGGAAGAGCTGGCGCCCCAGGTGGTGCTGGCGAACGTCCCTGCTCAAGAGGCACTTCAAGGAGATCCGCAGCGTCAGCGCGTCGGCCTGCTTTGGGTTCGCCAACACCCAAGGCGACGCGATGCTGGTGGTCTCGCTGCTGGGCCCACACGCAGCGGGGCTCTACAACCTTGCGAAGAGACTCGTCTCAGCAATCTACCTCGTCATAGGCAGTTCCCTTGGCCGAGTCAGCGTTTCGATGTTTCTTCAAAGCACGGACGACCCACCAAAACTACGTTCTGCGTACGTAAAGATCATTAGGCTGGCCTTGCTGCTGCTCTTGAGCAGCTACACGCTTCTATTCACGATGCCGCACGAGATCATTCGGGTCTTGTTCGGGGCCCATTGGGTAGAAAGCGCCCCAGTCGTACCGATCCTGGCCGCCACATTTATTGCCCAGTTGATATTCAACATGGGGCAGAACCTATCGTTCAATACCGGCAAAGCCACCAGAGTGCCGAAGCTGGCGCTGCTTCAGCTAAGTGTGTTCGTGACTGGCGCCTTCAGTTTTTCCGGGCTTGGCCTAACGGCCGTTGCCCTGTGGTTTGGTGCAGGAGCGGCGTTAGGGGCTTTGTTGATGCAGGCTGCCGTCAAACAGCAGCTCGGTCTTTCCTTCCGAGACCTGTGGAATGCACTCGCGCCGGCCGCTGTGAGCGCTGGCCTGTGCGGCTTGACGATATATGCATTGCGATGGGCGGGGACAGTGGCGAGCACCTGGCCCTCGGTCGTCTTCGCATCGTCGGTGGCCCTTGCGGTCTTCGGTGTAAGCGCGGGATGCTGCCTGAAATTCGAATTCAGAAGGCGCAGTAAATTGGCAGTATGAAATCTCGGGGCACGACCGAGATAATCCATAAATAAACTTGTAATTCGGGGAAAAATGTCAAAACCAATCGCATCGGCAAGAGAAGGCCTCATATCGGTGGAACTGGCAGGGTTTTCAATTCTGCCCATCGCCCGTGGACCCTTGGCGGCTTACCTGCTTGAACGCGTCCGTGTAAAAGAGAAGACCAATCTCTTCTTCGCAAATACAAATCTCATGGTCCAATGCGCTGGCATCTCCCAGCGGTTTCGACATCCCGATTCTTTGATGGTCAACGATGGCATAGGCCTGAGCATCGCGGCGAAGATCTTCAGGAACAGATCTTTCCCCGAAAACCTTAACGGCACGGACTTTGTACCCTTCCTGCTGAAGCAAGCTGACCGGCCGCTGCGTGTTTTTCTTTATGGCGCGACATCCACGTCCAACAAAAAGGCGGCCGAGTCGGTGTCCGGAATGGGGCACTTGGTGGTAGGAGCGATAGACGGGTATCAGATAATATCTACCGAAGAACTAGTCAGCGGTATGGCTGCGACTCAGCCAGACGTGGTACTGGTCGCCCTTGGAAATCCCCGGCAGGAAATGTGGGTGTTGGACCACGCAGATACATTGCCACCGGCGCTGTTCATCGGCGTAGGCGCCCTATTCGATTTCCTCGCGGGCACGGTGCCCAGAGCCCCGCAGTGGGTACAAAGCATGCGGCTGGAATGGCTCTTCAGGCTATCAAGAGAACCTCGTCGCCTATGGAAGCGGTACACCCTGGATATTTTTAGATTTCTGGCTTTGTGCAGTGGGATAGGCCAAGCACCGGAATCGAAGGACGGGCCGCTCGGTATTCAGACAACGAATTCGTAAGCTAGGGAATTAAAGATGCTCGCGAAGGAAATTGACAGCCCCCCCCCCCCCGCGGGGGCCAATCATCTATCTAGACCTGCTTCGCTTTACTTGCGCGCTGTCGGTTATTGCCTCCCATTACCTAAGCGACATCGAAATGAGTTACAGGTCATGGCTAACCGGATCCGCCGGCGTCAATGTTTTTTTTATTATATCAGGCTTCATTGTAGCCTCCAGTGCGGAGGGCCGAACACCAATTGAATTTATTCGAAGCCGAACTTCTCGTATCCTTCCCGCATTGTGGATTTGCTGCTCCCTGACATTTCTGGCGCAGTGTATTTCGGACGGAATTTCATTTCCACTGCTAAGACGATTTCTTGCTTCCGCCCTTTTCATTCCCGTCGTGCCATGGTCTGGGGTATTATCAGACATGTGGGTCGAACGAGTATACTGGACACTTTTTGTGGAGGCCGGTTTTTACCTGATGATTTTCCTGCTGCTCGCCTTCGATCGTTTTAACGATATCGCAAGGGTCGCCACCTGCCTTGGAATCATTAGCTTAGTGTACTGGACGCTTTTCTTCGCCTCGCTTCACTACATCTTTCCGGGGAGTGAGTGGCTTCGCGGCAGCGCTTTCAAACGCTACCTTGACCTTTCCCTTATTCACCATGGCCCTTGGTTTGCACTAGGCATTAACGTTTGGCTAGCCCAAAGAACAGGTTACGGAGCAAGAGCCGTTTCGATTCTCATTGCCGTGATCGGCGGATGTCTACAAGGAGCACATCATTCACTATTCGAAACCAAGCTAGAACCCATGTATGAAATCGCCTTTTCATTGGTTGGTTTTATGTGCGTCGCGGGCGCAGCATGTCACCACACCCGATTCACAGTTAACAATGTAACAGCATCTCTCTATCGCAAGATTGGCATCGCCACATACCCTCTTTATCTCTTACATGACTATATAGGCAAAAAGATTATCTACGATTCCGGGCTGTTTCCTTCCTCCGCCGGGAAGGTAGCAGCCTCTTGTGTAATCGCAGCCTTAATGGTTTGGCTCGCGCTGACGATCGCGGGCGTTGTCGAGCCCGTTGTCAAGACATGGTTCCTGCGCTCCTTCGACCGATTTCAGGACACCCTCAAGCGCACGCAGAAGGTCGACTTCGTTTTCCGCAGATCTACGCCACTGCAGCCCCTATAACCGCACTACATTGGTCGGACCCGCGACACTCATTTCGCAATCCCACCGGCAGGCGCAAGCTCTGAAAGATCGGCCTGAGTCGAAGGGGCAGACAACCCGGAGGCCACCAACGCGTGAAGAGGAGGGCGACAGAAGGACCTTGCGTATGGTGGCCCGCACCAGCCAGCGCTGGTTAAACCCAGCGGCACACAGGACAGCGTGCAATGCGTCGCCCTCGCTGGCCTTGAAATCGCCATACCACGTTCTTGCTTAAGAGCTCGAACACCGACTCGTCGCCCGCGTTGAACGCACGCTTCAGGTACAGCAAGCGGGACCATCATACGCCCGGGCAGTCGCGGCCGATTGACGTTGCTCACGCGCGCCGGCCAACGTGGCGTAAGCCGTCAAGTAACACGGCAGATTAGTAGTCTGCGATGGCTAGAGACCAACCACGGACCGGCCGGCGTACCGACTTGAAATCAAGCCGATTACCGTACACGGTCAACTCCACATCCTTAGGCGAGCAGCCCTCTTCTCTACCCTTTGCGTGTATCGAAAAACTGGACCGACGTCACATCGGCGTGCGCTGATTGTTCGGGGCCATTAATAAGCATTCCGGTCCAACACGGTGAGACCAGCAGTTCTCGCAATGATACGGAGGTCCAAGCCGATCGACCAATTACGCAGGTATTCGAGGTCGTAGTCCACTCGGGCAGCCATCTTGTCGAGGGTATCGGTCTCGCCACGAAGGCCATTGACCTGGGCCCAGCCGGTAATGCCAGGCCGCACCTTGTGCCGCACCATGTAAGCCCGGATGAGCTGCCGGTAGTGCTCGTTGTGTGCCACCGCGTGAGGTCGCGGCCCCACGATGCTCATGCGCCCCTGCAGCACGTTGATGAACTGCGGCAATTCATCGAGCGACGTGCGACGCAGGAAGCCGCCCAGCTTGGTGATGCGGGGGTCGTTGCGCTGGGCTTGCTGGACCACCGGGCCGTTGTCGGTGGTGGTCATGGAGCGGAACTTGTAGACGATGATCTCTTCGCCGTCCAGTCCGTGGCGGCGCTGCTTGAAGATCACCGGACCAGGCGACGTGAGCTTGACCGCCAAGCCGATCGCTAGCAACAGCGGGGAAATCAGGCAGAGGATGAACGTGGCTAGCACGATGTCGCTGACGCGCTTGATGAGCCCGTTGACGCCCTCGAACGGGCTCTCCAGCAGGCTGACCACGGGCACGCCGTCGAGACTGCTCATGCGGCCTTGGATGACGCTGACGCCAAAGACGTCCGGCACGTAGTGGATGCTCACGGCGCTGTCTTGCAGCGAGGCCAGCATGCGGACGATGCGCGGCTGCATGCTGAGCGGAAGGGCCACGAACACGTCGCGCACGCGGTGGCGCTGGATCAGCTCGGGCAGGTCGTCGAAGCGGCCGCGGATGCTGGGCAGCGTGCTGGGGTCGCACCGGTCCGAGGTGCGGTCTTCCACGAAACCGATGAAGTCATAGCCGTCGATCTCGCGCTTGCGCAGCACGTGCGAAACGCGTGCGCCCAGGGCGTTTGCGCCCACGATCAGGGCCGGACGCCGCAGGGAGGTCTCGCTGGCGCGCATGCGCAGCACCTTGCGCCCTGCCTGTACCGCAACGAACTGCAGGACCGGTGTCATCACCGCCCAGATCAAGAGCGACTGCCGGTCGAACAGATGGAGGCTGCGCGTCGCGTATCCGCACAGCGCCAGGATGCACAACACCGAGATCCAGGCGGAACAGACGTCGAGCAAGGCGGTCCAGGGCTTGTCTCCGAACCGGTTGGTCCCCGGGAAACAAAGCAGCAGCACCAGGATGGCAAGCACCTGCTCGGGGCGGTCGATCTCCTCGCCTGTGAGGAAGCAGGCGGCGAACAAGGCGACCACGCCAATCATCGGCTCGAGGATCGAGGCGATGAATACGCGCACGGGCTGCGGCTCGCCGGCGGCGAACATGCCGCCCTGCCCGCCGGACAGGCCGCCACTGACCGGATTGCCCAGCTGCCGCATGGCGGCGCTTTTCTGGGCTTGGCGGGGTGCAGTGGTGCTGTTCATGGAGACAAGAGAGAGCTATCCCTTGGAGCAGTAGGTGATTCTGCTTGGAACCTGCGCGTTTTCCCGCACCCTCCCCCGCAAAAAGAGGGCCTGATGGAGATCAAGGGCAAAGAAAGACTGCCGGATGTGCGATGCATCATGGCCGTTACAGCTGTTGACAGGCAGCCGTCAATCCCGAAAGCAAAAACGTCCCGTCAAAGAGAAAGGCCGCCCGAAGGCGGCCTCTATGGCTGACATCCCTTTAGACTCAGGAAGCCTTGCGGCGACGGGACATGAACCCGACGATACCCAAGCCCGCGAGGATCATCGCGTAGGTCTCGGGTTCCGGCACCGCACTCACTTGGATTTGCGTCGCAAATGCACCAGTCCCACCGTACTTGGTGGTTGAACTTCCGGTGAAGAGATTCGTTTTCGTCGTGTTCGTGAACGCCGAGAACGACAGCGTATACGTGCCGGCAGTCAGACCGCTGAAGACGAACGCGCTGCTACCAACACCATAAAACGTCGGCTGAATTTCGCTGCCCACGCCAGTCTTATACAGATCGACAGCGCCAGACGTTCCGTTGTAGGTGGTGATGAGCGTTTGGACGAAATTCGCACCTAGCGAGGACGACTGAAGGCCGAAGCCGAGTGCGGTGACGTCACTCGTCGCCGCCAACGTAAACGTGTAGCTGATGTCCAGCGAATCGACGAACGAGGTGGTGATGGTGCCCGTGTCGAACGGGCCGGCAACGGTGCCCAAGTTCGTGCTCACCGTCGTGGCGTTCGCACCGAAGGCGACGACTGCCAGGGCGGCAGCCGCAAGAAGATGTCGTTTCATGGATTCCCCGTGAGTTTGAAGTAAGTCGAAAACCAAGGCAGTCTTTCGGCTGTCTCGTTGCGCCTATTTCGACACAGCTCGCGCGGGAAGTCCACCCCCGCGCTCACGGGGCTTCACGCAGCCTGCAGGGTTGCGGGTGGAATGCTCGCTTCGGATCCAGTGAACTGCGCCGGCTTTGCGGTGCACTTCACCGCGCAACGTCTCAGCAACAGAACCTCGGCTTCGTCAGCGCTTCCGGCGCTTCGCGACGAACCCCACCGCCGCCAGGCCGCAAAGCAGCATCGCATAGGTCTCCGGCTCGGGCACCGCGCTGGTGAGCACCACGTTCAGGTTGTCGATCTGGGCACCGCTGCCGTTGGCGTAGAAGTTCACGTAGGAGAGGCCCGTCCAGCCCGGGTAGGCGGACGATATGGCGGACTCGTTGAACCCGTCACTGGCGCCGATCAGCGACAGCGTCTGGCCACCGGAACCGGCGAGCGAGAAGGTGTGGCCGGGCGACTGGGTGGCGAACTCGAACGACAGCAGGCTGAAGGTCGCGTTGTCGGCACGGGTCATGCGCACGTAGGCGCCTTCGCCGTTGTCGCCGCCGTCGTGCCAGTTGAGCGTTTCGCTGGCGTAGGTGCCGTCGCCGATGTGCGACTGTGAAGCGCCCAAGCCGGTCAGCAGCGTGAAGGTAAAGCCCGCTTCGGTATAGGAGGTGAAGTTCTCGTAATCGGAGGCGGTTAGGCCGTCGAACGTGACGGTGGCGGCCGGTGCGGCCTGCGCGGCAGCGGCCACCAGCGAGGCCAGGCACGCGCCGAGGAAGAGTTGCTTCAGGTTGTTCATGGGCTGCTGTCGATCGGGTCTCGACGCTGCTCGCACCGCTTTGATGTGCATGACGCGTCGTCCCGCTCCAAGGTTGTGCGGCAGGTTACCGAGTTGTGTGCCGGCGTGGTGCGGCGGTGGCTTACCGATCCCACGAGTCGGGGACCGGGATGTCGACTCGGCGCCGCAGTCAGCAGGCAAGGCCGGCCGGAATCTTCACTTTGGGCCACACGATCCGGACCGCCAAAAAAGAAACCGCCCCGGAGGGCGGCTCGTGCGTGGCGCTGCAGGCTCACTCAATGAGACTTGCGGCGCCGGCCGGCGAACCCGACCGCCCCCAGCCCGAGCAGCATCAGGGCGTAGGTCTCCGGTTCCGGCACGGCCGAGATGGTGATGTTGTCGATGCCGAGTGCGGCGCTGCTGGGTAAGCGTCCGGTCAAGTCATCTTGACGCGGGCAGAGTTGGCCTTCACGCCCCTGGGTTCCAGCGGTAGGGGAGCAGATCAGCCAGCGCCGAGGCGGGCTGAGTA